>Ga0164241_10000227_pt1 | contig 132231 bp, 100 predicted proteins | sample OricomyardsoilBY_FD_108780 | JGI IMG/M metagenome (GOLD analysis project Ga0164241, IMG submission 108780) | Backyard soil microbial communities from Emeryville, California, USA - Original compost - Back yard soil (BY) | ecosystem: Environmental > Terrestrial > Soil > Unclassified | place... | reverse complement strand
TTGCCAGAATGTTGGGCCGGAGTTCAACTCCGGCCCAGCGTATCAGCACTCGACAATCGAACTGAGACGCTACCGTTCTTCATGTCGATCCCGATCGTTCCGCCGGCCGGTCCCGGAAGCATCCCGGGACCATCGCATCATATCTGAATCTTCCTGAAGAGATAGTTGCCGATGCCGAACACCGCCAGCACGGTGAGCCCCAGCACCAGGTAGTCGCTCGGCAGACCGAAGTGGCTCACGCCGATCAGCGATCCCCGTATCCCGTCGATGCCGTAGGCCAGCGGGTTGAACGTGGTGACCGCCTTCAGCCCCGACGACAGACCATCCAGAGGAAAGAGCGCCCCCGAGAGGAAGAAGATCGGCATGATCAGGAAGTTCATCGTCAGCTGGAATCCCTGCATATCGTTGACCTTCGAGCCGATCGCCGTGCCGAGCGAGGTGAAGAAGAGGGCGATCAGGAAGGTGAAGAAAAGTCCCGCCGGGAGCATCAGAAGGCTGGTCGGACGGAAGCCCACCAGAAGCGTCAGCAGAAACGCCATCACCCCCTGAATGCATGCCACGGTCGCCCCCCCCAATGTGCGTCCCAGCATGATCTGCCAGCGCGGGACCGGGGCCACCATCGTCTCCTTGAGGAAACCGATCTGCTTGTCCCATATCAGCTCGGCGCCGGTGAAGGCCGCCGTGAACAGGACGCTCTGCGCGATGATCCCGGAGGCGAGATACTGGATGTAGCTGCCGTTGCCTGCGCGCTCGAACACCGGCCCGAAGCCGAAGCCGAACGCCACCAGAAACAGCAGCGGCTGCACGAGCTGCGCCACCACGCGCGCCCGCGAGCGGCTGTACTTTTTCAACTGTCTGAGCCAGAGAATGTAGATAGTGCTCATTGTGTCGGTTGATTCCCCTGAATGGTTCTGTCGCGATTATTTTCTGCTGCCGAACGCGCGCCCTATCGCGCGCAGATGATCGCTCCCGGATGCCTGCTCCTCGCGGATCTCGTACCCGGTGAGGGCCAGGAACGCATCCTCCAGCGAGCCGGTCGCAGTCCGCTCCTTCAGCTCCGAGGCGGTTCCCAGGGCGATGATCTTTCCGTGGTCGATCACCACGATCCGCCCGGCCATCCTCTCGGCCTCCTCCATGTAGTGCGTCGTGAAGAACACCGTCATCCCCTCCCGCCTGTTGATCTCCTGGATGTAGTTCCACATATGGTTCCGGGTCTGCGGATCGAGCCCGAGCGTGGGCTCGTCGAGGAAGAGGATATCGGGGTGATGGAGAAGTCCGCGCGCGATCTCCAGCCGCCGCTTCATACCGCCGGAGAAGGTCTTCGCCTGGTCGTCCCGGCGATCCCACAGATCGACCAGCTTCAGCAGCATCTCGATCCGCGGGCGTCGGGTCTTTGCCGGGACTTTGTAGAGCACCCCGTGCAGCTCCATGTTCTCGAGCGCCGTCAGATCGTCGTCCAGGCTGGGGTCCTGAAAGACGATGCCGAAGGAGCGGCGCACCGCATCGGGGTCCTTCAGCGGATCGTGGCCGTTGATCCGTACCTGGCCGCTGCTCGGCTGAAGGATGGTGGTGAGGATCTTGATCGTCGTGGACTTCCCGGCGCCGTTGGGCCCGAGGAAGGCGAAGATCTCCCCCTTCTCCACCTCGAAGGAGATGCCGTCCACCGCCGTCAGACCGTTGAATCGTTTCGTCAGATCGCGTACTTCGATGATGTTCATGCCGTATGCTCTTCCACTGTTGGTTCCATTGCCGGGCCCGGAGGCCCCGTGCGGATCGTATAGTGGAGATAAACGAAGGAGTCGGGGAAATGTGCGATGGGGATGGAGGAGCGGCGGGATGGGAGAGGATGAGATGGGTGCGGAATGATGGTGGCACCGGGGGATTGCAGGACATCGCGTGCCAAGATCACCAGCACTGCGCTGTTAATGCCTGAAGATAGTGATCTTAGATATCAGGTATGCAGCACTGTTGTGAGACAATGCGGCGGGATATTCATTAGCAACACGGGGATATTTATCGGACGAAGAGTGCGGTTGGATGGTGTGCGGTCTATGCTGGAGAAAGTACGGCGCTGGAGGTCAATAATGCTGCTGATGTTCAAGCTATGGCGATCGGGAAATAGATGATAAATTTCTATGATATGATGCTGGGAATCCTAAGGCGCAAGCGGCCCGTCAATATTGACGGGCCGCGATGATCTGTTGATTTGAATGACGCGTCTTCATGAAAATCTCCCGCCCCGATAGGCCCTGTAGCTTCCATAACTCATGGATTACTTCTTGGGGGCAGGTCAGCAGGATGCGCAGTTTTCGCTTGACTTATTCGTGCTGATAAGATAGGTTATTCGACCCTCTATCACGCCTTAAGCTGTCCCCAGCCAACCTTCACTGCTTATATGGTATGACCCGAACAATGTTTATGGCTGCTGTGGTGGCTCTCCTGATACATGCATCTCCAGCCATCGCCCAGAAGAAAATTGTCTATAAGCCTGATCCGCGTTACACCGGCCAGACCGTATGGGAGTTCCCCAGGGCAAAAGAAAAGACTATCGATATAGGGCTGTGGGCGTTGATCATTGCCAAGGAATACGACAGTACGGTTGACGTGCAGGCCGATCTCGCAATTCTCGATAGCATGGCAGCTGAGATCCATCGCATGCTTGCGGGACGGACCAGCGATATGGACAAGCTCCTTGCGGTGAGAATGTTTATGTTTGACCCCGGCCCTTGGAATAACAGCCACCCCTTTACCTATGACCTTGATGACCCTCTTGGGCAGCATACCGAGAACAAGCTTCTAAGCACTTATCTGAAGACCCGGAAGGGTAATTGCATCAGCATGCCCACACTCACCTTGGCGTTGATGGAGCGGATCGATCCAAACGTTGAACTTTATGGGGGCCTAGCTCCCCGGCATGTGTTCTGCCGATACCATGATCGGCAGACGGATGATAGGTTCAATGTTGAGCCGACCAACGGTGGGACACCTGCTCGAAACTCATGGATGATCGAGGAGTCAGGTATCTCCCAGGTGGCGGTGGACAAAGGAACCTACCTTCGAGATCTGACGAAAAGAGAGTTTGTCTCGGTTCTAATGGAGCCTCTCTGCATCAAGCGTCGACGGACAGGTGATTATCGAGGCGAGATGCGTTATGCAAATCTTATGATGACGATCGCCCCAAACCTGATATCTCCCATTCTGATGCAGCTAACAGCCAAGATGAACCTTCATGATAAATACGCATATCAGAACAAGGCATGGAAGCGCCGCGAGGCTCTTCCTCTGACCGAAGCTGAGCAACGGGAGTGGCATGACCTGCATATGGATGTGACGAAGGCTTTGAAGCGTGTTGCTAAGATGGGGTGGAGGGAGCAGACAGAGGAACAGCGTCGTGCCTATCTAGAGCGCATCGAAGAAGAGAAGCGGCGGAGAGGAGAGAATAACTAGCTGGCAACTCTTATCTGAAAAGGATACTATGAAAACATTCACCACTATTATTGTGGCAGTGTTTGCATTGATACTCACCACGACAAGCCTGTCAGCGTAATCCACCATCATGTCCAAGGGCTCGATTGAAAAGTGGCATGCCTGGCGGCCTTACGATAGCTCGAAAGCAGAACTGAAAGAGACGAAGAAGAAAAGAAAAGCGGCGAAGAAGTCGGACAGCTCGGCGCAGACAGTCTTCGTAGATACTTCGTCATCCCGATTCCTCTCGATAGATCCGCATTGGGAGAAATACCCGTCTTGGACGCCATACAGCTATGCAACGAACAATCCGGTCCGCAATACGGATCCAGATGGGAAGGATGTTATTATTCTTAATGATAGGGATGCGGCATATGGCGCGGGCCACAATGGAATGATTATCGGAAGCGATAAAATTGGGTGGACATACTACTCCAAGGATGGCGCTGATCCAAATACAGGGGAGCAAGTCTACACAAAGCATGGTGGATACGTAACGCTTAATGCTTTCTTAAAATCTGATGACGCGGTACGATATCAACATGGTGGAAGGATCAGGACGACGGAGAAACAAGACGCCATAGCCATGTCATTTGCTGATAAGGATCTAAAAACAGAGTACGGCCGCTTTTCGAACAATTGCGCTGACCTAATAGAGAATACCCTGGAAAGTATCGGTATCGAACTTAGGGGTGATGAATTGTTCGGAGCAACTATTCCGAACTCGCAGTTTGCCGTTGCTGTCTATGACGGCGTTGCAAACAATATTATTCACATCAATCATCGCCAGCAAGACGATCTCCCCTCTACCTTACTAAACCCGAAGCCACACGGCCAGCGAAGTATCTATCGGAATAATCCACATGCGCAGGGCAAATAATGAGTATAGTGAAGGTGTTGGCCTCAGTGCTTGGCGGAATGATCATCATCGGATTATGCTTCGACAGAGGTTGTACGAATTCGATGGCGGAACGCGCTTCCTCTACTAGAGTATCCTGGTCGCCTAGTGATGCCATGAAGCATGGCAGGTATATTCGACCCGTACGCGTCGTTCCAAGCTCGTTCAATTGGAAGGGAGAGCAGGTATTTATTGATTCGGCGTGGATTGAGAGGGAAAGCCGAGTCCATTATTATCTTCTGTTCTTCGAGTCATATGAATACTTCAACAACTACCGCTTAGTTTTCATGATCAAGGATATGCGAAGGTTTGAGGATAGCACATTCGCCTTCTCAACCTTCAGTGCTAATGGTATAGGAACTCAGGGCAGTGGACAAGGCAAACCATATGTCCATATGGGCTTTCTTGGCCCTCAATATCCCGATACCATTCAAGTAATGGTCACTGATGGACTTACCCAGGTCGACAGCATGGCGTTCATTCCTCTGTAGATGTGGGAGCCAGTCAATGAAGGGATCGTGAGTTTCAGATGCGGTACAAAACGCAAGCGGCCCGTCAATACTGACGGGCCGCTGTGCATTGGCTTCGAGTTCCAAGCTCCGCGAGTAGGATTCGAACCTACAACCCTCCGGTTAACAGCCGGATGCTCCACCGTTGAGCTATCGCGGAATAGCAAGGACTGCAAATATACGAGCGATATGCCCTGATGCAAAGAAAATTTGCAGTCCTGACCTTATCAAAGTGTTAACGGGCGGGGGCTCCGCCCGTCGGCACCGGGCTCATCTATGCCGAGGGGATCGGCTCCTCCTTCCACTCACGCACCAGACGCTCGTACTCCAGCGCCAGCTGCGCCGAGCGCTCGTGCTTCTCGGTCTCGACCACGATATGGAACAGCGGACGCTCCTTATCGGGTATGAGCAGCGCCCAGTCGTCGTCGAAGAAGATCTTGACGCCGTCGATCAGCAGGCGGGGATGGTTGGCGCTGTGCTCCATCGCCTTGCGCATCACCTTCCCCTTCAGCTCCCACGGGCACTCGACGGTGCGATCCACCACGGCGCGGCGCGGAAGCTCGCGGTCGAGCTGGCCGAGCGTCAGGCCGGTGCGCGCCACCATCTCCATGATCTTCGCCACGGCGTACATCCCGTCGATCGAGAAGAGGAACTCCGGGAAGATGAACCCGCCCCGTGTTCCGCCGACGAACGCCACCTCCTTGTCGTTGGTGGCATCCATCATCGCCGAATGGTTGTTCCGCGTATAGATCACCTCGACGCCGTAGCCACGGGCGATCATCTCCACCTCGCTGGAGGCGACGATCGGCACGGCGATCTTCTTGACCGTCTCTTTGTTGGTCTCCAGCATCAGCTTGGTCACGATCGACAGCAGCCGGTAGTTGCTGATCGGGTCGCCGTTCTCGGAGACCGCCTGGATCTTCTCCGCCCCCGGATCGATCAGGAAGCCGAAGTCGTAGCCGAGGGAGGTCACCACCTCGCCCAGCTTCTTCATGGCGGCATCCACCTCCTCACGCTCGCGCGCCATCCGCGTCGGGTCGAGATAGCCGTTGAGCGTCACCACTTCGGGTCCGAGCGAGCCGAGAAGGTTCGGCAGCAGCACCGAGGCGACGCCGTAGGAGAAGTCGAGCGCAAGCTTGAAGCGCGCGTCGCGTATCGCCCCCTCGTCGAGCGACTCCAGGAACCGCGCGATGTAGCTCTCGTTGGTCCGCTCCGGGAAGTAGATGCTCCCCACCTCGTCGAACGGGGCGCGCTGGTACTCCTCGCCGAAGAAGAGCCGCTCGATCGTCTTGGTCTTCCCCGGCGGCATATCCTTGCCGTCGGCGCTGAAGAAGATGATATCGGTCTTGCGGCGGTCGTGCGGCGACTTCCTGACATGAACGCCGGCCACCTGCTTGCCGTTGCGGAGTTCCGAGCGGGTGAGCGGGATCGGCGTGGTATGCAGATCGTTGACCGTCACGCCGGCGCTCATCAGGCCGGTGCTGATCGAGCGATGGATCATCCGGGAGACATTGTCGGCATCGCGGCTGATCGCCACGGCGCGCCCCTTGCCGGCGAACGCGCCGAGCGATGCGCCGAGCTTGGCCCCGAACTCCGGGTTCATCTCGATGTTCGACAGGCCGGTGATGCGGGCATCGGTGAACAGCTCGCGCGTCCAGCGGTCGGCCCAGACGAGACTGGTCGACAGAGTGGCGCGCGACTCGACCTCCTTGTCGGGCCAGAGCTTGATATTGGCGAGCAGTCGCGCGCCGTCGCCGATGCGGCAGCGGTCGGCCACGAAGACGTTCTCGGAGATCACCACGTCGCCGCCGATCTCGACGTCGTTGCAGAGGACGTCGTCGCTGATATGGGCCCCCTTGCCGATGCGGGTGTGCTGCCAGATCACCGAGTTGCGGATCTCCGCCCCCGCCTCGATCAGGCAGCCGTCGCCGATCACCGTGTTGGCGACGGTCGCCCCCCGGCCGATCTTCACGTTATCCCCCAGCACCACGGTCCCCTGAATCTGCACATCGTCGGCGATGAAGGTTCCCTCCCCCATATAGACGGTGCCACGGCGCTTCCCCGGCATCTCGATCTTGACGATCCCCTTCAGCGCGTCGAGGTGGGCGTGCTGATACTCGGTCAGGTTGCCGATATCGCGCCAGTATCCCTCGGCGATATAGCCGTAGAGCCCGAGGTCCTCCTGCAGCATCAGCGGGAAGAGGTCCTTCGAGAAATCGAAATCCTTCTTGTAGGGGATCAGGTCGAGCACGTCGGGCTCGAGGATATAGATGCCGGTGTTGATGGTATCGGAGAAGACCTCGCCCCACTGCGGCTTCTCGAGGAAGCGGGTGATCTTGCCGTCGTCGTTGGTCATCACCACGCCGAACGACAACGGATCGGGAACGCGCGTCAGGACGATGGTCGCCTTGGCCTTGCTGTGCTCATGGAACTCGATGGCGCGCGACAGATCGAAATCGGTGAGGACATCCCCCGAGATGATGATGAAGCGCTCGTCGAGGAACTCGTAGGCGTTGCGCACCGATCCGGCGGTGCCGAAGTCGGCCTCCGACTGCACGTAATGCATGTCGATGCCGAACGCCGAGCCGTTGCCGAAATAGGTGGTGATCACCTCCGGCTGATAGTACAGGAGCGAGAGAACTTCACGAATGCCCAGCCGCGTCACCAGGGAGACGATGTGGTGCATCATCGGCCTGTTGACCATCGGGGCCATTGGTTTGGGGATATTGCAGGTAAGTGGGCGAAGTCGAGTGCCGAAGCCGCCGGCCATGATAACCGCTTTCATACAAAGGGGGCCCTAGTTGAAGATGACCTTCCCACGCCCCGAGTATCGGGGGGACGAAACGTCCGGACCCACGGGGGGAGAGTGCAAAGGTGCGTCGCGCACGGTGTCGAGCGAGCCAGAGAAGCCCGGCCGGAGCGCACCCATCGGAGCAGCGATCGCGGCGGTTCGACACGCATTCCATGTCAAATAACTGTGCGCAGGCGCAGCCTGGCGAAGCGCGGGGGAAGTTAATGAAATGAACCGATTGCCACCATCGCCCCGCCGCGTCGCGGCAAGAATTTAGTTGATCCGGCCCCGTTGATCCCCCTGAAACCGTGATGGTCCTTTTCGATATGAAGCGAGCACTGCCGGTCCGGAGGCCCCGCCGGGGATGAAATCGGGCCGGAAAAAGGAGCCAGGCCTCTCCGGGCAGGGGATCAACGACCCGCCCGCAGGAAAGGCATCGCAGTTGCAGTGCACCCTGGCATGGCGCCCGAACGATGTCATGGCGCCGCAGTCAATGTGGAACATTCCTTTGGAGGAGAGACCAATGCCACGGGGAGACAAGAGCAAGTATACCGACAAGCAGGAGCGCAAGGCCGATCATATCGCCGAGGGCTATGAGCATCGGGGCGTGTCGCACAAGGAGGCGGAGCACCGCGCATGGGCCACCGTCAACAAGGAATCCGGGGGGGGAAATCGCTCCGGCAGCGGACGGGGAAAGCCGGACACCCACGAGTCATCCCGCAAGGGGGGAGAGATCGGCGGCCACAGCGTGTCGGCGGCCAAGCGAAGCGCCGCCGCGAAGAAGGGGTGGGAGACCCGCCGCGCGCATGGCAACGCGTAGCGTCCATCGCGCAGGGCAGGGCTATATATGATAGCACGGCGGGGATGATGGCATGTTCAATCATCCCCGCCGTCATGTTCGCTGGTTCATCGGCCGTCGGAGCCGGACATCATCCGGCGATAAGCGCGTCGATCGCATTGCAGAGCTTTCTGGAGTCGACCGGCTTGCCCAGATGGAGATCGAAGCCCGCCTCCCGCGCCATCGCGATATCCTCCGGGGCGTTGTAGCCGCTGAGGACGATCGCCTTCATCGGCCTGACCCGGCGCACCATCCGCACCAGATCGAGCCCGCTGCCGTCGGGGAGGTTCAGATCGCTCAGCAGCAGATCGAACTCGCTCGACGCCGCAAGCTCCACCGCTGTCGCGACGCTCCCGGCCACGGCAACGGTATGCCCGCGATGGGTCAGCAGCAGATCGAGCACCCGCCGCGTATCGGGATGATCCTCCACCAGCAGAATCCGCGCCCGCGTCGCGGCCGCCGCCGATTCCTCATTACCGCCGGCACTCTCGCTCTGGTCCGGCTCCTCCCCCCGGAGCGCCGGGAAGCTGACGGTGAAAGTCGCGCCGGTTCCCCTCCCCCCGCTGGTCACGGCGATCGTTCCCTCCTGCCGCTCCACCAGCGCCCTGGTGATCGCCAGCCCGAGCCCCAGCCCCCCGGAGCCTCGGTGACCATCCCTCTCCACCTGCTCGAACGCGCCGAAGATCCGGTCGAGATCCTGCGGCTCGATCCCCGCGCCGGAATCGGTCACCTCGACGACGACCGCGCCGTCGCAATCGAACGAGCGCACCGTGACGGCCCCTCCCGGCGGCGTGAACTTCACTGCGTTCTTGAGGATGTTCCAGAATATCTGCTGCAGCCTGACCGGATCGGCCATGACCCAGACATCGCGCGCGGCCAGATCGAGGCGGAGCGTCATGGCATTCTGCTCGATATCCTCCCGGCAGATCTGCATCACATCCCGGAGCACATCGTGGACGTTCACCCGCTCCATGGCGAGGTTCAGCTTTCCCTTGACGATCCGGGTGAGGTCGAGCAGATCGTCGATCAGCCTTCCCTGCAGCTGGGCGTTCCGGAGGATCATCCCGATCATCGGGCGCAGATCCTCGGGGATAGCGCTCTCCTCCTGCAGCGCGTGCGCCGCTGCGATCACCGGCGTGAGCGGGTTGCGGAGCTCGTGGCTGAGGATCGCCAGGAAATGATCCTTGGCGCGGTTGGCCTCCTCGGCGCGCTCCTTGGCCGCCTGCAGCGCGTCCTCGGTGTTCTTTCTGCCGATCGCGAAGGCGATATGCCCGGCGATCGTCTCGGCCTGCCGGATCTCCATCTCCCCGAACCGGTGCGGCGCGTTCCAGTAGAGCATCACCTTCCCGAGCAGATCCCCCTGATAGACCAGAGGGACGAACGCCAGCGCCCCTATCCCCTCGGCAAGAATCGTCCGGCGCAGCTCCGGGTCGAGATCGGAGGCCTCCGCGATATCGGGGAAGAGGATCGGCGACGGATCGCGCTCGTCCGGCGCCCACGGAGAGTGCCCCTCGACGGCACGGATGTAGCGCTCGGAGAGCCCGCGCGCCAGCTTGAAGCGCATCACGCCGTCGGAATCGAACAGGAGAATCGAGGCGCGGTCGAGCCCGAGCGCATGGTGCAGCCCCTCGATCGCCTCCTCGTAGATCTCCCCGAGGCTCCGCGCGCGCGCCACCGACGCGGTGAGCGTGTAGATCGCCTGGAGCTGGCTCATCCGCGCCTGAAGCTCCCGCTCCGATTGTTTCAGCGAGCTCAGGTCGAGCACGAACGCCACCCCCTCGTGCTGATCGATCATGGCGCCGCCGATGAGCACCGGGAAACGGGTGCCGTCACGACGGATATATTCCTTCTCGTAGGGGATATACTTGCCGGAGACCTTCATCGCCTCCACCGCCCGCATCGTCTGGGGGAGCCAGTCCGGCGGGGTGAGCTGATCCCATCGCACCACCCCCTCCTCGAGATCGGCGCGCGTATAGCCCGCCATCCTCAGGAACGCATCGTTGGCGTTGGTGATGGCGCCGGAGAGATCGAAGAAGCAGATGCTGATCATATCCGAATGATAGAGCCTGCGGAAACGGAACTCGCTCCGGGAGAGCTGCTCCTCGATCCGCTCCCGCTCGGCAATCTCGAGCTGCGTGCGACGATAGAGCCGGGCATTATCGACCGCGAGCGCGGCACGGTGGGCAAGCTCTTCGGCCAGATCGAGATCGGCGGCGGTGTAGCGGGGGCGCAAGGTCCCCACCAGCGTGATGGCGCCGAGGGTTCTCCCCCTGGTCACCAGCGGCACCACCATCAGCGATGTGGGGGCGAGCTTCCGCAGAAGCTCCAGATGATGGGAGTCCTGCGCGATCGCCAGCAGCAGATCGTCGGTGATCTCGGAGATCAGCTCGGCGGCCCCGGTGGCGATCACCGTGGCGAGCAGCCGGTTCTGCGTCTCCTCCTTCCCGTAGCTGCTCAGCATCCGCCGCCCCAGCCGCTCCCTGACGGGATCGTCGGAGGCGACCGCCAGACGCCAGATCGACCCATCCTCCTCGATGATATCGACCACGCACCAGTCGGCCAGGCGAGGGATCGCCATATGGGCCACGGTGCGGAGGGTATCCTCGTAGCAGAGCGAACTGCTCATCACCTCGGAGGCCTCGGCAAGGAAACGGAAGCGGCGCTGCAGCTCCTCGGCCTTCTGCCGTGCCGACTGCTCCCGCACCAGAAGCTCCTGCTGCGCCCGGTTTGCCGCCTCAAGCTCCCGGGTCCGCTCCGCCACCCGTTCCTCCAGCTCGGCATTGAAGCGCCGGATCTGCCCCTCGGCCTGCTTCCTGTCGGTGATATCGCGGATGATCCAGCGGAGCCCCAACGGCTCGCCATCGGCGCCCCGTATCAGCGCCGTGGTGACAGCCGCGTCGAACGGCACGCGATGGCGCGGCTGGATACGCACCTCCCACTCCTGGTTCTCGCCGAGCTCGGCGGCCATCTCCAGGCGGAGCCTGAAATCGCGGCGCGACTCGGCGGCGATGTAGGTGGGGAGCGGCTTCCCCCGCAGGAAGCTCCATTCTATGCCGAACAGGCTGGTGGCGGCACGGTTGGCCTCCAGAATCTTCCCCCGCATATCGGTGATGATATAGGAGTCGGGGGCAAACTCGAACAGATCCAGGTAGCGCTGGCGCTCCTTCTGGATCATATGATGCGCCTCGGTCAGGGAATCGTTCTGCGCATTCAGCTCCTCGTACGCCACATGCAGCTCCTCGAGGCTTGCCTGAAGGTCGACGATCATCTCCTCGACAAGCTGCGCATGCCCGGACGAATCCATATATGACGGCAACCGTTCCTGCAGGTCCGAAAGCTTCCGCTGCAGTTCGGTAATCTGTATAATCTGTATAATCTGTGGTTCTTTTTCGTTCATACCTTGTATCACGTGCATTTCACAATCCGTCATCCATACCTGTACTACAAGGCAGCTCCGCCGGTTGCTGCGGCCGGGCCGCCATCATGATCGCCATATCGTCACGTTCCATGCGGACCCGCGGAACCTGGGGTCCGTTATTCTTTTTCCTCCATCAGCAGTATCACTCCATTGATCTCGGCGCCGGTGCCGATCAGCGGGGTGCAGGCCACATCGCAGCGGATCGTCTTTCCACGGCGGTTGATGGCGGCAAGGGTCACCTCGTGCGCCTCGCCGTTGAGGCATCCCCGGATGATCTGCCGCAGCTGGTCGAGCGGCAGGCCGATATCGAGGTTCAGCAGCGATTTCCCCCTCACCTCATCGCCGCGAAGCCCCCAGAGATCCTCGGCGCGATTGTTCCAGATCTGAATATTCAGATCCTGATCGACCACCACCACGCCGCCACGCAGGCTGGAGAGGATCGCCTCCAGAAAGATGTTGCTGTGATCGAGCTGGGCGGTCCGCTCGCGCAGATCGTCGTTGATCGTCTCGAGCTCCTCGCTGGCCGACTGCAGCTCCTCATTGATCGTCTCGAGCTCTTCGTTGGTCGACTGCAGCTCCTCGTTGGTCGTCTCGAGCTCCTCGTTGGTCGACTGCAGCTCCTCGTTGGTCGTCACCAGCTCCTCATTGGTCGACTGCAGCTCCTCGTAGGCGGTCTCGAGCTCCTGGTTCGACTGCTGCAGTTCCTGCTGAAGCTGTTTGTAGGGGCTGACATCGAGGAAGGCGACCTTCACGGCCAGCAGGGTATGATCCTCGGCGATCAGCGGGGTGATATGCACCTCCAGCCATCGCGTCTCCCCGGCTACCCTCCACTCCACATCCTTCAGCGTTATCGCCCGGCGCTCGGCGCGCACCTGATCGATGCGCGAGCGGAGCTCGACCGGGCGGTACGATATCTCCAGATCCTGAATCGGACGCCCGAGATCGGATTCGTTCAGATTGAAGAGCTGCCGGACCGGGTTGCTCATCACCACGATATAGCCGTTGAGATCGACAACGATCTGCGGCTGCGGATCGGAGGAGAGCGCGAGCGCGCGTATACGGGAGTAGTCGGGCGGCGCCATGACTCCCCGTTCGTTGGGTGAGTTCACCATGTTGATGCGGCGGACAGGCCCGCCCCCCTTGGGGACCTTGGTAAAGACCCGGCGTTTGAGATCGACCGGAGAGAAGAGGTACGTATGGGTCAGCAGCATCTCCGCCTTCCCGAGGAAGAGATATCCCCCATCGGACAGAGCGAAGTGGAAACGATTGAGGATCTTCGACTGCGCCTCGACGTTGAAATACATCAGCGCGTTGCGGCAGATCAGCAGATCGATGCGCGAGATCGGGGCATCGTGCGACAGGTCGTGCCGGCCGAAGATGATCGAGTGGCGCAGATCCTTGTGGAAGACGAACCGCCGCCCCGACTTCTCGAAATATTTTTCGAGCATCTCCGGCGGTACCCCCGCCACCTCCTTTTCGCTGTAGCTGGCAAGCCGTGCATAGCTCAGCGCCTCATCGTCGACGTCGGTGGCGTAGATCTTCACGCGGGCGCGGAACTGCTCCAGGCCGAGCGTCTCGGCAAGGATCATCGCCACGGTATAGGCCTCCTCGCCGGAGGCGCAGCCGGCGCTCCAGACCCTGATCGGCTCGACCACAAGCTTGTTGCCGATGATATGGGGAAGGATTTCCCCGGCCATGTATTCCCATACGTGCGTATCGCGGAAGAAGGATGTCACATTGATGAGGATCACATTGAACAGCGCGGAGAACTCCTCCGGATAGACCTCGAGATAATCGAGGTACTCGCCGAACCCGGTGATCCCGATCGACTGCATGCGCTTCTGCACGCGACGCGTCAGGCTGGCGCGCTTGTAGCCGGTGAAATCGAATCCCCGGCTCCGCTTGAGATAGTCGAGGAGCGCCTCGAATTCCTGATCTAATGCTTCTGTCACATCCATAAGGGTAGCATTGTTGCCACGCGACGCCATCCCGGATGGCGATGCGGAGGATAAGTCCACCAGCACCGGCACCCCGGAGGTCGGCATCGGAAAGCCGTTCGTGTTCGTCTATGCGTCGGAAATATTAGCGTGGCATCGGCGGCAGCGACATGCCCATCTACTAAACGCTGGTATCGGGGGTTTTGTCAGCAGCCCCCTCCTCCCCCGTGCCGGGGATCGAGCCATCGACATTGGACTCCAGCACCAGGCGTATCAGCTCGGCGCGGCGCTCGCTTTCGTTGCGCTGCAGGTCCATACGCTCGGCCCCTCTGGGGTTGCCGCGCAGGCGCATCCGCTCGGCCATCCGGCGCGAGAGCGAGGCGCGCTCCTCGAGCGCCCGCACGGCGCTCCAGAGCGCCTCTTCGAGCGCATCGGACTGGCGGGCCAGGAGGCTGTCGACCGAGAAGGCATGGCCGGTGCGGCAGCGGAACCGGATCAGCTCGCTGTCGCTCAGCTCCCAGAGCACTCCGCCGCAATCGGGGCACCCGAAACTGGAGGGAGTCCCCGGGCGATCATCGCCATGAAACATGTGAGGGTCCAGTTCCACGATATCCGTCTCCGTTTCGATTAAAGAGTCGTCCGATTCGTTCGCTGCGGGCGCCGGAACATTCACGAGCCTGCAGAGCAGCGCCGCTATCTCCGACAATGGAACGACGTAATCGACCGCGACATTTTCGACCGCGCTGCGCGGCATTCCCGCATAGAACGCATCGTCGGGATCCTGCACCACCGCCATCCCTCCCCGCTGTTTCACCGCCACCAGCCCGGCGGTTCCGTCGTCGAGCGTGCCGGTGAGGATCACGCCGATCACCCGCCCCCCGTATGTCGCCGCCGCGCTCCTGAAAAGAGGGTCCACCGCCGGACGGTGCCCGTTCTCCTTCGGCCCGCGCACGATGCGTATCGTGCCCGGCCTGAGGATCAGATGCTGATCCGGCGGGGCCACGTAGATATGTCCCATCTCGATCTGCTGTCCATCCACGGGATGGATCGCCGGAAGCGTGCCATGACGGCTCAGCAGTTTGGGAAGCACGCTCGGGGCATGAGCACCCACATGGAGCACGATGAAAATCGAGGCGGCCAGGTCCCCCGGAAGCGCCTTGACGAGCTGAAGCAATGCCTCCACCCCGCCGGCCGAGGTCCCGATAACGATGATATTGTGTCCGTGCATGGATAGAATGAACGTAGTAGCCGTGCCATCGGAAGAACGCCGCCGTGGCTCCCATCCCGCGGCAACGCAATCCATGTGATGCTAAATGATGATGAGGATGGGTAGGAAAGGTTGCCGTGTCCGCGGCAACCAGTTGCCGATAACGCTGTGTGCCGCCGGTCCGGGTAAGGATAAGTTGATCGCGCCGCGGGATACGCCATCCACCATGGCAACCCTCTTCCCGCAGGCATCAATCGGATGGCGCGAAGAGGCAGTTCCACCGCTCGTGGAAGTTACATAAATCCCGATGCGGGCGTAGCGGGCCGATGCGGCCTTATTCAAAAAAAATACCGGGCTGCGAGCAGCCCGGTATTTGACGGATCGAAAAGAAAAACATTACCCGATTCAGGGGGGTCGAGGAGAATTAATTCACCCCCCCCTGCGGGGAATTATCGCGCCACCGTGACGCGGATGCTCCGCCGCTCTCCATCCACCGCAAGATCGACGAAATAGGTCCCGTTCGGCAGCGACGCGGCATCAAATCTGACGGCATGCTCCCCCGCGCCCAGCGCGCCATCGACCGGCCGCGCCACCACCCGGCCCGACGCATCGACCACGGTCAGGCGGACCTTTCCGGCGCGTGGGAGAACCAGATGGATCGTCCCCTCGGCGGAGACGGGATTCGGCGACGCGCTCAGGCGCATGCCGCTCTGCGGGGCGGCCCCGTCGTCGACGCCGAGCCCGGTCGTGCTCACGGTCAGCGTTGCCGGATCGGTCGTCGCGCCCCCGCATTCGCTGGTCAGCACCGCGCGGTAGCGCAGGCCGTTCATCGCCGTCGTAACATCGGGGATCGTCAGGGTTAATTCCGTCGCCCCCGGAACCGGCGTCCAGCTGGTGCCGTCGGCGCTGCTCTCCCAGACCACCGTCGGGGGCGGCAGCGTGGGAGTCACCACGGTGAACTCCGCCGTCGCTCCCCGCTCGACGGTGATATCGCGCGGCCCGGCGACGATCACGACCGGCTGGCGGATCGTAAAGGTGGTATCGCTCCTGTCCTGGGTCTGCGCATCGCTCGATCTGACGTAGACCCTGAATCCGCCGCCGAAGATTCCGGGGGGGATGGTCCAGTCGAACGTGGTGCCGGCGACACTGCTGGCGATCGGGATGACCGACCCGCCGCCATCGGCAATCGCGAAGAGATCGAACGGACCCGCTGTCTCGATCGATGTCCAGGTGATCGGATAGGTCTGGCCGGCGCAGTAGATCTGCGCGCCGCCGTTCGGCGCCGTCACCGTCACGCCGAACACCGTGAGCCGGGCCGCCGCGCTGGTGATGGTTCCGCAGCTGTTGGCAGCCACGACGCGATAGCGGTAGCCGTTGCTGGCGGTGGTAAGATCGCTCACGACGAGCTCGCCCGACGTCGCCCCGGCGATCGGGGTGAACCCGGAGCCATCGCCGTTATCACGCTCCCACTGCAGCGTCGGAGCCGGAGTGCCGGTGAAGGTCGCCCGGAAGGTGGCGCTGCCGCCGGCGGGACGCGACTGATCGACGGGGTTGGTGCCGACCGCCGGCGGGGCGTTGATCGTGAAGTTCGCATCGCTGGTATCGCTCTCGCCGCCGACGGCGCTCACCCGCAGCCGATAGGTGGTTCCGGGGGGGAAGTTCGAGGGGATCGCCCAGGTATAGCTGTTGCCGGTCACATTCGTGGCGATCGTCTGGTAGCTGGCGCCGCCGTTCGACGACTGCGCGATCGTATAGGGGGTGCCGATCCCGCCGGTCCATCGTATCGTGGCGGGCGTCCCGGCGCAGAGCGCCTCGCCGCCGTTCGGGCTCAGAAGCTGCACGATGGTGAACTTCACCACGAACGCATCGGCCGCGGGATAGTTGCCGCTCAGCGTTCGCGACACGGCATTGGCGCTCGTGCGGAACGTCAGCGACTGGGTATAGCCGGCCACGTAGACCCCGCCGTTGGCGTCGAGCGCCAGATCGTTGGCCTTGTCGCCGGCGCTGCCGCCGATATAGGTGGAATAGTCCACCACCCCCTCCGGCGTCACCTTCACGACGAACGCATCGGCGCTGTCGCCACCATAGATCGTATCGATGGCGTTTCTGGTGAAGAAGAACGATGTGATCGATCCGGTCCAGCCCGCCACATGGGCATTGCCGGAGCTGTCGACGGCGATTGCCCGTCCGATATCGGGGCCGCTGCCGCCGAAGTAGGTCGAGTAGCCGATCTGCCCCATCGGGCTGGTGGTGGGGTTGATCCTGAGGATGAACGCATCGCCGATGCGGCCTCCGGCGTTGGTGCCGCGATTGATATTCTGGAAGGGGAAGCGCGTCGGGAAGTTCCCCGAGACCGTCGTGCCGGTCAGATAGACCGATCCTCTGAACAGCGCCATCCCCTCGGGGGAATCGTAGCTGACACCGCCGATGTAGGTGCCGTACGCAAGCTGGTCGGGGCCGCTGCTCCTCATATCGAGCCGCGCGATAAAGCCGTCGGTCTCCCCGTTGTAGCTGCTGTCGAACGCATTGCGGACGGGGAAATCGGCGGAGGCGGTGCGTCCGGTCACATAGATCCCGCTGCTGTCGATGGCGATATCGGTGGCCGTCTCGTCGTCGGCGCCGCCGAGATAGGTCGCATAGCGGAACGCGCCGCCGGCGCTGTCGAGCACCACGACGAACGCATCGCTCGAGCCGCGCGCGGCGGTCATGAACGCGCCGGTCGAGACGCGCAGCGTCCCGGCGGTGGTCCCTCCCGCCACATGCGCCTCCCCTCTCGCGTTGACGGCGATCCCCCCCTCGGGGGCCATGGCGCCATCGGCGACGAAGGTGCTGTAGACAACCCCGCTCCCGGATGGCGAGAGCTTGAGGACGAACGTTCCCCGGCCGCTCGGCGTGCGGAGCGTATCGGTGGTCGGAAAGCTCCCCGCGGGCGCCGTCCCGGCGATATAGGCGCTGCCGAAGGAGTCGAGAGCGATATCGAACGGTATATCGTCGTCGATCCCCCCGATATAGGTGGAATAGATGACGGGGGTATTCGAGGATGGGTTGATCTTGGTGACGAAGATATCGCCGCCGGGCTGCGAGCCGGCCGACCCGGCGTAATCGAACTGATAGGAGCCGGCGCGGACCGGGAAATCGGTCGAGAGGGTGAAGCCCGTCACGTAGATATTGCCGCCCCTGTCGACAGCGATCGCGGTCGCCTCATCCCAGGCGCTTCCCCCGAGATAGGTGCCATAGACGAGCGGATCGATCACCAGCGGGCGGGCGGCATCGTAGTGGCCGAGCGCGAAGCCGACGCTCCCATCCTCAGCGATCCGGAAGGCGCAGTCGACCTTCCTGGCCGCGCCATCGACCATCTGGTAGGCGAACAGCTCCTGCTGGCTCAGCTCACCCATGCTGGTGGCGAGCAGCAGATCGCCATCGCGCCCCACGCGCACCCCCTGCACCCCCTCGTAGCCGATGCGGATGCTGGAGGGATCGCCCCCCGGAGCGACCACGAGATCGTAGCGGGGCCGCCCATCATCCACATAGAGCACGGCGTCGATGCCATCGTACAGATGCTCGATGGTCGCCCTGGCGTACCCCTGCAGATCGTTTCCCCACCGATCGCGGTCGGCCCCAGTAAAATAGCTGTAGCGCCCGGAGGCCGGCTCGCTCCCCCGCACCGCCGTTCCCGTGGCTGACGCTCCGAGGAAGTTCATCCGCACCACATGTCCGCTCCGGCCGAGCCCTTCGGCTCCGCCGATGGCGGCCGACGTCCCCGCGGAGCGCTCGGTGCGATAGAGATCGTAGACAATGGACCGATCGGTCACCCAGAGGTCGAGGCCGTTGAAGCGGGCGAGGTATCGTGCCTGCGGGTCCCACTGCCCATGGTTCTCGATGAACAGGGGGTTCTGCCGGGCGATGGCCCTGCGGGCGTCATCCAGCGTCGGGTCCTCGGAAATCGCGGAGCTCTGTGCATGGGCCTGGGCCCATCCCCCCACCAACGAGGCCAGCAGCAGTGTACCAAGCAGAATGTTGATACGTTTCATCTGTAGTTGTCCTGATCTACGTGATACAAGTTGGAGGCATCGGGAGGGGGCTGCGGCTCGCAGCATGGGCCATCGCGTGGCACCCCATCGGCCTGCCGGCGCAGGGGCTCCCGATCCATGATACCCGGAAATGTTAAGGAATGTAGTTAATTCGGTCCGATGTTTCTCTCCATCACTTCGGCTCCACCGGGCGCCGGAAGAAGGTTTTTGGCCTCATCCCCATACCATTTTTCTTCCGTAACTTCTTCATTTGTGTTTTTGTTAGACGTATTCCGTGCGATTCTGGCAAATTTTCGCCTTCGGCGGGTTTTTTACTCTCCCCCACCCATCACAACCATTGCATCCCCCCTACCATATGTTGTAATTTTAGTGTTTAGAGATACCCTAAAAGGGTTATGAGTGCTCCTTGAATTGCCTTCCGAGTGAACTGTAGAAGTCACTGATGCCCGCCTGCGACGGTCGCTTGCCTCGGGTTGATATCGTCACTTGTTGGATCTCCTTCCATGAAATTATCGGACTTCCGCTACACCGCCCCCAAGTCGATCACTGCCAAATACCCTGTTGATCCACGCGATCAGTCAAAGCTTCTGGTGCTCGATCGGAAAACGGGGGAGGTGGAGGATCGCGGGTTCAGCGATATCGTGGATTACTTCAAGAAGGGCGATTGTCTGGTGGTCAACGAATCGCGCGTCTTCCCGGCGCGGCTGATCGGCAAGAAAGAAAAGACCAACGCCCAGATCGAAGTGATGCTCCTGCGCGAGCTGTCGCAGAAGGACACCTCGTCGCTGTGGGATGTGATCGTCGACCCGGCGCGGAAGGTGCGCATCGGCAACAAAATCTACTTCGACGACGGCAAGCTCTATTGCGAGGTGATCGACAACACCACCTCGCGTGGCAGGACGGTGCGCTTCAACCATACGGGCGATCTGTTCAAGACGATCGAGCGGATCGGGCTGATGCCGCTGCCGCCATATATCGGCCGCGAGCCGGTCGAGGAGGATCGCGAGTTCTACCAGACGATCTTCGCCAAGACCAACGGCTCGGTGGCGGCGCCGACCGCGGGGCTCCATTTCTCGAAGAAGCTGATAGCGCGGCTGGAGAGGAAAGGGGTGAAGATCGCCAGGATCATGCTCCATATCAACCGCTCCACGTTCGATCCGGTGGAGGTGGAGGATCTGACCAAGCACAAGATGCACTCGGAGTATTTCGAGATCAGCAGCACCGCCGCCGAGACCATCAACAAGACGATCAAGTCGAAGGGGAACGTGGTGGCGGTCGGGGCCTCGGTGGTGCGCGCGCTGGAAAGCTCGGTGCTGACCGTCGGCACGGTGAAGCCGAACCGCGCCTGGACCGACAAGTTCATCTATCCGCCGTACGACTTCAAGATCGTCGACCGTCTGGTGACGAACTTCCATCCGTCGGAGAGCACGGTGCTGATGATGGTGAGCGCCTTCGCCGGACGGGAGAAGCTGATGAAGGGATACAAGCACGCCATCAAGTCGGGCTACCGGTTCTACAGCTACGGCGACGCGATGCTGATCCTGTAGATCGCGCAGCGCACCCGGCCGGAAATGTTCAGGGCCCCGCATCGTGTAACGATGCGGGGCCTTTGTTGTTTAGCGAGGCACTGCAGATGGCGATACCCATCTCTCGCCCGATTTCGCTATGGTAAATACCGAGCGGTAGCGTCGGGACCGCACTCTCTGAGTATCACAGGCGCTCCGGCAGTATAGGGCGCATCATCGCCAGTACTCTTACAGCAACAAAGCACTGTCACTTATCGCGGCCGATCGGGTCTTTTCATTGGTAGCAAAGGAATTGCCGGCACCGCCCGGCGGCGTACCGAACCTCGGCCTCTCTAACGGCCGGGCACTCCTCGATACTCCCGGCCCGCCGTAGCATCGCATAGTCCCTGCTATCGCGACGGCATTACATGCAGTACAGAAACAAATTCCATAGCGACCATGGAATCTACAGTAGCGCCCACACCGACGACATACGACGACGAACTGCGCCAGATAATCGAATCAGCAATGGAGGATGACCAAAAAATTATCCGTATCGAAAATCTGGCCGGCATAATTGCTTTAACCAACCCGAGAAAAGCTATTGAAGCGCTGCATATGGCGTTGCGGCTGGCACGCATGACAGGACAATCATCACGGTTTGGCCCCATTTATACGAAGCTAGGGGAGGCGTACAGAATAATAGAGAGGTATGATGTGGCGCTTCGCTACTTGCGCCTCGCCCTCAAAATGGCATCGGCCATGGCGGACATGGACTTGTATCTGCTTTACGGCAGGCTTGCCGCAGTCAGCAGACACAACGGAAACCTTGCCGAAGCGGTGCAATGGAATGACTATGCCACCAATGCGGCCGAACGCTGCAATTACACGGTTGGGATGGCGATAGCTCTTGGTGATCGCGGTGAGATCTATAAATGCGCCGGAGACCTCGCGACATCGCTTGGCCTGTACCAGCAATCGCTAAGCTTATGGAAAAAAACTGAAAGCGACCAGGGCAGAGCCGTCATCATGAACAACCTTGCAGGCATTTATCAATGCCTGGGAGATATCAACAGTAGCATACATTTCTTATTTCAGGGGCTGAAACATTACAGGCTATCCGGATATCTCGGAGGGGAATGTACGGTGCTGGGCAACATCGGCAATCATTATATACGGACGGGGAATTATCGGCTGGCGATGGATTATCTCGAACATTCCCGAAGAATAGCTGTCGAGATAGGCAGATCCGAGAGCGAGGGATATGCTATCCTGCTTATCGGCGAAGCCCATAGGTTGCAGGGGCAGCTCCACCGGGCGTTCGATCAATATTCCAAGGCACTCGCAATTCTCGACAGCGAGCATATCGATCCTCAGATACGTATAGATCTCTGGGTGGAAATGGGAGAGGCATACACGGCAATGCAACAGCCTGTACGCGGGATCGAGTACACGAAGAAAGCCTTGCTCATAGCACAGCAGATCGGATCGCCACAGGCCGAATACCTCGTCTATGAGATGTTATCCAGGCTGTATGAGAATCTCCCGGACAAGGATCTGGCGCTGCACTATTACAAGCTTTTCTCCGAGGCAAAACAGAACGTTGCCGACCAGAACTCCAGAAATGCGGCGCAGGTCCTTCAGGCACGCATTGCCATGGAGCGCGCAGAGAAAGAGCGGGAGCTCTATCGAATGAAATCCGCGCAGCTGGAGGCCGAAATGGAGCACAAAAAAAATGAGCTTGTCACCATGGCGCTCCATCTGACACAGAAGAACGAGTTCGTCGCCAGCCTTCGCAGACAGATCACTGCGTTCGGCAACTCCGCGAGCCATTGCAAAACCGAGCTGGTCAATGAGATTATCCCGAAGATCAACGAGAATCTCAACGCGGAGGGAGAGTGGGAAACATTCGAGCATCAGTTCCATCAAGTGCACCCTGATTTCATCTCCGTACTCTCCCGGCGCTATCCGGCATTAAGCCCGACCGAGCTGAAGGTCTGCGCGCTGATGAAAACGAATCTCACCACCAAGCAGATAGCTTCGCTTCTCTGCACATCCCTCCGCACCGTGGAAGGGCACCGACAGTATATCCGGCGAAAGCTGGGCTTGTCGCGCGCCGACAATCTCTATACCTACCTTGCATCGATAGGCTCGATCGTATAAGGTCCGTAGGGACGAGGCCATTCGATGGTATATGGAATGGCTGGCCGGAATTATCCCTCCGGCCAGCCATGGCAATCATCGGCGCGAAAAGCACACGAACGCTTATTACTCCATCCAGCCACGTATCCACCCTGCTACACGTAATAAACACGTAGTTGTTCAGACCTGCTCTACATCTACATTGACATCGCCGAAACAATTGTTGGGGCGATGGGCCTGTACAGCCCACGGTTACGACGTATCGATCGCAACATCCGAACAACGCTGCTATTCATCCGCGCTCATCGGAATATTGCCAGCGGACTATACGCCAGGGGACGAATGCATAATGATGGATGCCCTATCCCGCCACCGATGCGTACTGATATCTGCGCATCGGCCTGAATATGGTGATGGACGGCTCATCATTCGGAATGGATGGCAGCACGCAAACATTGATATATGGAGGCTATAGTATGAAAACGACGATCAATCGAATCGCCAGAGGATTATGTTATCTAGCTGCCCTGGCTATGCTGTTCGTAATCAGCACCACACACCAGAAAGCTCATGCACAGGCATTCCAGCATGAGTATGGATCGCTGCCTGCTACCAGCGAGGGACGCGGCGGAGTGCAGCCGGTTTCCACCGGGGGATATGTTGCATGTGGTCCGTACCAAAATGGGATATTTGCCGGCACCGATATTCGCATTACACGAACCGATGATGCCGGTGTGCCTCTCTGGCAAGCCGTATACAGTATAGGCCTCAACGACTCCGCAACCGATATACGGGAATGCGCCAATGGAGACTTTATTATCACCGGTCATACCGACACTCTCTTCGACGGCAAGAGTCATGATATTTTTCTGCTGAGAATCGACGCTATCGGCAATGCGCTATGGAGCAAAGTGTATGGGACTCCGGATGCCATGGAGTTCGCATGGTCGGTTCTTGAGACAACGCGTGGCGACGGGAATGGAACGGCCGCTGGAGACTTCGTAGTGGCGGGGGCACGATATACAAGCTCCGGTGGCATCACCCTGCCGACGGCTTATCTGCTCCGCACCGATGCCAACGGAACAATACGGTGGGACAGGCTCTATACTAATGGTGAGAATACCGCCACATCCTTCCATGCGGCAGAAGAGTCCACCGTAGGAGCAGGCGCCGGAGACATTATCGCCGGTGGATTTGCCAACGATACTATCCTTGCCAACACAAATGCATTCATGGTACGGGTCAATGGTGGGAACGGAGGATTTGGTGGCCCCACGCGCGGAGCGCTGCTCTGGGGAGGCGGAAACGGCCGGTCGATCATGTCGATAGAAGAATTGACCGTGGGAGCCGAGGCAGGGAATATCGTAGCCGTTGGCCTGCATGCCCGTTCAAACCTGTATAATATCGACTGGTTCGTTCTCAAGACCGGGGCGAATCCCGCACTCGGCCCCGTTGCCCAGCGCGTGTATCTTGGCAACACTACATCGACGGAGGCTGGCAACTGGATTCGGGAGATACGGGGAGCGGGGACGGGTTTCAACCAGGGCGATCTTGTCATCACCGGAACATCGTATCTGGTCGGTGCCGGCCCGTTATCCCAGGCATTTCAGATGTATCTCGAACCGGCAGCCCTGGCCCCGGCGACGGGAGTCATCGGCGTCACCCGGTATGGTAATGACTCCACAACCTGTGGCTACTCGATAGCAGAGGTGGGAGGGAGCGCCACACGCACGCCAGGTTTTATCATGTGCGGCACGATCGGAAATCCCGGGAATTACGAGCGACTCTATTTGGTAAAGAACTCTCCCTCGCAGACAACCTGTACCAATAGAATTGTCAAGACCATCAATCAGGTTCCCGATGAGCCCTGGCGTCGTGTAACACCGAATCTTCTCCCTCTCAACGTGGCATTCACCGTACCATCATATGGCGGTTTGTTCGTCGACCCACATAAAGCGCTGTGCTATGACCCGGCGTTCAAGCATATGCTTGATGGAGGCGCCACCGGTAGTACTATCGAGAGTATTGCAGGAGCTATCCAGATGCTCCGCTCCTACCCCAATCCCGTGGCCGCGGGGAGCGACATCACTCTGGAGTACCATCTTGCGGGGAAAAGCGTGGTGGCACTGACCGTCACCGATGTCGCCGGAACGATCGTCCATACGGCCAGCGCCGAGTATGCGGCCGGGGATATCGCCATCCCGGTGAAGACGGACGGATGGCGCCCCGGCGTCTACGTGGTGAAGGTCGCCTCGGGGAACGATATGCTGATGGCGAAGGTCGTCGTGACCGAGTAACCGTCAGCAGACGGCTCCACGGAAGAGCATACGGAAACGCCCTCGTCCCCGAACAGATCGGGGCGGGGGCGTTCTGCGTTCGCGTCGTACGGTCATTGCCGGCCTACACAGCCCCTCTGCGGGGGACGGGCTTCTCGCAGGCATGCGCGAACCTGGCGCGCCTGTCGTGCGGGCCCATCACCACGATCGTATCGCCGACAAGGAACCGCACATCCCCCGATGGGTTCAGCAGCACCTCCGTCCCCCGGTCGATCTCCAGAAGGGTCACCCCGAACCTACGGCGCATATCGATCTCGGCGAGCGAGCGGCCGATGAACGGGGAGCCCTCCTGCAGCACCATCGTCTCCAGCTCGGCACCGGGACGCTTGAAAAGGACGTCGAGCGAGGGGACGGCGCGCTCCATCGGCGTGGTGAACAGCGCATAGCCATCGCGGCGCGCGGCCGCCACAAGCTCCTCGATCTCCGGCCGGGGAACGTCGTAGCGGGCAAGGACGCTGGTGAAGATATCGATCGAGGTCTCGAACTCCTCCGGCACCACCTCGTTGGCCCCCTGATGGAGCAGCGGCTGGATGTCGCGCACATAGTGCGTGCGGACGATGATATGGATATCGGGGTTCATCTGCCGGGCGGTCTGGATGATGCTGCGCGTGGCCATGGGATCGTTGATCACGATGGCGATCACCCGTGCCTTCTCGATCGAGGCATGCTCCAGCACGGCGTCGTACGACCCGTCGCCGAAGATGATACGCTCCCCTTTCTTCTGCTCCCGGCGCACCGCCCCGGCGTTGGTATCGATGGCGATGTACTGAATGCCGGCCGCCTTCGCGGCGCGCACCAGGTTCCGTCCGTTGATCCCGTAACCGACGACGATGACGTGATCCTCCAGCGGCTCCTCCTCCCCCGTCGCAGGGTCGGCGGACGCCCTCCCGGAGCCCAGCCTGCCAAGGAACGGAAAGCGCGCGGCGAGGCCGGCGACCGCGGGGGACGCGGCGATGATCAGCGGCGTCGCCGCCATCGACAGAACGCTCACCGCCAGGAAGGTCTGGTAGATCTCCTGGGTCAGCAGGTTATAGACCGAGCCCGCCTTGACAAGCACGAACGCGAACTCGCCGATCTGGCTGAGCGCCATCCCCACCATCACCGCCGTGCGGACCGGATAGCCGAGGATGAGGATCACCAGGGAGATGATGATCGATTTCAGCAGAAGCACCCCGACGAGGATGCCGAGCGTGAGCATGGCGTGCTCCACCACGAAGCCGATATCGAGCAGCATTCCGATCGAGACGAAGAAGAGGCTGGTGAAGACATCGCGGAACGGCAGGATGCCGCCGAGCGCGTAATGGCTGTACTCCGACTCGGAGATGATAAGCCCGGCCAGGAACGCCCCGAGGCCGAGCGAGAGGCCGATGCTGGAGGTGATCCATGCGATACCCAGGCAGAGCGCGACGATGCAGAGCACGAACAGCTCGCGGCTCCGCGTGCGGGCGATCTGATGGAGAAGCCAGGGGACCACGACCTTGGTGCTCACCAGCGCCAGCAGCACCACGCCGATCCCCTTTGCCAGCAGTATTCCGATCGACGCCAGGGGATTGCCCGCGGCACCGGCCAGCAGCGGCAGCAGAAGCATCATCGGCACCACGACGATATCCTGAAAGATCAGCACCGCCAGCGATGCCTGCCCATGAGGCGTATCGATCCCCGACTGCGCCTGCAGGCTTTTCATGACGATCGCCGTGCTGCTGAGCGTCACGATGAACCCGATGAAGATGGAGCTTCCGATGGGAAACCCGGCCAGCTGGCAGAGAAGATAGGTGACGCCGGCGCAAAACCCCATCTGGAGCAGCCCCCCCAGCAGCACCAGACGCCTGATCTGGAAGAGCCTCGCCAGGGAGAATTCGATGCCGATGGTGAACAGCAGCAGAACCACCCCCAGCTCGGCGAACGATTCGACGTCGCGGGTGGAATGGAGCAGGCCAAGGCCATGCGGCCCCGCCAGCACGCCGGTCAGCAGCAGCCCCACGACGGCGGGAATCCGTATCCGGTAGGATATCAGAAGTATGATGACGGAAAGTCCGAAGACTATCAGGATGTCTTGCAGCAGATCGAGCTCCATGCGGCCTCAGCTTTATGATTGCAGAGAGCTCATCAATTATCGCGCCGCCTTGGCGTGATGGTAACGGCTCAGAATGGGGAACCGGAGGAACCGGAGGAACCGCGACACCGCAGAAGAACGGTGCTCTCCGTGATCGGGTGGAAGGCAATGCGGGGAACATGCCGGCCGAGCCACCCCCGAGTCATCGAAGTGAGAGGATTATTCCTTGAAGGCGAAAAATACCGCCCCGACGATCAGGAGAAAGGATATCGCATAATTCCACTTGAAATCCTCCCCCAGATACCAGACCGAGAAAAATCCGAACACGACGAGGGTGATCACCTCCTGAAGAATTTTCAGCTGCACGCCGGAATATATCGCCGCCCCCATGCGGTTGGCCGGCACCTGAAAACAATATTCAAACAGCGCGATCCCCCAGCTTACCAGAATCACCTTCCAGAGCGCCACATCGCGATATTTGAGGTGCCCATACCATGCGAACGTCATGAAGATATTCGACAGCACAAGGAGAATAACCGTGGTCATGGGATGAATCAATTACCGTGTATATATCGCCGACCTTTTTTACTGCATATATCGGATATAATCGGGGCCGCCGCGGGCGGCGCGATATGCGCGCGCCGCATCGATCACAGGCACGCCGGGGGGAAAGATTTAATGTTATAAACCGGTAACAACGGCATTTCCAGAGTGTTATGCATAACCATCTGATAACATTGCCCTCCCGCTATTGATACCCTCCATCCCCCCGTCCTAACATTGCATCGCTCCGCAGAGAACTGGCTGGGAGCTCACATCTTCTTCATCCTGTCCGCCGTGCACAACGGGGGCAGCCCACAAGGGTTGAATCTCAACATCATTTATCCTACGTCCCACGAAAAGGCTCCCATCCCGAAGGCCGTTCATCCCGGGGAAGCCCAGGTAGCCGCAACATCTATGAAGCAGAGAACATTATCCGTCGCAGGGCTCCTCTCGATCGCCATCGCCCTTCTCCCCCATATCGCGCATGCCCAGGCAACCGGAACGATCACCGGCACCGTGGTCGATGCAGCAACCGGCGAGCCAGTGATCAGGGCGACAGTGCAGCTCGTCGGCACCAAGATGGGAGCGCTGACGAACACGGCCGGCAGCTTTACGATCAGGAATGTACCACCGGGCGCCTACACGATAAAAACTTCCTACGTCGGCTATGCCCCGCGCACCGTTGGTGGCATCCGGGTCGAGGGGGGAAGCGTTGCGCGCCAGGATATCTCGCTGGCGGTCGAGGCCGTCCGCAATGATACGCTGATAGTAACCGCGCGCGCCACCACCACCACCGAGAACGCTCTCCTGGCGCAGCAGCGTAAATCCGCCGCCGTCTCCGATGGCATCACCTCGGAGAATGTGCGGCGCACCGGGGATAGAAACGCCGGCGAGAGCGTCAAGCGGGTCACCGGGATCTCGGTGGTCGACGGCAAATATGTGTTTGTGCGGGGCCTCGGGGAGCGCTACAGCAACACCCAGCTCAACGGCGTCTCGATTCCGAGCCCGGAGCCGGAGAAGAAGGTGGTGCCGTTCGACATCTTTCCGGCCGGCATGATCGAGAATATCGTCATCACCAAGACCTTCTCCCCCGACCAGCCGGGGACATCCTCGGGGGGGCTGATCCAGATCAAGACGAAGGAGTTTCCGGAGGAGCTCACCGGCGCCGTGACGATCTCCGGCGGATACAACAGCCAGAGCCAGTTCAAGAGCGTCCCGGTCTACAGGGGGGGGAGCCTCGATTTCCTCGGGTTCGACAACGGAACGCGCGGGCTTCCGGCGGGGATGCCCACCGGCGAGAACAAGCCGACGTCGGCGACATCGGCCGGGTACAACGCGCAGGTCGCCTCGCTCCTCAGCAACCAGTGGAGCCCCGAGATGCGGAACCTGCCGATCAACCAGGGATTCAGCATCTCGGTGGGAAATCAGTCGAACCTGCTCGATATGCCGCTCGGCTACGTGGCGAGCCTCTCGTATGCCAACGACTGGTCGCACCGCGTCGAGGAGGACCGGTTCCCCCTGCCGGCGGCCTCGGGGCCCGGCAATGCCTACGACCTGAGCGCGGAGAAATCGATCTTTTCGGTGAACTGGGGAGCGCTGCTGAACCTGACCGCGCAGGTGAACGAGCAGAACAAGGTGAGCCTGAAATCGCTCTACAACCGGAGCGCCGACGACGAGACCCGTCTGCTGACCGGGGCCGACGCCCTCTACGGCGACGCGCAGTCGGTCAGGCTCCGCTTCGTCGCGCGGTCGCTCTTCTCCTCCACCCTCTCGGGCGAGCATTACCTGGAGGGATTGAACAACCTGCTGATCGACTGGAAGGCATCCTTCTCCGATGCCCGCCGCGACGAGCCCGACAACCGCGAGGCGCTCTACACCCGCTCCAGAACCGACGGCGAGCTCCATGTGGCGCAGCGGCAATCCCGGTTCTTCTCCGATCTGAAGGATCAGGAGACGAACCTCTCGCTGAACTTCTCGCTCCCGTTCGGCTTTATCGGCGACCAGAAGGCGAAGCTGAAAGTGGGGGGACTGTATGTGACGAAAAGCCGCGACTTCGCCGCGCGGAGATATTTCTACACGCCGGGGGAGAATTACGGCGACGCGAACTTCACCCGCGTCGAGGATTTCACGACGGCCGAGAACATCGCCGGCGACGTCACCAACTTCCAGGATCTGACGCGCGGCAGCGACGCCTACGGAGCGACCGAGAGGAACCTCTCCGGCTACGGCATGCTCGATATGATGGCCGGAAGCTGGCGGCTGGTGGGGGGCGTGCGCGTGGAGGACAACCGGATCACGATCTCCTCGGCGACCGGGAACGTGGCCCCCTATACGCCGATCGAGCAGACGCTGAACACGGTGGATCTGCTGCCGAGCATCAACCTGATCTACTCGGTGAACGAGGCGATGAACCTCAGGCTCGGCTACGGCGGCACCGTGGCGCGGCCGGAGCTGCGCGAGCTGGCGCCGTTCCGCTTCGACGATTATCGCCGGAGCACCTTCGGCAACCCGTTTCTGGCGACCACATCGATCGACAACTATGACTTCCGCTGGGAGTGGTTCCCGGATCTCGGCGAGATGGTGGCGGTCAGCTTCTTCTACAAGTATTTCGACAGGCCGATCGAGAACATCCTTCTCCCGGACCCGACCACCACGGCCGATATCCGCCCGATCGGGACGGCGAACTCCAAAAGCGCGTTCGTCTACGGCACGGAGCTGGAGGTGCGGCAGTCGCTCGGCGTGATCGCGCCGCTGCTGGCGCCGTTCAGCCTGTCGGTGAACCTTACGGCGCTGAAGTCGGAGATCACGCAGGGGGATACGGTGGTGATCTATGCCGGCACGCGGCAGGAGTTCCCGACGGCCAACGGCGCGCTGGTCACCAACCTGCGGCGGCCGCTGCAGGGACAGTCACCCTACGTGGTGAACATCAACCTCAGCTACAACAACCCGATCACGAACACCGGGTTCACCCTGCTGTACAACGTCTCCGGGTCGCGGCTCCGGACGGTGGGGACGACCGGGTTCGACGACATTTACGAGCAGTCGCGCAACCAGGTCGATCTGTCGATCAGCCAGATCGTCTTCAACGCGGTCCAGGCGAAGCTCAGCGTCAAGAACCTCCTCGACGACGACTACGCGTTCAAGCTCGGGGATACATATACCAGCAGATACAAGACCGGGCGGAGCTTCTCGATCGGGCTCTCCTATACGCTCTGATCGTCCGGCTCGCGAACCGGACGCCGACGAACAACAGACACAACCGAACCCGCAATCTCCGGCATGCGACCGATGACCCTCCGGGCGGATTCCGCCCGGGTAAGGGGGCGCCATGCCTCAACCAGGAATAGTTCAATGACAGACAACAGTCACTCTTACCATCAAACAATCATGAGGACAATGAAATCGCTCAAAGCTCTCCTGCTGGGGATCATAGTGATACCGGCGCTGATGACGACCGGCTGCAAGGATGACGAGACGACCCCGGTGCAGCCGAAGCCCGACACGGTGATCGTCACCAACCCAGGCAAGCGTGTGATGCTCGAAGGGGTCATCACCAGCAACAGAACGCTCTCGGCCGACACCGTCTATGAGCTGAAGGGGAAGGTGAAGGTTCCGGCGGGAGTGGTGCTGACCATCCAGCCCGGAACGCGCATCGAGGGACAGGCCGGATCGTTTCTGATCGCCCTCCGCGGCGAGGGGAACGGCGCGACGGTCACCAAGCCGAGCGGCAGGATCGAGGCGGTGGGCACCGCCGACAAGCCTATCGTCTTCACGTCGACCGCCCCGGAGGGCTCGAAGCAGACCGGACAGTGGGGCGGGATCATCCTGTGCGGCCTTGCCAGCAACAACCAGCCGAACGGAACCGCCTCGATCGAGGGGGACGAGAACCCCGATTCCTACGGCTGGGGTGGAGTTCTGGGCGGACCGAAGGATGACGACAACAGCGGCACGCTCAAGTATGTGGTGGTCGAGTTCGGCGGCTTCGAGATCCGCCCCGGAAGCGAGATCAACGGCATCACCTTCTATGCGGTCGGCAGCGGCACCACCGTCGACTATGTGCAGTCGCACTACAACAACGACGACGGCTTCGAGATGTTCGGCGGCACGGTGAGCCTGAAGCACTGCATCTCCTCCGGCAACAGCGACGACAGCTTCGACTGGGACAACGGCTGGAGCGGCAAGGGACAGTATCTGCTGGTGGTGCAGCGCACCGGGTTCGCCCGCTTCGCCCGCGGCCATGAGATCGACAACAACGCCGACGGAACCGGCGCCACGCCGACCACCAACGCCACGATGGCGAACGTGACGCTCATCGGCTCCGGCAATACCACCGACAAGCAGGGAACCGACGGCGATCCGAACGACGGCATCTATATCCGCCGCGGCGCCAAGGGGAAGTTCTATAACTACCTGATCTACAACTTCGGCGGCACCGGATTCGTGATGGACGTCGAGAAGGGAAGCCCGAAGACCGACGCCTACGCCAGCGCCGGCGAGCTGTTCATCAAGAACTCCTTCATCAGCACCAAGCGCGGGAACCTCGCCAAGGGGAAGTCGGAGATCACCACGGTCAATAAAAGCAACGGCACCTACAGCGACCCGACCGACCAGACGCTGATGGGGCTGATCGCCTCCTGGAACAACCGGACCAACCTGGCGACCGACACCAGCGCGATCGATCCGATGTTCACCAGCTTCAAGGTGGCCGACAACAACAACATCCCCGACTTCACCCTGAAGGCCGGGTCCCCCGCCCTCACTTTCATCACGCCGGTGAGCGACTACCCGAGCGACGGGTTCTTCGACCAGTCCGGCAAGGGCTTCATGGGAGCCTTCCCCGCCTCGACGCAGGGAAATGCCGACTGGACCAAGTCCTGGGCGCACTGGAAGACGCGCTAAGCCGGACGCCGACCGGGGGAGCGCCACCGGCCGGCATCGGGAGATGATCGAACGCTCAGATGGGGGCGGCTGTTCGCAGACCGCCCCCATCGTTCCACCCCCGCCCGCGATGCGGCCCGCCAGGACCGGAGGATGAGGGGAGCAAGAAGGCTGTGGCGGCGGGCACCGTCCGGCCAGGCGCCGATGACTGGAGATGCCGGATTCGAGACCCGGCCCCTCCGTCCGAAGCGCCCACGGGTCCGCCGGAGCATCGCTGATTGCTACGTTCCTTGCGATCGCTCCGGGGCCCCTTGTATTGATTCGGCCACGCCCCTCCTCCCCGCGACGATCGTTCCCCCACGCCTCACATCATACCTTCGCCCCCGCCCCCCCGGTAACATCTCAGAGTGCCGGAATGTTAGGCCGGAGTTCAACTCCGATCCAGCGTAGCAGCGCCCGACGATCACGCTGAGACACTACTCGCCGCCCGGTTACCTTGTGAATCACTTCAGCCTTCTGTAAACTTGCATCTTCTTACCCCGGACCATAAACCGGATACATAACCCGTCATCATCAGTCGTTGATAGTTTCCGCCCCCTCGCTGGAAGGGGAGCGACGGTTCTATTTATCCAAGATCAAGCACGTATGAGCATTCTTCCTCTCCGTCGGTCGATGACGTTCGGGCTGGCGGTATCCGCCCTGCTGGCGAGCGGCACGGCCCTTCATGCCCAGGGCAAGGGAGCGCCGAAGCCCGGCACGGCTCCCGCGCAGACCACCACCGCATCGAACCGCGCCGCTGATGCCCTCCTGCTCGAAGTCGGGCGGGAGAAATACACGGCGCAGCAGATCGCCGATGCATTCAAGAAGAACTCCAACCGCAGCACGAACTTCTACAGCCTCAGCCGGGACTCGGCGATGGAGTTTCTGAACGTCTTCGCGAATTTCAGGCTGAAAGTCCAGGCGGCGCTCGACGCCGGAATCGACAAGCGCCCCGAGGTGGTGGAGGATCTCCGCAAGAACCGCATCGACCTGGCGACGCCGGCCGCGCCGAACACCGGCTATCTGATCGAGCGCAAGGTGGTCGATCCCGCCGTCGAGGCGATCTTCAAGCGCCGCGACGACGAGCTGCTGCTCAGCATGATCTACATATCGATGCGCGCCAACGATCCGGCCGATACGATGCGCGCCCTCAACAAGGCGCTCAACGTCCTGAAGCTGACCCAGGGAGGCAGGGACTTCGAGCAGATGGCGCGCGACTCCAGCGACGATCCGAGCACGAAGGATAACGGGGGACGCCTCCCCTCCTACATCACCGCGGGGATGATCCTCCCCAGCATCGAGGCGGCCGCCTACGAGACGAAGCCGGGCCAGATCTATCCCGGCCTGGTGCGCGTCCCGGCCGGATTCGTGGTGCTGAAGGTGCTCGACCGCTCCCCGCGCTACAAGGTCCACGCCGCCCATATCCTGGTGGCGACCAAGCCGGACGCCGACACGACGGCAAGCTGGGACAGGGCGGAGGCGACGCTGCGGCGGATACGCGGCGGCGAGGATTTCGCCAAGGTGGCGCGCGAGGTCTCCGATGATAAGGTCAGCGGCGAAAACGGCGGCGACTTCCTTGTCTACTATACCCGCTCGCTCGGCTTCGAGGCGAAGAACGCCAAGCTCGACCCACTCTTCGAGTCGACCCTCTACAAGCTGAACGACGGGCAGGTCTCCGATATCATCCGCACCCAGTACGGCTATCATATCATCAAGCGACTCGACAGCCGCCGCCCCACCTTCGATGAGGAGAAGGAGACGATCCGGCAGTTCTACAAGCAGCGCCTGATCGGCGACGACAGGACGCTCTACGTCAGGAAGGTCGAGGAGGAGCAGGGGCTGAGGATCAACAGCGCGACCTTCGACCAGCTTCTGGCGGCGCTCAACCAGCGCGGCACCAGCGCCGATACATCGTGGGCATCGGGGATCGGCCGGGGGCTGCGGGGAGAGAAGCTCTACAGCTTCCGCGGGAGCGATTATACCGTCGGCGCTTGGATCGATTCGATCGGAGCCCGCCCCGACCTGCGGGTGACGCCGCTGAGCCAGGAGGGGGTCCGCAACTCGATCTATACGATCTACGAGCAGCCGGCGCTGATCGAGGCGGCGAAGAACCTCGAGACCGAGTACCCGGAGTTCGCCACGCTGATGCAGGAGTTCCGCGACGGCATCCTGATCTACTACGTCGAGGATGAGAACGTCTGGACCAAGCTGAGCAAGGGCTACGACGAGGAGAAGGGGAAAGCATTCTTCAACGCCAACCGGCAGAAGTATATGACCGCCCCGAAGCTCGCCGTCACGGAGATCTTCCTCTATACCAACGAGACGGCCAAGAGCATGTACGCGAAGGTCAAGGCCGACCCCGCATCGTTCGATACGCTCGCCGCGCAGCAGACCGAGCGCCAGGGTTACCGCGAGCGCGCCGGGCGCTGGGATCTGTCGACGGCCAAAAACTCCGATATCATCAAGCAGGTGCTCGACCGCAGGCCGAACGCGAAGGCCGGCGAGATCCTCGAGCCCTTCCCCTATCAGGGGGGCTTCAGCATCGTCAGGATCGACAAGATCGAGGCGCCGCGCCAGATGACCTACGAGGAGGCGAAGCCGGAGGTACAGGGAGATTACATCGAGAGCGCGCAGAAGCAGCTCCAGAAGGAATGGCTCGACACGCTTCGCCTGAAGTATCGGGTGAAGATCAACGATCAGACGCTCCGCGCGGCGCTGGCGGCCAAATAAGCCGGACGACGCCGAACAGTACCACAGGGGGAGGTGCCGGAAGGCGCTTCCCTTTGTTGCTTTTTTCGGGGCACGAAAAGACGCTATGATCCGTTCTCTTCGTACATTTCATTCACGCCGAACAGCGCCGACAGGGCCCCGTCCGGGGAAGCGCCGGTTACATCGGGTGACGGCCTCCGTCTCAGAGGAGGCTGTAGTCTGAGAGACGGATCTCGGATATGCCCGGATCTTCCTGTCGATTATCAACTATCATGATGGTATCTCGAATATTTCGCCCTTCCCTCGGAGCTCTTGTCGGAGGGATCGCCCTGGCAGGGTCGCTCGTTCATGCGCAGCCATCGATCGATGGCGTCCCCCCGCCGACCGGCGGCGCGGCCAGCGCAACACCCGGCACCGACCGGCAGATCGTCGACGGCGTTGCCGCAGTGGTCGGCAACGAGGTGATCCTGATGAGCGATGTGATGCAGCAGCTGTCGCTGTATGCCCGCCAGAACCGCACGGTCAACCCGCAGGACCCCGCCATCCAGCAGCAGGTGCTCAACGCCATCATCGACGAGAAGCTCGTGCTGACCAGCGCGATCGAGGATAGCATCACCATCTCCGACGATGAACTTGGCCGCGCCGTCGACCGCCAGATCGAATCGATCGTCTCGCGCTTCGGCTCCGAAAAAAGCGTCGAGGAGGCCTACGGCATGACGATGGCGAAAATCCGGCAGGAATCGCGCGAGATCATCCGCCAGCAGTTCCTTGTCGAGCGCGCCAGGCAGCGCCATCTGGCCGGCGTAAAGCTGACCGATAGCGACGTGCAGGAATTCTATCGCGCCTACAAGGACTCGATCCCGCAGGTGCCGGAGCAGGTGGAGCTGCAGAGCATCGTGCTGCTCGCCAAGCCCACCGAGGAGTCGAAGAAGGCGGCGATCGCCCTCGCCAACGTCCTCATCGACTCGATCAAACAGGGGGGCGATTTCGCCGACTTCGCGCGGCGCTACTCCACCGATCCCGGCTCGGCCGCCAACGGTGGCGACCTGGGGTTCGTCGAGAAGGGGAACTTCGTGAAGGAGTTCGAGGACGCGGCCAAGCGGCTCGAGATCAACGGCATCTCCCCCCCCGTCCAGTCGCAGTTCGGCATTCATATCATCCAGGTGCTGGAGCGCCGGGGGGACGCCACCCATTCGCGCCATATCCTTCTGCCGCTCACGCAGAGCGGATCGCAGCGCGACTCGCTGGTGGCCGAGCTGAACGCGCTGCGCGCGCGCGCCATCGCCGGCGAGGATTTCTCGGAGCTCGCCCGCAAGTACAGCCAGGACGAGGACAGCCGCGGGCTTGGAGGCTCGCTCGGCAAGATCCCGCTGGAGCAGATTCCCCCCGACACGAAGCCGAAGCTCGAGGGGATGAAAGATGGGGATATCACCGAGCCGCAGGGGGTCGCGATCTCCCCGACCGAACAGGGATATCAGATCGTCCGCCTGGTGCGGCGTATCCCTCCGCATCAGCTCGACCCGCAGGAAGACCGCGCCCAGCTGGAGCGGATCGCCACCCTCTACAAGCAGAACGAGGAGTACGCGAAGTGGGTGGCCGAGCTGCGGAAGGATATCTACTGGGAAATCAAATCCAATTTCTAACCGATCGATACGATGAATCCACTGAGGTCCGGCTCTGCCATCGATGCCCCGCGCGTGGTCGCCCCGATAACCTTCGAGCAGTACGCAGAGTCGAATGGCCTCACCGTCATCCTGCATGAGGACCACAAGGCGCCGATCGTCCATGTGCTGGTCTGGTATCATGTGGGCTCCAAGAACGAATCGCTCGATCGCACCGGGTTCGCCCATCTGTTCGAGCATATGATGTTCCAGGGATCGGAGAACGTCGCCAAGACCGAGCATTTCTCCTATGTGCAGGGGGTGGGGGGGGCGCTCAACGCCACCACCGGTCAGGACAGGACCAACTATTTCCAGACGGTCCCGAGGGAGTATCTCGGGCTGGCGCTCTGGCTGGAGGCCGACCGGATGCGGTCGCTGAACGTGACCGAGGAGAACTTCCACAACCAGCGCTCGGTGGTCAAGGAGGAGCGGAAGCAGCGCTACGACAACGCCCCGTACGGCCTCTGGTATATGACGATGCTCGAAATGCTCTACGGCGGCAGCGTCTACGGCTGGACGCCGATCGGCAACATGGATCATCTCGATGCCGCCCCGCTCGAATCGGTGCGCGCCTTCCATAACCGCTTCTACGTTCCGAACAACGCCACGCTGGTGATCGCCGGTGATTTCGATCCGGAGGAGGCGCGCCGCCTTGTCGATGAGATGTTCGGAAGCATCGAGGCCGGGGCCGAGGTGGAGCGTCCGGAGATCGCGGTGCGACCGATCGAGGCGCAGATCCGCCGCACCATCGTCGCGCAGGTCCCGCTTCCGTCGGTCTATATAGGGTTCCAGAGCACCTCGATCGACCATCCCGACACGCGGGCGCTGGGGCTGCTGTCGCTGGTGATGAACCGCGGCCGCTCGAGCCGCCTGCAGAAATCGCTCGTCTTCGGCTCGCAGCTGGCGCAGAACGCCGCGGCGTTCAATGTCGACATGGAGGGAGCCGGACTGTTCGTGCTGCTCGGCACCGCCTCGGAGGATTCGAGCGCGGAGCAGGTGGAGCAGGCCCTGTGGGATGAGATCGATCGGGTGGCGCGCGACGGCATCACCGCGCGCGAGATGAACGCGGCGCTGAACCATATCCGCGCATCCTTCGCCACCTCCTTCAGCAAGCTTCAGAGCGTCTCCGATACCCTTGCCTACTACCATGTCCTCGGCAAGGATGCATCCCGGATCAACGATCTGCTCGACGAGTTCTCGGCGGTCACCGCCGAGGATATCCAGCGCGTGGCGCGCCACTATCTTCGCCGCGAAGCCTCGGCGGTTCTCTATTATCTGCCGGGACCGGCGGAGGCACAGGGATAACCGATGGCGCACAGGGGCGACGAGGAGGCGGGGGCTGGACCCTCTACGATCCGCACCGCGGGAACGCGGAGCGATCGCGGCGGGACCATGCCGCGCCTGCAGCCGATGCGCGCCGCGATCGGTCCTGTTCCGCCGGAAGAAACCCGGCCGGACGGGCCGGCAGCATTTTATCCCCACCCCCTCTGCTTCGCTCCTCCCGTCGGCAGCTCATCGCCCCGTCCGTTCCGGACCACCGGCATGGTACGGCCGGACCATATGTGGCCGGTCGGCACCGCGATGCGGCAAGGGGCCGTGGGAGCCTTCCATGCGGAGGGAAGAGTCCTGATTTCCATACATTTTCGGCCGGCGCCTCGCGCGGCGCGGCCTTCTTCGAGCGCCCAATGATCTCCATCGAGCCAGCAGCATCACGCACTACTCCGAACGATCCCTCCATCGATGGGGCGACACTCTACACCGATTTCACCCTCGGCAACGGCCTGCGGGTGATCCTGCACGAGGACCACGCCACGCCGATGGTGACGATCAACGTCCTCTACCACGTCGGCTCCAAGAACGAGCAGGCGGGTCGCACCGGGTTCGCTCATCTGTTCGAGCATCTGATGTTCGACGGATCGCGGAACGTGGCGCGCGGCGGCTACGATCTGCACTGCACCTCGGTCGGCGGCGATAACAACGCGTTCACCAGCAGCGATATCACCGATTATCATATCTCGCTTCCGAGCGATCAGCTGGCGATGGGGCTCTGGCTGGAATCGGACCGGATGGCGGAGTTCGCCATCCAGGAGATATCGCTGACCACGCAGAAGAACGTGGTCAGCGAGGAGAAGCGGCAGACCACCGACGACGTCCCCTACGGCGATGCGATGGTGGTGATGCGCGAGCTGGCCTACGATGCGGCGCATCCCTACAGCTGGGACACGATAGGATCGATGGAGGATATCAATGCCGCCGAGATGGACGACGTCCGCGTCTTCTACCAGCGGTTCTACGTTCCGTCGAACGCGACGCTGGTGATCGCCGGCGACTTCGATCCGGCCGAGGCGCGCGAGCTTGTGGATGGCTATTTCTCGTCGATCCCGGCGGGGGTGCCGATCGAGCGCCCGTCGGTCGACCGGTCGCTGCAGCGTCACGGCCAGCGGCGGCACATCAAAAGCACCATCGCTCCGTTCAACGCCGTGTTCCTGGCCTATCATGCCCCGTCGGTCTATCAGAAGGATATCCATGCGCTGGATATCCTCGCCTCGATCATGGCCGACGGCGAGAGCTCGCGCCTGTATCAGACGCTGGAGTACGAGCAGGAGATAGCATCCGAGGCCGAGGCGTTCATCGACGACGGCGAGCTCGGCTCGCTTTTCTACATCTACGCGGTGGCGCAGAGCGCGAAGGTGACGGCCGAGATGCTGGAGCAGGCGCTCCGGCGGGAGATAACGCGGATCGCCGAGGAAGGGGTGAGCGAGCGCGAGCTGCGGAAGGTGAAGAACCGGAAAGTCACGCGCGTGGTGCATGCGCTGCAGTCGGTCTCCAATCGCGCCGAGCGGCTGGCGTTCTTCGCGGCGCTGTTCAACGACCCGACGCTCGCGTTCCGCGAGGCGGAGCTCTACGCGGGGGTGACCACCGACGATGTGCAGCGGGTGGCGCGCACGTATCTGCTGGAGGCCGAGCCCGACGTGGTGGAGTACGAGGTCGTGAAAAAGCGGCGCCGATAACGGCGGGGATCGTTAAGTTACGCGCACGCCCGGCCGGGGAGCCACATCGCGGTGAACGACCGCCGGCCGGCGCGATATCATTATCGCCGGCCGAGCTATGGTTCGGTTCCGTCGGCATTGCATTCAACCATGTCAGCTACAACAACCTCATCCATGTCGCAGGCCATCGATCGCTCCCGTCCGCCGAAGCCCGGCCGGCAAAGCCAGCGGATGTTCCCGACGTTCGTCCTCCACAGGCTGAACAACGGCATCCCGGTCTATATCGTCGAGAACCACGCGCAGCCCTATCTGTCGCTGCAACTGGTGATACGCAGCGGCGCCAGCAGCGACGGCGATCGATCCGGACTCGCGGAGTTCACCAGCAACCTGCTGCTGAGCGGCGCCGGCCAGCGCAACGCGCAGCAGCTCGCCGAGGATATCGATTATCTGGGAGCGACGCTCGATGCCAGCGCCGGCCGCGACGAGACGACCATCGGCCTCGGCGTGCTGAGCAGCTTCCTTCCGGAGGCGCTCGAGCTGATGGCCGATGTGGTGCTGCGCCCCACATTCCCCGCCGATGAAGTATTGCGCGAGCGGAAGCAGGCCATAGCGGCGCTGAAGCAGCATCGCTCTGACCCGAACTACCTGGCGGCCGTGCAGTTCCGCCGCGAGATCTACGGCGAGGGCCCTTACGGCACCGAGATCGACGGCACCGAGGAGTCGCTGAAGCGGATCGGCACGAACGATTGCTTCCGGTATCACCGCGCCCATTTCACCGCGGCGAATGCGTTCTTCGTTGCCGCCGGCGATGTGCATGTGCCGGAGTTTCTGGCGATGCTCGAGGAGCATTTCGGAGCGTGGAGCGGGGAGAAGCCGGAGCGCCCGCTCTGGAGCCTCTCGCAGGAAGGGGAGCTCCCCCGCGTGGTGATCGTCGACCGTCCCGGCTCGGTGCAGTCGGCGCTGCGCGTCGGAACGCCGGGGCTGTCGCGCCGCGACCCCGAGTATATCCCCCTGCTGACGATCAACACGCTGTTCGGCGGCTACTTCAACAGCCGGATCAACAACAACCTGCGGGAGCGCAACGGCTACACCTACGGCGCCCGCTCGCTTGTCGACGCGCCGCTGATGCCGGGCACCTTCTCGGTGGCAGCGTCGGTCGGCACCGCCGTCACCGATCTGGCGCTCGGCGAGATCTTCAACGAGCTGACGACCATCAACAGCCAGACCGTCTCGGACGAGGAGCTGGAGATGGTCAAGAACTATATCATCGGCTCGCAGGCGCTCCAGATCGAGACGCCGGGGCAGGTGGCGAGCTTCGTCCGCGCCATCGCGCTGTACGATCTGCCGAGCGATTACTACGAGCGCTTCCCGGCCGAAGTGCGGCATCTCACCAGCGATTTCCTGCGGGGGATCGCCGGGCGCTATATGGCCCCGGAGCGGATGGTGGCCGTGGTGGCCGGAGACGCTGCGGCGCTGCGCGGAAAGCTCGAGCGTTTCGGCCCGCTCCGCGTCGTCGATGAAAAGGGCGTCCCGCTGGCGGGATAGCCGCACGCACGATACCGGGCCATTGTACATCTCATGGCATGCACGGACGACCGTGCGATGTCCTCTCTGGATGTGGGGACGACCCCACGGAGCTATCATATTACGATGGCGTGGATATATCTGATCATCGCCGGCCTGCTCGAGGCGTGCTGGGCGATAGGGCTGAAGTATACCGATGGATTCACCCGCCCCGTGCCGAGCATACTGACGGCGGCGGCGATCATCGTCAGCATGTTCCTCCTCTCCTTTGCCGCCCGGGACCTCCCGATCGGCACGGCCTATGCGATCTGGGTGGGGATCGGAACCATCGGCGCGGCGATCCTGGGGATGATTCTGTTCGATGAGCCCCATCATGCCGGCCGGCTGTTCTTCCTCGCGCTGCTGATCGTGGCGCTGGTGGGATTGAAGCTTACATCATGACCGCGCGGCCGCCCCGGCACTGAAAGGCCGGGGCGGCCGCTCCACTGTCGATAGATCGATGCGCTCATTCCTTCTGTTCTGGGTCACCGCTGCATGCGAGATCGCGGGATGCTACGCCATATGGTCGTGGGCGCGACTGGGACGCTCCTGGCTCTGGATGATTCCGGGGATGCTGAGCCTCTGGGGGTTCGGATGGCTTCTGACGCAGGTCGACTCTCCGCTGGCCGGACGTACCTATGCGGCATACGGCGGCATCTATATCGTCTCCTCGATCCTCTGGCTGCTGCTGGCCGAGAACGTTGTGCCGGATCGGTGGGATATGATCGGCGCCGCGCTCTGCCTTGCCGGAACGTGCATCATTCTGTACGCACCGCGGTAGCCCTATCCCCGGCCGATGCGACCCGGCTATTTCCATTCACAGCAAGCTCACCCTCGTCCTTCGAACGTGCCATCCGATTATCCATCAGAACGCTCCTTTGGGGATGACTCGCCGCTGCTGTTCGGCATCGTCACGGCCATCGGCATCACGCTCCTCTTCCAGTTCGGCGCGGCGATCGCCGGTGCGCTGAGCCCCGCCGACGATGCGACCCCGCTGCTGACAACGATCCCGCTCGGCATCGCGCAGCTCGCGTTGATGCTTCTGCCCACGCTCTACAGCTATCGTGCCCAGCCGCTCCGGCCATCGGAGCTTCTGCGGCTTCGCCCGGCTCCGGCGGCATCCTACGTGGCGGCGGTCGTGGGGATGTTCGCCCTCTGGCAGATCCTCCAGACCTACCAGATAGCGCAGGAGATCTTTCTGATACCGCGGGAGATGGCCTCCTTCGTCGAGGGGATCGAGCGGGAATCGAACAGCTTCTTCGCCAAGCTCTTCGTCTCGACGAACGTCGTGGAGCTGCTGCTGGCGCTGATCGTGGGATGCGCCATACCAGGGATAAGCGAGGAGCTGCTCTTTCGCGGCGTCGCGCAGCGGAGCTTCGAGCGCGCGCTCCGTCCGGCGACCGCGATAGCGCTGGCGGCGTTCATCTTCGCGACGCTCCACCTCAATCCCGTCAACTGGATGGCGCTCTTTCTGCTCGGCATCTTCTTCGGCTACGTGGCGCAGCGGACGGGCAGCATCCTCCCGACCATCCTGTGTCACTTCCTCTTCAACTCGATCTCCGTGGTCGCCCTGTACGGGTTCGCCGGCGACCCGCTCTCCCTCTCGACATCCCACACGATGGCGGACCTTGTCGATACCCTTCCGGCGAGCGGAGTGGCGGCGGTGCTGCTGGCGATCGTGATCCGCTGGCTTCATCGCCGCCGCGACGAGGCATCCGGCACAATGGCGGATGCGGCCGAGTAGGTTATATTCGGGGCCGCCCGAATGTGGCCCCGGCAGACGACGAACAATTCGATATATCGCAATACGATGGATTCTCCCAACGACTCGCTCCCGACCATCACCCTCAAGCCCCGCGAGGAGAGGCGGCTTCGCCATGGGCACCTCTGGGTGTTCAGCAACGAGATAGCGCGGGCCGACGGGGAGATTCCCCCCGGCGCTCTGGTGCGCGTGATGGCCGGCCATGGGGCCCCGCTCGGCGTCGGCATCTACAACCCCCATTCCCTGATCGCCGTCCGGATGACCAGCCGCGCGTCGGCTCCGCTCGACCTGGCGTGGTTTCGCGGAAGGATCGGCAGGGCGCTGGCCCTTCGCGAGAAGCTGTTTCCGGGGGAGCGCACCTATCGCCTGCTCCACTCGGAGGCCGACGGCGTGCCGGGGGTGATCGTCGACAGGTTCGACAGGGTGGCGGTGGTGCAGATAGCGGCGCTCGGGATGGAGGATCGGCGGGAGCTGCTGTACGATGCATTGATGGAGATCGAGGGAATCGATGGGATCGTCGAGCGCAACGACAATCCGCTCCGGACGCTCGAGGGGCTGCCGCAGCGCGTTGGGATAGGCCGCGGGGTCGCCGACCCGCAGATCATCAGCGACGGCCGCCTGCGCTATCATCTCGACCCGCTCGGCGGCCAGAAGACCGGATTCTATCTCGATCAGCGGGCCAACCGCCTGGCGATGCGCCCCTTCGCCGCCGGAGGACGGGTGCTCGATCTGTTCAGCAACTACGGCGGCTTCGCGCTGCATGCGCGCGATGCCGGCGCATCGTCGGTGATCGCGGTGGACAGCTCGGCGCTGGCGGTGGCGGAGATCGAGCGGAACCGCGTGTTGAACGGCATCGGGCCGATCGAGACGCGCGTGGCCGATGTGTTCAGCGAGCTGGTGGAGCTTCAGACGGCCAAGGAGACGTTCGACGTCGTGATCGCCGATCCACCTCCATTCGCCCGCTCGAAGAAGAACGTCGTGGCGGCGCGCAAAAAGTATGTGGAGCTGTTCGCCGGATCGCTCGGACTTCTTGGCACAAGCGGGTTCGCGTTTCTGGCGACCTGCTCGCATCATATCACGCGCGAGACATTTCTGGAGATCGTCCGGGAGTCGCTGTTCCGCGCGCGTCGCGCCGGAACGATACTCGAGGAGCGGGGGGCATCACCCGACCATCCGGTGCACCCGGCGATGCCGGAGACCGGCTATCTTCATGGAGTGATCATCAGGGCTGAGCGCTGAGGCGCTCGCGGGGGAGGGGACGAGCGGAACGATATCAGTGGAGAGCATGGAAATGCCGACGCATATGGCGAAGGAACCAAGAGGCTCTCACATCTGGACTCATTGGAAAGGTTGATAACCGACGGCGGAGACTGGACATCCTTCGCCGACACGCCACGATGCCATCCGCGGCCATCGTGAGTGCTGGAGCTTAGCGTGATTTCCTCTGGACGTGGATCACGCTATGATTAAATCGGGCCTGCCACCACGAAACTCTAATCAAGTCACCTTCCACCCAAAAAAATGCAGAGTGAGAGCCTCTCGATCTCTGAAAACTATAGCCATACGGCACACACCGTTATAGGCATCGGCGTATAAGGGTCGATACAGAGAGAATATGCCCACGCTGGTTGCTATCGTTGGCTGCGGCACACGCGACTTACAGTGGGACCTCTCTGCGCGTTGATCATTCCGATAGCTTGTATGGGCGGCACAAATATACTAACGGTGGGCACTACATTACAATATGTAGAAGAAAACTATTCTCGATCCCCCGGCCTGGCGCCCCTCGCCGGCGCGCGAGCCGGCCGATCCGGATGGACGCTTTGCAGCGACAGCTCCGCCGCGATAGGCTATATTTGCGGATCGACTGAAGAATAACATCCGATACTTTATTATCGACTATGCTCGACATTAAATTCATACGAGACAACCTTCCTCTCGTCAAGGAGAACATTGCCAACCGCGGGATCAAAAACGCCGATCCCGATCTGGTGGTCGATCTCTATCATCGCCGCGTCAGCTTCCTGCAGGCGCTCGAGGGGCTGCGCGCCGAGAGAAACGAGACGGCCCAGAAGATGAAGGCGAAGCTGGAGCAGGAGGAGCGGCAGAAGCTGATCGATCGCGGACGCGTGCTGAAGGAGGAGATAGCGGGGCTGGAGGCCGAGGTGGAGCGGCTGGGCGCCGAGCTCGATGCCGCCGCGCGCAATATCCCGAACATGACCCATCCCGATGTACCCGCAGGCGGCGAGGATGAGGGGACGGTGCTGGCGCATATCGGCGAGCCACGGACGTTCGACTTCGAGCCGAAGGATCATCTGATGCTCGGGTCCGATCTGAAGCTTCTCGACTTCGAGAGCGCCTCGAGCGTCAGCGGCCAGAAGTTCTATTACCTCCTCAACGAGGGAGCGCTGCTGGAGATGGCGCTGATCAACTTCGCGATGACCAAGCTGATCAACAAGGGCTATACCCCCTATCTGACCCCCGATCTGGCACGCGCCAGCGTGCTGGAGTCGATCGGCTTCAACCCGCGCGGCGAGGAGACCCAGGTCTACAACGTCGCCGGAAGCGACCTCTGTCTTGTGGGGACCGCCGAGATCACGCTCGGGGGGCTGCTGCAGGATCGCATCCTCCGGAAAGAGGATCTGCCGGTCCGTCTGGTCGGGTTCAGCCACTGCTTCCGCACCGAGGCGGGATCGCACGGCGCGTTCGCCAAGGGGCTCTACCGCGTCCACCAGTTCAGCAAGGTCGAGATGTTCGCCTTCGCCACGCCGGAGACCAGCGAGGCGATGCACGAGGAGATGCGCCAGATCGAGATCGAGATATTCAGCGAGCTCGGCATCCCGTTCCGGGTGATCGATATCGCGGCGGGGGATCTGGGGGCGCCGGCCTACAGGAAGTTCGATCTGGAGGCGTGGATGCCGTCGCGCAACGGCTATGGCGAGGTGACCAGCACAAGCAACTGCACCGACTTCCAGAGCCGCCGCCTGGCGATCCGCTATCGCGACGAGGAGAACGGCATACGTCTGGTGCATACGCTCAACGGCACCGCCGTGGCGGTGCCCCGCGCCATCATCGCAATCCTCGAGAACTACCAGCAGGAAGATGGCTCGGTGATCATCCCGGCGGTCCTCCGTCCGTTCATGGGAGGACAGGAAGTGATCCGCAGGGAGAAGCGGTGGGAGCGCTCGTCGGCCGAGGCATAGCCCCGGCCGGACCACCCGGGAAGAACGAACCACGAAGGGCCCGAGCGATCGGGCCCTTCGGCGTTAAACGGGATCAGAACGTCCAGCTCAGCGCCACGCTCGGCGCCACCAGCAGATCGCTCGCGTTGTCGTAGTCGTTGAACTGGAAGATACCGGCCAGCTCGGCCTTCAGCGAAAAAAGCTCGGACAGAAGAAGCGAGGCCCCGACGTTGCCGATGACGCCATAGCCCAGCTGTGTGGGCGAGGCCGACAGATCCCGCCATCCCACGATCGGACCGAGCGCCCCGTAGGGATGAACGGAGGAGATGGGGGGCGTCCAGAGGGCCAGGGGAACCGTCACCCCTCCCCCCTCGATGCTTCCATTGGAGAGCACCATGCCGGTCCGCGGCATCAGCGCGAGGCGATAGCCGGAGCTTGCCTCCGAGAGCATCACGATCCCCTCGATCAGCGCCCCCCATCGCGTCTCATCCTCCGATCCCGACAGATCGGCCCAGGTCTTCACGCCGAGCGTCAGCCGATCGCTGAACGCATAGCGGGCCAGCAGATCGCCACCGGCAACAGCCGAGCGATCGACCGATGCGGGACGCGTCTCCGGCAGCATTCCGGCGCCGAGGGTCAGCTCCCCCTGCTCCTTCTGGAGCGGCCGCGCCGGGAGCAGCACCGATGGACTGTAGACCAGACTCGGCGTGCAGCCCCCGCAGATGGCCGCAAGCAGAACAACGACGATGAGTAAGCCAGCGTTTCGTTTCATGATGCAGAACGGTTTGATGTGACCGATGAGGATCGTCTCCCGACGCCTGTGCATTGATGGAAGATGAAAAGATAGCTTCGCCGCGCCGATCGATATATGGGAAAAATCGGGGTGAGTGAGAGAAGGAGGTGAAGGCGTAAAAAGACCGGTCGGTCTTTTTATTACTGGACCGCGATGGCACGGCGGACTGGCTGCGTCGCTCTGCCCTATCGTATCGGCTTGCCCTCTGAGCAACCGCAGGGGGGAGATGGTCTCCACACCAACATCAGGGAGAGACGAGAATAGACCGATCGGTCTTTTTATACTGGCAGCCGATGGGATCGCTGCGCGAAGGTACGGGTTGAAACCGCCATCTCCGAGCGACCCCGTGAGCGCGGAAAGAATCACCGCGCCGACATCGCGATGGGAATATAAATAGACCGATCGGTCTTTTATGCACACGGCGATGCCGGGGACACAACGATCGACGCACGGCTCATCCGGCCATCGCTCAATCCGATACGCTTCCCATACCATCGCGCTCGATGCTCATCGGCAGAAGAGCTCCATCATGCATGGCCGGAACCACCGTATACATATCGAGCTTCGACGCATGGATCACATCGTCGCGATAGCCCTTCCCGATCAGCTCCCATCCGCTTCCGCACTCCAGCAGCGCCGGTTCGAGACGATCGCGCATGGGGAGAAATCCGTGCTCGCAGAGAAGCGCCTCGGGAGATTTGGAGCAGTCCAGCCGCGAGATGACGGCGCCGGCGCCGAGATAATCCTCGATCGCAAACCGCAGCTCCCCATCCTCCCCCGGATCGCTCCACCGCTCGCCGCAGGCCACGACGGTAACAGGATGATCGCTCTCGTCCAGCAGCCCCCTCAGCGCGCGCGCCACCGCCGAGGCGTTCACCAGAGCCCCCACAAGGAGATGGGGCACCTCAGGCGCATGCCGGCTGCAGGTGGCACCGTTCGGCGACGGAAGCACCACGCGCGTGCCCGGCTCCGCGCCGAGAAAGCTTATCGGGGAGAGGGAGAACCGTCCCGCCGCCGGCACGTCGCGGCGGTGCACGGCAAGCTCCGCACCGACCCGTCCGGCGAGTAGCGCGCCATCCTCTCCGTGCGCGCAGGGATGGATCGCAACGCCATGCTCCAGCGCCGTCGCCACGGCCGTCGAGAAGCTGAGCACATCGACGATCACAAGGATGTCGCGGCGGGCGGCGGCGCGGCGGGCGCCATCACGCCCCCACTCGAGCCGGCAGCGATAGCGGGTCTGGTCGTATGGATCAGCGTGCATGCTGGAGGAAGGATCGGGAGCGTTCCCCGTTGTGTTGTCGGGCATGGTCCATGAAATAACGATGGGGACAATGCCTGCGCACGTCCCCATCCCAATGGCGTGAAGCGACACGGAAGCTCCGTGTTCGGCGACCGCGAAGATAATCCCGAAGCGTCCCTCGTCACATCTCCGCCGTGGCCCTGATATGATTATAAGCAGGAGAGCGTACAGTTCGAGCAGTCCAGCAACGGAGATCCGCTGCAGCAGGCCGAGAGGGAACAGCGATCGCCGCAGCCTCCGGTGACGAGCTTCGTCCCCTTGGGGCAGGGACCGCGCATGGCAACTCCCCACGATACCCCTCCCTGCGATATCTGCTGTGAGGCGGCCACTGTTCCGTCGAGCAGCAGGCGGAACGAGGTGGCGTCATCGGTGAAGCCGGCAACCGGAACGAGCTTCACGATGACGGCGTTGGCTCCCGGAGCCATCGATACCGTCACCATCGATTCGTTGAAGATCCCCTCGGCGCTTCCCGACACATTATGATCCCGGGTGTAGATCTCAGCAGCTCCGATCGGCGTATATGTCACGGCGCCGCCGGGAAGCGCGACACGGTTGACGCTCTGCACCGACAATGTATACGACCCCATCTGCCCGCCGACACCGAGGCGCACCATCGCGGTCCCCCTGTCGATCCCGACGACGCTTCCCGAGAGATAGAAATGCTGCGCCCCTGTAGTTCCCCCCAGCCATGCTGTATATGCAGACTGCATCGACGCCGTCCCCTGCGCGGCGAGCGTCATCGAGCCGAACAGCAGAAACACGGCCATGATTGCGATTGCCAACTTCTTCATCACTCCTCCCAACATATATGAATCCGATGATGAGTACAGCGGTCGCTCACGTTGAGCACCGCCCGACAGCAGCGCATGAGAGCGGCGGTGCGGAACCGGTGGCCGAAATCCGCATCGGTCCGGCAGCCCATGCGCTACCTCATGAATATGCCATGGGGCGATCTCCTACGGGAGTACATCTTTGTGTACCCCTTCAGGTACGGGATGCCACCGGGTTCAGCCGATGTACGGAGTGATGGGATGATAAAAGGGTACAGAGGTGAAACGGATACGGGCCATGCATCGGTGCATGACCCGTATGGAGGCAGAGGGCGAAACGAGCCAGAGGCTATGCCTGCTTCAGCTTTGTCCGTTCGTAGACGCGCGCGCCCCATTTCCGAAGCTCGACAAGAACCACCAGCGAGAGGCTGGTGCCGATGCAGAGAAGCCATTCGTCGAGCGCCAGGTTTGTCGTCTTCAGCAGCGGATGCATGAACGGCAGCTCGACGGCGGCGACCTGCAGCAGCAGCGCGAGCATCGTCACCATCAGCAGCGGCATGTTGCCGGCCAGGCCGATGTTGAACAGCGAATGCTTCAGCGCGCGGGAGTTATGCACGTTCCAGATCTGGAAGAGCGCCAGCGTCGTGAACGCCGCGGTGCGGGCCGAGGTCATGATCTGATCCGGAATCTGATTCGAGAAGACGTTGTAGCCGAAATGGTTCAGCACGATCTCGAACACCAGCAGCGTCCCGAACATCATGATCAGCCCGGCGCCGATGATCCTCTCCCCCATCTCCCAGTTGAGCAACCCCTCCGAGCGCCGCCGTGGGGGCTCCTGCATGATATCGCCATGCTCCTTCTCGTAGGCGAGCGGGATGGTGCTGGTGCCGTCGGTGACGAGATTGACCCACAGGAGCTGGACCGCCAGCAGAGGGAGCGGGAACCCGAGCACCACGGCGGCGCTCAGCGTCAGCACGCCGCCGGTGGATGTGCAGAGCACGTAGAGCACCATATGCTGGAGGTTTCGGAACATCACCCGGCCGTAGCGGATCGCCGAGACGATCGTCGCGAAATTGTCGTCCTGCACCACCACGGCCGACGCGTCCTTTGCCACATCGGTGCCGCTCCCCATCGCCACGCCGATATCGGCCTGCTTCAGCGCGGGGCCGTCGTTGACGCCGTCGCCGGTCATCGCCACCACATGTCCGTGCATCTGGAGCTGGCGCACGATCCTGAGCTTGTGCTCGGGGGCGACGCGCGCATAGACATCGGTGTGCTCCACGCGCTCGAACAGCTCATCGTCGGTGAGCTCGTCGAGCTGGCTTCCGACGATGGTCCGGGGGGCGTGGCTGGGGCTGAGATCGAGCTGCCGCGCTATCGACGCGGCGGTGACGGCATGATCGCCGGTGATCATCACCACCTTGATGCCGGCGCGGCGGGCGGCGGCAACGGCAACGCGCGCCTCGTCGCGGGGCGGGTCCTCGATCCCCTGCAGTCCGCTGAAGATGCAGCCGCTCAGCGCCATCGGCGAAAGCTCCACGCCGGGATCGATCGGCAGATGCGCCGTGGCGATGACGCGCAGGCCGTGGCTCGAGAGCTGCTTCTGGCGGTCGTCGATCCAGACCGGATCGATCGGCACGATCCCCTCGGAGCGGAGCTCGCGATCGCACATCGCCGCCACGCGCTCGACCGATCCCTTGATCAGATAATAGCTCCCGGCGGCATCATCGATGCGGCTCACCATAAACATCCTCTCGGACTCGAACGGAAGCATGACGCTGCTTTTCCATCGAGTCGATTCCTTGCCGGCGATCTCCGATTTCTCCGCCGCCACGATCATCGCCCCCTCGGTCGGATCGCCGATCAGCTCCCGCCGGCCGTCGGAGCCGGTCCCGAACGACGACTCGGTGCAGTAGAGCCCCGTGCGGAGGGTCCATCCCAGCGGAGCATCGGGATCGACCCGAACCGTATCCTCCGCATCGTCGAGGATCGCCCCGTCGGGATCGTACCCGCCGCCGGTGAGGCGGTAGAGTCTGTCGTCGGTGGCGATCATCACGACGGTCATCTGATTGCGCGTCAGCGTGCCGGTCTTGTCCGAGCAGATCACCGTGGTGGAGCCGAGGGTCTCCACGGCGTTCATTTTTCTGACGATGGCGTTCTGCCGTGCCATCTGGAACACACCGATCGAGAGGGCGACGGTGACGGCGATCGGGAGCCCCTCGGGGATGGCCGAGACGGCCAGGCCGATCGAGGTGAGGAGCATCGCGGTGGCGTCGTAGCCGCGGAGCAGGCCGATCACGAAGATCAGCGAGATGGTGATGCCGATGCCGATCGCCATCACCTTCCCGAACTTCGCCAGCCGCTCCTGCAGCGGCGATACGGTCTCGACAGCATCGGCGATCCCTCTGGAGATCTTGCCGATCTCGGAGTTCTCCCCCACCCCGACCACGATCCCGCGCGACCGTCCCTTACGCACTGTCGTTCCGGCGAAGGCCATGTTCAGGCGGTCGCCGAGCGGCGTCTTCTCCGGCAGCACCTCGCCGGCATGCTTCTGCGACGGAAGCGGCTCGCCGGTGAGCATCGACTCGTCGATCCCCAGCTCGGTGGCCTCGGCCAGCCTGAGATCGGCCGGCACGCGCACGCCGCTCTCCAGCAGCACCACATCCCCCACGACGATCTCCCCGGCCGGCACGATGCGCTGCTCCCCGGCGCGCAGCACCCGCGCATGCGGCGCGGTGAGCCCTCTGACGGCCTTCAGGCGCTCCCCGGCACGCTGCTCCTGCAGATAGCCGATGATCGCGTTGAACACCACCACGAAGAAGATGGTGATCGCCTCGGAGATATCGGAGACGATGGTGGTGAGCACCGCCGCGCCGAACAGCACGAAGATCAGCGGGTTGTTGAACTGTTCGAGGAACAGAAGAAGCTTCGATTTCGTTTTCGGCTCCGGCAGCACATTGGCGCCGTAGAGCCCCCGCATCCGTTCGACATCTCCGTCGCTCAGCCCCGTATCGAGGGTGATGTGAAGTCGTCGCAGCAGCTCCTCGGCGCTCAACGCATGGCTGCGCTCGACGCTCTGGCGCGTAACGCCCGGCTCGGTTCTGTCGTTCATATTCTGCTCCTGTCAAATAACGCGCTGACACTGGTTCCGGCCCCGGACCCGAAGATCCTGTCCTTCAGGACATCGGGAAGATCGGATGCCATGGGAAGAGTTCAAAGCATACGGAGGCATTGCGCGACGGGCGTTCGCCTCCGATGTCGAAAACGCTACGGGACAGAGGCCGAAAAGGTTGCCCATAGAGGGGAATGCCCGGGACGATATACATCATCGGGGGTTCGCCGGACCATCGGCCGATGCGCGCGCTCCGGGAATCATCCCGGCCGCGCGTTCGCTCACGATACGATCGCATCCACCTCGGCCAGCTCCTCCCGGCTCAGCCGCAGGCCGGCCGCGGCGACATTGGAGCGCACCTGCCCGGGGTTCATCGCCCCGGCGATCACCGACGAGACGGCCGAGCGCGCCAGCAGCCAGGCGAACGCCAGATCCAGGATCGTCTGTCCCCGCGACTCGGCCAACGCGATCAGCCGCTCGACGATGTCGAGGTTTCGCTCCGACAGAAGATTCGCGTAGCGCCCCTCCCCGGTGATACGGCTTCCGTCGGGGAGCGGCTGTCCCTTTCTGTACTTCCCCGTCAGCAGCCCGCTCGCCAGCGGGAAATAGGGAACGAAGGCAACCCCCAGACGCTCGCACTCGGCGAGCATCCCGTTCTCCGGCTCCCGATGGATCAGGCTGTACTCGTTCTGCACGCTCACGAACCGGGCTCCCCCCTCCGGGACCGCCAGCTCCGCCTGGCGAAGCTGATCGACCGAGAAGTTCGAGCAGCCGATCTCCCGCACCTTCCCCTCCCGCACCAGCTGGCCGAGCGCTCCGAGCGTATCGGCGATCGGCACGTCGGGATCGGGAGTATGAAGGAAATAGAGATCGATATAGTCGGTACCGAGACGCCGGAGACTATCCTCCGCCGCGCGCACGATGTACTCCGGCCGGGCTCCCTTCCGCTGGTCATCGATGCGATGGCCGAATTTCGTGGCGATCACCACATCCCCCCGGCGCGATCCGATGGCCCGGCCGAGGAACTCCTCGCTCCGCGTGCCGCCATAGATATCGGCGGTATCGAAGAAGTTGATCCCCGCGTCGATGGCGGCGTCAACCACCGCGGCCGATGCCGCTGCGTCCAGACGCCCGCCGAAGTTGTTCGTGCCGACTCCCAGCGCCGATACCATCAGCGATCCGATCGGTCGTCGTTCCATATCCATACCCCTCCAGTATACATGAACGATACTATTAGTTGTCGCGACAGGCATTGGGAAGATAGCGTTTGTACCGGACGGGGCGATCATCGTCCTGCCGATTATTCCCCCCGGAAAACATCACCACCGCTTTCCGATTCGTCGCTGTTATCCTCAGGTCCCGGGGCTACGCGATACATACGGCGGATCGTGACGCGACGGCATCGCCGGTGTCAGCATAGGTTATCCTGCGGTAGCCGCTCAGGCTGAGTGTCGCATGCCGATACGCTGGGCCGGAGTTCAACTCCGGCCCAACCGGGGACAGGGTCGCACTACAACGCGACGGCATCGCCGGTGTCAGCATAGGTTATCCCGCCGACTGGAACTTTCCGGCATCGCCAACCGTAGGGCGTCCGGCGGCCCCCGCCGGACGGGAATCCGGGAGCGGGGGCAGGACGGATCGAGCCGCGCCGCCGAGAGAATGTTGAACGGCGGGTCGAGTGCGCCGGCGCCGAAAACCGTGGGCGTGGAATCGGGAGAAAGCCTCGCCGGGAGGAGGAAGTTCACTCGACGACACGGGCCTTTTATCTATATTTGATCATTACTCATTTTCAATACATCCGATCATACTCCAATGAACTATAAGTATTATCCCAACCGTCCGGAGCGGCTGACGGCCGAGTATCTCCGCCAGGAGTACGCGCAGCTGGGCGACAGGATCGAGGCGGCCGAGAACTCCGATTCGCCGGAGGGATGGCTGAGCCTGTATGCCGACTGGAACGCGCTGCGGTCGTACGATTCCGGCGAGGGAAGCCGTATCAGCTTTGCGCTGACCAAGGATATGAGCAACACCGAGGTCGAGGAGGCCGATCGCTACTACCGCGAGCAGATCGCCCCGATCTCCGACGCCGGCAACTCGAAGATCCTCAACGCGATGCTGGCGAGCCGGCACAAGGGAGCGCTCGCCGAGCGTTACGGCGCGCATCTGATCCGCGCGGCCGAGACTGCGGTGGAGCCGCTCGCCCCGGTCAACAGCGAGCTGCGGGTGAAGGCCAGCGATCTGGTCAACCGCTACGACAAGCTCGTCGCATCGGGCGAGGTCGAGGTCAACGGCGAGATGCTGACGCTCGCGGTGGCCCGGAACCTTCAGAGTTCCTCCGACCTCGAGACGCGGCGCCAGGCGTTCGAGCATTATCGCCAGTGGTTCCTCGATCACCGGACGGAGCTTGCCGGCATCTACGATGAGCTGGTGAAGCTGCGCGATCAGATGGGGCGCAACCTCGGCCACGCGAACTTCATCCCGCTCGGCTACCTCGGGATGGGACGCACCGATTACGGTCCGAAGGAGGCGGCGAGCTTCCGGGAGAACGTCAGGCGCTTCGCCGTGCCGCTGCAGCAGAAGCTCTACGAGCGCCAGGCAGCGCAGCTCGGCACCGAGACGCTGAAGCCATGGGACAGCTCCTATGATCCAAGCCTGACGCTGCCGAGCGGCGTCGCCCCGATCGATACGCAGCTCGAGAGCGCCCAGCGTGTGTTCGACGCGCTCTCGCCGGAGCTTGCCACGCACTTCACGCGGATGCGCGAGGAGGGATTGATCGACCTGGAGAACCGCAAGGGGAAGCAGGCCGGCGCCTACTGCACATCGTTCCCCGACGAGGGACGCGTGGCGATCTTCTGCAACTCGACCGGCGATCAGGAGGATGTCGGAACACTGATGCACGAGATGGGGCATGCGTTCCAGGGCTGGGAGAGCCAGGCGATCGAGGCGATCGATCTGCAGTGGCCCACCTCCGATGCATGCGAGGTGCACTCGATGGGGATGGAATATCTCTCGATGCGCCATATGAACGAGTTCTTCTCCCCCGAGAACGCCGAGAAGTTCCGCCGCAACCGCTGGAAGGACGCCGTGGAGCTTGTCTGCTACATCTGCGTGGTCGATGAGTTCCAGCACTGGGTCTACGAGAACCCCGCCGCCACGCTCGACGAGCGCGATCAGGCATGGGATCGTATCTGGGACATCTACAAGAAGGGGATCGACTTCAGCGGCGTCGAGGACTACAAGCATGCCCGCTGGTATGCACAGGGGCACCTCTTCCATATGCCGTTCTACTATATCGACTATGCCATCGCCGAGACCGGCGCGATGCAGCTTGCGCTGATCGACGCCGAGGACCACGAGCGGGCCATGGAGATCTACATGAACCTCTGCCGCATCGGCGGCACCAAGAGCGTGCTCGATATCTTCTCGACCGCCGGGCTGCGCTCGCCGTTCGACCCGGATGTGATGCGCGATCTGATGGCGCACGCCGCAAGCGAGCTTGGCATCGAGGAGTCCGTCACGGCCTGAGCGCCGAGGCGCCCGGGAGAAGATCGATGATGCAGGTGACGGGAGTCCGCAACAGGGACTCCCGTTCTTCTACCGGCATATAGTTGTTGCGACGGATACTACCCCGACCCCTTCCGGACGATCCGCCATCCCCATGTATTAGAAGAACCAATCCGTAAGAATGAACTACAAGTATTATCCCGATCGTCCGGCGGTTCTCACCGCAGAATATGTGCGCAGCGAATATGAGAAGCTGCGCGAACGGATCGCGTCAGCGGAACAGGCCGAGACCGATCAGGAGTGGCTGCAACTGTATGCCGACTGGAACGCGCTGAAGGCATATGTGGGAAGCGAGCGAAGCCGCATCAGCTATGCATACTCGAAGAATCTGAACGACAAGGCGCTCGAGGAGCGCGACCGCTACATGCGCCAGGAGGTGATGCCGGTCGCCAGCAACGCCGAGTTCGCCATCACCGAGGCGCTTCTGGCGAGCACCCATCGAGGAGCGATCGGCGGGGAGTTCAACACCTACCTGATGACCAACTACGACGTCGGCGCCGATACCATCGCCCCGATCAACAGCGAGCTCCGGGTGAAGGAAGGGGATCTGGTACAGCAGTACAGCAAGATCATCGCCTCGGCCGAGGTGACGATCAACGGGGAGACGATGACCTTCGCGAAGGCAGCCGACTTCCTTACCTCCGACGACCGAAGCATGCGCGAGCAGGTGTTCCGCCTGCTTCGCCAGTGGGTGGTCGACCGCCGCGATCAGTTCGGCACGATCTTCAACGAACTGGTGGCGCTCCGCCATCAGATGGGGAAGAATCTGGGGCACGAGAACTATACCACGCTCGGCTATCAGGGGATGGGACGCACCGACTACGGGCCGGAGGATGTGGCGCGGTTCCGCGAAAGCGTTCGCCGCTACGCCGTGCCGATCCAGAACGCCATCTACGAGCGGCAGGCGCACGAGCTCGGGGCCGGGACGCTGAAGCCGTGGGACGCGCCGTACGATCCGTCGATCACTCTGCCGGGAAACATCGTCCCGGTCGACACCCAGCTCGAGAAGGCACAGCGCGTGTTCGATGCGCTCTCGCCCACCCTCGGTACGCACTTCAGCACGATGCGCGACGGAGGGTGGATCGATCTGGAGAACCGTCCCGGCAAACGCGCCGGCGCGTTCTGCACCAGCTTCCCCGACGAGGGGCACCCGGCGATCCTCTGCAACTCGACCGGAGACTCGGAGGATGTCAGAACGCTCGTGCATGAGATGGGGCACGCCTTCCAGGCGTGGGAGAGCATCGCCGAGATCGACGATGTGATGCTGCAGTGGCCCACCTCCGATGCATGCGAGATCCACTCGAAAGGGATGGAGATGCTCAGCCTTCGTCATATGGACGAGTTCTTCTCCCCCGAGAACGCCGAGAAGTTCCGTCTCGGCCGCTGGAAGCAGTCGATCCAGTCGATCTGCTATATCTGCGCCGTCGACGAGTTCCAGCACTGGGTCTACGAGAACCCCGCCGCCACCCCCGATGAGCGGGAATCGGCATGGGGAGAGATCTGGTCGCTCTATCGCCCATCGGTCGACTACAGCGGAATGGAGCTGTACAGGGATGTGATCTGGTATAACCAGGGACATATCTTCCGCACCCCGTTCTACTATATCGACTATGCCATCGCCGATACGGCCGCGATGCAGCTTGCGCTGATCGACGCCGAGGACCACGAGCGGGCCATGGAGATCTATATGAACCTCTGCCGCATCGGCGGCACCAAGAGCGTGCTCGATATCTTCTCGGCCGCCGGGCTGCGCTCGCCGTTCGACCCGGAGCTGATGCGCGACCTGATGGCACATGCCGCGAGGGAGATCGGGATCGACACCATGGCGATATCCTGAGGCCGCGCCGGAGTTCCCCGGTCGGCCGTTATGTTGTTTGCCCGGCGCGGAGCACGTCTCCGCGCCGGCCTTCAGGCTCAGTCGCCGATTACAGTTGTGGCCGGGCCTGAGCTCCCGGATCAATCAGCACACCTCTGGCCGTCTCCGCGCCACTCCTCACGCCGGACCGGAATTATAGACTCCGGCCCCCGGGTCTCCCCGACGATATCCCATTCACTGCCGCGCCATCACTCCGCCGAAAAAGATTATCTGAGATCCGCATCACTCCTATGATGAGGCAGGGTCGCGACCGTATCGAGACGAGCTGTAATCGGTGGAAAGAGAAAGAGTGGGATACATCGCAGTACGATACATCTATCGGAATGCCGCTGAAAGAGCTCCGGCACGACACATCCTGCTGTCATAACGCCGGGAGATGGTGAAGCCGCAATTCGCGGAGGTAAGAACGAACGAGCAGATATATCGCAATGCGACATACCCGTCACGCGAACGAGATCGCGCCGATCTCCGCCGGCATGATGAAGCAACCAGCAGCGTCTCAGCGTGCGGGAATGGTGGGGCGGAGTTCGACCGCGGCCCAGCGTATCAGCACTCGATAATCAACCTGAGCCACTGCCAGGCACCCATCCCACTTCCCCAAGGGAATCTCCGCGATGGATTTCCTGCGGCCACCACACTCTCATGCGGCGACCAGGCAACGACGCAGGGTTCATGGGAAGGAAGGACGATCGCGACCGAAGTCCCGGCATGGCGAGAGGCTAGCGGCGGCTTCCCGTCCCACCGCTCCGGCGCGCCAGCCAGATCCCTCCGCCGGCCGCAAGGGCGCCGATGAACAGCGCGCCGATCGTCCGGAGGATATCCCCGTTGAGGAGAGAGATCAGGGCGCCGAGCGCGAAGAAGAGGGCGAAGGCATAGAGTCCCACCGCCCAGCAGCCGGCACGCTGAAGGCGATCGAAAAGCGATTGGCGAGTATCGGGCATCTCTCGGCATGCGTTGACCACGCGCCCACCGGGGCCGCGCGGTCAGGTTGATGGATAGCGAAAGCTCAGACCCGCTTGACGACGACGACGGTGACATCGTCGTGCGGGTCGGCATCCCCCACAAACGTGGCGAGCGCCTCGAAGATCGCCAATCGAATCGACACTGCATTGCGGTGGGCGGCGACGGCATGCGTCAGCGCCTCGGCCAGACGCTCCTCGCCGAAGCTTTCCCCGGAGTCGGCTGTCGCCTCGGTGAGCCCGTCGGAGTAGAGAACGGCCACATCCCCCGGCTCCATGATAAAGCGCGCCGGGTCGAGCGATGCCCTGAGCGCCCCGCCGTGGGTGAGCCCCAGCGCGATCCCTGCGGGACGGCTGTTCTCGATTGTGCGGCTGGCGGCGCGCCAGAGGAGAAGCGGGTTATGACCGGCGCGAAAGAACGCGCAGCAGTCGTCGAGATCGATGGCGATCATTCCAACGGTGATGAAGCTTCGGCGATCGAGCCTGATGCGGAGGGTGTCGTTGAGCCCGGCGAAGAACTCGTGGGCGTCGCTGAGATGGATCGAGAGCGCCTGGGCCATCCCCTGAAACTTCGCCATGATCAGCGCCGCCGGCACCCCCTTCCCGGCGGCATCGGCCACCAGAATCCCCTTGGTTCCGTCGGCGAACGAGATGTAGTCGTAATAATCCCCCCCGATCTCCACGGCCGGACTGGTGGCGCCGCTGATATCGAACCCGGCGATCCTGAGATCCTCGGCCGGCAGAAGGCTCTGCTGAACGTTGCGGGCGGCCTGCAGCTCGGCCGCCAGAAGATCCTCCTGCCCCAGCATCGCCGACCGCCGGCGCAATCCCCCGTTGGCATACTCGATCAGCACCACCACTCCGCCGATCGCTATGGCGATGACCGCATTCCCCAGGATCATCGGCAGAATCCACTGCGACGGAAGGGCCATGGTGTCGCTGTTGAACAGCAGAAGCGCTCCGTAGGTGATGAACGAGCCGAGGGCGCCGCTCGCCATCCAGAGCGCCAGCAGGATCGCCACCCGCTTTCCCCACGATATCTGCTTCCCTATCCGCCGCGTCAGCTTCGTTCCGTAGTGTGCCAGCACGGTGATCGGCGTGGCATAGACGATCCCCATAAGCAGGTTTTGCAGGATCGATATATCCACCCTGTCGCCGCTGACCACCTTCGCGGCCAGAATCAGCGTCAGCAGCGCCAGATAGGCGATCAGGAGCGATTGCCACAGCGACAGCTCCGGGCGCTCGGCGCGCGGAAGCTGCAGCAGGGAGCGCCGCCGTGTCTGTTCGGGTACAAGCTTCATGGGCAGTGACCATTTCGAGCGAACCGTGCACAAGTTGCAGCGGACACCGATAGTCGAGGATCGATCATACATGGAAGATGAGAGGATCGCGCGCGCGTCGCCAGTGTCTCAGTGTGCCGGAATGGTGGGGCGGAGTTCAACTCCGGCCCGGCGTATCAGCACTCGACAATCAATCTCAGACACCACCCCCACGTCAGTAGTGTCTCAGGTTGATTATCGAATGCTCACACGTTAGGTCGGAGTTGTACTCCGACCCTCGGACGGGTCCGGAGTACAACTCCGGACCAACCTCCGGCAAACTCAGACACCACCGCCACGTCCGGGAGGTATGCCGGCTGGCCGCTTCTGCATAACTTACCGGACTTCGAGCGAACCATATGTATCATCCCGCGACGCTCGACCGATATTATGATCCGTCATTACCTCACATTCGCACATGAGGCCGCGCTGCTCGATCGAGAGCTGCGCGGCTGGTGGCTGGCCGAGTGCTGGTCACAGGAAAAGAACATGCTCATCCTCCGGTTCATCCGCGGGAGGGAGTCACGGTTCGTGGAGATCGCCGTCGATCCGCAGCTCGGCCACGCGCTTCCGCGCGAGGATATCCATCGCGCGCGGCGCAACACCATCGATTTCTTCGCCTCGCTGCTCGGCGCAAAGCTCGAGGATGTCGCCATCCACGACGGCGAACGGGTGATCATCCTCCGGTTCACCGACGGTCAGCAGCTGGCGCTCTTCTTCTTCGGCGGCGGCGGCGGGAACGTGCTGATGCTGCGCGACGGGGAGGTCGCCGAGTCGTTCATGAAATACGCCGGGGAGTACGAGTCGATCCTCTCGGGAGAGGACGACGGAGAGCTGCGCGATCCCGACGCGATCCGCGACGCGCTGCGCGGATCGGCGGAGCCGCTGGCGCGCGCGCTGATGCGGGCGATCCCCGAGCTGGGACGGCGGCTGGCAGTCGAGGCGATCCTCCGCGCCGGCCTGGCCGATTCCGCCACTGCAGGAGATCTGAGCGATGAGGCGATCGAGCGGCTCTTCGCGTCGGTCGACCAGCTCTATGGCGCCGCCGAGCAGAGCACGCGCTACTTCCTCTATATGCTTCCCGATGAGGTAGTGTTCTCGCTGATCGAGCTGCGGAGCCTGGGGGAGAACGCCGAGCGCGTCGAGGAGTTCGACGACCTCGCACGCGCGATCCGCGTCTATCGTTCCAGCTCGGGACGGCGAAAGGATCTTAGCGCGCTGCGCGACAGGATCGTCAAACGGCTTACCACCGAGCAGGGGAGGCTTGAGCGCTCGCTCGCCAACAGGCTCGACGCCGGATCGCAGTTGAAACGGGCGGCGGCCTGGGAGAGCGACGGATCGCTGCTGATGAGCAATCTTCCGTCGATCGTCAAGGGGAGCGACCGCGCGCATCTTACCGACTGGGAGGGGAACGAGCGGGAGATCGCTCTCGACGCGCGGCTCTCCCCCCTGGAGAACGCCGAGCGCTACTTCCGGAAGGCCCGGGGGGCGCGCGACGCGGCGGGACGGGGGACCAAGGGAATCGAGAAGACACGCAAGACGCTCGAGCGGATCGCCGGGCTTCTGGTCAGGGCGGCGGGGGCGGAGCGGAGCGATGAGCTGGAGAGAATCGAACAGGAGAACAAGGATCTATTCACGATGGTAGCAGAGACAAAAGAGCAGGGATCGGCCGAGCGGTTCCGGCGGTTCGAGATCCCCGGCGGCCATGAGGTCTACGCCGGCAAGAACGCATCGAACAACGACGAGCTGACGATGCGCTTCGCCCGGCCGAACGATTACTGGTTCCATGCGCGGGGCTCCTCCGGATCGCATGTGGTGCTCCGCTGGAACGACGCGAAGACGAAGCCCCCGAAGGATGCCATCCGCCAGGCCGCATCGATCGCCGCGTACTACTCGGGAGCACGGGGAGCAAAGATGGTTCCGGTGGCATACACTCTGAAGAAGCATGTCCGGAAGCCGCGCGGGGCGGCCGTCGGCGCCGTGATGATGGAGCGGGAGGAGGTAGTGATGGTGGAGCCGAAGCTGCCGGCCGGAAGCGAGGAGTGAGCATGGCGGGAGGGCCGCCTCATCCCCCGGCTCTTCCCCTGGCGATCCACGCCGGCAGGGCATCCAGCAGACGCCGCATGATCCGTCCGGTGGCATCATGGAAAAGCTCAGGCTTCCCATACGCCTCCCCTCCGGCGCGGCCGACCAGATCGGAGACCCCGCGGAGGATCAGCAGGCGCACACCATTGCGCGCGGCAACGTAGGCGATCGCTCCCGACTCCCAGTCCCCCGCCACCGCATCGTACCGCTCCCGCAGACCTGGTATCTCGTCGATCACCAGATCACGATCCCCCGACAGAAGGAGCGTCCGGCGCACCGGATGCGGGGCCTCGCCGTCGAGCCAGGAGAGATCGATGGCGGTGGTATAGGCGGCGATGGCCTCGTCGGGATCTCCCATCTGCTCGATGATGTCGTAGACCACGGTCCGCTCCACCAGAAGTATCTCCTCCCGATCGACCTCCCCCTCGAACCCTCCACAGGTGCCGAGGTTCAGCAGCAGGCGCGGGGCGGCATGATCGATCAGATACTGCGCCGATGCCGCCGCGGCGATCTTCCCCCATCCCCCATGAAAGAAGAGCACCGGCTCACCCGTCCCGAGATCCGCGACGAACCATGCCCCCAGCGGAGAGCGCCTGATCTCCGGATCGGAAACGATCGCGGTGACGGCGCGCCACTCGGCATCGGCGGAGATGATCACCGCCGTCGGGCTGAGGGGAGGCGGGGCTATGGAGGAGGCTGCGGGATCGATAACCATGACGGGATAATGTAGCACGATACTACGAACCACACGATGAACAGAATCATACTGATAGGCTCCGGCGGGAGCGGCAAAACGACTCTGGCGCGCCGGCTGGGGAGGAAGCTCGGGATCGAGACCTTCCATCTCGACACGCTCCTCTGGAGGCCGGGGTGGACTCTTGCCACGCGGGAGGAGCAGATCGCGCTGCAGCGTGAGCTGGTGCGCGGCGAGCGATGGATCATCGATGGCAACTACGGGGGCACGCTCGGCATCAGAATGGCCGCTGCCGATACCATCATCCTGCTCGATTTTCCGCCGCTGCTCTGCCTCTGGAGGGTGATCAGGCGAAGACTATCCTACCTGGGGCGCACCCGCCCGGACATGGCCGAGGGATGTGTCGAGGGGATATGGCTTAGCGCAACCGACAGGGAGTTCTTCTCGCGCGTCCGGAGATTTCGCCGGAAGGGGCTCCCCTCTATCATGCGCGCGATCGCCGAATACGGGGGAGGTAAGCAGGTGATCACCATCCGCTCGAAAGGGGATATTGAAGCATTCCTTGCGGGTCTTACTTCAACTCATCCTTGAACTAAGACGCGGGAAAGACCGCACCTACCGTTCGGTGAAGGACGATAGCGCCGTGCCAAACTGAGCAGGCAGCGGTGGAGTCAGGAAATAGGGGATGATGGTGAGCAGTGAAATCCGGCGGCGACGCGCGCTGGCGTGGACGACGGTGGAGGTGCGCCACCGGGACGGGAAGGAGCCGCCCCGATGGCCGTCATCGATTTATGCTTCGGCCTCGGCGGAGCCCTGCTCCTCCGACTGGTTGGTGACCAGAAGCGTTCTGATCTCGTCGACCGGGAAGGGGGATTTCGTCAGCAGCTCGTACGCCTCGCGCACCTGCTCGATCATCACCTCGACGCCGCTGATGGTGGTCGCGCCGCCATCGCCCGCCTCCCGGAGCATCCGGGTGATCGCCGGACTGAAGTTGGTATCGAGCACGATCTGCCGCTCATGGAAGACATCGGGGATGGTGATCGGCGTCTCCTCGACGTTCGGGAATGCCCCGAGCGCCGTGGCGTTGATGATCAGCCGCGACTCGGCAAGAAGCTGCGCGATGTCGGGAGGGAACAGCTCGTGCGCCTCGATCACCGACGATGTCTTGGTGCCGCTGAACATCTGCTTCAGGATCTGCGCCTGCTGCGGCGTCCGGTCGGCGATGGCGATATGCCGCACCCTGAAGTGCCGCACCAGCGCGTAGGTCGCCGAGCGTGCCATCGCCCCCCCTCCCAGAACCACGGCGCTTCCGTTGGCGAACACATCCTTGTACGGGTCGAGCACCTTCATGATGGCGCGCGCCTCGGTGTTATGTCCGGTGGCATGTCCGGTGGTGGAATCACCGTCGAAGACGATCGTGTTGATCACCCCGGCGCCATGGGCTTCATCGGAGAGATAATCGACCAGCCCCGAGGCAGAGCTGCGGAGCCGGCCATTGAGATAGACGCCGCTCGCGCCGAGCGTCCTGAGGGCGGCCACAGGATCGCCGAGCCCGCGCACCTGCGCGTCGAACAGCAGCGTCGAGATATCGGCGCCGGCGATCTCGCAGGCGGTCGACAGGATCTGATGAATCAGGTTCTCACCGATGGGATGGCTGAGCACCCCGACGAGCTTCGTTTTGTACGTGGTCTGCATAGAAAAAATAGTTCATCGATGACCAGCGCCCCGTTCCCTTCGAGAACCATCCCCGCGCCCCTTCCTCTCCCCTTCCCTACTTCGACGTCGTCCCCTCGGCATAATCGTGCAGCCTTCTGAGCGACTCCTCGCGGCCGAGCACAACCATCGTCTCGAACATCCCGGCGCCGACGCGCTTGCCGGTGATCGACAGGCGGATCGGATGGATGAGCTTTCCGGCCGACAGGCCGAGCTCCTCGGCGAAGCCGCGCACGACGCTCTCGATCCGCTCCACCGTCCACTCGACTCCTTCGAGCCCCGACAGTCGGCGCCAGAGCTCGAGCATCTGCCCGGAGGTCTCCGGCTTCCAGTGCTTGGCGGCATACTCCTCGTCGAAGCTCCTCACCGGCCCGAACATATAGTCGGCGAACGCCGGCAGATCGGTCACGAAGTTGATGCGCTCCTTCAGAAGGTCGATCACGGCCTCGACATAGACCCGATCGGGTCCGGCATATCCGGCGGCCTCCAGGGCCGGGATGGCATCATCGGCGAGGCGCTCGATCGGGAGATGCCGGAGGTACATCCCGTTCATCCAGTTCAGCTTGTCGATATCGAAGATCGCCCCCGCCTTGTTCACCTTCTCCAGATCGAACAGGGCGATCATCTCCTCCATCGTGAAGATCTCCCGGTCGGCGGTCGGGTTCCAGCCGAGCAGCGCCACGAAGTTCACCAGCGCCTCCGGCAGAAATCCCTTCTCCTTGTAGTCGTTGACGGCGACGTCGCCATCGCGCTTGGAGAGCTTCTTGCGCGCGGGGCTGAGCAACAGCGGCAGATGCGCGAACTGCGGCTTCTCCCAGCCGAACGCATCGTACAGGATCACATGCTTCGGAAGCGACGGCAGCCACTCCTCGGCGCGGATCACATGGGTGATCTCCATCAGATGATCGTCGACGATGTTGGCAAGGTGGTAGGTCGGGAAGCCATCGGACTTCAGGAGGACCTGATCGTCGATCACGCGATTGGCGAAGACGCTCTCGCCGCGCACAAGATCGCTGGTGCGGGTCTCGCCGGTCAGCGGAACGAACAGACGGATGGTGCGATCGGCGCCCGACTCGATAAGCCTGCGGGTCTCCTCCTCGCCGAGGGTGAACTGGTTGCGCATCGAGGTACGGTCGTACTTCGGCGCGACGCCCGCCTTCTGCTGGCGCTCCCGCATCCGGTCGAGCTCCTCGGGGGTATCGAACGCATAATAGGCGGTGCCGCGATCGAGAAGGATCTGTGCGTGATGGCGATAGAGCTCGGTCCGCTCCGACTGTCTGTAGGGACCGAACGGTCCGCCGATATGCGGCCCCTCATCGAACTCGATTCCGGTCCAGGCGAACATATCGAGGATGTTCTGCTCGGCCCCCTCCACGTACCGGGTCTGATCGGTATCCTCGATACGCAGGATGCACTTGCCGCCGTGATGGCGGGCGAAGAGGTAGTTATAGAGCGCCGAGCGAAGGCTCCCCACATGGAGCATACCGGTGGGGGAAGGAGCAAATCGAACGCGAACCATGACGAAGTCCCTGAATGTAGAGAATGCGTGGGAAGGCCGGAGTACGAACCGGGGGCGATCACCGATCGACGCGAGCAATGAGCCTGAATCCTCTCGGCCATAAAAAAGGCGCATTCCCGACCTCGGGATGCGCCTTCAGTTTATTCGGGCGAGTGATGGGACTTGAACCCACGACCTTCTGAGCCACAATCAGACGCTCTAACCACCTGAGCTACACCCGCCATATCTGTCGAAACAGGGGTACAAACATAGGGTATTTGCAGCGCCCTAGCAACGTTAGTTTGTAATTTTCTTCAGCAACGGAGCCGTCCGGCGAATTGCGGGAGCCGTTCCCGCACGATCCCGGCCAGCCGCTCCCCCCAGGTATCCCAGTTCAGCCGCGTCTCGTACTCCTCGCGACTGCTCAGGCAGAGCCGCGCATAGCGGTCGCGATCGGCGGCAAGCCCTGCTATCAGCGCGGCGTAGGCATCCCCCCGCGCCTCGTGCGGCAGCGTGAAGCCGTTGCGTCCCTCCCGCACCAGCGACGGCACCCCGCCGGTGCGCGTGGCGATCGCGGGCAGACCGTAGGCCCCCGCCTCGCAGAAGACCAACCCCGCGGCCTCGAACCGGGTGGGGAGGATGAAGAAGTCGGCATCGCGCCAGAGCCCCTCGAACCGCTCCCGCTCGTGCGGAATCTGCTTGTTGAGGAATGGGATCACCTCCATCCTCGGATGGCTTACCCCCTCGGGCGCATTGCATCCCACCACCGTCAGCCGGGCGTTGTGCCCAAGCTCCAGCAGCTTCAGCAGGGCCTCGTAGGCGATCGCCCCCCCCTTGATCTCCCACGACACTCCCACCATCAGCAGCCGTATCTCCTCCCCGATCGCGCGCGGCAGCACCGACTCCCGCGTCGGAGGGTCGATCAGGTTCGCGCCGATATAGGTGACGTTGACCTTCGCCGGATCGGCGCCGTAGTCGTTGATGGCCGAGTCGGCGGCCCACTGCGATGCATACAGGATGATCGATGCCCTGTCGATCGCCATCCGCTCCAGCTCGTCGCCGCCGCGATCGGTGCGCCCTATCACATTGGAGAAATCGGTGTAGTAGTCCCTGACGGCCCGCCAGGTGGCATCGGAGTAATAGATGATCGGCGCGTCGGTTCTGAGATAGGGGATGATATTGGAGCCCCCGGGGGAGAAGACCAGATCGTGCGGCTCGCGCTCCAGCAGGCCGCTGAAGTAGCGTCCATAACGCCGCGCGAGCGCCGGATCATGGTAGAAGCTGTAGCGCTTTCTGCTCACCGCCCGCACCGCCTTCCGTATGGTGCGATACGGAAGGAGATTGATGGGGGCAGGCGTGAGGTCCACGACCTGGCCGATATACCGCTCGATGATCTTCTTGGTAAAGAAGAGGGTGCCCGACCACGAGCGGACGTTTCGCGCGTCGTCGCTCTGGACGAACGCGATTCTGAGAGGGGAATCCTTCACAACTTCTTCTGCTTGTCGATGCCGTTAGTATCGCCGACGGAACTGTCCGGCAAGATACTGCGCCCGTCGCGATGACGGGGCCTCCGATCGTCCGAACGTCTCATCACGGACGCGGCTTCTTCTGCGACGGCACCCAGTGCCAGCCGAGCGACAGGCGGAGGCCGATGAAATACTGCTTCCACTGGACATCCTGCAGCACGGAGCTCTGCGGCACCGAGACGAAGAGCTCGGCGCCGAAGGAGGCGAAGTCCGCGGCCATCACATTCCAGCCGATCCCGAGATCGATCGAGGTGCGGAGACGGTTGAGTCCCTCGAACCGCTGCGCGTCGATCAGGGTGACGGTATCGGCGCCGTTGCCGTAGCGTATCGCATCCTTCGCGTTGGCGATCTGCGCGTACTGCGTCCCGCTGCTCGCGATAGCGTAGGCCGCGGTATACCCGCCGAAGAGATAGTAATACGAGGAGATCGTCGCCGCCTCGGTCTTGACGAACGCCCCGTAGATGGGGATGTTGATCCCCCCCGATCCCGCCAGCGAGTACTGCTTCAGGTATACCACCCCGACCTCCTTCAGCGGCTGCGGCACGCCGCTGAGCCCCAGATAGCTGCGGCTGTTATCCTCCGAGAAGAGCATCCCCTCGGTCACCTGCAGCGCCCCGCTCAGCCGGATCACCGCCGGGAAGGGGAGGTTGTAGAGAAAGGTGAGCGTGTAGTCGTCGTAGCTGGTGGCGGGATAGCCATCCTCCTCCTCTTCGTCCTTGTTCGGCTGGAGTATCTCGCGCTCATCGCCGTCGAACGGATTATGCCAGGTGAACGGGGAGGTCGTGGGGCGGAACCCGCGCGGACGGATGCCGTCGGCGAAGTCGTAGAGATCCCCCCAGGGGGCGCTGTACGAGAGGGTGAACCCGGCGTAGGGCTGCGGGAACCATCCGGTCGAGACATGGCCGAAGATCTCCTCGTCGAACTTGAAGCCCTCCGGATCGAGCCCCAGATCATCCCATGTCGAATCGGCATCCTGCGCGGTGGCGACGCTCAGCGCGCCGAATATCGCCAGAAGAAACGGCCATGCGGCGCGCCGCAGCAAACGTGGTAGATGAACTCTCATGCGGTCAGTAGATGATATGCATGACCTTGTCGGCGCTGCCGGTGCTCGTCACCAGACGCACGTAGTAGGTGCCGTTCGGCGTCGTGAACTCCGGCGTGTAGGTGAAGGTGTGCGGGCCGATCCCCTGCTCCCCCAGATCGAACACCGCCAGCTCCTGCCCCAGCAGGCTGTAGATATGGAAGCGGATGATCGATACCTTGTCGATCCGGTAGGGCCAGGTCGTCGAGCCGCCGCGCCGGACCGGGTTCGGGTAGTTCTGCTCCAGAATGGCGAAGCGCACGTAGGGGAGCGGCGGTCCGATCGACCGGGTGATCACCACCCCCGACGCCGGGGCAAGCTCCCCGCCATCGAGCTGCAGATCGCCGAGCCCGATCGCGCAGACCGAGTCGGAGCCGGCCAGCGCCTCCCCCTCCAGATAGAGAAGGGTATCACCGGACGGGCGGTTCGATCCGGCCGCCCGCCGTATGGTCGCCGAGAAGATGTAGATCGAGTCCTTCACCGCCGTCAGCCTGAAGTCGGTGACGCTGTCGCCCGCCGGCGCGATGAAGCGCTCCGGGTAAAAGACCGTCGGGTTGCTCAGGCGCATCGTCCCGCCGAGCCGCACGCTCCCCCCGGCGCTATCGCCGCCATCGAGCGCAAGACGAAGCCGGACGCGCACCGGCTCGCCGACGAGGCCACGCGCCGTGTCGATCGACAGCTGCGACCATGCGGCCGTCGCCAGGAGCATCAGCACAGAACAGAACGAGAGTAGACGAAGTATCATGGGCATCGAAGGGTTACGATCATCATGGCCGCCGGATCGATCTTCAGATATGTTCGCGGGGAGTGCCGATCAGTCGCCGCGCGAGGTGATCACAAACTCGGTCCGGCGGTTCTTGCGCCGGTTCTCATCGGAATCGTTCGGCACCAGCGGGGTCGTCTCGCCGAAGCCCTTGACGGCCAGCCGCTTCATGGCGATCCCCATCGATGCGAGGGCATCGGCCACCGACTGCGCGCGGTCCTGCGAGAGCTTCAGGTTGTAGGCATCCCCCCCCTTGTCGTCGGTATGGCCGCGTATCTCGAGCTCCATCCCCGGATAGTTGTTCAGCACATCGGCCACCTGGCGCACCAGCGGGAGCGACTCGGGACGAATGGTGGCGAGACCGTAATCGAACTCGATGCTCACCAGCGCTATCGATCCCACCGGATCGTACGGCGTGAACAGGGAGCGGTCGTAACGGCCGTCGGCCAGCAGCGGATTGTAGCCAAGCTCCGGCAGCGCCACCGCGGCGGTCACGGTATGGATTCCCTGGCACTCCGGCGGCCGGTAGGTGATCCGGTAGTAGTTGTTGAGGCCCCGGTAGATATCGGCGAAGACATAGGGGAACTCCTTGTTCGAATAGATCCTGTACATCCTCCCGCCGGTATAGGCGGCGATGGTGCGGAGCACGCTCTCATCGGCCGAGCCATAGGCCACCGTGTAGATCGTCACCCGCTTCTCCCTGGCGCGCCGCTGCACCGAGTCGAGCTTCTGGCGCGAGTTCCCATCCATGCCGTCGGTGAACAGGATCACCGCCCGCTTGTAGCCGGCCGGGGCCGCCGCCACCTCGTCGATACCGACCAGCGCCGCGTCGTACAGTGCGGTCCCGCCGCCGCCGGGGGGGGAGAGATTCTCCACCATGAACTCCCGGCGATACTGGGCGGTGTCGTCGGTCAGCGGCACATCCACCTCGGTCCGGGTGCCGAACTTCACCGTCGCCACCTTGTCCCCCGCCTTGATGATCCTGAGGGTGCGCCCCACGGCGGTGCGCAGCTTTCTGACCTTGTCGTTCCCCATCGATCCCGACTGGTCGAGCACGAAGGCGAGCGCATACGGTTCACGACGATCCTGCCGCACCTCGGTGACCTCGAAGTTCTGGATCGGGACGGCCGTCCCGGAGCAAGAATCGATCAGCGCCGGCCAGCGCGATCGCCAGCTCTCGGTCCCCTTGTAGTAGGGGGGGGCAAGCCCCATCACGAAGCGCCCGGTGGTATCGTAGATGAACGCGCGCAGCTCCACTTCCCCGGGATACCGGCTGTCGTCGACGCTCCGGATATCCATCGCCAGCGGCCCCGAGCGATGCCCGGTGACACCGCTCGCCGAATCCCCCGTGCCGCTGGAATAGCGCTCCCAGGTGACCCCGGCGGGCACACCGGCGCGATACTCCTCGATCGCCTTCTCCAGCGATATGGTCGAGGTCATGTAGATCGGTTTATAATCCCTCGGGGGAACCAGCTCCCGGGTCATCTCCACCACCTGTTGCGGGCATCCGCCCAGCGCAAGCGCGATCGCGAGGATTCCGGAGAGAGGAAGAAGTCGTTGGATCGGTATCATCACTGCATCATCTAGTGCCTGTACGTTCGCAGCGGCATGCGAACGGCTGTGAGCTGGTGGAGGGTATCGCCGGAGGCTTTGTCACGGCCCCCGGCTAGACGTTCGATTGCCGGCAGGGTTTCATCCGAAGCAGGCCCCCTTTTCAACCGGCGGATATGCCAGCCATCCATGCCCGCGGCTCCTTGCAGCGGAGCGAGGCCGCGATGCCGGCCCGGAAGATAACCATACGGTGATCATCCCGTTCGTTATGCCGACGGGCATCATAGACGATCGGCGGGACGGCGATGCCGCTCCGGCAGCGCGTGATGGCGCCGCGGCGGGAGCATCATGGGGATTTATCTCCCGCACTCCCCGTTCTTCTGTATTTTGGCCCATTCAGTTCAACACGAATCGTATCCCCGGCCAGAGTACATACGCGCGATGATCGAAAAACTGCTGCAGCCCGAGATCAGGGACCTTATCGCACACCAGGACTTCGCCACGCTGAGCGATGTGTTCAGCGACTGGCTTCCGGCCGATCTTGCGGGGCTGCTGGTGAACCTCCCGGAAGAGGAACAGGCCGCGGCGTTCCGGGCGGTGCGCGGAGAGCTGGCGGCGGCCACCTTCGAATATCTCGATCTGGCGACGCAGGAGCGGCTGCTCGAGGAGCTGCCGCGCGAGGAGATCGCCGTGATCCTCAACGGCATGTCCCCCGACGACCGTACCGCGCTGCTCGAGGAGCTGACCGACGAGATCGCCTCGGAGCTGATGACGCTCCTCAGCATCGAGGAGCGCGCCGTCGCCCAGACCCTGCTCGACTACCCGGAGAACAGCGTCGGCCGGCTGATGACCCCCGACTATATCGCCGTCGGCCGCGACTGGACGGTGAAGCGGGTGCTGGATCATGTGCGCGTCAACGGCAAGGACAGCGAGACGCTCGATGTGATCTACGTGGTGGACGAGAACAACGAGCTGATCGATGATATCAGGATCAGGGAGTTCCTCCTGGCCCATCTCTACACCAGCGTCAGGGATATCATGGACGACCAGTTCGTGGCCCTCACGGTGACCGACGACCAGGAGACCGCCGTCGAGGTGTTCAGGAAGTACGACCGCACGGCGCTCCCGGTGGTGGACGAGCGGGGGAAGCTGGTCGGCATCGTGACGGTCGACGACGTGCTCGACGTGGTGGAGGAGGAGGCGACCGAGGATATCCAGAAGTTCGGCGGACTGGAGGCGCTCGACGAGCCATACGTCAGCACGCCGCTGCTGGCGATGGTGAAAAAACGCGCCACCTGGCTGGTGGTGCTCTTCCTCGGGGAGATGCTGACGGCGACGGCGATGGGGTTCTTCGAGCATGAGATCGCCAAGGCGGTGGTGCTGGCGCTGTTCGTGCCGCTGATCATATCGAGCGGCGGCAACTCCGGATCGCAGGCCGCGACGCTGATCATCCGCGCGCTGGCGCTCGGGGAGGTCCGGCTGAGCGACTGGTGGTTCGTGATGCGCCGCGAGATCTATTCGGGTCTGCTTCTGGGGCTGATCCTGGGGGCCATCGGCTTTCTGCGGATCACCCTCTGGAGCGCCTTCAGCACCATCTATGGGCCGCACTGGCTGCTGGTGGCGTTTACCGTCGGGATATCGCTGGTCGGCATCGTGCTCTGGGGAACGCTTGCCGGGTCGATGCTTCCGTTCGTGCTGAAGCGGCTCGGCGCCGATCCCGCAACCTCATCGGCGCCGTTCGTGGCGACGCTGGTGGATGTCACCGGGCTGCTGATCTACTTCACCGCGGCGCTGCTGATCCTGAGCGGCACGCTCCTGTAGCCAGCGGTCTCAACGGCGGCACGTGTATTGATTCATCGCATAGTGCAAGGCCGGGCGAGCCGATATCCGATGAAAGCCAGCGGCGAAGGCAGCCCAAGCATATGGAGAGATATCGTGGCAATACAGGATCTGTTTCGCAGGGTCGCGGCGTTCACCTCGGAGGTTGTGGGCTCGGCCTGGTCATTCGTTCTGGCGATCCTCGTGATCCTTGTGTGGGCCGGCTCCGGGCCGATGTTCCACTACTCGGATACCTGGCAGCTGGTCATCAACACCGGAACCACCATCATCACCTTCCTGATGGTGTTCCTTATTCAGAACACGCAGAACCGCGACTCCAAGGTGATCCACCTGAAGCTCGATGAGCTGCTCCGGGCGATGAAGCATGCCCGGACGAAGTTCGCCGAGCTCGAGCATCTCACCGACGCCGAGCTTCATGCCTACGAGCAGGAGTTCCTCGATATCTGTGCACGGGAGAAAATACAGCGCGAGGCACGGATCGCCAACAAAGCCGCGGCCAAGTCCGGGACAGAACAGCCCGATGCCGGCAGGCCCGCGTAGAGAGCGGGCACGCATCGCCGGCAGGCCCTACCCTCGCACACGATCCTTGTTCATACCGTGAACCGGTGATGGCGATCGGACCCCGCGCGGGCGTGGAGCCCAGGCCCGCAACGGATCAGTCGAAGATGCCGCTGCTGCCATACACGTGGATCGCCGGCTTCAGGTAGGCCCCGGCCTCGTGAATATTCTCCATCCCCTCGGCCACCGTGAAACTGTAGTACGGATACGCCACAAGCCCGACGAACGGTGTGAAGGTCGCCCCAAGCCCGCTCACTCCCTTCCGGCTCACCCAGGTCGGGCCGACATCCACCCCCAGTCCCCATACTGATCCCTCCGCCCCGAGATGGGTCTTGTGCATGCCGCTGGCGGGAGTATAGTCGTAATCGATCACGCCGCCGAGTATCAGCCCCCGCGACTGATACTGCGTGACGCTCAGCTCCAGACCGAAGGTGAAGCCACCACTGCCACCGAACGTATAGCCGACCTTGATGCCGGGATTGACGTAGACCGATTTCTGGCCGAGCGCATGCGGAGCCGCAGCGAGCGTCATCAGGAGGGCGAGAAGGGGAACCGTTTTCATCGGGATGATCGGGATAGTAGATGGAGATACGGCCGATCGTGCCGGCCGTGCAACCGCTGCGGATGTTCCGAACCAGCATCATGCCAGACGCGGAAGCGAAAACAGAGGGGGAGCCAGTCGCCCGAAGGAATCGAACCGGGGGAGAGAGAACGAGCGTGGGGCTGGTGAACGCCCGGCGGATGAACGCTCATCCGCCGGGAAATGGCGGCGTCTCGGACTGATTGCCGCGTGCTGGTACGCCGGGCCGGAATTGAACTCCGGCCCAACATTCTCCGACACCACCGGGGAGATCCCCCCGGACTCTGCCGGCTCTACGCCGCTTCCTCCGGCTCCGGGCCGGGCTCTCCGGCCGGCGCCTCCTCCCTGGCCGCCCGATCGTCGGGACGCATCATCGGGAAGAAGAGCACATCGCGGATCGACTCCTGTCCGGTCAGGATCATGGTGAGGCGATCGATGCCGAGGCCGACCCCGGCGGCGGGGGGCATCCCCACTTCGAGAGCGCGGAGGAAATCCTCGTCGATCAGCATCGCCTCGTCATCGCCGGCGGCGCGCAGCCTGGCCTGCTCGGTGAAGCGCTCGCGCTGCACGCGCGGATCGTTCAGCTCGCTGAAGCAGGGGGCAAGCTCCTGCGCGTTGATGATCAGCTCCCAGCTCTCGACAAGACCCGGCTTGGAGCGATGGCGCTTCGCCAGCGGAACCATCTCCTCCGGATAATCCATCACGAAGATCGGCCCGATCAGATGCGGCTGCACCTTCTCCGAGAAGATCTCGTCGATCACCTTCCCCACCCCCATCGTCCCGTCGGCATGCACGCCGAGCGAGCCGGCGAGCGAGCGGAGCGCGGGGAGATCCATCCCGGTGATATCGGTGCCGGTATACTCCCGGATCAGGTCATGCATCGTGGCGCGGCGGTACGGCGGGGTGAAGTCGATCACGCCGCCGTTGGCCGTATGCACCTGCAGCGAGTTGTTGGCGGCCATCACCACCTCGGTGAGCATCCCCTCGATGAACGGCATCATCCAGGTATAATCTTTGTACGCCACATAGAGCTCGAGCATCGTGAACTCCGGGTTGTGGGTCTTGTCGATCCCCTCGTTGCGGAAGTTCTTCCCGAGCTCGTAGACTCCCTCGAACCCTCCAACCATCAGCCGCTTCAGGTTGAGCTCCAGCGAGATGCGGAGATACAGAGGGATATCCAGGGCATTCAGGTGCGAGGAGAACGGACGGGCCGCCGCGCCGCCATACAGCGTATGGAGCACGGGGGTCTCGACCTCCATATAGCCATGCTGATCCAGATAGCGGCGCATCGTGGTGATGATCGTGGCCCGCTTGCGGAAGACCTCGCGCACATCAGGGTTGACGGCCAGATCGACATAGCGCTGGCGATAGCGAAGTTCCTTGTCGGCGAACTGGTCATGGACGATCTTGTTCCCCTGCTCGTCGGTCTCCTCCTTGCCGAACGGCAGCGGCGACAGACACTTGGTCAGCAGCTCGAACGACCGGGCATGCACCGAGACCTCGCCGGTCCGGGTGCGGAACATATAACCGACCACGCCGATGATATCGCCGATATCGTACAGTCTGAACTGGTCGTAGCCGGGAAGCTCATCTTTCTTCAGATAGATCTGCACGCGACCGGTGTCATCCTGAAGATGGCAGAAGCTGGCCTTCCCCATCCGGCGGATCGCGACGATGCGTCCGGCGACGGCCACGGTGAACTCCGGCGCCTCGTCCTGATACTGCGATCGGGCCGCCGCGGTGCTGTGCGTCTTGTTGAAGGAATACGGGTAGGCGGGAACCCCCGCGGATTCGAGCTGTTCCAGCTCCTCGTAGCGTCTGGCTACCTGATCGTTATCGTATGTGTGCATGAGAATAATCGTGTGCAGAGAACAGGCCTAACGTTTGCGGTCAGCAGTCCGTTGTTCGATGTCGTGCCCCGCCACATCGGCGGCGCGGATATCGTGGGCTCCGGGACGCCGCGAGCGAGGCCCAGGGCAGGGAGCAAATCTACGCAATGCGCCGAAGTGCGTGGCAGTTTTTCCTCGATGCGAGTATCTTGCCGTCAATTGATGGCGCAGCGCCCCACCCCGTGGGCGCACGCCCGATCATTCCATAATGCTTATTCAAATATTCATCATACTACGGAGCACTATCGTGAGATACGTTACATCATCTCTCCGCCGGCTGGCTTGCGCGCTCTGCGCGCTGGTCGTTCTGGGAGCCGTGGCGCGCGCGCAGTCGAAGTTCGACTTCCGGGCCGTCAACCTGATCGACGGGCTTTCGAGCGCCGATCTGTTCATCAACAACACACCGCCGGCGGCCATCACGCTCGCCCATGAGTGGATCACCCCGCTGGTGAAATATCCGGCGACCACCATCAACCTGAAGTTCGCCCCGTCGGGCTCCTCGGTGGACGCGGCGGTGGTGGGGCGCGATATCACCGCGGCCGGCAACGTCGAGTATATCGCCGTCGCCTACGGCACGACGGCCCAGGCGAAGATCGCCGTGCTGGAGCGTCCGCGCGAACAGCGCGCCCCGGCGGGCAAGTCGCTGATCCGCATCCTCGCCGCCAGCTCGATCCCCGGCGCGTTCGATATCTATATGACATCCACCAGCGGCGAGGCGCTCTTCACCGGGCTGACCGGCGACAACGCAACGCGCTTCGATACGGTCCCCGGCGAGGGGGCGGCGCTGATCGTCACGCCGGCCGGCCAGAAGACGGCGCTGGCGAAGTTCAACGTATCGCTGGTGCCGAACGGCATCATGACGCTGATCGTCACCGGCAGCAGCCTGGAGACGTTGAACGTCTATGCTCTGAGCGGCGAGAACGCCGAGGGATATCAGCTCCCGGTGCTGAAGGCCGTCGAGGGGGGAGGGCTCCCATCGTCGATCCGCGTGGTGCACGCATGGCGCCAGCGTCAGACCACCGGCTCGAACATCCAGAGCCTCGACACCTATATCGACGGCGTGATCAAGGCGCGTGATCTTCGCTACCGTGTCGCCTCCGAGAAGTTCGGCCCCTATGCGAGCGACACCGCCACGGTTCGGTTCACGCCGCTCGATGAGGGCTCGACCACCATCTTCACCCGCGGCATCAAGCTCCATAACGACAGCGACTACACGGTGGTGCTGACGCGCAACTCGCAGCAGGCAGCCAACACGCTGGTGCTGGCGACCCCGAACACCCCGCTGACCTCCGGATCCCTCTTCGTCCGCGTGGCGAACGTCGCCGGCGATCTGGCGAACGCCAGGGTGAAGCTCTTCTCGCCGGCCTCGAGCTCGACGCCGGTGCTCGACACTACGCTCGCCTATCTGACCAGCACCGGGTTCGCCATGATCGACCCGACCGACTTCAGAATCGATGTCTCGATGCCGAACGGCTCCACGCCGATCCTGACCCGCACCGAGCCGACGGCGCACCCCCCCGGCTATCTCACCTACCTGATCCATGGCGACGGGGGAACGTTCATGGTGGATCTGCTCGACGAGACGATGATCACCCGCCAAGTGTTCGATCCTGCCAGCTCGGTTCCGAACGATATCGCGGCGGCCACCGCGGCGATCCGCCTGCGCAATGTGCCGAACCCGTTCACCGCCGCCACCGCGATCGGCTTCACGATGCCGCATGCCGGCCAGGTATCGATCGTCCTGTTCGACGCGCTTGGCCGCGAGGTATCGAAGGTGATGGACGAGTATCGCCAGCAGGGTGATCAGCGCGTGATGGTCAATGCCGGCGATCTGTCGGCCGGCACCTACATCTACCGCCTGACGGTCGACGGCGTGATGCAGGGAGCGGGACGGATGGTGCTCACCCGCTAGAATCAATCCGATCGGGAGGCCAGCGCCTCCTCGCAGCGAAGCCCCCGCAGCATCTTCCCGAACAGGGAATGCCCGCGGGGGCTTCGTCGTTATGAACGGGAGCGATCGGCGGATGAAGGGCCTCATACTGAAACAGGGAGCCCGGTAGATACCGGGCTCCCTGCCATCATTGTCCGAAACATCAGCGGCGACCGCGCGGATTAAAAATCATCCTCGTCGTCGGCCAGAACGTCATCGATATCGTCATCGAGGTCGTCCTCGTCGAACTCGTGCAGATCGAGCGCATCGGGGTCCTCGACCTCCTCGAACTCGAACTCCTCCTCCTCGTCTCCATCCTCCTCGCCATCCTGCTTCTCGTCCTCGTCGTCCTCATCCTCGTCATCGCCCGGAATCTCGAGCGTGGCGGAGGCCATCGCGGCGTTCATCACGGCGGCACCGCTCAGCTCCTCGCTCTTCTCGGAAGTTCCAAGGGCGGAGACGGCCTCGTTCACCTTCTCGGCAGCGTCCTTCAGGGTCGCGGCGACCGAGAAATTGAGGGCCGAGTTGAGAAGGATCTGACGGGCCTCCTCGGCGTTGGTACCGTCGAGACGGACGATCACCGGAACGTTGACCTCGACCGACTGCATCGCCTGGATGATGCCGTTGGCGACGCGATCGCAGCGGACGATGCCACCGAAGATATTGATCAGCACGGCCTTCACGTTCGGGTCGCTCATCATCACGCGGAACGCAGCGGCCACGCGCTCGACGCTGGCACCGCCGCCGACGTCCAGGAAGTTGGCCGGCTCGCCGCCAGCCAGCTTGATGATATCCATCGTCGCCATCGCAAGGCCGGCGCCGTTGACCATGCAGCCGACGTTGCCATCGAGCTTGATGTAGTTCAGGTCATGCTTGCCCGCCTCGACCTCGAGCGGATCTTCCTCAGACTCATCGCGCATCGCCGCGATATCGCGATGGCGGTACAGCGCGTTGTCGTCGAGCGCGAGCTTCGAGTCGACGGCGAGCATCTCCTGGTCGGTGGTCAGCGCGAGCGGGTTGACCTCGATCATCGAGGCATCGATCGCCTGGTACGCCTTGTACAGCGCGGTGACGAAGGTGATAAAGCTCTTCTGCGCCTTGCCGCTCAGGCCGAGGCCGAACGCCAGACGGCGCGCCTGGAAGCCCTGCAGCCCCAGTCCCGGCTCGACATACTCACGGACGATCTTCTCGGGGCTCTCCTCGGCGACTGTCTCGATCTCGACACCACCCTCGGTGGACGCCATGATGATGTTCTTGCCGGTGGCGCGATCCAGAAGGATCGAGCAGTAGAACTCCTTCTCGATATCGACGCCGTTGGCGATCAGCAGCCGATTGACAATCTTCCCCTCGGCGCCGGTCTGAATCGTGATCAGCTTGTTGCCGAGGATATTGCGGGAGATCTGATAGACGATGTCGAGCGCGTTCCCCTCACCGACCGGCACCACCTTGACGCCGCGAAGTTCCTTGCCGTCGAACATGATCGGCTCGCCGGTGTTCACGTCATGAATGATCCCCTTGCCGCGACCGCCGGCATGGATCTGGGACTTGACGATCAGAAGGGTTGCTCCCTCCTCCACCATGTTGTGGGCAGCCTCGACAGCCTGCTCCGGCGTATATGCCACACGCCCTGCTTGCACCGGCACCCCATACTTGCCGAGCAGTTCTTTAGCCTGATGCTCGTGGATGTTCATCTACGTAAGGTTGTTTATCCGTAAAAAGTTATTGAGTCGAGTGAGTGCTGGGAATCCGATCCGATGCAGCGTCCTGCGATGGTCCTGCCCGCGGCAGCACCATGATACAACCGGCGCGCCATTGCCGTCCTGATCGTCCGCGATCCCCTCCATCGATCGAGCGGCCTGAGCGGCCGATAGATACTGGCTCAATCATCGGGAAGACAAAGATAGTAAAAAGTTCAGGCGTCGGAGAAAGGGACAAGCGGGTGACAATCAGTTAACGAAAAGGAGAAACGATCATTCGGGTACCGATACGCGTATTCGCGCCGATTGTACGCCCCGCTCGCCGGCCATGCGCGGGAGCGCCGGGACGTAACAGGTCGAATCACGACCGTCGCCCGCTCCGCGGTGGTGGCTTTCAGGCCCCATCCGGCCTAATGCCGTGAGCCCTGTTCCACCAAGCGCGAAGCGGCATGGCGATCGCTGGGATGATCATCATGCACAACAGAGCAACCATAGCAGGAGCACCAATGGCAGAAGAACGGATCGCGCCGGGACCCGGAGAGGAATCGGTCTGGGACTATCCCCATCCTCCGCGCGTCGAGGAGAGCACGCGGCATATCGAGGTGATCTTCAACGGCATCGTGCTGGCCGACAGCCGCCGCGCCATACGCGTCCTCGAGAGGGCGCATCCGCCGGTCTACTATATCCCGGCGGGGGATGTGGCGATGGAGCAGCTGATCGAGACCGCCCGCACCACGCTCTGCGAGTGGAAAGGGCGCGCGCATTATCATACCATCATCGTCGGCGACCGTACCGCCACCGACGCCGCCTGGAGCTATCCCGATCCCGCCCCCGGCTTCGAGGCGATCAGAGCCCACATCGCTTTCTATCCCTCCCTGATGGACGCATGCCGCGTCGATGGCGAGCTGGTCCGCCCGCAGCCGGGAACGTTCTACGGCGGCTGGATCACGGGCGATATCGTCGGACCGTTCAAGCAGGGATAGCGTTCGGCTTATAGCACACTATTTGTTCCTGCATCCGGAAGAGATAGTTATCAACTGCCGGGAGAACTGCATGAACAACGATTCGGGAACAACAGTCTCGGTCTGGATGGCGACCGAGGAGATCGAGGGGCGCGGAGCGCTGACGGAAGATATGACGGCCGATGTCTGCGTGGTCGGCGCGGGGATCGCCGGGCTTACCACGGCCTACCTCCTGGCGCGCGCCGGGAAGTCGGTGGTGGTGATCGACGACGGCCCCATCGGGGGCGGCGAGACGGGACGCACGACTGCCCATATCGCCAACGCGCTCGACGATCGCTTCCATGAGATCGAGCGGCTGCATGGCGAGGAGGGATCACGACTGGCCGCCGCAAGCCACGGCGCGGCGATCAACAGGATCGAGGCGATCGTCCGCCAGGAGGGGATCGACTGCGAGTTCCAGAGGCTCGACGGCTATCTGTTCAATCCCCCCGGCGATCCCGTCGAGGATCTGCGGCGCGAGCTCGAGGCGGCCCACAGGGCCGGGCTGAGCGATGTCACGCTGGTCGAGCGCGCCCCCCTGCCGACGTACGATACCGGGCCCGCCCTGCTGTTCCCGAACCAGGCGCAGTTCCATCCCATGAAATACCTGAGCGGACTGGCCCGCGCCATCGAGCGCGACGGCGGCAGGATCTTCACCCGCACCCGCGCCGAGCGCGTCAACGGCGGCAGCAAGGCGAGCGTGGAGACCGGCGACGGCATCACCATCAGTGCCGGCGCCATCGTGGTCGCCACCAACACGCCGATCAACGACCGCTTTGTGATCCATCTGAAGCAGGCACCCTACCGCACCTATGCCATCGGCATTCAGGTGCCGGCCGGGGCCGTGCCGCGCGCGCTCTACTGGGATACCCCCGATCCATACCACTACGTCAGACTGCAGAGCGCCGAGCGGGGGGCCGGAGAGTATGAGATTCTGATCGTCGGCGGCGAGGACCACAAGACGGGACAGGCCGACGACGAGCGCGCCCGATTCGACCGTCTGGAGCAGTGGACGCGGGAGCGTTTTCCGATGGCGGGCGAGGTGGAATACCGCTGGTCGGGGCAGGTGATGGAGCCGGTGGATGCCCTCGGCTTCATCGGCCGCAACCCGCTCGACGACGACAATGTCTATATCATCACCGGCGATTCCGGCCATGGCATCACCAATGGCACCATCGGCGGCATCCTCATCACCGATCTTATCCTCGGCCGCGACAACCCCTGGGCAAAGCTCTACGATCCATCACGGATCACGATCTCGGCGGCGAAGACGTTCCTGCAGGAGGGGGCCAACACCCTGGCGCAGTATGCCGACTGGCTGGCCGGAAGCGACGTGGATGCGGTGAAGGAGATCAGGGAGGGGAGCGGCGCGGTGCTATGGGATGGCGCGACGAAGATCGCCGTCTACCGCGATCAGCACGGCCATCTGCATGGCTGCTCCGCGATCTGTCCCCACCTCGGCTGCGTCGTCGACTGGAACGATCTGGAAAAGTCATGGGACTGCCCCTGCCATGGCTCCCGGTTCGATGCCTACGGCCGCGTGGTCAACGGCCCGGCGATCGAGGATCTGAAGCAGGTGAAAACCCCGAGCGACGACGAATAGCCCGCCCCGGCCAACCCCGTGGGCATGAGAGTTGCCATGGTAAAGAGAAACGTCGGAAAACAGTTCACTCAGAGATCAGCAAGGTGTACGATGGACAGGAAGCGTGACAGCGATATGGAATCGGCCGGAACCCATGCGGGGAAGTCGCATGCGACCGATACCGGCCCCGATCAGAGAGCAGGTGCGCGCGGGGATGACGAGGCGCTCAACGACCGCGGGCAGATCGATGGAATGCCCGAGGGGGATCAGGCGCCGAGCACGATCCTCGGCACTACCGACGGCGCCGCCAGCGCCACCGACGACGCGCCCGTTCTGGGCGATGAAGGTGGAGGAAGCCGCTACGGCGACGACGATGGCAAAGAGCAGCGCGAAGGGAACGAATACAGCGCCCCGATGTAGGGCGGACATCCCCAACGATCCGATGGCGGCGTGCTTCGTAACCGACAGGGCCGGAGCACGCCCGGCCTTTTTTATCAACCCCATCATACCGGTCTCCCCCATGGCTCTTGACGGCATCATCTTCGACGTCGACGGAACGCTGGCCGATACCAATCGGCATCACGTCGACGCATGGCAGCGCGCGTTCGAGCGCTGCGGCTATAAAGTATTCAGCGACCGCATTGCGATCGAGATAGGCAAGGGGGGCGATCAACTGGTCCCCTCGATCCTCGGCGACGAGGCCGACGAAAAGGATGGCGACGATCTTCGCCAGGCGCAGGGTGAGGAGTTTCTGAAGATCGCCGGGCGCGAGCGCTTCACCCTATTCGAGGGGGCCGAGACGATCATAAAAACTCTCGGAGATCGGGGGATCAAACTGGCGATCGCCACGTCGGGTGCGAAGAAGAATCTGGAGGCGATCGAGAACAGCGCGGGGGTGGCCCTGAGCGATATGGTGGACGAGGTGATCACCGCCGACGATGCCGACGCCAGCAAGCCCGCCCCCGATCTGGTTGTGGCGTCCTATCGGAAGCTCGGGCTCTCGCCGGCGCAGTGCGCGATGCTGGGGGATACGATCTACGATGCCGAGGCATGCAGGGGGGCGGGCGTTGTGCTGCTCGGCCTGCTGACCGGATTCAACACCGAGAAAGCGCTGCTGGGAGCCGGGGCCAGGGTCGTCTACAGGGATATCGGGGAGGTGCTCGACCGGCTCGACGAAGCGCTCGAACAGGCAAGTCCGGGATCCGCGCATCTAACCACCGGAATGATGGAAACGTTGATGGAGCGTGCGCTCGAGACGGCGCGCGAGGGGCTTGCCGCGGGGGAGGCACCGATCGGATGCGTTATCGCGCGCGGCGACGGAAGCATCATCGCCAGCGCCTACAACGATATGCGCCGGAGCCGGAACAAGACCGGACACGCCGAGATCGCCGCGTTCGCCAACGCCGCCGGGAAGGTGCCGATCGATGCGCGCGATCTGATGATGGTGACCACGCTGGAGCCATGCGTCATGTGTACCGGGGCCGCGATGCAGGGGGCCGTCGATACCATCATCTACGGGCTGCGCGCCCCCGCCGACAGCGGCACCGGACGGGTACGGCCCCCGCAGAGCCCCGAGAACCAGATGCCCCGCATCGTCGGCGATATCCTCGCCGACCGGAGCCGTGCCCTGTTCGAGGAATGGATGGAGAAGAACGGCAACAGCGAGCAGGCCCCCTATATCCGGCAGCTTCTGGAGCTCACATAAGGGATTCGCGGCGGAACCGGCGCGGTCCGTCCGTCGCCATCGCCCCGGGTCCGGAGAGCTTTCCGATCGAAAATTTTCGATAATCTTCCCCATATCCGGGCCAGGGACTTGCATACGACCGGGCGCCGGGGCGACCTTCCGGCGCGATCGCTCCGATACATTCCCGGCGGTCGAGCGTCGTCACACTATCTGATGTCCGAACCGGTTCAATTCGATCTTGCTCGTATCTTACCCCGTATGAATCGATCTCTCGCGTCGTATCGTCATCTCGTGCTGGCCGCGCTGCTTGTCTGCGCCGGCTGCAAGTCGTTCGATAAATCGGTGCAGCCGCTGATCACTCCCGAGGCCCCTCCCCCCGGCTATCAGCGTCCGATCTACATGACCGGCACCAAGCCGATCGACGGGGCCAACCCGAGCACCATGAACATCGACGTCTGGAAGGTCAACTCCGAACCGTATCCCGACTCGATCGCCCTGTATATCAGGGTCTACGATAATGACGGAAAGCTGATCACCAACCTCGCTCCCCCCTACTACAAGGGAGAGGAGGACTATCACAAGATCTGGAGCGGCCTCACCGAGCAGATCGGCGACGACGGCAAGCCGGTGGAGATCGGCGAGTTCAGCGTCCGCGAGTTCAGCGATCAGGATGGCATCCCCTACGAGCTCGCCCTGGTGCTCGACTACTCCGGCACGATGGGGACCAATATCGCGGGGCTGGAGAAGGCCGCATCGGCGTTCGTGCAGTTGAAGCGGCCGCAGGACAGGATCGCCGTGGTCAAGTTCGATAAGGCGCCGCAGGTGGTGACCGCATCGACAAGCTCGCAGAGCGATCTTCTGGCGGCCTTCACCGGAAGCGGTCTGAAGGGGTACGGAGGATATACGGCGCTCTACGCCGCCGCGAAGATGGGAGCCGAGCAGCTTGTAAGCGCCCCGGCCGATCATCCGCGCGCGGTGGTGCTCTTCACCGACGGCGAGGATAACGCCAGCACCATCAACGTCTCGGAGGTCTACAAGTATTGCCGGCAGAACAATATCCCGGTCTTCACCGTGGCATTCGGCGCGATCAACAAGGAAGTGCTGACCGATATCGCCACCTATACCGGCGGGCGGTTCTATCAGACCTACACCACCGATGAGCTGCAGGCGGCCTTCGAGGATATCTACCGAAGCCTCCGCAATTATTACCTGATGACCTATCAGCCGCTCGACGTCGCCGGACGGCATGTGGTCCGCCTGACGCTGAACGTCCCCAAATCCAACGCGAAGCTCGGCGCCAGCGCCACGTACAACACGCTGACCGGGAAGATCGCCAAGGGGGATATCTTCGATCCGGGGCCCATCTATTTCGATTACAACCAGGCGACCATCCGCAGCGAATCGGCAACGGCGCTCGAGGCGATCGCATCGGTGATGAAGGAGCAGCCGAGGCTGCGGATCGAGGTGCGGGGGCATACCGACGCGAAGGGAACCGACGAGTACAACCAGAAGCTCTCCGAGGCGCGCGCGCAGGCGGTGCGCGACGCGCTGATCGCTCTGGGTGTACCGCAGGAGCGCCTCCGCGCCCGGGGATTCGGGCTGTCGCAGCCGATCGCCACCAACGAGACCGACGAGGGGCGCGCGATGAACCGGCGCACCGAGTTCGTGGTGCTGGCGCGCTAGAGCATGGCAGGGACCATGCGTCAGTCAGGGTAGCGGCACTTCAGCCCGCGCAGACAGTACAGAACGACAAAGCGCCGTGATGGGATTCTCCTGGAGTCTCATCGCGGCGCTCGGCGTTTGGATAGATCCGGCGGCCGCCGGGCGGCTCGCCACAACGGCATTACTCACCGCCGCTATGGAGCGCGGCCAGGTATTGCCAGGCCTTGCGGTACTTCTCCATCCGCTCGGCATCCTTATCCTTCATCGCGCGGCTGCTCCGCCGCACATCCATGTTATCCTCCAGATCGGCGAGCTTCACCGCGCGGGCAAGCGGGTTCGGGGCGATCCGCTCCACGAACGCATCGTAGGTCTCCCCCTTGCGCCGCGTCAGACAATCCACCGCCTCGATGATCCGCTCGGAGAAGCCGAGGCGTCGCAGATCGTCGAACGTCATGTCGGTATCCTCCACCACATCGTGCAGCAGGGCGACGGTTTTCTCCTGGTTCGAGCGGACGCGTCCGGTGACCCCGAGCACGTGCAGGATGTAGGGCTGGCCGTACTTGTCGATCTGTCCGCGATGGCTGTTCACCGCAAGCATCACGGCATCCTCGATCGATCCGCCCGGCCCCTTGGCCGTGGCCGTCGGCTTCCTGGCGGTCTTCACCGATGGCCGCTTGGCAGGGCCACCCTTCGTCGTCTTGGTCGCTGTCTTGGCCGGCCTCTTCGTGGCGGCTGCCTTGACGCTGGCGACCGGCTCCTTTTCCTGTTGTTTTGCCATGATAATCTTTCTCTGAAAGGAGAATGGACCGGAGCTCCCCGGCCCATTGCAGCATACAGCAATATTCACTCCAGCCTGGAGCATCGCCCCCACGGAGCGTCTCCGCATCCTGCGAACGTATCAAACCGCCGGCGGAGCCTCGTCGGAAAACGACGCCACGGCCGGAGGCGCCCCGGAGAACGCCACGCTGTCGACGATATGCATCCCGTGGGTCAGCGTCTTGTGCACGGGGCATCGCGAGACGATCTGGCGGAGCCGCTGCTGCTCCCCCTCGGTGAACTCCCCGCCGATCGTCACATACGCGCTCACCTGCTCGATCAGCCCCACGTCGTCCTGCTCGCACTGCGCGCAGTCCTCGGCATGGATCCTGTCGAACGTATACTCCGCTCTGACCCACTCGACGGCGATCCCCTTGTGCCTGGCGTAGTAGCTGACCGTCAGCGACGTACAGGCGGCAAGCGCGCCGAGGAGCATATCGTACGGCGTGGGCCCGGCATCGGTGCCACCGGACTCGGCGGGCTCATCGGCATACCACCGATGGCGCTCGTTGCTGATCTCGACGCGTGAGCCTTCTGTAAGAAATGCGGTGATGCGTCCCATGTGGCTGCTCTCTGTCTGTCTGATCGGAAGTTCTCCGGAAGGGCGTTCAATAGGCGCGCAAGATAGCACCGGAGGATAGACTGCGCCGTGAAGAAAACAACTTTTTGCTCCTCTTTCCGGAGTCTTCCGGAGCTTCTTCGACCGGGCTTGCATAACTTTGCCCGCATGGCAGAACAGACCGATGTAATCATCTATACCGACGGCGCATGCTCCGGCAACCCCGGCCCCGGAGGCTACGGCGCGGTGCTTCTCACGGCGGGCAAACGTCTCGAACTCTCGCAGGGATATACCAACACCACCAACAACAGGATGGAGCTCCTGGGGGTGATCTCGGCGCTCGAACAGCTCAAACGTCCCTGCAAGGTCATCCTCTACAGCGACTCGCAGTATGTTGTCGACGCCGTCACCAAGCGCTGGGTGCATGGCTGGCAGCGGAAGGGATGGCGGAAGGCCGACAACAAGCCGGCTCTGAACGTCGACCTCTGGCAGCGGCTGCTCCCGCTGCTGGACCTTCATCAGGTGGAGTTCAAGTGGGTACGGGGGCATAACAACAACGTCGAGAACGAGCGCTGCGATGTCCTGGCGGTGGCCGCGGCGCAGGGAGAGGGACGGCTGGTCGATGAGGGATACCGGAAGATATGACCGCCCCCGGACAGCCGGGCGCGCACGCTGACGCGGCCCCATCAACAATCTATAGCGGACCGACCGGTGCCTGACGATATCTCCCTTTTCTCCCTGATCCAAAATCTATAGCGGACCGACCGGTGCCTGACGATATCTCCCTTTTCTCCCTGATCCAATGGTCCCCCCTGCATCTGCTGATCCCGCTGGTGATCGTGCAGCGGGTGGCCGAGCTGCGCGTTGCCAAACGGAACGAGCGCATCATGCGCGAGCGCGGAGCGGTGGAAGTGGGGGATGCCCACTACGCCGCGATCGTGGCGCTGCATACTGTCTGGTTCTTCGGTATGATCGCCGAGATCGTGATCCTCACGCGCCCGATCAACCCGTTCTGGCCGGCGCTTCTGGCGATCGTCCTGCTGGCGCAGGGGCTCCGCTACTGGGCGATCCGCTCGCTCGGCGTCCAGTGGAACACCAAGATCCTGGTGCTGCCGAAGGGGAAGGCCGTGACGAGCGGCCCCTACAGGTATCTCAGACATCCGAACTACGTCGCGGTGATCATCGAGCTGCTGATCTTCCCGATGATCTTCAGCTCCTATCTGACGGCGATCTCCGCCAGCATCATCAACCTCTATCTCCTCCGCATCCGTATCAGGACCGAGGAGGAGGCGCTGCGTACCCACGGCAAAGGCTACGAGAAGGTCGGCGGGCAGAAGGGCTCGTGAAGGACGCGGAGTTCCACTCCGCGCCAACCGACCACAACCCACACGATTCCGGCATATCAGAATCATACGGCCTGCTGCGACCGGCGCGGAATGCAGCTCCACATCATCCCCCGACGATGTTCCGGCGCATGACGTTCGCCGTACCAACACGAAGGGGAGCCCCCGCAATGGAAGCTCCCCCGCACGATCATCGTAACTCCAAATACCCAGCGCCATCATGGCCTACGGCCTGAACCTCGGGTTGTTGATGAACTCCTCGTCGGTGAGGGTCTTCAGAAATGCTATCAGATCGGCCTGCTCCTGCTCATCCAGGTTCAGCGGGTGCATCAGCGGATCGATATTCATATTCACCTTTCCCCCCGCGACGTAGTGCGCCAGCACATCCTCGAGCGTCGCCAGCGAGCCATCGTGCATATAGGGCGCCGTCAACGCGACGTTGCGGAGCGAGGGCACCTTGAACTTCCCGAGATCGATCGGATTCTCCGTCACCAGCATTCTGCCGCTGTCGGCATACTCGGCATACAGGCCGTTGTTCCGGAAGGAGTTGTTGGTGAAGTTGAAGCCGAGATGACAATGAAAGCAGTCGGCCTTCTCGCCGAAGAAGAGACGCATCCCCCGCTGCTCCTGCTCGTTCATCGCCCCCTTGTCCCCCCGGCCGAAACGATCGTAGCGGCTGTTGCTGCTGACCATCGTCCTGACGAACGATGCGATCGCCCGCGTCAGCGTCGCCGAGGAAGGGAGGGTATCGTAGGCGCGGCGGAACAGATCGGTGTAACCCGGGTCGGCGGCGATAATGGCGACGACCTCGCCGACGGTCATATCCATCTCGAGCGGGTTCATGATCGGCACCACCACCTGCTGCTCCAGCGTCGGCACCCCGCCATCCCAGAAGAAGCTGGTGTTGTAGGCGAGGTTGGCGAGCGACGGAGCGTTCCGCGTCCCCCGGCGGCCGTGCACGCCGATGCTCAGCGGACTCGGATCGGAGAAGGCATGCTCCTGCAGATGACAGCTGCCACAGGAGACCTCGCCGGTGCGGGAGAGCCTCTTGTCGAAGAAGAGCTTCCTGCCAAGCTCAATCCTATCCGCCGTCAGAGCGTTCCCGGCAGGCACCGGAAGCGCGGGAAAATCCCCCGGCACCGCCACCAGCGGCGGCGGCGTGGAGTCGACGCTCCCGCCGCACGCGGCCAGCAGGAGCGAGGCAAGAACAAGGAACAGACCGAGCCTGATGTGATGCATGGGGACTATGGCTTCAGTGTGATGAATCCCGAGTTGGCGACGTTGTTGGCGACCGAATCGACGAGGGCGCCACTGTGGGCCATCCGCTGCGTGCTGGAGCCGGCGATATCGGGGCTGTTGGTCCCCGATGGGGTGACGAACAGCTTGTTGACATCCACACGAAGCGTCCGCCGGGCGGTTCCATCGGCCGACGGCGTCAGCGCGCCATCGAGCGTCACGCGCGACAGACGGGGATCGTTCCCCACATGATAGAAGAAGCTCTGCCATGCATCGTTGGCAAACGATTTCCCCTCCACCTTCAGGAAGATATATCCCGGGTTCCATCCCCAGTACATATCGTTATCGACGTCGAGCGGCTGCGTCTGCAGCGATGCGTCGGCATGGTTGAGCGAGTCCCCCTTCGCATTGACGACCGGAACGCCCACCGAGAAGGCGAGCCCTCGGAAGGTGCCGCGCGGAGCGAGCACGCGGAACGTCGTCGATGCGGGCTTTTCATAATCGACCAGCGCCAGATCGTACGGAAGGGGCTGCCCCGCCTGGTCGACCATGGTCACCGGCACCGCCGTGTTGGAGGCGTCGATCAGGGCGAGCTGCGAGATGAAGAACCTGAGCTTGGAGACTTTGTACTGGACGCCTGCCGCGGAGGTGATCGTCGAGTCGAGCGCGAACGGCGTGGTGCCGGCGACGCTCTCCATATCGAACGTCATCACCACGCGCGACGTATCGACCTTCACTGGGGGGATCGGCTGAGCGTCATCGCTGCACCCGGAGGCGAGCATAGCGCCGAGCGCAACGGAGAAAAGCGCCGAGGCGGAACGATGGAAGAGATGTTTCATGGAGGATGCCCTCGTTATATGAGTGTGGTTCGAGGCGATCCGGCGTACCTGGTTGTAATCGTGCTTCCCGGTAGCTGGCGCACAGAGCAGCAAGCCCAGTGCGTCGTGGCGCTGAGAGACGTTCGTATGCCGGGAGGGAGTGTAGATGGCACGGGATACCAACCCGAAAATGCGAAATCATCCTCTGTCTGGCAATGCCTCCATGACCCGGCAGCATCTCACGCTGGTTGTCGAGGCTGATGCGCCGGGCCGGAGTTGAGCTCCGGCCCGAGGTCCCGGCAATCTGAGACCCCGCTTATGACCGGCCCGAACGGACGCCGGGCAGCGGCCGATCGAAGTCCGCTACTGAGCTCCGGCGCGAAGAGCGCGCATCACCCCCACAACCTCCCCGACGATCGCCAGATCATCCCCGCCGTCGGCCGGGGCGGGAAGGCGCTTGTAGTAGCGATTGGCCGGAACCAGCGACCGCGTCGCGCCGCTCCCCTGCACCCGGCGCACAAGCTGCTGCTGGCCGAAGAGCGCGAAGGCGAGCATCCCCTCGCGCACCTCTCCCCCCTGCTGCACGATCACGTAATCCCCCTTGAAGATCCCCTCGCCATCCATCGCATCGTCGGTCACGATCGCAGCGAAGCTGTTGGTCGTCGGGAACAGCGCCGGATCGGGGAGGAGCGTGCCGTGCGGATTCATGAAGATCGAGAAGGGGTTCGAGGCGTCGCCATCCCCCACGATCGGGATCTTCTTCGGTCCCTTCGCCCCGGCGACGGCCGCCGGGGTATTGTCGGGAAGAACGATCCCGCGCGCGGTCCCTTTCACCCTGATGATATAGCCTTTCTTCTCGAGCGCGATCAGCAGATCGTTGACGCCGTTGGTGGAACGGATGCCGAAGCGCTCGCCGATCTCGAGGATCGTCGGCGGAGTGTTCCGCTGCTGGATGCACCCGCGGATGAACTCGTAGATCTCGTTCTGACGCGGCGTCAGCGAGCCCCGGATATGAGCGTTGGTACGTTGCGATTCCATCAAGAATCCTCACGGTAGAACAATGATCCGGACATCGGCGCCGCGCCCGGCGATCAGGCCGCGGAGGCCGCTCCGGCCCCGGAGCCAAGCCTCCGCAGCACGAAAAAGCCAGCGGCCCCCGCCACCAGCGACGCGGCCATGATGGCGATCTTCGCGCTGGCAAGCAGCTCCGCGCCCTCGCTGCCGAAGCTCAGCTCGGCGATGAAGAGCGACATCGTGAACCCGATCCCGGCGAGGATCGACACGCCATACAGCTCCTTCCACCGCACCCCGTCCGGGATGGCGGCAAGACGAAGCTTCACCGCGAGCCAGCTTGCCCCGAAGACGCCGATCTGCTTGCCGAACAACAGCCCGAAGAAGATACCCCATGTTGCCATGCTTCCGCCGGCCGCGACGAAGCCGGCCGCATCGAGCGTTACGCCGGCGTTGGTGAAGGCGAAGATCGGCATGATCGCGAACGCTACCCAGGGCTGAAGCATATGCTCCAGCCGCACCAGCGGCGACTGTGCCTTCTCGGTCGCGACCTCGATCGCATGCACCGCCTCCTGCCGCGCGCCCAGCTCTTCATCGGAGGAGGGGATATCGATATGCAGAAGCCGGCGATAGCGCGCCAGGCTATCCTCCAGACGCTCCATCCAGGCCGTCCCGTCGTAGATCCGCCGCACCGGTATGGCGAAGCCCATCAGCACGCCGGCCACCGTTGGATGGATCCCTGATCCGAGCAGCCCTCCCCAGACCACCACCCCCAGAAGCACATACCACCCCGGTGAGCGGACATCGATCTTGTTGAGCAGAAGCGCGGTCAGAAACGCGGCGCCCGCAATCGCAAGGGGGAGGATCACGATCGTATCGGTGTAGAACAGAGCGATCACCAGCACGGCCCCCAGATCATCGACGATCGCCAGCGCGGTGAGGAAGATCTTCAGCGACGCCGGAACCCTGTCGCCGAGCAGCGAGAGGATACCGAGCGCGAAGGCGATATCGGTAGCCATCGGGATCGCCCATCCCGCCGAGGCGGGGCCGCCGGCGTTGAACCACGCATAGATGGCCGCCGGTATCACCATGCCGCCGATCGCCCCGGCCACCGGGAGCGCGGCACGTTTGAGCGAGGATAGCCCCCCGATCAGGATCTCGCGCTTGATCTCCAGCCCCACCACGAAGAAGAAGATCGCCATCAGACCATCGTTGATCCAGAAGTGAAGCGGTTTGGCGAGCTCCCGCCCGCCGATCCCCACCGTCACGACGGTCCCGAAGAGATGATGATAGGCATCGGCAAGGGGGGTGTTCGCGGCGACGAGCGCAAGGACCGTACAGAGGATCAGAAGCAGGCCGGGGGCGGCGGGACGTGCCGCCAGTGCAGCCAGCCGGCGCACTATCGCCAGACCGGCAAGCCCCGTCCGTCGGTCGTCTTGTTGTTCATGATGCATCGCGATACCTCACTGAAGTCTATGACTGTTCGTCCGGCGCCGCGCACCGGGATGAACGAAGAAGATAGCACTTCGGGGATTGTTCGGAAGACTTTTCGGACCGGCTACCGGGCCCGCTCCAGCGCCACGATGGAGAGGGCCGGAGCGGAGGATGTGTCGGCCCGGCCGGAGATCACGATCCGGTCGGGAGAGAGGGCCCGGCCGGAGAGGATGGCGCTCCGTATCGACTCGATGCGCCCGGCGGCGGCGGCGGAGGTGTCGGCAACCGTCACCATCAGCCGGAGCTGCGGGTAGTGCAGCAGATGGCCGGCGGCGGCGGCCAGTGCCATCGAATCGGCCGGGGCGAGCTGCGACGCAGCTCGGGCGAAACGGATCGTGTCGAGGCGCATCGGAATACGCTCGAACGCCACCGCCAGATCGGGGGCGTTCATCCGAAGCCGGAGCTCGTCGGCCACAAGCATCGCGGCATCCCCCGACAGATCATGATCGGCCAGATAGCGCACCACCCCCCGCAGCCGGTCGGAGGTCTCCATGAGGAGCTCATAGCCGAGGGGGCGCATCCCCGTGGGGAAACGGGCTCCCAGCACCGCCGAGATGATCGCGGCATGCGGCATGACCGAAGCGTCATCGGCAATCGTCGCTATTGATTCCTTTCCTCCGTCGCGAGCGATCGCCGGAGCGGAAGTCGGTATCTCCACGAACTCCATCCGCAACGAGTCCGCCGGCAGTCCTAGCCGCGAGGCAATCAGCGCATTGAAGCGCGATCGCTCGTCGGCGCCATACGGCGTCGCGCTGAAAACCCGCAGGTGAAGCGTGGGCATCCCCCCCTTGATCGACGTCACCATCTGATCGATATAGGAGCGCCGGGTCCCGTCGGGATATCGCTCGAACGATTCCTGCCACACGTCAGAGGCCATTTTCCGGATGCGGTTCTCCTCACGCTGCCGGGAGATCTCCTCGGAGAGATGATTGAACGAGTGGGTCAGCGGGATCAGAATTAGCACGAACGCGAACACCGGCAGAAGCCGTCCGACGGGGCTGCCGATCCTTCTGATGCCGCGACGGATCGGCGTATGATCGAGAAACCGCTGCAACCTGAGGTTGTACAGATCGTGCTCCCTCCACTGCCTCACTTTCTCCTTGACCCGGTCGGTATCGATATGGGTGGCGATGAAGACGACCATCGCCATAAATGTGATCGCCACGAAGTTGGTGAGGAACAGGAGCATCCCTCCGCGCGCCACATCCATCCCGCCGACCCCATCGATATCGACAGCCACGCCGAGCCCATAGCCGACCACGCAGAGCGGAGGCATCAGCGCCACCGCGATCGCCACGCCCGGCACCGACGTCATCCCCCCCTTGATCCCCCTGAGGATGGCGATGGCGCCGATCGCGCCGGAGAAGAGCGCGATCACCAGATCCAGCGTGTTCGGGCGGATACGCGCCATGATCTCCGGCGTCATCTCCTTGAACGGGAGAACAGTGGTGAGCGCGAAGGAGAAGGCCACGGCCATCAGGCAGCTTGCGACCACCTTCGCCGTGGCGCGCAGGCCGAGCACCAGATCACCGGCCGCCAGAGCCAGACCGCAGGCAAGGATCGGCCCCATCAGGGGAGAGATCAGCATCGCCCCGATGATCACCGCCGGACTGTTCATAATCAGCCCGAGCGTGGCGATGCCGCAGGCGAAGAAGATCTGCAGCCAGTATGCGCCGTCGTGCAGCGCCGCCGACTGCGACAGATCGACGTAGACCTCCTCCTTGTGTTCCTCCCGAGCGCCGATCATTCTGGAGAACCAGGCACGTAGATCTCTGCGAGATGCGATGCCGCTGGTTTGATTATCCTGCATCGTCACTATCCTCCTTGTGAAAATGAACGTTCATGCCCCGTCATCCGGTCGGCATCACGTACGCCCGCATCTGCCGGGCCATTATCGTTTACGGCACGGGATGTGAGTCCCTGCACTACCTGCCGATGATACGAAAGCGCGAGATGAGGCCGATCGCAATCATTGAAATCGCCTATCTTGAAACCGCTGATTCTCATAATCAAGGATGGATGATGATCAAGGCCGTAGTGTTCGACCTGGATAATACACTGGTCGATTTCATGGCGATGAAGCGCCAGTCGGTGGACGCCGCCATCACGGCGATGATCGACGCCGGGCTGGATATGAGCGTCGCCGATGTGAAAGAGCATGTCGACAAGATCTACAGCGAGCAGGGGATCGAGTACCAGAAGGTGTTCGACGAGCTGCTGACGAACATCTTCGGAAAGATCGACTACAAGATGCTCTCGGCGGGGATCGTGGCGTACCGGCGGGCGCGCGAGGCGGCGCTGAAGCCCTATCCCCATGTCTCGGCGACGCTGATGGAGCTTGTGAAGCATGGCGTGAAGCTCGCCGTCCTCTCCGATGCCCCCACGCGCGAGGCATGGCTGAGGCTCTGCTACATGAACTTCCATCACATCTTCGATTTCGTGGTCACCTTCGACGACACCGGCAGGCGGAAGCCCGATCCCGCTCCGTTCCGCCTGGCGCTCGATCTGCTGCAGGTCGGCCCCGACGAGGCGATCATGGTGGGGGACTGGGCAGAGCGCGATATGGTGGGGGCTGCCGCGATCGGGATGCGGACGGCGTTCGCGAAGTACGGCGACTCGTTCGGCAATCAGATGGTGGAGGCCGACTATACGCTGCACGATATCAAGGATCTGCTGACGATCGTCCTGGACCGCGATGAGCGACGGGAGATCGTCCAGCGCGAGCAACAACGGGTCGACAACGAGGAACAACAGCCATGATCGTTGGGATAGGAACCGATATCACCGAGGTGGAGCGGATCGCCAACACGCTTCGCGTCTATGGGGAGCGCTTCGAGCGGAAGGTGTTCAGCGACGATGAGATCGCCTACTGCCGCCTGACCCCCAGACGGAGCGCCGAGCGCTATGCGGCCCGCTTCGCGGCGAAGGAGGCGCTTGCCAAGGCGCTCGGGCTGGGAATGGCGCGCGGACTCTGGTGGAGGGATATCGCCGTGCGGAAGCTCCCGAGCGGACAGCCCGAGCTTCTGCTCAGCGGGGAGGCGGCCCGGCTCTGCACGGGGCTTCGCTCCCATCTCTCCCTCACCCATACCGACACGATGGCGATGGCGGTGGTGGTTCTCGAACGCGAGTAGATGGTATATCGCGATACGATATATATCGCCGGTTGCTTTCACAGTCGTCACAACCGTCCCGCATACGGGTCATCGTGACGCCACGCGCACCAGCGCCCGACGCACCGGCGGGAACGGACGTCGAACATATTTTGCCCCCCCCGGACATGACGTCCTTCCCGGGGGGATCAGCGGACAAATCAGCAGAGCATGAACATCTTCATACCCGTCCATGGCGCCCCCGATCCCGGCGAGGAATCGGTGGGGGGGAAAGGGCGGAACCTCGCGGTGATGGCGAGAGCGGGATTCACCGTCCCGGGCTTCTTCGTCGTGACCGCCGAGGCGTTTCTCGATACTGTCGGAGCTGTCGGCGCGGAGGAGGATATCGGCGAGCGGATCGCATCGGCCGGCATATCCGGGGAGCTGCGGCTGGAGATCGATCGCGCCATCGATGCAACGGGGCTCGCCGACGGGATGCTGGCGGTCCGTTCGTCGGCGGTCGGCGAGGACAGCGCCGCGCTCTCCTATGCCGGCCAGCTCGACTCCTACCTCTTCGTCTCCCGTGGCGATGTCATCGACTGCATCGGCAGAGTATGGGCATCGGCATTCGGCGAGCGGGCCACGGCATACCGCCGGAGCAACGGCCTGGAGGGAGCGTTCCCGCGCGTCGCGGTGATCGTGCAGCGGATGGTCGATGCCGATAGGTCCGGCGTGGCGTTCGGGATCGACCCGATCTCCGGCGATCGCGACGCGACGGTGATCTCGGCGGTGCTCGGCCTCGGCGAGGGTCTCGTCGGAGGAGAGCTCGATGCCGATACCTACATCGTGCGGAGGGACTCGGTCGCATCGACGATCGCAGAGAAGCGGCAGCGCGTAGCGTTCGATGCCGCCGGCGGGAAGTTCACGACGCTCGAGGATGTTCCGGCCGATCGCTGGTCGCGGCCGGCGCTGGAGCCCGATGAGATCGGCGCGATCGCCACGGCGGCGCGCGCGCTGAACGCGCTGTTCGGCGCGCCGCAGGATGTGGAGTGGTGTCTGGCCGGCGGAGAGCTTCACCTGCTGCAGAGCAGGCCGGTGACGAACCTCGCAGGCATCCCCGCCGATCGCTCGGGACGAAGCATCCTCTGGGACAACTCGAACATCATCGAGAGCTATGCCGGCGTCACCACCCCCCTCACATTCTCGTTCGTGCGCGATGTCTACTCGGTGGTCTATCAGGAGCTCTGCCGCATCCTCGGCGTCGACGAGGAGAGCATCGAACGGAACCGGCCGATCTTCGAGATGCTCGGGCTGATCGAGGGGAGGATCTACTACAACCTCCTCAACTGGTATAGGGTGCTGGCGCTGCTGCCGGGGTACTCGGTCAACGCCCGATTCATGGAACAGATGATGGGGGTGCGCGAGCGTCTGGAACAGACGCCGACGATCATCCCGAGCAGGCGCAATCCCTATCTGCGCCTGGGCCTTTCGCTCTATCGCCTGGTGGCGAACCTGCTTTCGCTGCCGAAAAGCATCGAGGCGTTTCAACGCCATCTCGACGCCACCCTCGCGCCGCTCGAGGATGATCCGGCGGGGATGCGCGAGCGCTCGCCGTCGGAGCTGGTCGAGCTCTTCGCGATGCTCGAGCGCGAGCTGCTCGAACGCTGGCGCATCCCGATCCTCAACGACTTCTACACGATGATCTTCTTCGGACTGCTGAAGCGGACGATCGAGCAATGGAAGCTCGATGAGAACGGCACGCTCCACAACGATCTGCTCAGCGGCGAGGGAGGGATCATCTCCACCGAGCCGCTCCGCCGCCTGCGCGATCTCTCCAATATCATCCTCCGCGATCCCGATCTGGCCGCGCTGATGGGCGGCGACGACGAGGCGCTGGCGCTCCGGGCCCTGCTCGATCATCCGGCGGCGGGAGCTCCGGCGCGCGCCTATCTGAAAAAGTTCGGCGGACGCTATGTGGGGGAGCTGAAGCTGGAGACGATCACCCCGGCGCAGGATGGAAGGATACTCGTGCATATGCTGGCAGGCTATCTCCGCCAGGGGCATCTCGACGGAGCCGAGGAGGGAGGGCGGGGGATGCTGCTGCGCGCCGATGCCGAGCGCCGCGCCCGGGCCGGGCTGCGCGGACCGTTCAGAAAACTTCTCTTCAACTACCTGCTGCGCCAGACCCGGACGCGCGTCAGGAACCGGGAGAACCTCCGCTTCGAGCGGACGCGCGTCTTCGCCGTGGTGCGCGAGCTGTTCCTTGCGATCGGCGCGCACTTCCGGTACGAGGGGATCATCGACGATCACCGCGATATCTTCTATCTCGGCAAGGAGGAGATCTTCTCCTACATCAACGGCACCGCCATCACGACCGATCTTCGCGGAGCGATCGCGCTGCGCAGAGCGGAGTTCGCGGCGTTCGAGCGGGAGCATCCCGCCGACAGGTTCACCACGCACGGCATGGTGCCGCATGGCAATACGTTCGGCGTGGACGACCCGGCCGCAGCCGATCAGGGAGCGCCGGCCGACGGCGTGCTGCGCGGCACTGCATGCTCTCCCGGCATCGTACGCGGCGTCGTCAGAAAGGTGACCGATCCCGGAAGCGCCCGGCCACTGGATGGAGCCATCCTCGTCGCCGAGCGGACCGATCCGGGCTGGGCGCCTCTGTTCCCCACCGCGAGCGCGCTGCTGGTGGAGCGCGGCAGCCTCCTCTCCCACTCCGCGATCGTCGCGCGCGAGATGGGCATCCCCGCCATCGTCGGCATCGCGGGGCTGATGGGGACGCTGGTCGATGGCGAGCTGGTCGAGATGAACGGTGCGACCGGAACGATACGACGCCTGACCGACGGGGAGGCGCCATGAAGGAGATCGATCAGCGGGCATCGTTCGAGATCGTCCGCTACGCCAACGCATGGGAGGACCCGGAGATCCTGCTCGATGCTCTCGCGCCGGGACCCGGGAGCAACTGTCTGTCGATAGCCTCGGCCGGCGACAACTCGCTCGCGCTTCTTGCGCGCGATCCGGCGCTTGTGGTCGCCGTCGACATCAGCGCCGTGCAGATAGCGTGCGTCGAGATCCGCCGCGCGGCATATCGCGCGCTCGACCATGATGGGTTCCTCGGCTTCCTCGGGTTCCGTCCGGGCGACGACGACAGGTGGGAGACGTACCGGGCGCTCCGGGAACAGCTCTCCCCCGATGCCCGCAGGTACTGGGACGGGAACGCCGCGACGATACGCGACGGGATCATCCACGCCGGAAAGTTCGAGCACTACTTCGCCCTCTTCCGCAATCGTGTTCTACCGCTGGTGCATGGCAGACGCGATGTGGCCGAGCTGCTCCGCCCGAAGCCGATCGAGGAACGGCGGACGTTCTACCGCCGGCGGTGGGATACATGGCGGTGGCGGCTGATCTTCAACATCTTCTTCAGCAGATTCGTGATGGGAAGGATGGGGCGCGACCCGGAGTTCTTCCGCTATGTGGAGGGGAGCGTCGCCAAACGGATCCTCGCGCGCGTCGAGTACGCGCTGACGGAGCTGCCGACGCACGACAACCCCTTCATCAACTATATCCTGACCGGCAGCTTCGGCCAGGCGCTTCCGTTCTATGCGCGGCGCGAGAACTTCGCGACGATCCGCGACAATCTCGAACGGCTCGAGCTGGTGCATGGCGATGTTGGCGACGCGCTCCGCCGCTTCGATCTGCGGTTCGATGCATGGAATCTTTCCGATATCTTCGAGTACATGGAGCGCGATCTGTTCCTGAGCGTGGCGTCGGAAATCCTCGGGCGCTGCGGCGATGGCGCGCGCATCGCCTACTGGAACATGCTGGTGCCGCGCAGAATCTCCGGGGAGTTCCCCCATGCGGCCCGCTATCTCCGCGAGCGGTCGGAGGAGCTGTTCATGAACGATAGAGCGTTCTTCTATCAAGCGTTCCATATCGACGAGTACTGCGGATGAACTATACGGCCGAGATCATAGCCTCACTTATCACCGGCGGCGCGTACCTGGCGCTGTTCGCGGGCGTCGAGCTCTGGAGCAGATGGCGATCCCCCGATGTCGAGATCACCCGCAAGACGGTCCACTGCGCCGGCGGTCTGATCGCCCTCTCCTTTCCGCTGCTGTTTCAGTCCCCCTGGACGGTGGTTCTGCTGGGATTGCTCTTCGCCGCGATGCTGGCCGCCACGAAGCGGTCGGGGCTTCTCCGGTCGGTGCAGGGGGTGGAGCGCATCACGCTGGGGGAGATCGTCTATCCGGTCGCCATCGCCACGACCTATCTCCTCTCCTCGATCGCCGGAGGCGCCGACATCTACACGCTCGCCATCCTCATCCTGGCGTTCTCCGACGCGGCGGCGGGCGTGATCGGAAAGCGCCACGGGCGGCGGCTCTACACGGTCTGGGGGGAACGGAAGAGCGTCGAGGGATCGGCGGCGTTCTACGTCACGACGCTGCTGATCGTCGCCACGGGGCTTGTGATCGCCGGGGATCACGCGGTCCCGCGCGCGCTGCTGATGGCGCAGATGGCCGCGCTCCTGCTGACGGGGGTCGAGGCGATCTCCCCACGCGGGATCGACAATCTCTCGGTGCCGATCGCCGCGTGGGCCGTGCTGCTGCTGGCCGCCGACATCGAGCCGGGACTTCTTATCCCGCTGGCCGGCCTCCCCACGATCATCGCCGCCGGGCTGGTGCGACGTGGAAGACGTATCGGGCGGGGCTCCGCCACGCCGGTACACAACGAATCGGGAGGAGCATCATGACCATGCTGTCAACGCCCGCCATCGAGACGCGGCGCGATGAGTATGCCGTCGAGCGCTTCGCCGTCGGCGCCCCACGGATGGAGGCATTCGGAGCGTTCGCCGACGAGCTCTACGCCGGCGATCCATTCTGGACTCCCCCCGACGATCCCCCCGTCGCCCCGGAAGCCGCCTGTTTCCTGGTCCGCAGGGGAGAGACGATCCTCGGCAGGGCATGCGGCACGATCAACCCGGAGCTAACGCATGCCCCGCAGCCGACCGCGCTGGCAGGATGGTACGAGTGCGCCGATGACAGCGACGCCGCGCGGGCGCTGCTCGATGCCGTCGCCGATCATTACCGCGAACGGGGCTGCGGCTACCTTCTCGGCCCCATCAACGGCTCGACATGGCATCGCTACAGAGTCGCCGAGCCATCGGCCGGGTCTCCGTTCTTTCTCGATGTCCATACCAAGCCCTGGTATCGCGATCAGTGGCTCGGCGCCGGGTTCGAGACCGTCGGCCGCTACTACTCGACCAAGGGAATCCCCCGGCTCACCGTCGGCGACCGCGCTCTCCGGTTCGAGGCGCGCTACCGCGACCGCGGCATCACCATCCGCCCGTTCGCTCCCGACCGATTCGACGATGAGCTGCGCAGACTGCATCAGGTCTCGCTGGCCGGCTTCGCCCGCAGCCCGTTCTATTCGCCGATCGGATTCGAGGACTTTCAGGCGATCTACGCGAAGGTACGGCCGCTCGTGCGGCCGGAGTTCGTGCTGCTGGCGGAGCGGGATGGGGAGCCGGTCGGCTTCATCTTCGCGATTCCGAACTTTCTGGAGCGGGAGCGCCGGTCGCTGATCATCAAGACGGTCGTGGTGCTCCCCGATCCATCGGTGCGGGGGCTCGGGACGCTGCTGGTGGAGATGGTCTACGCGCGCGCGGCGTCGCTCGGCTACGACGAGGTGATCCATGCGCTGATGCATGAATCGAACTCCTCGATGAACGTCCTTGCCGATCAGAGCGAGCCGTATCGCTCCTACCGGCTGTTCGGCAGGAGCCTATGAACGGAAACATCATCGAGATATTTCTGCGGAACGCCGAGCTGCATCCCGACAGGGCCGCGCTGATCGAGGCCGGCCGGACGGCCAGCTACCGGGAGCTGCGCGACGATATGCTGCGCGTCGCCGCGTCGCTTCGGGAGGATGGCGTCCGGCAGGGCGATCCGGTGCTGATCTTCGTGCCGATGTCGATCGATCTCTACACGCTGCTGCTCGGCATCTTCCATCTCGGCGCGGTGGCGGTGTTCATCGACGCCTGGGCCGACCGGAGCCGTCTGGACGCGGCATGCAGGATGCTCCCGATGCGGGCGTTCGTCGGCATACCGAAGGCGCATCTGCTGCGGCTTATCTCACGGGAGATCCGCCGCATCCCGATCAAGCGCTTTGCATACATCGGCCGGTGGCATCCCCGCTCGTCGACCTCGCCGGAGCCGGCCCACGTCCCCCCCGACGACGCCGCGCTTATGACCTTCACCACCGGAAGCACCGGAGCGCCGAAGGCCGCCAGGCGATCGCACCGCTTCCTCGTGGCCCAGCATCAGGCGCTGGTCGATGGCCTTGGCGCATCGGCCGACGACACCGACATGCCGATCCTGCCGATCTTCCCGCTGAGCAACCTCGCGCTCGGCGCCACGACGGTGATCCCCCCGGTCGATCCGAGAAGCGTGGAGAGCTTCGATCCACGGGCCGTGATACGGACGATCGAGGATCATGACGTCGCCACGACATCGGGCTCGCCCGCGTTCTACGCGAAGCTCGCGGAGTACTGCGCCGCGCATCGCATCACTCTCGGGCTCAAGCGGGTCTTTCTCGGCGGAGCCCCGGTGTTTCCACGGCTCGCGGCGGCCCTCGCCGAGGCGTTCCCCGGCGTCGGGATCACCATCGTCTATGGCTCGACCGAGGCGGAACCGATCAGCACGATCACCGTACCGGAGATGCTGCGCCGCGCGAGCCGGGAGCGGCGGGGGCTGCCGGTGGGACGTCCCGTGGAGTTCATCGATCTGAGGATCATGCCGATCGCCGGCGGAGCGATCGCGCCGCAGAGCGCCGAGGCGTTCGAGGCGATGGCGCTGCCGGCCGGAGAGATCGGCGAGATCTGCGTCGCGGGGGAGCATGTGCTCAGCGAATACTACGGCGACCCGGCGGCGTGGCGGATCAACAAGATCGAGGCCGGCGGGAGGCTCTGGCACCGCACCGGCGATGCCGGATATCTCGATCAGGATGGAGAGCTGTTCCTTGCCGGCCGGGTGGGGCAGAGCTTCATCCATCGCGGGGAGCGCATCTTCGTGCTGCCGGTCGAGGAGCGCCTTCAGGGGAGCGCCGCGATAACGATCGGAACGATTCTTCAGATACGGGAGAGGCTGGTGATCGCCCTGGAAGCCGCGCCGGGCAAGGCTTCCGGGATCGGCCAGGAGATCGCGCGGCTCGGGATCGGGTTCGATGATCTGGTGGTGCTTCCGGCCCTCCCCCGCGATCCGCGCCATCACTCCAAGATCGACTATGTACGGCTGCGCGCGATGGTGGAGGCGGAGCAGCGGCGCGCTGCCGCGCGATGACAATTCTATGAACCGCAGGAGAAACTGAGTATGCCAACATCGAGCAGAGGGGCGCAGAGAACGATTGAACGGCTCCTGTCGAACGGATCGCCCGAGGAGCTCGTCGATCGCCTCTCCCCTGTCCCTCCCGAGACGCTTCCGCTGCCGCCGGAGATTCCGGAGACGCGCAACTGGAGCACCGGGGCGACCGCCGCGCGCCGGGAGTTCATCGGCGAGCAGCTCGGCCTGGAGCTTCCATGGCTGGAGGGACGCATGGCGCTCGACGACCACAGCCTCCTGCGGGGAAACATCGAGAGCTTCATCGGCATGACTCAGGTTCCGACCGGCGTGATAGGCCCGCTCAGGATCAACGGCGCCGATGCCAAGGGGGATTTCTATGTGCCGATGGCGACCACCGAGGGGGCGCTGGTGGCATCGTATCATCGCGGGGCCTCGGTCGTATCGCGCGCCGGCGGCGTCACCAGCATCTGCCTCAACGAAGGGGTGCAGCGCTCGCCGAGCTTCTCGTTCAGAACGTTCGCCGAGGTGGGACTGTTTCTGATCTGGGTGATGGAGAACGCCGGAGAGTTCCAGGGGATCATCTCCGGGATCTCGTCGCACGCGCGGCTGGAGGATATCAAGTCGAACATCGACGGCAACCGGATCACGCTGGTGCTGGACTTCAGCACCGGCGATGCGGCCGGGCAGAACATGGTGACGATCTGCACCGATGCGCTCTGCCGCCATATCGTCGAGCGCGCGCCGGTCAAGCCGATCGCATGGTATGTGGAGGGGAATCTCTCCGGAGACAAAAAGGCGACGGCACTGGCGTTCATGTCGGTGCGCGGCAAGAAGGTCACCGCCGAGGCGACGGTCCCCCGGGAGCTTGCTCTGCGCTCGCTCCGCGCCACCCCCGAGCAGATGATGGACTACTGGAAGACATCGGTGCTCAACGGCGTACAGAGCGGATCGATCGGGGTCAACGGCCATTTCGCCAACGGGCTGACGGCGATCTTCCTAGCATGCGGACAGGACGCGGCGTGCGTGGCGGAGGCATCGGTCGGCACCACGCGCTTCGATGTCACCGCAGAGGGGGATCTCTACGTCTGCGTCTCGCTGCCGAACCTGATCGTCGGCACGGTCGGTGGGGGGACATCGTTGCCGACCCAGCGGGAGTGTCTGGAGATGATCGGCTGCTACGGGAACGGACGTGCGCGGAAGCTGGCGGAGATCTGCGCGGCGACGGTGCTGTGCGGCGAGATCTCGATCGTCGCGGCGATCGCCGCCGGGGATTTCGCCAAGGCGCACGCACTGTTCGGCAGAAAGAAGCCGGCGGGGGGATCATGAGCCAGCAGACCGAACCGGCGGAGCGCCGGTCGCTCGGATCGCGCTTCTGGGAATATCAGGGGGAGCGATTTCCCTTTCTCCAGCATGGGCTGCTGATCGTGACCTTCACGTTCTCGGCGGCATCCTATTCCCGGATCTGCCGGGGCGCGCCGGGCTTTATCCCGACCGGCCAGTTCATCGTCGGTGCGATCACATCGCTCCTCTTCTTCTTTCTCCTCCGGATCTTCGACGAGTTCAAGGATGCCGAGGAGGATGCCCGCTACAGGGCATACCGTCCGGTGCCACGGGGGCTGATCACGCTGCGCGAGCTCTCCCGCATAGGGATCGGCGTGGTGATAGCGCAGATCGGGATGAACGCGCTGGTGATGCCAACGATGCTTCCGGCATACCTGCTGGTGCTGGTCTACATGCTGCTGATGGCGCGCGAGTTCTTCGTCCCCGCATGGCTGAAGCGGCGGCCGATCCTCTATATGCTCTCGCATATGGTCGTGATGCCGCTGATAGATTTCTATACCACGGGACTCGACTGGCTCAACGCCGGGGCCGCGCCACCGCGCGGGCTGGAGTTCTTCCTGCTGGTGACGTTTCTGAACGGGATCGTGATCGAAGTGGGACGGAAGATCCGCTCCTCCGAGATGGAGGAAGAAGGGGTGGAGACATACTCGGCGCTCTACGGAAGCAGACGCGCGACGGTCGCCTGGCTGGCGATCATCGCCACGACGTACGGCTCGGCGGTTCTCGCCGCGCTCCATGCCGGCTTCGGGACGGTCGGCGTCGGGGTGCTGACGGGGTTTCTGATCCTCTCGTCGATCCCCGCGCTTCTGTTTTTGGGCTCCGGCAGCGCACGCCACGCGAAGCTGATCGAAACGGCATCGGGAGTCTGGACGATCGCGATGTATCTGACGCTCGGCGCCGCGCCGATGGCGATCGAGGCGATGGGGTAGAGAACTAATTCTGGAAAATCCCAGGTAGTTTGGGATAGGAATGAAGTCCCGGGTAAGGTGGTTTTAAGGAGAGTATTTCATCCTCAATAAACAGTCTGGCCTAAGCGTCCGCTATTTCGTAAGTTGAAATCGCATTGAAATATGAGGAGGCACACATGAGCTTCGTGGAAAAGCTGAAAGCCTATATCCAAGGCATCAGAAAACCTGGCATACGGATTCATACGGCACCGTCCGGCAGCCAGTCGATCAGGGTCATCGACTTGCTCCTTGATGAAAAGGTGGCAAAGGAAATGGATCAGCTCGCAACATTCGCCAAGAAAGAGCAAGAGGAGCGGAACGAGGAACAGAATGCTCTCCTGGCATAGTAAGAAGCTGGCTCCTGCTTCGATGTTCGCGTGATGATGGGGTCGGATATATCATCACTGTCCCGATTCGCCGTGCTGTTGACAGCGATAGACAAGTTCGTATAGAGTCTACCGGCAGACCAGCCTGCTGAAGCACGCGTTACGTTTGAAGGCTACGACAACCACCATATCAGCTTCTCCAATCTCAAAATAATCACCGATGATTAACGTGAACTGAGCAACGCGATCGCGGATGCTCTATCCATAGCTTATCACCACGCATTAATGCCGTTCAACCTTCTTATCCTACCGCTGCTCGGTGGCTATATCTTCGTCACCCTGTGCTGGCGGACGCGATTCGAGACGCTTCGTGCGGATGGGCAACGCCTGATCATCAAGGCCGCGTTCTCGGGGGTTATCCTTCTGCTTATCGCCTCCATGCTTCGCGCCATCGCCATTGCCTATCAACCATCGTGGCCTGAGTGGTTCTCCCAGTCAGTAGAGTGGTTCCATCGTGTCGCCCCTTATCCCGATGCGGCGGCTCCGCTCTTATCATTATTTCTCGCATTTCCAGGATATCTGATAGCCAATGCCATCATACGCAGGGAACAGGCCATAACCAGGGCAATTCACAGAAAGATGGATCCCCTTGAAATGCTGCTCCATCGTTGTTTCACGGAGCGTAAGATGATAGCCTTCAGCACCAAGAATGGGAAAGTCTACGTGGGCTATGTGACCAAAGCGCTGAATCCCGGTCTGCATGTCGAGTCAGTTGGAATGCTTGTGCAGCAAAGCGGCTACAGAGATAACGAGACAAAGAAATATCGATTCACTACATTTTATACCGAGACATATCAGGCGCTGCGGAAAAAGATATATCAGAAGTACAATCCATTAGTACAACGCAGCGACGGGCTATGGGAAAAGATCGCAATATTATCGCAGGCCAATAAAGAGCTGGAGCTTGATTTTTTCGAGCACGTCATCCCCATGGCCGAGATTCAATCAGCCCATATATTCATCCCTGAAATCTATTACGCCCATTTCGATGAGGCATCAGGCTCGGAGGAGAACGCTGCAACAGGAGTAACGTGATAGATCCATTCCGCTTCTCTACAGAGCATCCGCTTGGTACCAGCCCATATGAGGCAAGAACCCGCCTCGCTCATTCAATACGCGGCAAGCTCCAGAAGCTTCGCATGGAGCCGTCCCTTCGGAAGGAACTGCGCCTCCAGTCCGGTGTTGAACGGCACCGGCGTATCGAGCGAGCCGAGACGCATCACCGGGGCGTCGAGCGCTCCGAAGCATGCCTCGCCGATCGTCGCGGCGATCTCCCCGCCGAAGCCTCCGGTGAGGGTATCCTCGTGCAGCACCAGGCACCGCCCGGTTCTCCGCACCGACGCATGAACCGTCGCACTGTCCCACGGCAGCAGCGTCCGCAGATCGATCACCTCGATGCCGAGATCGGGAAGCGCCTCGGCCGCCGCGAGCGCCCAGTGGACGCCGGTGCCGTAGGTGACCACCGTCATCCCATCGCCTCCTCGGGCGATGCGGGCCACGCCGAACGGCAGGTTGTAATAGCCGTCGGGAACGAGCGAGCGAATGCCGCGATAGAGCGCCTTGTGCTCGAAGAACAGAACCGGGTTCGGGTCGATCAGCGATGTGGTCAGCAGACCCTTCGCATCGAACGGCGTGGAGGGATAGACCACCTTCAATCCGGGGACATGGGTGAACCAGGCCTCGTCGCTCTGCGAGTGGAACGGCCCGGCCCCCATCCCCGCGCCGGTCGGCATCCGCACGGTGACATTTACCGGCGTCCCCCAGCGGTAGTAGGTCTTGGCGAGGTTGTTGACGATCTGGTTGAAGCCGCAGGAGACGAAATCGGCGAACTGCATCTCCACCATCGAGGCGCGACCGCGTATCGACAGGCCGAGCGAAGCCCCTATGATCGATGATTCGCAGAGCGGCGTGTTCCGCACCCGGTCCGCCCCGAACTCCTCCAGAAAGCCCTCGGTGGCCTTGAACACCCCCCCATACTCGGCGATATCCTGCCCCATCAGCACAAGCTTCGGGTCGTGGCGCATCGCGGCGCGGAGGCCGTCGGAGATGGCATCGACGAACCGCTTCTCAGACTCCGGTCCCCCGGCCACCTCCGCAAGATCGGCACGCAGCGGAGCATAGACATCGCCAAGCTCCTTGTCGAGCGACGGCACCAGCTCGGGCTCCCCCAGCATCGCCTCCACCCCGGCATCGATGGCGCTCCGGTGTCTGGCGCGGATCGCGTCGATGGTCCGCTGGGTGAGCACCCCCGCCTCGACGAGGAAGCGCTCATAGTTGACGATCGGGTCGAGCGCCCCCCACTCCTCGAACAGTTTTTTGGGGACGTAGGCGGTGCCGGATGCCTCCTCATGCCCCCGCATTCTGAAGGTCATCGCCTCGATGAGCACCGGACGGCGGTCGATCCGCATCCTCTGGGCGACGCGGCTCACCGTGTCGTATACCTCCAGCACATTGTTCCCGTCGATCCTGATCCCCTCGATGCCGTAGCCGATCGCCTTGTCGACGAAGCTGGCGCAGGCGAACTGCTGGGGCGACGGGGTGGAGAGGCCATAGCCGTTGTTCTCCACCAAAAAGATCACCGGGAGCCCCCAGACCGCGGCGATATTGATGGCCTCGTGGAAATCCCCCTCGCTGGCGCCGCCGTCCCCGGAGAAGACCAGCGAGATCATATCGCTCCCGTCGAGATTGCTCGCCAGCGAGATGCCATCGGCGACGCCGAGCATCGAGCCGAGGTGGGAGATCATCCCGATGATCCTGTGCTCCTGCGTGCCGAAATGGAACGACCTGTCGCGTCCGTTGGTATAGCCGGCGAGCTTCCCCTGCCACTGGCAGAACAGTCGGTCGAGCGGCATGCCACGCCCGGTGAAGACGCCCAGGTTGCGGTGGAGCGGCAGGATATAATCCTCGTTCCGCAGCGCCCTGGTACAGCCGACGGCGATCGCCTCCTGGCCGATGCCGGAGAACCATTTGCTGATCTTTCCCTGACGCAGCAGCAGCAGCATGCGATCCTCGATCATGCGTGGCAGCATCAGTGCGTCGTACAGCTCGATAAGCGAGGCGTCGTTGTGGTTCTTGCGATCGAAATACATGCGCGATGAGATTGATGGTCAGACGGAAAGCGGCTGAATATAAGAAAGCCCCGACGCTTGAAGTAAGGGTCGGGGCTTTCCATGCATCAGAATGTCACAGCGGCTCTCAGGCGGCAACCAGATGGTTGGTGACGGCCTTGACGAGCGTGGGCTTCGGCACCGCGCCGACGATACGCTCAACGACCTCGCCATCCTTGAACACCAGAACCGTCGGGATCGAGCGGACGCCGTACTGCGAGGCGATATCGGGGTTGTTGTCGATATCGAGCTTGCCGACCTTGACGCGCCCTTCGTACTCGGTGGCGATCTCATCGACCAGCGGGGCGATCATACGGCACGGACCGCACCAGACAGCCCAGAAATCGACCATCACCGGGACGGACGACTCGAGAACCTGCTGCTTGAAATCGGAATCAGTGAACTGTGCTGCTGCTCCCATTGGGAACTCCTCCTCAGGTTTATCTACAGTTGATAGTTGGAATCGTATATATCGCAATCGTCATGCCTAGCCACAGAGAACCGAGCCGCCATTGACGTTGAGAACTTCGCCGGTAATGTATGATGCCTGCCGCGATGCAAGGAACACCACCGCCGCGGCGATCTCGTCGGGCTCGCCGGGACGCCCCAGCGGAATAGACTGCTGGATCGCCTTGCGGCTGCCGGACTCGGCGAAGACCGCCGCGGTCATATCGGTGCGCACCCATCCGGGGGCGACGCAGTTGACGGTGAGTCCGAGCGGCGCAAGCTCCACCGCGAGCGATTTTGTCATCGCTATCACCCCCGCCTTGCTGGCCGCGTAATGGGAGTGGAACGCCTCGCCCCGCACCCCGGCAGTGGAGGCGATGAAAATAATCCGTTTCGGGGCCGTCGAGTCCCCGGAAGTAATAAGACGAAGCGCCTCGTTGGCGACGATGAAGGCCCCGGTAAGATTGGTTCCTATCGTCTCGCGCCAGTCGGCGAGGGTCATCTTGCCAAGCTCTCCGCGCTGCCAGATGCCGGCATTGAGCACCAGCAGATCGAGTCCTCCCCACGACTCCTCCACCCGCTTCATCATCGTCCCCACCGAACGCTCCTGCGTGATATCGGCCTTGAGCATCATATGCTCGAAATGCCTGCTGCCAAGCTCCCGGCCGAAGTCGTCGGCCGTATCGGAATTGGTACGGTAGTTCACCGCCACGCGCGCCCCCGAGGAGGCGAGCGCAAGGGAGATCGCCCGCCCTATCCCCCTGCTCCCTCCGGTGACAAGAGCACGCACGCCACTGAGATCCAATACCATAATGGGTATACTCTTCGTTGATGTCGTCAGAGATAGTACCGGTCGGCCCCCACGCCCAGCCACGTCCGTTGTAGACGGATGATCGCCGGCTCTAGCGCACGCGCCGCCGATGTGAGGTTATTCCCCCCCGTCCTCCGCCGCACGATCGTGCTTTCGCTCGTTCTGCACACTTTTGAGCACCCCCAGATCGTGCGCAAGATCGATCAGGTTCCTGAGGCTTCCCTGCGTCACCGCATAGTACTGCGACTCGAAGCGCTCCACCTGTTCTTGGTCGGCATCGATCAGCACCACCGCCAGCACCTCGCGAAGCGCCTCGACCGCCGATGTGAACTCGCGCTCCAGCGAGGCGAACCCCTCGGCGCCCGGCGATGTCTTTCTGAGCGTGCGATAGAGATTGTGGAGGTGGCGGCCACGGAAGATCACATCGTTGATCGCCTCGTCCTGGCCGCTGTCGGCCGCAAGGTCCAGCAGCGTCCCCAGATCGTTCCGCTTGCGCAGCCCCTCGCCGGAGACCTGATCGAGGTAGTTGAGAACGTTTTCGATATCGGAGGAGAAAGCCATGGATCACCGATCGCTAAATGAATCGAACCAGAGATGATGTACAGGAGGGGACAAGCTACAAGAGAGAGGTGATATCCACCAAGTGGGAACCGCGTGGGGTGTGTCGCAGTGTGCCAGAATGTTGGGCCGGAGTTCAACGCCGGCCCAGCGTAGCAGCGCTCGACGATCACACTGAGACACGACCACCGCGTGCGATGATGCCCGGCACGCGGAATGGCAGTGGCGAGGAAGAGAGGCCCGGCCGGTTTCCGGGGCTGCGGAAAAAGCGGGGCACCCGGACAACGGGGGCAGACACTGGACATGGGCCGGTCAGAACGGCGCGTCGTCGTTTGGCATCGGAAGGTACTGCGGCGCGTCGTGCTGGAACGCAAGGTTCTCGAAGCGGGCGAACTCCTTGATGAAGGCGAGCTTGGCGGTGCCGGTGGGACCGTTACGCTGCTTGCCGATGATCATCTCGGCCGTCCCCTCGGTCGGCAGCCCATCCTCGTCGACGGTGATGCCGTAGTACTCCGGACGATGGACGAACATCACAACGTCGGCGTCCTGCTCGATCGATCCCGATTCACGAAGATCGCTGAGCATCGGCCGCTTGTCGCCACGCGACTCCACCGAACGGTTCAGCTGCGACAGGGCGATGATCGGGATATCGAGCTCCTTGGCGAGCTGCTTCAATCCACGGGAGATCATCGAGATCTCCCGCTCGCGGCTCTCGGCCTTCGGCGCATGCATCAGCTGGAGGTAATCGATGATGATCAGCTCGATGTTGTGCTCGCGCTTCATCAGCCGGGCGCGGGCGCGCAGCTCCATGATGCCGAGCGCCGGCGTATCGTCGATGTAGATCGGCGCCTCGGTCAGCCGGTGGATCGTCGAGACGATCTGCTGCCAGTGCTCGTTCTTCAGATCCCCCGTACGGAGCCGATGCTGGTCGACCTTCGCCTCGGCCGATATCAGACGCATCACAAGCTGTGTCGCCGACATTTCGAGCGAGAAGAACGCCACGGCCTTCTTGTAGTCGATCGCCGCGTTGCGCGCCATGCTCATCGCCACCGCGGTTTTTCCCATGGAGGGTCGTGCCGCCAGGATGATCAGATCGGAGCGCTGGAAGCCACCGGTGAGGTTGTCGAGCTTGACCAGACCGGTCGGCACGCCGATCACCCCTCCCCCCTCGGAGTAGCGGCTGGAGATCGTCTCGAGCATCTCGACGGTCTCGATCGCCAGACGCTTCATCGACTGGTAGCTGCGCCCGTTGCGGCTCTCGGCGATCTCGAACATCCGCTGCTCGGCGTGATCGACCTCCTCGAACGCATCGGTCGACTCGGAGTAGCAGTTGCCGATGATCTCCATCGCGGCCGAGATCAGCCTCCGCTTGAGCGCCTTCTCGAAGATGATGCGGGCGTGGAACTCGACGTTGGCCGCGGTCGGGGTCCGCATGTTGAGCTCGGAGAGGTAGTGCGAACCTCCCACGTCGGCGAGCTTCCCCATCCGACGGAGCTCGTCGTTGAGGGTGATGATATCGATCGGCTGGTTCCGCTCCGACAGCGACAGCATCGCCTGGTAGATGATCCGATGGGTCTCGTAGTAGAAGGAGTCGGGGGGAAGGATCTGGATGACCTTGCTGCCGGCCTCCTTTTCGAGCATCATCGCGCCGAGCACGGCCATCTCCGCATCCTTCGAGTGAGGAGGCGTACGGTCGGTCGTATGATCGAGATGAACGATCTTTGGGTTACGACGCCCCGCGTTCAGCATCTTATCCAGAGGATAGCTTTTGCCGTTGTCGCCTTCGTTGAGAATACCGGCGCCTGTCACAGTCGTTGCCTCGCAGGACTCTTAATGACGAGATGAGGGAGAATTCGGGGCCGATCGCCGTCGGCGGCGCGCTGCGCGGGCGCCGATGATGTTCGTTCCCCCGATGGGAGTACCCGGCAGGGGTGGACTGAGCTCGGGTCCGCCGATACCGGGGCGGAGGCGCCGGACGAGGCAATACCAGGATGGCCTCGTGCGACGTTATACCATGAGGAGACTTCAGTCGAGGGGACAATCTTACGGAATGCCGATAACATAGTTTTCAACAACTTTTCCACCCGTTGAAATCAGCCGATTATCGGGACAAAATTCTTTCGCTTCCCCATTCCCCGGCGGCCTTTCGGAGCTTGTATCGAACTGCAGCTCTCCGCATCGGGTGAAGCTCCCTCCCATCGATCCCCTTCGGCCACCGAAAACCCGACACAACGGCCGGCATGGACCGATCGATCACCGGGAGGCCCGATTGTTCCATGGAAACGACTTTTCCACAGAGTTATCCACAGCGCGGAGGGTGTGTGGATAATCACCCTGGCCTGGAGAGGGAGGGATGTTCCCCGGGAGGATGTAACTTGGCCCCGGCGGACCGGCCTGATTTCCGCATCCATTTATTCCATTCCGATTCAATGAAGCTTATCATCATTCTTCTGGCGTGCGCGGCGGCTTTCGGTGCGGCCGGATGCGACTCCCACGATATCGGCGGCGCAATGGTTCCCGTCGAGTATCCGTTCGATATCCTTCTGCCACCGGTTCAGACTCCGGTAGATTATTATGCCGAAAGCGGCATCAGCCTGCAGACCCAGACGATCGTCGTCCGCGACAGCCTCGTCGAGAGCACAACGCCGCAGTTCTACGCGCAGTTCCGTTCGGCCAACGGCAGCGAGCCACCGGCCGGGGTGAAGCTGAACGGCAATATCCTTACCCCTCTCAGCGCCGGAAGCGATACGCTCCGCCTGACCACCGTCTCCGGGACAAGCCTCTACAACGACAATGTCTGGTCGCTGGCCGATGGCGGCGACAGCGCCAGCTTCGTTATCGCGCGCGTCGACGGCATCGATTCGGTGGCGCCGTTCGTGACCCGGAAATCGTTTCGCCGCGATACCTCGATCACGATGCGCTGGAAGCCTCCGACGTCGGGATCGAGCGGAATGTATATCACCTGGACAAGCTCCGGCAAATACACCTATGCGCAGCGGGTCGACGACAACATCGGCACCTTCGAGATACCGCGCAAGGAAGTGGAGAAGCTGGCAGGCCCCGGAAAGATCTATATCACCCGGTATCTCACCCTCCAGAAGACGTTCAAGGGGAAGTCGGTGATGCTCAGACGGCTTGTGCAGCGCATCTACCCCGTCACCATCGAATAATCGCGTAACACCTCCCGGTACTCCGCGCCAGCGTCGGTCGATCTATCCCCGACGGCGCTGGCATCCCCGTCTATCCCATCCCGAACGGACCCGCATGATCGATCGACGCCGAACGCCCCTGATACTCTCCCTTCTTCTCCTTGCGATCTCCACGGCCTCCGCCGGCGGAGGGGCATGGAACAGGGCGCCGGGAGGATATTACTTCAAGATCGGGCTGAACTCCCTCAGCGCCGACGAGGAGTTCGGACGGGGAGGACGCCGGCAGCCGATCTTCGCCGATACCAGCAACTTTCGCGACGGCGGGTTCGGGATGACCGACATCGGGTTCTATGGCGAGGTGGGGGTGACCGACTGGCTGACGGCGGTGGCCTCCACGCAGTTCAAGGTGGCGGTCCGCGAGGCGGAGAACCGCACCACCCGCCGCGATACCACCGCCTCGGCGAGCGGGCTCGGCGATCTCTGGCTCGACGGCAGAATACGCCTTGCCCCCGATGATGTCCCGTACGTCGCAGCGCTGACGATCGGGGTGAAGCTCCCCACCGGCTCCCCCTACCAGCAGGTGCCGCTCGGCAGTGGCGTGGTCGACTACGAGGCAGGGCTCGCCGTGGGGACCGGATTTCCCGTTGCCGGACTCGACGGCTACGCGCAGCTCTTCGGCGGCTACAGGCTGCGGAACAATGCGAGCGACGAGATCAACTATCTGATGGAAGTGGGGGTACGCCTGAGCGAGAGCATCATTCTGCAGGGGATCATCGACGGAACTCACTCCACCGCCGACTTCGATGCGGCCGGGATAGGGCCCGGCGATCTTTCGGGGCTCTCCACCTTCGACCAGTCGTACGCACGCTGGACGCTCGGCACGATCATCGGCATGCGGGAAGGGCTCGACCTGAACCTCGGCTATGGGGCTCATATCTCCGGGCGCAACGCCCTTGCCGGATCGACGATACTGATCGGAGTGGCATGGAAACAATGACGTCGCCCGGACGATGGATCGATCTCCAGCTCCCGGGCGACGCTCTTCTGTTCATGACGCTATATGCTGTCAGCTGAAGCGATTGGTCAGCTTGTTGAAGCCGTGCTTCAGATCGTTCCAGGTGTTCTCCACCCCGTTCTTGACATCCTCCCAGGCATCCTCCGCCTTCGTATCGAGATCGCTGAGCCTGGTGCGCGCCTCATCGCGGCTTTTCTCCCATCCCTCGATCTCGCGATAATGATCGATACGCTCGTCGGCCGCGGCCTTGTCGGCACGCGCCTTCATCTTATCGATCTCGGCGCCCCACTCATCGAGCTGGGCGTTCATCTTGTCGCGATACGCATTCTTCAGTGACATCGGTTTCTCCGTATAGAGTTTGATCATGAGATGTTTCGTCATGCCGGCCCCGCATGCGGGCTCGGCGGTACGATAATCGTACCCAAGCGCCGTGCCATGAATCGGTCGTCGCGACCATCCCCCCCGAACATCTCCGGCGGACTCCCCGACATCCCCCTCTCTCTCCCCGCAAAGGCCCGCGACGGGAATATGCGCGGAAGCTCCACGGTCGATCGGGAGTCCCACCGGCCGTCTCCGGGATGTTCCATCGCGGTCGGAGGGAGTGCATGTATTTCGCGCAATCCGCGCCGAAACCGGGGCTTGGCGAGCGGCATACGACTTTGGCCCGCGCTTTGATCACTTACCCCATGACGGCATAATCAACTGATATTCGATAGTCGACAACAAAGGTGATGAGATGATGAACAAAGGATATTATATCGCGCAGGGCTTTATCCTCATGGTACTGGTACTGCTGAGCTTGAGCGCGGCGGGGTGCGATGTGATCGGCGGAATATTCAAGCTGGGCTTCTGGACCGGACTGATTCTGGTGGTGGTGGTGATCGGCGCGATCATACTGATCGCACGGATGTTCAAGCGCTGAGGCGGTCTCCCTCCGGAAGGAGCGTGTTACTGCTCCTCGGCGGCCCCATACGGGTTGGAGTCGACACGCCAGTTCCCTCCGGCCTGTGCCAGCAGAAGCCGCAGCTCGTCGGTCTGCCCGGAGTCTCCGAGCGGTATCTCGACATCGACGATGGCACCATTGCCTTCGGCCTCCACGCCGACGATTTCGCTCTCATCGTAGCTGCGGATATCGCCAGGCTCGGGAGGAGCGAGCCAGAGTTTCCCTCCATCCTCGACGACACCCAGATCGAACAGCACCGAATCGGCGGCCCTGTCGGTGAATGCGGCCAGCAGGTAGCTGCGGAGCGCCCCCATGGTGGGAACACGCTTCGGATCGAGCCGCACGACCGGCTTTCCCTTCACGATGCTCTTTTCCTGCGTCGCCATCTCCAGCACCCCCGCATATGCCCTTGCCCCCTTGATCAGCAGCTTTCTGACGGTATCATTGTCGAGGGTCGACGTGGCGGGAATCTCGCCGATCGGCTCCTGTTTTTTCGATGATCCTCCGCACCCGGCAAGGGCCGTGCAGAAAAGGAGCGCCGCCAGCGGAAGGGAAGGGGAAAATCGTTTCATGGATCGGAAATGGAGAATGCGGAATCGCGCCGGGCTCAGCGTACCAGATGGATCAACAGCCCCACGATGCCGCCGATGAACGTTCCGTTCAGGCGAATATACTGAAGATCCTTCCCCAGATTGAGCTCCAGCTCCTGCGAAAGCTGCTGGCCGTCCCATGCATCCACCACCCGCTGAATCAGCGCGCCGATCGCATGATGGTTGCTGCTGAGCACAGAGATCACGCCGCTGCGCAACCGCTCGTCGAGCGTCGCCCCCAGCTCGGGGTCGCTTTCGAGCTTCCCGTACAGCGACTCGACGGCGCGCAGAGCGTAGCCCCGCACGGTGGAATCCTCCCGCTCGATATCCTCCAGTATCCACTGTTTCGCCTGCGTCCAGATCCCGGCGATCGAGTCGCGCAGCCCCTCGTTCCCCACCACGTCGTTCTTCCAGTCGTTAATCCGCTCGATCCATTCCGGATCGGTCTTCAGCTTTTCGGCCCATCCCTCGATGCGCGCATTCAGATCGGCCCGCAACGGATGGTTCGGATCGCTGGCGGCCAGCATCAGCACCTCGATCACGGCGGTCAGGGTCTGATCGGTGGCGCGCTCGATCATCGACTGCGGGACCAGGCGGCTCCCCCATTTGAGGGTTTTTTCAACCGAGCGCTCGATGAACTGATGGATCATCTCCCGCCGCGACGGAACCCAGTCGGCCACCTGCCGGAGAGTCTGGTCGATCAGCTCGTGATGTTTCCGGCTGGCGATCACCATATCGAGCCCGCTGCCGAGCAGCCCGGCCGCGTTGATCTTCCGGAGCCGCTCGGTAGCCATCTCGGCGAGCATCGTCTCGATCTGTCGGTCGTCGAGCGCGCGGACGATCGCCCCGAGCCCCTCGGTGAGCCACCCCGCCGCGCGGCTGCGCTGGTCGGCGGACGACAGATATCCCAGCAGGGCACGCGACGCGGAAAAGCGCCCGATCTCCTGCGTCAACGTCTCGATCGACAGCAGCCGCGTCTCGACGAAGCTGCCGAGATTTCTTCCGATCTCGTCCTTCTTGCGGGGGATGATGGCGGTATGCCAGATGGGGATGCCGAGGGGATGGCGAAACAGGGCGACAACGGCGAACCAGTCGGCGAGGGCGCCGACCATCGAGGCCTCGGCGAACGCGTTGACATGGTCCCAGCGTATCACCCAGAAGATCGTGCGCGTTCCGAGGGACTCCGTCAGGAAGAAGATGATCGTCATCAGGAGGAACGCTCCGGTGGCGATCAGTTTCATCCGTCGAAGCGCGGCGCGCTTCCGTTCTGCGTCAGGTGTCAAAATATCCATATGCATCTCTCACGAAGCATTCATCGAGCCAAACGTTCCTTCCGGCGTGCGCGGCCGGCACTATGAACGCGGCTGCCGCCCCGGACCGGGCGTCACGGCGCCCGAAGCCTCTACGGAAAGAACCCGCGCAGGATGCGGCGATGAGAGCAATGGGAACGCCCCCACGGGCGGGGATACGGTCCCTGGCCGGAGATGCGCCAACGCACAGCCACCCGATCGCCGGATCACGACCCGGCGTCAGGCACGATCATCCGGCGCGCCGCTCACTCCTCCACCAGACCGCGTCCCGACTTCTTCAGCCGTCCCTCGTTCTTGAGCTTCGAGAGGGCGGCATCGAGAACGCCGTTGAGGAACATGCCCGATTTATCGGTGGAGTAGCGCTTGGCGATCTCGATCGCCTCGTTGATGCTCGCCTTGGTCGGAATCTCCGGGAAGAAGAGCATCTCGGTGATGCCGATCCTGAGCAGCACCTTGTCGATCGGCGCGATACGCTGGAAATCCCAGTTCTCGGCGAGCGATTTGATGATCTCGTCGCACTCGTCGGCGTGGTTGAACACCCGGAGCATCAGCTTCTGCGCGAAGTCGGAGAGCTCCGGGGTATCACGGAACTCCGGATAGACCAGACGCGACGCCAGGTAATCGATCGACTCCCCGCCGACATTGCGGCCGATCTCGTACGCATACAGAGCCTGCATCGCGCGTTCGCGCACAAGCCGCCGGTTCGGCACCGGACGCTCGCTCAGCTCGTCATCGAAAGTTGATTGAGAACTCATACATCTGCGCAGACCCCCGCGGCACGGGCCGGAGAGAAAGCGAATAGAGAAGAAAGAACGGACAGGAACACTGGCAGCCCGCCCCGACCTGCCGGCATCATCCCGAGAATTTCGGGGAAGGATGGCGACGCCGAGGCTGTCGATATACCGGGCTCAGACGCCGAACAGCCAGTACAAAATGAGAGCCACACTCTCCCGGATATGATACAACGCCAGATTCTGCGGTCCGAGCGGCGACTCCGAGGAGACCCCGAGCGCATCGATCCCGTTGAACTGGCAGATCTCCAGAGCCCGCTTGAGATGGAACTGATCGGAGATAATGATGAACGATCGCCATCCCTGCTTGTTCTGGAGCTGATTCCGTATGAACAGGATCTGCTCGAGCGTCGAGCTGGTGCTGGTTTCGAGCACGATCCGGGTGGGATCGGCCCCCAGCTTCAGCAGCTCGCGACGCCCCACCTCCGCCTCCGGCAGCTCGTTCGGAGCATGCCCGCCGGTGAGTACCAGAAACTGCACGGTCCCGTTCTTGAGCAGATCATAGCCCCTGTTGAGCCGCTCGCGCAGCACCGGGCTGGGACGATCGCCGCTCCATACCGCGGCCCCCAGAATCACCCCGGCATCGTACTCCTGGCGCGGCTGCTCGATGATCGTCGACCCGATCGGCCCCGACAGCACCATCCCGATCACCACCACGAAGGCACCGATCGAGGTGACCGCCACGAAAATAGCGACGCTGAGCGCCTTACGCCAAAAGGAACGGCGGGGATCACGCAGTGTCACAACGAAGACCCCCAGCTCGACGACCTTCACCAGAAGGAAGAGGATATAGCCGACGTAGCTGCTGAGATTCGGCAGGAACGTTTCCGGGAGCGAGATGACGGGGGCGGCCGTCAGCACCGCCAAGCTGATGCAGGAGATGGATGCCGCCGCCGCCGCCAGCCGGAGCGTATGATAGCGGCGCACCAGAAGCAGCACGATGAACAGCCCGAGGAACGGTATCTCCAGCAGAAACCCGAGCAGATTGGCGGTCTTGCCGAAATCCAGGAACTGCGGGTCGAGCATCTGATTGTGATACCGATAGATCGTCATCAGAAGCAGCGAAAGGATCTCGCCGAGGATCGCCACCAGAAACAGCAGCGGCGCAAGCCCCGACCGTGCCGGAACCGCGGCGACGCCGGAGGGCGCCTTGGCGATGCCGTTTGTGTTCGCCAGACTATCCTGCATCCCCCCCCCCTGCTCCATCATCGTAGCGGTAGCGGACCGCCGGGGCATCTCCATAAACGTTCGGCTCCACCACCATATCGGCACCGAACGTCTGCCGCAGCAGCCCGGCGGTGAGCACCTCCCGGGGCGTCCCCTGCGCGATCACCCTGCCGGCCGCCATCGCGATGACCCGATCGCAGAAGATCGAGGCGAGGTTCAGGTCGTGCACCGAGGCCACCACACAGAGTCCGCGACGCCTGACCTGCCCCCGGATGGTCCCCAGCACGCTCTGCTGATGGGCGATATCGAGATGGGAGTTGGGCTCATCCAGAAGCAGCGTCGGCGCCTCCTGCGCCAGCGCCTTGGCGATCATCACACGCTGCAGCTCGCCGCCGGAGAGCGCGGTGATAGGCTCGTGGCGAAGCTCCAGCAGCTCCATCCGCGCCAGCGCATCCTCGGCCGCACCGATATCCTCATCGCGCTCGAATCCGCCGTAGGCGCCCCGATAGGGGATCCGCCCCAGCAGAACCGTCTGCTCCACGGTGAACTCGAACGCGGGACGATGATGCTGCGGAACATACGTGAGATGGCGGGCACGGCGGTGCGGAGGATAGCTCCCGATCGGCAGCCCGTCGAGCAGTACATCCCCACCCGACGAAGGAAGCAGCCCGGCGAGGATCTTCATCAGCGTGGTCTTGCCGGAACCGTTCGGTCCGATGATCCCCACCAGCTCCCCCGCCTCCGCCGCAAGGCGATCGACGCGAAGCGCAAAGCGCGGCGCATAGTTGAAGCTGATATCGTGGGCCGACAATGACATAACATGAGGGTGACATCGGGCGGTCAATCGGGATGATCCGGTCGCCGGATACCGTTCAGGGCGTTCGATTGTTCCGCGTCGCGCGATCATCGGGACTGCCGGTCGCAAGCGGACGGCGCCAAATTACGGAACAGCGGCGAGAGGGAAGAATTCCCGCGATTCGCCGCGAGAAGGTACTATTCTTTTGAAGAAGCGACTCTACGATTAGTGCATCCCGCACGATTATCTTCCCGCCGGTGACGCGCCCGGCCGGCATCGGCCTCCCCTTTCATTTTTTTTCTATCCCGCAATGCATCCTGCCACGCAACAACACCCACCCACCGGTTCGGATGATGATGATCTGCTTCTGGGAATCGATATCGGCGGCACGAAGCTGGCCGTCGGCGTGGCGCGCCGCGGTCGGTTCGCCATCACGGGGGAGCTGGCAAGCATCGCGAAGGAGCCGGTGCGCGGACCCGGAAGGCCCGACGATCTGATACCACGCGCCCTGGAGCTGGCACGCGCCCTGATCGCCGGTGAAGGGGGAAAGCTCGGCGCGATCGGCATCTCGATCGGCGGACCGCTCGATCATCTGAGCGGACGGGTGGTCAACTTCCCGCACCTTCCCGGCTGGCGCGATATCCCCCTCTGCGATCGCGTGGCCGGTGGTCTGGGCGCCCCCGCCCGGCTCGACAACGACGCGAACCTCGGCGCACTCGCCGAGCACCGCTGGGGAGCGGGGCGGGGCTTCGACTCGATGGTCTATCTGACGCTGAGCACCGGCATCGGCGGCGGGGTTATCGTGGACGGCCATCTTCTGCATGGAGTGGGATCGGCGGCCGGGGAGGTGGGACATATCACCGTCCGGACGGACGGGCCACGTTGCCCCTGCGGCAACCGGGGATGCCTGGAGATGATGGCAAGCGGGACATCGATAGCGCGCCGGACCCGCGAGGCGCTTGCCACGGCGCCGGACCCCATCCTCCTGCGGCTGGCCGGGAACGACCCGGCGGCAATCACCGCGCCGATGGTGCTGCAGGCGGCCGACGAGGGGAGCGCGCTGGCCCGCGGGATCTGGGAAGAGACCGCCGAGTATATCGCGGTCGGGCTGGGAAGCATCATCCATATCCTGGCCCCCCCGCTGATCGTGCTTGGGGGAGGTGTGGCGCAGGCCGGAGAGAAACTGCTCGAGCCGGTGCGCCGGAGGCTGCGCGATCATGTCTTCTATGTCCCACTCGACCGCATCAGGGTGACGGGCGCCGCGCTCGGCCATGACAGCGCCCTGACGGGGGCGGCAACCCTGGCGCTTACGATGATGCCGGACGGGGGATGATCTTCTCGGATGATCCTCTCCTCCGGCCGCGCTGCCGGTGCCGCTGTATCCCCGACGGTTTCACCCCGCACTGTAACTAGCTCAACGATGATGTGTTCAGTATCCGGTGCCAACGCAGAGACCCGTTCGGGCCTGCCGATGGCAGCACGACGAATCACCCCCACCGTCGGCGGTGCCTGCATTGAGAACCTATGATCCGATTATCAACATATCTGCAATCCGGAGCATCCATGCAAACGCAACGTTTTCTCCATCGGCTTTCCATCCTTTTTCTGTTTGCCGTTCTTCTCGGCGCCTGTAAGGAGGAGGGCCCGACAGCAGGGGCCGATCCGGCCACTACGATCACCGTCTCGGGAATCCTGAACGATGAGGCCGGCCTCGTCGTTCCGGGCGCATATGTGGAAGTTCTCGATGGCGCGAACGCCCGTCTTGCGGCCGACACCACCGATGATGCCGGCGCGTTTTCCCTGGAAAAACTCTCCGGCGATCCGGGCACGATGAAGCTTCGCATAGGCCATGAGGATTTCGAGGCATACGCCGCCACGCTCAGCGAGGCAATCAGCGCGGCGGGAGGAAGCACCGGCATGCTCCTCAGGCTCCATCATGGGGACAGCTGCTGCGCCCGCCTGACCGTCGTCGTCACCGATGAGGCGACGCATGCGCATCTGAGCGGCGTCGAGGTTCGCCTCCGTCGCGGCGGACACCTTATCACGATCGGCACCAGCGACAGCAATGGCGTGGTGAGCTTCGGCAATGTCTGCCACGGGGAGTTCGATATCCGTCTGGCCAGGGAAGGCTATGGCGTCGTGGAGCGCGGAAGGATCGCGGTCCATGGCTGCGACAGCACGAGGATCGATATCGCCATGCACGCGAACGATGATCATCAGAACAACGACGATTCCTGCTGCCATGGCGTCCTGCGGATCATGCCGCGCGATTCCGCGACGAACGCCGCCATCACCGGCGCCAGCGTCCGGATCGGCAACGCGAGAGTCCCGGCCCGCACCCTTACCAGCACCGGCGACGGCGCGATATTCCGCGACATCTGCCAGGGAACCTACAACGTCCGCATCGCCAGGGAAGGATACCGGGTCGTGGAGTTCTCCATCACGGTCGGCTGCGACGACAGCATAACCACCGAGCGGCGACTGGGTCGCAGCGGTGATCGGCCGAACAACGAGGATTCCTGCTGCCATGGACGGGCGGTGATCATCATGCGCGACTCCGCGACCAACGCCCTGCTCGCCGGCGCCACCGTGACTGTCCAGCTGGGGGACAGGGTGGTGGGGACGCAGATCACGAATGGGGATGGACGCGCCGTGATCGAGCATCTCTGCCCGGGACAATATGTGGTCAATGTGACCCGGGAGCATTCCCGTCGCCGCGAGTTCCGGTTCACCATCACCTGCAACGGGACGATCGAGCTGGCGGGGAAGCTTTTCTCGGAGGAAGAGCATCGGGATAGCTGCTGCATGGGGAGGATTCAGATCAACACGCGCGATGCCGCCAACGGGGCGCTCAACGGCGCCACCGTGACCCTCCGCCAGGGAGGAAAGGAGATCGCCAGCAAGGTATCGGCGGAGGGGCGGGCCGTCTTCGAGGGACTTTGCGCGGGCACCTATCTGGTCACGGTGCGGAAGGAGAGGATGCATACGCAGGAGTTCACCGTCGATCTGACCTGCAACCAGCGCTACGAAGAGACGAAGCGGCTGGAGGGGGAGCCCCGGGACAGCTGCTGCAGCGGGACGATGGGCCTCACGATCAAACGGGATGGCTCCGGGGATGAGCTGCTGGCGGGAGTCACCGTCACCGTCCGCAACGGAGACCGCCTTATCGCCGAGGGGACCAGCGATGCCAATGGTCACTACACGCTCGGGAATGTCTGTGGCGATGCCACGTATACCGTAACCTTCTCGAAGGAAGGATATCGGAGCAAGACCGTGAGCTTCACCTACACCGAGTGCCGGAACCTCACCGAGACGATCAGGCTGGTCAGGCTCTGATCCGGCCATCCATAACGCCCGGTCATGGCCGGGATAGTCATTAACGCGCGGGGGAGCTTATACAAGCTCCCCCGCGCTGCGTTCACCCCCGTAGTGACATTCTCCGCCTCCCCCTCGTCTGTACAGATAGTATCGGGGCCCATGACGGTGGTGGTCCCGGCGGAAGGCCCATCCTTCCGCATGATGATTCCCTCATTGCCGCCTCCCCTTTCCGGCAGGCCACGCGGCGCGCCGGACGATCCGGCGAACATCTTCAATCAATACCCGTGGAGGTTCGTATGTCATCATCTGTCGAGTTCTCCCATCGCGGCCGATACCGTGCTCTGCTGATATTTCTCGCGCTGCTGAGCGCAGCTCCCCTGCTGGCCCAGACATCCCCGGGCCGATCCGGCGACTCCGGCCATGGCCCCACCACGATGAAGCTCTACCCGCTGATCAGCTTCGATGCCGACAATGCGAAGCTCACGCCGCTGCAGCACCGTATCCTCAAGGAATATGTCTTCGAGGGGATCATCAGCGAACATGACCCGACAGTGGAGGTTATAGGCTATACCGATGTGATGGGGCTCAGCGAGCACAACAAACGGCTCTCGCTCCGGCGCGCCGAGTCGGTGGCGAACGCGATACGGCAGGGGGTGGGACGGGAGCACTACCGCTCGCTCATCGTGCGTGGGGTCGGGGAGGATGCTCCGTACTACGCCAACGATCTTCCCGAGGGGCGCTTCTACAACCGTATGGTTCAGGTCCGTGTGATAACGTCCAACGGCTGAGCAACGAAACCGCCGCATAGAAACGATGAAGGGGCGTCCCGGCCGGGGCGCCCCTTGCTGTCTGTACGGATATGCCGATGCCGTGCGCTCTATTCCACGTACGGACATGCGACCCAGTGATGCGGCTCCTTCTCCTCGTACGGAGGGAACGCCGTGGCGCAGTCGGGACGGGCAATCGGGCAGCGGGTGCGGAAGGGGCAGCCGGAGGGCTTCGCCAGCGGAGTCGGCACATCGCCGGTCAGCACCACGCGGGCGTCGCGGGTGTTCTCGGGGTCGGCTTGGGGGACCGCCGAGAGGAGGGCGCGGCTGTAGGGATGCTTCGGGTTGAAGTAGACCTGCTCGCTGCTGCCATACTCCACCATATGCCCCAGATACATCACCGCGATACGGCTGCTGATATGCTCCACCACCGACAGATCGTGCGCGATGAAAAGGAACGACAGCCCGAACTCATCCTGCAGATCCTGCATCAGATTGATCACCTGCGCCTGGATCGACACGTCGAGCGCCGAGACGGGCTCGTCGCAGATGATCAGGTCGGGGTTGGTGGCAAGCGCGCGGGCGATGCCGATGCGCTGGCGCTGTCCGCCGGAGAACTCGTGCGGATAGCGTCCCGCCTGCTCCGGCTGGAGCCCCACCTTGTCGAGCAGCCAGCCCACCCGTTCGCGCATCTCCCCTTTCCCCATCGTCGTGTGCAGACGAAGCGGCTCCTCGATGATCTGCGAGACGGTCATGCGGGGGTTGAGCGACGAATAGGGATCCTGGAAGATCATCTGGATCTTCGAGCGATAGGGGCGCATCTCCTTCTTCCCCAGCCCGTTGAAATCCACCACGTTCCCATCCTTCCCATGATAGAGGATCTGGCCGGATATCTCGGCGTCGGGGGACATCGAGCGGATGATATTGATCAGCGCGCGTCCGATCGTCGTCTTGCCGCACCCCGATTCCCCCACCATGCCGAGAGTTTCGCTGCGGTAGATATTGAACGAGACGCCATCGACAGCCTTCACCGCCGCCACTCTCCGCTGGAGAAGACCGCCGAAGATGGGGAAATGAATCTTCAGATCCTTGACTTCGAGCAGAATGTCGCGGCTTCCCTGACCGTCCCATGCAGCCGTATCGGGCGCCGCCGTATATGTTGTGTTCATGTCCATACTGAGTTGTCGAAACGGGAGAGCGTCTCCCTCACTGATGCTGTTGCGCGTCCCACTCATTCCATCATCATATCATCTCCGGCCGGACGCTTCCGCCGCTCGATCATCATCCCCAGCCACGCCCCCGCATAGATCGCCATCCAGGGGATGGCCGGAAAATGGAACCGCCCGTCGCCGAAGTACACGAGCGGAATCGCCGAGAAGTAGATGACGATCCAGAGCCCGATCGAGTGATACGGCGTCCCGGTATGCCGAACCATCCCCCGCCGCAGCGCCAGAAGCGACGCAACAAACGTGGCCCCCAGCAGAAGGTAGCAGAGCTGCGCGAAGAGCTTCATCGCGGCGAGCGCCTCCTGCTCCGCCTCCCGGCCGGGGGGGAGGCTTCGGATGGCCCAGGAGAACCCCTCGGCATCGGCGCGATAGAGATACCAGAGCTTTGCCGGCAGAAGCATAACCGCGCGGAGCGGGCTCGCAAGGAGATGACCGATGGCAAGCCGGCGCGCCAGCTCGTTTCTGGAGGGCTCGTCGGGAGCCCCCGCATAGGCCCGCTCGATCGTGTCGTTCAGCAGATAGGTGCCGTTCGCCGAGGGATTGTTGCCAATGAACAGGTTAATGCCGTCGTTGTTCGAGAGGATGCCGAACCGTCCGAACACCGCATGGTTTCTCGCCATCCAGGGGAGCACCGCCACGGCGATGACCAGATAGACGATCGCCGCTCTCCTGATGATATCGCCGGAAGGAACGCGGCGACGGCCGGCGATCCAGGCGGCGGCGAAGCAGAGCGCCGGCACCACGATCATCTGCGGCTTGACCAGCGTCCCGATCCCGAAGCTTGCTCCGGCCGCGAGAAGCCGGATGATCCCTCCCCGCGCATCGATCAGCAGGGCAATGCCCGCCATCAGCAGCGCGATGAAGAGCGACTCGCTCAGCAGCAGCGCGCTGTAGGCGATATGGTTCGGATAGAGCGCCAGGATCAGCGCCGCGATGCCAGCCGCGCGATCGGAGGCGAAGATCGTCCGGGCGATGCGATGAACCGCGACGATCGCGATACAGTAGAAGATGATATTGGCGATCATCGCCGCCGTCACCGACACACCCACCACCGAGAAGAGAAGCCCCAGGAATCCCGGATATCCGACCGGCCAGTAGGCGGTCGGGGCGCCATCGATCGCGTAGCCGGCGCCGGCGGCGATCTCCCCGGCGCGCGCGAAGTACCATCCGGCGTCGCTGGCGGGGGCAATTCCGGCGCCGAGCGCCCAGCAGATCCATCCCGTCCGCACCGCCACCGCAAGCAGCAGCGCCGGCGGAAGGAGCCCGTATCGGCGCCCCCTGCTCACCGTCCCGACACCAGGGGAAGGGAGACGTCGGCGCCGTTCACCGATATGATCATATGCCCCGCGATGATGATCAGAACACGGCCGGCTGCGGATAGAGATGGCAGCGCACCCAGTGCCCCGGCTCCATCTCGACCAGCTCCGGCTCGACGTTGAAGCAGATATCCATCGCGTGGTCGCAACGGGTGTTGAACTTGCAGGCGGTCGGCATCTCCAGGATGTTCGGCACCATGCCGCGGATCGCCTTCAGACGATGCTTCCGCATCCCCTGCACCGGATGCGGGATCGATTCGAGAAGGCCCTGCGTATAAGGGTGCAGCGGATTGTTGAAGATCTGCCTGACGGTCCCCACCTCCTGCACGCGGCCGCCGTACATCACGATCACCCGCTGGCAGGTCTCGGCGACAACGGCAAGATCGTGGGTGATCATGACGATGGCCGAGTCGCGGCGCTCCTTCTTCAGACGGAGCATCAGCTCCAGGATCTGCGCCTGGATGGTCACGTCGAGCGCCGTGGTGGGCTCGTCGGCGATCAGCAGCTGGGGATTGCAGGCCAGGGCCATCGCGATCATCACGCGCTGGCGCATGCCGCCGGAGAACTGGTGCGGATAATCCTCCATCCGCTTCCGCGGATCGGGGATGCCGACAAGCTCGAGCATCTGCACGCCCCGCTCGAACGCCTCCTTTTTGCCCACCGGCTCATGCTGCAACACCATCTCCATCACCTGATACCCGACCTTGAAAACCGGGTTGAGGGAGGTCATCGGCTCCTGGAAGATCATGCCGATCTCGTTGCCCCGGCGGCGGCGCATCTCCGGCAGCGGCAGCTTCAGCAGATCGGTGCCGTTCATCGTGATCGACCCGCCGACGATCTGGCCGGGCGGGTTCGGAATCAGACGCATGATCGACAGAGCCGTCACGGATTTTCCCGATCCGGACTCGCCGACGATCCCAAGCACTTCGTCCTTGTAGATATCGAACGATACACCATCGACCGCCTTGGCAGTCCCGGATTCGGTCTTGAAATATGTTCTGAGGTCGCGGACCTCGACGAGTTTCTCTTGAGTCACGCTAATCTATCGTTAATGGTATACGCTGTACGGCCGCGGGGGAAAAGGGAGGGGCGCCCGATCGATGCGCCCCTGTGGTCTGATTCGATTATCGGAGTCGCGAGAAGACTTTCGGATCGAACGCCTCGCGGATCCCCTCGCCAATGAACGTCACCAGCATCAGCGTCAGGAACATGGCGCTGATGGGGCTCAGGATGAGCCACCAGTTCTGGAAGTTTCCGCTGAAGTTCTTCAACCCGATATCCACCATCTGTCCCCAGCTCGGGGTTGGGGGGGGAAGCCCGAAGCCAAGGTAATCGAGACTGACCAGCGAGCTGATGCCGCCGATGATGGCGAACGGAAAGGTGGCGATGATCGGCGTCAGCGAGTTCGGCAGGATATGCTTGAAGATGATCTGGCTGTCGCTGGCGCCAAGGGAGATCGCCGCCGAAACGTAGTCCTTGGCCTTCTCCCGGTAGAACTCGCCGCGCATGTAGTAGGTCATCCCGGTCCAGCCGAAGATCACCAGCAGCCCGACCAGCATAAAGAAGTTCGGGTAGATGATCGAGCTGATAATGATGATCACGAACAGCGCCGGCAGCGCCTGCCAGATCTCGATGGCCCGCTGCAGATACAGATCGAACCTGCCGCCGTAGTAGCCCATCAGGCTGCCGATCGAGACGCCGAGAAGATCGGTCAGCAGCGTCAGCATCAGCGCGAAGGAGATCGAGACGTTGAAGCCGTAGCACATCCGGGCGAACACATCGCGCCCCGTATCGTCGGTGCCCAGCAGATGGGTGGTCGACGGAGGCTGGATCACCGCGTCGTAATCGCTCTCGTACGGATCCCAAGTATACAGCGGCATCAGCACCCAGTTGTCGCTTCCGGCATCCTCCCACTGCTGGTCGAGCTGGCGGTACGGAGCCTCGCTGGCGATCCCCGCCATGCCGAACGTTTCGCCGGAATAATACTGCCCGAAGACCGGGAAGTAGTACGAGCCATTGTAGTGCACCACCAGCGCCTTGTTCCCCACCATCAGCGGGAGCGCGAACGAGAGGAGATAGAGGCCGACGAGAATGATGAAGGAGATATAGCCGCGCCGGAGCGATTTGAATTTCCGCCAGCGGCGCTGCATCACCGACAGCGACTTCTTCGGCTGCGCGAGCTGCCCGGTCCCCTGCGTCGAGCCGGTGGCCTCGCGGATCTCCCGCTGCGCCGGTTGCGCATGCTCCACCTCGGCATCAGGGACGATATGGCGCACGGGGATCGAGGGGCGCGCGAGCATGGCATCGCTCAGCTGATGCTGCTCCTCCCCTGCCTCCTGCTGCGGAACGTCGAGCGGGCCGGCCTGCTCCCCCTTCTCGTTGATCTCCTCGCGTGGAAGATCGTCGCGGGGTATGAGATTGTTCTTCGATGTATGATCCATTGAGATTCTAGTTGAGATCGTGAGCCATCCGCCATCCGATCAGCATGCCACCGGGATTACCGGAACCGGATGCGGGGATCGATCAACGCATAGAGGATATCGCTGAAGATATTGCCGGTCAGCTGAATGACCAGACCGATGACCAGGGTCCCCATGAAGACCGTGTAATCGCGCTCCACCACCGAGCGGAAGCCAACATAGCCCATCCCGTCGATATTGAAGATGCGCTCGATCAGCACCGAGCCGGTAAAGATGAGCCCCAGAGCCCCTCCCAGACCCGTTGCGATCGGGATCAGCGAGTTGCGAAGGGCATGCACGAAGATAACGCGACGCTCGCTCAATCCCTTGGCGAACGCCGTGCGGACGTAATCCTGCCCCAGATTCTCGAGCAGCGAGTTCTTCATCAGGATCGTCAGCGTGGCGAACGAGCCCACCATATAGGCGAGCACCGGCAGGATCGTGTGATGGACCTGATCGATGATCTGGTCCCACAGCGCCATATCCTCCCAGCCGGGGGATCGGAACTCGCCCAGCGGGAAATATGTGCCGCCGAGCGTCACCAGCGCCACCGCGCCGAGCGCCCATCCGGGGATGGCGTAGCCCATGAAGACGATCGCCGAGCTGGTGATATCGAACGCCGACCCGTGGCGGATCGCCTTGATGATGCCGAGCGGGATACAGATCAGATAGCTGAAGACGAAGCCGATCAGTCCGAAATAGATCGATATCGGGAAGCGGCTGGTGATCACGTCGATCACCGGCTCGGAATAGGTATACGATGTGCCGAAATCACCCGTGACGATCTTGCCGAGCCAGCGCACATAGCGCACCGGGACAGGCTTGTCGAGATCGAAGTAGCGCAGCAGCTCCTCCTTGGCCTGCTCGGGGATCTGGATATCGGCGCCTCCACGCCCGCCGCTGCCGCCGCCGCTCGCCTCGCCCCCTCCTCCCCTCTGCCCCATCTTGAACTGCATCTCGATCATCTCGAACGGACCGCCCGGGGTATACTGGAGGATCACGAAAACCACCATCGTCGCGATCAGGAAGGTCGGGATGATCAGGAGGAAGCGGCGTACGAAGTAATTGAACATAGTCTCTGTGTCGGGGATTTGAAAACTATTGCTGTGTCGTTCTCATCGCGATCGATGCGCCGGATGACGGGCGCGGCACGAACACCATGGCGGGGTCCGTGCCGCACGCTGTCATCATCTGTCTACTTCAGCGCCGGTTTGCCTGCCGAGTCGCCGGCCGGTTTCTGGGCCGTCGTCCCGGAGACCGGGGTCTGCACCGGATGCTGCTTGTTGTAGTCCGGCCAGAAGTTGATATCCACCGGGCTGACATCCATCTTCACCGACTTGTCGCTCCGTCCCTTGGCGACGGTCGCGGCCTGATCGCCGTCGTACCACCAGGTCGAGAGCACTCCCTCGAAGTCGCTGATCTTGCCGAGATAGAACTTCGGATGGCCGAACTTGTTCCAGTAGGCGATACGGGTGTACGGAGCGTACCACGAGAGCGCATACTGCTTCGAGTCCATCAGGATGCTGTCGAGCTCGCGGAGCATCTTGACGCGCTCGGCCTGGTCGAAGGTGACCTGCTCCAGATCCATGATCTGGTCGGCGCGGCTGTTCTTGAAGCCGGTCAGGTTGTTGGTGTTCGGCTTGTCGGCCAGATCCGAATGGAACGAGCTCTTTGGATTCGGATAGAGGAGGCCTCCCCAGTTGATCCATGCCAGCGAGAAGTTCCGCTCGTTCATCAGCTTGAAGTTCGACGGGCCGTCGATATTGCGAAGCTTCAGCTGGATGCCCGCGTTCTTCAGATCCTGCTGCACCGGCGTGACGATGCGGTCCAGACCCTCGGTGATCGCCATCTCGACGATGAACGGCTTGCCGTTCTTCATCAGGATACCATCGCTGTTGCGCGACGTATAGCCGGCCTCGGTAAGAAGCTGTCGGGCACGCTCCGGGTTGAAGCGATACTTCGGGTTGTTCGGGTTCTCGTACATCGAGTTCGGATAGTACGAATCGCTGATCGTATACTGGTTGTACATCAGCTTCTCGAGGAGCTGCTCGCGGTTGAACAGCAGGATGAACGCCTCGCGCACCTTCGGATCGTTGAACGGAGCGGTCCGCATATTGAACACGAAGCCGCCGATGCCCACCGGGTTATCGTTGTAGATCTTGTTGCGCTGCACAAGCCCGCGCGTCACCTCGTCGAACTTGAACTCCTCGTTCCACCACTGCGCGCGGCTGATCAGATAGAGATCGGTCTCCCCCTTCTTGAACTTCTCGAGCGTCAGACGCTCGTCGCGCACCACGACGATCTTGATCTTGTCGAAGTTGTTGACCCCGCGGTTGATCGGGTAATCCTTCCCCCACCAGTTGGCGCGGCGGGTGAGCGTCACCGACTTCTGCTTCTCCACGTCGCTCGGCTGCACGATGTACGGGCCGGTGCCGGGAACCATGTCGTACTGGTACTTCGTCAGGTAATCCTTCCCGGAAAGCCCGCCGATGACATGTGCCGGCAGGATCGTCGTCCCGCCGAAGTACAGCATGTTCTTCCAGTTCTTCGTCTTCGAACGCACCGAAAATATGTACGGCGAGATCACCACCGGAG
>Ga0164241_10000226_pt1 | contig 132923 bp, 114 predicted proteins | sample OricomyardsoilBY_FD_108780 | JGI IMG/M metagenome (GOLD analysis project Ga0164241, IMG submission 108780) | Backyard soil microbial communities from Emeryville, California, USA - Original compost - Back yard soil (BY) | ecosystem: Environmental > Terrestrial > Soil > Unclassified | place... | reverse complement strand
GGTCGGAGCGGGGTAACCGGTCGCGGTCAGGGTGAGGGTGAAGGTGGAGCCTACCGTAGCGGTTGCGGTGGCTGGGCTGGTGATGACGGGCGCCTGGTTGGCGGGATTGACGGTGATGGTCAGGGGCTTGGCGTCGTCTTCACAGATCCCGTTGGTAGCCGTGACCGTTAGTGGAAAAGAGCCTGAAGCCGTGGGAGTCCCGGAGATGACCTTGGTGCCCGGGGTATAGGTCAGGCCGGTGGGCAAGGTGCCGGTAACGGCGATGGTCGGAGCGGGGTATCCGGTCGCGGTCAGGGTGAGGGTGAAGGAAGAGCCTACCGTAGCGGTTGCGGTGGCTGGGCTGGTGACGACGGGTGCCTGGTTGGCGGGATTGACCTTGATTTTCAGGGTTTGTGAGGCGGCCGGAGAGACGCCATTGGATGCCGCCACGGCGATCTCGAATTCGCCCGCGGTAGCGGGTGCCGTTCCGGATAGAACGTGGCTACCTGCATTATAAGTAAGCCAGGCGGGTAATCCGGTTGCGGTGATTGTCGGCGCGGGATAACCGGTCGCGGTGACGGTGAAGGAAAAAGCAGCGTTGACCGTGGCTGTCGCCGTTGCGGCGCTGGTGATGGTGGGGGCGAGGTTGGCGGGGCTGACGGTGATGGTCAGAGGCTTGGTATCGTCCGATCCAACCCCATTGGTGGCGGTGACGGTAAGCGGGAAAGAGCCGGAAGCCGTGGGGGTCCCGGAGATGATCTTGGTGCCCGGGGTATAGCCTAAGCCGGGTGGCAAGGTGCCGGTAACGGCGATGGACGGAGTGGGATAGCCCGAAGCGGCGAGGGTAAAGGTGAAAGCGGAACCTACGGTGGCCGTCGCCGTTGCGGCGCTGGTGATGGCGGGCGCTTTATTAACCGTGACCTCTATTTCATCGGTGGCGTCCACCTCTCCTTCTTGGCTGGCCGTGACGGTGATGGTATAGACACCGGTTGCCGAAAAGGTGGCTGTGGTCGTCGATTCATCGGAAGGGGAGACTGAAACGCTTGCGCTGGAAGCAGTCCAAGCATAAGTGATGGGACTGTTCATCGGAGTGCCGGTGGCGTTCAAATCAAGGCCCACGCTTACCCCGGTTAAAATGACGGAAGTGGGTGTCGTCTCATCGATTTTAACCATGAGGGCATCGGCATCTTGCCCCATACCCATCACGACCAGGCATAGCAGGATGGCCCAGGTTTTCTTTATCGATGAATTCAAGCTTCGCACTTTCACCCGTATCGCAATCAATTCCCGATTCGGCTGGGGGAAATCCCCTGATAGGCAAAGCTAACTCGCGGGAATAATCGTCTCTCGGTATGGCAAAGAAGATTCGGAAAAGGCTGGCATTTGGATAGAGCGACGCCTGGGTTTTGTAAAAAAAATCGACGTCAATTTCTCAAAAGTTTAGTCCTTGTCGGCCCACCTTTTATCGCCGTGGTTTGCAGGCGGATAAACCCATGGGGGGGCGGCTTTAATTCCAAAACTGTCTCTCCCACGCCCAAAGGCTTATTTTGCAGCAAAACCTTAAATTTGCCGTCCGTTTGTACCCAAATCGCGGAAAACAGGGTGGGTTGTGGATTTTGCACGCGAATACGCCAACCCTGAAAAATTCTTCCAAAATGCCAGGAAAAATCGCCGGGCGTGCCCTTGGCCAAGGCAAAGCCGGGAATGTCTTGCAGGCTGGCTTGGGGGCCGACCAAGATCTGCATGCTATCGGTTGCCAGCGACCAAATCGCTAAGGGCCGCTGCAAATCCAAGGCTTGTTTCAATCCCCTTTGCGGGATCCAAGCCCAAGCCTGGTATCCGGGTGGTAATTCCTGCGACCATACCCGAATCTCGGAAGGTTGGACCGATGGTCCGGCCTGACGATAGCCCAAATGGAAAGCGACCACCTTCCCCTCCGCGGGGGCAATGAAATCGCCTGTGAGCCAATGCTGGTCGCGACGGAGGCTTAGGCCCGCCGAGGAAGAGATTCCGGGGCTGGGCAGGGGCTTTTCGTCTTCCGGACCCATCCTATCTTGGGCCCCCGGATAAGCGCCGAAAGTAACGGGCATTCGATTCGTTTCCCCCATAGTGATTTGCCAACTGCTGGATGACGCCGAGGATTTTTTCGCTAGGCCATTCAAGCTATTGGATGTTGGCTGCTTGGTGAGGAGGGTCACCAAGGAATCCTGTCCCCGATTGTAAACGAAATAGCCGCGCCAAGGTTCCAGGCTATCGGACGGGGCATAATCCAAGCTGGAATGACGGAAAGCATTGACCGCGCGGATTTTGCTTTCGGCAAAGCCCGGCAGGGTATGGGAAACCGGCCACCACAGGGTCTGCAACGAAGGATTCGCGATCAAATTCCAACCCGGGTGCAAATCGACTTTAAAATGGCCGTCGGTATCGGAAGCCGTCGTCAGTAGCTGGGAGATTTTAACGGTATTCAGAGGTTTGTCGGAGGCGAGCCAAAGCCCTACTCCGGATTGCAAAGCGGCGTCGGGTTCGATTTCCTGGTAGTCTCCCAATAGATTCCAACTGAAGGCCTTGAAATTCGCCTCGGGGTTGGCCTTCGCGATTTCCTTCAGGGTAAGCGGAGTCGCCTTGGAGGTGGGGAAGCCCAATAATTCATAGCGGTAGTCCTCCTCTCCCAGGCTCAAATCAGAGCGTGTACTGATGGATTTGAATCCTTGGGCCAAGACGAAATTCCCGGATCCGCCCTTGGGGAAAAAGCCGCCATTCATCCAATCGCTGCCCCTGACCTGGAACCAGAGATCCTGGATGGATCCGGGCGGGTTTTTGAAGCGCAGCATCAAGGTGTCCTTAGCCGCAGCCACCTGACGCTTGGGGCTCCATTCCGCCTTCGCGCTGGAAGTAACCTCGAAAGTGGCATTGGAGATTTGATCCGCGATTTCCAGCCTTACTTCGGTGGAGTCGCCGGCCGTAATGGATTGGGATATCCACTTGAACCGGGGCGGAACGGTGTCCTTACCCAGGGCGTAAATGCCGGTCCGCCCGACAAGCGCCGGAAAATCCTTGGTCAGGAAATAAACCTTGGGGCCTTCCAGGCGGTAGAGGGCATAACCCTCCGCTTTGACGGGGGTCAGGTTCAGATCCAAGGTGTCGGATTTGGCGGTGATCGTAACCAATTCCAAAAAATGGATTTCCTGGGATTCGGTGGGCGCCGGATTCAAGCGGATGGTGACGGAGTCGGCGGGTCCCGAGCCCGGGCCCAAGGTGATTTGGTAATCCTTGGAAGTGATGCCGGAAGGCCCCAGCAAGGAATCGTCATAGATTTGGTTGACGTAAAACCGCCCGTCGAACAGGCCTTCGCTCAGTTCCGCCTGGCTGCCCGTGCCCAATACCGAACGGGCCTGGATATGCAGGTTGGCGTGGACCGGTATGGGTTCTTGCGGACGGTAAGGCTTCGCGAAATTCATGTCGAAGGCGGAGTCTCCCTCGGTATACCAGATTTCCGCCCCGGGGGTCACGCAATTCAAATAGACCGGCGTCCCGCTGGCCACGGTCCCAGGCGGCGGGGTTGAGTAAGGAGTCGCGGGCAAAAGGGTATAGCGTTCCTCGGACAATTCGCTAGGCTGCGATCCCGGCTTGAAGGCTTTCATCGACAAGATGGTCGAAGTGTCGAAGGTGAGGACCGCGCCCGATACCGCGATTTTCCCCGCGGACTCGGTGGGTGTGCTGCCATCCGTGGTGTAGTGGATGATTGCGGCCGTATCGGAATTCGATATCGTAACGGATATGGAACCGGTAAACTTCCGTCCGGGCGGCGAGGATTGGGGCGCCGGTAATTTGGGGGTTACCGTCTTGACATAGGTCCAGCTGTTGATGGCGCTCTGTATGGTGCCATCGCGGGTGATGCAAAGCGCTTTGATCACGGTGGTATCGGTGCCGCCCAGTAAAATCCTGTCCGCCGCTCCGAATAGGGTGCCGACGGAAGGCGGCTTGGGATCAACCCCGCTCAGGGTATAATAGATGGATGCCTTCGGCGTGAACGCCTTCAACACGACTTCCAGCGAGTCCTTGTATTCGTAGATGCCCGGAGTCGAGGGGAAAGCCGCGGCGGCGCTCAGTTTCATCTGGTAGGTCTGGCGGTAGAGATCGCTGGTTTTATAGGTCACGCCGGCGATGGGGGCGGGCGCGAAGGTTTTGGCGGACAGGGTCCGCGTCGAATCCAGCAAAATAGGGTGATCGGCGGAATAGAGGGGGCTGGCGACGCCGGGTTCGGAGCCGTTCAGGGTATAGCGTATTTCGCTGCCCGGCAAAGGGTTTTGCAGGCGCACCAACAGGGAATCGAAAAAGGTCCCGCCCGCCGGAATGGCCGTGGGCGTGGGGGCCAACGGGGTATAGGTATAGGTGGCTTTGGCTTCCGCGCTGGCGGTCAATTTATCCGAATAGGCGTAGGCGCGGATGATGGTGGCGGGGGTATCGATTTTCCCGCTCAGCACGATGGCCCGGCTGTAAAACAGGGCCTTGGCATTGGTTTTGGGGTCGCTGCCGTCGCGGGTATAGTAAATGTCCGCGCCGTCGCTCGAGGTCAAGGTGACCGTCAAAGGCTCGGTATAGGCCGTATTATTGGCGGGAGAGAGGACCGGCGTCGCGGCCGTTTTCTTCAGGTAATAGGTTTCGCTCAGGACCGGGCTATTGTCCCAGCCGGCCTTGGTGGCCATGACTTTCAGGGTGACGCCCTTTTCCGTCGGGGTAACGCTTACATTACCCCCAACGGCGGCGACGGCGCTTTTGGTCGTGGGGGTCGAACCGTCCAAGGTATAATGCAGGGTCGAACCCGACTCTTCCACGGAAAGATCCACCGTGACCTTGCCCGGATAGTATCCGCCGGCAGGATCGGCCGAGGGTTTGGGCAGGGGCTTAAGCGTATAGGAAGCCGTGGCGATGTCGCTGGTGTAATAGCCGAGAATGCTCAGGCTATTGACGCAAACCGCTTGGATATCGGTCGACTCGTCCAAGGTGAGCGTGATCGGCGAGGAATAGCTGTTGTCGGTGACCCCCGGCTTCCGGCCATTGGTGGTATAGATGATGCGGTACTGCGACGAGGAGCAGGAAATTTTAACCTTGAGATCCTCGGTGAAGGTTTGCGAAGGGGGATTGAAGGTGGGAGGCGCCGGGGTTTGCCCAAGCCCGAGTTGCCCCCAGGACAAGGCTGCGAAAAGTCCGACGATGTAAATGACAGGTTTCATGAAGGCCGATTTGGAGACGTCCGAATTTTGGACGTTAAAGTTATTTTAGCCGGATTGGAGGGTTTCCGAATCCCAATCCGGGAAGATCCATCTAAAATATTGAGTTTTTTTACCTGAAGAGCCGACATGTTGAACATCACTCAAATATCCCATCAAACCCCTTGGGACGAAAAACCGTCCTTGCGGGACGGCCGTTGCTGGATATTTCCGGCCAACCGGGATATTTCCGATGAATTACCTGTCCTTAGCCGGACCTTGGACCCGTTTTTGCAACAATGGGCCGCTCATGGAGCGCCGGTTCAAAGCGAAGCGGCCTTGCTGCATGGCCATTTCCTGGTCATTGCGGAAGGTTTGGCGGGGGAGGCGAGCTCAGGTTGCAGCCAGGATAGCTTGCGCCAAGTCATCCGGGATTTGGAGAAGTCCCTCCAAACCCAGCTAATGGCGGGCGGGCGCATTTATTGGATGGATGGGGAAGGCGGCGTATCGACGACGGATAGGAAAGGCTTTCAAGCGGCCTATCGGGAAGGCCGGGTGAATCCGGAAACCTTGGTTTTCGATACCTTGATCGAAAAAACCGCCGACATCAGGCGAGACGGCTTTTTGAAAGCGGCCGCGAATTCCTGGCACCAAAAATTATTCGGGTAATAATCGCGCGTCTTGACCTAGGTCGAGGGGGCCGGACCCCTTGCCCAAACCCGGAGCCCCCGCCAAGGCTTGGCCTATGAATTCCTTCGCGAACAGGACGGCCTCGCTTAAATGGTGGCCGAGCGCCAGCCGGCAGGCGAGGGCGGAAGACAGGACGCAGCCGGTGCCATGGGAGTTCAGGGTATCAATCCGGTTACCGGGGTAATGGGTCAATACCCCTCTCTGCCATAACCTGTCTTCGGGAGCGCCGGCCAAATGGCCGCCCTTCAGGAGTACCGCGCAGGGTAAAGGCCCAGCGAATTCGGCCAGCCAGGTGTCTATTTCCCCGCTCCGGGAATCCGGGAGAGCGCGGTGGCCGCTTAATAAGCCGAACTCCTCCAGATTGGGAGTGATGACGGATACCAAGGGAAACAAATCCTCCTGAAAGCGATCCATCGCGGCGGGCGCCAAGAGCGGGGTGCCATTGGAAGAGAAAAGAACGGTATCTAAAACGATGGGCAGACCCCGGAATTCAGGCTCGCGCAAAAGCCGGGTCATGGCATTCACCATGGCCAAACTTCCCAAGGCCCCGATTTTGACCGCAGCCGGGTGGATGTCGCGGCAGGCGGTCAGGGCTTGTTCGTAAACCGCTTCGGGTTGATTGGGGACGAGGCTTTGAACTCCCAGGGTGTCCTGCACGGTCTCCAGGGTAATGGCCCCCATGGGATAGCAGCCATGCCGGTTGACGACTTGCACGTCGGCGATGAAACCTGCGCCGCCGCTGGGATCCAATCCCGAAAACACGAAAACACATGGGGGGGTGCCGGCTGGGTTCGGCGTATTTTGCATATGGGATGCCTTACTCCTGGATAAACCGTGACGCCCAGGTACGGACCTGTTTGCCGTTCAGCATGTGAAATCGGCGCAAACGCCCCAAGGTTTCCGCCGAGAAATGGGTCAAGGGAATAGGTATCAATTTTCGATTGAACCGTCGCGCCAGCCCGATCATCCTCAGGTTAGGCGGTTTCTCGGCCACGTAAGCCAGGCACTTTTCGCGGGAGAAGCATAAGGCGCCGTAAACCAGTTGTTCAGCCAAGGATTTCAGGCCCAGGGACTCGGCGGAAACGGAAAAAATATCGGGAATGGGCCGCGGGGGAAAAAGCAGGCTCAAGCCGCCGTATTCGCCTTCGGCAATTCCCGGGCCGAGCATTTTGTCCATCGGATCGGTGGCGTAGAAAGTCAGGGTCGATTCCTGCCGGTGCTCGGCATACCAAGTCACGCGCTGGGGGTAACGTTCATCGTGGCCTTGATCGAAAAGAATGATGACGGTGTCGACCTTCCGCGTCCGGGGCGGCGCCTCCTTGACGAAAATCCCGCGGGTATGCCATTGGCGCAAGGTTTCCCGCATATCGATGCCGTCTTTCAGGCTGGACGTCAGCCTTTCCACCCGGGCATGGGTTTGAAGATCCATGTCTTGCGCGCGCGCGCGAACGACGCGGTTGAACTTTTCGATGCGGGCGTCTTCCGGCAAATGGGAGCATAGGCCCCGGTGATCCCAGGCGTAGCGGTATTCCCTTTGCTTGCGTTGATCCGGTTCGCGCTTCAGCCTGACGGCCTTCCAGGCTTTGGGCGCATCGGCGAGGAGATTGAAGGCTTCCGCGGCCTCTTCCTCCGGCGCCTTAATCTTTTCCGGCCCGATTTCCAGCCACGCTTCCCTCTCCGGCGTGAAATAGGGGTAATACCGGGCGGCGTCCAAGAGTCTGGCCGCATAGCGGGATCCCAATACGCCCTTGGCCGCGGTTACCAAATCGAAAAGCGAAGGGGAAAGCCCGCCCTCGAGGGCGGCGAGATTCCGGGTGAAGTTCAAGGCCTGCTGTATGCCTTTCACGGTGACGGCGCGCTTTTCCACGGCCATGTCGAGAAACTGTTCCCTGGTCCTGAGGAATAAGGCCTTGATGGTTTCGAAATAGGGCCGCGGGGACGAGAAGGGGTTTTGTCTTTCCTTTTCCACCTCGGCCGAAAAGAAAGGCGCTTCGCCCAGACCGAAATACAATTGGGCGGGTTTGACGAAGTGGAAATCGGCCGTCCAGGGGGTTTCGTTTTCGCTGGGAGCGCTGCCGCCGCGAGGGTTTGCGAACGCTTTCTCAACCCACGGCAATACCGGGTAATCCAGCAATACCAGCACATTTTCAAAACGCGCCCGCAATTCCCGCAGCCTTTGGACGATGATCCGGCCCACCGCCTCCCAGGCCTCGGCGTGGCCTTCTCCCATACCTCGGAGGGCGAATCGGTGATAGCCTTCGGGACCCAAGGCGGGAAGCAACTGCGGATCGGGGAGGGAGACGCGGCGCGGATGGGCGAACCGGGTGGCGTCTTCCAGGAAGCGCAAGGGCAGTTTTCTCAGGCGGGCTTGCCGCCAGGCTTCGACATAGGCGTCGCATGGATCGAAAGGTAGGTAACAGGTAGGTGACTGACCCCACCGGGATTCGCGGAAAACCAGGGCTCCCACTTCGGGCAAGGCATCCAGTCCCATACCCAATTCCTCGTCCCAACCGGCCGGAAAGCCGATTCCAATGGCTTGGTAAGGTTTAGCCCACAGCGCCTGCCGTACGGCCAAAGAGAATACCGCCGACCCGTGCCGGACGGGTAGGATGTCCAGCCCGGGCGCCCAAGTCCAGGGTCGGTAACCGTCCTTATCCCACATCGCGGCCGGTCCCTTCAATCCGGGCGGAGGGGGCTTTCGCCATCGAAAAAGAAATCGCCGATGTCCAGACCCTGGGTCGAAAGGCCGGCCTGCCGTCGGCGCTTGGCGGTGTTTTCCAAGTCGAGCGCTTCGGGGCCTAATATGCTGGCGATGGAGCGGTCGAAAAGTTCCGAAGCGTCTCCCGCCCGCATGGCCGCGAGTTTGGAGGCGAAGCGGATGGCGTTCAGCCCGTCGCGGATGGAATAGGGCAAATCCAGGGCATGGGCCTTTTGCAAAAATCCCACGCAAATATTCAGTAGCTCCTCGGGAGCGTCCGGCAGGTTATAACGCAGGATTTGCAATTCCTCGGCTTCATCCGGAAAGGGTAATTCGATGGCCGGCTGGATGCGCGAGAGGATATAGTCGGGGATTTCGAAAGTACTGTCGTCCTCATTCATGGTGACGGCGCAGCGGAAGTCCGCATGGGCTGGAATGGTGATGCCGGCGACCAGGGAGTCCACCGAGCGCCGGTCGTCGAGCAGGGGAGCGAGGGAAGCCCAGCTTTTTTCCGACATGCGATTGCCTTCGTCAAGCACCGCGACTCCGCCCAGAATCACGGCGGACAGAAGAGGAGAGGCTTGATAGCGGATACGCCCGCCCGCGTCGAGCACCGGCGTCAGGATGAGATCTTCCGGCCGGGTATCGGCGGTGCATTGCATGATGAAAACGTCCTGTTTCCGCCTGCGGGCCGCCGCCATGGCCAGGGTGGTTTTGCCCAACCCTGGGTGGCCGATGAGGCGGGGCGTCAGCGGCCTATCCGTCGAGGAAAGGGTCAGCCAGCAGGCCATCAACTCGGTGAGGGGTTGCTCCTGGCCTATCCACTCCACGGCAAGCGTGACGGGCTGGCTGAGATGGATTTCGACTCCGTCTAGGTTTAGGCTTTGCATGCCCACGAATTTACATCGAAGGCGGAGATGGGCGCGGAGAAGGGCCCGTTATTCGTCCCGAGCGCGCCGGCTTTCTTTTTTCAACTCATCCAATTGGGGCTGTAATTGGGCGGTATAGCAATCCGGGCAAACCGAATGCGAAACGTCGGCTCCGATGCGGTGTTGCATATAGGTCTCCAGCTTTTGCCAATACCCCGCGTCCTCCCGGACCTTCTTGCAATACATGCAAATGGGCACCAACTCCTTCAAATCGTTGAATTGCCGGTGAAAGTTCAGGATGCGGCGGGCGACATGGAGGCGGGCATGCAAGGCGTCGGTATCCAAGGGTTTGGATAGGAAGTCATCGACGCCGGCCTCCATCGCCTGTTGAAAGAATCCCGGTCCCGAATGGCCGGTGAGCATGATGAAATAAGTGTATTCGCTATTGTTTTGCGCGCGGATGAAGCGGCACAGGTCGAAGCCGTTCTTGCCCGGCATTTCCATATCGCTGACCACCAAATTGGGCGCGAAATTCCGGTAAAACTCCGCCGCCTCATTGCCGTCCTTGGCCACATGCAATTCAGGGGTAATCGATTTCAGGGCGGCGACTAGAATCTTACGCGTCAAGTCATCGTCTTCGGCAATCAGTATTCTCATGGCGCCTCCGCTTGATACAGCCGCATCGCATAGGCGGTTGCCTTCAGGAGTTGTTGGATGTCCGCTATTCTCGCATTCAAATCGATCACGGCGCCTTCGGCCATATCGCATTCCAGGGACTTGGCCGATTCGGTGAGACGCGAGGCGCCAACGGTGACACAAGCTCCCTTGAAGGCATGCAGGGCCTGGAGAAATGGCTTTTCACCTTGATTTATCCGCGCCGCGCCATTTTCCAAAGCCGCCAAATCCTGTTCCGCCGTTCTTAAAAAGAGGTCCAGCAAATCGGAGACGTCTTGCTTTTCCAGGCCGGGGAGCAGGCGTTTGGCGTCAAATAAGGGGAGATTTTGGGGATTTGAAGGCAAGGCGGATAATCCTTTGCAAAAGGCGTATACTATCAGGGATATCCCCGATGGCATTATTGTAATGGGGGCCTGCCCAAACGGCAATCCCCGAAACACAGGAAGCCATCGGAAATCGGGCGGACGAGGGAAAAATAATGGTCTAATTCAACCCTATTATGGCGGTAGGTTTCGGCTTATTCGAAATTCTAGGTACTATTTCCTGTCCTATTTTAACTGGCATGGAGAAACTTTCATGACTCGGATACTTTTGATAGACGATCACCCGGTATTACTGGAGGGTCTGCAACTCCTGTTGAAAAAACAGGAAGGGCTCGCCGTATGCGGTCAGGCGAAATCGTCCGAGGAGGCCATGGTTCTGGTTCGGAAAGAGAAACCCGACCTCGTCATCCTGGATTTCAGCCTCGGTGGAGAACCGGCCGTCGGTTTGATCCGGGAAATCAAGGAAGCCGTGCCGGGTATCCGGGTATTGATGTACTCCATGCACGATATCAATGCCTATTCCGATCGGGTTTCACGGGCCGGCGGTGACGGCTACGTGATGAAGGAAGAGTCGGCGGAAACTTTATTGGCGGCCATCCGGGCCGTGATTTCCGGACGCTCCTGGTTCCCCATCAAAAACGGCGATATTCCCGAAAGCGGCATTAAGTCCAAGGTCGCCTCGCTATCCAATCGCGAATTGGAAGTTTTCGAATCCCTCGGCCGTGGCTTAGGCGTTAAAGACGTCGCCCTGAAATTGGGTTTATCGGCCAAGACCGTGGAGACCCATTGCGCCAGCATCAAGCGCAAAATGGGCCTGCCCAATGCCCATCACCTTTTTCAGGCGGCCGCCCGTTGGGAGCAGGCTGGCCGGGTTTAAATCGGCATCCGGCTAAACTTGCCGCCGATTTCCATTTTACGCGATCAGAGTACGGCCCTCTATACTTAGTTTATGAGTATGGAGAAAGTCATCATCATCGGTTCCGGCCCCGCGGGGCATGCGGCGGCCGTATACGCCGCCCGCGCCAATCTCAATCCACTCCTGTTCGAAGGCTTTATGGCCGCCGGCGTGGCGGCGGGCGGCCAGTTGACCACCACCACCGAGATCGAAAATTATCCCGGCTTCACGACTATCGGCGGCCCCGAATTGATGCATCGCATGCGCGAACAAGCGGTACATTGCGGGACCCGTATCCGGACCGAAACCATAGCCAAGGTCGACTTTTCCAAAAAACCTTTTCAAATGTGGAATGAAGACGGCGAATTATTCGAATCGCATGTCGTCATCCTGGCTACGGGGGCCACGGCCAAGCGCATGGGCGTTCCCGGCGAAGTGGACTTATGGCAGCGCGGGATTTCCGCCTGCGCGGTTTGCGACGGTGCCTTGCCGATTTTCCGCAATCAACCCCTGGTCGTGGTCGGCGGCGGAGACACCGCCGTGGAGGAAGCGACCTATCTGACCAAGTTCGCCAGCAAGGTTTATTTGGTCCACCGCCGCGACGAATTGCGGGCCAGCAAGGCCATGCAGCAACGCGCTTTCGACAATCCCAAAATCGACTTGGTTTGGAATCATGTCCTGGAATCGGCGCATGGCAAGGATTTTCTGGAAAAGGTCCGCATTCATGACGTCAAGGGCGGGGGCCGACGCGATATCGAAGCCAAAGGCTTGTTTTATGCCATTGGCCATACGCCCAATACCGCCTTTTTGGAAGGGCAGATCAAAACCGATGAAAGCGGCTATATCCTGACCGAACCGGGAACCACCAAAACTTCGGTCCCCGGGGTTTTCGCGGCGGGCGACGTGCAGGATAAAAAGTATCGCCAGGCCATCACCTCGGCGGGTACCGGCTGCATGGCGGCCTTGGACGCCGAAGGCTATTTGGCGGAAATAGGGCTTGCTCACTAAGGCCCTTAACCGCCTGGCTTAAACTCTCTCCCGTCCGGGATCAAACCAAATCGGAAGCCAAAGCCTGCAAGGAAAGCCAGCGTTGGGCATAGCCGTGGCGGCCATGGACCCAGGCTTGATTGCTTTCCGCCTGCCCGCTCGTCAGGGTTTCCCGCGTCCGCCAGGCATTCACGGCCTCTTCGGGGCCTTCAAACCATTTCACTTTGGTTTCGGCCAGGCATTCGCGCAGCAAGGGTCCCGATTCGATCAAGGGAATGCAACCCAAGGCCATCAACTCGTATACCCGGGGGCTGACATGGCTCTGGGCGCGATCGGCCGCGGGATCTTCATAGGGCAAGTGCAAGCCGTAACGGTATTGGCTTAATAAGGCCGTGCTTTCCTCGCTATTCACCGTGTCGCGGATTACCGCCTTGGATAGAGGCCCTTGATAAAGCGACCAACCCGTGCCGGCTAATCCCAGGACGGCGCCGGCCGCCATCAAAGCCTCCAGCACCCGCACGCGGTAGGCGCTTGGCAGGCCGATGAAAACCAAGGCATCCAATCGGAGGGACCAGGCCTTGCCCTGGCGCGAGGCGGACAGGGCCATGGGTCCGCAGGCGGTAGGCAAAAAGTGGAAGCGAATGCCGGCCTCGGCGCCGGCGATTTCGAGCGGGCCTCTTTGGATGGCGCAAAAGGCGTGGTAGGCAGGCAGGACTTGCCGCCAGTAGGCGGCCTGCCGGAAGTCTTCGATAAACCAATGCAGGGTTTTTATGCCCTGCTTTTGGAGCAGTCTTAAGGTGAAGTAAGTGATGGGCGCCAAGGCTATCACCAGAAGATGGGTGACGGCGTGATCGAGGGCTGAAACGATCAGGGCTTGATTGGTCAAATCAACGCGCATATCGTCGTCAGGTTCACGCAACAGTTTTTTGAATCCGTCCAGATAAGCCTTGGTGTCGAAAGCGACGCAAGCGCCTCCGTCGGGGCTGGCCTGGGCCGAGGCCAACAGGTCGAGGCCGACTTGCCTCGCCGCCCCTTCGGGAGGCAGGACTATCATCCAAGTCTTATCCACCGGGGGATTATACCGTTTTCACCCCGGCCTTGCCGCAGGACAGCGGATGGCTATTCATGTCCGCGCCCAACCCCGGGAGCGCAGCACCGCCTCATGCCAAGCCTCCAGGAGCGCGCGGCGGCGCGTGGCGGTGAGTCGGGGACGGTAGGTGTGCGAAGCCTTGGGCAAGGCGGTTAATTCCCGACGGCTGATGAGTCCCGCCCCGAGGGCGGCGAGGGTGGCGGCGCCCAGAGCGGTGATTTCCGCTTGATCGCTGACTTCGACGGGAATCCCCAGAATATCGGCCTGGAATTGCATCAGGAAAGGGTTGCGGGTCGCGCCGCCATCGGCTTGCAAAACCCGGATGGCCGGTTGACCCATGGCCGCGCAAAGGTCGCTGCTTTGGTAGGCGATGGCCTCCAGGGCCGCGCGGGCCAGATGCGCCCGTCCCGTGCCCCGGGTCATGCCGATGATTAATCCCCTGGCATCGGCATCCCAATAAGGCGTTCCAAGGCCCGCGAAAGCGGGAACGAAATAAACGCCTTCATTGCCCGGCAGGCTTTGGGCGAGCGCCTCGGTTTCCTCGGCGTGGGCGATGATTTTCAGGCCGTCGCGCAGGAATTGCACGGCCGCTCCGGCGACGAGCACAGCCCCTTCATGGGCATAGGCGGTTTGGCCGGCGATTTTCCAGGCGACGGTTCCCAGCAAACCTTTGGGCGGCGGCAAGAATTTCGCGCCGATTTGGCGCAACAGGAAACAACCGGTGCCATAGGTATTCTTGGCCTGTCCGGGTTTAAAACAGCGGTGGCCGAAAAGCGCCGCCTGCTGATCGCCCAGGACGCCACGAATGGGGACGCCTGGCAAAAAAGGCAAATCGGTGACGCCGAATTCGGCGTCCGAATCCAGGACTTCGGGCAAGGCGGACAGGGGAATACCGAAAAGGTCGAGCAGGGACGGATCCCAGCGCAGGGTTTTCACGTTGAAGAGCAAGGTGCGCGAGGCATTGCCGGCCTCGGTGACATGGCTGCGCCCGCCCGTCAACTTGTAAATCAGCCAACTGTCTATGGTTCCCAAGGCCAGGGTCCCGCGCCGGGCCGCGGCCTTGACCTCGGGGACATGGCGTAAAAGCCATTGCATCTTGGTGGCTGAAAAATACGGGTCGAAAAGCAGGCCGGTTTTTCGCCTGACCCCGGCTTCCAAGCCTCGATCGCGCAGTTGCGCGCATAGGCCGGCGGTTCTTCGGTCTTGCCAGACCACGGCCTTGGCCAGAGGTCGGCCCGTCGCCTTATCCCAGGCCACCACGGTTTCCCGCTGATTGGTCAAACCCAAGGCGCCGATATCCCCGGCTTTCAACCTGGCTTTGCGCATCGCCTGTTCCAAGGTGGCGCATTGGGTTTGCCATATCTCTTCGGCGTCTTGCTCGACCCATCCGGGCTCGGGGTAATAGAGCGGAAATTCGCGCTGGGAGGAAGCCAGGACTTCGAAAGCCGGGCCTCCGAAGATGAGGGTCCGCGAACTGGTGGTGCCCTGATCGATGGCCAAGACCGGCTTCATTCCGCCTCCTTCGCATCAGCGGAGGGATGGGCTTGCGGATAAACGGGCGGGTTCTTGCCCAGCATGCCGCGCTTGGAATAGCCGCGGTACATGAGCACGCCCACCACCGCCGAAATGGCCGCCACCCAGGCCAAGGCCTTGGCTATCAGGGGGAGGCTTTTCAATTCCGCGATGAAAACCAGGATGATCAAGAGCAAGGTGGCGATTTCATTCAAGGCCCGGTATTGCACCGATGTCAAGGGAGACGTCCCGTCCGCGAGGCGGCGGCGCAAGCGGGATGTAAAGCCGTGATAGCCGAAAAGCAACAGCAAAAAAAACAGTTTCAGGTGAAACCAGGATTGGGTCCAGGCATGGGTCAATACCATGAGCCAGATTCCGAAAGCCACCGTCAAAGTCATGGCCGGGGCGATGATGGCCCGGGACAGCCTTTTTTCCATCAGGGAAAAAGTCTGGTGCAGCACGCGCCTGTCGGGATCGGGTTTTTCAAAGGCTTCCGCATGATAAACGAAAAGGCGGACCAGGTAAAACATGCCCGCGAACCAGGCGACGATGGAAATCAGGTGCAGAGCCTTGATATAGAGATAGGCGTTCATGGCGATAAAGATAGGGCCTCTTTCCGATCTATGACCGAGGGCATGGAACAAGTATGTTCCCACGATAAGCCCACCGAAGGACGCACGATGGCGAATTCGCGACCCAAATGGATTTTACACGGCACCCGGCCCCATCTCCCCAGGTATCGGGGCACCCATGAGAGCACCGTCTCTTGGTTGGCCGCCGCCCACGCGCGCAGCGAGGCCACCTTAAGGCAAGGGGACGCCGATTTCGACGCGCCCGCCTTTCGACGCCAAATGGAAAGGCATATCCGCCGTTTCGGACCCTCCAGCCAAGTCATGGGATGGCGATTAAGCGATATCGGGGAATTTCTGGACGAAGATTTTTCCAAAAAGGATTTATTCCCCTTGCATCGCTTGCCGCAAGGCGCGCCCATGGGGCAGAGGATGGACAGGTTCGCGGACATGGCGCTGGACGCCGTGCGGGAATTGTACCCCGAAGACGGATCGGAACCGCCCGATGAGTGGATTCACGTCACCTGCACGGGATATGCCGCGCCTTCGGCTTTGCAAACCCTCGCCAATCAACGCCATTGGAATGAGCGTGCCCGACTGATCCATCTTTATCACATGGGGTGCTACGCCTCGCTTCCCGCGTTACGAGTTGCCGCCGGCCTTTTGGCGCAAGACGAAAACACGCGCAGTTGCGATTTGGTGCATACGGAAATCTGCACCTTGCATCTCAACCCATCACGGCATGATCCCGAACAGCTCGTGGTGCAATCCCTGTTCGCCGACGGGTATATCCGCTATTCCCTGTCGCCGGCCCGCGATTTTCCCGCGGCTTCCGGAGGGTTTTACGTCCTCGCTTTTCACGAATGGCTGGTCGCCGACAGCCTGGAGGACATAGGCTGGTTGCCCGGCGAATTCGGGATGCGCATGACCTTGTCGCGCCAGGTTCCCGATCGCATCGCCGCGGTGCTCGATGGGTTCATGTCCGCGCTGGCTTCGCGGGCGGGGTTGCCGAAAACGGAAATGGAAAAGGCGCATTATGCCATCCATCCCGGAGGTCCCCGCATCGTCGATAAGGTGGCGGAGTGGCTGGACTTGGAGCCGCGGCAAGTCACCGCCACGCGCGAAGTCCTTTTCGAACGCGGTAATATGTCCTCGGCGACCCTGCCGCATATCTGGCATCGCATGCTGGAAACCGGCGGGGTCGGACCGGGGGAACTCGTCGTCAGCCTGGCCTTTGGGCCCGGCCTCACCGTTTATGGCAGTTTGATGCGCCGCAACGAAGCCTGAAACCGGGGTATGAACACTTTTTCGGCGGCATTACTATTCGCCATCCAAGGTTTATTGATGGGGGCCGATGAATTCCATTTCCATCGCCGCCGAGGTTTATCGCGTTGGGAGCGCTGGGGCCACCCTCTGGATACGCTCGGCCTGGCATCGGCCATCGCCTTGACCCTGCTCGTTCCGCCGGAGCCGTTTTACCGGTGGGGTTATGGGTTTCTGGCCTTGCTTTCCTGCCTGCTCATCACCAAGGATGAATGGGTTCATGCCCGCGAATGCGGTCCGTCCGAGCATTGGCTGCATGCCTGCTTATTCATCCTGCATCCCATGGTTTTATTCGCGGTTTATTCGCTCTGGCTAGGCGGATCGGGCAAGGCCTTGTCTATCGGCTTCCTGATAAGCGCCTTGCTTTTCACCGCCTATCAATGGGTTTATTGGAATTCATCATGGCCAAAACAGCGCCTGCCGTAAACAACGGCTTTTACGATGATCTGGGTGAGAAATGGTTCACGGCCCAGGATGATCCGGTCGCGCTTCTGAGGGCCGAGGGGAAAATCAAGCAAATCTGGATCCTGGAAATGCTGCGACGGCATGCCCGGGATACGGCGCGCCAAGGCCGTTTCCTGGATATCGGCTGCGGCGGAGGTTTCCTGGCCGAAGCCCTGGCGGCGCAAGGGCATACCGTTTTCGGAATGGATTTGTCCCTTGCCACCTTGCAATGGGCCCAACGGAAAAACACCAGCCCGGCAGGATGGATCAGAGGGGACGCCCTGGTCTTGCCATTCCCCGACGCCAGCTTGGACGCGGTGGCCGCCATGGATTTTTTGGAGCATGTCGAATATCCCGATCGGGCGATCACCGAGGCTTCGCGGGTGCTGAAACCGGGCGGACTTTTCTTTTTCCATACCTTCAACCGCAATTTTCTCAGCTGGTTGATAGTCATCAAAGGGTTGGAGTGGTTTGTCCGCAATACCCCCAAGCACATGCACGTTTTACGCCTTTTCATCACCCCTTTGGAAATGGACGGGTATTGCCGGGCCGCTGGATTGGAGCCTTTGGCCTGGTCGGGTTTGGGTCCCCGGTGGCGACGGCGCGCATTCTGGCGTTTATTAGCGACCGGGGTGGTGCCGGAGGATTTTGAATTCCAATTGACGTCCTCCAAGCTCCTGGGATATTTAGGGCTGGCCCGCAAGCGGTGATGGCTATTTTTAGGTGCTCGACCAGGAGCCCTCAGGAGCCTATGTGAATTCGTCCCCAAGCCCAAGCCAGCCGCAAACCCTTCCGTCCCTCGATCCCAAGGTATGGGAAACCGTCACGCGCGGAGTGGTGGAGATTATCGGGGAAGAGGATCTCAAGCGCAAACTAATGAGCGGACGGAAATTGCGCATCAAGCTGGGCATCGATCCCACCTCGCCCGACGTGCATTTGGGATTCACCGTGGTCATGCGCAAGTTACGCCAATTCCAGGATCTGGGCCATCAGGTGGTGCTGATTGTGGGGGACTATACCGCTACCGTGGGCGATCCTTCCGGCAAGAACAAGACCCGGCCCATTCTCAGCCACGAGGAAGTGCTGAGCAATGCCGAAACTTATAAGCGCCAATTCTTCCAAATAGTCGATCCCGCGCGCACCGAAGTCGTTTATAATGGCGAATGGTTCGCGAAAATGAGCTTTACCCGGGTTACCCAGCTCATGTCGCAAATCACGGTGGCGCAAATGCTGGAGCGCGAGGATTTCAAGAACCGCTACGAAGGCGGACAACCCATATCCCTGCATGAATTCCTCTACCCCATGATGCAAGCGTGGGACTCGGTGGAAATCAAGGCCGACGTGGAACTCGGCGGCACCGATCAGAAATTCAATGTCCTGCGCGGCCGCGAAATGCAGCGCGCCTTGGACCAGGAGGCCCAGGTAGGCCTCTTCTTGCCCATTCTGCTCGGTACCGATGGCCGGGAAAAAATGAGCAAAAGCCTGGGCAATACCATTGCGGTGGGCGAACCCGCCCAAAGCATGTACCATAAATTATTCGGCTTGCCCGATAGCCTGGTGCCGAGCTATTTCGAATTGCTCACCGACTCTCCCCTGGCCGAATTGGAAGCGGATAAAGCCGCAGTGGCGGCGGGCGCTTTGCATCCCAATGCCTGGAAAGAAAAACTCGCCAAAACGGTGGTCGCCCAATACCATGGCAGGGAAGTGGCCGAACATTGCGCCGCCGAGGAAAAGCGCATCCATGCCGGGGAAGCCTTGCCCGAGACCATGCCTGAATTAAAGGCCGCCTCCGGGGAGCATGGCCTATTGGAATTGATGACTCTGGGACAAATGACGAAAAGCAATGGCGAAGCCCGCCGTCTCATTGAAAACGGCGGCGTGCAATTCGACGGGGTGAAGATAAACGATCCCAAATTCCGTGCCTCCATCTCCGCCACCCATATCATCAAAGCGGGTAAAAGGAATTTTCTCCGCGTCATCGCCGAGGGTTAATATGCGCCTATTCGCTTTTATGAAGGTCGCGAAAGCCGGTATCGCCTGTAACCCGAAAATGACGGCTTTTGCCACCGCCTCGGTCCTGGCCTTCGGCCTGACCGGCTGTTCGCTCTTGCCGCCGCCCATTACCCAGGCCTCTCCCAAAGCCAAGACGGTAAAGAAAATGGAGAAAAAGCTGGCGGGGACGGATACCGTCTATGTCATGCCCACCTGGGTGGAGTATGAAAAGCGCAATATGCGTTTCGGACTCTTCACTCCGGCCGATAGCGCCGAGGTCAGCCGCATCGGCAAACGAGCCGATGAATGGCTATGCGAGGGCATCAGGCGCGAATTGGCGAAAGAGCCGATTTTGCTTACCGATCCGGTGGAGCAGGTCCGGGTTTTGAATGACAGTTCATTATTTCATTTCCAATTGCATATCGACGGATTTTCCCGGACGCCCACGCGCCGTTTTCTCGCCGACTTGAAAAGTTTCGTGCTGATGATTCCGCTTTTCGGGTATAACCTCAATTCACCGTTGAATACCTCCAGCGATGTGCGTTTGTATCTCAAACGCGGCGGCAAAAAGGCCAAGGTGGTACTCAAACAAATCGATCAAGATGATTTGAATCCCGCTGATGAAGAAGACTTGCAATGGCAAGTCCGCAAGGTCCTCGATCCCGGCTACCGGGGCAGTTAAAAGGCGAAATGGGGCAGGCTGTGCTTAGCCGCCAAAGCACCCTGTTCCCCCGGTTCTCCCAAGGTGGACAAGTCGTCGGCGCTACTTGACCGTCTGGTTGGCGTTTAGGAGACGATAGGCCTGGATTCCAACCGGTATTTGGGATAGGCTATGTCATTCGAGCGTTTAGCGGGGGGATGGCATGAAGCGATTAGCTGCTTTTGAGTGGAGCGATCCGGCTAGTTCGCCGTGGAAACCGATGCGCAAGATGAAATTCATTCTGGCCACCTCGATGACGTGGGTTTTACTGGCCACTCCATTCGCTCAAACCAATTGGATCCAGCGAAGCCCGGTGCCAACGGGAAACTCCATATTGCAAGTGATATGGGCCGGAAATAAATTCGTCGGTGTGGCGGGAGGCGCCTCCTCGCCTGGGAAAATAATCACCTCCCCCGATGGAGTTTCCTGGACGGCACGCGACAGCGCTATTTCGGGTGAAGTCGTTTCGGCGGTCTGGACCGGATCCCGAATCGTAGCCTTGGGTTCCGGTCAAGTTCATACATCCCCGGATGGCGTCACTTGGGCTTCCAAGGCCGCGGTGGGCATTCCTTCAAGTTCGGTGGCCTGGGGGGGCGATTCCCTGTTGGTGGCGGTGGGCCAGGAAGGGAAGATTTACACATCATCCGATGCATCCACTTGGACCCCACGCAATTCCGGAACCACCCAAAACCTTTCCGCCGTGACTTGGTCTGGCTCCCTTTTTACCGCGGTGGGAAGAGGCGGACTGGTATTGAATTCGCCGGATGGAATCAATTGGACGCCGCGGACATCGGGTGTAAGCCGGAATTTGAACGCGGTGATTTGGTTGAGCTTTCAATTCATTGCCGTCGGCGATAGCGGTACTGTGGTCGCCTCCGAAGATGGTGTCAGCTGGTTGGCCCGCCCCTCCGGGACCACCGCGAATTTACAATCGCTAACGGCCTTGAACACATCCCAATTGGTTGCCGTGGGCGATGACGGAGTGGCGATCAAATCGGTTACCAATGGGCTCACTTGGGTGGCATGGAATACGGGGACCACCCGACACTTGAACTCTATCGCCTCTTCGGGAACCCTTTTGGTAGCGTCCGGTCAATGGGGATATACGGAGGCCAGCCTGATTTTATCCTCATCGGATGGACAAGCATGGTCCCAAAGAAGCAATGGAACCATAGCGCGACAGAACTCCATCGCCTGGAATGGATCCTTGCTCGTATCGGTCGGCTGGGGCTTGTCACGGTATACTTCGCCCGATGGCATTACCTGGACGAATCGAAGTTCCACTGCTTATTCGGGTTCCAAAGAGTTACGCAGTATTATCTGGGCCGGTTCGCAATGGGTGGCTGTGGGCGATAGCGGGGCGGTATTCACTTCCAGCAATGCTACGCTGTGGACAGCCAGAAATTCCGGGGCCACCAGAAATTTGAAATCCGTGGCCTGGACGGGAAGCCAACTCGTGGCGGTAGGCGAACACGGCGGGGCCACTTCCCCGAATGGAATCGACTGGACTCCCATAGAAAACTTTCCCACCAAAACCATGCAAGCGGTGGTATGGGGTGGGGATAGGTTATGGGCCGTGGGAGACAGTGGCGGTGTTTATTCCTCCAGTAATGGAACGGCATGGACCATAGGTGTCGCGACTTCGACCAATTTCATGTGGGCCGCCGCCTATAATGGTACCCGGGTCGTGGCTGTCGGCGATGGTGGGACCATTCTTTCGGCTTTGAGTACCTGGGGCGGACGGGTTTCGGGCACGAAGCGGAACCTGACCTCCGTCGCTTGGGTGAATGACCATTTTCTGGTTACCGGCGATTCGGGAACGGTATTAACCTCCAAGGACGGCATTACCTGGACCCAATTACCGGCATCGGGCCTTTGGTTTCCCACCTTAGCCACGGCTTTCACCGGTACCCACTATGTTACGGTAGGGTATAGCGGCCAAATATTCACTTCGACGGATGAGCCTGTGGCTATTGCTGACGTCGAACCCACCAAAAAAATTCAAATAACATCACGGCTGCTGGGATCCCAACTGCTTGTTTCCGTTCCGCCGACCATGTCCATTTCCGCCAGGCTTTCCTTGTGGAATGTATTCGGGAAAAAATCATCAGGAGCGCCTATTCCCCCGTTTCATCGCGAGATTCCCCTGCCTATTTCCGATTTGGCAAATGGGATGTACTGGCTTCAAGTCGACGAAGGAAAAACCCTATGGCGTCAGCCCGTCATTATTTCGCGATGAAGATGCGCTGATGGGCCGTAAGTCCCGACCTTTATGATTTCGGCCATATCCCCAGGATGACTGGCCGGCTGGAATTCCAATGCCCCCATTCCCCGGGTTCCCATATAACACAAGCGTTCAACCGGGTTCACCGAAGCGGGATCCCGGCCTTGCATGGATAGCCAATTGTCGATTAGGCTGTTGCCCCGGCATCCCTGAAGCTCGTTTTCGGGTCTTTGCCATCGCCTTAGCGACCTCCAATGGGCTGATTTCGTCCGGTTCCTGTAAACCCTGCAACAGATCCAATCTCTCCAGGGCCCGCAGGTTCCGAGCATTCTGAGGACGGCGCGATCGCTCAGAGGCCAATGACCGAATCTAAAACCCGAAACCGAAAACAAAAAAAAGACCGCCATCGGCGGTCTTTTCAGGGTCTTGCGCCTTTTACAGGCGGCGACTTAAGCCTTGGTGGAACCGGGCAGGGCGCGTTCCTTGATGCGGGCGGCCTTGCCGGACAATCCGCGCATGTAATAGATACGGGCGCGGCGGACCTTACCCAGACGATTGACCTTGATGGCCGCGATGCGCGGGGTATGCAAGGGGAAGACGCGTTCGACGGCGATATTGTTGGAGATCTTGCGGACGGTGAAGGTGGCGGTTAAGCCCGCGCCGCGCCGTTGGATGACCACGCCGGTAAAGGTTTGTACGCGTTCCTTATTGCCTTCGATGACTTTGAAGTCCACCGAAACGGTGTCGCCGGCGCGAAAATCGGGCAAATCGGCGCGCAAATTCGCGGTATTGAGTGCTTGCACGGTCGGATGCATTTGTCCAGTCCTTCTCTCGATCGTCCCTGCGATCGCTTGCTTAAAAATCCACAGCCTTTAGCTCTTATGCTTTCGTGTCTTCGGCATTTTCCTCTGCCGTCGGCGGACACTTGGCCAAGAGGTCGGGGCGCCTTTGCCGGGTGAGCCTCAAGCTTTCCCGTAAACGCCACCGACGAATATTTTCGTGGTGCCCTGAAACCAGGACTTCCGGTACCGCCGATCCCTCGAAGTCCTGGGGGCGGGTATATACCGGCCATCCCAATCTCCCGGGTCTTTGGAAGGAATCGGTTTCCGCTGATTCGGGATCATGCAAGACTCCGGACAGCAAGCGCACCACCGCGTCGACGACTACCATGGCCGGCAATTCCCCGCCGGATACCACATAATCGCCGAGACTAATTTCTTCATCCACCAGGGAATCGACGATGCGTTGGTCGATTCCTTTATAGTGGCCGCAAAGAATAAGAAGATTCGGCTCACGAGCCAAGCTCGCGGCCATATCCTGGTTAAAAATCCGCCCCTGCGCCGACATCACGAGGATTTTGGGTTTAGCCGGGGCTATCTCTTTTTGGATGGCCTCGACGGCGGCCTTGATGGGCTCGGGCCTTAAAACCATGCCCGGCTCCCCGCCAAAGGGGACGTCATCGACTTGGCCATGTTTGTTGATAGCCCACTGCCGCAAACCATGGGTTTGGAGTAGGACGGCATCGCCTTTTTGGGCGCGGCCGGGAATGCTGGCATTCAGGGCCGAAAACATTTCCGGGAAAAGGGTGACGATGTCGATACGCATGGGATTTAGAGGAGCACGCCCCGCAAAGGGCCCAAATCCGCGTCAATACGGCGTCCCTGGGTGTCTATCGCTTTGATGAAATGGTCATTCCAGGGAATGAGCAATTCCCCCTGCGGGCGCTTGATCCGGAAAAGCTGTTGAACGCCCTGGTCGACCACGTCATCGACAATCCCCACGCTCTCACCATGCTCGTCATGCAGGACACAGCCGGGGATATCGGCGAAATAGACCATGCCCGCGGGTAATTCGAGCTTTTCTTCGCCGGGCACCAGCAATTCGGAGCCGCTGAAAACGGCGGCGGCTTCAGGAGTCCTGTAGCCGTCCAACCGCAAATACCAGTAACGGGCATCGGCCCGGGTGGAAATGACCGCGGCCTGCTTGAGTTCGCCGCCCTCCCGTAGCCGGAAGGTGACGGTTTTCAAATCCTTATGCCGGTCGAAGTCGAAGGTTTCGGGCTTGATCTTGATTTCGCCGATGAGTCCGAAGGGTTTTTGCACCACTCCGATGAGAATATAGGCTTCGGGAGAAGGCGCGTCGGAGGCGTGGTCAGCGGTCATATCCGGGGCTCGTTAAAACGAAAAAGCGGAGACAAAATGAAAAGGCCGCGAGAAGCGGCCTGGGTATTGGGGCGAAGCGACACGAGGCATGGGGAGCCCGATACAAGAGCCCCCGCGAGACTAGGCGGCGGCAGGCTCGGCGGCTGCTGCGTTAGCGGCAGCTTCGGCCTTGGCGGCTTCGGCGGCGGCGGCTTTGGCAGCGGCAGCTTCCTTAGCTGCGGCTTCTTTGACCTTTTTATGCAGCTTGGGCTTGCGCTTGGTCACGCGAACCCGCGTGGTCACGTCCTCGGGCTTTTTGCCGCGGCGAATTTCCGCCAACTTTTCCAGGATACCGAGGTTTTTGAATAGGGTAACGACCGAATCCGTGGGCTGGGCGCCGTTTTGCAGCCAGCGGAGGGCGGCATTCTGATCGACATCCACCTTGGTGGGGGTGCCATGCGGATTGAACCAGCCGATTTGGGCAAGGAACTTGCCGGTAGCGGCCTTACGGGAATCCGCGACGGTAATACGGTAGAAGGCGCTATGGGAGCGTCCTTGACGAGCTAGACGGATGACAACGGCCAAAAGGGAGCCTCCGGAAACAAAGAAACGAAGTATAGAGGGGGGTAATAGTAATTGGACCGGCTCAAAAAGGCAAGCCGCGTTTGCCGCCGGCCTGGCCTTGCTGCATCATTCGCGCTAATTGCTTCATTCCGCCCGCTTTTCCGGCCATTCCGGAGAATTGCTTCATCATTTTCTGCATTTGCTCGAATTGCTTGAGGACTTGATTAACCTCTTGCAGGCTGGTTCCCGAGCCCCCGGCCACCCGCCGGCGGCGGCTGCCGTCGATGATTTTGGGGTGGGTGCGCTCTTTCATGGTCATGGAGGACAGGATGGCCTCGACCCGTTTGAATTGGCCCTCGTCGACCTTGGCATCCTTCATTTTCGACATGCCGGGAATCATGGAGATCAAATCCGTCATGCTTCCCATTTTCTTTACCTGGCGCAATTGGGAAAGGAAGTCGTCGAGGTCGAATTTATTGCTGAGGAATTTCTTTTCGAGCTTTTTCGACTGTTTCTCGTCGTAAACCTCTTGGGCCTTTTCCACCAGGGTCAGCACGTCGCCCATGCCCAGAATGCGCGAGGCCATGCGGTCGGGGTGGAAAACCTCGAGGGCATCCATTTTCTCGCCGGTTCCGATATAGCGGATGGGCCTTCCCGTGACGGATTTGATGGAGAGGGCCGCGCCGCCCCGGGCGTCGCCATCCATTTTGGTCAAGAGAACGCCGGTAAAATCGAGGCGATCGTGAAAGGCCTTCGCCACGTTGACCGCTTCCTGGCCGGTCATGGCGTCGGCGACGAAAAAGCGCTCCTGGGGTTTGACGCCTTGGGTGATTTTCTCCAATTCGACCATGAGTTCATCGTCGATTTGCAGACGGCCGGCGGTATCGTAAATGATCAGGTCGTATTGGTTGTCGCGGGCGAATTTCCGGCCATTTTCGGCGATCCGCACCGGATTGCCGGGACCTTCGTCATAAACCGGGATTTGCAATTGCTTGCCGAGGATTTTCAGCTGATCGATGGCGGCCGGGCGGTACACGTCGCAGGCCACCAAAAGCGGCTTTTTCTTGAATTTATCGCGTAAATGCAGGGCCAATTTACCGCAAGCGGTGGTTTTTCCCGAGCCCTGCAAGCCCATCATGAGGATTTGAAACGGGGGGCTGCCCTGAAAATTCGGTTCTTCGGCGCGGCCTCCGAGGAGCTCGACCATTTCGTCGTGAAGCACCTTGACCATCATTTGGCCGGGGGAGACGCTTTGGATGACCTCGGATCCGACGGCCTTTTGCTTCACCGCGGCGATGAAGTCCTTGACGGTTTTGAAATTGACGTCGGCCGCGAGCAGGGCCACGCGGATTTCGCGCAGGGACTCGGCGACATTCTCCTCGGTGAGCTTGTCGACCCCGCGGAGTTTGCGGAAGGCGCCATCCAGCTTTTCGGTAAGTTGTTCGAACATAGGCGAAGCCTTATTAAATTAGGAACTTTCCCCCATTACCGAGGAATTGGAATGCTCAAGGTGTATACCATGAAGGATGGCACGCTCGCCCCGCTCAAGGGCAAGACGGTCGCCATCATCGGCTACGGCAGCCAGGGCCATGCCCAGGCCCAGAATCTACGCGACAGCGGCGTCAAGGTCATCGTCGGCCAGCGCAAGGGTTCGGCCAATTACAAGCTCGCCGTCAAACACGGCTTTAAGCCCGTTTCAGCCGCCGAAGCCGCCGAAAAGGCCGATGTCATCCAAATCCTTTTGCCCGACGAAGTGCAAAAGGAAGTCTATGAAAAAGACATCTTGCCCCATTTGAAGCCGGGGAAATGCCTCATCTGGTCCCATGGTTTCAATATCCATTTCAAAATCATCAAGCCGCCCAAGGACGTCGATGTCATCATGGTCGCCCCCAAGGGCCCCGGCCATTTGGTGCGCAGCGAATTCCTGAAAGGCGGAGGCGTCCCTTGCCTCATCGCCATCGAACAAGACGCTTCCGGCAAGGCCCGCAATATCGCCTTGGCCCATGCCCGCGGCGTGGGCGGCCTGCGCGCCGGCGCGATTGAAACCTCCTTCAAGAACGAAACCGAGACCGATCTCTTCGGCGAACAAAGCGTGCTTTGCGGCGGCGTTTCCGAATTGGTGAAGGCCGGCTTCGAAACCTTGACCGAGGGAGGCTATCCCGAGGAATTGGCTTACTTCGAGTGCCTACACGAGCTCAAACTCATCGTCGACCTGTTCTACCAGGGTGGCTTGTCCTATATGCGCTATAGCGTTTCCAATACCGCCGAATTCGGCGACATGGTCACCGGCCCCCGCATCATCACGGATAAGACCAAGGCGGAAATGAAAAAGGTCCTGAAGGAAATCCAAAACGGCACCTTCGCGAAAAATTTCCTCGCCGAATTGCAAAGCGGCGGCAAGAAATTCCGCGCCTGGGAAGCTAAGGAGAAGAATCATCCCCTGGAAGTCGTGGGGCGTCGCTTGCGCAAGAACATGAAATGGATCGATTCCAAGGAAGTTTGATCCAGGCGCAATAGCCTTCGGACCAAGCACGAAGCGGACCGGCCAAAAGCCGGTCCGCTTTTTTTTGGCGGCGGGTAAACCCTTTGCCGGTACCGCTCGCCTCTCGCGTCTTTTCGACTTCCATTGAAAAATTGCCGAGTTCGATCTTCACCTCTGGCGCCTTCCGGCGAGGCTCAGCAATCACCTTCTGGGACGGACGGTTGCCGGATTTGCTCGGGCGCGCCTGGACATGCCTATAGCGCCGTTGGCGCGTAGTAGAACTGGTCACCAAGCGCATCGACGCGTTTCCAGAAATCGTCTCCTATGGCGAGCCCATTCTCGTTTTTGCTCGCCGTCTGACGCCATATCGCCCAAGATTCCGGATGCAATTTGGAAGCCTCAGCGAATTCGACCCTAGCCTCATCGATCCTTCCGTCGCGTAACAAGGCCTGACCCAAACGAAAATGCGCATGGGCATTCACGGTATCCGAGTCGGGTATTTTCAGACGAGCCATGACGGCCTTTTCATCGAGAACGAAAGGGCTTGCAGCTCCGCGGATGGCCCATTCCCGAACCGCACTCAAATACGCGGTCTTAGCCCGATCGCGCTCCTCACGTGCGGATTCCGGCATCAAGAATGTTTTGCGATCCATGGCGCGGAAATGGTCGGTCAAACCTGCGGTCTCGGGCGGGCGGACTATTCGTCCAGACTCGTCGATCCATACCGCTTGAGGGACATTCACCAGGTTGTATAGCTCAGCGGTTAAATGATCGCGATCGATAAGGCAAGGATAACTGGGTGTGGCCGCTTCTATCCAAGGTCGGGCGGCGTCAGCTTTATCTAAAGCAATCGCCAGCACCGTAAAATGATGGCCGGCGGCGATTTCTTGTAGGGATTGCCAAACGGTTAAGTCCGCTCTGCAGCCGCACCAGGAGGCCCAACTGACCATAAAGATTCTTCGTCCTTGATAGTCCGACAAACGATGCAGCTCTCCGTTAAGATCAGGCAGTTCGAAGTCGGGTGCTTGCAAGGAATTTAGGGAAGATGCGCGTAGGGATGCGCCTTCGCCAAATAGCCAAATCATGCCCGTTCGGTCATGTACGACGGGCCATCCGAGATAGCGCCACATTCCCGCCATATCGAGCCGGTAACCGTCCACCAGCCGTAGGTCCTTGAGCCTCGGAATCGGGATGCAACTCGCGTCCCGACACAATCCCTCTGGTTTCCAGTGCCAGCCAGTAGCTGACTCGATTTCGTCGCCGTCCAACCAAAGAGAGTCGAGGTCTGAAATCGCATGCGCAAATACGGCGTCACGTGATTGGTAGATGATTCTTGCCATGAGAGCATCCTTTCGCTAACGGATTGAGTCAAGCCTATGGCAATTTTAAGCGCCTTTGCATTGGTTGTATGCGCCGATCCGACCATATGCTGTGCCGATCCAATCAAGGATGGTAACGACCCAGACGGTTTCGGACTAAATTGAATTTATGTCGCTCACGAAAGCCGATTCCCCCCTCATACGGTCCGTCGTTTCGAGGCAGCAGGTAGGTATTACCGCATCGGTCATCCAACGGAATGATTTGCTTTTCCATACCTTCATAACCGATTCCCCTTCCATCATCTTATTGAAGCGTGGAAAAAAGACTCTCACCATGGGAGGAAAAAAAATCACATTACTTCCCGGCGATGCGATCGCAATTGCCGGAGGAGCTATTTGCAATGTGGAAAATAAAACCGATGAGGGGCTATTCGAATCCGCTTGGATCGTTTGTTCCGAGCTTATTCTAAGGAGAATGGAAAAGGAATTTCCGAACCGCCAGAGGCTAAAAGGCATCGCCGGATTGAAAGGATTGGGCAAGGAATTTATCAAGGCCTTCGAGCGCGGGGTACAATCCATCTGCACCCCTGACTTGATTCCCGACGCCGTCGCTGAGAATAGGATAAGGGAATTGCTAGCGTGGTTATTTCATGTTGGTTTCGTATTTGATTCAAATGAGCCTGTCAGCCTGCAACGGAAAGTGCGTCGAATCATCGGTGTCTCACCCGAAAAGAAATGGCTTGCGAGTGAACTCGCTCATTCTTTAGCGATGAGCGAAGCGACTTTTCGTAGGAAACTTGCGCAAGAGGGACAGTCATTCAACGAAATTCTCGTCGATGTGCGGATGACGAATGCTTTGACCCTTCTGCAAGTGAGCGATACCTCGATTTCGGACATTGCCTATCAAGTCGGCTACGATTCGGCCTCACGATTTTCAATTCGCTTCAAGAAGCGATTCGGGTTTTCACCAAATGCGATCCGGGGTGGGTTTCCCCATCCTACCACGATGCGGATCCAGGCAGAACCAAAATGACCATAATATTTCAGGTCATTAAATACTCGGGCTGTTAACAATTACGAAACTCCATAGGAAAGGATGGCGCTGCTTTTGCGCCAGATCTTGGAGACCACTCAGGCTTTCTTCAGTTCACAGTTCACCATCCAATTGACGCCGAACTTGTCGGTGAACATTCCGAAATAGGCTCCCCAGAAAACGACGGCGATGGGCATGGTCACCGTGCCTCCGGCCGAGAGGCCGCTGAACAGCTTATCGGCTTCGGACTGGGTCTCGGTTTGCAGGGAGACCGCGAAGGAATTGCCCCTGACCATGGGGCCGAATTGGGGTGACCAATCGCTTCCCATGAGGACGGTATTCCCGACCGGAAGCGCGATGTGCATCAGCTTATCCTTTTGGCCCGGGGGCATTTCGCCCATGGGGGGAGCTTCACCGAAGGTCATCCGGCTTTGGAAATCCCCTCCGATCACCGATTTGTAAAATTCGAATGCCTCCGCGCAATTGCCGTCGAAGTTGATATACAAGTTCACCGCTGCCATGGTTGACCTTCCTATCGGCTAAGCCGACGTCCTGTGGGGAGCAAAAATAGATTCCTCCCCTCCGCAATGGCTGGGGCGTCGGTGCAGGGATAGACCGGAGGGGATGCCGAGGCCGGCCGGGCCTAGCGCAGCGGGCAAGGGAGGGACGGGCCGAGGCGGGGGGAGGCGGAGCCGCCCCCGTGGGTCATGCTGTTGACCGACAGGATTTGCCGTTGACCGAACCTTCCTTACAATGCGGCCGAGGGCGGTTATCCTTAGCGGGCCATGCTTCCGGCTAAACCCTTAACCGTTATCCTGTCGGCGCGAGCCGTCGGTCTGGCCATGGCCGGACTGCTGGTCTTGGCGGCGGCCGCGGGGGCGAAGGTGATTTATTGGGAGGAGCCGGCTGTATTGACGGGGATTTGGAAGCTGCAGAGCGGCGACCGGGCCGGATTCGCGGAACCCGGTTGGGATGACTCCGGGTGGGATAGCCTCGAATTCACGGGAGGTTTACCGACCAAGGCTTTTTCCAGGGATAGCGTGGGCTGGTTCCGGAAAAGGGTGGACTTGCCGCCGGCGCCGCATCCCGGCATGCGACTGGCCCTGAGGCATGCCTCCACCACGCCCCAGGAGTTTTATTGGGATGGGCGCCTCATCGGCAAGACCGGGGTGGTCGCCGCGCGGATCGAGGATGAGAGAATCGGGCAGGATTTCCTCACGGAAATTCCGGCGGAGGGACTGGCTCCGGGTCGGCATACCCTGGCCATTCGGATGTCGGCCCACCATCGCGGATTTTACCCGACGCTTTTGCATGCCAAAATCGGCGATCCGGTGGTCATGGAATTGGCCGGATTCGGCGAGGCCATGGTCATGTACTTCCTGGCGGGAGTTTTCGTTTTCGGCGCCATTTACCGGTTCCTGAATTACCGCGCTTTCGGTTATGGCCGCAATACCTTTTTCTTCTCCCTCTTCGTCCTCGCATGTTCGCTGTATATCGCCACCCAATACCTGGATCTATTCGTGGATCTCAGCTACACCGAATACATGTGGGTGAGGCTATTGCTGGCGGTATCCTGGTATGGGGTAATGGGCCTCATCCCCGACTATTTCATCTTCGCGGAAAAGTTCCCTTTCCGCTGGTTGCTGCCGGCCGTCCTCATCGGCGCTTTTCTGGTGGCGGTGCCCTGGGGCTTCATGCTCCTGGGTTATGCGGATCTCCAATACGCGGGGGTGATTTATCTGGCCAACCAGATCTTCACCTATTTCAGCCTGGCCGCCTGCATCTGGGTGATCGCTTGGGCCGTGCTTCACCGGCAAACCGGCAGCGGCACCGCTTTGGCCGGTATCCTGATCCTGCTGGGCGGGGTCTCCTTGACCTGGGGTTTCGATCTCTACTGGGGCTGGGCGGTGGGCGTGGCGGGACACATCGTTTGCCTGGCGCGGGCGCAAAGCCTCCAGATGGCCGAGAAAATCCGCATCCATCGCGAGGCGGAATTGCGCTCCGCCCGGTTGGAAATCGAATTGCTGAAAAAAAACATCCAGCCGCATTTCCTGCTCAATTCCCTGAACTCCATCATCGCCTGGCTCGAAGAGGATCCGAAAACCGCCACCCGGCTGGTGGACGCCTTGGCCGAGGAATTGTCCTTGCTCTTGCGCGTTTCTCCGGAACAGACCATACCCGTCGAGCAGGAAATCCATCTCTGCCGTACCCATTTGCAAGTCATGGGATTGAGGCAGGACAAGAGTTTTCATTTCGAAGTGGAAGGGGAGGCGGGAGAGCAGCGTTTGCCTCCCCTGGTCTTGCATACCTTGGTGGAGAACGGACTGACCCACGGCTATGCCGGGCGTCGGGAAGGGCGGTTTACGCTGCGACGGCATCCGGTGGAGGGCGGCCAGCGCTATCGCCTGTTCAATGACGGTACCCCTAAGCCCGCCAAGGAAAAGAAAGGCGACGGCACCGGATTGCGGTATGTCCGCTCGCGATTGGAAGAGGCCTTTCCCGGGCGCTGGCATTTGCGCTCGGGGCCGGTGGAAGACGGCTGGGAAGTCGTCCTGGATATCCGGGATTGAAAGGAAACGGCATGCGCATTCTCATTGTCGAAGACGAGGCCATGGCCGCCCGGCGCCTGGAAAGGATGGTCCGCGAAATCCTGCCGGCGGCGGTCGAATCGGTCTTGATCAAGGAAAGCCTGGCCGACGCCCAGGAGTATTTGCACGACAAGACCATCGACTTGCTCTTGCTCGACCTCAATTTGAACGGCGAGGATGGCTATGACTTGCTCAAGCTGGCGGCGGCGGGATCATTCCGCACCATCGTCGTATCGGCCAATTCGGATCGGGCCATCGAGGCTTTTCAATACGGCGTGCTCGATTTCGTGCCCAAGCCCATCGACGCGGGGAGGCTGCGCCTGGCCCTGGAGCGTACCGACCGGAAAGCGGCGGGGACCAAAGCCGCCAAGTATCTGGCCGTGCGCAAATTCGCCAAGGTGGAGCTGTTGCCGGTGGAGCAGGTGCTTTTCCTCAAAGGGGCCGGCGACTATGTCGAAATCCATATGCGGGACGGCCGCATGGAATTGCACGGCAAGACCCTGGAAAACCTCGAGGCCATTTTGCCCGAGTGCTTCCAAAGGATCCATAAAAGCTATGTCGCGGACATGCGCGCCATGAAAGGCCTGGTTCTGCAAGGCGCGGGCAAATACGCCCTGGATTTGGGCCAGGGAAACTTGCTGCCCGTCAGCCGCACCAAGTACAAGGAATTAAAAGAGAAAACGTGACGCCATGAAGTTATTGATTATCGAGGACGAAGCTCCGGCCGCGCGGCGGTTGCGGAAAATACTGGAAACCAGGTTCGAGAACCTGGGGGAATGGGGGAAAGTCCCCGTCGACATCGAATGGGCAGGCGATCCCTCCGAGGTGCTGGGGGCCGCCGCCGACAAACCCGATTTGATTTTTCTGGATCTCAATCTGGGCGGATTCGATTCCCTGGAATGGCTGAGGCGTAGCCAATTGCCGGCCGACCGCATCATCATCGTCAGCGCCGACACGCGGTATTGCGACGAAGCTTTCGCCCTCGGCGTATTCGCCTATGTCTTCAAGCCCATCGACGAAAGCGTTTTGTCCGGGCATATCGTCCGTTTCATGCAGTCCCGGGACCTCATCGCATGAAACCGGCCGGTCTCGCCGCGGTGATTCTCTGCGCGGGATCCCTGCTGGCGCAGGAAGAGGGCATTCCCGAGCCGGGACTTCGGGAGACCGCCGGGATCCCCACGCCGGTCGACAGGGGCGATACCGCGGCCAGCCGGGTCGTTTTTCCGCTCGCTTATTATTCACCGGAAACCGGTTTGGCCGGGATGCTGGCGGCCGGACTCTATCGCCGTTTTCCCAATCGCGAGCGGCCCTCGTCCATGGAAGGACAAGGCGTGTATACCCAGAAAAACCAGTATATCCTCGCCCTCCATGGGGAGCATTATCTGCCCGGCCGGCGGGGATTCGTTTCGGTCGGCGCCTCTTTCCTGGAATTCCCCGATTTGTTTTATGGGATAGGCCGCATGGCGAGCGACGAGGAAGGGGAAAAATATTCGGCCCACTCCGTGAATTTCGATGTCGACGCCCATCGCCCGATTTGGTCGCATCTCCGCGCCGGCGGGATATTCGAGTGGCACCGGCACGTGGTCAGCCGCAAGGAGACGGGCGGCTTATTGGATCAGGGCGGCATCAAGGGATCGGGAACGACCTTGGCTTGGGGCATCGGTCCGCAAATCCTCTGGGATAGCCGCGACAATACCTTTTACCCCACCACAGGCGCTTACGGGAAAGCTTCCATGACCTATTACCCCAGGTGGCTGGGGGGAACCTATGCCTTCGGCGGATGGCAAATGGAGGGAAGACGTTATTTGCCTTTGGGCAAGCGCATGGTCTTCGCCTTGCGGGGCAAAGCCCAGGAAATGAGGGGCGACATTCCCTTTCCCATCATGCCGACTCTGGGCGGAGATTTATTGCGGGGCTATTACCAGGGCCGATACCGCGATCGTCATCTGGCTTGCGCCGAGGCGGAATGGCGCTACAAGATATGGCGCGCGGTGGGGGCGACGGTTTTTTCCGGCCTGGGATCGGTGGGGGCGAGTTGGCAGGATCTCTCCGACGCGCCTTTGCGCTACGCTTACGGCGTGGGTTTGCGCATCCGCTTGAATCCCCAAGGGATGAATTTGCGGGTGGACCAGGCTTTTCCGCGCACGGGAGATGCCGCGACCTATATCCAGTTTTCGGAGGCTTTTTGAACGCAAGATGGGGATCGGCCTTGGGTAAAACGGTTTTCCTCGTCTGGCTTGCCTGCGCAAGCTGGGGCATGGTCCAGGGCGCGCCTTTCGCCGACACCCTGCAAGTGAATTCATCGAAGGTGCTTAAAATCAAGGGCTGGCTTTCCCACGCGGGAAACGATACCTCATGGGCGAATCCGGAATGGCGGGATGCCGACTGGGATAGGGACAAAAAAACCACCGATCTCTGGATCAACCAAGGTTTGCCCGGAAAAGGCATGCGCTGGTACCGCGCCTATCTTCGCTTCGCGGAGGATTTTGACTCCCTGGATCGAATCAGTTTGCAGGGGCTTTTGGAACCCAGCGCCCACGAGATTTACTGGGACGGGCGGCTCCTGGCCGCCAATGGAAAGGTGGGCGAATCCGCGGCGCGGGAAAAACCGGGAAAGGTGTTGATCATCCAGGGAATACCGGGACATGAGCTCGGCCAAGGCGTGCATGTCCTGGCCATCCGCGTTTCCAATCACCAAAGCTTCAGCGGCGGACTCGGGGAGTTTTATCTGGGCCCGTTAAAGGCCTTGCAAAACCGCTTGCACAGTCGTTTGTCGATCTTGATTTTCCTGATGGGCATCATTTTCATCACCGGAGTTTTTTTCATCGTCAATTTCATGCACCGCGTCATCCGCACCCATGTCATTTTCGGTCTGTTTTGCCTGGGATGTTGCCTGCAAACCCTGCCGGTGCTGGTCGCCGCTTACCATAACGTGGACTTCGCGCGCTACGCCATCGTGAATGTCCTGGAAATCGTCGGATGGAGCATGATGATGATGTTTCTGCCGGGATTTTTTCTCAGCGAATTCACCGCGCTCCCGAAAAAGGGGTATGGGTATTTATTCGCCCTCATCGCAACGATCACGCTTTCGCGTTTGATGGGCGTCTTCGAATGGGGGAGTGCCGCATTCAATCGCTTCAGCATGCAATTGAATACCCTTTTGGGATTCGCAGCCGTCTTGTTTTCCCTGTCGGTGACGGCTTGGGCCGTTTACCGGCGCAAGGAAGGCGGCCTCTACGCGACATCCGGCCTCGTCTGCCTTTTCTTCGGCGTGCTTTGCAGCAATGTCCTGCGCTTGGAATATGCCTGGACCCTGGGATTGACCGCCCTCATCCTGTGCCTGACCTCTTCGCTGACGAGGCAATTCACGCGCCGCAGCCTGTCTTTCCAGGAGGCGAACCTGAAAGGCGCCCGGCTGGAAATCGAATTGCTGAAAAAGAACATCCAGCCGCATTTCCTGCTTTCTTCCCTGAAGTCGATCACCGATTGGCTGGAAAAAGAACCCAAGGTTGCCGCCCGGCTCGTCGCCGCCCTGGCTTCGGAATTGCGGATGCTGCTCAAGGTGACTTCGGAACGGGTCATTCCCATCGCCGAGGAAATCCAACTCTGCCGCACCCATTTGGAAGTCATCGCCCTGAGGCATCACCGGCCCCTGTCCCTGGAAACGCGCGGCATCGAGGACGATTGGCTCTTGCCGCCCATGGTGCTGCATACCTTGATGGACATGGGTTTGGAGGCCGCCGAGGACGTTCAAGATCCCTTATGCTTTACGCTGGAAAAAGCGGCCGGAAACGCCTTGAACCTGAGGATGACGCACAACGGCAAACCCGCTCCTTTTTGGCAAGCGGCCGAAGCCGACACGGGCATGCTTTATGTCCAGGCGCGCTTGCAGGAAGTTTTCCCCCATGCCTGGAAGTTGCGGGTAGGTTTCGCGGGGGAGGAAAAAACCTGGACGGCGGAATTGTCGCTGGAAAAACCCGCTTACGCCAAAGCGCGCCGCCCCTCGTCCGGCGCTTGACCGTTCACCCCCTCGATCCCACCGTTCGCCGAATTTCCCCGGCGGCGTAACGAAATTTGTCTAGGTAACATACCCATTACCGAAACCTGTTTGTTTCAGTGATAACCTGCCGTTGACCGACAACTTTCAACCGTTCGCGGAAGACGGACGGATCGGTGCCCCTCGCTTCCTTATCCTTTCCCGTATCGGCGGCGCATCCGCTCCGCGGAAAGGAATACAATGCAAAAGCTCATCGTCATCGCAAGCCTGTGTTCGGTCATGGCATCGGCAGGCGAAGTCCACCTCCAAGGCACGGCTCCCGGAGGAACCGCCGTTTCCATCGGCGGGCGGACATTCGCCGTTTCCGCCCAAGGATTCTGGTCCGGATCAATCGAAGTCGACACCTCCCAATCGCCCGACGGCCGCCATGAATTGTGCCTGTCCGACAGCGCCCGGAGGTTGTGCACCTCCATCGCTTTGGGCGGCTACGATACCTTGGAACTCTCCCGTTTGGAATTCCCCCCGGAAAGCGCCGCGGAAGAACCCCTGGCAGCCGAATCCGGCACGGGCACCTCGACCCAGGACTCCGCTGGAGACGCGGAAGGGATCGCTCCCGAAGCCGCCTCGGCCAAAATCGTCGATGGCGGACGGGGAACGGCCTCGCGTACGGTGAAGGTCAGGGCTAAACGGCGGCCTTCGCGCGCGGCGGGGCAGAACCGGGTCACCGCGTCGGAAATCAAACGCATGCCGGGACTGGCTGAGCCGGACGTGATTCGCGCCGCCCAGGCCTTGCCCGGCGTGGTCGCCTCGTCGGATTTCTCGACCAAGCTCTACGTGCGCGGCTCGTCCAGCGATCAAAACCTGGTGCTTTTCGACGAAGCCATCCTGTACTCACCCATGCATTTCGGCGGCATCTTCAGCACCTTCCTGGCCGACGCTGTCGGCGGCATGGATTTTTACAAAGGAGGTTTCGATTCGCGTTATGGCGGAAGACTTTCCTCGGTTCTCAAGGTCGACAGCAAAAGGGGAGGGGACACCGATACCGGTGAGGCGCGGGACACCTGGGCGCAAGGGACCGCGCGCGTGACCACGCTTTCCGGATCGCTCGAAACCGATGGCCGCAAAGGGGACTTTTCCTGGGTCATGGCCGGACGGCGCACCTGGATCGATCAAGCCTTGGACGGGGCGCGGGCGGCCGGTATCACCGATTTGAAGCTCCCGTACTATTTCTACGACACGCAAGGCTCACTCGCTTACGGCCACGACGGCGATTCGGTGCGCGTTTCCTTCTACAAGGGGCGCGACGATTTGAATCTCGATCCGATTTCCCTGGATTGGGGCAATACCGCCGTTCCCGTTACCGTCAAGTTGCGGTTGTCGAACCGCTGGGATTATGCCGGTACGGCGGCCTATAGCCGTTTTTTACAGCACTGGGGTTTTTCCGACATCATGAAAATCAAGGATGACATCGAGGATTACGGACTGCGGCAAGAATTGAATTTCAAAGCGGGCGGTGGCCATTTGCTCACGGCGGGCGGGGAATTCAACCGGTACGAAGCCGTCTTGCAGCAAAAAATGCCGATATACAATCTCGACATTTACGATCGGACCACCGCGGAATTGTATGCGGGCTATTTGCAGGACCGCTGGGTGATCAATCCCAAGCATACCCTCAGCGCGGGGATTCGCGGCTCTTACTATCGCCCCTTGGACAGGACGGACTGGGATCCGCGCCTGACCTATACCTGGCGTCCCGATCGCGATTGGCGCCTGGATATCCAGGGCGGCGTCTATCACCAATACCTCACGAGCATCCGTTGGTCCGATCAAGAGACCCTGAACGAATTCTGGTACCCCGCTTCCGGTACCATCAAGCCTTCGACGGCCAACCAGTTGTCGGCGGGGATTACCCGATCCGAATGGACCGACTTGAGGCTGCGGATTTCCCTGGAAGGTTATTACAAGGACTTGAAGGATTTGCCCTTGTATTACCCCAATCGCACCCAACAGGAAATCGAGGAACAGGACGCTTCGGGAAGGGAATACCGCATCTCCGACGAGTTCGCCACCCAACAGGGGTATAGCTCCGGGTTGGAATTGACGGTGGGCCGGGACGTCGGGGCCGTCAGCGGCGAAGCCAGTTGGGCCGTGTCCAATGCGGTTTTGCGCCAGGACGATTACACCAACGATTTGGGAACGACGTCCTTCGACGCCTATCCGGCGGATTGGGATCAACGCCATACCGTCAAGGCGCGCGCCAATATCAACTGGCGCGGGGATAAGGATAATGCCTTCTGGGCTTCCAAAAAAACCGGGAAATACCTGCGTAGCTCCTTGCAGGCGAATTTCCACACCGGTTTGCCCTATACCGCTTTCCAAGATGTTTATGCCATGCATGAGCCGGATCAGGGAGCCGATGGCGCCAATGGTTCCGGGCCTCCCGCTTACTTGCCGGATAACCAATACCTGCGCCAAGGCGGACACAACGGCACCATCCGGCCGGATTATTTCCGGCTCGACGCCACCGTCATCGATTGGGGCCGGGAAGGCAAATGGCGGCTGTATTGGACCTTGCTCAATGTCACGGGTCGCGACAATGTCTTTCTGGTGAATTACGACACCAGCAAGAATCCCCCTGAAAAGCAAGAGACTTACCAAATCCCATTCCTGCCGATTCTCATCGGCTACGAGTACCAGTTTTAATCAACATCACATCAAAAACATTTAAAAGGAAATTCCCATGAAAAAGCAAAAATGGATGGCGTTCGTCGCCCTGGCCCTGGCCGCCTGCAACGGCCCTTGGAATATGCAGACCGAAAGCGGGGACGAACCCGCCAAGATATGGGTCAGCTGCCTGCTGGTGGCGGACAAGCCGCTCGATACTTTGTGGATGGAGAGGCCGTTTTCCCTGTCCGTGGCCAAGACTGGTGCCGAAGCCTTCGTCGATACCTCGGCTTCCTCGGTGGTGATCGTCGATGAGGACGCGGGAGTGACCTTCGCCTTGCATGCCGTTCCGGGAAAACCCTCGGCCTGGGTCAGCTCCGATACCGCGTACCGGGTGCGTAAGGGCGGACATTACCGCCTGGCGGCCACCTTGCGCTGGAATGCGGCCGTCGATTTTCCCCAGGGAGCCGACTGGAAAACCGAAAACCTGGCGGCGGAGGCCAGGGTGCCCGGCTCCTACGCGCTCAAGAATGAGGTGATGGTTCCCATCGAAGCCTTACATCCCTCCCTCTCGGTGGGTTTGCCGAAACCGGTGATCGAAAAAGCCTTGAAGGAGGAGGGCTATCGTCAGCAATTGTTCGACAGCCTGAAAGCCTTGCCGGGTTCGAGGTTATCGGCGAACGGCATTACCCTCCTGGATTTCGAAGCTTATTTAAAGGGGACGGCGACTTACCATGCCGTTCCCGAAGGCGACACCCTTTGGTATGTCTTCGATGAAGCGCAGGCCACCGATTATTCCGGGGAAAGCGTTCATCGCTATTCCTTGCCTTTCTTGTTCGGCCAAGTCATCGACAAATCGGATTTCGGCGGCGTCATCCTTTCCGAGCATTTCGACTCCACCCGGGCGCGCATTTACGATCCCCTGCAAAAAGGCATCGACGACGCTTTCAACCAGGATCTCGACAGCGTGGAATTCTTCCAGGGCGGCAATGTCCGCGGCATGATTGTCGGCGGCTCCTATTTCCCCGATTTGAAAAACTATCCCGATACCTTGCGCCTGACCAATTTGCTGTGGGGCTATACCGGCCGGAACGTGATGTACGCCCATAGCGTCGATCCGCTCTACTTCGAGTATTACAAGGGGCTCATCGCGACCGGCGGGGAGAATGACGGTGGACCGGGCGGAGGCAGCAGCCGGCCTCAAAACGTCTTGCGCTACAGCAACGTGGAAAACGGCGACGGGTATTTCACGGGCGCCGCGCTGGACAGTTTCGCTTTCGAATTGAAAGCGGTCAGGGACACCATTCCGGTTTCGCTGCTGCGGGCCGCCTGGGAGAAAAGCCGAAACAAGTGAATGACGTTGAACCCCCCGATGATGCAAGTGGGCGACGAGAAGATCGCGCCGCTTGCGGACCGGGATAAATTGAACTCAGTAATCAACCTCGACCTCGGTCGAAAAAAAGGAGAGAAACCATGAACGACAATATCCAACTACTCGCCCCGGCCCTCGTCATCCTGGAGAAAGGCCTGCTGGCCTTGCTTATCGGACTCGGGGTCATTTCCCTGACCTTATTTCTTTGGCGCCTGCGCAGCTATGCCAAGGCCCAGGGCCGTCCGCAGAAGTGGCTGAGGGCCTTGTCCCAGCACATGGACCAACCCGGCATTCCCGCCATCGATTTTCAGGTAAGCGATGAGAATACCGTGGCCGGGCGCGTCGTGAGAACCGGCATCGCCAACCTAGGCCTGAGCCCGGAAGCCCTGGAAAAGGTTTTCGAGGTGCAGGAGTCCGCGGAGAAAAGGGAATTGGAAAAGGGACTGCCCTTCCTCGGCACGGTCGGATCCAATGCTCCCTTCCTCGGCTTGACGGGAACCGTCATCGGCATCCTGGTCGCCTTCGAGCGGTTCGCCTCTTCCGGCGGCAAAGGCAGTACCGAGGTGATGGTTTCCATTTCCCAGGCGCTGATAGCCACGGCAGTCGGATTGATAGTGGCCATTCCCGCCGTCGTCTTCTTCAACGTGCTCAAGCAAAAATCGAAGGCCGTGCTCGACGGCGCCCGCGAAGTCCGCGGCCTCATCGTCGCGCGCAGCATGCAAAACGGCTTTGCCGGGAGGGAAATCTGATGGCCGCCGCGACCCAGAATGACGACGATATCATATCCGTCATCAATATCACGCCCTTGGTGGACATTTTCCTGGTGCTGCTCATCATCTTCATGATCACCAGTTCGGTCGTCGATCAAAAACAAATACCGGTGAACCTCCCCAAGGCCGCGCATGCGGGCACGGAAGCGCCGAAATCCTCGGGGCTCATCCTCGACGCCGAGCACCGGCTTTTCCTCGACGGGGAACTTCGCGATTCGAGCTATGTCGCCGAGGATTTGCGCCGCGCGGTGGCGGGAGATCCGGAGCACCTGGTCCTAGTCGGCGCCGACGAGAACCTGCCGTATCGCGATGTGGTCAGCGTCATCGACCTCATCCGCGGCGCCGGCGTGCGTAAATACGCCTTGAAGGTGACGAGGGTGGGGACATGATTTTGGCAATACCTAAAAGAAGACGCGGAAAAAGACGAAACGCGAACCCGGTGCCTTCCGTCATCCTGCACTTGCCGCAGGAGCGGAAACTGGGAGGAATGGATTTCGGGTACAGCGCCATCATTCTCTTCGCGGTGGGCGTGGGGATTTATACCGCGGCGCACCTGCCGCCCCCCAAGGTGGAAGTCGAGGAAAATCTGGTCATGGTGGCGGAGGAGATTCCTCCTCCACCGGTGGAAGTTCGGGAACCTCCCAAACCTCCACCGCCACCTCCCGAACCCGTCGTCAAAACCGTGATTCCCGAGGTGGCCCCGCCCCCGGTTTTCGGACTGCAGGCGGAGGAAACTTCGGAGAGCGGCGATATGGAAGTGGCCAATGGCAATACCCTGGCCGCGCCTCCGGACGACATCGTGCGGGAGGCGCCTCCTCCCTTGCCTCCCCGACCCCCGGAACCCATCGCTTTGGATAGGGCGCCGGCCTTCATCAAGCAGGTTTTGGCGGAATATCCGGAGTGGGCTCAAGACCAGGGAGTGGAAGCCGTGGTGCTGGTTTGGGTCACCATCGATGCCCAAGGCCAGGTGGTGAACGCCTCGATCAAAAGAGGCGCGGCGAAGGATTTCGATCGGTCGGCCCTGCAAGCGGCCAAGGCGAGCCTTTTCCAGCCCTTGGTGCAAAACGGGATACGCTTGCCCAGCCGTTTCGTCGTCACCTATGACTTCGCCTTGAATGGTTGAGTCGTCATTCGTCGGCCGGTTGAATGTCGGTCAAGGTTTCCAGGAAGGCGAGGATGTCCGAATTTCGATGTCATCGCCTTCCATCCCGAGGCCGCCGGAATGGGTGAAGAAGGAAAGTCGCGGAGGGTTATCGCGCCGGATCGAAACGGCGACCCATCAGGTTATACCGGCTGATTCCCGGCAAGGGGCGTCCTACAGGATCCAAGGACAGGATTCCGTTGCGATATACCGGACCCAAGCCGGCTGGGCGCGAACGGCGCGGCAGGGTGATACCGGTGGTGGCGGGAACGGTGAAGCCGGGCAAGTGGATGTCGTCGACATAAATATCGCCTTTATCACCCGTCACGCCTTTATCCGTAGTTTGCCAGGCGATTTTGGTCGACTGTTTCAAGTCGAAAGTAGCGGGGTCGGCCCAGGTCGCTTGCGCGAAATCCGCCCATTTCAAAGAAACCAAGGTCCAATCCGCCGCTGCCGGCAGGCGGTGGAAGAAATACCCGAAGTCCTTGATATTGAGGGTTTCGACGCGGACATCGCAGGTGGCGCCTTTGAAATAAAAGGTCAAGCCGGAAGATGCGCTGATGTCGACGGGGGTGGAATCCGTTACCGGGCTCAAGGGGAAGCCGAAACCGACGAAGGGGTTGTAGGGATTGGTGCCTTTATTCAGCGTATAGCTGATCTTGGCTGATTTGGTGGAGCTATTGGCGCCGCCGGCCGCCATGGTGAATAAGGCCGCGTCCGTGGTCTTGGGGGTGACGACCGAGGCGCCTTTGTTCAGTACGTCGTCGTAAGTGAACCACTTGGTGCCCAATTTAGTCAGGTGATCGCCGTCTTCGCCATCCTCGATCAAATCGGCGGATCCGGCATTGAAGTAAGCCGTGATATTCATGTCGCTGGTAACGGTAATGGTCTGGGTGGCGAGGGTTCCGGTGAGGTCGCCTCCCCAGGAAGTGAATTTGTTCTCTCCGCTGGGAGCGGCGGTGATCGTCACCTGGGCATTGAGTGCATAAGTGGCCGCGGCCGGGGTCAAGGTGACGGTACCTGCGCTGGCGGGGGAAACCGAGGTCGTGATGGTGAAGGCGGTTTTAGGCGTGGCGGTGGAAAAATCGAGCATATTGCCGGTCATGGTCAGCAAGGAAATCAATTGCAAGCACTCGTTGTAATAGTTGTCGTCATCGATGAAGGACGCCAACTTCCTATAGCAGGCATTGAGCCATTCCTGGTGGGCTGCGTCCACCATGGCTCCGCAGGCGAAGGGTCCGATATAGGTGGGCAAATTGTAAGCGCCGAGGGCGGTGCCATCGAGTTTGTAACCGGACATGATGAGGGCGGGATCGCCGGTGGTGCTGGTCTTGAGCCAGGCGGTCATCTTATTGGCGATTTCCTTGGCGCTGGCATCGCCATACCAGAGATAGGCTAAACCCATGCGCCAAGGCGTTCGCGAGGCGTCGAAGGTGTAATTGACGCCGCGGGCGTCGGGGGATCCATTGTCCTGGGTCCAGTCCGCCACCAGGCCCGTCGTCGCGTTCTGGGCGGATTTCACATGGGCGTAATTAGCGGTGTTCACGGCTGCCCAATCATTATTGTCGAACTTGATGCGGGAAAACATGCCGATGGCGGCGGCGGCGAAATAGGAAGGGTTTTTCGGGCTGTCGAATGCGTCGCCGGGTTTCAAGACCTTGCTCGCATTGACCTCGTGGGTATAGATGCGGTTAATCATGGCGGTGGCATCGGTCTTGTATTTCGCGTCGCCCCATTGGTAATACGCCAAACAGAGGGCGAGGGCCACGTCGAGGTCGCCATCGGTGGCGCCATTCATCTCGGCCGCGCCCGAAAAACCGTTGATTTTCCAGTGCATGAATCCGTTGCCGTTCACGAAATTCTTGTAGTAATTCCAAAGCTTGTCGAATTTCGCCTGGGTATTGTTGGCGGTATTGTCCATGTAAACCATGATGAGCATGCCGTAACCGATGCCTTCGCTGACGGTTTGGGCGGGTGTATCCCATTTGATGCGGGCCATGGTTCCGCTTTCCTCGTAATAATTCTTGAGGAAAATAGTGTAGGCGGCTTGCACGTCATTGTGGTTGGCGCCAGCCGGCTTGATGCCATTGGGATACTTTTGATCCTGGGGGAACGGGAATTTGGGTGCGGCGAGGGCGGCCGAGCCCAGGCATAGAAAGGAAATCAGGCCGGCGATGAATCCGGATACGCGAAGTTCAAGCATAAAAGCCCCTTAAAAGCTGAGCCGGATCGATAGGATGCGGCTTTGCAGAGGCTTGGTAAAAAAAGGATACCGGTCCGTTCGGTGAAGCCGGTGTTTAAGCCGGTCCCTTGTTTAAACGCGGAATTCGGCTACGGCATTTCCGAACAGAATCCAACGCGGCGGTTTTTGCTCTCCCTCGGAGGAGGGGAATTCGACTTGGACCGAAACGCCCAAACCATGCTGGATCTCGGTGGGTTTACCGATAATGAAGGTATTGGCCTTGTCCGCGGCTTTGACGTGATCCCCCGTTAACCGTAATTTGTCGAAGCCCTGAATCAAGCGCGCGCCGTCATAGATATGCACCGCCGTGATGGGACTGCGGGTGGTATTGTGGAAAAACAGGGAAAGCTTGCTCAGTTTCGGCCTCACCCCGTCCCATTGGGTGGCCAGGGCGAAAGGCAGGTGAAACCAATTGGTGGAGTCCTCCTTACCCCAATAGGTCGCGCCCCACCCCTTGCGGGACACTTCTTCGATGAGATCCGGGTATTCGGGCTGGGCGATATTCCCATGCACCGAGACCATACCCTTGAGGGACATTTGCTGACTGGCGGATTTGCTGCTTTGAAGCTTCATGGCTCTCCGATCTTAGAATATTAGGCCATGATTAGGGAAGAGCAAAGCTTGCCTTTGCGTCAAATCTCTTCCATCCAGAATCCCGGATCGTCGGTGCTCATGACCTGGTCGGGATCGCCTTGCATGGTGCTTTGGTAATCGAGGATGGAAATGGCGGCGTCCTCGATATGCCGCCCCAAGGCGAGATGAACCTTTTCGTGCAGCTGGAAAGGGGAAAAAGGCTTTTGCAGGAATTGGGCGCCGAGGTAACGCATCCAATACTGCATGCCTTTTTCGTCCACGCCGGTGGACATGCAAAGCACTTGCAAATGCGGAAAAAGCCTGAGCGCGTTTTCGGCCAGCTTGATTCCGCCGACGGGCAATAAATTCACTTCGGTGATGATGAGGCGGATTTGCAGGCCGTGCTGGGCGAGGGTGAACAATCCGTCATAGGAATTACGCGCTTCCAGGACGCTGAATCCCGAGGTTTCCAGGAATTCCCGCATCGAACGCCGTAATTGCGGGTCGTCGTCCACCAGCAGTATCCACTCTTTTTCGTCCGCCGGGTTATCGTGAATGTTTCCCCAACTTCCGCTTTCCATGATTCCATTATATCGGGTGTCCATCGCGGCGTCCATGGCGAAGGAGGTATTTTTCGAGCATGCAAAAAACCATGATTTCTAAAATCCTCGCCTGGACTTCCCTTTGCCTCTTGTCGGTCGTTTTCCTGCCGAACCGGATTTGGGCTTTGCATCCCTTGCACGAAAGCACCTATTTGGCTTTTCCCCAGGGTCTGACCGGAGGAAAAGGCGCCATGCATTTGGCCCTCATCGTCCCCAGGGGCGGCGACGCGCTTTATATCCCCGTGGGAGGGGCTTTGGCCTTGGGCTCGTCGGTTGAAGTGGGGGCGGGTCTGAAAACCGTCTTAGGGGATGCCAGCGACATCCAATACTTGACCTTTGGCGGACAATTCGCCGGCCTCGGCCACTCGGTCTATGGCTTGCATTTGCTTCTGGACGCCAATGGCGGGGATAACCATGGCCTGACGGCCACGTATTTCCACCAGGGAGGGCTCAGCCGCCGAATCGCAACGGCATTAGGACTGCGCTTGGGGTTCATGGAGGCCTTGGTGGCCGAAAATGCATTGATGGCCATGGAGGCCGGTTATGCCTTGCGGTTGGCGCTCAGCCATGGGGTAGCTCTGCAGGCCGGCCTGGTAGCGGCCTCGCAAACCAAGCATTTCAATGATTATTTCAGCCTGGATTTCGAACCCGAAGTCCGGGTGGGCACCGGCAGGCAAAGCGCGGTCGCGACCATTTTGACCTTGGGGTTGGCGGGAGAAAGGCGGGAGGATTTCCGCGTCAAGGTCGCTTGGACCCAAAGGTTTTGAGGTTGGCCCTAGGCCTCAGCTGCGGGACCCAAGCCTTGGGCCGGCATTAATTTGAAACGGAAGCCGGCGACATCCAGAATATCGCCGGGGCGTAATTTCGCCGAGACCACGTCCTCGCCGTTGATCCTCAAGTGACTGAATCTTTTCACCAATAGATTGGCGATCCAGGTCGAGCCCTTGAGATTGAGGCTGGCGAAGTTTTTACCCACCATGATGCCGGGAATCGGAATGTCGTCGGCGCTGCTATTGCCGAAAAAAACGGTTTCCTTGTCCAGGACGATTTTCTTGCCATTGGATAAATCTTCCAACCAGGCGGATCCGGGTTTGCTGTCCCCCGGGCTGGAGTCCTCGGCCGAAGGAATGCCCGCATTCGCGGCCTGGGTTTCGTCTTGGCGGAATTCCAGGATATGCTGACCGATGGTGATGACGTCCCCATGCCTCAGCAGGTATTTCTCAATCCGCTTCTTATTGACATAGGTGCCATTGAGGCTTTTCAAATCCTCCAGCACGAATATTTTCTCGTCCCTGTCCGCAAGGATGAAGGCATGATTGCGGCTTATCCCCAGGTTTTCGATGCTGACGGTATGGGTAGGCAGCCGGCCGATGGAATTCATGCCTGGGTGAAGGGGGAATTCGGCGACGGTTTTGTTTTGGTGTCGGACGACGATTTTGGGCATGGATATCAAATAGGCGCCGGAGACTTGGGCATGCGACACAAATATACCACGCGGGAAGGTGGTCTTGCCCCCTCGTAATGGCTACACTTGCGAAAGGGTGAGAAGTCTACGCTGGTTTTCCCTGGGAGCGTTGGCCGGGGCTCTGTTAGGCCTGGTTGTCCTGGCGTCTTTGTACTTTTCGCCTTGGCGTAAAGCCCTTTATTTGAAAACCGATCCCCAAGTCCAAATCACCCGCGACAATTTGTCCTTGTACCGGGCCACCTTGGCTCATATCGATCAAAAAATGGTTCTCAGTCCCGTCGACTCCTCGACGGCCTTGGCGGAGATGCAAACCAAGGCTTGGCAGGAATACCGGGTTTACCGCAATCGTCTGACCGAGTTGGCCGGCGCGTATACCCAGGCCAGCCCCGACGGATTTTTCCCCTGGGCGTTTTCCATGAGGTGGTGGCTGATTCCCGGCCTATTCGGTTTTGTCGCGGTCGGGGGACTTCTATCCGCCTGGATGGTTTGGCGCCAGCCCCCCATCAAACCCGCACTTCCTTCGCGTCCTTTAGCCCGCCCCGAATTTCCCCCCGCCGAAAAAACCCAGGTCCTGCCCCTGGATCAATTCCAGGAGGCGGTGCGCCGCATAGCGGATATCCAGGCCCAGAGTCCGGTCCGGCAAAAAGCCCGGCGCATGACCCAGGCCGAATCCAAACCGTTGGAAGGATTGGATGAGGAGCGTATCCAACCTCCTCCGCCGGCGCGGCCCTCGCCCAAGCCGGATGAAACCGCCTATCTCGATGTGCTTTCGGGGTGGGATGAACCGGGACCTTCCCTCACCCATATCCCGGATCATGTCTACCCGTCGGCGGAATCGTTCCCCTCCGATCCGCTTTTTTCGCCGCCGTCATCCTCCCTCATCATGGAGGACGAGGACAATCCCACCTTTGATTTACCGCCACTCGAGGGCCCGGAAGAGGGCGGGACCGATCCGGGCTGGGGCGTATTGCCTCCGACCACCCAATTCGAAAAGCTCGAAAGGCAAAAGGATGAAATCATGAGGATGGTGCGCAAGGGCCTGACCTCGTCGGAAATTTCCCACCGCCTGAAAATGGGTCAGGATCAAGTGGAATTGATCATCCGCATGCGCCGGGAACGCGGATAAATCCCGGCCTAAGTCCGCCCCGTGGTATAATCCGGGGGCATGGACCCTCTCGCTCCGCTATCGCCTAACCCGGCCTCCGGGTCTATCTCTTCCTCCGCCTCTTCCCAAGGGCAGGTTAGGCAGGGAATGCCCTCTTCGCCGTCTGAAAACCATGTGGACGGCAATCCTACCCAGATTCAGTCCTCCCATTTGGAAACGGCGGTACGGCTCGAAACGGGGATTCAGGCCCTCAAGGAATTACGCGCGGATTTAATGCTTTGGTTGGCCAAGTCCGGCGGGGAAAACCAGCCTCGCTTAGGCGATTTTTTAAACCAGGCCGGCGCTAGACCGGAGCCGGTTTACGAAAGCCTGGAGCATTTGCTGCTCAAGGTCTTGTCCCGGCCCGGTGGAGAGGCTCAGTTGCTCGCCACCCTGGATAAATTACCGCTTCCGGCCGCTATCTCCTTATTGCAAGCGGGAATCGAGGCGGCCCAAGGCAAGCCTTCCGCCGTTCTGGATTCCGGCGCTTCGCCCACCGCGGCCAAAGAAAGCACTTTCCCGGCCCTAGCCGCAATCCAGGGACAAGCCGGGGACACGCCCCATCCCGCCACTCCGCTCATGCGCTTGCTATTACGCACTCTCACCGCCGAATCCACCGACTCGCGCTTCACCGGCCCGGAAGAGGGCTTGAGAACGGGTGCCGGGTTGGCCCGGGTATTGGCCCGGGAAAATGCCGGCGACATCCAGGCCAGGAGCAATGCCTTGCCGGGCTTGGCGCCCGAACCCGGTACGCCTCTTTTGCGGGTGCAATTATGGGATGGACAAAAACCTTTGACCCTATTGACCGCCGATGCGCCCGTGCCCGGAACCTTGGTGCGTTATGTCTATGCGGATGCCGGAGGCGCCACTTTCCCCAATGGCCTCATGAGTCCGGTAGGCCCCAAGGATGGGCTCATGCAGGCGAGCGGGGCGCCGCAGAATTTATCCGGGCCGGTTTTAGCTTCGACCTATGCCGAGGCGACCCCCGCCGCCAGGTTGGCTTTGGCCATGGCGGAAGACATGCTCGCCGAAATCAGAACCAGTCCGATTTATGCCGAAGCGGTGCGGGATTGGGCCGGGGTTTTGGTCCAATCGGGTTGGTTCGGTGAAAGCGCCGCTTCGCCTGGCATGGCGTCGCCGGAGGTTACTCCGCCAACCCGTCCCGAAGCGGCGGCACTTTTACGGTTGTGGTTGGATTACCCCATGCCGGCGGAACAGGAGCCATTAGCCATTCGGAATTGGGCCCAGCTTTTGCGCGAACCGCAAGCGGCCTTGCCTTATCTCAACGGTTTTCGGCCCGCCCCTTTTCTGAATCGCGCGGAATTACCGGCTTCACCTCCGCTATTGGCTCCCGATACCCGCCTTGTCCCCCTGCAAAATCCGGACTGGGCGCCCTTGGCTCCGACACTCTCGCCTGCGGGTCAGGCCTTATTCGCCAAAATCAAGGACGGGCTGACACCGGGGGAATGGGTCGGCCTGCTGCAAGAAACCGCGGTGCTCAAGCATACCGAATCCAAGGACCTGGGTCTGGGCCCGTTTTTGCATCATGCGGCCAACCAAGCCAAACCCGAAGGCCCGGCCGCCTCGCCGGATATGCCCATGACGGTTTATTGGTTTCAAGGTTCCCAATGGCAGAGCATGCGCTTGCAAGGCGACGGCGGAAGGGAACGCGATAACTCTGGGAATCCCGAGGGACGAGGGGGCAAGTGGACGGCCACCGTCGGTTGGCAGGGCGAGGCCTTGGGGCAAGCCGAAGCCAAGGTCTTTTGGTCGCAAGACGCCATGGAAATCGAAGTCAGCAATGAAGGCGTTTTCGCCCAGGACGCCATGGCGGCGCAAATCCCGCGTTTGGAAGTGGCCCTCGCACACCAGGGGTTGACCCTGAAAGGCTGGCGTTATTTCCACCAGCCTCCCGCCGCCGCGCCGGAAACCCGCCAGGAAACCGCGAAGTTACGCTTGCCTGCCGGTGGTTCGAGTCTGGATCTCCTTTCTTAACCGCGGCGGCCATGATGCCTATCTTTGCTTTATCGCTCCATGCCTCGCTACCGCTTCACCGTCGAATACCTGGGCACGCCCTATGCGGGTTGGCAAATCCAACCCGGGGAAAAAACCGTCCAAGGTGATCTCGAGGCCGCTTTACGCGTGGCCCTGAAGGTCGAGGTGCCCATTACCGGTTCCGGAAGGACCGATGCCGGGGTCCATTCCGCGGGGCAGGTCGCCCATTTCGATTATCCCGGGCCCCTGGATTGCCGACGCTTGCAAAAATCCCTCAATGCTTTGGGCGGCCGGCAATTATCGGTCAGGGAGCTGATGATTTGTCCCGATGAATTTCATGCGCGCTATTCGGCTTTGACGCGGCGCTACCGTTATCGCCTCGCCTTGCGGCCGACCCCGCTTTTCGCTCCCATCAGTTGGTGCATAGGGCCGGATTTACAGGCCGAAAGGGTGGGCGAGGAATTGGCGGCGACCTTGGGAGAGCGCGATTTTGTAGGTTTTTGCGTGCCCCGCGGCGATGGAAAATCCACCCTCTGCCGCGTCATGCGGGCGGATATCGCTTATGAAGAGGCTTTCCTTTGCGTGCATATCGAGGCTAACCGCTTCCTTCACAAAATGGTGAGGGCCTTGGTCGGCGCGGCGGTAGACGTCGCCCGCGGCCGGCAACCCCCGGGTTTGATAGCGGGGGTTTTGAGCGGGGAAAAAGGACGGAAGTGGACGTGGGCGCCTCCTCACGGCCTTTGTTTGGAGAAAGTGACCTATCCCGATGATGTCGGCTAAACCCGTGCTCTTGCTGCTGGTGGGCAGCCTATTCGGTTTTTCCATGCAACATTGGTTGGAGGGCGAAAAAGGCGGCGGAGAAAACCGCGTGGCCCAGGGAGCGAAAGCCTTGGCCCAGGCCGGGCCGGGCGCCCTCCAGGCCGAGCCTTCCCCGGGAACCGCCTCCCCGCCCGATGATTTAGGGGCGATCAACGCTTCGATTCACCAAAGCCGGCGCAATGCCATCGTGGACGCCGCCGAAAAGGCCTCGCCCTCGGTGGTATCCATCACCGTGAAACGCAGCCAGGTCGTGGCTTACCGCAATCCCTATTACGCCGATCCGTTTTTCGATTTTTTCCCGCCCGAATACCGCAAAAAAGAATTCAGCAGCATGGGCTCCGGGGTCTTGGTGACCAAGGAGGGTTATTTGCTGACCAATGCCCATGTCGTGGGCGCCCCCGAAGAGGGCGGCGCCATCGAACAATTGACGGTGACCCTGGCCGACGGCCGCCGTTTCCCCGCGCAACTGGTGGGCATGGACGCCGACATCGACTTGGCCGTCCTGCGCATCCAGGGGGATGACCTGCCGGTGGCGGAATTGCAAAGCTCGCCCGATAATTTGATCGGCGAATGGGTGGTCGCCATCGGCAACCCTTACGGCTACTTGATCGGCGATACCAAGCCCACCGTGACCGTCGGCGTGATCAGCGCCGTGGGGAGGACCTTTTCCAATCAAAGCGGCATCCATTACCACAACATGATCCAAACCGACGCCAGCATCAACCCCGGCAATTCCGGCGGAGCCCTGGTCAATGCCCAGGGCCAGGTCATCGGCATCAATACCTTCATCTTCACCGGCGGCGGGCAAACCCAGGGATCGATAGGGCTCGGTTTCGCCCAACCCATTCAGAAAGCCAAGCTGGTGATGGATGAACTCATCCGTTACGGTTATATCCGCCAGTTCACCACCGGCCTGTTCACCGACCCTTACGTCAACCTGAAAATACCCGGCATGCTGGTGACCGGGGTGGAAAAGGATTCGCCGGCGGCTAAGGCAGGCCTGGAAAAAGGTGATATCATTACCCGTGTGGCCGGCAAACAAATCCGCAACTTCCATGATATCCAGGACATCTTCAAATTGTTCCAGGTCGGCGAATCGGTATCCATCGAATACAACCGGGGCGGAAAAAACCGCGAAGCGAAGATGGTGCTGGAAGAAGCGAAACCCAAGGGTAAGGTTTATTAATGAACAAGAATAATCATCTCGGCCGGCTCATCATTTTCATCATCGTGGGCTTGATCATCGGCGGGGTCTTGGGCGAGGCCTTGGGGCTGGTATTGGGACAAATCGGCGTCATTTCCGGCGGCAATATCGACAACCCCATGCGGAATTTTTTCGTCAAGGCCTGGGAATTGGATCTCGGGTACCGCGATGGCTGGGCCATCGATCTTTATCTCGTCAAATTCAGGCTGGGATTGGGCTTCAAATTCAATACATGCAGCATTTTAGGCATGTTGACCAGCCTTTACGTGATGAAGTGGTCGCGTAGCTGACCATCCCGGCAGCCCTATTCCCCCGGTCAGCCGCGAAAGCGGTTATTTTTCCCTGTTTCGGCCTGGAGACGTCTACCGACATGTCGCTATCTTCCCTTTCCGCCCTTGAAATCGCCGGCTTGGTGCAAACCGGCGAGCGCACCGCGGTCTCGATTATCGACGAGACGCTCAAAACCATCGGGGAGACCCAGGATTTAAAAGCCTATCTCTCGGTGCTGGACGCCAGCGCCCGGAAAAAAGCCCTTGAGGTGGACGCCAAACGCGGTCGCGGCGAAAAGCTCGGCCCCTTGGCCGGCGTGCCTATCGCGATCAAGGACAATATCGCCGTAGCGGAGGGCAAAACCACTTGCGCCTCGCGGATTCTGGAAAACTTCCAATCCCCTTACGATGCCACCGTGATCAGCCGCCTTTTAGCCGCCGACGCCATTCCGGTGGGAAAAACCAATCTCGATGAATTCGCCATGGGTTCGACTTGCGAGACTTCGGCTTTCGGCGCTTCCCTCAATCCCCTCGATCGGGAGCGCATTCCCGGCGGCAGTTCGGGCGGCTCGGCCGTGGCCGTCGCATCGAAAAGCGTGCCCGTGTCCTTGGGATCGGATACGGGCGGCTCCATCCGCCAACCCGCTTCGTGTTGCGGCGTCATCGGCCTGAAGCCCACCTACGGCCGGGTCTCCCGTTATGGACTCGTGGCCTATGCTTCTTCCCTCGATCAAATCGGGACCTTTTCCCATACCGTCGCCGACGCCGCCGCCCTATTGCAAGTCATCTCGGGTCCCGACGTCATGGACAATACCTCTTCCACCCAGCCGCTCGGAGATATTCTCTCGGGGCTTAAAGGCGGCGACGCGGGGCGCCAGTTGCGGGGGAAAACCATAGGCCTGCCCAAGCAGGCCTTCGCCGAAGGATTGCAAAGCGAGGTGGCGTCCACCGTGCAATCCGCCTTGGCCGAACTCGAAAAAGCCGGCGCCACCTTGGTCGAGGTGGATTTGCCGAACTTGCAGCATGCCGTGGCCGCCTATTACGTGATCGCCACCGCGGAAGCCTCGGCCAATCTGGCCCGTTACGACGGCGTGCGATATTCCCGGCGCAGCGTCGAGGCCAAGGACTTGTACGGGCTTTATGCCCAAAGCCGGTCCGAGGGTTTCGGCTTCGAAGTCAAGAAGCGCATCCTGCTGGGAACCTGGGTTTTGTCATCGGGATTCTATGACGCTTATTACATGAAGGCGCAAAAAGTCAGGCGTCTCATCACCGACGATTTCTCGCGGGCCTTCGCCCAATGCGATGTCGTCGCCACGCCGACCATTCCCACCTTGCCCCCCAAGCTGGGCGAGATTTTCTCCGATCCCATGACCATGTATTTGCAGGATATCTTCACCGTGGCCTTGAATCTGGCGGGATTGCCCGGCCTTTCCATGCCTTGCGGCCAGGTCGCCCATTTGCCCGTAGGCCTGCAACTCATCGGCAAGCCCTTCGCCGAGGGCGATTTATTGCAAGCGGCGGCCGGATTCGAAAGCCTGGGGCGCGCCGGCTGAAGCCGGCTTGTCCGCCACCCTTTAACCGAGTCGGATCCCATCGCTCCACCAGCGCCATCCGGAAAAAAAGCGGAGCCCGGATTCCGGGGCAAAGCCTGGAGCGCTTTCCTGGTTTTGGCGATGGGGGGCTTGATTTTCCTGGGCTGCGCCACTCCCGGGCCTAGGCCGTATTACCATCGCAATAGCGGCGATTATGGACCGTGGGAATTGCCGGCGACTTTTTCCTTGACCCGGCCGGCCGGAGTGGTGGCAGCGGGTATTGCCGAAACCGATCGACTGCGCGAAGTGGCGGAAAGTTATCTGGGCGTCCGCTACCGGTTCGGCGGGCAAAGCCGCAAGGGCATGGATTGTTCCGGCTTCGTGCGGCAGGTTTTCAAACAAGCCATGGACATCGACTTGCCCCACCATTCGGCGGCCATGGCCCGTCACGGCGAGGCGGTGGATAGAAGCGATTTGCGGCCCGGCGATATCGTCTTATTCAAGGATTTCTTTTACATCACCCATAGCGGCATTTACATGGGCGATGGCTGGTTCATCCATAGCCAAACCAGCCGGGGGGTGGTCTATACCCGTCTGGACGCCCCTTATTTCGGCAGTCATTTCGCGGAAGCCCGCCGGGTTTACCTTTCCAATTCATGATAGCAGCCTTTCAAGGCGTCCACGGCGCCTATAGCGAATTAGCCTGCCGGCAAATGCTGGGAGACAAGGTCAAGACCTTGCCCTGCGAGACTTTCGAAGGCGTTTTCGAAGCGGTGGCCAGCGGCCGCGCCCAGCGCGGGGTCTTGCCCATGGAAAACAGCCTGGCCGGAAGCATTCACCAGAATTACGACTTGCTGGTGCAATACGATTTGCCCGTGGTCGCCGAAACCCATTTGCGGGTGAAGCATTGCCTGCTCTGCCATCCATCGACGCGGCTGTCGGCGCTCACCGAGGTGCGCTCCCATCCCCAGGCGTTGGCGCAATGCAATGCGTTTTTCGCCAAGCATGCCCCCAAGCGGGGCAAGGCGGGCATCAAACCCGTGGTTTGGTTCGATACGGCGGGAGCGGCGCAATCGCTGGCCGTGGAAAAGCCCCGGCATACCGGCGCCATCGCGGGTGAATTCGCCGCCGAGCTCTATGGCTTGACCATACTCGATCGCGACATCGCCAACCAAGCCATGAATTTTACCCGCTTCCTCAGCATCGCCAAAAAACCGGTGAAAATCGATTCCAAGGCGGCGGCGAAAACTTCGCTGGCCTATATCCCCCCCCGCAATGAAGTGGGAATCCTATTCAAAGTGTTGGGTATTTTCGCCTTGCGCGAGCTCGACTTGAGCAAAATCGAATCGCGGCCCAATCCGCTTCGGCCTTTTGAATACCGTTTTTATCTCGATATCCTGGGCTCCGCCGAGCAAGGCCCCCTTTCCAAAGCCCTCGATCATTTGCGGGAATTGGGCGGGGATTTGCGCATCCTCGGCACCTATGCGAGCGCCGGCCTACCTTCATCCCCTACCCAAGGAAAAAAATGACCTCACGTTTCGACGGCCGCCAAGCCGATCAATTGCGCGACATCAAAATCACCGAAGACTTCGTCAAAAGTTCGGAGTCGTCCTTCTTCCTCGAAGTGGGCCGGACCCGGGTTTTATGTTGCGCGACGGTGGACGAGGAGGTCCCGCGCTGGCTCAAGGGCAAGGGCGCGGGATGGGTGAGCGCCGAATACAGCATGCTGCCCAAAAGCAGCCCCCAGCGCATTCGCCGGGAGCGCGCGGGCGCCTCGGGTCGCACCCAGGAAATCCAAAGGCTCATAGGCCGCGCCTTGCGCGGGGTCTGCGACATGAAAGCCCTGGGCGAGAGGCAGATCATGGTCGATTGCGACGTCATCGAGGCCGACGGAGGCACCCGCACCGCTTCCATCGTCGGCGGCTTCCTCGCTTTGGCGCGCGTCCTGGAAAAGCTCAAGGCCAGCCATCCTCCCGCAGCGTTCGCCAAACCCATACTCAAGCATTTCGTCTCGGCGGTCAGCGTCGGCATGGTCGATGATCGCGCCTTGCTCGACCTTTGCTATGTCGAAGACGCCGACGCCGCCGTCGATATGAACGTGGTGATGACTGACAGCGGAGACTTCGTGGAATTGCAAGGCACCGGGGAAGAGGCGGTTTTCTCGCGCGCGCAATTGGCGGCCTTGCTCGATTTGGGGGAGAAAGGCTGCCGCTTCTACCACGATTTGCAAAAAGGCTTTTTGCCGAACGGATTGCCTTAAGATTCCCGAACGGAGGGTCCCATGTTCTTGCAGGAAAAAGCGAGTCAACGCAATCCTTTATTGCTCGACCCCGCGAAAAGCCATTTGTTGATCATCGATCAGCAAACCGGATTCGCGCCGGCTATTCCCGGTTTGGAGACCATCGCGGCCCGCAGCGCCATCCTTTTGCAGGCGGCCAAGATCCTCGACATCCCCGTCGCGGTCACCGAACAATACCCCAAGGCATTAGGTCCGACGGTGCCCGCCCTGAAAAGCCACTTGACGGAGGACATGCCCGTCCTGGAGAAGCTGTGTTTCAGCGCCATGGACGATTTGGAATTCACCGAGGTGGTCAGGGAGGAGAGGAGGAGCCAATTCATTTTGTGCGGGGTGGAAACCCATGTCTGTATTTTGCAGACCGCTTTTGATTTGATGGAAAATCTCGGAGCCCAACTCATCGTGGTCGGCGACGCCGTGGGATCGCGGAAAGAAAGCGATAAATCCGCTGCCTTGGCGCGTTTGGCGCAGGCGGGAGCCCAAATCGCCACGGTCGAAATGGTGGTTTTTGAGTGGTTGCGCAAGGCCGGCACTCCCGAATTCAAGGCCTTGCAGGCCCTGGTCAAGTGAATTCGCGGGGCTAGCCCTGGCTTCGGGCCCTTCGCAAGCGGCCCAAGGTTTTGCACTTTTTGCCCCCACAGGAGACTATCATGAAGACCTATCGCATCGCCGTACTCGCCGGAGACGGCATTGGACCCGAAGTCATGGAGCAGGCCGTCCGCGTCCTGCAAGCCAGCGCTAAAATCAATGGTTTTGGCGTCGAATTAACCCATGCCGATGTAGGCGGATGCGCGATTGACAAGCATGGCGAAGCCTTGCCGCCGGCCACCATCAAAATTGCCGAAGCCTCGGATGCCATCTTATTCGGGTCGGTGGGCGGTCCTAAATGGGAAAGCTTGCCGCCTGACAAACAGCCCGAACGCGCCGCCTTATTGCCCATCCGTAAACATTTCAACCTGTATTGCAACCTCCGTCCCGCCCGCGTCTATCCCGCCTTGACCTCGGCCTGCCCGCTGCGTCCGGATTTGGTGAAAGATGGATTCGACATGCTTTGCGTCCGCGAACTGACCGGGGGCATTTATTTCGCCAAGCGTCCGGGCAGCAAGGGACGCGAAGGCAGCGGCCGCGAAGAGCGGGCCTGGGACGTCAAGGAGTACACCCGCTACGAAATCGAACGCATCGCCCGCAAGGCCTTCGACGCCGCGCGGTTGCGCCGCAAGAACGTGATTTCCGTGGACAAGGCCAATGTATTGACCTGCATGGTCTTTTGGCGCGAAGTCGTGACCGAAGTCGCCAAAGAATATCCCGACGTCAAGCTCACCCACATGCTCGTCGACAATGCGGCCATGCAATTGCTGAAGAACCCCCATCAATTCGACGTCATCCTGGCCGGCAATATGTTCGGCGACATCCTTTCGGACGAAGTGGCGCAATTGACCGGCTCCATGGGATTGCTGGCCTCGGCTTCCATCGCCGAATCGAGCTTTGGCCTTTACGAACCCGCCGGTGGAACGGCGCCGGATATCGCGGGCAAGGGCATTGCCAATCCCATCGCGCAAATCCTGTCGGCGGCCTTGATGCTCCGCTATAGCTTCGGCGAGGAAGCCGCCGCTGCGGGAATGGAAAAGGCCATCGAGAAGACCATAGCCCAAGGCATACGCACCGGCGACATCATGGCGCCCGGATGCACCCAGGTGAATACCGCCGGCATGGGCGACGCCATTCTGAAAGCCCTCTCGGCCTAAAGCGTGTCCCTATCCTTGCCCTCGCGGTGGGCGTTTTGGCTGCGGCTGGGGCTCACTGCGGCCTGTCTGTGGGCGGGTTGGCGGTGGTGGTCGCACCAGCCGCCGCTGGAAGGGTTCACCTTTCTTTTCCCGTGGTGCCTGGCCGCCTTGGCCTTGAGTCCGGTCGTCATCCTTTTGCGGGCCTGGAAATGGCGCACCTGTTTGCGGGGCCTGGGCCGGCCGTCTTTGGGAGAATGCCTGCGGAGCTATGTCGGCGCCTTGCCTCTGGGCATGCTGACCCCGGGCCGGGCCGGAGAACTGGCTCGGCCGCTCTTTTTCCGGGATCCCCGCTTGCGGCACGTGGAAGCTTCGGGGCGTTTACTGCTGGATAATTGGACCGATACCTTGGCTGTCCTGCTATGGAGCTTGCCCGGTTGCATCTGGCTCTGGGGAGGCTGGGGATTCGCCGCGGCGACCGCGCTATTTCTGATGCTCGCCTGGATGCCCTTTTGGTTGGGTTTAGGCAGGCTGGCTCTGGGGGGTCATCATGTCCCGGACGCAGTCGAAATGGCGGGCAAGGGCCGGTCGCGGTGGCAAACCTTCCGCGTCCTGGCCTTGCGCTGGTTACCGCCACCTGAAGCCATCGGCTTCCGCTTGCTGACCCTTTGCACGCTTTGGGGTCTCGCCGCCTATGCCGCCGAATTATTGCAATTCCTGTTTTTGCTGAAAGGTCTGGGTCTGGAGCATTTGCCCTGGTGGCATTTGATCGGTGGACTGGCCTTGGTGCACTTGGCGAACTCCGTGCAATTCACGCTCGCCGGTATAGGCCCGCGTGAAGGGATGACGGTATGGCTATTGGCCAAATTGGGTTTGAATGCCGGAGTCTTGTTGAGCGCTTCGTCTTTGCAAACCCTGTTGATCCTGATTTTGCCCGCCTTGGTGGGCTTGCTTTTCAAGCCCGTCGCCTTATCTGAGGCCTCTAAGGCCTGAGCCAAGCCCCTGGGCCTCATCCATGGCCAAATCTCCGGCTGGCAAGCCCGGTCCACGCATGCGAAAATGGACCGGGATGGGACCGACCTTGCGTATCAATGCCGATGATTTCGGTCATGACCCGGCCTCCACGGAAGCCATTCTCCAAGCCGTTGAGGAAGGATTGGTCAATTCCCTATCCGTCATGGCCGGTTGCGACGAGGCCGATATCCGCCGGTTGAAGGATGTGGCGGACAAACGGCCGGGATTGCGCATCGGCGTGCATTTGGCCATCGTCGACGCCCTCCCCGTTCACGCGGCCACGCCGATCTATTCGCCAGCCTCCGCCCTGCCGCCGGATTTCGCGGCCTTCTTGCTTTGGTATGCGCGGGGAAAGATCAAGCCCCGCCAGGTCTATCGCGAGTGGAAAGCGCAGATCGAAAGGGTGGCGGCTTGGGTGGGAGGAACGGCGAGGCTGAATCATCTGGACAGCCACCAGCACTTGCATGTTCTTCCCGGCCTATGGAAAGAAGCGCTCCGGTTGCAAGGGGAGTTTTCCATTCCCCAATTGCGGCTACCGCATGAATCCTTGCCTCAATCCATCGGGCACCAATTTCCCTTTGGGTTTTTATTCCAAGCCAGAACGGGTTGGCTGGCCGTCCGCCGCGGGCTGGGGCGGAATACCATGCACTCCCGAACCGGGGGATCCGGGCCCGCGAAGGAAAGCTTCCTGGGTTTTTTCCGGAGCACCCGCTTTGAATTCGAGTTCTATCGGCGGCGGATTTACGAACATCTCCAATCGCATGAATACTGTGAATTGATGGTGCATCCCGTCCGGGAATTGACCGAACTCAGGGCCTTGAAGTTTTGGTTGGATCATTTGCCCGGCCATGGAGGCGGGGCCGCTTCCGCCATCGGCCGATGACGAAGAAGGAAAACCGCTCGGATTGAAGGGGCGATAGGATTTTCTCCAGCCAAAAAAGGCCGGGCGCGAGCCGGGATTTCAGCCGGATGGGCAAGCGCCAAATCAGGGAATTGAAAACGAATAGATAGGCGGGACCGCCGCCGAAAGTCGAAGCTATTTCCTCGTAATCCCGACCGTGCTCTTTCAATAGCCGGCGAGGGTGAATGGAAGCTTCCCCGGAGCCGAATAAGGGATCGTGGCGATACCACCAGCCGCGCAGCTTGTCGGGCCAGGCGGTGGCATGCGGTTCGAAGAAACGCAGGCTGCCCTCGTCCTTCAAAAGGGCAGCCAAGGCGTCGAGTCCGGCGGAGAGGTGGGGATGCAGGTGATGCAATCCGCCGACGATGATGATGGCATCGAAGGTTCCGGCCTTCAACCCTGGTTGCAGGAGCGAGGCTACCAAGGCGGGTCTTCGCCACTCCTCGCGATAAGCCGCGATGGCGGATAGGGAAAGGTCAAGGCCATAAACCTCGGCGCCCAGGGCCTGTAAATCGCCGGCCACCGATCCCGTTCCGCACATGGCTTCGAGGACTTTCTTGCCTCGCCAGTCTTCCCCGGCGAGAAGGTCGGCGTGGATGAATTCACGCCGATACCGCCAGCTCCACGCGTCGAAATAATGCTGGCGGTAAGCCGCGCCGATTTTTTGATAGTGGAGTTTCTGGGCCCGTTCGGCGCCGTCTGGAGAGGACATGCATCGGTGATTATCGCCTATCGGAAGGCGAAGGGCAAAGGGAGGCCGCCGGCATTGCCTTGGGATTCCCGAAAGGTCACAATGGGAGGCGGGGTGGGAATACCCAGCAGCGCAAGCGGGAAAGGACGGGGCTTGGAGAGGCGAATGGCTACGAAAAGAGCGGTTAAAACCTTTTGGCAGTCTTTGTGGGATGCCGTGGGTATTCCTTTCCGGCTGGCGCTTTTCGATCAGGCCTGGTTGCCGCATTGGGGCTGGACGACCTTGGAAACCGAGCGCATCCAAAGGGTTCTCCCCTGGGTGAATGGATTCCTGCTCGACGTAGGAGCGGGACCCAACCGCTTGGTCAGGGAATATGGAGAAGGCGTGGGAGTCGATGTTTATCCCTGGGGAGGGGGCGCCTGGCTCATCCGCGACGCTGCGCAGTTGCCTTTCAAGCCCGCCAGCTTTGGGACCATAGCCTTTCTGGCCTGCCTCAACCATATCCCCAACCGCGCCGAAGCCTTGCGCGAGGCGAGGCGGATTATCCGTAGCGATGGCCGCGTGATCCTGACCATGATCGATCCCATCCTGGGGGGCATCGGCCATCGGATATGGTGGTATAGCGAGGACAAGCATCGCGGCGGCATGGCCGAAGGCGAAGTCGGAGGCATGTGGAATCGCGACATCCTTTCCTTGATGCGGGAGGCCGGATTCGAAATCGTCCACCTGGAGCGTTTCGTTTACGGCCTGAATAATTTGCTGGTCTTTCGCCCGGTATGACCGAGCCGGCGCCACCCAAGGGTTTTGAAACCGGCATTGCCGATTATTTCGCCTATGAAGCCGCCATCGGTGAAAGGCAACTCGGTCCCTTATTCCAGAAATCATCGCTCGACCTGAACGGCAAGGACGTGCTCGACGTGGGATGCGGCTATGGAGGGGTCCTCCAGGGCCTGCGCCGGATTTTCCCGCGCATGCAGGCCGTGGGTCTGGACAAGGACGGGGACATGATCGAGTCAGGACGCCGCCGTTTGGACACGGGCATCGAGTTGCGGCATCAGGATTTCTTCGCTTGCGAAACGGAACGTTTCGACGTCTTGCTCTTGCGCGACGTGCTCGAGCATATCGGCGATTACGAGCGGGCATTGGAAAAGACCCGCGCCCTGCTGAAGCCCGAAGGCCGGGTCTTCGTCACCTTCGCCCCGTTCCTGGGACCCTTTGGCGGGCACCAGCACAATGCCTCGGGACTCGCGTCGCATTGCCCATGGATTCATCTCTTGCCGGGCGGGATCATGCGCCGGCTATTATCGGTTCAAGGCAATAGCTATAAGGGAAAAGACGCCTTGGACGAGGATATCCGCAGCGTATTGGCGACGCGCTTGACGGTAGGCGGTTTCAAAACGGCGGCGAGACGGCTTGGTTTCCGCCTGCAGGGGAAAAGACTGTATCTCTCGCGCCCCGAATACCGCTTCAAATTCGGCCTGCCGGCGATAGCCTTGCCGGATTGGCCGGGCACGGGCGAGTGGCTTTGCACCGGCGCCGAATTCCTGCTCCAGGCGTGAAGGCATCACCCTCCCGGCTTGCGGGGCGGACCATTGCGGGTAAAGGTATCCGACCAAAGTTTCAGGCTGAGCAATCCCCAGAGGGCATGGCCATGATCCTTGCGGCCGGACAAATGCTCCCGCACCTGTTTTCGCACGGCCATGGCGTTCAGGTAAGGCATGGCTTGCAGGGATAGGGGGTTCAAGCGGTCTTCCAGCAAGTCCTTCATTTCGTGGCGTAACCAGGACGATACGGGCATGTTGAAACCCCGCTTGGGTCCGTTTTCGAAACCGGGCGGGACCTTGCCGCGTAGGTATCGCCTCAACAGCCATTTGCCCCGGCCATGCCTCAGCTTGAATTTCGAGGGCACGCGGCCCAGCCATTCCACCAGTTGGTAATCGAGGAAGGGGGTACGGATTTCGAGGCCATGGGCCATGCCCATGCGATCGGCCTTGATCAGCATGTCGGAGGGCAGGTAGACCTTAGCGTCCACCCATAGCAATTTGGCCAAGGCATCCGATGTCGGCGCGTCCGAGAAGGCCCGACGGAAAATGTCTCCGGCATCGGCCCGCGCTTCGGGGCTATCCCAAATCGGCGCGAGCAATTCCCGGCGCGCCTCCGCGTCCTGGATAAGCCGCCAGTGGCCATGCACGCGCTCGGAATCGACTCCGAGCGAAGCCGAGAAACGCCTGAGTTTTTCATCCCAGCCGACCTTGCCCGCGCGGCTGGGCAATAGGCCATCGACCAAACCGGCAAAGCCCCGCCAGAGGGCATTGGGCACAGGCAGCTTGCGGATGAATCGATGCAAAAAGAAGGCGGGGTAGGTGGGATAGCCGGCCAGGATTTCATCGGCGCCGTCTCCGGAGAGCGCCACGGTCACCTTTTCCCTCGCCAAGCCGGCCAATCGGTATAAGCCGAGCATGGACGAGTCGGCGGTCGGTTCCTCGGCATGCCAAATCACCTTGGGAAGCGATTCCAGCGGGGCGGCTACGAAGCGGTCGGCCTGGTGGCGGGTTCCGATATGCGCCGCGACCTTTGCGGCTCTCGCGCTTTCGTCGAAGCGGGCGTCGCTGAATCCCAAGGAAAAGGTTTGCAATTCCTCCCGGTTTTGGCGCGCCGCCCAGGCGATGGCGCTGGAGTCCAATCCACCGCTCAAAAAGCATCCCACCGGCACGTCGGCCAAAAGCCGCGTCCTTACCGAGTCTTGCAGGTGATCCGCGAATTCCCGCAAGACCTGTTTTTCGCTCATCGGTTCCGGCGCGGGCCGCCATTCCCAATAGGATTGCAGGTGCGATTCCCCCCGCAGAGTGACCCGCAGGGAATGGGCGGGCGGCAATTGCCGGATGGCTCGAAACAGCGAGCGGGGCTGGGGGACATAATTCAAGGCGAGGTAATAGGCCAGGGATTCCGTGTCCATATCCCGGCCGGTATCGGGATGGCAGAGCAAGGCCTTGATCTCCGATCCGAAAACCAGGGTGCCTGGACCGAAGGCATAGAAAAGCGGTTTGACCCCCAGGCGGTCGCGAACCAGCCAGAGGGATTGATCTTTTCCGTCCCAAAGCGCGAATGCGAACATGCCGTTCAATCGCCGCAAACAGTCTTCGCCCCATTCGGCATAAGCATGCAGCAGCACTTCGCTATCGGTTTGCGAATGGAAACCGTGCCCCTTGCTTTGCAATTCGCGGCGCACTTCCCGGAAGTTGAAGATTTCCCCGTTGTAGGTGAGCAGGAGTTGCCGCTCCGGCCAAGCCATGGGCTGTGCGCCATGCTCGCTGCGATCGACGATGGCGAGGCGCCTATGGCCCAATCCCAAAGGACCGGCGCAATGAATTCCCTGCCCGTCCGGACCCCGGTGGCCCAGGATATCGGTCATGGCTTGCAAGGTGGAAGGATCGGCCGGCCGGTTGTCGAAATGAAGGATGCCGGCGATGCCGCACATCACTCGAACCGTTCAAGGCGCAATTGGCTGATTTGATCGCATATCATCCCCAGGGCGAAGAGGATGATGGCGGTGACAAAGGCCAATAAAGCTCCGACGCTGACCCCATGGCCGTCCAGCAAATAGGGCAATCCCCAGAGAATACCCAATGCGGCGATGAGCAGGCTGCCGGGCAAAAATATCCGCAGGGGATTGAATAGGCTGGCCAAGCGCAAGATGAGCAGCAAGGTATCCAGGCCCGTGCCCACGGTCACCGTGCTTTTGCCTTGGCGCGGCTTCACCTCGATGGGGATATAGTCGATGGAATAACCCCGGCTGAAAAAAGTCATGGTGATGGTGGTGGTGAAGGAAAATCCATTGGGGCAGATATGCAGGTATTTGGAGACGTCATGCTTGCGGAATAAGCGCAAACCCGAATTCAAATCGGGAATCTTCCTCTTCACCAGGTGATTGGCCATGCGCGTCAATAGCCATTTCCCCGGCATGCGCCACAGCGGGCTTTGCCCCAGGCCGTGGCGGGCGCCGACGACCATGTCGGCGAAATGCCGTCTTTCCCAGAGGCGCCAGACATCCGAGGGATGGTGTTGCCCTTCGGCGTCGAGGATGATCACATAGGGGGTTAGGCTGGCCCGAATGCCGGTTTTCAAGGACGCGCCATAGCCTTTATTGTGGGCATGACTGATGACGCGGAAGCCCGCCCGCCGGGCCAAATCGGCGGTGGCGTCGCTGGAGCCGTCGTCCACGATAAGGATTTCGCTGACCTTGTCCCGGCAATGGGCGGCCAAATCGGCCAATACCCCGGGCAGGCCTAGGGCCTCGTTGAAAGCGGGGATGACCAAGGTCAGGGAATCGCGGGCGCTATCCGCAGGGTTCTCCAATGCCGCCTTCTCGACGGTCGGATTCGCGGTGTGGGGCGCCGAAGTCCAATCCGCCCCGCTCGGCCCGGCGGGTTCCGGCTTAGTCTCGTCGTCTCGCTGCGGGGAGGCTTGCATGCCAGCAAGTATCCCATTTTGCGGGGATCCGGTTCAATCGTCGGCGTCGGCCTCGCTATCCCAGGCGAAGGAAGGATTTTCCGCCCGGATGACCAGGCAGTCTTCCAGCACCAAGGCGTCGATGCCGGTGCCCATCATGCAGCGGAAGGCGTCCTCGGGGGTGCAAACCATGGGCTCGCCTCGGATATTGAAGGAGGTATTCACCAGGATGGGCATGCCGGTGAGGCGTCCGAAAGCTTTGAGCAAGTCGTAATAGAGTTCATGCTGCTCACGACGCACGGTTTGCAAACGGGCGCTGCCGTCGACGTGGGTGATGGCCGGCAGCTTGTCCCGCCAGCGAGGACGGACGGGATAAACCATGAGCATGTAATCGGCGGGCTCGGGCAGCGGATCGTCGCATTCGAAAAAAGTCGCGGCATCGTCCCGGGGAATAGCCGGCGCGAAGGGCCGGAAATGCTCGCGGTGCTTGACTTTGCCGTTCAGGATATCGCGCATGGCCGCATCGCCCGGATTGGCCAGGATGCTGCGTCCTCCCAAGGCTCTCGGGCCCCATTCCATCCGGCCTTGGAACCAACCCAGGACTTGGCCTTGACTCAACCTTTCGCAGGTATTCGTTATCAGCTCAGACTTGTCCTTGAAACGATGGAAAACGATGCCTTGCTCCTGAAGCCAGGCAGCGGCTTCCTGGGGGCTGTAACCCGGTCCCCAGAAAGCGTGGGACATGCGCATCGGGGAGGGCTGGGTATTACGCGGGTTACCCAGGACGTGGTGCCAGGCGAAAGCCGCCGCGCCCAGGCTGCTGCCGCCGTCGCCGGCATTGGGTTGTATCCAGATATCCTTGAAGCCGGTCGCCGGGAGGATTTTCCCATTGCATACGCTATTCAGGGCGACTCCGCCGGCCAGGACCAGATTGTCCAGTCCCGTGCGGCGGCGTAAATTCCGGGCGAGGTTCAGCACCGCGTCCTCGGTGATCAATTGCAGGGCGGCCGCGATGTCGTGATGCCGGTCGATCAGGGGTTCCCGGGGATGGCGTATCGGGCCTCCCAGCAAGGCGCATAACCGCTCGGAGGGCATGCGGTCGCGGTACTCGAATAGGAAATACTCGGGCGTCAAGGCAAAGCCGCCGTCCTCGGCGAGGAAAATCACCTTTTGCAATTGCCGGTAGGCCGCATTGCCGGTACGGCTTTGATCCCCGTAGGGGGCCAAACCCATGACCTTGTATTCGCCGTTGTTGACGGTGAACCCCAGATAAGCCGTGAGGGTCGAGTACAAAAGACCGATGGAATGAGGGAAATGGATTTCCTTATCCAGGGTTATGGCATTTCCTTCGCCGCGCCCCATCGAGGTCGTCGCCCATTCGCCCACCCCGTCCACGGTCAGGATGGCCGCCTTGTCGAAAGGGCTGGGATAAAAAGCGCTGGCCGCATGGGACAGGTGATGCTCGCTGAAAACGATGTCCCCGCGATAACCCAACTTTTTCCGGATGAGGCTTTCCACCCGGAGCTTCTCGCCCAGCCACGGGGGAATGGCCTGTAAAAAGGTTTTCCAGCTTTTGGGAAAATGATCCAGATGCTGGTGGAGGATGCGCTCGAATTTGACGAAAGGTTTTTCGTAAAAGGCGATTAAATCGAGATCCCCGGCAGCGATGTTCGCGGTGCGCAGGCAATAGGCGATGGCCTGTTCCGGAAAGCGGGAATCATGCTTGCGGCGGCTGAAGCGCTCTTCGTCGGCCGCGGCCAAAAGCACGCCGTCTCCCAACAGCGCCGCGGCGGCATCGTGATAATGGCAACTGAGGCCGAGAACATATTTCATGCGCGCCTATAGACCGAACTCAATAAGGTTTTAACCAAGCGGCCTTATCCTTGCCGGCCTCGGGTTTGATCCGCCATGCGGAACCCTGCGGGAGTCCGCTTTTGTTTTTTCGGCTCTGGGTCCAGCGAAAAATCAGGGCGGTGGGGCCGAGGATGAGAAAATAGGCGAGACTCAATAAGATGAAATTGGTCATGGAACCCATGGCCCGACCATAGGCCGCAAAACCACGGGTCAAGGCTTTCCAAGGCATCCGGCCTAGGGGTCTCATTTCAAGGCCCTTTGCACGGCTTTGCCGCCTAAGGCCCATAAACCGACGCCTAGGGCGCAAAGGTGGGGCGCAATGCGCGGTTCGGACCAATGCCTCCAGTTGAAGAACAAGAAGACCAGGCCGCTGGTAAACGCCCAACCCGCTGCGACCCCGACACCCTGTAAAAAAAGGAGCAAAGGTTGGTTCGGCTTGCCGTCAGTCGGTGGGGACATGCTCGGGGACATAGGTCCTTCAAGATAAAAGCCGAAACCATGGGGGCCAATCCAACGGCAGGTTCGCCTTAAGTTTTATCATTTAAGCATGCAACTCGACTGGAAAAACCTGGGATTCGCCTATTTACCGACAGCCGGATTCATCCAATGCGATTATGAAAACGGCGCGTGGGGACCCCTGCAAAGCAAAACCGATCCGCACTTGCCCATTCATATCGCGGCCAATTGCCTTCACTACGGGCAAGCCTGCTTCGAAGGGCTCAAAGCCTTCACCACCCGGGATGGACATACCGTCCTGTTCCGGCCCGATCGCAATGCCGAACGCTTGCAGCAATCGGCCGAACGCATTTGCATGCAGGCTCCCTCGGTGGAATTATTCGTCGCGGCTTGCCAGGCGGCCATCGCCTTGAACCGGGATTTCGTCCCTCCTCATGGAACCGGCGCCAGCCTTTACCTGCGCCCCCTGCTCATCGGCACCGAAGCCACCATCGGCATCAAGCCTTCCGCAACCTATACCTTCGTGGTGATGGTCACGCCGGTCGGTCCCTATTACAAGGACGGATTCCACCCCGTCGAAGCCGTCGTTATCGAGGATTATGACCGTGCGGCCCCCTTGGGTACCGGGCGCGCGAAAATGGCGGGCAATTATGCCGCCAGTTTAAAGCCCATGCTCCAGGCCAAAAAAATGGGCTATCCCATCAACCTCTTCGCCGATCCCAAGGAAAAGAAATACGTCGACGAATTCGGCACCAGCAATTTCATCGGCATCACCCGCGACGGTCAATACAAAACGCCTTCCAGCTCTTCGATTCTGCAAAGCATTACCAATGACAGCCTGCAAATCCTGGCGCGGGACATGGGATTGCAAGTGGTCAAAGAACCCATTGCCTTAGCGGATTTGGGACAGTTTACCGAGGTCGGGGCCTGCGGCACGGCGGCCGTCATCACTCCGATATACTCGGTGACCTGGAAAGACAAGATTTACACCTTCGGGAAAAAGAATGAAGCCGGGGACACTCTCACCCGGCTCTATCAAAATCTTCAAGGCCTGCAATACGGTGAAATCGAGGATAAATACGCTTGGTTGGTGGAGGCCTAGCCGAGTCCAGTATTCCTTCGGCCCGTCCCCTAGCCTTAGCTTGGTGTTGGATTGACTCGTCGGCGAATAAAAATAGCGAAGGATCCAGATGAAATTGAAAATGATTCATTTGGCGCAGGCGGCGGTTTTGTTGTCCGTTTTGCCCTTCGGCTCTGGCTGTTTCTTTGAAAAGGAGCATGATTCAACGCAGGTCCATATGGGATTGGAGTTGTATCGGGATGACAGCCTGCAGTTTCGCTTGGAGCGCGTGGTGCCCATCGATTTAAAGGCCTATTCGTGGGAGGAAGGTACTCTTGCGGTTACCCTCCTGGATCCCATTGGAAACCGACTCCCCATCCAGGTTGAATGGGTCCCTGAAGCTCAATACTATCGCCCCTTCCTGCTTCCGGACAGTTCAGCCTACCAGGCTGATAATTGGTCCTTGGTGGCTCAGGTGAGAGATGAGAGCGGGACCGTCCTTGCGGATACTTTGACGCCTTGCTGTCGATTCGGCCTGAATTGAAAAGATTCCCCGCATCCCGGGCTAGAAGAGGCGGCGAATCCCAGCAGTTTCCTCAAAAACCCATGTTCGTCCGAAGTCCGTGCGGGCGAAACTTGACAGACGAGGCCCCGGCGAGTAATTATTAACCTCATGACCCGGAACTGCGGCATATTCGCCATTAGCATTATTCGTTTACCCTCTGGGGAGCGGATAGTCTAGGCGTTGAAATGCCGCTGACAAAAAGCCCGCTCCAACCGAGCGGGCTTTTTGTTTTGGGAAAAATCGAGAAATTCAATTAACCAAGGACCCCCGGGGCCAATATGGAAAAGCAAGTCACTCTCTACGACACCACCTTACGCGACGGCAACCAGGCCAAGGGCCTCAGCTTTTCCCTGGAAGACAAATTGGCCATTGCCCGCAAACTCGACGCTTTCGGCGCCGACTATATCGAGGGGGGCTGGCCCAACCCGACCAATCCCACCGACATGGAATTCTTCGCCCGGGCGAAAGCGATGACGTGGAAGCATGCCCGCATCGCGGCCTTCGGCAGCACTTGCCGTCCCAAGATCGCGCCCGACCAGGACCCCATCCTGAAGCATTTGGTGGAAGCCAAGGCCCCGGTATTGACCATCTTCGGCAAAAGTTGGGATTTGCATGTCACCGAGGTGTTACGCACCACCCTCGACGAGAATTTGCGCATGATCCGCGATACCGTCGCTTATCTGAAAACCCAATGCGAAGAGGTGGTCTACGACGCCGAACATTTCTTCGACGGATTCCGCGCCAATCCCGAATACGCCTTGGCCGCCCTGCGCGCCGCCAAGGAAGGCGGGGCGGATTGCCTGACGCTTTGCGACACCAATGGCGGCATGGCGCTTTCCTGGGAATTGGAAGCCATCGTGGCCCGGGTCAAGGCGGAGGTCCAATGCCACCTCGGCATCCATGTGCACAATGACACCGGGGTGGCGGTGGCCAATAGCCTGGCCGCTGTGCGGGCCGGCGTGCGCCAGGTGCAAGGCGTCTTCAACGGCTATGGTGAGCGTTGCGGCAATGCCAATCTCACCGTCATCGTTCCCAACTTGCAATTGAAAATGGGCATACGCGTGGTCGCCGACGAACAGTTGAAAGGCCTGCGCGCCTTGTCCCTCGCCATCGATGAAATCGCCAATCTCTCCGACGATATCCGCCAGCCCTATGTCGGCGAAGCCGCTTTCGCGCATAAAGGCGGGGCCCATATCGACGGCGTCTTGAAAGTGGCGCGCAGTTTCGAGCACGTCGATCCCGTTCTGGTCGGCAATGATCGCGATTTTCTGGTCAGCAACCAAAGCGGCACTTCCCTGGTCTTCGACAAGATCCGCGACTTGCAACCCGATCTCGACAAGCGCAGCCCCGAAGTGGCCGCCATCCTCGCCGAGGTTAAGCGCAAGGAAGACGCCGGCTGGCATTACGAAGCCGCCGAGGCAAGCTTCCAGGTCATGGCGCGCCGGCATTTGGGGCATTTCCAGGATCGTTTCGAATTCCAAGGCTTCCGCTCCATCGAGGAGAGGCGCGAGAACGGTGAAGTGTCCAGCGAATTCACCATCAAGCTCAAGGTCGGCGAGGCGGTCGAGCACACCGCCGCCGATGGCAATGGTCCCGTCGACGCCATGGCTTCGGCTGTGCGCAAAGCGCTTTTGCGTTTTTTCCCGGAACTCGAGGACATCGAACTGGTCGATTACAAGGTCAGGGTGCTCGACACCCATAAAGGCACGGGAGCGACGGTACGCGTCTCCATGCGCTTTCTCGATCACGCCCATCCCGGCGAAGAGCCGTATGGGACTCTCGGCGTCAGCGGCAATATCATCGAAGCCAGTTGGCTGGCCTTGATGGATGGCATCCAATACAAGCTGCTCCGCCGGTGAAACCCTGGGAAAAGGATAAGCCATGCCCAATACGCAAAACCAAACCTGGAATCCCGAACAGTATGCCCGCAATGCGCGCTTTGTCGCCGACCTCGCCATGCCGGTGGTCGAATGGCTGGCACCCGTGGCGGGAGAGCGCATTCTCGATCTCGGTTGCGGCGACGGGCATTTGACGGCCAAGCTCGCCGATTTGGGATGCCACGTCACAGGCATCGACAGCAGTCCCGAGTTTGTCGATGCCGCGATTAAAGCCGGCGTCGAGGCGCATGTCATGAAGGCGCAGGAAATCGACAGGGAGCCGGCCTTCGTAGGCGCTTTCGACGCGGTTTTCTCCAATGCGACCTTGCATTGGGTCCATCCCCCGGAAGCCGCCATCGCCGCGGCCTATCGCGTGCTCAAACCCCGGGGACGTTTCGTCGGCGAATTCGGCGGAGCGGGTTGCGTGGCTGAGATTCGCCAGGCCATGGGTCAGGCCTTGGCCAGACGCGGTCTGGACATCGCGGCCCTCGATCCTTGGTTCTTTCCTACCGCCGAGGAATACCGCAGCTTGCTTCAGGCCCAAGGCTTCGAGGTATTGCGTTGCGAAGTATTCCCGCGTCCCACGGCTTTGCCGCATTCCGTGAAGGAGTGGATCCAAACCTTCGGATTGTGTTTCCTTTCGGCGCTTCCCCAAGCTGAGCGCGAAGCCTTTCTCGACGAGGTGACGTCCGCGCTGAGACCGAAGCTATGCGATGAGCGGGGAAAATGGACCGCCGACTATACCCGGCTTCGCTTCGCCGCCACCCGTTTGGACTAGACGCCTTATTTTACGAGGCTTACCTTCCGGGAGCGGAAAGGGGTGGGGATATTCGAGAAGAAATAGGCGGGGCCGCAGCTAGCCGCTTCTCACCCAAATCCCAACTTCTCCCTCTTTTCCCTTGTCACACCCGGACCAAATGAATTCTTTAACTGGAATGCCCCCTTTCCAGACCTGACAGGCCACCGCGCCGGGTGCGGAAAGGGGCTCCTTTCCCTTACCAGGATCATAAATGCCTCCGACCATTTCCAGTATGCGGCCCCCGGAAGCCGTCCTCGAAAAGGTCCCCTCGGGGATCACCGGCTTAGACGAGATTACCCTCGGGGGACTGCCGCGTGGGCGGCCCACCCTGGTCTGCGGCAGCGCGGGATGCGGCAAGACCATGCTCGCAGTGGAATTCCTGGTGCGCGGGATCCTCGAATACGGCGAACCGGGTGTATTCATCGCTTTCGAGGAGCGCCCCGAGGATCTGGCCAAGAACGTGGCCTCCCTGGGCTTTAACCTCAGGGACCTCGAGGAGCGGGGCCTGCTGGTAGTGGAATACATCCACGTGGATAAGAGCGATATGGAGGTGGCGGGGAATTACGACCTGGAAGGCCTGTTCCTCACCTTGCAGGCCTGCATCGAGGCCGTGGGTGCCAAGCGCATCGCCATCGATACCCTGGAAACCATCTTCGGCGGCTTCGACAACCATGCATTGTTGCGCGAGGAATTGCAGCGCCTTTTCCGCTGGCTCAAGGATCGCGAGATGACCGCCATCATCACCGCGGAACGCGGCGACGGCACCCTTACCCGGCAGGGCATGGAGGAATACGTTTCCGACTGCGTGCTCCTGCTCGATCACCGCATCATTGATCAGGTCTCGACGCGGCGGCTGCGTATCGTCAAATACCGCGGTTCCACCCATGGGACGAACGAATACCCGTTCCTCATCGACGAGGGCGGCCTGTCGGTACTGCCCCTTTCCTCGCTTAGCCTGGACCATGAGGCCAGCCGTGAACGCATCAGCTCCGGCATTCCGCGCCTGGACGTCATGCTCGAAGGCAAGGGATACTACCGCGGCAGCACCATCCTGGTATCGGGCACGGCGGGCAGCGGCAAGACCAGCATCGTGAACTTCTTCGCCGACACCACCTGCCGTCGCGGGGAGAAATGCCTGTACATGGCCTTCGAGGAGTCCCCCAGCCAGATCAAGCGCAACATGGAATCTCTTGGCCTGGACATGGAGAAATGGGTGCGCGAAGGCCGGCTCGTATACCATGCCTCGCGCCCTAGCGTGTACGGGCTGGAGATGCATCTGGTCAAGATCCATAAGCTCATCCGGGAGCTCTCGCCGGACGTTGTCATTCTCGATCCCGTTACCAATCTCACCACCATGGGCTCGACGACCGAAGTGAACTCCATGTTGGTTCGCCTCATCGATTACCTGAAGAGCGAGAATATCACGGCCATGTTCACCGGGCTGACCTCGGGCCACCAGACCAACCTGGAGGCGACGGAGGTGGGTATCTCCTCCCTCATCGACACTTGGCTGGTGGTGCGGGACATCGAGGTTAACGGGGAGCGGAACCGCGGCGTCTACGTGATCAAATCGCGCGGCATGGCGCATTCCAACCAGATCCGTGAATTCGTACTGACTTCCAAAGGCGTTGATTTACTGGACGTGTACGTGGGCCCGGCCGGCCTGCTGACGGGATCCGCGCGCCTTTCCATGGAAGCGCGCGAAAAGGCCGATGCTTTGTCGGCGGAGCAGGAGATCGAAACCATGCAAGTTCGCCTGGAGCGCAAGCGTATGGCCATGGAGGCCCAATGGGCGGCCATGCAGGCCGATTTCCGGGCTGAGCAGGAAGAGGCGGCGCGCTTCATCGAGCAGAAGCGGACGGCTCGCGACCGCTTGCGGCAGGACCGCCTCGACATGGGGCGAAAGCGACGCTCGGATCTATTTCTCGAGGCGGCCCCCGAGGGCGGGAAGGAGCGCTGATGGAAACCGAGATCACTTCCCAGTCCCCTGACCAAGAGTCGGGAGAGGAATTGTTCGAACTCAAGCTTTACGTGGCCGGCCAGACCCCCAAGTCCCGCGCGGCCTTGGAGAACCTGCACAAGATCTGCGAAGAGCATTTGCGCGGCCGCTACCGGCTGGAGGTTGTGGACCTCGCCCGCAATCCGGCGTTGGCGCGGACCGATCGCATCCTGGCCATTCCCACCCTGGTGAGGAGCCTGCCCACACCCATCAGCCGAATCATCGGGGATTTGTCGGACGAAGACCGGGTGCTGATGGGCCTCAATGTACGGAAACTCCGTTGAACGGCAACCTGGCCCCGGATCTTGCGGCGGAGCTGGAGGAAGCGAAGCGCCGCCTGGCCGAGGCCGAAGCCACCCTGGACGCCATCCGCATGGGCAATGTCGATGCCTTGGTGGTTTCGGGAAATGGCGGCGAAGAGGAAATCCGCGCCATCCTCAACATGGGATCGCTGGCGAATTCCATCTTCAATCAAGTGGCGCAACCCGTATTCATCCTCGATGCCAGGGGGTGCGTCCAAAGGCAGAATCAGGCCGCCTTGGACTTGGCCGGCGAGGCGGACGGGCGGCCTTTCCTGGAAGCCCTTCCCTTGCGTCGGGAGGACGCGGCCGAAAGCGATGTCTTGGGGGATTGGCTCGAGCGCGGCCACCATATTGAGGCCCTGGATGTGGGGTTGGATCATCCCAGGTTGGGGACACGCTTCTATTTGATGGACGCTAACCCGATTGATGCGGGGTGGGACGGGGCCAGGGGCGGCATCGTGACCCTGCTGGACATCACCGGGCGCAAGCTTGCCGAGATCCAATTGGCGGTGCGCGGTAGCCAACTCCGGCAACAATTCACCTTGCTCAAGACGATCACCGACAATATTCCCGAGGGACTGCTGTTGCTTGATGAGGAGAAGCGGGTGATCTTCCACAATCCCGCTGCCCTGGTCATCCTGGACCATGCGGAGGCGGATTTGGCCGGCAAGGAATTGGCGGATTTCTTCCGGCCCCGATCGGCGCCCGAAGCGCCTGGAACCCTGGATCTGGAAGGGTCGGAGGCCGAGGCCGGCGCGCGCCGCGGAGTGTTGCCACGGCGGGACGGTTCCTGGCTGCCCGTGCAATTCGGCTTCCATGCCTTGAAAGGCGATAAGGCCGAAGCCGGCGACACCATCCTCGTCCTCAGCGATATTTCGGCCCTGGTCTCTTCCGAGAAGGCGCTGATGCAGTCCATCGAGAAGCAGCAGCATTCGCAGAAGATGGAGGCTATTGGACGCCTGGCCGGAGGCGTCGCCCATGATTTCAACAATTTGCTCTTGGCCATCCTGGGCTTTACCGACCTTTCCCTGGTGCACGTTGCCGAAGGATCCCGGGTGCACGATAACCTGAAGGAGGTGAAGCGCGCGGGCCAGCGGGCCGCGGCCCTCACCGCACAGCTTCTCGCCTACAGTCGTAAGCAAATCCTGGATCCCCAGGTGCTCGATTTGAACGACGCGGTGAAAGACGTGCTGAAGATGCTCGGCCACATCATCGGGGAGACCATCCGCCTGGAGGTAGAGATCGACCCGGATCGCCTGTCCGCGCGTTTCGATCAAGCCAAGCTCCAGCAGGTGCTGGTCAACATGACCCTGAACGCCCGTGACGCCATGCCCGGCGGAGGGCGCCTCGTTCTGCGCACGGGTTCGACCGCAGTGTCCGCAGGCGATCGCTCGGGAATGGTGCGCGAAATGCGGCGCGAAAGCGAGGATGGTGTACCAGCCGGTGAATTCACCTACGTGGAGATCGAGGACACCGGCCACGGCATGGGCCCGGAAATCCTCGATCATCTGTTCGAACCCTTCTTCACCACCAAGGAATTCGGGCGCGGATCCGGTTTGGGGCTTTCGACCGCGTATGGCATTGTGAAACAAATGGGCGGCTATGTGCAGGTATTCAGCGTGCCGGATCGGGGCTCGCGTTTCCGCGTGATCCTGCCCAAGGCCCGCGGCGGCGGGCCTGGGACCACGGAATCCCAGTCGGATGCCTTACCTTCCCCTCGTGGTTCCGGGAAGCGTATCCTGCTGGCGGAAGACGAAAGCATGGTCCGCAAGCTGCTGGCCCAGGTGCTGATCGATCAGGGCTACGAGGTCATCGAGGCCTCGAATGGCGAGGAGGCATTGAGCCTCCTTCCCGGCCCCACGGAGGCTCCGTTGTCGCTGGTGATCACCGATATCGTCATGGACCGCATGGGGGGCATCGAACTTGCCGCCCATCTCGCGCGCCTGCGTCCCAGCCTGGACATACTTTTCATCTCAGGATATGCCGAGGATCAGCATAAGCTCCCGATGGACGGGCCCGAAAGGCCCTTCTTTGCCGCCAAGCCTTTCCACCCGGCGGAGTTCCTGCACCAGGTGGGGAGTATCTTGGAGAAGAAGCTCCTGGCGGCGAAGTCCTAACACGCCCCACTCCCTCTCCGTCCACCGTCATCGCGGTGCCAATTCGACCACCGTAAGGCTTCGCGGACTACTTCCCGTCCAGCCAGTCCCGGGCCATGAAACGTCCCGGTTCCCCCGACAATACCCGCAGGGCCGTGGCCAAGTTCCGCTCCCGCGCCTCCTCGGATTTCAGACGCGCGAGATAGCGCACCAACTCCTTCTTCCGGCTGGGGGGCAGCGCTTGGAATGCTTTTCCCGCTTTGGGTTCCCGACGCAATGCCGTACGGAACCACGCCGGCATGGGTGCGGGGCCGGCCGTATAGCCGGCATCGAAGCCAACCTCGACGTGCACACGGTCGCCGACCCCGGTTCCCGAAGCTTTGCGTACCAAGGCGTGGAGGTAAAGCAGGAAAGATCCGTCACCTTTGGGCATCATGTTGATGGGCCAGGCTTTTTCCGGTTTCCCGTTGATCCGCACCCGCACCGGCATGGGTTTCCGCCAGCCCGCCCTAAGGGCCTTCGCGCGAGCAGCCGTGACCCGGACATAGGGATTGATGCCCAGGATTTCGATGGTAGCGGTGAACTGTTGCGTAGGTACGGGGGATTGCGGAGGCATGAACGTCTTACCGTGGCGAAACGCTTAAAAATAGTTAGCCGCGGAAAATGACCTCCGCGCGGCTTATCCGGATCAGGATTCGGATTCATCGATAGGCGTTGATTTGCCGCGCCAAGCGTCCCTTACTCGGAGAATTGCAGGGGCACCAAAACCTCTTCGATCCCCAGGTGACGAATGGGTTCGAATCGCCAGGAGCGAATCGCTTGTAAAATGGCTTCATCGAATGGACTCGAACCCGTGGTCGTTCCTTCGATGGCGGCGCTCACGACCATTCCCCGTGCGTCGATTCCAAAACGCACGCTGACCTTGCCTTGTAATCCCGGTTGGGTGCGCAAGTGCTTATTGTATAAATGACGCAAACCCGGGGAATGCGATTTCACCACGGCTAAAATAGAGGCCGTGGAGCGGAAACCGTTTTCATGGGTCTGACTAATGCTTTGTTCGCTGATGCTGACCTTGGGAATGGGCGATTGCGGAGCTTCGGCGTCGATTCTCTCCAGGGTCCGGATATTTTCGGACAGGTTCATTTCTCCATTCCCGTCATGCATATCGTATTCGGCATTGAAGGCCGTATTCAATTTACCGCGTCGGCCCGCGATGCGGGTTTTCCCTTCCCGGTGGAGCATCGCGACTTGATCCAATTTCGGCAAGTCGTGGAAGGCTTGCTGAATGATTTCATATGCGGATTTCCCGATTTGCCGGGTATCGGCGGAAATCACCTGGGTGACTAAGACACCCGACTCCTCCTTTGGGCGGGCGCTATTGGCCGGACGACCCGCTTCGGTCGCGGTTCGTTTTTTGGATACGGTCTGCTGGGTCGGTTTCGCTTTGGGTTTTTCCAGCGGCTTCCAAACGCCGGTAAAAACCTCATCCGGCGGCACGATGACCGACTTGGGTTGAAAGCCGTCCGGGGGTATGCGCAGGATATCCTGCGGTAGGCTTGCGATGAAAAACAGCAAGCCTATGCCTAATCCACTGCCGCTCAGCAAGCTTTGAAAAAGGTGGGTGTCGGTTTCGACGGCAAGACTTTTTTCCAATGGATTCGGTTGGGCGGGCCGATTTTTCACGTTATACCTCCGAAGCGGGAAATGATTTGTTTCAAGCGCCTGATCGTAAGCTACCGCCGAACGTCCCATTCCGTACACCCATCTTTGGGACAAATCGTTTCGGATCCACGGCGGCTAAAGCCCTACGGTTTTTTGAGGTTAGCCGCACTGGCCAGCGATGCCGCGACGCTTGGAAAAGTCGGAGCGGAATTCCTGGCCGGATCGGTCAGGAGACCCGCCATCATCTGCCGCACCCCAAACGCCTATCCGGTGCGCGATAAAATCCAGGCGGTGCCGGTCATCGACGCAGGGACTCGTGGGCACGGTGAAAATTTGCGCCCTGGTCCGCCCGGAAGGGTCTAATGGTAGCAGGCTAAGACGACTGATGGGGAAGAGGATTTGATTTACCTATCCTTGTCGCCGGTTTTCCCATCATCGCGCAGGGGTGAAATTTGCCGGGATGACCAGGATCTAGTGGAAGCATCCCGCGGATATTCATAGGAGGAAATCGTGTCCATCGTCCAAGCACCGATAGTGTTTTTCGTTGCAGTGGGGGCTGGCTTGTTGTCGGAAGGTCCGGCGCGGGTTGCGGCCGTCACTTTTGAGAGCAGAGACTCCACCCTCACCATAAAACATCCCGCGCTCTATCCCGAAACCATCGAATACGAAAGCGGTAAGGACAGGTTCCTGCTGGGTTCCTTCCGGGACGGTGGCATCTACGAGGTGGATCAGGCCGGTCGGGCCTCATTGCTCATCGACGATCCGCGCCTGTGTTCGGTTCTGGGCATCACGGTCGATGCGGAGCGGAAGCGCCTGTGGGCGGTAACCGCGGATCTGGGCGCGAGCCTCAGGCCGTCCTCGGTAGGACCCAAGAAGCTCGCGGGTATCGGCATCTATGATCTTTCCGAAGGTAAACCGATCCGCTACGTCGATCTCGCCACCCTTGCCGATGGACCGCATTTGCTGAACGGCATCGCGCTCGATGCGCAGGGAAACGCTTACATTACGGACAGCTTTTCCCCGCGCATCTACAAGGTCACCGCCGAGGGACAGGCAAGTGTCTTCCTTGAAGACCGTAGTTTCGCCGGGGCCGGCGTCAATCTCAATGGACTCGTCGTCCACCCTGATGGTTACCTGCTCGTAGTCAAAAAAAGCGACGGCGTACTCTTCAAAGTGCCGCTCGATCGGCCGGCTGGTTTTTCCAAGGTTGCCGTCGACCAGGCATTCATCGGCGGAGACGGGCTGGCCCTGATCGGCGCCCGGGATCTCGTAGTCATCGCCAATAGCACGCCGGAGCATAGTACCAACGCTGCCTTTTCGCTTTCGAGCGAGGATGGCTGGGCGACCGCGAAGGTCGCTGCCCGGCGGGCGCTGGGCGATGTTTACCCCACCACCGCCGTCGTGCGCAAGGGAATGCTCTACCTCGTTCACAGCAGCCTCGGCCAGCTCATCGCGGCGCCGGCGGCTAAAAAAGCGGAATTGAAGGAGTCGGCCACGATACGGCCGATCGGTCGGATATCGATCGGCCGGTAGGGGATGCCGAACCCGAATAGAGCAAGCTCACCAGGCCTCAACTGAGCGGCAAGATCCGCGCCAGGTCGAGGCTGTGGCGATGACGCCCTTCATGCTAAATCGACTTGGCGGAACGGACTGGATCAGTTCGCCTTCCTGGATTCGACCAGGTGATAGGAGAGCGTCTGCGCATTCTGCCCGGAAACGCCGGGGTCCCAGGCTACCGTTCCTTCTCCACCCACGCTAGTCATCCGCTGGAAACCATCGAAGATGGGGCTGCGATCGTAGTTCTGAAGGCTGAGGGATCCGTCCCCTTTCGTGTCGGCGAAGAAGATGGTAGGCGCTTCAGGGGGCGCTAGGTTTCCGTCGGTGGGATAGGAGGTCATGGTAGCCGCCACCAGGTTGTCTCCGATGAGATACAGTTCCAGGCGCATGCCGTAGGTACCCTGGGTGCCGGCAAATTCACCGTTCACCGAGAACTCATAGGTTTCGCGCATCACGTCCTCCCCGTCCCGGTAAGGCACCGCCGTGGCCTTCAAGAAAGGCACGTGCAAGTATGCGGATCCGGCCGGGGACAGGATGTCGGTGTTGATGCCCATGTCCCCGCTATCCTGCGTTCCCGCATAGTTGAAGTCCCGGGGATTGAAGACGAGCAGCACGTTCCACTTTCCGGAGGCGATGTGATGGATGATGGGCTGTCCCAAGGAATCCCTGCCCACGGTGTCGGCCACCATCATTCCAGTGTCCAGGTCGGCTTCCGTTAGCCGAAGCGGCTTCAGGAACCGGAACCAGGTGCCCCCGTTGTTTTTGCGCACCAAGGCGTCTTCCGAAGGGCCCTGCAATAGGGATTGGGACGATTCTGTGACATAATAAGGTACCGCGCTGTTCGGGAAGAAATGGCTGACAATAGGCCCATCATGCGTGTAAACCGTATCGTTTCCCGGCAAAGGGACGGTGGCGCGGATGCGGAAGAACGGCGCCCAGTTGATCACCGCCCAGTGATAGTCGCCAGTATCGCGGAGGGTGAAAGGTTGGCTGGAAGAGATGCGTTCGATACTCGTGTGGCTGCAGAAATCGATGTAGTGGGCGTTCCAGGCTAAGGAACGCGCCTGGGCCGTATCCACCGCGTTGAAATCACCCAGGTCCTGCGAGAAAAGGGGCAAGGTACCGGAAATGTCCGACCAGCCGCTACCATTGGTATTGAGGCTCTTGGCCAATTGGATTTGGGATACGGCGACTTGAAAGCTTTCCAGCCCCGCACTACCGCTGCTTCCCAATTTTCCTACTCCTTGCTTTCCGTTTATCGCGGGTACAAGCTGGATGCGGCCTCCCTTATGACCGGCGGAGGGTCCCGTGGATCCCGAATCCGAGCATCCGGAGGCGAAAAAGGCGAAAAGCGCGGAGAGGCATCCCAGCCGGACAAAATCCTTGATGATTTTCATAAGAATCCCGTAGATATGAGCTTCGGAATTTTACCGGGCGGCCGGAGGATTTACAAGCCGGCTACCGCGGGTGTGATCCGATAAACGCCATTCACCGGATCCTTAGGAAAGTTCCAAGACGCTTACGGCCGCCAAGCCATGGCGGAGCTCGTATCGGCCATTCCGGGTGGAGGGGCGGAGACGGTATAGAGATCGGTTTGCGCCTCGGCGGGGGGCGCATTCACCAAGGGCATGAGCGAGGGCGCGAGGATTTTCAGGATGGCGACCGGCAAAGAACTGGTAAAGCCGTACTTGGCCGCCTTTTCGCCTTTCACATGGGCGGTCAGTACGCCGAAAAAACGATCTCCCAGCAGGAAGGCGAAAGTCGCGGTGCGGTTGACTACGCGCGAGTCGATGACCCTGCCATGCTTGTCCGTCGTTTCGAAGCGTTGATCGCCGGTACCGGTTTTACCGCCCAGGGGAATCCAATTGCCTCCGGGCAAGGCAAAGGCCCCTCGCCCCCTGACGGCGGTGCCTTTTTCCACCACGTCGAATAGGGCAGGCTTCAGGACTTCGCATAATTCGACCGGCAATACCCTCTCCGCCGTGGAATCGCTGCGCGTGAAAACGGTTTCATAGGGCGTGCCTTCGGCGAAATGCAGGCGGCGCACGGCGATGGCCGGGCGGCGCAAACCGTCGTTTTGCAGGATGCCCAGCAATTCGGCGAGAGCAGCCGGGCGGTCGGCGGACGAGCCGATGGCCGTCGCCAGGGAAGGCACCAGGGAAGGGAAGGGGTAACCCAGGCGTTGCCAGGCCTTGTGGATGGCGAGGAAGGCCTCGGATTCCAGCACGGTGCGGATACGGATGTCCTGGGCGCTGCGGTAGCGGGTGCGGAAAAGCCATTGGTAGGTGGATTGGATCTTTTCCTTGCTATGCTCGCGCACCTCGCTCCATTGGGCCTGGGGATGGGCGTCCAGGTAACCGGCCAGCCACAATTCCAGCGGATGGATGCCCGCCAGATAACCCCAGTCGGCCAGGCTGTACCGGGAAACGTCGCCGATACGGTCTAGGGCCGCGAGCAGCGACTTGCGCGGATAGGTCGAATCGCCCAGGGCCGCGCGGGCAAAGGTGACGAAACTGTCCGGCGGGGTGTGGGGCTCGAGATAGCGCCAGGCCGCGGCCATGCGTTTGGGGCTTTGGCGCAAGGCGTGGAATAATTGATCGAGCGGCGGGATGGAATCCTTGGTGCGGAACCTGCGGTAAAAGCCGCTCAGGAATTCGAGCCCTTCCTTCTCGGCGAACTTGGCGAGGTATTGCCGCCTTTCCGGGGAATCGTCATTGTCGTCTAGGATATCGCGTCCCACCGGGCCTTGGCCCAGGTGATAACGGACCAGATCACGCATGATGCGGATGAAGACGAGATTGACGGAATTGCGCAAGGCTTCCCGCACCGGCATGATCTTCTGGTTATCGCGCGCGTCGAAGTTGGCGAAGGTGTGCATGCCCGCGCCGGTGAAAAACCTTTCCTTGGGATTGGCCGAGTAAGTCCGGTCCAGGGAGGCGTCGAGCATGGCTTTTAAATCCTTCTCCTGCTCTTTCGCCAACCATTCGGCGCCCCAGCGGCTCATGGGATCGGGGGCCGATTTGGAGAAGTGGATCAGGGAATCGCGGCCGAGCCCGGCATACCTTTGGTGGATAGCGGTGACGATTTCCAGGTAATGGACCAAGGTCCGCAATTTCGCCGTCGAGCCCAAATCGAGTTTGACGCCTTCGTTGATGCTGAACGGCTGATCGAGGTTGTCCGCCTGGATACGCAAAAGATTGAACCCCCCGACATGCTCGTAGAGGGTGAAGCTGTAGATCACCGCTTTGGGGTCGCCTTTATCCAGTAACCGGAAGGAATGCAAGCCTTCGGCCCTCACGAAACTCGAATCCGCGAGCTTGCGCAGGACGTCGGAAACCTGTTTCTGCGTGCGCCGGTCGAGGGTGGTGGTCACCGTCAAATCCAGGCGGTCAAGATCGTAAAGGCGGGGGAATCCAAGCACGTCCAAAAGCCTTGCCCTCACCCCGTTCACCGCTTTTCTTTCGGTGAAATCCACCGGCTCGAAAGGGGCCGCATGCCGCAAAAGGACGGGCTCGCTATTCAAGGCGGCGTCCCTTAATTGCGGGGGTATTTCCCCGGCCGCGGCCAATAGGCGCAAATGGCTTTCACCGATGGATTGCAAGGCGTCCCGGTTTTGCAAGAGATAACCGCTGGGACGGCGATGGGCGATGAAGAGATGCAATACCCGGCGGTAATCCATGCCGAGCGAATCCATGTCGGTGCCGGGATCGACACCGACGGCCGGAGGCCGGCTTTTCGGGTGGAGGAGGGTTTCATTCACCTTATCCAGGGGCGATCCGTACCAGGCCAGCAAGCCGTCTCCCAGCCCATTCACTTCCCCGTATCCGGGCAAGGCCGCCAGGGGGACGGTATTGACGTAGTCGAGGACGATTTTGCGGCGCTCCTCCAAGGTGTTTTCCCCGCCTTGATAGGCGCGCAAACTGGCGCTCACCATTTGCTTGATCTTGTCCCCGGCATTGGTGGTGATGCCTTCGGCGTTGTGGCGGTATTTTTCCATTTGCGTGGCCAAGGTGCTGCCTCCTGCCACATCCACGCTCTGTCCCAGTTTACGCCGCCCATAATCCACCAAGGCATGGGTGAACCGCCCCCACTCGATGGCCGGGTTCAACATGGGTCGGGTGGAATCGAGCAGGCTGCGGTTTTCGATGAAGAGCAAGGTCCTCACCACCACCGGAGCGATGTCTTCAAAGGACAGGTAGCCGCGCTGGGGATACTTCACCTCGTAAATCGAGCGGCCTTCGCGATCCAGGAGCCGCAATCCCGCTTGGGATTTTTCCGGGTAGGTCGCGAAATAGCCTTTCTCCACCGTGTGCATCAGGGCTTTGGAAAACTGGGCCTGATCGCTGAGGGCGAATCCTTTCTTGGCTAATAGCGGGGTCAAGGATGGGATTTGGGTATAGCCTCGCCTTTCATCCGACGGGCCTTGGCGGGGGAAAATCAAATGCGGGCTCGGCCCCGGCCCCAGGCTGAATTGCAGGGTGCGGGCCCAAGGGGTGAAAACCTTGGCCGATATGCCCCCGGTCAGGACTTCATAAAAGGCCAAGGCGCTTAGGAGCAAGAGGGAAACCAGGCCTAGGCCCAGCCCGGAAAATAAACCCAGGCGGAATAGCCGGCTGGATTGTGGGCGCGCCCAGGTGAATGGATCCCCGCTGGCGGCGGCTTGGCGGGGGCGTGCCTTTTGCCAATCGGAAGGGGGTTTGGATTTCTTGCGGCTCATGAATGGGTTGCTGAAAAGATAGGGCCTAGGGGGGCTTGATTGGAATGGTAACCTCGATTCCCCTCGGGCTAAATTGTACCATTGCAGCGAATCGCTCCGACCCGTATTGCGTGTGCTACCTTTAGCGGGACTAAAGCCACATTTTTGATCGACCGGTTTTCCTCAGCCCACCTCGTGAGTCAAGCATGAGAAAGTCCTATCGCCCCGCCTCCGGAGACGATTCAGCCGCGGGTCAGCCAGGAGACGTCGCGGGGATGCCGTCGGGCATGGCTTGGCTATCCTTCATCGCGGGATTGCTTTTCATGGTATTGGGCGCGCGCGCGGCATGGGAAGATTATGAGGCCATGCGCCCCCTGCTGCATACCGAGGCCTATGCGCCCGTGGCGGCCAAATGGTTGAAAGTCGAAGTGCGGGCGGATTCGGGCGGTTCTCCCGCGGATTTTTACCCCGATGTGCTTTATGAATATTTCCAGGAGGGTAAAAGCGTCTGGGGCTGGCGTTTGTCCTTCGAAGATCTTCCCCAATCCAAGGCTTATTGGCTGGACCGTCTCAAGGATTATAAGGTCGACGACACCGTCACCGCCTACCTCAGTCCACCGGACGGTAAAGTCGCCATCATCGAGAAAAAGAACGACGGTCTATGGCGACCGGGATTGAAGGTGGCCATAGGGCTGGCCTTCGCAGCGGTGGGCTTGGTTTTGACCACCATCCCGGTCGGGGCTTTTCTCTTCCGCCTTAAAAAATGAAACCTGCCATCAATAGGGTGACCAGGTTTTTGATATCCAATCTTCCGCTGCCGTCGATGCTGTCCTGGCCGAGGGAAAAGCGCAATTGAAAAGTGCCCAAGCCCCATTCCACTCCTCCTCCCACCACCAGGCTTTGCTCCCAGGCCGGTAAATCCTCTTTGGCGATTTCGGGCGGCAGGGTTTCCGGTTGCACCGAACCGTCGATAGTGGTGATGATTTCGGAGGAAAAGTTTTTGGATAGCCAATAGCCGAATGACCATCCCCCGTAGAAAACCGGCTGCACCTCACTTTCCGTGGGCATGGTCACTTTAAGCATGACGGGGATTTCCAGGGTATGGGCGGTGATTTTATTGACCTGGGTGCCGCCATCATCGGTATCGCGCGTATAAGCTGCGCTTTTGCCGACATAAAGCAAATCGGTTTCCACCCCGAGAAAGGCCGGAAGCTGGAAGGCTAGGGTTAATCCTGATGTCAGCCAGATATCGAGATCCGGCTCATGGATGTCCTTGCCCCAGAGAGCCGTGCCGGAAATGCCCCCCAGCATGCCATAAGCCAAGGTCTTACGCTCGGCGAAAAGGGGCTTTTGGGCCAAAAATACCGCCAAAAAAACCGGAATGAGAAGACGTGGTCGCGAACCCATAGCTCTCCCAGCATAGGAACTGGCGGGCCGGCCGGCCAAGGTGAATCGACAGGCGGCCCTTTGCCTCAACTGATGCGGATTTTGAGCTCCTTGCCCAAGGCCTTGGCGACGCGCTCCAAGGTCGAGACCTTGATATCGAAAGCGTGGTTTTCGATGCGGGAAATGGCGGTACGCTTGGTTTTAAGCCTCAGGGCCAACTCCTCTTGCGAGATATTGGCGTTTTCACGCGCCTTGCGGAGCATTTCGCCCACGCGCAGGTCGGTTCCCCGCTGGGGAGCGGATTTTTTGGCGGTTTTGGCGGATTTTTTGGCTTTGGCCATGTCAGTCTCCTGTTCGTCATTCCCAGGCGAAATGGCCGCATGCCGGCCAGAGGGATACGTTTAAAATCGACCGCTCTATGTTAACTGATAGGTTAACCTCTGTCAACCGGGGTTTTGACCAAGCTCACCTCGCTAACCGATGAAACCCCAAGATGACGACATGCACCCGTTACCTTTCTGCGCTTGGATCCGGCAGGTAACCATTATCATAAGTCCAATTGGAATAACAGCTTACGAAGAATTTTGGCAGGACGGATCGGCGCGAGCGGGAGAGATGCCTCATCGCGAAATTATCCTGCATGCTACCGTCCCATGCCAGTAACCGCATCACCAAAGAGGCGTCTTGCACATATTTCCTTCCCCCGGATTTTACGCTTGAAAAACGGGGCGCTTCGAAGGTAGGCGATCCGCCGTCGGCCGGTCCGGGTGTTTCAGAACGAATGCGGATGGAAGCGGCCATTCGGGGTGGTTATCTTTTCCCGCCCTATGAGAAAATGGCGCGTAGAAGATTCCCGCGAGTTATACAATATCGGCGGATGGGGCATCGGGTATTTCGACATCAACGAGGCGGGGCATGCCATCGTATCCCCCCTCAAGGAAAAAGGCCCGCAAATCGATTTGAAGGATGTGCTCGACGAGTTGGCCTTGCGCGACGTCAGCCCCCCGGTTCTCCTCCGCTTTCCCGATATCCTCGATCATCGCATCGAACAGATATCCAGTTGCTTCGAAAGCGCGTCGCGCGACTTCGGGTACAAAGGCAAGTGCTATAACGTTTATCCCATCAAGGTGAACCAGCAAAGGCCGGTGCTCGAGGAAATGGTGCAGCACGGCAAGAAATTCAATATCGGCCTGGAAGCCGGCAGCAAGCCCGAATTGCACGCCGTGCTGGCCATCATGGACAATCCGGAATCCCTCATCATTTGCAATGGCTACAAGGACGAGGAATTCATCGAGCTCGCCTTATTGGCGCAAAAGATGGGCAAGCGGGTTTTCCTGGTGGTGGAAAAACTCAACGAGTTGCGGCTCATCAAGAATATTTCCTCCCGCCTCAATATCCAGCCCAATATCGGGATCCGCATCAAGCTGGCGAGTTCGGGCAGCGGCAAATGGGAGGAAAGCGGCGGCGATCAAAGCAAATTCGGGTTGAATAGCGCCGAATTGCTCGATGCCCTGGAATTCGCCCAGCGCGAGGGACTCGCCCATTGCGTGAAGCTCATCCATTTCCATCTCGGCTCGCAAATCACCAATATCCGCAAGATCAAAAGCGGCTTGCGGGAAGTGGCGCAGTTCTATATCCAGATCCTGCAAATGGGGATGGGCGTGGAGTTCGTCGATGTCGGCGGCGGTTTGGGCGTCGATTACGACGGCACGCGCAGCGCTGGGGCGAATTCGGTCAATTACACCATCCAGGAATACGCCAATGACGTCACGTATTCCCTGGTGCAGGCGGCGGACAAAGCGGGCATGCCCCACCCCAATATCATCGCCGAATCCGGCCGGGCCCTGACCGCGCACCACAGCATCCTGGTTTTCAATGTCCTCGAAACCGCCGGGCAGCCGTTTTGGGTCGAAGCCCTGCACCCCATCGGCGACGACGCCCACGAGACCGTCCGCGACCTGTATGCCATCCTGAAGAATGTCAGCAACAATACCATGGTCGAGTACTGGCATGATGCCTTGCAAATCCGGGAAGACGTCCTGGACCGGTTCAATATCGGTCTCATCGACTTGAAAACCCGCGCCATGGCGGAGCGCCTTTTCTGGTCGGTGGCCGACAAGGTTCATGTCATCGCCTCGGAAGCCAAAAGTCCGCCCTTTGAAGTCGCCAACCTGGGAAAACTGCTGGCGCAGAAATACTTCTGCAATTTCTCGCTCTTCCAATCCCTGCCCGATGCCTGGGCCATCGATCAGATTTTCCCGGTCATGCCCCTGCAGCGCCTGGACGAGGAACCCGCTTCGAACGCCACCTTGCAGGACATCACCTGCGACAGCGACGGTCAAATCGACCGGTTCATCCGCCAAGGCGAATTATCCCGCAGCTTGCCCGTGCACGCCTTGAAAAAGGACGAGCCCTATTATGTCGGCGTTTACCTGGTCGGCGCTTACCAGGAAATCCTGGGGGACTTGCACAACCTATTCGGCGATACCCACGCGGTGCACATCGAATGCGACAATAACGGAGGCTGGCGCATCGATCAAATCATCGACGGCGAATCGGTGGCCGACGTGCTCGACTACGTGCAGTTTTCTTCCAAGAAACTGGTGCGCGATTTGGAGACCTGGGTTGCAGGTTCGGTCAAGGAAGGCCGCATTTCGCCCACCGAGGGCAAGGAATTCCTGGCCATTTACCGTTCGGGACTATACGGCTATACCTATTTGGAATAGCTCGGGGATCCCCATCCTCCTCCCCCGGGAGTTTCGATCCGCAATTCCTCGCCGGCGGCGGCCGCATAGCTGACGCTGCCCGGCAAGGTTTCCAGGCCCTCCGGGGTCATTCTCAGGTTACGTCCCCGCGATCCGTCGCCACCGCCTTCCTGGCCATAGGGCGCCATCGCGCGCCTCTGGGTCAAAAGCGAAACCCGCACCGGTTTCAAAAAGCGGTAATGCCGAATCATGCCCATACCGCCGCGAAAACGGCCCACTCCTCCCGAGTCTTGGCGCAAGGAAAAGGCGAGCAGCCGAACCGGAAAACGCATTTCCAAAATCTCAGGATCGGTGAGCCGGGTATTGGTCATGTGAGTATGCACGGCGCTGGCGCCGCCATGCCCGGGCGAGGCTCCCTCGCCTCCGCCCAAGGTCTCGTAATAACCGAAGGTGTCGTCGCCGAAAGTGAAATTATTCATGGTGCCCTGGCTGGCAGCCGCCAAGCCGAAGGCTCCCAGCAGCACGTCGACGACGCGTTGGGAGGTTTCCACATTGCCTCCGGCTACGGCGGCGTCGGGAGGAGGGTTGAGCAGGCCGTCCTTGGGTAACCGTAAGGATACGGGATCGAGGCACCCCTCGTTCAAGGGCATGGGATCGTGGACCAGGCAGCGTAAAACATAGAGCAGGCAGGACCTTACCACGGCCGCCGGCGCGTTCAGGTTACCGGCCGAGGCGGGAGAGGTTCCGCCGAAGTCGACGCTCAATCCGCCGGCTTTAATCTCCATGGCCACCCGGATGAGGGACCCATCGTCCATCGAGTCGGAAAAATCCAGCTTGCGGTCGCCCAAACGGCATAGCATGGAGGCGACCTGGGCGGCGGCATTTTCCCGCAGCCGGGTCATCATGGCGCAGGTCCGCGCGAAACCTTGTTCCCGGCAGAGCCTGGTCAATCCCTCGATGCCGGCCAGATTGGCCGCCAATTGGGCCTGGAAGTCGCTGAGATTATCGCGGAGATTCCGGGCGGGATGCGGAGGCGCGAGGAAAGCGCGGCGTATGGCCTCTTCCTGGAAAATGCCCTCCTGGATCAAGGGGAGGGCCGATAGCGCCACGCCTTCGTCGGATAAGGCCCGCGAATGCGCAGGCATGGATCCGGGTTCACTGCCGCCGACATCGGCATGATGGGCGCGGTTGGCGACGTAAAAGGCGGGCTTCGCTTCCGTCTCGTGGGCGAAGACGGGGGAGACCACGGTCATGTCGGGCAAGTGGGATCCGCCATGGGCGGGGTGGTTGGTGAGAAAGGCCTCGCCAGGCCGCGCTTCCGGATAGGCGGCGATGATATGCCTGACGCTTTCGCCCATGGATCCCAAGTGCACGGGTATATGCGGGGCATTGACGACAAGCCGGCCGTCGCCGTCGAAAATCGCGCAGGAAAAATCCAGCCTTTCCTTGATATTGGTGGAGATCGCCGTCCTTTGCAGGACGCGTCCCATTTCCCCGGCTATGGTCTGAAAGGCGGCGTGAAACAAGGCCAATTCCGCCGGACCTTGGGCCAAGGCGGGCGACAATGGCAGGCTGGGCCGCAGGTGGATATTGCCGTCGTCATCGACTTCGCCTTGCCAATCCGCATCGACGAACAAAGTGCCGGTATCATCGAGGACCAAGGCCGGTCCGGGAATGGTTTGTCCCGGCGCGAGATCCCGGCGTAGCCGCCGCGCGCAAGGCAGTTGACCGCGTCCGGCGATTACCGAATGGGCGGCGTCGATATTGAGCGCGGCGCGCTCGGTGGCCGGCGGTTCATCGCTTCCCGAAACGCGTCCGAATCGCGGCCAGGGTTTCGCGCCGGGGATTTCGACGATGAGCCTGACGGCGACGATTTCGATGTCCCGTTCTTCATGCCGATAGCCGAAGTGCCGGGTATGCATGGCTTCGAAAGTCCGGCGATAACCGGTTTGGATTTCCTTTGGCGATCCGGAATCGAAAGGGTTTTCGCCTTCCACCTCGAGGCTGTGATCCATGCCGAGATAGCGCATATCGAGACGGAAGGAAAAATCGCCGGGGCGATTGGGGAAAACGCCTTGCGCCTGCGATCGCAACCGGTCCCAGGCGGAAACGATTTCGCCCCAATGAATATCCTTCAATAGCCGCCCGGGCACGGTCAGGGCGCCTTCCCAGTTTTCCCCGGCTTGGGAAATTCCCAGGGCGGAAAAAATCCCGGCCATCGGCGGCAACACGACATGCTCAAGGCCTAAGGCCGTGGCCACCGCGCAGGCATGTTGTCCGCCCGCTCCGCCAAAGGCTATCAGGGCATGGCCTTCCAATTCTTCGCCTCGCGAGAGGGTGACCTCGCGGATGGCTTGCGCCATGGCTTGATCCACGACTTGGCGATATCCCAAGGCCAGGCTCTCCGGCGTCAGCGCGGCCAGCCCATGGCTTTTCGCCTCGGAGACTTGGGCCGCTAATGCCTTTCGGACCGCGGGCTTATCCAAGGGAAAAGGGAAATTGGCCTCATCCAAAATCCCGAGGAAAAGATTGATGTCGGTGATGGTCAATCCTTGTCCCCGGGCCGGAATGTCGGGGGAATACCGTCCATAGCATAGCGGCCCGGGATGGGAACCCGCGCTCTCCGGCCCGACCGTCAAGCGGCCCCCGACGATTCTGCAAAGCGATCCGCCGCCGGCCGCAACGGTATGGATGGCCAAGGCGGGCTGGCGGATTTGGACGCCGGCCAGCATGCCCGCCTGTTCGCGTTCCACCGGGCGGCCTTTTTGCCAGCGGCCGATGTCCGTGGACGTGCCGCCCATGTCGAAGCCCAACCACTTGCTTATCCCCAATCGCTTGCCCAAGGTGCGGCAGGCCAGCCAGCCCCCCGCCGGTCCCGACAGGATGGCCTGCGGTCCCCGGAAGCGATTCGCGGGCACCAAGCCGCCCGCCGAATGCATGCACAATAAGCGCGAGGACGGAAACCGGTTTTGCAAATCGCGCAGATGCCCTTGGAGCAGCGGCGTCAGGTAGGCGTCGGCGCAGGTCGTTTCTCCCCGGCCTATCAAACCCGGCGCCGGATCGCATAGGTGGGATAGGGCGACGCAAGCGAAACCCAGGGCTTCGGCCATTTCTCCGGCTTGCCGTTCATGGCTGGGGTTCAGGCAGGCATGCAAAAACACGATGGCCAGGCTTTGATAGCCTTGGGCCTTCAGAAGGCTTAACTGCCCGCGTAAATCGTCCCGGTCCAAGGGCCGGATGACTTGGCCCCGGGCATCGAGCCTTTCCTTGACCTCGATGACCACTTTGGCCAAGGGCGAGGGTTTGTCGATGGCCAAGGTGAAAAGTTCCGGCCTTTGCTGGGTGCCGATGCTTAAGGCGTCTCCGAATCCCTCGGTGATCAATAAGGCATGACGCGCTCCGCGTCTCTCCAATAAAGCATTGGTCGCCAAGGTACTGCCGAGGCGCAGTTCACAGCCGGGAGGAGACTCGCCTTCCCGCAACCGCAAGGCTTGCGCTATGGCTTGGGCCGGCGAGTCGGGACCCGACAAAACCTTGACCACCCGGTGGCTGCCATCCGGAGCGAAAGCGATGCCATCGGTGAAAGTACCGCCGCGGTCCAGGCATATCAGCCAGGGCGGGACGGGGTTTCTATCGGCTGGGGTATCCCTGGGAGAAGGCATTTTCACCTCGGATTCATGCCCCGCAAAAGTACCTTTGCCAAGCCGAGGAGAGATATTATGTCCGAGCAGCAACATCCCCCCTTGCGGATGATTTCGTGGAATGTGAATGGCATTCGCGCGGCGATGAAAAAGGGCTTTCCCGAAATCGTGGCGCAATTGAAGCCCGATATCCTGGCCTTGCAGGAAACCAAGGCCCAAGACGACCAAGTCGAGGCGGCATTAGCCGGATTCCGGGCCGAGGGTTACCACTTGGTTTCCTCTTCCGCCGTGCGCAAAGGCTATAGCGGGACCGCGCTCCTCACTCGCACCGAACCGAAAAACGTCGGCTTCAACCTGGGCGGAAGGGACGATTTCGAAATCGAAGGCAGGCATATCCACGCCGATTTCGAAACGCCGGTGGGACCATTCACCCTGTTCAACGTTTACTTCCCCAATGGCGGATCAGGCCCCGAGCGCCTGCAATACAAATTGGACTACTACGAGCGCTTTCAAGCCGTGGTCACTGGCATGGTGAAAGCGGGTAAGCATGTGGTCATTTGCGGCGACGTGAATACCGCCCACAAGGAAATCGATTTGGCCCGTCCCAAGGAGAACCGGAAGATTTCCGGGTTCATGCCCATCGAATGCGCCTGGGTGGACGGTTTCGTCGAAGCCGGCTTCGTCGATACCTTCAGGCATGTCTATCCCGATAAAAAAGAGGCGTATTCCTGGTGGGACATGAAGAGCGGGGCCAGGGCCCGCAATATCGGTTGGCGCATCGACTACTTCTTCGTCGACAAAGGGTTGCTTCCGCGTGTCGCCGATGCGCAAATCCTGCCCGATATCCTGGGATCGGATCATTGTCCGGTGGTTTTGGACCTGAAATAGCGTTTTTTGAGTAAAAATCGCGGATTGGGCTTGTCTCTCCAGCCCCCGGATACTATTCTATGCAATTGTTCGTTATAACAAATAGTTAGGCTTTTTTAAGTTTCACCACCCCCCCCATAGGAGTCCTTATGTCCCAACCCTTCCTCGTCAAAACCCTCGCGGTCGCCGGAATGTCCCTCGCCGGACTTTTTTCCTCCGCCATGGCGGCCGAATACCAAATCGATCCCGCCCATAGCGAAATCGTCTTCCGCGTCAAGCACATGGGTATCTCCACGGTTACCGGCCGGTTCGACAAAGTCGAAGGCAGTTTCGACGTCGATCCCAAAAAACTGGCGGCCACCAAGGGAACCGCCAAAATCGAAGTCGCCAGCATCAATACCAACAACGAAAAACGCGATGGCCACTTGAAAGGCCCCGATTTTTTCGACGCGGCCAAGTTTCCGCAAATCACCTATACCGGCAAATCGGTCCGCAAGATCAACATGGCCGACACCACTTGCGAATTGGTGGGCGATTTGACCATGCACGGCGTCACCAAGGAAATCGTCTTGAAGGTCAAGGGCTCGGGCATCATCATCGACCCTTGGGGCAATGAGCGCGCCGCATTTCACGCCGAGGGGAAAATCGATCGCCAGGAATTCGGTTTGAAATGGAGCAACCTCGTCGAATCGACCGGCTCCCTCGTCGTCGGCAATGAAGTGAGCCTTGATCTTTCCTTCGAAGGCGTCCGCCCGGCTCCCGCCGCCGCGACCCAAGAAACCAAAAAGAAGTAAGCCACCATTTGATTAGATCTAGGAGGCTGCCGTGCCGGCGGCCTCCTGGAGTCCCGATGAATTCGTCCCTGCCCGAGGCGGGCTTTTTTCCCGATATACGGCGTGAACGCGCCTTCCTGTTTTTGCTGGCCGCCGTTCAATTCACCCATATCGTCGATTTCATGATCCTCATGCCCCTGGGGCCGAGGCTCATGGAAACATTTTCCATCACGCCCCAGGTCTTCGGCGGCCTCGTTTCCGCCTATACCTTCAGCGCCGGCATCGCCAGCATTCTGGCGGCCATGGTGGTGGATCGCTTCGATCGGAAACGCGCCTTGCTGGTCATGTACCTGGGATTCGCCGCCGGGACCCTGGCTTGCGGGCTGGCGCCCAATGAGCATTGGCTCCTGCTGGCCCGTATCCTGACGGGAAGTTTCGGCGGCGTGGTTTCGTCCTTGATTCTTTCCTTAATCCCCGAAGCCATTCCAGTCACCCGGCGCGGAGCGGCCATGGGAACCGTGATGACCTCCTTTTCCCTGGCCTCCATCGCGGGCGTTCCCATCGGCCTTTACCTTTCCAACCACTTCGGGTGGAATGCGCCTTTTTACATGCTGGCCGGGCTTTCCCTGGTCATGGCGGCCATCGCCGGTTTCCGGATGCCGTCCTTCCCCCCCAGGCCGCGGTTGCCAGGCCAGGGCCCATTCGCCGATTTCGGCCGCATCCTTTCCATTCCCATCCACTGGCGGGCTTTCGGTTTCACCTGGCTCATGATGGGCAGTACCTTTTTAGTCATTCCTTATATCAGCCCCATCCTCGTCTCCAATGGCGGGGTGGGTAATGATCAACTGTTCCTGGTCTATTTACTGGGCGGAACCGTCACCTTTTTCACCATGCCGTACTTCGGCAAGCTGGGCGATAAAAAAGGGTTATACCCGGTTTACGCCATGGTATCCGTGGCGGCGATGATACCGATCCTATTCATCACCCATGTCGGTGTCTGGGGGCTGGCCGTCATTCTTCCCATTTGCATGGTTTTCATGTCCCTTGTCTCGGGACGGGCCGCGCCGGGCATGGCCTTGGTGGCCAATGTCGTGGAGCCCAGGCTGAGAGGCGGTTTCATGTCTTTGAATACCGCCCTGCAGCAATTGACTTCGGGGGTTTCCAGCCTCATCGCGGGCTTCATGTTGACCCAATTGCCCGGCGGCCGGTTGGCGGGCTTCGACCATGTCGGCTATCTCGCCTGCGCCGTATTATTGGCTTCGGTCTTTCTGGGCGGTACCCTGGCTTTAAAGAACCGGCCTCACTGAAAACCGGCCAAGGTTCCGCTGGAGAGCGCTTTTCCCGCCATGGCCCGGAAAAAAAGGAGACCGTGTTGATGCGAGGCCGGAAGCCTTAAAGCCCGGCCGGATCCCGAGGCGATGAGCCTTCCCTGCGAATTCCTCACGAGAATGCGATCCTGGGGAGCTTCGAATTCCAAGGCCGGCCCGCCGGCGCCCGCCCGCAAATGCCAAGTTTCCGGAGAGGCGGCTGGACGCGCGGCAAGGCCCGTGGTGGCCGGAGTCGCCGCCAGATAAGCGGCCGCATAACGTTTTCCGAATTCCCGCAATCCCGCGGCATTGAAATGATAAGGATCGTTATTCACCCCCAGGCCGGATGAGGATATGGCATGCCCATTGGGAATATCCTTGGCGGCCTGGGCGACATAGGCGTTGTTTCCGCCGCAACAGGCCGCGCCATCGGCCCGCAATTCGCCTATCATGAGGGGGACATCGCCGAAGGCCAAATCTTTTTTCAGGTCGGTGATGATTTCCGCCACCTTGCCCGGCCAGGCTTTTTGCGCCGCGGCGGTCCAATCGGCTTCGCCTTGGTGGAGGAGAATGCCGCTGATGACGCCCTTTTCCTGCGCCTTTCTGAGCCTTTCGAGCATCCAGGGATAAGCGCCGTCCCAATGGTTGTCCGGTGGGATGCTGAATTCTTTCCGGCGGGTGGAAATCACGTCTTTGCGGAAGAAGTCGATATCGACACCGGCAATGGCGCAGGGAATGAGGGCGAGCGTATCCTGTTTCATCGAATCGGCCACGATTTTGCCGAACCAATCGCCGATTCCAAAGCCATTGCTGCAATGGAGGGAACCGGTGGCGGTATACCATTCATTATAGGTGCGGCCCGAGCAATTGTTGTAGGCCAAAACCTTGACGCGGGGATTATTGAACACGTCGTCGGCCCCGGGCGTCGCCCCGCCCGTCATATTCGACTGGCCGAAAAGGAGATAAATCCTCCAAGGGGCGGCTGAGACTGCCAGTGGAAGGGCGAGGAGTAGGGCCCCTAATAAAGGATGGGAATAGGAGTTCATGAAAGCAAACTTATCGGCATTAGCGGACTTTCGCCCGAGCTATTCCGGTTTCAGCCGGGATTCGAGCGGAGAGGGCCGGTGCAAATCGCGGTGAGCTGTCCCCATGAGGAGTCCGGCTCGCGTGTCGATCGACGAAACGGATCAAATCCAGAGCAAGCCATCAGCCTGAGTATGGTCCGTGATAATGGACTGAGCCGCCATTGCCGCATCCAAGTCATGGGCCAATGCGCCACGATGGAAACCTGGGCGAAGTAGGGCGAAAGGAGAGCCTTGAATTCGGTGTGTGAGAATTCCTGGACATGGTATTCGGGATCCCAGACGAAATCCTCTTGACGGTTGGGTGTGCTGATTATCGCCGTACCATTTGAAACCAGAACGCGTCGGATTTCCCTCAGCGCCGCGTCGGTATCGGGAAGATGTTCGATGACATCCGACATGATGACGGTGTCAATACTGCCGTCGGAAAAGGGTATGGCATCGCATCCGCAGATATGCAATTCCGCCTGGTGGCCGTAGTTCTCCAGCTTTGATTTGGCCAGATCAATCGCCTTTGCCTCTAAATCGACCCCGGCCAATTTAGCCCCGGGTGCGGCCATGGCGCCGCGGTAAAGGAGATAGCCGTCTCCGCAGCCAATGTCGAGAATACGCCCGGAATCGGGGGGGATGCAATCCACAACCGCCTGTTGGCGGGCGGCCATCGGTGGGTTGTAATCCCAATTCGTCCACTTGCACTCCGCAAGGTTCCAATGGTAGGCGTCCATTTCCTTGTATTTTTCGAAGGGCATATTGAAAGCTTCCTGAAATGGCTCGGTGGCGTGATTATTTCGATTATAAGCTGTTACTGCAAAAAAAGGTGGTGTGAAGGTAACTAAATCAGCCCCTCCGGGTAGCCTCACAACCTTGGCTCCATCCATTCCCGCTTGGCCAGTACTTGTCTTCCAACAGCCTTATGCCGGCCTGTAACGCTTCCCTGATCCCGGGGAATGAAGAATCGAATGCCTGCCCTTAGGGTAATCTGTATGCTACCTACCCGGGCGAGGAATGGAATTGGACCGGGTGGCATCGAGAGTTCATGTCCACCGCGGAGGAATACCCCTCCTTGCGCTGAGTTTGGGCCATTTTGGGGTCTTTTTGACCTAGGTTTGCCGAAAATCCACCGGCTTTTGGATTCGATACGGCATACGTTCAAAGCTTGACCCAAAAACGAATATCTCCGGGATGGGGGCACGGCACATGGTGAACCGAGGTCAGGGGCTATACGCCCGAAAGGGCGGGATGGAGGCGCTATTTCTGGTTGCTTGCTTGGCGGGCGTGGGGAATGCCCAGACATTACCCACCGTAAACCTGCCAGCGCCGGATAAGGATGGGTGGATTCAAATTTTCCGCGGCGATAATCAGTCGGACTTTTCCGTATACACCGGCAATGGCACGCCGGCATCGGAGGCTTCTAAATCCCCGTTTGCCGGTCCGTTCTATGTTCAGTCAGGCGATACTATCCGAACTTCCGGCCAGCCCAACGGCCAACTCATTTTCAAGCAAACCTTTTCGCACTACCTCATGGAAGTGCAACTCCGCTGGCCGGGGAATGTCTTCAATACGGGCACGATGCAAAAGATTCAATGGAATGACAATGGACAGGGAGGTGGGCTTCCGACGTGCGTCGAATGCCAGGGAGATCCAAATCAAGGCATGGGGCAGGTCTGGTGTTTAGGCGCCAATGGCGCCCGGCCCTGGATCAGCTTTCGCGGAAAACTCGACCCAGCTCGTGGTGCGCAAGTTGACAGCACCCAGCCCGTCATGAGTTTCGGGGGCTCGGGGGGCCAAAATTGCATCGTCGGTTTTCAGGGTTGGCAGAAGCCTTATCCCGCCGCCGTGAAATCGCATGACTGGGTCACTATCCGGGCAGAGGTCCATGGCAAGGATACCACGCGCCATTTCGTCGACAACCAAAAGGTGATGGAGTATTGGAATCCCCGCATCGCCCGCACCAATGACGCTGATAACGTGGTCAAAACCCTCGGCGAGGGCATGGTTTCGGTTCAATCCGAAGGCGGCGAAGTCTGGTATCGGAATTGGCGGATCAAACTACTGCCCGAAGATCCGCTGTACGAGAAGGTTTACCCAACGCCCATCCGTTTGCAACCGAGGCGCTCCGCGCGCCTCGGAAACAAAACCTATCGGCTTGGTTTTGACGGGAAGACCTTGAGCATTCTCAGCGATGGAAATGCCGGAGTCACCGTCACGGGACGGACCATGGACTTTTTCAGGCTTTCGCCCTCGAAGCCGAAGTCCGGGAATAAGCCCGAACCGTAAACGCATTGGTAAAACGAGGTTAGGCTTTCGTCGAAATCGGAATCATCGCAAGGGTTGGCATCGTTCAGGTCGGGCGAGGGGAAATTTCCTTGGCAAGTTTCCCCGTCGAAAGTAACCGTAACCTTGCTGGAATTACCTGAACCGGTGCTGGTGACCTTAACCGGTTTCTGATCGGATTTGCGCTTGCCTTCCACCAAACCACATTGCAACGTGGTCAAGTCGAAAGTCTCCGATTCACCGGCATCGGAGGTCGCGCCGAGAAACATCGTGGCCACGAGGCGAGCCGGGCAATAGTCGCCGGTATAGCTGACATTCGCCCCCTTTTCCGTGATTTCCATGGTCCATTTCCAGTTCTGGAAGGGGCTAAGTCCCCCATAATCCACCGTATCCAATTCACAATCTTCGGAAGCATCGGGCGCCAATACCGATTGCATGCCGTCGGTATTGACCCATTTGCCCACAATGTCGGTGCTGCTTCCCGAAAAAACCGTGGCTTCGCACTCGCCGTCCTCCCAAAGCATCAGTTTGCCGCCGCTGATGGCATACCTGGTGAGGCTGGTGTCGAGGGTCTTGACTCCGGTGCCGTCTTCATTACAATCCCAACTTTCGGAAACCACGGTAACGGTTTTGGCATCGCGGTCGATTTTCAGGAAAGGCTGAAAACCATTTCCGCCTTCCTCGCCTGAATCCGACGAACTGCAGGCCATGGGCAGAATCAAGGCCATTCCGACAGTCGAGCCTTGCAGGATAAGGCGCGGCCATCGCCCCGCTGGAATAGCCCGGTGAGATTGGGCGACCTTCCGGTCAGTTTTGTCGGTTTTCATGGATTTATCCTATGATTAAGAGTGGAGTTGGGATTTAGACGTCCGGTCAGGGATTCCGGTAAACAAACCTAAATCCGGTATACCGAAACAATCCGTTGCGAATTTTTGCATCCGGATGACATGGAAAAGGGTGCAGTGACCGAAAAAGAAATTCTAGCGCATTTCGCCTCCCTCGATCTAACACCCGAAGCGCGCTTCTATATCCAATGCATGGCGCGCCGATTCGCCTATCTTTTGAATTTGACTCAACAAATCAGGGCCGACATCGATGAAAAATCGATCAGAATCATGGATATCGGCCCATCCTATTTTACCGATTTACTGTGTAGGAGTTTCCCGGGGGATGAAATTCTTTGCCTGGGCTTCGATTCCGAGAATAGCAGGGGAGGCCATTTCCCCCAAGGCATTCAACTGGAAAAGGTCCAATTCAGCCCTTTCGATTTGAACCAAACCCAGAACCCATCCCAATGGATAGCCATCCCCCCATGCCATATCATCGTCATGGCCGAAGTGATAGAGCATATCCATACCGCGCCTCAATGGGTATACCGTTTCCTCAGGAACTTTTTGGCGGATGGTGGCGCCATCATTGTCCAAACACCCAATGCGGCGGCATTTTTCAAGCGCCTCCAATTACTGGCCGGTAAAAACCCCTATGAAATGATCCGGGAAAACTCGGAAAACCCCGGCCATTTCCGGGAGTATACGGGAGAGGAGTTGCGTATCCTTGGAAAACAAGAAGGTTTACGCTGCGAGACATTGGAATACCGGAATTATTTCCCAGCCGGCAACCGCTTACAACGCCTGGTCTTTGGCGCCACGGATCTCGCCGCGCCGACCTTGCGCGAAGGAATAACCGTCGTTTACCGTAAGGCGCTTCGCTAGGGCCGGTTCAACCCCTGCGCGCCGCTTCGATGGCCGCGACGTCGATCTTTCCCATTTCCATCATCGCGTTGAATGCCCGCTTGGCGGCGGCGGGGTCGGGGTCGACTATCGCCTCGGTCAATGCCACCGGGGTGATTTGCCAGGAAATACCCCATTTATCCTTGCACCAGCCGCAGGCGCTTTCCTCGCCATCGTTCTCGACGATAGCGTTCCAGTAACGATCGGTTTCCGCTTGGTCGGAGGTCGATATCTGAAAGGAAAACGCTTCGCTATGGGTGAAGTCGGGTCCCCCATTCAGCCCGAGGCAGGGAATTCCGAGCACCGTGAACTCAACCGTCAGGACATCTCCCTCCTTCCCGGATGGAAAGTCACCGGGCGCGCGGTGAACGGCGCTCACGAATGAGTCGGGGAAGGTCTTGGCGTAAAAACGCGCGGCTTCCTCAGCGCCGCCGTCATACCACAGGCAAATCGTATTCTTGGCAGGAATCGTCATATAAAGTCTCCAGGTTTGTCAGGTGGTTCGTTATGGGCGAACTCAAGGGATAAAGTATTGTTTTCCCTGCGGATCTCAAAAGACATTTTGCCGCGGGATGGCGGAGATTGCATTTGGCATACATCCAAGGACGACGAAACCTGAAACACACAAATAACCGAAGTAACGGAAATAATATTCATAACGTTACTTAATTAAAAATTGTTTCGTCCAATTCACGCCCGCTTGAATAAGCGTCGGCGCGTCAACTTAATCCAGGAGTAATACTTATGGGTATAGCGGCTATTTTGCATAAAACCGCATTTCTCCAATTCGTGGACAAACGGGATTGGATCGATGGCGGACCTCATCCCATGTTCAGGATTTCATCGTCCCTCTATGAGCTTTTACTTTCCGAAATCGTAAGGAGCGCGGCATCCGCCACGGAGAACAAAGAAATCGGCAAGCAGCTCAGGTCATTGGGAAAAGAAATGATGATGAAAGCTTCGGGCGGTTTGCTGGCGGGCTGGGAAGAAGGCGATGATATTTGCCCCCCTTGGTTCGGTCCTCATCCGATTCCCCATTTCCAGGATGCCGTTTTTACCGTCCCGGATACGGCGCCCGCGCTTTCAAGCCAGGTTTGGAAAGGCATCAATCAAACCTCGACCTTTTTAGACGATTATTCGGGTGCTTTTAAAGACATGATTCTGGCCAATATCGTTCGGGTTTCCGCGACGCTAACCAGCGATCCTCATTTCAGCGGTAAATTGAAGGAAATTGGAGAGCAATTAGTCGCGAATTTAGCGGGGACTAAAAATCGACTCTATGATGATTATTGCGGCACCCCGGTTAAGCCCCGGCATATCGGATTAAGCCGTACCTAAAAGGCCTTTGAAACTCATGCATGCCCTGGAGGTCTCCAAGACCTCCTTTCCTTATATCCCCGTCTCATTTATGGCAACGCTTCAGGCTCTTGCCGAGTTTGGTCCATTTCAGCCCCCGCCAAGCTAATGCACTCGTCCGCATGTTGAAGGGTAGTGTCGCGGTGAGCGATGATGATGATGGTCAGTTTTCCCCTGAGCCGCTGCAAAGCCTGATGGATTTTCGCCTCGTTTTCCGCGTCCAAGGCGCTCGTGGCTTCATCCAGTATCAATAATTGCGGAGCGGTGAGTAAGGCCCTGGCCAAGGCCAGTCTCTGCCTTTCCCCGCCGGAAAGCTTGACTCCCCGATCACCTATCACGGTATCCAGGCCTTGAGGTAGCCTGGCAACGAATTCTTCCGCGGCGGCGGCTTTCAGGGCCGCCCATAAATCGGAATCCGGCCGCGGGGCGGATACCCAGTTCAGGTTGGCCCGCACGGTATCATTGAAAAGAAAAACCTCCTGGGTGACATAAGCCAGCGACCTTCGCCATGCGACGCGTTGCATGCCGGTCAGCTCGGTATCGTCGCAGAAAATCCGGCCTTCGGCGGGCTCGAGCAGGCCGGCTATCAAGTCCGCCAAGGTGGATTTTCCCGCCCCGGATGGACCCACCAGGGAAACCGTATGATTGCGTTTGATCGTCGCCGAAAACCCTTTGAGAATGTCCCGTTCGCCCTCGGGGTAGCGATAACTCACATTACGCAGGACGATTTGATTCCAATGCCGGGGCGGATCCATCAGGCGATCGAAAAACGGCTCTTCCGCTTCGGCGCAAGCGAGAGCAATCCTTTTCACGTCCTCGAATGCCGGCAAATGACCCAGGAGCTGCTGATAGGATTTCTGCAGGCTCGAAACCTGCGGCAAAACGCGCGAAAAGATGAACATCAAAAGCAGTAAGGTGGAGAGCGGCAAGGCCAGCCACTTCAATGCGACGTAGAAAAACAACGCGAAAGAGATAACGGCTCCCACCATGTAAACCCATTGCGTCATGGCGCTCATATGCGCGAAATGGACCGTATCGGATTCCAGCGACTCTCCCGCGCTTTCCAATTGCGCGGCGTATTGCGACTCGTTGCCATGGCTTTTGATCATCTTCAGGCTGGCGAGCTGTTCGGTGAGCGTCTGAAAAACACCGCGCGAGTTCTTGAGTTGGGAGCGCCCGGTCTCGTAGCTGCGCCGATTCATGGGCAGCAGGACCAGGGTGAGCGTTCCCGCCAATCCCGTCACCAGCAGGCTCATGCGCCAGGAAAGCAGGAAGGCCATGAAAATCATGGCGGCCAAGGGGAATAAACGGCTCAGCAGGGAAAGCATTTGTTGCGCCGCCGTGCCCATCGATTGGACCTGGCCGCCCAGATGATGAACGAAGTCCGACATCTTGTGGCGCATGATGAATTGCCACCGGCTGCGCAATAGGCTGCGGTAGAGGCTATTCCTCAGATGACATACATAGCCCTGCTGTACCTGGGCGGTAATGACGGTCACGCCATAGTTCAACGTGGCAATGGCCGCGATAATCACCACATAGTAAAAAAGCAGGCTTCCCAGATTGATGGGAAGCCTCAGCCAACCCAGAATGGACGCGAAGCCTTTGGAAATCCGGTTATCAATTCCCCCGCCCACGTCCAGACCGAGCAATTGCAAGAGAGGTAAGAGAAAAAGCAGGCCGATGCCGGCCGTCAGACCTTGGAAAAGCATCAAGGAAAAAACGAAAGTAAGCCGCTTAGGCGCGAAACGGTAAAAAGCCAAAAGCGATTGACCCAGTAAAGTCGAATGGTTCAGCGCTTTGTACCTGGTCACGGCCTGATTTCCCAAGAATTGGACGCGCCCTTCGCGCGGGCATTCCGGCATGGATGATCATGGTAGGATAGATAGGGTTTGCAAGGCAACCCCCGCCTATGCGAATATGTCGCCAGAGCTAAGCATGAAAACGGTTCACGCGCTTATTCAAAACTACGAACGGTTTTTCGATTCGGCCTGCGTCAGGAACTTCACTTCGGGCGGGGGAAAGGTCTTCATCGCCATTGAAAATCGGCCGGTCGAAGCCGTTCAGGCGTTATACTCCATCGGGCACCGGGATTTTTCGGAAAAGTTCGTGCAGGAAAGCGGGGAAAAAAATCTCTCCGGTATCTTTCCGGAGATCAACCTCCATTATTTTGGATGCCTCCAGTCCAATAAAATCAAGAAATCGGTGCACCTGTTCGACGGAATCGAGTCGATTGAAAAGGCAAGCGCCGCGGCCAAATTAAAGAAAGCGATGGTGGAGGGCGGGAAATGCCGGCTGAAGCGGGCGTTCGTCGAAATGAATGCCGGCGGGGAACCGCAAAAAAAAGGAGTGTCGCCCTTTCAAGCGGACGACCTGATCCGTTATTGCCAGGAGCTGGGTTTGCCCTTGGCTGGACTCATGACCATTCCTCCCAGGCATGAGAATCCCGAGCCGTATTTCCGGCTTTTGCGGGACATCGCGGATAGGCATCGATTGGACCATTGTTATATGGGCATGTCCGACGATTTTAAGCTCGCCATTCGGTGCGGAGCGACGGCGATTCGAATCGCCCGCGCCATTTTTTCGGATCCGGTTTCGTCCCGGTCGGCACTCGACCGCGATAGGCGACCAATCGAGGCCAATGCGCAATGAAAGGCGAAATCAAGGCGCTCATCCTAAAAGGTTTGCCTTCGGTTTTCTCGCTTTCCGAAAAAATTGGGGCATTCGTTTTTTGGCGGTGGTTCGCGCGGATGGATCCCTATTTAAAGGGTACGGGGTATTCGCTGGTTATCGCGGATGCGCTTTACGCGCAGTCGAAGCGGAAAGACGCGCAGAACCTGCTCATTAAAAATATCCTGACCTTCCTGGACCATGCCCCGCCGAGGTTCATCCGTCCTTCTCCAACAGGCCAGGAAGCTATCCCCAAAGCCGAGGGGTCGGGTTCAGGGAAGCCCGCCTGTCTTCGCGATTTATATGCCGTATTGGATCCCTTGGGGGTAAGGCCATTTCTGGCTTTCGGCACCCTGCTCGGCTTTGTGCGCGAGAATGGATTCATCCGCAACGACGGCGACATCGACATCGGGATCTTTTACTTCCCATCCGACGTAGATCGAATCGCGGAGGCCCTTGTGAAAAAGGGATTCAGCCTAACCAGGCGGGACGGATCGGCCTGGCCATGCCGGATCAAATGCAAGCACGAAAACGGCACCAAGGTGGACATTGTTTTTTTCCACCGTAAAGATGGAAAACTCCAGACCTATTGCGAGTATCGCAAGCAACGGATATTCAGGGAACGGGCCGGATTTGAATTGAAGCGGGCGGTTTTTCAATCCGTTCCGGTTTGGATCCCCGAAAAGCCGGAGGCCTTCCTGGAAGAAAACTATCTCGACTGGAAAACTCCCCAAGCGAAAAGCCATCCTTTATTCACGTCCGCGCTCACCGATTATAGCCAGGATATCATCCGGTTTTTCGCATTAAGGCATTTGTATCAGTTATTGGCGGTAAGAAACCGGGAAGGCTTCGAATTCTATCTGGATCTTTTTGGAAAAAGAAGCCCGTCCGATACCGTTTGGCCGGAAATCCACTACGCCTACAAAGCGGGTTTGCCGGAATGAAAGTGATATACACCAAGGTCGTCGCCGATCTCTTTCATGCCGGCCACATCGCCTTCTTCCGCGAAGCGCGCGCCCTGGGGGATAAATTGGTCGTGCATGTCGTTTCGGATGAGCGGGTGGCGCTCGCGAAACGCCTGCCCATCATGACCCAGGCGGAACGTTTGACGGCTGTCGCCTCCTGCCGGTATGTAGACGAAGCGCTCGCCGTTGGTCCCAAGATCATCACCTTGGATTTCATGTTGCAAAAGGGCTATGCCATTTACGCTTATGCCACCTCCGGGGCCCAGGAAGCCGAAGCCAAACGCAGGGACTGCGCCGAATTACCGGATGCCATGATTCGGGTGCTGGAGTATACCCAGGGCATTTCGACTACCGAAATCGTGGAAAGGATTAGGCGGCGGGTTTAAAGGATTTCGTGCTCAGGGTAAAATCCGAAACCCGGCTAATTCGAAGTAACCGGCCTGATAGGATCCGAGGGATACGCCTCCGCTCACCGTGAAATCGGAAAAGCGTTGCTCAATGAGCAATAAAGGGCAAATGACTTTTGCCTGAGGCTAAAATCATTTGCCGTAAGCCGTGATTATGCCAACGCTTCGGCCTCTTCGGCCGCACCTTCGACGGCTTCTCCGTTTTCAGCGGCAACGTCGGGGCCGGGCTCGTCTTCGGGCATGTCGAAATCGCCGACGCTGAAACGCAAGTCGAAGCCTTCCTGGTCGAAGCCGATGAAGAGATGGGTGTAAATCTCATTGGCCGCCATTTGGCCGAGCAATTGCCGCGAGATTTCGGGCATGAGCCGCTGGTCGAGGATATTGTCGATATTGCGCGCTCCGCTTTGGCTGACATTGCACATTTGCACGATGACGCGGATGACGTCGGGCGAAACGGCGAAGGCCAGCTTATGCCTTTCCATCAGCCTCTTGCCGAGCTTCATCAATTTCAACACCACGATTTTGCCGAGATTTTCGGGGCCGAGAGGCAAGAAGGGGACCACCTTGCAGCGGGCCAGCAGGGCGGGTTGGAAATGATCGGTGAGTTCCTGCAAAATGGCCTGGCGATACCCGTCGAGAAGGGTATCCTGGTCCTGTCCCCACATCTCGGTAATGGTGGCCAAGCCGAGGTTGCTGGTCATCATGATGACGGTATTGCGGAAAGAAATGTCGCGCCCCTCGCCGTCGCGCAAATTGCCCTTGTCGAAGACCTGGTAAAACATATTGAGCACGTCTTTGTGGGCCTTTTCGACTTCATCGAGAATGACCACGGTATAGGGGCGCTTACGCACGCCTTCGGTCAAAACGCCGCCGTCGCCGTAGCCGACATAGCCGGCGCTGGCTCCTTTGAGCTGGGTCACCGACATGCTGTCCTGGTATTCGCTCATATTGATGGTGACTACGTTCTTCTCGCCGCCGAAAAGGATGTCGCTGATGGTCATGGCCACTTCGGTCTTGCCTACGCCGCTGGGACCGGTGATGAGAAAGACGCCCATGGGTTTTTCGGTGGGGGTCAGGCCGAGCTTGGCCGATCGCAAGGATGCCGCGATTTCGGAAACCCCCTGGTATTGGCCGACCACGCGTTCATTGATGGTCTTTTCCAAATCGAGCAAGGCTTGGGCCTCGTTCTTGAGCATGTTGCCGGCCGGTATGCCCGTCCATTCGGAAATGATGGCCGCCACCACGGGCGGGGCGACATGGGCATGCACCAGGGGCGTTTCGCCTTGCAATGCTTCCAAGGCTTTCCACTTTTCGTCGAGTTTGGCGCGCTGGGCTTCGATGGCGGCGGAATCGGAAGCCTGGCCTTCGGGTAAAGCCTTGCCGTCTTTATCCTTGCCATCCTTGGCCGCCTGGATTTCGTCTTGCAGGGCGATGATGTCCTTCACCGCGTCGAGTTCTTTTTGCCACTGCGCTTCGACTGACTTGGCATCCTCTTGCGCCTGATCCAGTTTGGTACGGGCTTTTTCCAGGGCTTCGACGTTCATCAGAGCGCCGGTGGCCTCGTCTTTTTCCAGGGCGGCGATTTCGATTTTCAGGTTTTCGATGGCTTGTTGCAAATTCACCAGGGCGGCGGGAGGCGCGGTGAGCCCCATCTTGACGCGGGCGGCGGCGGTGTCGAGCAAATCGACCGCTTTGTCTGGCAATTGGCGGCCGGCGATATACTTATTGCTCATTTCGCAAGCGCTCTTGATGCCCTCGTAGGTGATTTTCACGCCGTGGAATTTCTCGTAGCGTCCCCGCAGGCCGCGCAGCATGACGGCGGCGCTTTCGGCCGTGGGCTCCGGGACGTTCACCATTTGGAAACGGCGGGCCATGGCCGGATCCTTTTCGAAATACTTGCGGAATTCGGTCAACGTGGTGGCGCCGATGATTTTGAGTTCGCCGCGCGCCATTTCGGGTTTGAGCAGGTTCGCCGCGTCGCCCGTGCCTTGATCGCCGCCGGCGCCGATGATGGTATGGGTTTCGTCGATGAAGAGGATGACGGGTTTGGGCGAGCTTTTGACTTCCTTGATGACGCTTTTGAGCCGGTTCTCGAATTCGCCTCGCACGCCGGCTCCGGCTTGCAATAGGCCCATGTCGAGCAGGCGTAATTCCACGTCCTTGAGAATGGCGGGCACCTTGCCCTCGCTGATGGCGAGCGCGAGGCCCTCAACCACCGCCGTCTTACCCACGCCGGCTTCACCGACGAGGATGGGATTGTTCTTGCGGCGGCGCGAGAGGATGTCCACCACCATGCGGATTTCATCGTCGCGTCCGAAAATGGGATCCATTTTACCCTGGCGGGCCTGCTCGGTGAGGTTTTGGGTGAAGCGCTGCAAGGCCGAGCCTTCGGCGGGGGCGCCGTCGGCATCGCGTCCGGCGCCCCCGGGGGAGTCCTCGGTCTCCTTGGATCCGGCCGTGATTTCATTGAATTTGGAAATCAGGGTTTCAACCGAGATCTGGGCCAGCAAATCGCCGAGCCCCTGCGAAACCAAGCCGGGATTGCGGCGCGCGGCCAGGATCAAGGCCGCCGTGCGGATGGAGCCCTGGTTGAGGTTGAGGGAGCTTTCGGCCCAGGCGGCTTCCAATATGCCCATGAAGGTCGGGGAAAAAACCGGCTTGCCGGTATTGCCGACGCGTAATTCCTTGAGGTCCTGCTGCAGGGCGTTCTTCACCAGGGCGCCATTGATTTTGAAATGGGCCAGGATATAAATGAGATCGCCTTTGCCTTCCTCCATGGCCTGGCTCAGCAAATGGCTCAGCGTGACCTCGTAGTGGCCGCGGGTGACGCAAGCTCCCACCGCGCCTTCCAATAAGGTGCGGGTGTACTTATTCATTTTTTCGAGTACGGCCCGAATGGATGTGGCTATCATGGCGAGCTCCTGAATGAATTCGGATGTAGTGCCGTCCCATGGAAGGATAATGGGACGACCGGGTGAATCGCTACTCGGAAAAGTACTCTGGATTTCATCGGTTTCTGCGGCATTAGGTCGTTGAAGTTGATACCATTCAGGTCGTCAGGCGATACAGGCTGATTCCGAAAAAAGTTTCCATGGCCAAATTCCCCCTAAAAGGCGCCAAAGCCGACAAATCTCCGCCCGAGCCCAAAACCTTCGGCCGTTACCGAGTCCTGTCGCCCCTGGGCCAAGGAGCCATGGCGTCGGTGTATTTGGCGGAAGATCCCGTCTTGGGGCGCATGGTCGCCATCAAGGTCATCCATGGGCATCTCGCCGCCCAGGCCGACTTATTGACCCGCTTCACCGCCGAGGCCAAGACGGCGGCGGCCTTGCGCAGCCCCAATATCGTGGAGGTTTTCGATTACGGCCTCGAGGGCGGCTCCCAGTATTTGGTCATGGAGTATATCGACGGGCCGACCTTGCAACAGGTCTTGAACCTGCAAATGGGCGAGCCGCTCACCCCCAGGTTGGCCGCCTGCCTGGCGGTTCAGGCGGCCGAAGGCCTCATGGTCGCGGAGCGGCGAAAAGTGGTGCATCGCGATATCAAACCCGAAAACCTCATGCTCACCGGCACCGGCTTGCTCAAGATCGCCGATTTCGGCATCGCGCATATCAGCGAGCAAAACCTGACCCGTACCGGCAGCATTCTGGGTTCACCGAATTACATGGCGCCTGAACAAATCGATGGCGGCAAACCGACCCCGCAAACCGACATGTTCGCGCTCGGCGCGGTCTTTTATTTCATGCTCACGGGCCGCAAACCTTTTGCCGGAGCCAATATCCCCATGATATTCCGGGCCATTTGCGAGACTCCGCATCGTCCTGTCCTGGAAGCCAATCCCGATTGTGATCCCCAATTGGCGGAAATGGCGGAGACCTTGCTGCACAAAAACCCCGAGGAAAGGGGCGAGGGGGCCAAGGCCTTGGCCCTGCGTTTAAAGCAATGGCTCAACCAGCAAGAGGTCTTCGACGCCTCGCAGGAAGTCCATGAATTGCTTTCGCGTCTGCAACCCCAAGGCGAAAGCACGCTTTTGGAAAACGGTCCGCCCCAAGGGGCCGCCTCCGTCCCGGTGACCAAACCCCCGGAAGTCTCCGCTGTCGTTCCCGAACCCGCCTCCGAATCCGCCCCCCCAAAAACGACGGCCGCTAAGAGCGCCATGGCCGAAAAGATGGCTTCATCCGAGGCAGGGTCGGCGGGTAAGCCCCTGGAGACCGGCCGAGTGGGCGCGTCCCTCTTGAAAGCCCGGGCTATGCTCGTCGTCGGTATTGTCGCGGGAGCCCTTGTCCTGGTTGGGATTGTGATAGGCATCGCGAATATTCCCACTGCGGGTCCGGCGGTCAGCGCGGCCAAGCCCAAGGTGGAGAAAACCCCGTTGGTCCTGCCTGAAACCTCGGCGGTGGCCTTGCCTTCGTCCGGATTGGCGGCCGCGGATTCGGATACGGCCGCCGCGCGATCGGAAATGGATTCGACGCATGAGGAAACCGCGGACACGACGCAAGCCCAGGCCGAAGTCCAGCGAGAGACGACGGAATTGAGCGTCATCACTTCGCCTCCATTCGCCGAGGTGTTTCTGGATGGACGCTTTTTCGGCACCACCCCGTTTAAAGCGAAGACCGTCACCACCGCGCGCTATCGCCTATTCATCAGCCATCGACGCTTTGCCTCCATCGACACCGTGATAAGATTGAAGCCCGGCAAGCAATCGCTGCGTTTCCGCTTCAGCGATGAGAAGGCGATTAAGAATTAAAACCCGGAATAAAAAAAATCCCGCCCGGTAAAACCGAAGCGGGATGAAAGAAAAGAAACAGAACCCCTGGCTTTCAGGGGTTCGAAAAACCGGAAAAAGGATAGGCCAAACCGGCGAGAGCCGGTTGAGCCCTACTTCTTCTTGGCTTTTTTCGCTTTGACCTTTTTAGCGGCTTTTTTGACCGGCTTGGCCATCGCCTTCTTGGATTTCTTGGCCTTCTTGGCGACCTTCTTCACCACGGTCTTAGCGGCTTTCTTGGCAACCTTCTTAGCCGCTTTTTTGGCGGGCTTAGCTTTTGCCTTCTTAGCGGCTTTTTTCTTCGCGGTTTTTTTCGCCTTGGGAAGAACGGCGACGATGACCGAGGTCTTAGGCGCTTTCTTCTTTTTGGGTTTCTTTTTCTTCACAACCTTCGGGGCTGGTTCAGCCATGCCTGGCATGGATTCATCGGTTGCGAATGGGTCGACGGCTTCCGGCATATTGGGGGTTTCGTCGTCATACCTTGTGGTCATTTGTGCGGTCATCTCCATCGTCTCCTTGGCTGAAGGACGGACACATTCCGATAGGAGAATATAATCAAGAAATAAAAGAGTCAAGCCATCACAAAAAAATCAGCCGAGGATCATGACGCGACATCGTTACTCGGCGGCGAAGCTCACTTCACTTGGACGCGTCGTCATGCGCGGGGAGGTGGCTGACCAATTCGGCCTTGATCGATCCCACCGGTATCTTGCTCTGCATTTTCACCGGCATGTGCCGCTTGTCATCGGTCAGCCAGATGAGCAAGGTACCCTTGGCCTTGAACAGTCCGTCGTCTTTCAGGATGGGCTCGACGACCAAGGCCTGAAAGGTTCCGGCCGGTACGGTCACCGTCTCCTTGCGATGGCAAAGCACCCGGAGTTTGTAGGCTTTTTTGCCGGAAACCGCCGCCAAATCGAAGCTGTCTCCCACCTTAAGTGGTTGGGTTCGAATGAAATAGAACGCCGAGAGGATGTCGTGGGCAAAGGGGGCGATCGCTAGGGTGGTATCGGGGGACTTCATGACGTGCTTGACCTGATCGAAGTCCGCTTGTCCCCGGTAATGATACCCCCCTTCATTGAGGATCTTGGAAAACCGCAAGGGGTAAAGTCCCCGGGCATGTATCCAGGAACTGACCGTATCCCGCACGGGATAAAAGGTCTGGAAGAAATCGGTGCACCAGGCCAGGGAGCGCATCTCCAGAATTTGATCGGAAGCGGTGGGAAGGATTTCCAAAGTGGCTTGGCCGGCATGCACCCAGCGAAAACTCCAACCTCCCCAGACCAAGTCGAATAAAAGCCTTTCGGGTTTGGGCAAGGGCAATTGCGGCATCACGCGTAAGGTCGTGGTGTCCAAGCCTTTAGCCGAGGAGGGCGGCAGGTTCAAGGGGATGGTTTCGGTGGCGAGGGCGGACGGGGCCGTGACCCCAAGGGCCAAACCGAAAACGGCCAGGGCGCGGACGAGGAAGGGGAAGCCGCTTTCCCTTGGAATCGATGGCAATAAAGTCACGAAAATCCTGCTATTTCCCTGTTTGCAAACGCCTTAAGCCGCGATGGCCGATATCCCGCCTAATCATCATCCCTCGGATTTCCAGGCGGCCGATGCCGGCATAGGCTCGGTGAATGGCTTCGCTTAAACGCGCGCCGTCGCCGACCACACCCAAGACCCGCCCGCCTGAGGTCACCAATTGTCCATCTTTTAGACGCGTGCCGGCTTGGGTGATGTGCACCCCCACCAGGTTTTCCGCTTCGGCAATACCCGCAATCGGGTCGCCGGACCGGTAATGGCCGGGATAACCCTCGGCGGCGACCACCACCACGCATGCGGCACGGTCGGGCGGGGCCACTTTCACAACGCCCAACCTGTTCTCCACCGCCGCTTCGAGGATATCGACGAGGTCTTCCCGAATGAGGGGGAGCACGCATTGGGTTTCGGGGTCGCCAAGGCGGCAATTGTACTCCACCACCTTAAGGCCTTGGGGGGTAAGCATGAGGCCCACATACAGGACGCCGCGATAGGGGTGCCCTTCTTGAGCCATTCCCTGCAAGGTCGGGCGGACGATGGCACGGCACGCCTCTTCGATTAAGGCCTCGGTCATGGCCGGGGCCGGGGCATAGGCTCCCATGCCTCCCGTATTCGGTCCTTGGTCGCCGTCATAGGCGCGCTTATGGTCCTGGGCCGTGGGCAAGAGGACGAAATCCTTGCCGTCGCAGAGGGCGAAAAGCGAAGCCTCTTCACCTGCCATGAAGGCTTCGATGACGACTTCCCTGCCGGCCTCGCCGAATTCGGCCTGCGGCCCCAGCATGCTGTCCAAGGCGGCTAAGGCTTCGGGCAAGGTGGGGCAGACCACGGCGCCCTTACCGGCCGCCAAGCCGCTGGCTTTGACGACGATGGGCGCGCCTTGGGCTTCGATATAAGCGCGGGCCTCGGCATGATCGCTGAAACTCCGGTAGGCTGCGGTAGGTATGCCATGCCTTTGCATGAATGCCTTGGAAAAAGCTTTCGACCCTTCGAGCCTCGCGGCGGCGCGGCTGGGTCCGAAAACCTTGAGCCCCGCGGCCTCGAAAGCGTCGACCACGCCGAGCACCAAGGGCGTTTCCGGGCCGACCACGGTGAGATCAATGCTTTCGCGGACAGCCAAGGCCACCAGACCGGGGATATCTTCGATGCCGACGGCATGGCAGGTTCCCAGGGCTTGCATGCCGGGATTGCCGGGGGCGAAATGCAATTGGGGTTTTCGGGGAGATAGGCTGAGTTTGAGGCCGATGGCGTGCTCGCGGCCGCCGCTGCCCAGGACAAGAATGCGCATTCCGCTAAGGTACCAATGGCAAAGGCGCGGGAGACCGATCCGATGCCGATCTTGTGTACGACGGAAAGGTGTAATTTGAATTTTCTTCCCATCCTCCCATGATCGACCCCTCACCTCACCCATCGTCCCCGCCGGAATGGGCGCCTCGCCGCCGATGGGGGGTTCTCGATTTTCTCATCGCGCTGGTTTTGCTCGGAACGGGTATCGGGACCTTGCCGCTATTGACCGCCGGTCCGGGAAAGGAGGCAAGGGTCTTACTCGAGGGAAAGCCCGTCGCCCGCCTGCGTCTCACCGGTGAAGCGCGCATCATCACCGTGGCGGGAAAATTGGGCGATATGCAATTGCAATACGGGGAAAGCGGGGTGCGGGTATTATCCGCGCCTTGTCCCCAGCAAATCTGCGTGCGCCAGGGTTGGGTCAAACGTTCGGGTTCGCGCATCATTTGCCTGCCTTCCCATATCGTCGTGGCGGTGGGCGGTAAGGCGCAAGACGCATCCGCGCCCGATGGGGTCACCTTTTGATTCCCCGCCGGCAGAACCGACCTCGGGACGAAGGCCGGCCGGATGCGGTGACCTTGGCCACTTGCCTGGTATTGGCTTGCGCTTTGCAGTTGGCTGAAAACCTACTGCCTCGGATCCCACTTTTTCCTTGGTTGAAATTGGGGCTCCCTCACTTGGTCTTATTGCCCTTCCTATTGCGCTATGGGGGAGGCCCGGCCATCGCCTTATCGGTGAACCGCACGGTTTTGACCTGGATGGTGGCGGGTACGCCCCTTTCATCCTTACTGGTGGCCTTGATAGCCGGGACCGTCTCCTTGGCCGTGGTGGGATTCTTCCTGCGGCCCTGGGTGAAACGCGGCCTCGTCGGTTGGATAGGCCTGGGCATGGCATCGGCCGGAACGCATAACCTGGTGCAATTGTGGGTGGTCGAGACCCTTTTGGTCGACCATGCCGGATTCTTTTTCCAATTGGCTCCCATCGCCCTTTGGTCGGCGGTTTCGGGCGCTATCATGGCCTTGGCGGCCGCATCGGCCTTGCCCTTTTGGAACCGGCTTTTCGCCCGGGAAGGCCGAGACGGCATTTCGCCGGGGGTAATGCCGATGGCCGGCGGCACGGTGGAACCGGGTAAGGTGATTTTCTTTTGGCTCGGCCTTGTCTACATGGCGGCCGTTTTGTTTTGGCCCAGGATGTGGGGGCAAGCCGGATTATGGGTCATCACCATCGTATTGGCTTGGCTGCCGCTGGGAGACGGGCAAACCGGATCACGTCGGTGGCGCCGCGTTTTCCGAGCGATGAAATCGACTTGGCCGCTCTTGCTCTTTTTGGCCTGGCTGCATTTATTCCATGGCGAAGGGCATTTGGTAGGCTGGGGGAATGTGACCCTCGAGGGGATAAACGCTTTCATTCTCCATGCCTTCCGCTTGCTCACCTTGGCGGGCTTGGGGCCTTTGCTATTGCCGTTTTTCCCGCGCGCATGGCTGGCTAAATCGGGCTCGCCCCATGCCCAAGGCATGCTCATCGCCCTGCCCGCCTTGGCGGGCTTGCCTGCCGCCATTCCCGCCGCTGTCCGGGAAGGTTGGGCGACTTGGCGAAGCAAAGATGACCGCGGGCATCGCCGGGGCTTTGCCGCCGGCTTGGAAACCTTCGCCGCCCGTATTCTGGCCGAGACATCGCATTGGATGCCGGCCAAGCCCCGACCCTAACCGCATGGAAGAACATGCCGTCAAAAGGCCCTTGTTTCTCTTTATCCCCAGGATTATATTAAGACTTAATCTCAATCTATTGAAGCTTTGGGGGCTGATTGCCAAGAACTGAAAAGCAAATCCCCAGGGCACATTCCACCGAGGTAAGGTCATGACCGTAGCGATTCCGGAAAACCTGTTTAAAGCCGTTGAAGCGGGCTTGCTTGGCCTAGTGTTGGGGCTGGGGCTGATCTGTTTCCTCACCTTCGCCATCCGTACCCGCATTTTGCGGCGGACCATAAGTCAGGCCGAGGTTTGGCGGCGCAAGCTCACCCAAAATCTCGAACAGGAAATGGGAGAGTTCGCCTCCGGATTGGCCGCGCATCCCCAAGAGAAAGCCATTCTTCCCGGCGCCGTCGGCGCGCCCGAAAGACTGGTGAACCTGGGTTTCGCCAAGGCCGGACTTTGTCCCGACGCCTTGGATCGATTGCTGCAGGCCCAGGAGCGACGCGAGCGGCGCGGCTTGGAAAAAGGCGCGCGCTTGCTCGGCACGGTCGGCGCCAATGCTCCGTTCCTGGGTTTGACCGGGACGGTTTTGGGCATCCTTTCGGCTTTCCGCCGTATGGCGGATCAAGGAGGGAGTGGCGGCGGCGAAGTCATGGCCGCCATCGCCGGAGCCTTGGTCGCCACGGCCGCGGGCCTGCTGGTCGCCATTCCGGCCGTGGTGCTTTACAATGCCCTGAAAGCGCAGATCAAATCCGCCATGGAAGGCTTGGCTGAAATCCGCGATCTCCTGGTGGCGCGCAGCTTGCAAGCCACGGCGCGGGAGTTGATCTGATGGCGGCTTCCAGCGATACCGGCGAGGATGAGGATGGCATCACCTCGATCAATATCACGCCCCTGGTCGATGTTTTCCTGGTACTGCTTATCCTGGTCATGATTTGCACGTCCTTGCTCGATCACCGGGAAATCCCGGTCAGCGTTCCGACCGCCGCCCATGCGGGAGGGAAAGCTCCCAAGGCCTCGGGTCTGACCATGGATAAAGACGGACGCGTCTACCTGGATGGTTTCGAAACGGATTCGGCGTCGGTGCGGCGGGTGCTCAGCGAAAAAGTGGCCGTGGATTCGACGCATCAAGTGCTGATTTCCGCCGATCGCGGTTTGCTCTATGAGGAGGTGACGCGCTTGCTCGATTGGGTGCGCGGGGCCGGCGTGCGCAAGTATGCCTTGAAGGTGGCGAGAGGCTGATGAAGGCGGGCGATTTGACGGTTGCAAAGCCGGAAGCGAAAGGGAAAAACCCCAGGGGTTGGGCCATACCCGCTTCGCGTAACCCCCGTCGGCTTATCCCCCGCGGAAAAAAAACCTGGGTCGGGATCGTCTTACCGGGCGATGACGCGGCGCTCGGCAGGGGATCCCGGAAGGAAGGGCTAAGCGTTTTTCTCAGCGGCCTGGTCGTCATGACGGCCATCATCGGCTCGGTCATCGGCATGCGAAAAGAAAGCCGGCAACGCGCTCCGGCCGAGGACGTCTTTGTCATCGAGGAGGAGTTACCGCCCATTGCTCTCTCCGAACCGGAACCCGAACCTCCCAGGCCAAAGCCCCCTCCTTCCCACCCCGAAGCTCAGCCGGTGTCCATGCCCGAGGAAGAACCCTTGCCCCGGTTCGGGATGGAGGAAGAGGACTTGGGCGAGACCGGCGACGTGGCTGTCGCTACCGGCACGACGCTCATGGCCAACCCCGATAGCGTAGTCGAAGCTTTGCCCGCGCCCCCGCCGCCGGGACCGGAATGGCTCGACCGCTCGCCGGGCATCCTCGCGGGAGGCGCTCCCGAATACCCCGAGCGCGCCCTCGATCTCGGGCTCGAAGGCGTGGTCGTCGCTCTGATCGCCATCGATACCTCGGGCCATGTCGTCGATGTCAAAGTCGAGAAAAGCGCCGGCCGGGATTTCGATAGGGAAGTCATCCGAGCCGCGCGCGCCACGGTATTTCAAGCGCCCATGCGACAAGGGCGTAAACTGCCGGCTTTATTCCGCCGTCCCTATGAGTTCAGGCTGGAATAGCCGTCCGGTCCCGAATCCAATCATTCGTCTACCCAACAGGAGTCCGAGATGTTCGTCTCAGTCAACCATTATGTTAAGACCGGTCTTTGGGCCGTTTGCATCGCCTCGGCCTCTTTGGCCGATGGGGAAAAAGCATCCACGCCACCCGTGCCTCGGGATTCCTTAGGGGCAGCAGCCGACGATTTGCCGGCCGTGGAAGTCCTAGGCAAACGAAAGCTAGCGAGCCGGGAAAAGGACGCCACGTCCTTGAAATTCAATGCCACTTTGCGGGAAACCCCGCGCAGCGTCACGGTGATGAGCGCCGAACGCATCAAGGAACAGAATTTCACCACCGCGAATGCGGCTTTCAACTATACGCCGGGCGTCTTCGCCAACAGTTACGGACAGGGTGGCTATCACTTCTATTCGCGCGGTCAGCGCATGGCCGCGGTCGACAACCGCGTGGACGGTTTCTCCGGCATCGCCGGCGGCGGCGACTATAGTCCCGGCCTCTTCGGCATCGAAAAGACCGTGATGCTGCGCGGTCCGGCGGGCATGCTTTACGGAGCTTCCGGCGCTCCGGGCGGGGTGGTCAATCTCATCACCAAGAAGCCGGAGACGGCCAAGGCCACCCAGCTCGATTTACGCATGGGTCCCTATGGCGGCAGTTCGGTGGGATTCAATAGCGCTTCCAGTTTCGGCGCCGATATCGACGCCACCGGCCCTTTGACGGAAGACGGCCGGGTGCTTTATCGCGCCCAGGGGACCGTGGAAAACCAAAGCCACTTCACCGCCGACGTGATGGACAGGAACCGTTTCGCCGCGCTGGCCCTGACCTATGACTTCGATGGGACGGGCAAATACCTTTTGACTCCCATGCTGCAAATGACCCGGCAAAACCGTCCGGCCGGCCGGGGTTCGGCGATTTCCCCCAGTTCTTCGTTATCCCTGAACGACGGCCAGGACGGGATCAACTTTGACGATATGTCGCCCTTGGATGTCAATCTTTCCGCCGGCGGCCGCCTGGATGAGACCTTTCTCGCGGGAGGGGATTTCCATGCCAAGCCCATCACCGCCATCCAGGTGAACGCGGCCTACCGCTATTTCACCTATGACACCGATGTAAACCAATTCACCCCGGTGGCCGCGAGCTTGGTACAGACCGATCCGAATGATGAAAAGAGCTGGACCGTGCAACGACGCCAAAGCAAGAGCATTACCGAGCGTTTCAATCACGGGTTCGATTTGAACACGTCCTACGATCACCGGCCCGGGAACACCGATTTTTGGAAAACATTCACCCAAATCGGTTTCAATGCCCGCATCACCGGCACCGATCGATCGGCCAGCTCGGGAAATGGTCCCAACCAGAGCGCGATCAATATCTATACCGGCGAAACCGCCACGGCACTCAAGGATTCCAATTTCGCCCTCGTCGAAAACTTCAACAATACCTCCTACCAGTGGAATTCCTATTTGCAGAACCAGACGGCCCTCTGGGGTGAGACCTTGGTGTTGACCTTGGGGCTGGGCTATATGCAGGAGCATTTGGATCGCGACTATAGCCGCACTTCGGCGCCCAAGCCGGACAATCTCGGCGATATCCTCGCCACCCGTTATGGACGTCCCACTCCCAATGCCGCCTTGATGTTCAATGTTCATCGCGATTTAGGCCTGTATACCAGCTATTCCACCAGCTATACCCTGCCGGCAGGGGATTTGGAGGACAAAAACGGCGAGACCGGTCATTTCGATCCCGAAGAGGGCGTCAATTATGAAATCGGCGTCAAGTACGACATCCCCGCCCGCTCCGCGTCGTTTACGGCGGCATGGTTCTGGACCGAGAGCAAAAATGACCTGGTTCAAACCACCGGCAATGAACGCAATCCGCGCGGGAATAATTATTACCTGCAAATCGACGGCGATGGCCGCCGCGGAGCGGGGGTGGAATGGTCGGGCGAAATCGAAGTCCTGCGTAATTGGCGTCTGACGGGCGGCGGCGCTTATATCGACGTCATCAATCGTAGTTCAACCGACGAAGTCGCTGACGGTTCGCGCGGCGACAAGGTTCCGGAATGGTCCTTCAACGCCTTTTCGCGCTACGATATCAAGCAAGGCGTCATGCGCGGCGTCGGCGCCAGCCTGGGCTTCATCTACCAGGGCGACCGGCTCTCCGCTTTGAAGACGGCGACCAATCCCGATCCCCTCATCATGCCGTGGTTTACCCGGCTTGATCTCGGCCTCTATTACCGGGTGAACAATAATCTCGATTTCGCCTTGAACGTAGAGAATCTCGCGAATGACGAGCGTATCGTCTACGGCGGATCCACCGGCTCGTCCATCGAATTGGGTTCACCGCGCCGGGCGACTTTCCGGACCAGCTATCGCCTCTAGGAATTGGCTTCTCATGTCCTTTCGCAAAGCGTTTTTCTGGCTGCATCTCGCCGTCGGCATTTTGGCGGGCGCGGTCATCCTATCCATGTCGGTGACGGGAACCCTGCTCGCTTTCGAACCGCGTATCCTGGCCCGGGTCGAGCGCGATTTGCGGCAGGTGAAGCCACCTTCGCCAGGCGCCGTTAAAATCCCGGTGAGCGGCATCTTGCGCCGCGCGACCGCCATCGAGCCGGGCATGCGATTGACGTCGCTTTCCCTGGGCTCTTCGCCCTCGGCTACCGCCGTGGCGACATTCGGGCGTGAAGGCGGCACCTTTTATATCCACCCCTATAGCGGCGAATTGCTGGGGCGTTCATCCCAAACCCATGACTTTTTGCATGCCGTCGAGGAATGGCATCGTTGGTTGGGATCCCGGGAATTCGGCAAGCCCGTGACCGGAGCCGTGAGCCTCGGGTTTTTATTCCTGACTCTGTCCGGTTTTTACCTGTGGTGGCCAAGGCGCTGGAGCCGGGCGGTTTGGAAAAAAGCGGCCCTCCCGCAGCGGGGTCTCCATGGCCGCGCCCGGGAATGGAATTGGCACAATGCCTTCGGATTCTGGTTCGCACCCGTCCTGCTTTTGACCACAACCACCGGCGCCGTCATGTCCTATCGATGGGCCAATGATTTGCTCTTCCGTGCCATGGGCAGTGAGCCGCCGCGGCTCCAACCCGAAGGCGGCAACCCCAAGGAAGTAGGACGGCGCGAGGAAAAGGAGTTGGCGGGCGAAAGGCGCCCGACGGAGGCCAGGCGCGGCAGCCGGGGGGATGCTTTGCAGCGAGCCCTGGCAAGCGGCGATGGCCCGGGCCATGTCTTTGGCCCATGGCTGGATTCCCTCCCCGCTCTAGCCACCGCCAGGTTACCCCAGTGGGAAACCCTGGCATTACGCCTTCCCGCCAAGGCCGGAGCCCCGGTGCAAGTCACCCTGACGCATGGCGGCCAGGGATCTTTTCCCCGCCGTTCGCAAATGCGGTTCGAAGCCGTCACCGGAAAGCTCATCGAATGGCTGCCCTATGACGGGCAATCAAAGGGGCAGCGTGCCCGGATTTGGGCGCGTTATCTGCATACGGGACAGGCCTTGGGTTGGCCGGGCCAAATCCTCATGGCCCTGGGCGCCGCTGTCGCCGGGCTCTTGGTATGGACGGGATGGGCCATGAGCTGGCGCCGGTTTTTCGCCAAGCAACGTTCTCAAAACTCGAACTTGATGCGCCCCTCGAAGACGTCGGCGTCGAAATAAAGCGAATTCCAATAGCGGAAATAGAGGATGGCGACCGAAGCCCCGCTGAGGAATTCGAAATCGGGCTTGTCTTCGGCGATGCCGCGCAAAAGCCAGGTGAGTCCGGTGCCGATATTATTGGATTCGAAGGCTTGCAACTTATAGTCGCCGGTGAAATAGGTCCCGCCGGCGGCATAGTCGCCGAAATCCGCGTCGCCCTGGGTATAGTAACGGTATTCCGGGCTGAAAATGAAATTATCGCCGAGGTATTTATTGAATTTGATCTGGGCGGTGTGGGATTCCAATCCCCAGTCATCCCAGTAATAACGGTAGTTCGCGACGAGGGAACCGTGAATGCGATCGAAAAACTGGCTCACCTCGCCCCATGCCGCTTGCCGCCATCTTTCCTCGGGGTGGCGTTCGGCCATCTGGACGGTATCCTGGCCGACCCGGCGCGACACCAACCGATAGGGATCGGATAAATAACCCTGATTGCGCATGATATCCGTTCCCAGCCGCAAGACCGTGGTTTTGGACAGCAATTGGGTGGCGCTTAGGTTGATTTGGTGGGTTTCCTTCAGCCGATTGAGAACTCCGCCGGCCGCGAGGATTTCGCCTACCGAATCGAGGGTGTATTGGCCCTGCAATTCCACAGTCAGGTTCTTTTGCAGGAATTCCTGTTTGATGGCGCCGGTGAAGGAATGCGACAGGTAATCGATTTCACGGCTATGGTAATAGCTGCCGGTCACGATGGTATTCTGCCCGAATCCCTGCGCCAACCCGACGATGATTTGACCGCGGTTCTTGACGAAGGATTCGCTGTTGTGACGCGCCGGTCGGGAGGCTCCGCTGACACCATCGGGTATGGGCGGGACGGTGAGCTGATCCATTTCGATGTCCAGGAGCATGACGGCCTTGGACCAAAGGCTTTTCGCGAGATTGAAGGAGGTCGTCACCACCTCATTGTCGAGATTGTCGCCGAACCGGTAGGCCGTATACTCCAATTCGTCGGCGCATACCGGGTAAAGCGCCGTCAGCAGCGCGGCCCAAATCAGGCTGGGCGATTTCATTTGGCGCAACCGCAGCCCCCTCCGATGCCGGTTCCCCCGCCGATGGAACCCTCGCGGGTGGAGAAAAACTTTTGCTCCAGGGTTTGCTTGCCGAAATGCGAGGCGGGATTCATGATGGGGTCGGAGAGTTTTTCCCTTTCAAAGGGTTTGACGGCGGCGCAACCCGCCAGCGCCAGGATAGTGCCCAGCAAGGCCGACCGGGTTATGCCCTGCCTGATGGCGGATAGGAAGGGTAGGGGGAGGGTTTCACCGGCGCGCACCTTCATGGCTTTTCCTTCAGCAAGACTTGCAATTCGATCTGAATCTTTTCGAGATCGCTCTCGGAATAACCGTCGTGGCGGAAACGCAATATCCCGCCTTTGTCGATTAAAACGGCGGAGGGCATGCCCTGGATGGCGTAAAGCCCGGCCACCTCGCCCTTGGGATCGTGTAAGGTGAGAAGGCCCTCGGGATCCGCTCCCTTGAGGAAACGCTTGGCGCGGTTTTCATCTTCATCGACGCTGATGGCCAAAACCGATGCCGATGGAAAACGGGCTTTCATGTCGCGTAAAGCGGGCAAGGTGCGTTTGCAAGGAGCGCACCAACTGGCCCAAAAATCGATGAGCACCACCTGGCCGCGCGCGGCTTCCAGGGAAAACGGTTTCGAGGCGTGGAGGCTTTTCAATTCGAAAGGCGGTGCGGCCCGCCCGACGGGAGCTTCCGCCGTTGCCGGGGAAACCAAGGCCACGGCGAGCAGGCAGCTTCCGGAAATCATCCTCCACCGGCCCGGCATCAGTATTTCCCCACCGAATTCGAGAATTGCGCGCCCATATCCATCCACTCGATGAGGGTCAACAAGTCCTCATTGGCAGGCGCGAAGGTATCGATAAAGCCCGAGCTGTCTTTTTCCCATAGCCCGCTATGATCGTAGGAGGGGATCCGGAAAACCTTCTCGTCATTCTTTTTGAAGACCAATTGCCGGTTGAAAAGCACCCAGGCCAAGGGGCTGCGCCGGGCCCCGCGCGAAGTGACATAGGGTTGCCGGTTGCCTTTCGTGTCCCGGTAACCGTCTTCGCGCATAAGCCGGTCATACACGCTGGAAACCCGCTCCCTGCTCCAAATCGAATCGCTGCGGATTTCTTCCAGAACCAGGCCTCCGCCCTTGGTAACCGCCTCCCCCGACGAATGGCAACTGACGCATTGTTGATCCAGGATGGCCTGCAAGGTCTTGCCCTTGAACGCGTAATCGCCTGAGGAAGGGTCCCAAGTCTTTTTGTCGCGGACCGTATTGGCCGAGTCGATGGCGCGCTGGATTTGGGCGGGGTTGAAAAAATCCAGGGTGTCGGTTTTGGCCGCGCGGTGCTCGGTCACCTTGGCGGCATTCGCGAAAGAGGCGATATACGACTTGGTGGCTTCCATGCCTTCGGCTTCGGAAGTCACCGCGCCGTCCTCGGCCACGGAGAATCCGAATATGCTCTTGTCGCTTTCACGGGGCCCGTGGCAGCCGGTGCATACCCGCCTCTCGCCCTGCATGACATGCACCCATTGCAATTGGTTGACCAGCATGACGCCGTCCTCGTCGAGGACTTGCAAATGCAAGGAGCGGTTGGCGGGCACTTCCAAGGCGAAGGATCCGTCGCTTTGCACCGGGCCGTACCCGATGACGCGCTGCTTTTCGAATTCGGTCTCGCCCAGACTGCCCCCGCGCATATTACCGTCGCGCGGCATGGAGACCGCGTCGAGAAACCGGACGAACTTGGCCTGGCCCTTGCTCCCGTCATGATTGGTCCAATCCCGGTCGGGTTTCATTTGCCCGTCATTGTCCATGCGGCTATACACGTCGGCGTCGAAAAAGCCTCCGGTAACCGCTCCCGACGCGATGCCCTTGGCGACGAAAGGGTCGGTAGCGGCCGTCTTGGGAACGGCGCGCGGCGCCACGACGATGGGATCGTAATCGTTGGTCTGCGAACTGGCGAATACCAGCTTGCGGTTGCCGCCGTCCTTGTCCATCACGTAGAGGTCGTAATTCGCGACTTCGTTCTCGACATTGGGCCCGGTTTCATGGGGAGACATGGCCACCAGCAGCCTCTCTTTCACGCCGTCGCGGATGGGATAAGGCGTTTTGTAAATCGCGTCGCTGATATTGCGGGTGGTATTGTAAGGCGACTCCGAAGGGGTCACCACGTCGGGCGGGGCGGTTATCGGCTTGCCTCCCAAATCGAGAATGGCGATGGCGCCGCCTTCGAAGCGGCTCGTCCTCTCCATCAAGGAGGTCACGATGCCCCCGTCGGAAAGTTCGCGGGCTTCCATGAAGGTGCGGCTGCCGCTGCCGTTGCCATTGCCCTGGAAAGTTTCATCCGCGCCGTAAAGCACGAATTGCTTGGTTCCGTCGGGATGGATGGTGAACAAGGGCACCTTATTCGGCGATCCCAGGTGATCCCAGCGGCTGAAATAAATGAGGCCGGAGCTATGCACCCAGGGATTGAAGTCGTGGCTTTGATTGAAACTCAGTTGACGGATATCGCCCAGTTTCCCGCCGTCGCCCCGCGTACCGATATAGAGATTGGAAACGCTGCGTCTTTCGTATTCATCGACTTGATGGGAACGGGTGCTCGTGAAGACGACGCGGCCGTCGGGCAAATAGGCGGGATCCATGTCGTCGCTATTCGGATCGCTGGTCAACTGCACCAGGTTGTCGCCATTGACGTCCATTTCATAGAGATGCCAATGCACGGCGCGGTCGCTCGAAGTCTTCATCGAGAAAAGGATATGCTCGCCGTCGAAACTGACCTCGGGATCCTGGGCGGCTCCCCACCGGTCGGGATTGTCGCTCAATCTCGTCCACTTGGCGGTCAAATTCACCAGTTTACCGGTGGGGCCGATGGGGCTGAGGCTGAACAGATCGGTTCCCGCGTAAAATTCGTCGGTATTGTTGCCCATGGCGTTATTGCGGTTGACGCCTTCGCCCGCGCTGTTTTCGCGCACGAAAATGATGCGGCTGGCTTCGCCGCTTTTGATCAGGATTTCATCGGCAGGATCGAGGCAAGCCGTCAAAAGGAGGGACAGCGTCAACCCTCCCGACAGGATACCGCCGGCTTTCATGCTGCTTTTATTGCCCATGGTCTTCTCTCCCAGTTAGGCATCCGTGCCGGTTAGAAATACTTCTGCACGCCCAAAGTCAAAACCAGATTTTGGGTCAATGACGGGGTGGTGCGGATTTTTTGCGAATAAATATGGTCTTTAATCATGAAAGGTATGGCCCACGAAGCGTTGCGGGTCATGAAGGGCACGGGAAACCGGTGGCCGAAACCCACGACCCCTCCGAAATTCGGGACCCCGCCTTGCCAAACCGCCGTCATCCCCGCTAACAGGATAGGCCGCAAACCACGGGAGATGTCGGTACCCGCTTTGCCGGAAAGATCGATGGCATAACCCCCCAAGGCCTCAAAGGCCAGCATCCAGTTTTTTTCAAACACATCGGCCCCGACGATTTCCTCGGAAAAGGAAGACTGGACCGTACCGATGCCGGCGGTGAATTGGAAATAAAGCGGTCCGGCCAGGGGAAACCATTCGGCCATGCCTTGCGCGAAGGGATTGGCTCCCAATACCTCGGCTTCATAGATGCCCAAAGAGAGTCCGTAAGCGAATTGGCCTTGCCTTTCCAGGGGGATAGGTCCCAGGTGGCGATCCTTGGCGCGGCTTTCGCGTTTTTCATTCGAACCGCCGTCGGAGGCGCGCGGCTTGGCGCCCATGGCGATGGCGGGTTCCGGCGCGGGTTCGGGTTTGGGCGGCATGGCCACATAAACGGTTTCGCGCGCCACCGGCTTAGGAGTCACGGCCTTCTTGACGCTTTTGCGCGCGGCGGCATGGCCTTCCCCGGCGCCAGCCAGGAAAAGCACCAGTAATCCAGCCCATACCAAGGCCTGCGGAGATGCGGGGATGGGTCTAAATGAATGCAACGATGACTCCTAGGCTGGTGCTTTGGTAGATCAGCAATTCCGAATGGCCTTCGGATTTATTGTCGACTTCAGTGAAGTATTGCTTGGTTTCAAAACGAAAACCGATGCGCGAATTGAGATAGAAGCGGAGTCCGCCGCCCACATTCACCCCCAAGGTCGAAACGACCCTATCGCCCACCGTATTTTCCGCCTTGGTGAGGAAAAGTCCGCCGCCTACCAAACCGAAAGGCACCGCCCTTTTGGCCTGGGCGAGATTGAGGACGAAATTCAAGGTGAGGGGATAAAGGGTGGCGAAATTGCCGAGGACTTGATCGGCCGATGCCTCCAGGCTGAAACCATGATAGATCATGGCTCCGCGTACCCCCATCAAGGTCGACCCGCCCATGAAACCCACCTGGGGAGTGATCTCGAAAAAGCCTTCTCCCAGGGCCGGTTCCTTATCCTGGGCGCTGCCTGTGGCCGCCGATACGCAGATAAGCAAGGCCCATTTCCAGGCCTTGGCGTTCTTTTGCAAATGGCACCTCGTTAACGGAGCGTGATGGGAAAAACGGGTATCGGCGAGATGAATCGCCGAGGCGAAAGCGCGGGAAAGGGGCATGGTCCTGTCATTATACGGGTGGTGTCAAGCAGCAACACCATAAATGGGTCTAATATCGCAAAACAACAGGTAGGGTTTGGGCCGAATTCGCGGCGAAATCCCGGCGGTATTCAGCGGCGCTTGAGTGTAGATGGCCTGGCGCGCAATATTTGCGCGTGATCGAGGCAACCCAATACCCGGCCGTCCTCGTCGATGACGGGAATCCGGGATAATCCCTGGGCATCCAGGAGAGCCAAGGCCGAATGCAAGTCCCAGCCCAGGGTAACGCTGATGGGTGGATCCATCACATCTTCGATCAATAGCGTTTGTTCCAACAGGGGATTATCCAAGACTTCATTGACGCGGACGAATTTCAAAATGCCCTTCAATTTGCCATCGGGATCAACGACGGGAATGTCGTCATGGCTTTGGGTTTTCGGAGACGCCGCCAGGGAAATCAAGGGCAAATCCTCGGGCAGGGTAACGGGGTGGGGGTCCCATTCGAAAGCTTCGGCCACGGAAAGGCCGCGCAAGGGATCGGTTTGAAAGTATTGGCGATGCGCCGGCGAATGGCGGCGCGTTTCCCGTTGCGAGGGATAAATGGTCCATGCCCTCGATAAGCCATAGTGGGTCGCGCCAGAAATCAATAAAGCGGGAAGCATGGCGTAATTGCCGGTCATTTCGCAAACCATCACGATGCCGGCCAAAGGCGCTTTCGCGGCGCCGGCGAAAAAGGCTCCCATGCCGATGAGAGAGAAGCCCAAGGGATCGGGGAAAAAGGAGGGCAGCCATAAATGCCCCAGATTACCGAATGCCGCTCCGAAAACGGCTCCGAGAAATAAACTGGGACCGAAAAGTCCGCCCGATCCTCCCGAGCCCAAGGTCAGCGAGGTCGTGATCAACTTCGCTCCCACGATCAGGAAAAGCAGGCTCAAGCCATAATGTCCCCGGGCCGCGTTTAAAACCACTTCCCAACCCGTGCCGATGACTTGAGGCAGGAAATACCCGATAATGCCCAATAAGGCGCCGCCCAAGGCCGGTTTCAGGAATTTCGGAATATTCAGGGAGCCGAATAGCAAGCCCATGACCGCCAGCATCCGGGTGAATAACCAGGATAGGGGCACCATGCACAACCCCATGCAGGCCGCGGCTAATAATTCCCGCCAGGACAAAAGGGCATGTCCCGGCAATTCCAAAAAATGGGCCACCGGCATATGGATGCGGAAGACGGCGAATCCCGTCACGGAAGCGATGACGGCCGGCTGGAAGCTTTGGCTTTCGAAGTCTTCACGGTACAGGATTTCACAGGCGGTCAATGCGCCTCCCAGGGGAGCCTGGAAAATCGCGCCGAGGCCGGCCGCGGTACCCGAGAGCAAGAGCGTCCGGTTCATGGCGGGGCCGGCTCCGGTCAATTTACCGAAAAGGCTGCCAATTCCACCTCCGATTTGGGCTAGAGGGCCTTCCTGGCCGGCCGAACCCCCGCTCCCCAAGGTCATGAGGGTGGCGACGCCCTTGGCGAGGGGAACCCGCATGGGAACCTTCCCGTCGTCCTCGTGAAAACTCTGGATCAACCCGTCGGTACCCGGTCCTTCCGCCTGCGGAGAGACATACTTCACCAATAAGCCGACCAATAGGCCGCCCAAGGTGGGCAAGAGAAAAAACAGGATGGGCGGCAATTGCCCGGGCGACCATGGCTTATCGAAGGGATAGCCGCCGAAACCCTCCAAAAGCGTGGTCCTTAGCCAACTCAGGGCATGATGGAAGAATAAGGCGGCATAACCCCCGCAAAGACCTATCCCTACCGCCAAAACCGCCGGGCTGGTTATCCATTTGATGCCGGTCGACTTGATTTGGGCTTTGGGGCGGCTAAGATCAAACACCTCCTAAAAACTATGTCATCCGCCTGGAATTCGAGGAATTCGCAAAGGAGATAATGGAATAAGTGGCGGCAGGTTTACTTTTCTTACTCTAATAAAACCACATTTAAGGTTTTAACTACCACCAACCCCGGTCTGAATGGAAAGGACCCATGGATCTTAATATCGAACTCCCCTTGGCGCTCGGCCTCGTGGGGGGCACATTCGCCTTGGCGCATGCCGCCAATAAATCGCGTTGGATTTTGAAACAAGACGTCCCCGATGCCAAACTGAGGAAAATTTCCGGCTACGTCGCTCAAGGCGCCATGGCCTTCCTTTTCCGTGAATACAAGGTCTTATTGCCCTTTGTCGTCAGCGCGGGAGCCCTGCTTTTCCTCGGCAATAGCGGGTATTTGAAATGGGAAGCCGTCACCTTCGTCGTCGGCGCTTTTTGTTCGGCCCTGGCCGGGTTCATCGGCATGCGGGTCGCCACCGCCGCCAATAGCCGCACCACCATCGCCGCCCGCACCAGCCTGAACGACGCCCTCAAGGTGAGTTTCGCCGGCGGCGCCGTCATGGGCATGTGCGTGGTGGGCTTGGCCTTGATAGGGGTGAGCGCCATCCTTTTCGCCACCATCCATGCCTTTGGGCGTTCGACCTTGGCCTTCGATGAATTGGGCTTGCCCATTCTTTCGGGTTTCGCCCTGGGCGCATCCTGCATCGCGCTCTTTTCCCGCGTGGGCGGCGGCATTTACACCAAGGCCGCCGATGTCGGCGCGGACTTGGTCGGCAAGGTCGAGGCGGGCATACCCGAAGACGATCCCCGCAACCCCGCCACCATCGCCGACAACGTGGGCGACAATGTGGGCGACGTGGCCGGCATGGGAGCCGATTTATACGAGAGCTTCGTGGCCTCGGTTTTGGGTTGCATGATTTTGGGGCTGGCCGCCGACGCCAGCGATACCATGAAGATAAGGCTTTGCCTTTTGCCACTCGTGCTGGCCTCGGGAGGCGTCATCGCCTCGGCCATCGGCATGGCCTTCGTGAAGGTCAAGGCGGGCGGTTCCCCCTTGGCCGCCCTCAACAAAGGCAGCTTCATCGCGGCCGGACTCGCGGCCCTTTTCAGCTACCCCATTTTCTGGGGAGCCTTGGGCGGGGAAACCTTCAATGGCGGCGCCGACGCCTTGAAACTTTTTTACTGCACGGTGGTCGGAGTGGCCGCCGGATCCCTGATCGGACTCATCACCGAATACTACACCGGAACCGGCAAATCGCCGGTGAATACCATAGTCAAATCCTGCGAAACCGGACCGGCGACCACCTTGATCACCGGCATGGGCGTGGGCATGACCAGCACGGCCTTGCCGGTTTTGGTCATGGGCGCCACCGTACTCTTGAGCTATCAATTTGCGGGACTTTTCGGCGTGGCCATCGCGACCGTAGGCTTGCAACTCACCCTCGGCATCCAACTCGCCGTCGACGCTTTCGGGCCGATAGCCGACAATGCCGGCGGATTGGCCGAGATGGCCGAGTTCCCGCCTTCGGTCCGGCAAAACACCGATAAGCTCGACGCCGTCGGCAATACCACCGCCGCTATCGGCAAAGGCTTTGCCATCGGCAGCGCGGCATTGACCTCGGTGATTTTATTCTCGGCTTTCAAGGAGGAGGTCGGGGTCGATGCCATCGAAATCACCGATCCCAAGGTATTGGTAGGCCTCTTGCTCGGAGGCATGGTGCCCTATCTCTTCAGTTCGATGTGCATGATGGCGGTGGGCCGCGCCGCCTTCGCCATGGTCGAAGAAGTCAGGCGCCAATTCCGCACCATAGCCGGACTCATGGAGGGCAAGGCCGAACCCGATTACGCGCGTTGCGTCGACATTTCGACTACGGCCGCGTTGCGGGAAATGGTTTTGCCGGGCTTATTGGCGATTTTATCCCCCGTATTGGTAGGCTTTTTGGGGGGCGTGCATATGCTCATGGGCTTTCTCACCGGCGTTACCGCTTCGGGCGTGGCCTTGGCGATATTCATGTCCAATACCGGCGGCGCCTGGGACAATGCCAAGAAGACCATCGAGAGCGGCGTTTCCGGCGGCAAGGGTTCCGATGCGCATAAGGCTTCCGTCGTCGGCGACACGGTAGGCGATCCATTCAAGGACACGGCGGGACCGTCTTTGAATATCTTGGTCAAGTTGATGGGCGTCATGAGCGTGGTCATCGCGCCGATGCTCAAACGTTTTTGGGGGTATTGAGCCATGGAAATCGTGAATCACATCTATCAAATCCTGTATCCCAACCAGGCCTTGGTCCTGTCGCAGCTTTCCCCCGAGGATTTCGCGCGGCATTACCTGATTGGATCGATACGCCATTACAACGGCAAATTGCTCTTCGCCGACATCGACATGAAATTCCGGCATCCCTTTTTCCGCATCGAAGAGTATTTGCAATACCTGGTGCCGCATGCCGACGGCAGCCCCAAACACACCAAATTCATTTGTTCCTACCGCGTGCTGGAGCACATGGATTTGGATTGCATCAATAGCCTCTACCTGACCACGTCGCAGGCCAATGTCCTGGAATTGAAGCCGGCGCCTTACGACAAAATCCATCAAACGGGATTCTTGCGCACTTACGCCGAAATCGCTCCCCTCTCCATGCTGGTGATGTCGCCCCTGGGCTTGCCCGAATTCGGCAAATACATCACGCGGCCGAATAATCCCAAGGGCAGTCCCAAGCTTTGCTATACCCAAATCGATTTGAATATCGATGAATTTTTGGCGGGATTCGAAAAAAATCCCTTCATGCAGGCGCCGTTTCCCTTTTTGCATCCCAGCAAATTGCGCGACGCCATTTTGCAAATGAAGATCAAGCCCGAAAAGGAAACCAAGGGATTGTCGCTTTTCTGCCCCTTGGATCAGATAAGCTTCAAGACCATCCGGCATGGCTTCATGTTCAGCTCCCAGGAAGGCTACCGCTTCTTTCCCATGCCGACCTTGCATGAAATCGAGGAAAAGAATTTCCGCTTCTGGCAGGGGATGTAGGGAAAGCGCAAGGCCAGACCCGCGGCCGCTCCTCAAGGACCGGCCCTATTTCTAACCTCTATCCTGAAGCCGCCTCACTAGGGCGGCTTTTGTTTATGGGGAGCCCTTGATTCGCCGCGCTTGCTCCCGTTGACCGAGTCGAAGAAGTATTCTCACCTTTCTTTCAGGGCAGGGGCTCCGCCCCTCCCTCGCCTCGGCCTGCCTCTCACCTGTCCGCTGTGCTATGGCCTTGTCGGCCTCGGCGCCCCTCCCCGAATTTTCCGGGAGCCTAAACAAAACGTTGTCGGTTGATGGATGGCACGCATTGACATCATTTACCCACTGGCCCACCCAAGGAAGCGAAACCCATGTCGCCAGACGCACACGAGGGAGAGCTTGAGTGGAGTGATCAGGGCGCAGGGGAAAGCACGGACTGGCCGGAGTATCCGGAGTGATTGCGTCATACCTTGCGGGGGAAGGCGCAGGGTTTTGCCGAGGGGATTGAATCGACTGAATTGGGGATTGGGTGGAAGGGCCAGGCCGGAAGACATGGGCGGTTGAGGCGAAATCGATGGGTCCATCGGCCCAGGGACCTGCCTTGGGGCGGGTCCTCCGTTGAAAGGGGTGAAACAAATCTCCCGGCGAACGCATCAAAAGGCGTGACGACCATTTTGATCGCCGAGGAGAGTCCATGATTTCGCCATTTTTTCCAAAATCCCTTTCCCAAGCCGCGCTCCCGCTCGCCGTTACTCTGGCGGGAGGCCTTTTCTTCACAAGCTGCCTTTCCCCGGAGCAACCCGGGACAGGCGTCCTGGACGAGGCCCCGGCAAAGCCGCTTTCCCAGGAGGAAGGATTCCGGGTCCTGGAATCCATGGGCTTTTCCCGGGACAAGATCCTGGCCGCCGGAAGCCACTTCGTCGTGGAAGGAGACATGGTCTTCAGCGCCGAAGACCTGGCCCGGCAGGAAGCCTACTCTCCGGGCGAGGAAGGGGCTCCCCTCCCCAAGACGGCGCAGCGGGTGTTCGCCGCCATCCGGACGCCCAAGCCGAACCTCGTGAGGCTCGCCATCCACAGCAGCATGACCGATTGGGCCAAATACGTGCACCAGGGCGTGAACACCTGGAACGCTCCCAATACCCGCCTGCACATTGAGGTGGTCCCGATCACGGGCTCGCCCAACATCACCATCTACTCCGATGCGAGCGCCGACTGTCCGGATAGGCACCGGAACCTGCCGGACGGCGTCGGCGGCCAGGCCGATGTGCCCGGCGACGGAAATCCGGGCCCCGCCCTCTGCATCAACAAGAACTCACCGTTTATCACCACCGACGTCAAGCGCGTCATGACCATCACCCATGAGCTGGGGCATACCCTCGGATTCTTCCACACCGACGGGACCGAAGGAACTCTGATTCCCAATACCGGTGCCGATGCGTTTTCCCTGATGAACTCGGGCGGAAACCTGGACGGCGCGCTGACCTTCGGGGACGTCAAGGCCCTCGAGATCCTCTACCCGAGCGACAAGCCCCTCGGCGGGACCGATCTGGACGGCGATCGGAAGGACGACATCGTGTACTGGCGTCCGTCCAATGGCGCGTGGTCCTACCTGAAATCCTCGACGAATTTCGCCTCCAGCGGCTCCCTGCAACTCGGCACGCGCGGCGATTGGCCCATGGCCGACATGGACATCGACGGGGATGGAACCGACGACCGGGTGATTTGGAACCAGTCGGTCTTCCGCTTCATCCCGTCCACCACCGGAGTATTGCGGGAAATCACATTCGGAGCGCGTCGCGACATCCCCGTCAGCAACCATGACATGGACGGCGACGGCAAGGACGACCTGACCCTCTGGAGCTGGAGCGATCGCCAGTTCTACGTCGTCACCTCGAGGAGCAACTTCGCTTCGACCGTCTCCTACCCCTGGGGCGAAATCGGCGACATCCCCGTGGGCGGCATCGACGCCGACCGGGACGGCAAGGATGATTTCGTCGTGTGGCGCCCGACCCAGCGCCTGTACTGGGTGCGCTACTCCGCCTCCAACTTCACCACCTCTGCGGCGTTCACCGGAGGCCAGCCGGGCGACATCCCCGTGGGCGGCACCGACATCGATCGGGACGGCAAGGACGATCTCACCACCTGGCGTCCTTCGGACGGCAACTGGACCGCCCTCACCTCTGCCAGCAATTTCGCCTCCACCGTCACGCAACAGTGGGGCGGCCGCGGCGACGTGCCCATCATCGGCACCGACATCGACAAGGACGGGAAGCGGGACAT
>Ga0164241_10000225_pt1 | contig 134362 bp, 129 predicted proteins | sample OricomyardsoilBY_FD_108780 | JGI IMG/M metagenome (GOLD analysis project Ga0164241, IMG submission 108780) | Backyard soil microbial communities from Emeryville, California, USA - Original compost - Back yard soil (BY) | ecosystem: Environmental > Terrestrial > Soil > Unclassified | place... | reverse complement strand
GCCAACGCCGGTGAAGTCAGTTGTCGGAACAAACACGTAGGTACCGACAGCGTTGAACGTCACGGTGCCAGCGGCGTTCGTGACCGACGCAGTGGTCACCGTGCGGCCGGTACCAAAGTCGTTCGTGAGCACATTGCGGCCAGCGACCGCAGCAAGGGTGATGTTGACAGGCGTGGTCGCGGAATCGTTGGCGGCAGTTGGCGTGACGTTGATCGTCAGCGTTGCGGTCGCCGTCTGGCCCGCCGAGTCCGTCATCGTGTAGCTGAACGATCCAGCACCGGTGAAGCCAGCTGTCGGTACAAACACGTACGTACCGACAGCGTTAAAGGTCACGGTGCCAGCGGCGTTTGTAACCGACGTCGTGGTCACCGTGCGGCCGGAACCAAAGTCGTTGGTAAGGACGTTCCTGCCGGCGATCGCATTGAGCGTGGTGTTAACCGGCGTCGTCGCCGAATCGTTGGCTGCAGTTGGCGTGACGTTGATCGTCAGCGTTGCGGTCGCCGTCTGGCCCGCAGAGTCGGCAATCGCGTAACTGAAGGATCCCGCGCCTGTGAAATCGGCCGTCGGTACAAACACGTACGTACCGACAGCGTTGAAGGTCACGGTTCCGGCGGCGTTGGTGACCGACGTTGTGGTCACCGTGCGGCCGGTACCAAAGTCGTTGGTAAGGACGTTCCTGCCGGCGACCGCAGCAAGGGTGATGTTGACAGGCGTGGTCGCAGAGTCGTTCGCGGCAGTTGGCGTGACGTTGATCGTCAGCGTCGCCGTCGCCGTCTGGCCCGCAGAGTCCGTCATCGTGTAGTTGAACGATCCAGCACCGGTGAAGTCGGCCGTGGGAACAAACACGTATGTACCGACAGAGTTAAAGGTCACAGTTCCAGCGGCGTTCGTGACCGACGTCGTCGTCACGGTGCGGCCGGTACCAAAGTCGTTCGTGACCACATTGCGGCCCGCAACAGCAGCAAGCGTCACGTTCACCGGCGTCGAAGCGGAGTCGTTCGCCGCGGTCGGCGTGACATCAATCGTCAACGACGCCGTCGCCGTCTGCCCCGCAGCGTCCGTCATCGTGTAATTGAAGGATCCCGCGCCTGTGAAATCGGCCGTGGGCACAAACGCGTAAGTACCGGCAGCGTTGAACGTCACTGTTCCAGCGGCGTTGGTGACCGAGGTCGTCGTCACTGCGCGGCCGGTACCGAAGTCGTTCGTCAACACATTGCGACCCACGACGGCCGCGAGCGTGGTGTTAACCGGCGTAGTCGCGGAGTCGTTCGCCGCCGTCGGCGTGACATTGATAGTCAGCGTCGCAGACGCGGTCTGTCCCCCAGCGTCGGCCATAACGTACGTGAAGTTCGCGACGCCCGTGAAGCCGGCCGTGGGAACAAACGCGTATGTACCGACAGAGTTGAAGGTCACCGTTCCGGCGGCGTTCGTGACCGACGTCGTGGTCACCGTGCGGCCCGTGCCGACGTCGTTCGTGAGCACGTTTCGCGCGCCTGACGCAGGCAAAGTGGTGTTCACGGGGGTCGAGGCCGAGTCGTCGGCGGCGACCGGAGTGACAGTGATTGTCAACGTCGCCGTAGCAGTCTGGCCCGCAGCGTCAGTCATCGTATAGACAAAGGTTCCAACACCCGTGAAGCCGCTTGCGGGAGCGAAGGCGTACCGGCCGTTCGGGTTAAACGTCACGACCCCGGCCGCGTTGCCAAGCGAGGTCGTCGTGACGGTGCGTCCCGTTCCAAAGTCATTGTTCAAGACGTTGCGAGCCGCGGCCTCCGGAAGCGCAGAGCCCGCACTCGTGCTCGCAGCGTCGTCAACAGCAAGCGGGGTGATGTTGATTGTCAACACCGCGGAGCCAGTCAGGCCGCCCTGGCCCACGACCGAATAGGTGAACTGGGCCTGCCCGGTGACGTTCGCCGCGGGGACGAACACATAGGTGCCGTTGGCGTTGAAGGTGACGGTGCCGCCAGAGACGGTCATGGGGTCGAGGCTCGTCACCGTAAGCCCGGTGCCAAAGTCGTTCGTCAACACGTTGCGGCCCGCCACTGCGGGGAGAGTGACGTTGACCGGGGTGGTCGCCGTGTCGTCAACAGCGGCAATCGACACGGTGATCGAAAGCGTCGCGGATGCCGTGCGGTTCGAGGAATCCTGCATCGTGTACGGGAAGGTGGCTACGCCCGAGAAGTTGGCGGCCGGCACAAACGTGTACGTGCCGTCGGCGTTGAACGTCACCGTGCCGCCTGGCTGAGTGATCGCGCTCAGCGTGGTGACCGTCTTGCCACTACCAAGGTCGTTGCCCAGCACGTTGCGGGCCGCGTTGACTGGCAGCGAGGTGTTGACGGCCGTGGCGGCCGAGTCGTCGAGCGCTGTGGGCGTGACCGTGACAACGAGGGTCGCAGAGGCCGTCTGGTTGGCAGCGTCGGCCATTGTGTAGTTGAAGCTTGCCGTACCCGAGAATCCTGGCGTTGGCACAAAGACGTATGTTCCGTCCGCATTGAACGCGACGGTACCGCCCGACGCTGCGGCTGAGGTTGTCGTAACCGTGCGTCCCGTACCTCGGTCGTTGGTCAAGACGTTGCGAGACGCTGACAGTTCGAGTGTGGTGTTTGCGGTCGTTGTCGCGGCGTCGTTAGCGGCCGTGGGCGTGACGTTGATAGTCAGGCTCGCCGTCGCCGTCTGGCCTGCCGTGTCCGTCATTGTGTAGGTGAAGGAACCGGCACCAGTGAAATCGGCCGCCGGAACAAACACGTATGTACCGACAGCGTTGAACGTCACCGTTCCGGCGGCGTTGGTGACCGACGTGGTGGTCACGGTGCGTCCGGTGCCAAGGTCGTTGGTGAGAACGTTGCGGCCCGCAACAGCAGGCAGCGTCACGTTGACCGGCGTGCTCGCAGAATCGTTCGTCGCGGTTGGCGTGACATTGATGGTGAGCGTCGCGGTGGCAGTCTGGCCCGCGGAGTCCGTCATCGTGTAGTTAAACGATCCAGCACCAGTGAAGCCAGCTGTGGGCACAAACACGTATGTACCGACAGCGTTGAACGTCACCGTTCCGGCCGCGTTGGTGACCGAGGTGGTGGTCACTGTGCGTCCGGTGCCAAGGTCGTTGGTGAGAACGTTGCGGCCCGCAACAGCAGGCAGCGTCACGTTGACCGGCGTGCTCGCAGAGTCATTCGCCGCGGTTGGCGTGACATTGATAGTGAGCGTCGCGGTCGCCGTCTGGCCCGCGGAGTCCGTCATCGTGTAACTGAACGATCCGGCACCAGTGAAATCGGCCGCCGGAACAAACACGTATGTACCGACAGCGTTGAAGGTGACCGTGCCGGCGGCGTTGGTGACCGATGTCGTGGTTACCGTGCGTCCGGTTCCGAGGTCGTTGTCGAGCACGTTGCGGCCTGCTGCGGCCACGAGCGTCGTGTTCACGGGCGTCGACGCCGAGTCGTTCGCGGCGGTCGGGGTGACGTTGATCGTAAGGGTCGCGGACGCAGTCTGGGCCGCGGTGTCCCTCATGGCGTAGGTGAAGTTACCGACTCCGGTGAAGCTGGCGGTTGGGACGAACGAATAGGTACCGCTTGCGTTGAAGGTCACGGTTCCAGCGGCGTTGGTGACCGACGTTGTGGTCACCATGCGGCCGGTACCGAAGTCGTTGTCGAGCACGTTCCGGCCAGCGACGGCAGCCAGCGTCACGTTAACCGGAGTCGACGCAGAGTCGTTCGCGGCCGTGGGCGTGACGTTGATCGTCAGTGTCGCCGACGCAGTCTGACCTGCGGAATCCGCACTCGCGTACGTGAAACTGGCGGGGCCAGTGACGTTCGTCGCGGGCACAAATACGTACGTTCCGTCAGCGTTGAAGGTGACCGTGCCGCCCGCGTTGGTGACAGACGTGGACGTGACAGTGCGACCGGTACCGAAGTCATTCGTGAGCACATTGCGGCCCACGACGGCAGGCAGCGTCACGTTGACGGGAGTCGTCGCCGAGTCGTTAGCGGCCGTGGGCGTGACGTTGAGCGTCAGTGTCGCCGACGCAGTCTGACCGGACGTGTCCGCAATCGCGTACGCAAAGGTGCCGACGCCAGTGAAGTCCGTCGCCGGTACGAACGTGTACCTGCCGTTGGAGGTGAAGGTCACCGTGCCGGCGACGTTGGTGACAGAAGTCGTCGTCACCGTGCGACCCGTGCCAACGTCGTTGGTGAGCACATTGCGAGCCGCTACGGAGGGCAGTGTGACGTTGACCGGCGTCGTGGCCGAATCATTCGCGGCCGTGGGCGTGACGTTGATGGTGAGCGTCGCTGAGGCGGTTTGGCCCGCCGCATCGGTCATCGAGTAGGTAAACGTCGCGGCTCCGGTGAAGTCCGTCGCGGGAACGAACACGTAGGTGCCACCGGGGTTGAAGCTCACCATTCCGCCACCGTTGGTAACGGTGGTCGTTGTCACGGTGCGGCCCGTGCCGAAGTCGTTGTCGAGCACGTTGCGGCCTGCGACGGCGTTAAGCGTGGCGTTCGCGTTTGTGCTTGCGCTGTCGTTGGCTGCCGTTGGCGTGACGTTGATGGTCAACGTAGCCGAGGCGGTCTGTCCGGTCAGGTCACTCATCGAGTAGTTGAATGAGCCCACTCCGGTGAAGTCGGTGGCGGGAACGAACACATACGTGCCGCCGGGGTTAAAGGTCACGGTGCCAGCACCGTTGGACACGCTGGTGGTGCTCACGGTGCGACCAGTGCCAAAGTCGTTGTTCAGCACATTGCGGCCAGCGTTGGCAGGCAAGGTGGTGTCGACGGTGGTGGAGGCCGCGTCGTTCGCAGCGGTGGGCGTCACGCTGATCGTCAGCGTCGCGGATGCGGTCTGGCCCGCCGCGTCCGTCATGACGTACGTGTACGACGCAAGGCCGGTGAAGCCAGCCGCCGGAACGAACGAGTACCTACCGTTCGAGGTGAAAGTAATCGTTCCGCCACCGTTGGTCACAGTCGTGGTCGTGACGGTTCGCCCCGTACCAAAGTCGTTGTCCAAGACGTTGCGAGCGGCCGCACTGGCGAGAGTCGTGTTGACGGGTGTGGTCGCAGTGTCATTCGCGGCAGTGGGAGTGACGTTGATGGTCAACGTGGCCGAGCCGGTTTGACCGGCCGTGTCCCGCATCGCGTAGGTGAAGGTACCGACACCAGTGAAGTCTGCCGTCGGAACAAAGGAATAGGTGCCATCGGCATTGAAGGTGACCGTGCCTGCGGCGTTGGTTACCGACGTGGTCGTGACCGTGCGGCCGGAGCCAAAGTCGTTTGCGAGCACATTGCGACCGGGCACCGCGGCGAGGGTCGTGTTGACCGGCGTGGTCGCGGTGTCGTTCGCGGCGGTGGGGGTGACGTTGATGGTCAAGGTTGCGGACGCTGTCTGATTCGACGAGTCCCGCGTTGCGTAGTTGAACGTCACCACGCCCGTGTAGTCAAGCGTCGGGACAAACGAATAGGTGCCGTTGGCGTTGAAGGTGACGGTTCCACCCGTTGCAGCAACCGATGTCGTCGTCACGGTGAGGCCGCTGCCGCGATCGTTGTCAAGCACGTTGCGGCCCGCGGTGGCGGCCAGCGTGGTGTTCACGGCCGTCGTGGCCGAGTCGTTGGCAGCGGTGGGTGTCACCGTCACCGACACCGTCGCGGTGGCGGTCTGGCCCTCCGCGTCGGTCACCGTGTAGGTGTAGGAGTCAGGGCCGGAGTAGTTAGCCGCAGGCGTGTAGGTCACCGAACCGTTGGCGTTGAGTACGACGCCGCCGTGAGCGGGCTGCGTCACTCCGGTCACGGTGAGCGTGGATCCGCGATCGTCATCGAGCAGCGCTGAGTTGGAGATAGTGGCGGAAGACCCTGCAACCGCGGTCATCGTCTCGGGACCCGCGGTGGGATTGACCGTGATCGTCAAGGTCGCCGTGACGGTATTCCCGAACCCGTCTGTAGCCGTGTACTGGGAGGAGACGACTCCGGAGAAGCCCGCGACTGGCACAAACGTGTACGAGCCGTTCGCGTTGATTGTCAAGGCGCCCTTGCTGGGAGCGATGGGGTTGAACGCCGTAACGGTGAGTTGGTGCCCAGAGTCGTTCGAGAGCACGCCCACGCCGACGGCCCGGGTAAGTGTCACGCCCGACGGTGTCGAGGCCACGTCGTTGCTCGCCGCAGCTATGCGGCGCACCGTCTTGCTACTGGTAACGGGCCCAACAACGCCGTTCCTGGGATCCCGGGCGGTGGCAGAGGCGGTATTTGTGTACGAGCCAGCCGTAACGTCGGCCGCTGTGACTACGTGTGACGCAGTACAGGTGACCACGGCATCAACGGCGATGGAGGCCCAGGTGCACCCAGAAACGGTGGCGGTGGGGTCTGTGATGGCGAGGTTGGTTAGGGGTTCGTTGCCTGTGTTGGTGACTTGCAGGCTGTACGTGAGAGTGCTGCCGATCTCGTTCACACCGCCGGTGTGCGTCTTCACGAGCGACATCCCTGGCGCGGACGGCCACTTGATGGTGATCGGGTAGTCCTCGACCTCTCCGCCTGAGGCGATGCCCGTGGGTGTCAGTTCAGCGGTCGTTGGAGCGATGCGGAAACGGGCAAAGGTCGGTTGCAGGGCCAAACGTGGCGCCGTGGCAGGCGCGGTGAAGGTCACTGCTACCGAGCCACCGGTGCTGGGACAGGTCGCATTGGTTGACTTTTCGCTTGCCTGGAAGACGCCGTCGACGTTGAAGTCGATCCAACCTGCGACAGAACCCGGCTGTCCCCCTGACGCGTTGCACTGGATTCCGTTCACTATGAACGTGCCGCCCGGTGTCGCGGTGTAGCTGCTTGAAAGCGAAACACCATCTTCGTCGTCACTGCCGTTGACGTCGTCGCCGTTCGCCGTGGCGCTTGCTTGGTGTGTGGTCTCAAAGTCGAGGGTTGCTCCCAAGCGAAGCACTGGGGACGCAGCCTGGGCAAGCGTTATGTCGGACACCGCTTGGCCGTCGCCGCTGCCATAGGCGTTTACAGTTCCGCCGCTGAAGCCGCCCTGGCTCAGTGCGCCAGCGACGCCGTAGCTCGAGGGAGCGTCGCCAAACTCGGTGTTGATGACAACGCCGAGCGCGACTGCTTCGTAACCGTTGCCGTAGAGGGTGACGTCGGTTGCGGAGGAAACGCCTTCCATGTAGGCAACCGTTGCGGGATTGGGGCGCGCAGTCGCGGTGTTGCCTTCGCAGTTACCGTTTTTTGCGCCGTAGAGCTTGAGCGTCTTTGGCCCGGTGCCGCCGGTGAGCCGCGCGTAGTTGTCCTGCGTGCAACTCGAGCCGCGCACGAAGTCCAGGATGCGCCACGTGCCGGTGTCAGGAATCGTGGCCCCGATGTATTCCCAGGTTTGGCCCTGGGGCCCGGTGCCAGAGGCGGAGGATTCGGCGTTGCCCAGCACAAGGCCCGCGAGGGTCACCGGAGTGTGGGTGGAGCCCACGACGAGGTCCGCAGAGCAGGCGAAGTCGAACTTTACGTCCGCGGCGTCGTTGACGCTGCGGATGCCGACCGCCATCGTGTTGTTAGTGCCGGTGCCGCCGATGTTGTAGAGCTCATCGAATCCGTCGCCTTGCCACTGCCCGCTCGCGTACGCGCGAATCAGAGGGGCCGTGGTCACAGACGCGCGCGTCTGCCGGAGACGGTCGATGGTGCACGTCACGACGATCTGCTGACCGCCCACCGTCATGGTCTCGGTGCGGGTGATCTCGCCATTCGTGTTGGGAATCAGATTGGCACCGTTGGCACCCCAGCTAATCCATTGGACTTGAGGAAAGCGCGCTGAGCCACCGGTTGCCTGAACGGCCTGCGCAGGCTCCGTAGGAAGCACCACAGGCACAAGAATCGCCGCGACGAGGGCGGCGATGAGGAGCATGACAAAGCGCGGGCGCGCGGGCGCGCGCTTTAGTGCTACCGCCATTGCAAAGCTCCCTCAGATTGCGTACGTGCTCCCTCAAGCACTCCGCCCCTCGCGAATAATGTAAGGGGGGAACATGGGGGTTTTGGGTAGTGACGTGACGAATCTCACGTTCCGTTAAGTGATTGCGTGACCACCACGTCACAAGTTCTTGGTGCCTTGCTCAGCGTTTCGCCTGGCAAATGCACAGTTGCCGAAGCGTCGTCCAACGGCCGCCCCGCTGGGGGCCGCCTAGATTAACACGCGTTTCGGCGCGTCGGACGCCACGGGCAATGGCTCAACTGTGAGTTCAGCAGCTACGGCAGAAGGCTCGCCAAGTTTGACGACCACCACCCCCGCAAGAACCAGCCCGGCGCCCGCAATTTGCACGGGCAGGGGCGCCTCTCCTAGAAGCAACCACGCGAAGATCGCTGCCGCAAGTACCTCTGTAAGCGCCACAAAGCTGCCAAGGCGAGCTCCAAGGCGTCGGGTCGCCGCGATGCCTGCGACGTACGCAATGGCCGCCGTGACGACACCCAACAGGGCAACGGCAAGCCAAGCGGGGATCGAGAACGGAACAAAGGCGATGTCTCCCCGTCCAACGCCCATTGGCAGCAGCCCCGTTGTAGCCGCGATGCCGAGCGCGATGGCCGCAACGAGCAAGCCGGCGGCCGCGAGCGAGATGGGCGGCAGCGGGTTGGAGGTGTCCGCTGAGATGACGAAGTACACGGTCGCGCCGACCATCGCAGCCAGCGCCCAGGCGATGCCCACGAGGTTCAGCTGCGCGCCACCAAAGATGTTGATGAGCAGCATGAGCCCGGCGGCGGCAAGTACCGCGCCGATCGCCGTGAGGCGGTTGGGCTTGTGCCCGTGCCTCAGCCACATCCACAGCACTACGGCGACGGGCGCGAGGTATTCAATCAGCATGGCAATTCCAACGTCGAGGCTCTGGACGGCCATGAAGTAGAACAGTTGCGCACCGGCCACCGCAAACAGACCGTAGCCAATGATCGGCCCGACGCTGCGGGCCAGCAGGTGCCAACGTCCCCTGAGCGCGATGGCGCCGGGAACGATGAGTACGAGCGCAGCGATGGTGACGCGGATTAGCACCGCCGACCCCGCGGTCCAACCGATCCCCATGAGGCCCTTGGCAAGGGAGCCGGACAGCCCAAAGGAGGCCGCGGCGAGCAGCGCAAGGGGGACGCCAGTGACAAGACGAGGCGCGAAAGAGGTCTCGTACTTGTCATTGGTCATAGTGCTCATGACTCATGACATTAGCGGAAATGTGGTAATGTGTCAAAGTGACGTTCGCACATGACACTGTCGAGGCGCTCGAAGCCGCCGTCTTCCTCGCAAACTCCGAACTCGAGCCCGACACCCTCACGTCCCTAGGCGAACTCCGCCACTTCTTCAAGCACTTTGGGTACACCGGCCGCATGCCGTCGGGCGCCGACCTTGAGCCGGTGCGAGCGATCCGCCCGCACCTCAGCGAGCTGTTCCTCTCGAGCCGCGACGGCGCGGTCCCCATCGTCAACGCGATCCTCGCGGAGCAAAGCGCGCTGCCCCAACTCGCGCGGCATGGCGACGTCGATTGGCACATTCACGCAACGAGCGATGACCGCCCACTCGCGGAGCGCATCCTCGTCGAGTCCGCCATGGCGATGATCGACGTGATCCGCGCCGATGAGATGAGCCGCTTCGCCAAGTGCGAGATGGACGACTGCGGCGGGGTGGTCTTCGATATGTCTCGCAACCGCTCAAAGAAGTACTGCACGGTGACGTGCACCAACCGGGCCGCGCAAGCAGCCTTCCGCGCGCGCCAGTCGTAGCCAGGCACAGCGGTGCTTGAGGTGCCAGCGCCGGCTCGGCGGTTTATGGTGGCGGTATGGCAAAAACGAAAGCAAGCTCAGCGTTCAGCGACGACGAAAAGGCGGCAATGAAGGCCGCCGTTGCCGAGGCAAAGCGAGCCAAACAGGCCGACGCTGCGGAGGCTGAGGCGGCCGCCGTCACCGAAGCGATTGCCGCGATGCCCCCCGCAGACCGCAAGCTCGCCCAGCAAGTTCACGACCTCGTGCTGGCCGCGGCGCCCGACCTCGGTATCCGCACTTGGTATGGCATGCCTGCGTACACCAAGAACGGCAAGGTCGTGGTGTTCTTCAAGCCGGCGGAGAAGTTCAAGAGCCGCTATTGCACACTCGGCTTTGAGGACGCTGCAGCGCTCGACGATGGCACCTTCTGGCCAACCTCGTATGCGGTGACGAAGATTGGCGCCGCGGAGGAAAAGGCAATCACCGCAATGGTCAAGAAGGCGGCTGGCTCGTAGCCAGCGCTACGCCAGGTTGATCTGCCAGCTCACGCCAAAACGGTCGTTGACCCACGCGAAGCGTGTTGAGAAGCCGTAGTTGTCTAGAGGCATGAGCGTCTGCCCGTCCTGACCGAGAGCCGCGACAAGTGCCTCCTGCGCGTCGGCATCATCCGCATCAAGCCACACGGACAGCGACGGCGTGAAGTCGAAGGCATGCTCGATGAAGCTGTCAGAGACGAGGAACTCCTGGTCGCCAATGCGGAATCTGCCGCGCATGATCGTGCCTTCTGGTGCGGGACCGCCCGCGGGGTACAGATCGAGGTCGAGAACCTCTCCGTCGTCAAAGACGGACATGTAGAAGTCGACGGCTTCGCGGCCAACGCCGCGCTGGAACATGAGGAATGGCGTTGCGTTGGTCATATCGCCACGTTACGCGTTGTATACGCGCCAGGTGCCTTCGGAGACGACTTCCTCGATTCCGTTCACGACCTTGATCGCGGTGTCCTTGTCAGTCGCGAAGGCTCGGCGGCCAATAGTTGCCGCCCACTTCTGCGCCGATTCGACGGAGTTGCCCTCGCCCCCGTTCCAGGCCACGTGGGGGCAGAGCGAGAAGTCGACGAACCCAAGCGTCTCGTCGCCGCCCTCGGGAGGCTCCCAGTTCGCGAACGCCTTACCGATGCTTGGAGTCATCACCATGCTCCCGGCGCTCAAGCCCACGTAGACGAGCTCGTCTAGTTCAGGCAAGAGTTCGGCAATCCCTGATTCGCGCATCCAGTGCGCAAGGTACAGCGCGTCTCCGCCCTCGACGAGCAGCGCGTCAGCGGCTCGCAGCGTGGGCTCCCAGCGGTCGCGGCCAACGCTCGGCAGCGCCGTCAGTTCGAGTAGTCCCACCGCCTTCCACGGCAGTTGCGTGAACGGACTGCGCGCCTCAAGCCCCGCCACGACCTTCCGGCCCTGGAAGGCGCCATTGGGGATCGGATGCATCGCCGTGGGCACATCGAGCGCGACGGACTGCTCGATGGGCTTGCCAAGGAGCTCGATGAGCGCGGCTTCGATGCTCGGGTTCGTCACACCGGCATCTGTCAGCAGCATCTTCATGGTCACTCAACGCTACTCGTCGAGCCACGCGAGCGGCTCAATCCGCCACTCCGCTCCCCCACCGTTGCGGCGCGCCACATGCCCGGGCAGCATCGTCGCCAGTTCCTGAATTGAGGAGTTGCCCTCGATCGCGTGCCACATGTGCGTCACCGTTGTGGCGCCAGGAATGTTGGGGTCGTTGACGCCGTCTCCGATGAGCCACGAACCATCGTCCGCGTGCACCACCTCCCGAGCAGGCTCGAGCCCTCGCAGAACCGTAAGTTGCCCTCGATCCTGCCAGAGCCGTCACGCGGTCGCGGCGCGCCACACCTCTCGCCAGCGCTCGGCGAGCGTATCGATAGTCTCGTGGGCATTGAGGCCGCTTGGTTGCGGAACCACCCACAGCCCGACGCTGGGTGGCCAGTTCTCGATCGTCGCCAGGTCCTGTTCCCCGAGTTGGGCCCTGGGTAGGCCGTAGGCGGAGCGGAAGGCCGTGATGCCCGCGACGGCGACGACACCAGGCTGGAGCGCCTGGACACGAGCAACGAGGTCACGTCCGCCGGCCCGGAGTTCGGCGCGGCTCAGCTCGTCGGCTCTTGCCGTCGCCCGTCCAACGAGATTCGTGATGCCGATGCCGCGTTCTGCCAGGTGTGCCTCATCCGCGGGCGCCAGTCCAGTTGACGCGTCGACCTCGTGATCCGTAAGACCCGCCCGATGCAGTGACGGCCAGAAGCGATTTCCCGGCCGAGCGAACGGCGCGTTGACCGCCGCAGTCCACAGGCCCGGATTGATCCCCGCGATGAGCAGTCGTAGCGGCGCCCTGGGCGACGGGAGCACGTCGTCGATGGCGTTGGGTGCGTCGGTGGCGAAGCGCAGCAGATCAGCGCGCGTGGGCCTCGCTCCCGCAAGTGGCGACGGCCGGCGCGTACTCAGGAACGCTCTCCTCGCCGAAAGGTCACGTGCGCGACGCCGGACTCCGCCGTCTCAGCAGTGACCTCGCAGTCGGCCTCGAGCCCGCGCAGCTCGTCCCACAGCCGGATGCCGCTGCCGAGGATGATCGGTGCGATCGCGACGTGGAGGTCGTCGACGAGGCCGGCTTTCAGAAACTCGCGCACTGTCGTGGGGCCACCGCCAATGCGGACGTCGCCACCGGCCGCGGCTTCCGTGGCTTTGGCGAGCGCCTCGTGGGGCGATGCCGTCACGAAGTGGAACGTGGTGCCGCCAGCCATCTCAATCGAGGGCTTGGGGCTGTTGGTGAGCACAAAGACCGGGCAATGGAACGGAGGCTCGTCACCCCACCAGCCCGTCCAATCGGGGTCATCAGGGAACGAGTGGAGGCCAAACATTCCTGCCCCCATGATCTCCGCGCTCACCGCCTCGAAGTACCGCTGCGCGTACGCGTCATCGACGCCCGTTGTGCCCTCGCCGCTCTCGTCGTGGAGTACCCGCTCGCGGAACGTCCTAGTCGCGACATACGCCGCCGTGAGCCTGCCCCAGTCGTCGCCAAATGGGTTCTCAGGAGTCTGGTCGGTGGTCGTCGCGAACCCGTCGAGCGAGATGTTGAGGTCAACGCGGACGCGGGTCACGACGGGACCTCGCTGGGGTGAGTCACAACTCCAGTTTTCTTCAGGGTGCCGCAGTCGTCAATAGCTGCACGGTGGCGCCAACCGCTTCATACGTTGCGCGCGCACGCGCGTCTCGAGTCAGGAGCCGGAGTCCGTGGTCACGCGCCACGGTTCCAATGAGCCCGTCGTAGACCGCGCCACCAGCAATGCCCCTAGCAGCGAGGTCCCGATGGATCGCTTGCTGACGCGCTGGCTCCTGAGGGAGGACCTCGGGAAAGCTCGCGTCGATGAGTGCAACTGCATCGCGCGGAGATAGCCTCGCGTCGCCCGGCAGCCGTGTGAGAACCGAGTAGGTCTCCGCGAGTGCATGGCTCGGGATCGAAAGGGAGCGGCCGCTGACCCATGCGTTGACCTGCTCATGCGCTGGATGTCCAGTCGAGAGAAGCGGAATCGCGACACTCGTATCGACGGCCATGCGCGTCAACGCCGACTCGAATCGATGAGCGCGAACATCTCCTCGTCGGTGAAATCTGTATCGCTGGTCGCTACGAGCCGCCCCTCCTCGTTGCGCTGCAGCCGAGCGGTTCGTCCACCTGGAGTGATCTGGACACCGGCTCCATAGGCCGCCACGTCCACGGTCGAGCCTGGCGCAAGGCCCAAAGAGTCACGCAGCGCCTTAGGTAAGAGGATGCGCCCTGCGGAGTCGATCGTTGCGTCCATGGGATTACGATACCAATCAAATCCCACCGTTAGCGAATGGTGTAGACGAAACCGCGGCCCGTGCGTGCGAGTTCGCTCGTGAATCGCTGCGCGGAGTGCAGGTACTCGGTGGCGTACTCGATGTCGGCAGAGGCGCCGCCGCTCAATTCATCAGGGTCGCGTAACGCCGCAGCGACGTCATCGTCGTTGATCGACGCCACGTCGCTAGCGATGTCGATGAGCTCGTCGGGCGAGATGGCGCGCAACCAAGCCTTGTGACTGCCATCGGGATTAAACGTGACGTCTCCCTCGAACATCCGATAGGCGGGCCGAGCGGGCTCGTCTATCCAATGGGGTCGTGTGACTGCTTGGAGCAAGGACCAAGCCTTGTCGAGATAGAGCATGTCTGCTTGGGGCACGGCCTGCTCGTCCGCAACGCCCGAACGAAAGCCATGCGGTAGGCCCCACGCATCGGCTAGGGGATCGGCGGAAATGACGAGTTGTGGAGCTGCGAGCGCCTGCTCGGTGACGTCGGCGTCGAAGGCGTATGCGTAGTAGCGAATTCCCAATCGTGAATCATGAACGAATCCGGTGTTCGCACACGGCCCGATACGAAAGTTGTGGATAACTCGTCCGGCTGCCGCGCGTGGAATGCGGCGTGCCGAGGGCCCTGAGGACCTGGGCGGCCATCGTGAGCACCCGCCCGACTTCAGCGGCGTTGAGTCCGCTCAGACGTTAAACCGGAACTCGACCACGTCGCCGTCGTGCATCACGTAGTCCTTGCCCTCGATGCGCACCTTGCCTGCGGCCTTCGCAGCGGCCATGGAGCCCGCCTCGATCAAGTCCGCAAAGTGAACGACCTCGGCCTTGATGAAGCCCCGCTCAAAGTCGGTGTGGATCACGCCGGCGGCCTGAGGCGCGGTCGCACCCTTGCGGATAGTCCACGCGCGAGCCTCCTTGGGTCCCGCGGTGAGATAGGTCTGTAGCCCGAGGGTGTCGAAGCCAACGCGGGCCAACTGGTCGAGCCCCGACTCCGCCTGGCCAGACTCCTCGAGCATCTCGCGAGCCTCAGCCTCGGTGAGTTCAACCAGCTCAGATTCAAACTTGGCATCGAGGAAGATCGCCTCTGCGGGCGCCACCTGCGCAGCAAGTTCCGCCTTCTTGTCCGCGTCGACAAGACCGGCGTCGTCGGTGTTGAAGACGTAAATGAATGGCTTGGCGGTGAGCAGGTTGAACTCGCGGACGTCGGCAAGGTCAAGCTTGGCGGCGGCAGCGCCAGCGGATACGGCCGTGCCCGATTCGAGAATCTCCTTGACCGTGATCGCGTTGGCGAGCAGGGCAGCATCGCCCTTCTTGACGCGCGCCTCCTTCTCCAAGCGAGGGATCACCTTCTCCATCGTCTGGAGGTCGGCGAGGATGAGCTCGGTGTTGATGGTCTCGATGTCCGACGCCGCATCTACCTTGCCGTCGACGTGCACAACGTCGGGATCGGCAAAGGCGCGCGTCACCTGGCAGATGGCATCGGCCTCGCGAATGTTCGCGAGGAACGCGTTGCCGAGCCCTTCACCCTCTGACGCACCCTTGACGATGCCTGCGATGTCAACGAAAGAGACCGTCGCCGGAACCTCTCGCTCAGAGTGGAAAACCTCGGCAAGCTGACCCAAGCGAGCGTCGGGCAATGGCACCACCCCAACGTTGGGCTCGATCGTCGCGAACGGGTAGTTCGCTGCGAGCACCTCCGCACGGGTGAGAGCGTTGAACAGGGTTGACTTGCCGACGTTGGGCAGGCCGACGATGCCGATAGTGAGAGCCACGAGGGGAAATTCTACGTTGGGTTGCGAGCGTTGCACTGTCATGAGGGGTGCCCTACGCGGCACCAGACGTGCAGGAGGCACATCATGACTCAGTACGAAGCACACATTGCATTGCCCGCGAGCGCCGTTCACCAGGCGTGGAAGCGGTATGTGGGTTACGAAGGAACCGACGGCGACGGCTACGACTGGCGCGCGGATGACGGTAGCGGCCTGAGCGTGACATTCGCGGAGAACGGCCCAGAGGCAACAGATCTCACGGCCACAGGGGCGTCACTGCCCGACGCTGTGGCCGACTCCGCACCTGGAAGCCTGGCCGAGTTGATAGACGGCTTTGTGAACTACTTGAGTGCGGCGTTCGACGAACTTGAACGGGAGCCTGGAGCTACCGATGGCGAGGGTCTGTCTGGTCCGGACGGGACCTCGCACACTCGCGCTGTACATTGACCTATGGCATTCGGCGAGATCTTCAACCCAGGGTCCTCGTTCTTGCGGGACCAGCGAAACGCAGAGAAGTTGTTGCCACCGAGCCTTGCAGTGCCAGGCGCTCCGCCGTTCACGCCGCCTGAGGGCATCGTGATTCCTGGGATCGACGAGCTCGAGCCGTTCGATGGCGCCTCGGACTCCGCGGACGCAGACGACACCTCAGAGAACTAGCCGCTCGGAGACGACAACGGCGCGGACGATATTCCTCGGTTCGCCGCCGCTACCGAACTTCGCATTGAACAATGCTCAGCCCGTCCGGCCCACTAGATCCCAGGCGTGCACTTGTGGCCATAGAGGATGACATTGGAATTCCATCCAGGAGCAGCCCCGCCGACAGTGCCAAAAGTGACCCAAGCCGATCGCAAACCGGTGTTAAGTGAACCTTTATAGACATGGTAAATAACGAGGTTGTAACTCGCATACGAGGCGTCCCTGGATGCGCCCCAAATCAGATGCACCTCGTGATTTTTATAGGAATCTGCGATCCAGGTGATAGTCACAGTTTTGTTGGCTGGACAGGTCCAATGTAGGTCGCTGATATGAGCTGATGCTGGCGATGCGGTGCCGCCCACTACGGCCGTGGCCACCGCGGCACTAATCAGGCCACTCGCGAGCAGGCGCCTGCGCAACGTAACCAATCTCTTACCAAAGGTCATGTCGTGCCCCCCGATGCTTACGGGCGTCATCACGCGTGACCCCCCAAACCTGACACGATGTCAGATGTGCGACCAGTCTTGCCCTGACCATCCTTGATGTCAACAGATGCTGGTGCTGATGACTAGACAAGGTGTGGGTGCATCCAGGATCGCGAATCACCTAATTTGGCATGACCTGCGTGGTTCCGAGACAGGAACTGCTTTAGGGACGCACCGGGCACCGCGTGTCCCTGCCAGCAGCGCCGGCCCGCACTAGTTACGCGTTAGCCGCCGCCCTGCGGCGTTCCTGCTCTGCGGGGTCGGGGACCGGAACGGCGGCGATTAGTCGCTGCGTGTACGGGTCCTTGGGGCTTTCAATAATCTGCGCCGTTGTGCCCTGCTCAACGATGACGCCGTCCTTCATGACCGCGATGCGGTCGGACAGCTGCTCAACGACAGCAAGGTCGTGGCTCACGAAGAGGCAACCGAAGCCGTGTTCACGCTGCAGATCCGTGAAGATCTCGAGCACACGGGCCTGAACCGAGACGTCGAGAGCCGAGGTCGGCTCGTCCGCAATGAGCAGGCGCGGCTCAAGCGCAAGTGCGCGGGCGATGCCCACGCGCTGACGCTGACCGCCCGAAAGTTCGTGCGGGTAACGGTTGCGGAAGTTACGAGGCAACTCCACCTGATCCATCAACTCGCCTACTCGCGCGGTCCGGCGGTCTTTGTCCCACTTAGCAAGCTGCATGGGCTCCGCAATGGACTGACCAATTGGCCAACGAGGGTTGAGTGACGAACCCGGATCCTGGAACACGATCGAGAACTTCTTACGAAGCTCCTCAAGGTCGCCCTTGGCGATGCCCTTCATGTTCAGTCCCACGACCGAGAGTTCACCCTCGGCAACCGGAAGCAGACCAACGGCCGCACGGCCAACGGTGGTCTTTCCGGAGCCGGACTCACCCACAAGAGAGACAATCTCTCCCTCGCGGATGGTCAGGTCGATGCCCTTGACCGCGCGGAACGCGGGAGCGCGCCCCTGCTTTGGGTAGTCAATGACGAGGCCCTTGGCTTCAAACACGAACGGCGCTGTCTGAGGCACCCGGTTAGGGTCCTTCGTTGCAAGCGTCGAACCGAGGTGTGGCACGGCGCTGAGGAGCGCCTTCGTGTACTCGTGCTGAGGCTTGGTGAAGATGTCGTTGGACGCACCCTCTTCGACGATGCGCCCGTCCTTCATGACGATGATGCGATCGGCCATGTCGGCGACCACGCCCATGTCGTGAGTGATCAGCACGATGCCTGCGTTGATGCGGTGCTTGAGGTCGCGGATGAGATCGAGGATCTCTGCCTGAACCGTGACGTCGAGCGCCGTGGTCGGCTCATCTGCGAACAGCAGTGCGGGATCGCAGGCGAGCGCCTGGGCGATCATCGCGCGCTGGCGCTGTCCACCAGAGAGCTGGTGCGGGTATGCGTCAAAGCGACGCTCCGGTTCAGGAATCTCAACGAGGCGCAGCAGCTCGATAGCCCTGTTCTTCGCGTCTTCTGGGCGCATGCCCGTGTGCTCGCGAAGCACCTCGACCAGCTGGAAGCCAACCGTCAGCACGGGGTTCATTGCCGTCATCGGCTCTTGGAAGATAACGCCGACCTCCGGGCCACGCACCGACGTCAGCTTGCGCTGCGGCAGCCCAACCAGTTCCCGCCCGCGCAACTTGGCAGAGCCATTTGCGCGGCCGTTGCGTGGCAACAGACCAATGATGGACATCGACGACTGAGTCTTGCCGGAACCCGATTCGCCCACAATCGCGACAACCTCGCCCGCCTTGACGGTGTAATCGACGTCAATCGCCGCTGGCACCCAAGCGCCATCGACAAAGAAGTCGACGTTCAGGCCCTGCACCTCAAGGACGATGTCGCCGATCTGCACCGCGTGCGAAGCACCAATTACTGGAACGTCGCCCGTTTGCGGCACAGCGTCAGGCGTCACTTCGCCACCAATTGCGTCCGCGGCGGCCGACGCTTCGGTGACCTCGTGTGCAGAGGTGCCCGTAGCGTCGGGCTGGCCGGAGGCCTTGTCCTTGGCCTTCTTTTCGCGGGGGCTCACTCAGCCACCTCCGTCGCAGCCTTGGCGACTGCCTGCTTGTTGAAGTCCTTGGACTTGGGGATGCGACGCTGGCGTGGGTCGAACGCATCGCGCAAGCCGTCGCCGATCAGGTTGATCGTGAGGGCGAACACGATGATGAAGAAGCCCGGCCACCAGAACAGCCACGGTCGCGTGGTGAAAGACGTCTGGTACTCGTTGATGAGCTGGCCAAGAGACACATTTGGCGGCTGGATGCCGAACCCGAGGAACGACAGCGCCGCCTCGAGGATCGTGGCCGTCGCCATCAGCAGCGTGGCGTTAACGATGACCACACCGATCGCGTTGGGGAGGATGTGCTTGAACATGATCGAGCGGTCGCTGGCACCGGCTACACGGGCAGCATCTACGAACTCGCGTTCGCGCAAGGTCAGGTATTCCGCGCGCACCAGTCGAGCGAGACCAGTCCACAGCAAGAAGCCAAGAACGACGCCAAAGAGCGCGGGGTTTGCGCCACCGAACTTCTGGCCGATAACGGCGGTCACGACGATCGTTGGAATCGCGATGATGACCTCGGTACCGCGCATGAGCAGGTTGTCCCTGCGCCCCCGGTAGAAGCCTGCGATCGCGCCAATGAGTACACCAACGAACGTCGCGATGATGCCCATCAGGAACATGACAAGCAGGGACACTTGCGCGCCGCGCATGGTGCGAGCGAATACGTCGCGGCCGATTTGGTCTTGACCGAACGGGTGGTCGCCGAGCGTAAACCACAGCCCGTCCCACGCGAGAGTTGGCCGGCCGTTGTTGACGATCGTTGGGTCAATGTCGTTGAAACCCCATATCCACCAACCGGGAATGGGACCCACGCCAATAGACGTGATGACGATCAAGAACGTGACGACGAAGACCACGGCTGACGCCATCGCCGCCTTGTGACGAACGAAGCGGCTCCAGACGATCTTGCCGAGCGAAAGGCCCTCTGTCTCGACCGCAGCAACAGTTGTGTCGGTCATGATTCCACCCTGATTCGCGGGTCAAGCAGTACGTACATGACGTCCGCGATGATGGTGCCGATGAGCAGCAATATTCCGGTGACCAGGAAGTAGCCCATCAGCACATTGACGTTGACAGTGTTGAGTGCAGTCACGAAGAGGCGGCCCATGCCGCTCCAACCGAAAACCGTTTCGGTGATGACCGCGCCTCCGAAGAGGGCCGCGAGGTCAAGCGGGATAAGCGTTGCGATGGGGATGAGGGCGTTGCGGAAGCCGTGACGCATCACGACGGTCCGCTCTGGCATTCCCTTTGCGCGTGCTGTGCGCACGTAGTCAAGGTTCATGACCTCAAGCATCGAGCCGCGCATGTAGCGCGTATAGCCCGCGAGAGAGATAAGGATCAGTGCCGAGATAGGCAGCACCATGTGGGTGAACGAGTCGATTGTCGTGATCCAGTAATCGGAACCCGAGAGCTCCGGAGTCGAGGAGCCAACTGTCGCAATTGGCCTGCCATTGACCGCGCTGGTGTGCGTGTACGCGGACCACTGGCTCATGAGGAAGTCGAGCCACAGGAAGGCGTACATGAACCCGCCGACGATGCCGCCGATGCGGGCGCTTACCCACTTGTCTGGGCCACCGAAGAGCAGGCCCACTCCCACGCCCGCTGCGATGAACCCAAGAAGTGCCGCGAATGCTGCGAGGCCGGCCGTATAGCCAAAAGCTTGCTGCATGGGGAACCATGCGACGGCGCCAATAAGGACCATGGTGAGCGCCGTATTGCGGGCGCGCTTGTTGTTGAAGCCCGCGCCGAGGAAGACGGCGATGAGCGCGATGCCCAGGCCAAGGGCCGCGATCACGACAGGACCCAGCCCCGGGTCGTCGAACCAGCCGGTGGCGGACATGACACCGAGGATGGCCGCGGTAATCGCACCTGCGATGCCACCAAAGAGCAAGCGCCTACGCCACTCGCCGCCGAGCGCGGCGCCAACAACTACGCCAACGGCTATGCCTATGACGGCAAGCGCGGGCGGCGGTATCACCGGATCCGCTAAGAAGTCGTTGAACCCGATGGCGCCCCACTGCTTGAGGAGTACCGCGACCCAGAAGGATGGCAGCGAGTACATCAGGAAGGTCATGAACGTGATGCCGTAGTCAAAGCCAGAGTACTGACGAAGCGCGGAGACGATTCCGATGAGCACACCAATGACAATGGCGGCAACGGAGGCGAATCCGACGAGCTTGATGGTCTGACCCATGGCGTCACCGACCATGGTCGTGACGTCCTGACCGGTCAGGTAGTCCTCCCCTAGGTCACCTTGGACAGCTGCGGCAAGCCAGTAGAAGTAGCGGATGAACGGGCTCACGTCGAGGTGAAGCTCCGCTGTCCGCTGCTCGAGGAGATAGTCGCGGTTGGGCTGCGATGAGCCGCGCAGATCCTTGAGCGGGTCGCCAGCGCTGGCGGCGAGGATGAAGAAGAGGTACGTGGCTGCGAGGAGCACACCAACGGCCGTGATCATCCGGCGCGTAATAAAGCGAAGCATGAAGTATCCGATGCAGGTGATGGTGTGAGGCCGCCGCCGTTACGGCGACGGCCTCACACCAATGATGACCTACCGGCCGCTACTCAGCGACAGGTGCCTTCCAGTCCCAGTAGTTCCAGAACATCGTCGGCGACAGACCAGCGGAGGCAATGCCCTCGAGGTCCTCGTCGTACGCGGTGATCTGGGGGAACAGGAAGACCGCGAGACCGTACGCGTCGTCGTAGAGCGACTTGTCGATGGTCTTGAGGATCTCCTGCTGACGGTCAGCGTCGAACGTGGTCGACAGCTCGGCCCACAGGGCGTCGGAGTCGGGGTTCGAGTAACCGGTGAAGTTGTTGCCACCCTCAGAATCGAAGGTTGCACGCGAGCTGGTGACACCAGTCGACGTCGACTGCCATGCGAACAGCGACGCGTCGTAGGTACCGGAGCCGAGCAGAGCGCCCCAGTTGTCGTCACCACCGTCGATCAGGTTGAAGCCCGCGGGGGCGACCTGAGCGGCGTAGAGGGCGTATTCCTGCGCACGACGCGTGTTGGACGCACCGTAGAGGAAGCGGACGTCAACCGGCGTGGTCACGCCAGCCTGCTCAAGCAGTGCCTTTGCGGCTGCGGCGTCGCCCGTGCCGAAAGCGGAGGAGCCATTGGCTTCCGCGCTCGAGTCGTAGCTCGCTGCGCCCGGGAGGAACAGCAGCGAGTTGACGGGAGTCGCGTCAGGAACAAGCGGCGTAATGAGCTTGTCAACGACCTCGCCCGTGTTGATCGCGGTGAGGAACGCCTGGCGAACCAGCTTTGCCTTTTCGGCGTCGCCGCCGTAAGAGGCGGGGTCGAACGGACCACCGTTGTTGAACACCAGGTCAAGGTGCTCATAGGTCCACTCGGACTTGTTCTCGATCTTCACACCCTCGAGTGCCGAAGCGGCTTCAAGAACGTCGGTCGTCGCCTGCGGCTGGGTCATCGAGACCTCGCCGTTCTGCAGAGCGGTAACCGAGGCCATGGCGTCGGGGATGAAGCGGATCGTGACGGTCTCGACGGACGGCTGTGGGCCGGCCTTGTAACCCTCGGTGCGAGCCTTCAGGGTGATGTACTCATCCTTCTTGAACTCGGCAACCGTGTAGGCGCCGTTTCCGAGCGTGATGTCGGCGTCGTCACCCGTGGGCATCTCGACAGCGTCAAAGCCGACGCTCCAGAAGTCCGCGAGGGGCTTGAGCTTCGCAGTGTCGTTGTTCTTGATCGCGTCGAGAACGGCCTGCTTGGCAGCTTCGGGCTCGTCGCCGAGTCCAGCGTGCTTCGCCACTACGTGGGCAGGAACGCCAACGCCGGTGAAGAGAAGCTCCCAGTCAACCTGGGGGGTGTCGTAGACCATCGTGATGGAACGGCCGTCGTCGCCAACCTCGGGTACCGCGGTGACCTGCTCGATGCCGGTGCCGATGGCAACGGAGTCGAACCAAACGTTGTCACCGGGGATCAGAACGCCGGTCTCTTCGTCGTACGCAGGCTCGCCCTCGTTCAGAGAGCCAGAAATGCCGGCCCACTGGAGGAGAAGGTCGGCCGCGTCAACAGCGACGCCGTCCGACCAGGTGACGCCTTCGTTGATCGTGTACTTGATCGTCAGCGGGTCGTCAGAAGTCTTCTCGTACGTACCGAAGTCCGTGTTCTTCTGAAGCGTGAACTCGTTGTCGTAGTAGTTGAACGTCTGCTGCGTGAGGTAGAGAACGTTGGCGTTTGCAGTCGCGTTACCGGTCGTCGTGAACTGGTTGAACGAATACAGGGCCTGGTTCCATGCGACCGAAACGGTCGTATTCTCAACCACTCCCGTCTGGGCAGAGCAAGCTGCCAGGGAGACTGCCGCGACAGTTGCGACAACGGCTCCCTTGCTCAATGCGCCGAGCTTCATACTCGACTCCTTCCTATTGGTCACGCGGCCAACTTGCCTTATGAGCAACCTGCCAGCACGCGCGCAAACCCCGGGGAGTTTCCCCGTTGTACCTGAATGGTATGAAACCTTAGGTAACAAACAAGTTACTCGCGGTCACGACTTCGCGTCGGGTAGAGCGAAATGTGACCCACGCCACAAGATTCTGGCGCCTAGACCGCCAGCCACGCACGATCGTGTCAGACCGGCATGAAAGGCTGTTTCCATGATTGAAGCACTGATCGCACTGTTGGCGCTCGTCGTAGGTCTCATCATTGGTTATTTGCTCGCGAAATCTCGGGGCGCTGGCGGGCTTTCCGCCGCCCAGTCCGACGCTGTAGTTGCCCAAGCAAGGGCCGACGCCCTGGACGCTCGCATCGCCGAACTCACCGCAGCGTCGGGCAGGCGAGAAGAAGAACTGCGCGCCGAGCACGAGCGATACGTCGCGCAAGTTCGCGCTGACCAAGAGGCGCTCAAGACCGAGTTCAGGGCTCTCAGCGCAGAAGCCCTGAAGAGCAACCAAGAGACGTTCCTTGAAGTCGCCGGCGAGCGACTGAAGCGAGAGCGCGAGGCCGGTCAGGCAGAGCTTGCGAAGAGCCAAGAGCAGGTTAAGAACCTCGTGGAGCCAATGAAGGTCGCGCTCGATCAGGTGAAGCAGCAAACGTCCGACGCTGACAAGGGTCGGCGAGAAGGGCAGGCGGTTCTCGCGGAGCAGGTTCGGCAGATGGTCGATGCATCGTCGAAACTCGACAAGCGGACGTCGGACTTCATCAACACGCTGCGCCGATCCGACGTTCGCGGCAACTGGGGAGAGGTCCAACTCAAGCGCGTGGTTGAGCTGGCCGGCATGTTGCCCCATGTCGACTTCACGGAACAAGACAGCGTCAAGGACTCCGAGGGTAAGAACCTGCGCCCCGACATGACAGTGCGGCTTGCTGGCGGGCGCACGATCGTCGTCGATTCGAAGGTCGCGCTCGCGGGATTGCTCGAGGCGTTTGAAACCGACGATGAACGTGTTCGTCAGGAACGGCTCGCGGCGCACGCCCGCCAGGTGCGAAAGCACATCGACGACCTCGCGAGCAAGAAGTATTGGGAGCAGTTCGACTCCGCGCCCGAGTTCGTGGTGATGTTCGTTCCGGCAGAGGGCTTCTACCAATCGGCCGTTGAGCAAGACGACGCGCTGCAGGAGTACGCCTTCTCCAAGCGGGTCGTGATCGCGACGCCGACCACGCTCGTTGCGCTGCTGCGCGCTGTGGCGCATGCGTGGAAGGAGGACGCTCTCGCCAAGAACGCCCAGCAAGTGCTCGCGACCGGCAAGGACCTTTACGACCGGCTCGTGGTCATGGGCAATCACCTGTCGCGCGTTGGGCGCGCAATCGACAGTGCTTCCAAGGCTTACAACCAGACGGTCGCTTCGATGGAGACCAGAGTCATGGTCACGGCGCGCAAATTTGGCGAGATGCAGCACATCGATGCCGAACTGCCCCAGTTGGATGTGGTCGAGACCGAGGTTCGGCAGATCGCTGGGAGTGAAGAACTGCCCGAATAGCCGCGGGCGACGCGGCGGGGCCGCATCCGGACTTGCGGTCCCCACAGGAGTCAGGCGTGTGCGATACCCGGACTTGAGGTCCCCATAGGGCCCCCGCGGCTCAGGAGGCGGCGCGGGCCTTCATGTCTGCGCGGATTTCGCGCGGCAAGGAGAACATCAGGTCTTCGGTCGCAGTGCGTACTTCTTCGACCTCGCCGTATCCACGGCTCGCGAGCGCATCGAGCAGGTCCCGCACCAGAATCTCGGGCACCGATGCGCCGGAACTTACTCCCACGGTGACGACGCCGTCGAACCACTCGTCCTGGAGTTCAATGGCGCGGTCGATGCGGTGAGACGCCTTCGCTCCGGACTGCAACGCCACCTCGACGAGCCGCACCGAGTTGGACGAGTTGGCCGAGCCCACGACGATGACGAGATCGCACTCAGGGGCGAGCTTCTTGACCGCCACCTGGCGGTTCTGGGTGGCGTAGCAGATGTCGTCGCTCGGAGGATCTTGCAGCGAGGGGAAGCGCGCGCGCAGCCTCCTCACGGTCTCCATCGTCTCGTCCACGGACAACGTGGTCTGCGACAGCCACACGACGTTTTCAGGGTCAGGGACCTCGATCGAGTCCGCCTCATCGGGCGAGTTCACGATGATCGTGTGTTCGGGGGCCTCACCCGCGGTGCCCTCAACCTCTTCATGCCCTGCGTGGCCGATCAGCAGAATCGTCTGATCCTCGCGCGCAAAGCGCACCGCCTCCTTGTGCACCTTCGTGACCAAGGGGCACGTGGCGTCAATGGACAGCAGGTTGCGAGCATCGGCCGCTTCGCGGACGGCAGGCGAGACGCCGTGGGCGCTGAAGACGACGCGCGCGCCCTCAGGCACCTCGTCAGTCTCGGAGACAAAAATCGCGCCCCGCTCGGTCAGGGTTTCCACCACGTACTTGTTGTGGACGATCTCCTTGCGCACATAGATGGGTGCGCCGTGCATCTCAAGGGCCTTCTCAACCGCGATCACTGCGCGATCGACGCCGGCACAGTAGCCGCGGGGCGCAGCGAGCAGCACACGCTTGTCGGTCGCCATGAGCACCATTCTACGTGGCACGCTGGTACCCATGACCGAGCCCGACGACAGCGCTGAACTGCCAGCAGCGTCGGCCAGTTTGCCGGCGACGGCCGCGGAAACTTCCAAGGACCGGCCGTGGCCCGTACGCCACCTGAGCCCCAAGATTGGCGACTACATCGCCAAGATGTCGCCCGTCTGGGTAGAGGGTCAGATATTGAACGTGCGCCGATGGCGACACCTCGTGTTCCTTACGCTGCGGGACACCGACGAGAACATGTCCTTGCGCACAACCATCCCCGCGTCGCAGTTTGACGCGCTGGGTGCTGGTGTGACCGATGGGTCACGCGTTGTGGTGCACGCCCGGGCAAGCTGGTGGGTCAAGGATGGCCAGTTGCAGATGGAGGCGCGCGAGGTCGCGTCGGTTGGGATTGGCGACCTGCTCGCCCGGATAGAGGCCCTCAAGGAGGCGCTAGCGGCCGAGGGCCTGTTTTTGCCTGCGCGCAAGGTACCGCTGCCGTTTGTGCCGCGGCTCGTGGGCCTCGTATGTGCGACGCAAGGCGACGCCGAGCATGACGTCATTGAGAACGCACAGCGCCGCTGGCCCGCGGTCCGATTTGAGATTCGTCGCGTGACCGTGCAGGGCGCGCGCTGTGTTCCCGAGACCACGGCCGCTATCCGTGAGCTCGATGCGAATCCCGAGGTTGACGTGATCGTCGTAGCGCGCGGTGGCGGCTCATTCGAGGACCTATTGCCGTTCAGCGACGAGACACTCGTTCGCGTGGCCGCCGCGTGCGAAACCCCGCTTGTGAGCGCGATCGGGCACGAGAAGGACAGCCCACTGCTGGACCTCGTCGCCGACTATCGCGCGTCAACGCCAACAGACGCCGGAAAGCGCATCGTTCCCGACGCCGCGGCTGAACTTGCAGGCGTGGCGTGGGCGCGCGAGTCGATGGTGCGTGCGGTCCTGGGTCTCGTCGAGCGCGGAGCGCGGGACGTCGCTTCCGTGACGTCCCGCCCGGTGATCGCTCGCCCATCGGTGCTGCTCGCGCCACATGTGGACGCGACCACCTCGCTGCAGGAACGCAGCGGTCGCGCCCTCGTCGGCGTCTTGCAGTTCTCGGACGCGCGCGTTCGAGAGATCGTTGCCACTCTGCGGGCCCTCAGTCCGCAAGCGACCCTCGAGCGCGGCTTCGCGGTGGTGCAGGACGCGAAGGGCGCGGTCGTGCGCGACCCATCGGCCGTGGCCGAAGGCGCGCCGTTGCGCCTCCGGCTGGCGCGCGGCGAACTCGCCGCGCGGGCCGTCAAGAAGCCTGGCCCTAAGGGCCCTGGAGCCTAGTTGGGCTGCGTAACGTTCTCGCCGTAGGCAACCTCGCGGCGCCACGAGTGCTTGCGCTCGTAGATTGCCTTCTTTGCAGCGGCCGCGTAGTCACGGTGGAACGAGCGGGTCAGTTTGGCGAGCACCGAGTCGGGAGTCGCGGGGTTGTCGATGACTGCGAAGACAACCTCGGACGACTTGTCCTTGGCGAGATCCTGCCGCAGTTCGATTGGCAGGTCGGGACGCGGGTTGCGAGCAACCCCGGCACGAACCGCGGGCGCCACATCTTGTGCGAGCAGTAGCAGCGTGGTCATTGGCGTGTTGGCACGCTCAGCTACAGCCGCGCGCACCTTGGCCTCTTCTGAACGGGCGAGCGAGGCAAGCTCGCCGTCGGTGAGGTCCATCGCGAGGGCCTGGTTAGCACTCCCCAGTGCGGTCTGGCGTGCATAGTTTTCAGAGAACATTTTGATCACTCCATTGTGAACAGTTAAGCGTTGTACCCCATGAGAGGGGCGTGCTACCCGGTTATGACGCGGTAGTTTGAGGATTGTGCCAGCGAAAGACATCGACGCCCTCACGTTTGAGGCCGCACGTGACGAACTTCTCACCATCGTCGCCAAGCTCGAAGCTGGCGAAGTGACCCTCGACGAGTCCCTCGATCTGTGGGAACGAGGAGAGAAGCTCGCCGCACGCTGCCAGCTCATCCTCGATGGCGCGCGCGAACGCATTGAGGCGGTGCGCGGCGCTCAGACTGACTCCGCCGACACCGAGGACGAGGAGTGAGTGGGCATGCTCTCGTCATTGGCGAGGCCCTTGTTGACGTTGTTGTACGCCAAGACGGGACCGAAGAAGCGCACCCTGGAGGCTCGCCCGCGAACGTAGCCATTGGGCTTGGGCGGCTTGGGCGGGACGTCGAATTGCTCGCCTACGTCGCCTCCGACGCCAACGGTGAGCGCGTACGCGAGCATCTTGCGGCGTCCCAAGTGGCCCTCGCCGCTGGCTCGCTCGACGCGCCGCGGACTTCAGTAGCCACGGCCCGCCTGGACGCGACAGGCGCGGCCACCTACGACTTTGACCTTGAGTGGGCGATCAGCGCGAGCGCCGCTCCCCTTGCGGAGCCGATTGTTGTCCACACAGGCTCTATCGCCGCGGTGCTGGCCCCAGGCGCCGCTCAGGTGCGCGACATCATCGAGTCCGTGCGGGAGACCGCGACCGTAACCTACGACCCCAACGCTCGCCCAACGCTCATGGGCGACCCTTCCGTTGCGCGGAAGATCGTCGAGGAGATGGTTGCGCTCGCGGACGTGGTCAAGGTGTCAGACGAGGACCTCGAGTGGCTCTCCGGCTCTCCAGACGTGGATGCCGTCGCGAGAGGGTGGCTCGAGCTCGGGCCGGCGTTCGTGGTCGTGACGCGCGGCGGTTCAGGCGCGATTGCCTTCTTGGCCGGCGGACGCGAAGTGGAGGTCGCCGCACCACGAGTCGACGTTGCTGACACAGTGGGCGCTGGCGACTCGTTCATGGGCGGACTCATCGACGGCCTGTGGAGTGCAGAGCTGCTCGGCGCCGCTAAGCGCGACGCGCTGCACGCGATTGCCGACGACGTGCTCGCAGAAATTCTCGAGAGGTGCGCGCGAATCGCGGCGATCACAGTCTCGCGGCCCGGTGCAAACCCACCCGGCTCTGCGGAACTCGAACCCGGCACCTACCGCGTGCCCGGAACCTGACGGGGCCGAAGGCCCCACCACGCCAATGCGCTGACACAATAGGCGCATGACCGATTTCCGCATCGAACACGACACCATGGGCGAGGTCCGCGTACCCGTGGACGCCCTGTATCGCGCCCAGACGCAGCGCGCCGTGGAGAACTTCCCCATTAGTGGCATCACGCTCGAGCGCCGCCACATCGAAGCGCTCGCCCGCATCAAGAAGGCAGCTGCCAGGGCAAATGCGGAGCTCGGGGTCCTTGAACAAGACGTTGCGGATGCAATCGTTGCAGCGGCCAACGAGGTGGCAGCCGGCAATCACGACGCCCACTTCCCCATCGACATCTTCCAAACGGGCTCCGGCACCAGCTCAAACATGAACGCCAATGAGGTCATCGCGACCCTTGCCACGCGCTCGCTCGGCCGCGAGGTTCACCCCAACGACCACGTGAACGCCTCGCAGTCGTCCAACGATGTGTTTCCCACATCGGTTCACGTGGCTGCAGCGTCGGCCCTGGTAGGGGACCTGGTTCCCAAGCTCACCGTGCTCGCGGAGTCTCTTGAGCGCAAGTCCGCAGAGTTCCGCGAGGTCTACAAGTCCGGTCGCACACACCTCATGGACGCGACACCCGTCACCCTTGGCCAGGAATTTGGTGGCTATGCGGCCGCGATCCGGCACGGCATCGAGCGCCTCGAGGTAGCGCTGCCGCGCGTAGCAGAGGTTCCCCTCGGCGGTACCGCCGTTGGCACTGGCATCAACACCCCCAACGGCTTCCCGCAGCGAGTCATCGCGCTGCTCGCCGAGGACACCGCGCTGCCCGTCACCGAGGCCCGCGACCACTTCGAGGCGCAGTCCGCTCGCGACTCGCTTGTAGAGCTGTCTGGAGCCCTCAAGGTCATCGCCGTGAGCCTCACCAAGATCTGCAACGACCTGCGCTGGATGGGGTCCGGGCCCAATACTGGCCTGGGCGAGATCGCCCTCCCGGATTTACAGCCCGGGTCAAGCATCATGCCTGGCAAGGTCAACCCCGTGGTCCCCGAGGCCGTCCTCATGGTCTGCGCTCGCGTCGTGGGCAACGACGCGACGGTCGCCTGGGCGGGAGCATCCGGGTCCTTCGAGCTCAACGTGCAGATCCCCGTTATGGCGCTCGGCACTCTCGAGTCCATGCGCCTCCTCGCCAACGCTGCTGAGGTCCTCGCAACCAAGACCGTCGACGGGATCACCGCGAACGTTGACCGCGCTCGCTTCCTCGCAGAGGCGAGCCCAAGCATCGTCACTCCGCTCAACCGCGTCATCGGGTATGAGAACGCGGCCAAAATCGCCAAGCACGCGGTCAAGCAAGGGCTCACAGTTCGCGAGGCGACAATCGACCTGGGCTTCGTCGAGCGCGGCGAAATCACCGCGGCGCAACTCGACGAACTCTTGGACGTCACCACCATGGTGGGTCGCTGACGCGCGTCGACAATCCCGCTACCTATCGCGGTACAGAGGCGCGTGAGCGCCTAACTTGCGTCGTCTGCGGTGAATCGGACAACTATTGCGCGGCCCCCGAGTGGGCGGTATCTTCGCCATCACCAGTTAATGGACGCGTGCGCGTACGAGCGGAGGGCCCTGGCATGGCCAACTCGATCGAGGGCTGGTACCCACAGCCCGACGGCACGTTGCGGTGGTGGGACGGACAACAGTGGACTGACCGCTCGAAACAGCGTGAGACTGCGGTCGCGGATGTGGCTCCCGCTAGCGAGACGACCCCCCGCCCGACGCAACCCGCCAAGGCTTCAGGACCTCCGACGCCGACCACGAGTAACAACGCGGCCACAACTGCAGGGGCGCCGCCGCCGAAGGCCTCGGCGCTGGACGACGCCTTCGCCGCGTTGGGCGCACCGCGGGATCCCCTCGGCTCAAACGCGGCCGGAGCCGTGGCGCGTCGATGCTTGTCCTGCGGTAAGGTCCAGCCGGAATTCGCCCGCGCTTGCGACTCCTGCGGTGGCGCTATCGGCTACGTCAGCGCGGGACTTGCGACGCCGAACAAATTGTCGCAGGGAGGTCTCGGTCAGCGCGGCGTACTCACCAGCGACGCAAATGAGCCCTCGCGGCGAACCCGTGCGATCTACATCGTGCTCGCGCTACTGCTAGGCATGTTTGGAATCCACAATTTTTATGCTGGCCGGAATGGAGCGGGCGCTCTTCAACTTGGCGTCTCCACACTTGCCATAGCACTGTCCGTCGCCGGTGGAGGGCAGAACTGGTTCACGTTGGTCTTGCTCGCCGGTGTAGGCATCGCAATACTGATCGAGATTGTGACCGTTGAACTCGACGGCGAATCTCGGCTTCTGAGGTAGCGCGCGGTGGAACAACCCCGCACGGGGGATGGTTGACGTCAAGGGGTCGTGAGCGGAGGTTCACCATGGCACCAAAGCGCGTCTTGATCCTTGGCGGCGGCTACGTTGGTCTCTACAGCGCGCTGTCGTTGCGCAAGAAGGCAAAGGACGTCGAGATCACGGTCCTCGACCGTCGGCCCTACATGACGTACCAGCCCTTCCTCCCGGAAGCGGCGGCCGGGTCAATCGAGGCCCGTCACGTCGTTGTCCCACTACGCCGCACCCTCAAGGGCATCAAGGTGGTCCAGGCAACTGCGACCAAGATCAACCACACGAAGCAGCAGGTCATCGCCCAGACCGACTTTGGCGAGAAGCTCACCCTCGACTACGACCACATCGTCATTGCGCTCGGCGCCATCCCCCGGACGCTGCCGATCCCTGGTCTCGCGGAAATGGGCCTCGGCTTCAAGTGGGTTGAAGAAGCGATCAACCTGCGCAACATCGTCCTAGGCCGCATTGCGCGCGCGGCTACGACCGAGGACGTGCTCGCCCGGCGCAAGTTGCTCACCTTCGTCTTCGTGGGCGGCGGCTTTGCAGGCATCGAGGCTTATGCGGAGACCGAAGACATGGCTCGCGCGGCCCTCCGGTACTACCCAGAACTGTCCCCCACAGATTTGCGCTTCGTCATGGTGGAAGCCACCGCCCGCATCCTGCCGGAGATGGGCCACGAGATGGGCGGCTACACCCTCGACGTTCTCAGCAAGCGCGGCATGGATATTTACCTCTCCACCCGTCTCGAGAGCTGTGTCGACGGCCGCATCATCCTGAGCGACGGCCAAGAGTTCGACGCCGACACTGTTGTGTGGACCGCCGGCGTGAAGCCAAACCCACTCATCGCAGCGTCGGACCTTCCCAAGGGTCCAAAAGGCCACGTCAACGCCCTACCTACCCTGCAGGTTGCCAAGCCCGACGGCACGGTTGTGGGCGGCGCGTGGGCCGCGGGCGACTGTGCCCAGGTTCCGGACCTGGTCAAGGGCGAGGGAGCCTGGTGCGCCCCGTCCGCTCAGCACGCGGTACGCCAGGCGCGGCTGCTCGGCAAGAATCTCGCCGCCGCTATTGAAGGGCGCGAGCTCAAGGAGTATCGCCACCGGCACCTCGGCACCGTCGCCTCGCTTGGACTCAACAAGGGAGTAGCCCAGATCATGGGAGTGAAACTGCGCGGATGGCCAGCGTGGTTCGCCCACCGGACCTATCACATGCTGCAAATCCCCAGCTTTAACCGCAAAGCGAGAGTGGTCCTGGACTGGACAACCGCGCTCTTCTTCCGGCGAGACCTGGTCTCGATGGGGCGGCTTGCGGAGCCGCGCAAGGCCTTCGAGGAGGCAGCTCGGACCGACGAGAAGGCACCCGCACAGCGCAAGTCACGAAGTGCCAAGTAGGCGCAGGACGTGGTGAAGCCCCGCAGGCGTCGGCCCGCGGGGCTTCACTGGTCTTGCTATTCGAGCCCGCGCACGTGCGTTCCGCGACTGGGCTCAACCTCCGAGTCGAACGATGTGTCGAGCGGCGAAGCCGTGGGATCGTCCAGGGACCTCACGCTGCTCTGGTCGGGCGTGCCGCGGTCGGCCATGCCACGGTTAGGTAGTGCGTCACCGTAGGTTTCATCACCATAGGTTCCGTCGGCAACAGTTCCGTCGGCAACAGTTCCGTCGCCAACCGTGCCACCGTCAACCGTGCCGCCGTCAACCGTGCCACGCCAGGCGCCAGTCTCATCGCCCCCGCGCGATTCGATGAAGTCCTTGAACCGCTTCATGTCATTGGCCACCCGCATCGCGATAGCTCCGGACTTGTCGCCCACGGTTTCGACAAACCCGTCGGGGTCAATGGTCATCTCGGCGGTGACCCTGGTCCGCATGTTGTCGAGTTCAGTGAACGAGACGCGGCCGTTGAAGTCGGGACCGTTGGTCGAATGCCATGCGATTGACTCATCCGGGCTCTGCTCCGTGATTTGTGCGTCAAATTCGCGAACCGCGGGGCCCACCTTGGCCACCCAGTGCAACGTGGTGTCGGTGATCTGCTGCACCTCCTCGATTCCCTCCATGAACTCTGGGAAGGTCTCGAACTGCGTCCATTGGTTGTAGGCGGTTGCCAAGTCGACATCGACGTCGACCGTTTCAGTGATGGTTCCCATCCTGATCAACTCCTCTTCCTGCTGTGGGTTGTCTTTGTTAGACACCCTGGTGATACCCAGCCCGGCGATAAATATGCGCCCACAACGCATGAATCCGGCACGCACGGGTACTGGTCTCATGAGGGCGGCTCGCTGTGCCGTCCATGTAGCAGGCGCCACGAGCGCGGAAAGGAACTGGTCATGCCACAGAAGTCCTGGAGCAAGAAGCGTGAACGCCAGTACTCGCACATCAAGGAAGGCCTCAAGGACCGCGGCGAGAGCGAGGACACCGCAGAGGAGATTGCGGCCCGCACTGTGAACAAGGAGCGGGCACGCGCGGGCGAGTCAAAGACGGCGAGCCGTACCTCCACAGAAGACAAGTCTTCTTCGCAACGTGGCGGCGAGCGCAGCCACAAGGGCCCGGGAGGCCGGACCAAGGCCCAACTCTATGAAGAGGCGAAACGGAAGAACATTAAGGGCCGCTCCTCCATGGACAAGGCCGAACTCAAGCGGGCGGTGGGACGCTCATGAGCACGCGCACGGCATTCCCTGCGCAGCAGCAGCAGCCACCTGGGTTGACGAGTGAGATGCGTCCAGAGCCCGATCACGGGGAGGAGTCATACGTCGGCTCAGGAAAGCTGGAGGGCAAGCGTGCATTGATCACCGGTGGAGATTCAGGGATTGGCCGCGCCATTGCGATCGCCTTCGCTAGAGAAGGCGCCGACGTCGCCATCACCTACCTCCCCGAAGAGGCCAGCGACTCCAAGGACACGGCTGCCCTCGTCAAGGACGCAGGCCGCCAGTGCGTTGAAATTGACGTTGATCTGCGGACGAGCGCTGCGTGCAACCGAACCGTGGATGCGACCATCGCGGGCATCGGCGGGATCGACATTTTGGTCAACAACGCGGCCTTCCAGATGGCGCGCGGGGATGGGCTAGAAGACATTGACGATGAGCGTCTTCACCGGATCGTTGATACCAATTTCATAGCCGTCGTGTGGCTGTGCCGTGCCGCCCTTCCGCACCTGTCAGCGGGGGCGTCAATCATCAATACCTCGTCCATCCAGGCCTACGACCCATCGGTGCCCTTGCTCGACTACGCGGCAACCAAGGCTGCCTTGAACAACTTCACCGTGAACCTCGCCGCTGAGCTTGGTCCCAAAGGGATCCGGGTCAATGCCGTGGCGCCTGGCCCTATCTGGACTCCATTGCAGCCGGCGACACAACCGCCGGAGAAGATCGAGAAGTTCGGGCAGGACACTCCCCTTGGGCGTGCGGGGCAACCCGCCGAGGTAGCACCCGCGTACGTGTTCCTCGCATCCGAGCAAGACGCGAGTTACGTATCGGGCACCGTGCTCGGTGTCACCGGAGGCAAGCCGGTGTTCTGACCGGCCCAGCGCTGGTGAGTTCGCGCCGTTAGGCCGCGGGAGTGCTCGCGCGCGTGAGTTCCTCGGTGAGGCACGCGGCGTATGCCGCGATCGCGGCGTCGTCGAGTTCGGACTCGTTGGCGATGCCCGTGGAGAGCCTCACCACGGAGACGTCGAAATCGAGGTCCTCCCGCACAAGCGCATCGATAGCATCGTCGAGTCCCGCGGACCTCAGGCAGTCCGCCGTTGCCTGGGCATCGAGCGGGCTAACGAACCACCGCTCACCGTCGCGAGAGAGCACGCCCGCAAGCTCTTCGAACTCATCAAACGCGACGCCCTCGATGCACGGCGCGTGGCAATCGGATTCCGGCCACTCAGCGATCGCCTGACGGAACGCGTGGACGCACAACTGCGCGTCGGGGTGTTCGGCAACCCAGAGGTCTCCACCAGAGCTTGTCGACACCGTGAACTTGAGGTCCGGGATGCCGCCGCACAGGGCGGCGAGGCCGTGGACCGTCTGGCGCGACAGCGACATGGGGGCTCCGTTCTTGGGGTGCTCACCCAGGGTACGGAACGCGCCGCAATTACGCAACACAGAACTTTCGTAATACGGCCCGACGCCGACGTCAGCCGGCAGCGATTGTCGCCTTTTGCTCGCGGCCGAGGCAGCAGTCAACCGGGCAAACGTCCTGCCACGGGCCCAAGTCCGTCAAGGCGACCCGTTCGCGACCCTCCGTGCGCTCCTGGACGAGGTCGATGAGACCGGCGACAAAAACTGGGTCAACGCCAACCGTCGGTACACGCACCATCGGCAGCGACCGCTCCCCCGCGGTCTCGAGAGCTTCGTTGTCGAGATCCCACAGCACCTCCATGTGATCGGAGACGAACCCTATCGGCGAGACGACGAGCCCAGAAATGCCCTCCGGAAGCGCCTCGATCGCGTCGTTAATGTCAGGCTCGAGCCACGGCTGGGTCGGCGGGCCGGATCGCGACTGAAACACAAGCGACCAGGGGACGTCACCAAACTCCTCGCGAACCGAGTCCATGATAGGTTCGCACACCGCGCGCTGTTGCGCGCCGTACCAGCCACCGGCATCGCCGAGTGGAACCTCGGCACCAGTCGGCAGCAACTCTCGGGGACCCGAAACGTCTGCGGCGGCCGTCGGAATCGAGTGCGTCGAGAACATGACGTGCGGCGCCGACCCAGCCCCAGCGTCGGCCAGTTGCCTGAGGCCCCCACGAACGGCCTCGACGTTTGGGGTCACGAAGCCGGGGTGGTCAAAGTATTGGCGCACCTTGTCGAGTACGAGGTCACCCTCAAGCCCGGTCTCCGCGAGCGCCGCCGCGAGGTCTTCTCGATACGCGCGGCAGCCTGAGTACGAGGAAAACGCCGTGGTGACGAGCACCAGCACGCGACGGTGACCGTCGGCGTGGAGCTCGCGCAAGGCGTCCGCGAAGTACGGCGCCCAGAAGCGGTTCCCCCAATACACCGGGAGCGACAGCCCACGTGCGGCGATCTCCCCTTCGAGCGCGGCCTTGAGCTCGCGGTTCTGCTCGTTGATGGGGCTGATGCCGCCAAAGTGGCGATAGTGGTGCGCCACCTCCTCGAGCCGCTCGTCGGGGATGCCGCGGCCGCGAGTGACGTTCCGCAAGTACGGGATGACGTCGTCCTGACCCTCTGGACCGCCAAAACCGGCGAGCAGAATGCAGTCGTAGGCGGCCGGTTCGAGCGCCCGCGACGGGGCGGCGAAGGGCGCGGTCACGAAGCGAGCACCTCCACCGCCTCCGCGGTGGTGACGCGGCGGCCCGTGTAGAACGGCAGCTCATCGCGAACGTGCATGCGCGCATCCGTGTAGCGGAGGTCGCGCATCATGTCGACGAGTTCGGTGACGTCATCGCTCTCCATTGGCAGCAGCCACTCGTAGTCGCCGAGCGCGAACGCGCTGACCGTGTTGGCGACGACGCCCTTGAAGGCGGCGCCCTTCATGCCGTGCTCGCGGAGCATGGTGCTGCGCTCTTCCTCCGGCAGCAGATACCAATCGTAGGACCTCACGAACGGGTAGACCGTGAGCCAGTCGCGCGGCGCCTCCCCGCGCAAAAAGCCTGGTACATGGGTCTTGTTGAACTCTGCAGGGCGGTGCACGCCAGCGGCTGACCACGTGAGCTTGGTGTCCCCGAGCAACTCGGTTGCGCGTAGTTCGCGCAGGGCGAGCTGCAGGTCCTCTAGCCGCGGCCCGTGCAGCCACAGCATCACGGTGCCGTCGGCCCGCATGCCGCTGACGTCGTAGACGCCGCGCAAAATGACCTCGTGCTCGCCGAGCTCCTCGACCGCGAGGTCAAAGTGCTCAACGATCTCCGCGAGTTCGTCATCGGGCGCGTGAAGCAGGCCGTCGAGGACGCTGAACAGGGTGAAGCCTTGGGGCTGGTCCGTCATGGGCCAAGTGTCGCGCGCTCAGGCGGCCCAGGGGAAATCCGCGCTCGCGATGTTCGCCAGGCCCGTCAGGCCTGCGGCACTTCCCACAAGGAACAGGCCCGACGCTGGGTTGAGGTCGGCGACGGCCGCCGGGGCGGCGTCGGTCCAGATGGCTGTTGCGACTCCGCGCACCTGATTTTGGTTGAGTTCCACGCCGAGCAGCCGCGCGGCGTCGCCGAGCGCAACCGCAGTTACGTCTTCTGCCGGGTCGTCAAGCGCGAACGACAGCCGCACCACGTGACGGCCCTTGGCCTCGTTTGCGAGCCAGCGCCACTTTGCGGTGGAGTGCGTGAGCGCCTTCGCTCGCGTCACGCCGTCGATCGCGAGCACGCCGGTCCCACGCGGCGCGCCGTCGAGCTCCGGAGCGTCGAGAATCAACGTGACGATTGCTACCTCGCGGCGGTGTGCGGCGTCGGGAACCGGGACCTGTGTCACGTCTGCGAGAAGTGGGGCAGCGTCGGGCAGGGGCGTGGCGATCACTACGCGGTCCGCGACAACCCGGCCACCGCCGGCGTCAATGTGCCAGGCGCCGTTGTCGAAGGTCAGGCGTTCGGCGGCCGCGGAGGTGACGATGCGGCCGCCGTCTTCCTTGAACGCATCCGCGAGCGCCTCGGTGAGCAGCCACATGCCGCCCTCGATGCCGAGCACCGCTGAGCCCGCGGGGCCGGCCGCGCGCTTGATGTCCGCGAGCTTAAGCAGGGATCCCGCCTCGCGAAGCTGCGTCGGCAGGGTGGCGTCGATGTCCACGAGGCGAAGCACGTCGACGGGCCGCGAGTACACGCCTTGCAGGACAGGTGCGACGAGGCGATCCGCGACCTCATCGCCCAGCCGGGAGCGAACGATCGCGCCAATCGTGATGTCATCGGCGAACTCGGCGAGCGGCTGGTGCGCTTCGAGGGACGCGTGCACGGCGGCGGACGACCCGATCACTTTGCGCACGTCCTTGTCGAGCGGTCGCGTGGGAATGCCGAGCCAGCCGGTTGCCGGGAGTTGGTAAGCGCGCCCAGGGCCAACGACCCACGCCGGGCTCGTCGTCGGTTGCACGACGCTGAGGCCAAGTTCCTTCGCGAGCCTCGCCACCGCGCCGCCCCTGGTTGCGAAGGACTCGGCGCCGGCGTCGAGGGTGAGGCCGGCGACTTCCACACTCGTCACGCGGCCGCCGGTGCGGTCGCTCGCCTCGAGGACCGTCACGGCGTCGCCGCGGGCGAGCAGATCCCTCGCGGCGATGAGCCCCGCGGGCCCCGCGCCGATCACGACGGATCGCAGGTCACCCATGGTCGTGGACGTGATCGACGATGCGCTTGAGCGCATCCGGGTTGGTGTCCGGCGGCACGCCGTGGCCGAGGTTGACCACGTGGCCGGGAGCGGCCTCTCCGCGATGGAGGACGTCGTCAACGTGAGCGCCGAGCGTCTCCCATGGTGCCGAGAGCATGGCCGGGTCGATGTTGCCCTGGAGCGGCTTTTCGCCGCCGAGGACTTGGTTTGCCGCGTCTAGGCCCAAGCGGTAGTCAACGCCCAGAACGGTGGCGCCAGCGTCGGCCATGGGGCGCAACAAGTGGGAGCCGTGCGCCGCGAAGTGCACGCGCGGTACCGGGAGGTCTGAAACCGCGGCAAAGGCCGCGGCCGAGGATGGCGCGCAGGCCGCCTCGTAGGTCCGCGCATCGAGGGAGCCAGCCCACGAGTCGAACAACTGCACCGCCGAGGCTCCAGCGAGAATCTGCGCCCGCAAGAACTGGCCAGAGGCCCTGGCAACCCACTCGGCAAGGCCAGCCCAGACGTCGGGCCGTGTGGCGATGAGGCGGCGAGCACCCAAGTGGTCCCGGCTCGCGCGTCCGTCAACCATGTACGCCGCGAGGGTGAACGGCGCGCCAGCGAAGCCGATGAGCGGGGTTGCGCCGAGCTGGGCAACCGTGAGGCCTACGGCCTCGCGAATGGGCGCGAGCGCGGCATCGAAGCCGTCGCCAAGTGCGGGCAGCGCCTCAACGTCCTCCATGGTGCGGATAGGGCGAGCGAACACCGGACCGATTCCGGGCTCAATGGTGACCTCGACGCCCGCGAGAGCCATCGGCACAACGATGTCGCTGAAGAAGATCGCTGCGTCAACGTCGTAGCGGCGGACGGGTTGAAGTGTGATCTCTGAGGCGAGGCTGGGCGTGAGGCAGCTGTCGAGCATCGCGATGCCCTTGCGCGCCTCTCGATATTCGGGGAGCGAACGGCCAGCTTGCCGCATGAACCACACGGGGCGACGCGCCGGCGTGCGGCCCTGATAAGCGGCGACGAGCGGCGAGTCGGCGGTGACGCCGGTCTCGAAAGGATGATCGGCGGGCAACGATGACATAGGTCGATTCTGCCTCGTCTTGGCCGCGTGTCAGAATAGACGCGTGGTGCTCGTTAGCTTTGTGGCCTCTCACCGCAACCGTGACCTCGCCTTGCTGGAGCAGCTGAGCGTAGGCGCCGACGCAGTCGGCCCCGCGGTGGTGGCCTCATCCGCCGTGTCCGGTGCCGTGGTGCTCCCCACGTGCAACCGGTTCGAGGTGTACGTCGAGGCAGACGATTCGCGGGCCGCGCGCGAGGCGCTGGTTGCCGCTATTGCTGCCACGTCGCCGCTGACGCCTGGGCAGATCGACGACGCACTAGAGACCTTTGAGGGCGACGAAGCTGTGCGACATTTGCTGTCCGTTTCCACGGGTCTCGAGTCGATGGTCGTTGGTGAGCGCGAGATTTCCGGTCAGGTGCGCCGCGCACATGCCGACGCTCGCGCTGCCGACCACTTGTCTCCCCAGCTTGATCGGCTGTTTCAGTCTGCGTTGCGGACTTCTCGCGTTGTCGCCTCGTCCACCGGTCTTGGCACGTCCGGACGCTCCGTGGTTTCGGTGGCGCTTGATTTGGCCGACGCTTCGGTTACCTGGTCCGGCGCGCGCGTTGTGGTGATTGGCACAGGCGCCCTCGCCGATGCTGCCGTTGGCGCGATGCAGGGTCGCGGCGCTGTGATCGTTGGGGTGCACTCGCCGTCTGGGCGGGCCGGGGAGTTCGCTGCAGCTCATGGGATTGCGGCGATTGACTCGCTTGAGCTTGCCGCGGCGGTTCGCCAGGCCGAGGTCGTTCTCGCGTGCTCCGGTGGCGAGGGCGTGGTTCTTACTGCGGACGCTGTGATCGCCGCGCGCCATGGGCTTGCTTCCCCACTCACAGTCATTGACCTTGCGCTCGAGAGCGATGTCGAGGCGTCGGTGCGGTTGATTCCCGGCGTGGCGGTTATTGACCTCACCAGCGTCGGAGCCCAAGCACCCGAGGAGTCGGTCACGGCGATCGAGGCGGCTCGCGCGATCGTCGCCCACGCCGTTGCGCGGTTCGATGACACGTCGCGCACGCTTGATCCCGCCGTTGTTGCGCTGCGCGAGCACGTGTTTGGACTGCTTGAGCGGGAAGTTGCCCGGTTGCGGCCGGCACCTGGTGCTGATGCCGCAACGGTGGCCCGCGCTGATGCGGCAGAGCACGCGTTGCGCCACTTCGCGAAGACGCTGTTGCATGTGCCTACGGTGCGCGCCCGCGAACACGCGGTCGCGGGTGAGTCCGAGCGCTACCTTGCCGCGATTCGCGCGCTCTACGGAATCGACGTCGCCGTCCCGGACGACGCCTGCCCGGCGATCGAGCCCAGCACGGTTGCAGAACCCAGCACAGCCAGCGCGGCCACCCAGCCGCACGCCGCCGACTAACTGGCGCGTCGCCGACTACCTGGCCCCAGCGTCGGGCCGGCTGCCGCGAACTAACTGGCCCCAGCGTCGGGCCGCTGCTTGTCTCCAACATGCGAAATGGTGGATGGCGTACCCAAAACTGCTCATTTGGGTACGCCATCCACCATTCGGTGAGGGGGTGGGTCTAGAGGTCCAGGCGCTCCAGCATGTCGGTGACGAGCGCCGCCACCGCGGAGCGCTCGGACCGCTCGAGCGTCACGTGCGCGAACAGCGGGTGACCCTTGAGCGCCTCGATGACCGCGGCGATTCCGTCGTGGCGGCCAACGCGCAAGTTGTCTCGCTGAGCGACGTCATGCGTGAGGATCACGCGCGAGTCCTGTCCGATGCGGCTGAGCATCGTGAGCAGCACATTGCGCTCAAGCGACTGCGCCTCGTCAACGATCACGAATGCGTCGTGCAGTGAGCGTCCGCGAATGTGCGTGAGCGGAAGCACCTCGAGCATGCCGCGAGCCATGACCTCCTCGACAACCTCGGAGCTCACCATCGCGCCTAGCGTGTCGAACACGGCCTGCGCCCACGGGTTCATCTTCTCGCCGGCATCGCCGGGCAGGTAGCCAAGGTCCTGGCCGCCAACCGCATACAGCGGGCGGAACACCATGATCTTCTTGTGCTGGCGACGCTCCATGACGGCCTCGAGCCCGGCACACAGCGCGAGCGCGCTCTTGCCGGTTCCCGCGCGGCCACCCATCGAGACGATGCCGATGTTCTGGTCGAGCAAGAGGTCAATGGCGATGCGTTGCTCGGCGCTACGGCCGTGGACGCCAAACACCTCTTGGTCCCCGCGCACCAGGCGAATGTCGCCTTCCTCGGTCACGCGGCCAAGTGCACTGCCGCGCCCTGAGTGAATCACCAGCCCGGTGTGCACAGGCAGAGACTCGAGGTCCTCGCCGCATTCCGCGGCAGTAAGCGAAGGGAGTGCCTCGTGCTCCCAGAGCGATGACATTTGCTCGTCGGTCAGCTGGATCTCGCGCATCCCAGTCCAGCCGGAGTCCACCGCGAGTTCCGCGCGGTACTCCTCGGCCTCGATGCCAAGCGCAGATGCCTTGACGCGCATCGGCAGGTCCTTGGAGACCACGGAGACGTCGAGCCCCTCCGCCTTGAGGTTCGCCGCGACGGCAAGGATGCGAGTGTCGTTGTCGCCAAGGCGGAATCCGCTAGGCAGCACCTCTTGGTCCGTGTGGTTGAGCTCCACACGAACGGTGCCGCCCTGCTCGTTGACCGTGACCGGCTCGTCGAGCTTGCCGTGAACAACGCGCAGGTCGTCGAGCATCCGCAGCGCGGAGCGAGCGAAGTATCCAAGCTCCGGATGATGCCGTTTCGCCTCGAGTTCCGTGATCACCACGACAGGGAGCACAACCGCATGCTCGGCAAATCGCTTTATCGCCCGGGGATCCGAAAGCAAGACCGACGTGTCGAGCACGAAGGTCTTGACGGCAATGGCCCCGTCGGTGGCGGTGGTGGTGTCGGTACTAGCTGCGGCGTTGGTCACGCGGTGCTCCCAGCAGTTCAGGCCGCAGGGCGCCGGTCGCCCTACGGCGATCTCTCAGGCCAGAACCAGGTAGGTCCGGCGTCGTGCGCTAACCACAAGCCGACCGTAACCCCGCATCTGCCGCGTTCCGATTGCCGACACGCCAGATTCACTCGTTCGTAACAGACCCGCGCGCCCGGGCGCGTCGCGCGGACAATCAAGGGTCCAAGTGACAGATGTGGCCGATGTGACCCGTTTAGCGCGATTTGCCGCACCACGCGTCACATTTGTCACAAGCACCCTTGGGAGTCATTTGCCGAGGCGGCGTTCCCTTTGCGCGTAGTCGCGCAGCGCGCGCAGGAAGTCCACGTGCCGGAAGTCCGGCCAGTACGCCTCACAGAAGTAGAACTCCGAATGCGCGCTCTGCCACAGCAAGAAGCCGCCAAGCCGCTGCTCCCCGGAAGTGCGAATCACGAGGTCCGGATCCGGCTGACCCTTCGTGTAGAGGTGATCCGCGATGTGCTCAACGGCAAACGCGTCAGCAACATCCTCGAGGCTCGCCCCGTTCTCCACGCCCGAGCGCAAGTACGCGCGCACCGCCGCTGCGATCTCGTGCCGCCCGCCGTATCCAACGGCCACGTTCACATGCAAATACCCGGCCGACGCTGTGGCCGCCACCGCGCGCGCGATCCTGGCCGCAGCGTCGGGCGGGAGCAGCGACGCGTCACCAACGTGCTGAAGCCGCCAACGACCGTCGGCGGCGAGGCTTTCTACGGCGTCGCAAATGATGGCCAGCAAGTTGTCGAGTTCGTGCGGGTCACGGGCCAAGTTGTCGGTGGACAGCATCCACAGCGTCACGACCTCAACGCCGGCCTCGCCAGACCATTCGAGCACCTCGGTGATCTTGTCCGCACCCTTGCGGTGACCCGTAGCGGCGGATTCGCCAGCCTGCTTTGCCCACCGGCGGTTGCCGTCGAGGATCACGCCGATGTGCCTGGGCACGGCACCGCCGGCACGGATTGCGCGAGTGAGGCGACGCTCGTAGATGGGGTAGAGGAGCGAACTGAGTCCCATTCAAACCCCTTCAGATCGCCCGACGCCGTGGCGGCCAACGCTACTCCGTGCGCCTAACCTACGGTATCGTAGGTTCATGGCCGAGAACCTTCCGGAGCCCGGAAAGCCGCTATTGCGCGGTTGGCTGCACCTTGGTGCGGCACCGCTCGCGCTCGTCGCTGGAATGGCTCTGGTTGTCTTCGCCCCCACGCTCGCGGGACGCATCTCGGCCGCGATCTTTACGCTCAGCGCGGTGCTCCTGTTCGGCACGTCTGCGGTGTACCACCGTGGCAACTGGTCGCCCAAGACCAAAGCCGTGCTGCGGCGAATGGACCACGCGAACATCTTCATCATCATCGCGGGAACGTATACGCCGCTCACAGTGCTGCTACTCGAGGGCACGCAGCGAGTCGTTGTGCTGTGCCTCGTGTGGGGAGGCGCGCTGCTTGGCGTGCTCTTCCGGGTGTTGTGGGTTGGCGCCCCGCGCTGGCTCTACGTACCCATGTATGTGGTGCTCGGCTGGGTCGCGGTTGGTTACATCAAGCCGTTCTATGAGGCCGGCGGCCTCGCTGTGGTGATTTTGGTCGCGGTGGGCGGGCTCTGTTACACCGTTGGCGCGATCATCTACGGCACCAAATGGCCCCGCGGATCAGAACGTTACTTTGGCTTCCACGAGATCTTCCACGCACTAACTATCGCTGGATTCGTCTGCCACTTCATCGCGTGTGCCATCGTCATCTTCAACGACGTTTGAGGCCGGCGGATGTGTCCGCACCTTGCGTAGATGAGCGCTGAGTGACCGGAAGAGCAACACCCCGCCCGCAACCAGGGCGAACGTCACAACGAACGCTAGAAACCCCGGTCCCCCGGAAAACTGCCCGGTCATTGGCTCTCCTCTCCGAGGACTATCCTGCCTCAGCATGAGCACTCCTGACGACGAGCTGTCCGACGCTCGCCCCCGCGTCTCACGGCGCGCCAAGGTTTGGGGCTGGGCGGGCGCCGTCGCACTCTTGCTCGTCGTGGCCGGGTACGCGTGGTTCGCGGCTCAACAGCCCGTCCGCTGGAAGGATGTTGGCTTCGACATCGCTTCCCCCACCGAGGCCGAGGTCACGTTTGACGTCTACCTCTACACCGACGGCGATGCCGTGTGTCACGTGCGCGCGCTCAACGAGAGCTACGCGGAGGTTGGCGTGACGGACGTGACCGTGAGCCGAACAGACGGTCCGGAGCAGCGGCTCAACGCCGTGATCGCCACCACAGAATTGGCAACGACGGCACTCGTCAACTATTGCGAGGCCGTCGAGTAGCCGCAGCGAAATTGGGGCCAAGCAATGGCGCTTGGTACCCTTGGCGCTTACCTACGAGGAGTAACACCGTGACCGAGACCGCTGGCCAGTGGCTGACCCAGGAGGCGTACGACCGCCTTCAGGCCGAGTTTGACCACCTTGTCAACGTTGGGCGCGGCGCAATCGCCAAGGAGATTGACGAGCGCCGCCAAGAGGGTGACCTCAAGGAAAATGGCGGCTACCACGCTGCCCGCGAGGAGCAGGCGAAGCAAGAGGCGCGCATCGAGCAGCTGAGGCACATCCTGCGTAGCGCGGTCGTTGGTGAGGCTCCCGAGGCCGACGGAACGGTGTCCTCCGGAACGGTGGTCACCGCCTCCGTTGCCGGTCGCGAGATGCGCTTCCTCGTTGGCTCCCGCGAGATCGCCGAGGGCACCGACATTGATGTCTTCAGTGCCCAGTCGCCGCTCGGCTCAGCGCTGATTGGCAAGGCAGTTGGCGACGAGACCAGCTACACCGCACCCAACGGCAACGAGATCGCCGTGAAGGTGCTCTCCGCAGAGCCCTTCCAGCCGTAACTCGCGAGGTCAATTCCGCGTCAGCAACACCGCGACTTCGTAGTGCTCGGTGTGCGGAAACATGTCGAGCAATCGCGCTTGGCGCGGCTTGAGCGACGGCATCGCGGCAAGGTCCTTCGCTAGCGTCACGGCGTTGCAGCTTGAGTAGATGACACTGCGCACGCCCGACGTCTCGAGCGAGTTCGCGAGGCTGTCACCAATGCCCCGGCGGGGTGGGTTGACGATGATGAGTTCCGGCGGCCCTGCTTGCTCGAGCGCCCACGTGGTGGCGTCCGCGGCAATGAACTCGGCGTCCTTGCCCAGTTCTTGCGCGGACCGTTCCGCAGACGCGACCGCGGACTCAGAAACCTCCACGCCGATGACGCGCCGGCCAGGCGCGGCCGCGGTCAACGCAAAGCCGCCAACGCCGCAATAGAGGTCCCACACGGAGTCGGGCCCGATCGCCTCGACCCACTGAGCGGCCTGTCGGTACAAAGCCGTCGCAACGTCGGTGTTGGTCTGGAAGAAGCTCTGGGGCCGCAAGTGCAGGTCAATCGCGCCAACGGCCATGGTCAGTGAATCGCGATCCGTCAGGACAATTTCCCGCTCCCCCTCAACGACCGCCTTGTGCTCGGGAAGGACGTTGACTGACGCCACCGCGATTTGAGGCAGCCGTTCAAGGAGCCACGGCAGGTGCTTGCGGATCCGCGACAGCGCCTCCGTTGAACGCAGCACCCAGCGCACCATCAGCTCGCCGCTTGGGGCAACGGTGACGATTACCGACTTGAGCTCGCCCCGTCGCTCGGGAACGCTGTACGGCTCGATCCCCGCGAGGGTGATTAACTCCGTGAGCGGCCCAAACGCCACCGAAAGTTCGAGCGGATAGAGGGGGCAATCCGCAAGGTCAACCCCCGTGCCGTCGGGCGAAAGTATGCCCAGCGTCGGGCTGTCGATTGTGCCGCCAGCAATCATCTTGGCTTTTGTACGGAACCCGCGCTCCGGCCCAACCACCGGCGGCAGCCACTCGGTCTCGGCGGCGAGACTGCCGAGTTGGTCGCGGCAGTGGGCCACCTTGCGCTCCACCTGTTCGGGGTGCGGCAACTCGATAATGGTGCAGGAACGGCACCTATCCGCGACGTAGTAACTACACAGCACGAGCGTCGCCGCGAATCACGCAGGAGCGGGTTCTATCGCGTCATCCGGTTCGTCCCCGTCCTCGGGTTCCTCCCCGGGGGCGAGGGCTTCCGGATCGCGGAGCTTGGTGATGAAGGTGGTAGCGAAGGAAATGAGCGGAACCGCAATCACGGCGCCAACGAATCCGGCAAGCAAGGTTCCTGCGGACACCCCGATCAAGATCACCATCGGGTGCAGCGACGCTGCTTTGCCGAACATCAGCGGGTACAGCAACGTGCCCTCGATCTGTTGGACCAGGATCACGATGCCGAGCATGATGAGCGCCGACTGCCAGCCGCCATCAACGAGCGCAACCAGCACCGCAATTGCACCCGACAGGGTCGCGCCGAACAACGGAATGAAGGAAAACAGGAAGACGAGGATGGCTATGGGCAACGCAAGCGGAACGCCGAGAATCCACGCACCGATGCCGATGCCTGCCGCGTCGATGAAGGCGACGAAGGCGCTGGTACGGGCGTAGCGACCAAGCGTGCCCCACGCGGAGGTGCCTGCGTTGTCGATGCGCGGGGCGTTGGTGCCCGCGGTGTGGTTCACACCCCACAGCCACATCATGCGGCCGTCCTTCAGGAAGAAGAACAGCGAGAGCAACGCAATCACGGTTCCGGCAACGAGGGTGCCGATCGTTGCCGTCACTGACAACGCGCCGTTTGCCAATCCTGTCCAGTTCTTTTGCAGCAAGTCGGTTGCCTGCTCTTGGAGGTCGGCGATCTGCTCCGGGTTCACGTGCAGGGGGCCATCGACGAGCCAGTCGAGGAACGTGTTGAAGCCCTCGACGGCCTGCACGCGAAGGTCTTCGAAGCCCGCGGCGATGGTGCCTCCGGCCGCCACAAGCAGCCCTAGCACCACGAAGATCAACGTGAGCATGACGATCGCCGCTCCCGCGCTACGCGGAATGCGATGCTTCTCCATTCGCGTCACCAGATGCTCAAGTGGCGCGGCGATGATGAGCGCGACGACTATTGGCATGAGGATCGTCGACAGTTGCGCGAACAACGAAATGATCGCGATTCCAACGACGCCGATCACGATTAGTCGCCACGCCCATGCGGCGGTAATCACGAAACCGTAAGGGACCGACCCAGCGGGAGCGCCATCGGCACCGTCTACAGATTTTTTGCGCGGGCGAATCGAGAAGCGAGGCATATCGCGAGCCTAACCCCGGCGTCGGGCATCGCCCGGAACATCGCCGCACGTGCGAGCGTTTCCCAACCGGGAAGGGAGCCCTAAATGTTCGGCATTGGTGTTGATAAGCAGACGATGGTGGCGCGCGAGGATGCGATGCCCGGCCGCAGCGAGGCGATGGAGATCGAGCCGATGCACGTGGTGCTCGGCACGCCGCTCAAGGCGCCGTGGCCTGCGGGTCATGAAGTCCTGTACGTGGCGATGGGCTGTTTCTGGGGAGCGGAGCGCATCTTCTGGCAGACGCCTGGCGTGTACTCGACCGCCGTTGGCTACATGGGCGGCTGGACGCCCAACCCCAACTACATCGAGACGTGCACGGCTCAGACCGGCCACACGGAGACCGTGCAGGTTGTCTACGACCCCTCCGCGGTGTCGCTCGAGACGTTGCTCGCGGCCTTCTGGGAGAACCACGACCCCACGACGGCAAACCGTCAGGGCGGCGACATCGGCACGCAATACCGGTCCGCGATCTTCACCACGACGGACGCTCAGTATGCGGCCGTGCTAGCGAGCCGCGACCAGTACCAGGCGCGGCTTGCGGACACCGGGTTCGGCACCATCTCGACGCAGATCACCCCGGCCGCCGAAGCGGGCGACGGCGAGTTCTACTACGCGGAGGACTACCACCAGGGCTACCTGTACAAAAACCCAGGCGGCTACTGCAACCACGGGTTCTGCCAGGTTTCCTACGCCTGAGCCGCCATCACCCTGGCGTACGGCGCCTGCGGGGACATTAGGGTCGGTTTCACGAGGTTTGTGACTCCTGCGGGGACATCAGGACCATTTGGCGCGGTCCGTGCTGGCGCTGGCGCGGTCCCGATGGGAGTCTCTTGATCGAGCCTGTGCGCACCTGGTCTCGGTAAACGGCAGCAGGCCGGGCGCTAGGGAGCCCTGATGTCCCCACAGGATGCGGAACTCACCGAAAGCCGGACCTGATGTCCCCGTAGCGCGTAGGCGCGTACCCCGGAAGGGGCCGACGCTACGGCTGGGTGAGCCGGTCGACGCCGTCTACGGTCTCGATGAGACCGCGACTGCGTAGCCCGTCGATGTACCTCTTCATGCCGCGTTCGCCCTTGCCGCGGAACAGCGGCATGAGGCGAGGCAGCGCGTTGGGCATGAGCATCGCGGTCTTGACGAGCCACGACTCTGAGAGCCGCGGATAGACCTCGATGCGCTTCTTGTCGAGCACCTTCATCATCGCCTTGGCGACGCGATCGGGGCTCTGTGGCGGGTCCTGGAACTGCAGCGCATTGCCGCCGTCGAGCGCCTCTTGGCGGAGCATTCGAGTGTCCGTGGCCGATGGCAGCACGGAACCCGCGAGGATTCCCTTAGTGCGCAGGTCCAGGGCGATCGACAGCATCGCTCCCCTGAGGCCGAACTTCGACGCCGTGTAGATGGGCGTCTCGCCGAGCGGGAAGATCCCGCCGAGGCTGACGGTGGAGACCACGCGGGGGTCCGGCGCCGCACGCAGGAGGTCCACGGCGAGGCGCGTCAGCATGAGCGGCGCGTAGAGATTGACATTGAGCTCGAGCTCAATCGACTCCACGGACCGCTCGTCGAAGCGCTCCGCGCTCGTCATGCCGGCGTTGTTGACCAGCACGTCGATACGGCCGTGCTCCTCAGCGATCGCGGCAAGGATCCGCTCCACGTCCGCGCGCGAGGTCAGGTCGGCGACCAACACCGAATGGCGACCCTCGCCGCCCGGAAGGGAAGCGACGACCGCGGCCGCAGCGTCGGGCCGGATGTCAACGAGAACGAGGCGAGCGCCGCGAGCCGCGGCACGCGCAGCAAACGCCGACCCAATACCGCCCCCGCCGCCCGTGACCACGACGACGCGGTCGGTGAGATCCAAGGGCGCGGAACTCACGGCACGTCCCACGCCATCTGCTTGGCGGTCTTCTTGATGTACTTGGTGATCGCCACGCCATCCACGTAACCCTGGTGACGCGGGGAGTCAACGAACTTGATGCCGTGGCTGAGGTCCGGGCGGTCGTTCTGAATGCGATCCTCGAACTCCGCCCATTTCTCAGGTCGCTCGGTGCGGTCAGCGATGTGAGACGCGATCATGGCGCTGAGCTGAGACATCAGCACGTACGCCGCGCCATTGGTCTCCACGAAGCCCACTCCATACAGTCCCGTGCTTGGCGAGAAGGCCGTGAGGTAGAGGTCAGGGTGCTGCTTTGGCCCGGCGAGGTCTTGCGCGTACGCGACCGAGTGCCTGTATCCCGTCGCCAACATGATGAGGTCAACGTCCTCTGTGGAGCCGTCGGTGAACGTCACCGTGTTGCCCTCTGTGGTGGCGATCGCCGGCCGCGCCGTGATGTCGCCGTGCTGCAAGTGGTGCAGCAACTGGGTGTTGAGGATTGGGTGCGTCTCAAAGAGTTTGTGGTCCGGCTTGGGCAACCCAAGGCGGCGCATGTCGCCGTTGAGCAGGCGCAGCATCCACCCAAAGACGCGCTGCTCAAGCCACATCGGCATGGTGGGACCGCCGTCCGCGAACACATCGGCCGGCATGCCAAAGATGTGCTTGGGGATGAACCAGTACCCGCGCCGCACGGAGATCACGGCATGCTCCGCGTTGCGAGCGGCATCGCACGCGATATCGCATCCAGAGTTGCCGGCGCCCACCACCAGCACGCGCTTGCCCTCAAACTCCTTTGGCGAGCGGTACGTCACGGTATGGCGCACCTCTCCCGTGAAGGTGCCGGGGATGTCAGGAACGTTCGGGTCCCACTGCACGCCCGACGCCACGATCACGTTCTCGTGCTCGCTCACCTCGCCATTGGCGCGGGTCACGCGGTAGCCGCCATCGTCGAGCTTCACCACCGACTCGACGGCGGTGTTGAACTCGATGGCCTGGGTGAGCCCGTAGTGCTCGGCGAAGGCGACCAGGTACGCGTGGATCTGCTTGTGGCTTGGGTAGTCCGGGTAGTCATCCGGCATGGGAAAGTCGGTGAGCCCGCTCAGCGTCTTCGAGGAGATGAAGTGCGCGGACTCGTACATCGGCGTGTTGGGGGCGTCGATGTCCCACAGGCCGCCTACGCCCGGGTTGCGCTCAATGTGGGTGTACGGAAGGTTGCGCTCCTTGAGGGCGCGGGCGGCGGCCAGGCCAGCGGGGCCCGCGCCGATGATGCACGTGTCGCGCATGAGACTCCTCGTCGTTGAGTGTGCCCCCTCAGCACCAGAGGATTCTACGTGCGCATTTAGGGTCAAACGTGCGTGTCAGCGTGTGAGACTGCGCACAAACTCCCACTGCTTGAAGCCTTGGTGACCGGCGCCGCCCTCGTGACCGTTGAAGTCGTAGACGTCTATCGACTTCTCGCCGCCGTACCAGTTGTGCGCGGCGAACACTGTTGACGGCGGGCAGATCTCGTCAAACAGGCCGACGCTGAACAGGGAGGGCGCCGACGCTCGCTTGGCAAAGTTGACGCCGTCGAAGTAGCTGAGGGTACGGAAGGTCTGCTCCGCGTTGTCGCGGTGAATGGCGAGGTACCGGCGGACTTCGCCAAAGGGGTCCTTGTCCGTGATTGAGACCGCGCGTTCGGGGTGGCAAAGGAACGGGACATCGGGCGCTACCCCAGCCAGGGCGTCGGCCAGGCCCGCTACTGCGAGCACCATGGTTCCGCCCTGAGATCCGCCAATGACGAATGTCTGCGAGGCGTCAACGCCCGCAAGGGAACGGGCAGCGTCAACGCAACGAACCGCGTCGGTCAGGAGGCGCCGGTAGTAGTACGCGTGGGGATCCTCGATCCCGCGGGTCATGAAACCGGGGTGTGCCGGGCCCGCTCCCGCGAGGTCTGGTGTGTCGCCGCCGTTGCCCCAGGCTGAGCCCTGGCCGCGGTTGTCCATCAGTACGTGCGCATAGCCCGCACTGGGCCAGAAGGTGTTCTCGAACGGCAGGCCGCGTCCGCCTCCGTAGCCATGGAACTGCACAACCACCGGGAGGTCTTGTTGCGCACCGGCTGGCCGCGAATACCAGGCTTTGATGGGCTCGCCGTTGAAGCCAGGGAAGGTCATGTCGAAGATCTCGACGTTTGGCAGCTGAGTGGGAATTGGCTCGAGCGTCACCTCGCCGCCGAGTCCGCGCGCCTCGTCGAGTGTGCGCGACCAGAAGTCGTCGAAGTCGGTGGGTTCAGCGACGGTTGGACGGTAGCTGCGTAGTTCCGCAAGCGGCATGTCGAATTGGGTCACGGGTCACCTCGCAAGTTGGAACAAGACGTAATTGGCGATGCTCGCAAGCGTCGCAATTCCGATGATCGCCGAGAGCGCGTAGACGTACCGCGGGAATTGACGGAACGGCTCCGCCCATGCGCGCGCGGCGTAGAAGGCGGCCGCCACGGCAGTTCCCATGAACACGGCGGCGCGAACGATTCCCGGTTCCGGCGCATTGAACATCACCATGACCAGCCAGGTCCATCCAGCGCCGATCACGAATCCGAGCGCGATGAACGCAATCTCCGGGAGTCCCCTCCTCCATGTCGCTGAGACGCGCTGGAGGAGCACCGCAGGCAGGAAGGCAACAACCAACCCGCCGAGCACCACAGGCGCGGCGACAGCTATCCAGAACGTGAGGGCGCCGGCGACAACAGCCACCGGGAGGATGAATCCAAGCACCACGGCGGTGCCAATTGAGAACGCGCTAAGGAGCAGCGGCGCGGGCTTGACCGCCGCCTGCTTCGTTGCCTTTTCGCGCTCTGCGGCGCGCTCTTCTTTCGCGTCGTCCGGCCACTCAAACTCGTAGGGGTCGTCGGCCGGCGAGATTTCCGGGCGGTCTGGGGCCATAACTAGCGGCGGCCGAACATGATCGCGATGATGCGCAAGAACTCGATGTACAGCCACACGAGCGTCACGATGAGGCCGAACGCGGCCTTCCATTCGATGTGCTTGGGGGCGCCGCCCTTGACCGCGTTTTCAATGAAATCGAAGTCCGCGATGAGCGAGACGCACGCTATGAGCACAGCGAAGATGCCGATGATCACGCCGAGCGGAATCGCGGGAATGGGACCGATGGGGCCGATCTCGACATCTGACCGCAGGCCAAACGCGGTGCCGGAGTTGCCAAAGATCATGTAGCCCAGGTTTACGAGGCAGAACACCAGGTATGCGGTGCCGGCAATCAACAGGAATCGACGCATCTTGCTCGTGTAGCGGACCTTGCCGGAGCGGTAGAGCGCGAGCACAACGAACAGGGTCACGAGCGTCGCGGTGAGCGCCTGCAGTCCAGCGCCCGGAGCGTTAAAGCTGGTCTCGACGAACGTCGTAATCGCACCGAGCGCATAGCCCTGGGCAAGCGCATAGAGCGCGATAAGCGTGGGGTTCGAGCGCTTCTGAAAGATGATCACCATGCTCAGCACGAACGCCGCGATTGAACCAACCCACATGCCCAAGTAGCTGGGGAACATGTAGCCGGGGAAGGCAGCAAGACCGGTACCGAGCGCGATCAGCGCGGTCTTGGTGACGGTGCCTTCGTATGTCATGCGGTCCATCTGCGTTGGCGTCGCCGAAGGCATGTTGTACTGCTGCTGCAACTGCTCCGCCGAAACGGGCGCGTTCATCTGGTCAAACGTGGCGTTCGGCTGGAATTCCTTGCCGTTGCTGAACACTGGGCTGGCCACAATGCCTCCTTGGATGGTGTTGGACAAGCATACCGGCGCTACACAGGGCGGCCGTCGGGCCGTTAGTTGCGTGGTGCCCCCGGCGGGGCTCGAACCCGCACTGGACCGATTTTAAGTCGGTTGCCTCTGCCGATTGGGCTACGGGGGCAGGCCTAGCCTAGCCAGCAATCGACAGCGCGATGCCGTCGAGGATGTCGTGTTCGCTTGTCGTCACCGTCGCCAGTTGCCCGCCCGACGCTGCGACGGCGTCAGCGACGGCCGTCACCACTTCTCGCCACACCAAGGCGCCCGCGCCGATCGCCTCGACGCGGCCCGGGTGCATGAACCCCATTGCGGCTCGCTCCGCGTAGGTCGCGGCAATGAGCGCGTCGCAAGACGCGATCACCTGCTCCACGGGCAGGGTTGCACCGTGGATCGCGATGGGGTCGTAGCGGGAGAGCCCAAGCGCGTGCGCGGTCACCGTGGTGATCGAGCCGGCAACGCCGATGAGCGTCGCCGCCTGCCCAATCGGAACGGTCTGGGTGGCCACCGCGAGAGCAGCGCGCACGTCGGCGACCGCGGCCGCCTGCTGCTCCACCGTTGGCGGGTCGCTCACGAGGTGGCGCTCGGTAAGGCGTACGCAGCCAACGTCCATCGAATAAGCAGACTCCAATTCACCAGAACCGAGCGCGAGTTCAGTAGAGCCGCCGCCTAGGTCTACGACCAGGTAGGGCGAAGGCGCACCCGCCACAGCGGAAACCACTCCACGGAAACTCAGCGAGGCCTCTTCGTTGCCGGAAATCACCTCTGGGGTCACACCCAGCCGTGCATGCACGCCGTCCAGGAAGAGGTCACGGTTGCGGGCGTCGCGCGTTGCAGAGGTCGCCACGAACCGGGTCCGCTCAACGCCGAGGTCGCGACACGTTGCCGCGTAGGCGTCGAGCGCAGCGAAGGTGCGCTCGAGGGCCTCAGCGGCGAACTCGCCCGTGCGGTCCACCCCCTGGCCCAGCTTCACGACGCGCATTTGGCGGGTCAGATCGGTGAGGGCGCCCGTCGCTGCATCGACCTCAGCGACAAGCAAACGGATGGAGTTGGTTCCGCAATCGATAGCGGCAACTGTCGTCATGAACGGGTCCTCTGCATTCGGCGGGCCTAGTCAGCGGCGCCGATTGCGGTGCCAACGGCAACGCCCGGCGCGTCGCACGTGCACCGGTCGATGCGCCACTGGTCGCGGATCAGGTGCAAGGTCTCGTCGCCGAGCGGATTGACGCCGGAACCCGCCGCGAGCGAATGCCCCGCGAGCACGTGCAGGCACTTGACGCGGTTGGGCATACCGCCAGCGCTGATGCCGTGGATCTCAGGAACGTCACCGAGTTCATAGCGCTCTTCTAGATAGCGCTTGTGGGCCGTGCGGTACGCGGCAGCGAGCTCCTCGTCGTCGCCCAGCCTGTCTTGCATCTCGCGCATCGTCCCAGTCGCCTCGAGGGTGGACACCGCAGCGATAGCCCCCGGATGCGTCAGGTAGTACTGCGTGGGAAACGGCGTGCCGTCAGGCAACCGCGGCGCGGTGCGCACCACCGCAGGATTGCCGCACACACAGCGAGCGGCGATCGCGAGCACTCCCCGCGGCTCGCGCCCCAACTGGGCGTGCAGCACTGCGAGGTCTGAATCGGAAGCCGGCGTGAGAACCACCCCGGAAGTCTACGGGGTCGGCTCGTCCTGCGGCCCGTTGCCTGCAGTCTCGACGGACTCCCACAGCGTCGTGTACCAAGGAGAGATCACAGTCGTGTCCGGCGCCTCAATGGCTCCTGTCGCCCCCGGATCAGCGGGTTCCACGAGCTCTGGATCAACGACGCGATAGGCAGTCTCACCAGGGAAAACGTAAGCGAGGCGCTCTCGCGCCTGGGCGACCACGAATGCGGGGTCGTCCCAACGAGCAAGGTCGTCCGTGAGCTCCTCGACCTGCGTCGCGGCAACGTCGCGCTCTGCTCGAAGCTCCCGCAGGCTCTCTTGCTGCGTGAAGTACACGCGGACCGAGGGCAGCAGAACCGCCAGTGCAAGCACGATCACGATCGCCAGTACGCCAGTGCGCCAACTGAGAGCGCTCGCGAACGATCCCCTCACGCCCGCCGCCTCGATGCGCGGCTTCGCGAGCGGTGTTGATCTTCCGGGACCTGAGGGGCCGCCCGGCCGTATGTTGCCGCCTGGCTGGCGGGAGCGTCGGGCAGGCTTTGGAACCCCGGCCGACGGCGTTGCTGGCGACCGCCCAGGCGTCACCTTGCGCGCGGTCGGTTTGGGAACTGTCTGCTTGGGCACTGTCGGCTTGGACTGCCGCCGTGAGTTGCCCGCGCGAGGCGGGCTGCCCCCAGACGCCGACGGGCGCGGCGCGCCAGGACGTTGGGGGGCAGACATGCCCTCATTGTCCCGGCGAGCCGCGCCTGTCAGGGGCTACCTCGCCGCGCGTCGCCGGATTACCGGCGACATTCGGTGCAGCGTGGGATTAGCCACGACCATTTGCGCAGTGCAGGTTCGGTAGCGCTACTTGCCGTACTTGCGCGGGAACGCGGACTTGCCGGCGTAGACAGCGGCGTCGTCCAGGTCCTCTTCGATACGGAGCAGCTGGTTGTACTTGTTGATGCGCTCGCCGCGAGCGGGGGCGCCAGTCTTGATCTGTCCCGCGTTGTAGGCGACGGAGAGATCGGCGATCGTGGTGTCCTCGGTCTCGCCGGAGCGGTGAGAGACCATCGCCGTAAAGCCGGCGCGCTGCGCGAGCGATACGGCGTCGGAGGTCTCGGACAGCGAACCGATCTGGTTGACCTTCACGAGCAGCGAGTTGGCTGCCTTCTCGTCGATGCCGCGCTGCAGGCGAGTGGGGTTGGTGACGAACAGGTCGTCACCAACGATCTGCACCTTGTCGCCGATGTCGGCAACGAGCTGGCTCCAGTCGCTCCACTCGTCCTCGCTCAGCGGGTCTTCGATGGAAACGAGCGGGTAGTCCGCGACGAGCGACTCGTAGTAACGGATCATCTCTTCGCCAGTGTGGGGGCGACCCTCGAACTGGTAGGCGCCGTCCTTGAAGAACTCGGTTGCGGCAACGTCCATTGCAAGCGCGACGTCTTCGCCAGGCTTGAAGCCCGCCTTTTCGATCGCGACCAGGATCAGGTCAAGCGCCTCACGGTTGGAGTCGAGGTTGGGCGCGAAGCCGCCCTCGTCGCCAAGGCCGGTGGACAGGCCGCGCTCCTTGAGCACTGCCTTGAGGGCGTGGTAGACCTCGGTGCCGGTGCGCAGCGCCTCGCGGTAGGTGGTTGCGCCAACGGGGGCGATCATGAACTCCTGGACATCCACGTTGGAGTCCGCGTGCGAGCCGCCGTTGAGGATGTTCATCATGGGGACGGGAAGCACGTGCGCGTTGGGTCCGCCGATGTAGCGGTAGAGCGCGAGGTCGGCGCTGTCTGCGGCGGCCTTGGCCACTGCGAGCGAGACGCCAAGGATCGCGTTCGCGCCAAGCTTTGCCTTGTTGTCCGTGCCATCGAGATCGATCATGATCTTGTCGATGAGGCGCTGGTCTGCTGCGTCAAGGCCAACGACCTCAGGAGAGATGATGTCGATGACCGCGTCAACGGCGCCTTCGACGCCCTTGCCAAGGTAGCGGCCGTTGTCGCCATCGCGACGCTCCACTGCCTCGAATGCACCGGTGGATGCGCCGGACGGGACAGCCGCACGCGCGAAGGTGCCGTCCTCAAGTGCGACCTCTACCTCAACGGTGGGGTTGCCGCGCGAGTCAAGAATCTCGCGGGCGCCTACGGCCTCAATGCTGGCCATGATGCTCCTAGCTTTGGTGAATGGGATTCACCTGCGAGTCTAGCCAACCTCGTGGGGGGTCGCGGCTCGCCCGAGTTCAGGAAGAGGTGCCTCGGTCAAACCAGGGCCGGTCCTCGTCCACGAACGCGGATGCGTTCTGAAACTCGGTGTAACTGAACTGCCCGCCCAGTTGCTTGTTCTCCGCTGTCTGCATCGCGAGCTGGACCGAGTCGATCAGCGCGTCAGTCGAGTAAGCACCGCTGCGGTGGCTTGCGACGATTGAGGCTTCAACGTTGTCGGAAACCTCGCGAAGATTCGCAAAAGTGGGGTCGGTGTAGGCAACGATCCACAACGCGAGGATCCCCTGCGTCGCCTCGATCATGTTGTCGTCGGCCTCGCCCTGCTGGCCCTTGAACTGAATCCACTGATCGGCGTATTGCTCTGCAGTGCTCCACTGCACGGGGTAGCCAAGTTCTTCGCACTTAGCGAGGAGGTCCTCCCGCAGAACCTCAACCGTGAGGATCTGGCGGCGGTTGGCAACGTCCTGGCCCTTGGTGCCGTTCAGCCACGATTCGTAAATGTCGTCAACGCGCGCGTTGGTGACGTCGGTGCCCTCGTACGATGCGGCGACGCCGGCAGCAGCGGGCTGACCGGGAGGCGCGCAAGCGGTCAGGGCAAGCGAAACGACGACCGCGCCAAGCACGGCGGCACGAGGGCGCGAGAGGAACATGGCGACCATCCTAATCTGGCCACATCGCCTGAATGACGGTGCGTACCCACTCAAGAACGGGTAGCCCCTCAATAGCGCTCCCGCCCACGCGCGAAGTACGCGGCGCAGGTACCAGAATCTGGCGCACAGCAGGCTTGATATGCGTGCCCGGGTACAGCCGGCCAAGGCGCATCGCAGCGGAGTCCGGTAGTTCAACGGGCGAGAAGCGAACGTAGGTTCCTTGGCTCACGACGTCGTGGATTCCGTGGCCGCGGAGCTCGATGCGCAACTGGGCCACCGCCAACAGGTTGTCGACGACGTCGGGCAAGGTGCCGTACCGGTCTCCCAATTCCTCGCGAACTGCGGCAAGCTCTGCGGGCTCCGAGGCATCCGCGATTTTGCGGTACGCCTCGAGCCGCAGCCGCTCGTGCTCGATATACGCCTCGGGAATGTGGGCATCGATAGGCAGATCCACGGTCATAGGTGTGCGTTCCGGCTCACCCTCGCCGCGGAAGTCCGCGACGGCCTCACCGACCATGCGGATATAGAGGTCAAAGCCCACGCCCTCGATGTGGCCAGACTGCTCGCCGCCAAGGAGGTTTCCCGCACCGCGGATTTCCAGGTCTTTCATCGCGACGGCGGCTCCCGCGCCAAGGTCCGTATGGGCCGCGATGGTCTGCAGTCGGTCGTGAGCCGTCTCCGTGAGCGAACGATCCTGCGGGTACAGGAAGTACGCGTACGCGCGATCTCTGCCGCGGCCCACGCGGCCGCGAAGCTGGTGGAGTTGCGACAGCCCAAACGTGTCAGATCGCTCAACTACCAGGGTGTTTGCGTTCGAAATGTCGAGGCCCGTCTCCACGATTGTGGTGCACACAAGCACGTCGTACCGCTTCTCGTAGTAGTCCACGATCACCTGCTCAAGTTGCTTTTCGCTCATCTGCCCGTGCGCAACGGCGATCCGCGCCTCCGGGACAAGCTCACCCAAATGCAACGCGGCCCTGGTGATCGTCTTGACGGAGTTGTGGATGTAGAACACCTGCCCGTCACGGAGCAACTCACGCCGGATCGCGGCCGCCACTTGCGCGTCCTCGTGGGGACCTACGTACGTCAGGATCGGGTGGCGGTCTTCAGGTGGTGTGGCGAGCGTGGACATTTCACGAATTCCCGTGATCGCCATCTCGAGCGTGCGAGGTATCGGCGTCGCCGACATCGCGAGCACGTCGACGTCCGTACGCATCGCCTTGAGCGTCTCCTTGTGCTCAACGCCGAACCGCTGCTCCTCGTCGATGATCACCAGCCCAAGGTTTTTGAAACGCACCTGCCCGGTGAGGATGCGGTGAGTACCGATCACCATGTCGATCGTGCCATCGGCCAGGCCCTCGACCACTTGCTTGGCCTCAGCGTCGGACTGGAAACGCGACAGCGCCGCAACCTTCACGGGGAACGCCGCGAAACGCTCCGCGAAGGTGTCAGCATGCTGCTTCACCAAGAGCGTCGTTGGGCACAACAACGCCACCTGCGTGCCGTCCTGGATCGCCTTGAACGCCGCGCGCACCGCGACCTCCGTCTTGCCAAAGCCAACGTCCCCGCAGATGAGCCGGTCCATGGGGACGGCCTTCTCCATGTCTGCCTTTACCTCGTCGATGGTGCTGAGCTGGTCCGGTGTTTCGACATACGCAAACGCCTCCTCCAGCTCTCGCTGCCACGGGGTATCCGGGCCAAATTCGCGCCCGCGGGTTGCCATGCGCGCGCTGTACAAGCGGATGAGTTCGGATGCGATCTCCTTGACGGCCTTACGCGCGCGGCCCTTGGTCTTCGCCCAGTCCGCGCCGCCCATGCGGCTCACCGAGGGCGTCTCGCCACCCACATATTTGGTGACGAGGTCAAGTTGGTCAGTGGGCACGGAAAGTCTGTCCCCCGGCGCACCGCGCTTGCTCGCCGCGTACTCAATCACCAGGTATTCGCGCTCAATGCCGCGAACCTGCCGCTTGGTGAGGTCCACAAATCGGCCAATGCCATGGGTCTCATGGACCACAAAGTCGCCCGGGCGCAGTTGCAGCGGGTCCACCGCGTTGCGGCGCCTGCTCGGAACCGCGACCTTGGGGCCGGCAGCGTTGGCCGCGCGTCCTGTGAGATCGGCCTCGTTGACCACGAGCAGCCGCTCGCCAGGAAGTGAGAACCCGCGGCCCGTGACGTGCGGCACCACGGTGACCACAGCGTCGGGCGGGCTTGAGACTTCAAACGGCCCGACGCTGGGTACCACCTTTGCGGGCACGCTCGCCTGGGCGCATTGCTCGGCGATGCGCGCGGCGGAACCTGAGCCTGCTGCGGTGACGACTACCCGCCAGCCCTCCGCGAGCCTGTCGCGCAGTTCGCCGAGCGCGGCCTCAAGGCGGCCGCGGTGGTCGACAAGAACGGCGAATCCGGAATCTGCTCCCGCGCCGAACGGGCCAATCGTCACCCAGTCGGTGCCGTGCTCGGCGGCGCGTTCGGAGATCTCGGCGAGCGAGGCGAACGATCCGTCGTTGTGCTCAAGGGGCGACTCCGCGCCGGCGGCCGCGCTCACCCATGCCGCGGAGAGGAACTCAGCCGCGGTGCGCACGAGGTCCTCTGCGCGGCGTTCAAGCCGCTCGGGCTCGATGGCCACAAAGCGCACATGTGCAGGTAACACGTCTGGGAGGAGATCGAGGTGGTCTACGAGCGCGGGGATGAGCGACTCCATGCCTTCGGTGGCGTGGCCGTCCGCGATGCGCGTGAGGATGTCCGCGGCGGCAGGGGCGTCGGGGACCAACGCCGCGGCCCTGCCACGTATCTCCGCCGTGAGCAGCAGCTCCCTGCAAGGGGGCGCCCAGAGTACGTCCACCGGTGCGAGCGATCGCTGGTCTGCGATGGAGAACGAGCGCAACGACTCCACCTCGTCGCCAAAGAACTCGATGCGCACGGGGTGCGGGTCAATCGGCGAGAACACGTCAACGATGCCACCGCGAACCGCGAATTCTCCGCGGCGCTCAACCATGTCAACGCGCGTGTACGCGGCGCCACCCAACGCCTCCGCAAGTTCGGTGAGGTCCGCGCGATCGCCTACCGCGAGGCGGACGGGAGCCAGGTCCGCGATGCCGGGCACGAGCGGCTGCAGCACTGCGCGCAGTGGCGCGACGACCACCGCCAGCGGGGACAGGCCAGACTCGGCAGCCGCCTGCTCCGGATGGACAAGGCGGCGCAGGGTCGCAACGCGCTGGGCGACGGTGTCAGCTCGCGGGCTGAGCCGCTCGTGCGGCAGGGTCTCCCATGAGGGGAATCTGGCAATCGTCGCGGGGTCTAGGTACGCGCCGAGGGCCGCCTCAAGAGTCTCCGCGTCGTTGGAGGTCGCCACGATGGCGACGAGCGGCGTCTCGCGCTCACGGGCCATCGCCGCAATGAGCGGCGGCGCCGCAACCGCAGGGGCAAGCACGTGCTCTGCTCGCGGAGTTTCCACGGCGGCGAGCAGGGCTTCAAGCGGTCTGAGCGAGTCACTCATGGGGCCTCCAGGGCATGCCAAAGAACCGGAAAAACCGGCTCGCCCATCCTAGACGGGTAAGCACTTTGCGCGGACGTAGCCGGAACCTCGCGCCCGCGTATCCGGCCACGGCCCCCGCCAACGCGCGCGCCATGGGGACATGAGGTCCGCTTTGGACGAATCTCTGACTCCTGTGGGGGCATCTGGTCCGGTTCAGGCAAGTCGCTGTCCCACGCGCGGCAGCGACCGCAAGCCCCGACCCTCATGTCCCCGCAGGAGGCGGAGAACCCACGAAGCCGGACCTCATGTCCCCGCAGGAGGCGGAGAACCCACGAAGCCGGACCTCACGTCCCCATGCAAGGTGCGGCCGAGCCGCGCATCGCGCGAGATGTCGGCCCGCCGGCAGCGGATCAGGACGGGCTGTGCCAGCGCTGTTGCGCGGCCTCAAGCCCAAGTTCCAGCACCGCCTCAACGGCGTCCGCGCCGTCGACGATCAGCATATCGAGTTCCTTGCGCTCGGCCGCGCTGAACGGCTTGAGCACAAAGGTCGCCGCATCCATGCGCCCGGGTGGCCGCCCAATACCAATGCGCACCCGGATGTAGTCGGGCGTGTCGAGTGCCTTCGTGATGTCTTTGAGTCCGTTGTGGCCGGCGGAACCGCCGCCCCGCTTGAGCTTGACGGTCCCAAACGGAATGTCCAGCTCGTCGTGCACCACGATCACGGCCGTCGGCTCAAGCGAGTGGTACTTAGCGAGCGAGGAGACTGGCCCGCCGGAAACGTTCATGTACGACATCGGTACCGCCAGCACCACCGGCTGACCGGCTAGGCGTGCGGTCGCGGCCCGGGTGTGGGTTTTGCGATTCGACGACAAGGTGACTCCGGAGCGTCGGGCAAGCTCGTCAACAACCATCTGGCCGATGTTGTGACGAGTGCCCGCGTACTCCTGCCCGGGGTTTCCCAAGCCAACAACGACGGCGCTCACGGCAACATCTTCCTGGATAAATGCCCGACGCCCGGCTCGCCACTCGCGGAGAGGGCGGGCCGGGCGTCGGAACAAGGCTGGTTACTCGGAGTCGGATTCGGCCTCGGCGGAATCGGAGGCGGCGCCAGAGGCGGCACCGGCCTCTGCGGCGGCAGCGTCAGCAGCGTCATCGGCAGCGGTGGCCGCACGCGGCACGGAGATGCTGATGATGATCGTGTCTGGTTCCGTGACGAGCTCGGTGCCCTTGGGCAGTTCGATGTCTGCCGCGGTGACGTTGTGGCCCTCTTCGAAGCCCTCAATGTTCGCCTCAAAGCTCTCAGGAATGTGCGTCGCCTCTGCGATGACCTGGAGCGTGGAGTGGTCCTGGATGTGAATGGTGCCGGGGTAGGACTCACCAACGACGTGAACGGGCACGTCGACCGTGATCTTCTCGCCCTTCTTCACGATGAGAAGGTCGATGTGCTCGATGATGCGGCGAACCGGGTCACGCTGGACGTCCTTCGCGAGCGCGAGCAGCGAGTCATCGGCAAGGTTGATCGTGAGCAGCGCGTTGGCGTGCTTGAGCGCGAGGCCGGTCTGGTGGGCGGGAAGGGTGACGTGCACGGGGTCGGTGCCGTGACCGTAGATGACGGCGGGGATCTTGCCGGCGGCACGCGCGCGACGCGCGAAGCCCTTACCGAACTCGGTGCGCGCCTCTGCGGCAAGCGTCAGAGCGTCAGACATCTGGGTTCTCCTCGTTGGTAGACGGTTGTGGGCCCAGGGCATGGCAGGCGCTCACGCAACCGCCGCGTCGATAACGCCGAGTTCATGGGAACCAGCCTCGCCGAGGAACCTGAAAAGTATACCTGGTCACAGGCGCCCTCGCTAGCCGCACGTTCGTGGCACCATTGCCCCAACCTTTTTCAGCGTCGGCATCGTCTTAAGGGCACTACAGAGGGGTGACGATGGCCTGGGAACAGATTTTTGACGAGCTAGCCGCTCAGCGAAGTGGTCGGCTGCTTGCGTTCGCGACGATGCTCGCGGGGCCGTCGCAGGCCGACGACCTGGTTCAGGATGCGGTGATCGCCACCTTCTCGCGACGCCGTGGGTTTACGAGCGTGGGCCAGGCGGAACAGTACGTTCGCCGGGCAATAGCAACTCGGTATATCGATTCCGTTCGCAAGGACGCCTCGCAACGCGCGCTCGAGCAGCGCACGGTCGCACCTTCTGCCACGGTGCCGGACCCGGCAAACGGCCTCGTGTCTGATGCGGCGGTTGACTCGGCGCTCTCCGCCCTCGCGCCGCGAGTGCGCGCCTGCGTTGTGCTGCGGTACATCGAGGACCTGTCGATCCGTGAAACCGCGCATGCACTTGGCCTCAGCGAAGGCGCTGTCAAGCGCTACACCGCCGACGGCCTCAAGGCACTCAATCAGCAACTCGGCACCACCGCGAATGGCACCGACGACCTTGTCCCGATCTCCGGTTCGAAAGGAGGAGCACGATGACCGACATCCGCGACGTACTCCAGCACCGAAACGCCAACCTCGCTCACTCGCTGCGCAATTCAGATGAGTTCGACGCCCCGGCGGCGCGCTCCGCCGTGCGCCGCAAGCGCGCCACGCGCACGGCACTCACGTCGTGCGCTGCCGTCGTTGCCGTGGCTGCCATCGGCACCGGAGCGTGGGCGGGCTACGGTGCGCTTCAGCCCACTCCTGCGGGCTCGCCGACCGCCACGCCGAGCCCAAGCGTGACGCCTTCGCCTTCAGTGACGCCAAGCCCAAGCGTCACGCCCTCACCGGAGCACCAGATCGTGACAGGTGCCGACGTCGGCATCCTTGAGCGCCTCGAGAACCCCACAACGGGCGAGACGTGGCACGAGCCTGTCAAGATCGAAAACCTCGGACTCCTGTCAATCCCCGGCAGCATTGACGACACGAACAAGTACTACGAAGTTGGCAACCGGGGCGACACGCGCATCGTTGTCGCATTCGCTAGCGAAGATGTTTGGTGGTCTGCGGGCAGGCCCATCGAAGCGATGTTCGAACTTGATGCGGCCGGCGCACGGCTCATCTATTGCCCCACAACGCGGATGCCAGCTGACTGCACCGACCGCGGTGACGACTTCAGCAACTACGAGTTCACGGTGGACACTGAGACGCACTACGACTCACTCACCTACCCCGTAAACACGTCACCTATGGACGGTTGGGTCCTCAACACTGCCCCCGCGACGCAGTACCGCAGCATCGCGGACTTCGTTGGCGAGGCCTCGGAATTCCCGGGCATCAACACCACCCCCGAGGACGCGACTCAACTGGGACGCGACCAGCGCTTCCAACTCGCCGCGCTCGGTGACTCCTGGCTCATGGAGTACCGCGCCAACGGCACGGTGAGCGGCACACTGTTCTCCCGGTACGGAATTCAAACGCCTTACGGCGCAGTTGTTCAGTCAGATCGAAGGTTCATGGCGCCGTGGTACGGGTCGGTCGTTACGTGGGACGACGGCACTCCCCCCTCGTCGGACAAAAACCCCTATGGCGAGTCCGGTGCCATGCCGGTCGCTGAGGCATGCACCTCACCCGATGAGACGCTCATCGCGGACTTTGACCAAAAGGAGTGGCGTCCGGCCGGCACACACGCGATGGGCGGAGTGGTCTACATTCCAGTCGCGGGCGGCAACGACATCGCGAAGAGAACCTGGACCTGGATGCACGACAACTCATGGGCGGACCAAGTAGACCCGGATCTGAAGTATCCGTACGACACGTACGCGAAGTTCCTCGGCGCTCGCTCCGTCTTCGCGTGGCAACGACCTGATGGCGAGTGGGTCCTAGCCATGGACGGAAACGCCGCGCAGCGCGTCTACGAATGCGCGTAGACGCCGCTACACGTTCCCGTTGAACAGACTCGTCACCGAGCCATCGTCAAACACTTCCTTCACGGCGCGCGCAATGAGCGGCGCGATCGACAGCACCGTGAGCTTGTCAAAGCGCTTCTCGTCGTCGATCGGCAGGGTGTCCGTGATGATGACCTCGGAGATCTTCGAGTCGCGCAGTCGCGACACCGCGGGCCCTGACAAGAGCCCGTGCGTCGCCGCAACAATGACATCCTTGGCGCCATTCTCGAACAGCGCTTCCGCGGCCTGAACGATGGTTCCGCCCGTGTCGATCATGTCGTCAACGAGGACGCACACCCGGCCCTCGACCTCACCAACGAGTTCGTGAACCTTGACCTGGTTGGGCACAGAGGGGTCGCGACGCTTGTGAATAATCGCGAGCGGCGCACCCATGTGATCTGACCACTGGTCTGCGAGGCGAACGCGGCCGGCGTCGGGCGAGACGATCGTCAGGTTTCCGGTGTCAACGCGTGAACGCACGTACTGGGCGAGCATCGGCATGGCCCACAGGTGGTCAACAGGCCCGTTGAAGAATCCCTGAATCTGAGCAGTGTGCAGGTCAACGGACATGATGCGCTCGGCACCGGCCGTCTGGAACAGGTCTGCCATGAGGCGGGCGCTGATGGGCTCGCGGCCGGCGTGCTTCTTGTCCTGACGGGCGTAGCCGTAGCAAGGCATGATCACGGTGATCGAACGGGCGGACGCTCGCTTGAGCGCGTCAACCATGATCAGCTGCTCCATGATCGCCTCGTTGATGGGCGCCGCGTGCGACTGCAACACAAAGCAGTCGGTGCCGCGCACGCTCTCCCCAAAGCGCACATACAACTCGCCGTTTGCGAACGTGTACGCCGTGGTGGGCACCAGGTCAATGTCGAGACCCTTCGCCACCGCCTCGGCGAGCTCCGGGTGCGCGCGTCCTGCAACGAGCACCAACTGGCGCTCGCTGGGGCTCGTGATCACGGCGTTCATGTGTCTCCCTTGTGCGTGGCCTGGGCTGTGGAGCGTTCGTCGTGCGCCCCTGACGATAGTGCTGCGGAGGGGTTCTCCGCGCGCGCAGCCTGCGCTGCTTGCGCAGAACTTGTTCCGGGCCTGCGCGCTTCGACCCAACCCTCAACGGTCTGTTGCGGTGAGGAGTTGCGCGCGAGGGCTCCCGGAGGCACGTCTTTGCGGATGATGGCGCCTGCGCCCGTGTACGCGCCGTCGCCTATCGACAGCGGCGCGATGAGCGTGTTGTCTGAGCCGATTCGCACGTGGCTGCCAACCTCGGTCTGCGCTTTGCCAACACCGTCGTAGTTGACAAAGATCGTTGCCGCGCCGATGTTCGAGTGGTCGCCGATCACGGCGTCGCCAACGTAGCTGAGGTGCGGAACCTTTGAGTGTTCGCCGATGATCGCGTTCTTGGTTTCCACGAACGCACCGATCTTGCCGTCCGCCCCAAGCACCGTGCCGGGACGCAAGTAGGCGAACGGCCCAACGGTTGCCCCCGCGTGGATGACCGCAAGCTCGCCGTGGGTGCGGATCACCTTGGCGTTCTCGCCAACTTCAACATCCTTGAGGGTCGTATCCGGCCCGACGCTGGCACCAGTGGCCACGGTCGTGGCACCAAGCAGTTGGGTGCCCGGGAGAACGGTTGAGTCGGGCCCGAGGGTCACGTCCGCGTCGATCCACGTGGTCGCCGGGTCGATGATCGTGACGCCCGCGCGCATCCACTTGTCGACGATGGCCCGGTTGAGCGTTGCCCCAGCCGTCGCAAGCTGTGCCCTGTCGTTGACGCCTTCGGTGGCCGCAGCGTCGGGCGCTACAAAGGCACCAACCCGGCCGCCGGCCTCGCGCACAATCTCGACGACGTCCGTGAGGTACATCTCGCGCTGGGCGTTGTCGCGCCCAACGCTCGCAAGTGCGCTGCGAAGCGCTGTGGCGTCAAACGCGTAGATGCCTGCGTTGATCTCGTCGATCGCGAGTTCAGGGTCAGAGGCGTCCTTTGCCTCGACGATGCGGAGTACCTCGCCATCAGTCCCGCGAACTACGCGTCCATACGCACCGGGCTCGGCAACCCGAGCGGTGAGCATGGTGACGGCGTTTCCGTCTTCACTGTGGCCCGTAGCAAGCGCCGCGAGCAACTCGCCGGTCACGAGGGGCACGTCTGCAGAGGTGACAAGCACAACGCCCTCTGCCTTTGCCGCGAGCGCCTCGCTTCCGCCGCCGCCCGCCGCGACCGCACCGGCGACTGCCGTGGCGTCGAGGACGGTGAGACCGCAATACACCGCGCGACCCGTGCCAGGGATGTCGTCTTGATCGGCGACGAGAGCGGTGGGGGCGATTTCGGTGACCGCGGCCGCGACCAGTTCGCGTTCGTGGCGAACCACCACGACGAGCCGCGAAGGTTCGAGTTCAGAGGCCGCGGAAATCGCGTGATGTAGCAGTGAGCGTCCAGCAATCGAGTGGAGCACCTTGGGTGTGGCGGAGTTCATCCGGGTGCCCGCACCGGCCGCGAGGATCATCACGGCGGCGATGTTCTGACGGCTCACGTGCCTCCCTCGCAAATCGCTGTGAGGCACAGTGTACTTGGCGCATAAGGGACGCCGCGGCGCTCCGCCCACAGGATTCGAACCTGTACCGCAAGGCTCCAAAGGCCTGCATGCTGCCGTTACACCAGAGCGGAAGGTGTGTGGACCTTCGCGCAAGTCTGCCAGCATTCACGGCACACTATGAACGTGACCTCTGAGCAGCGCCGCCCACCGCGCGCACGCATGACCGCGCGAGAGCGCCGTGAACAGCTTCTCGTCGTGGCGCGTGCGCTCTTCGCCGAGAAGGGATTCGAAAGCGTGTCCGTGGAGGAGATCGCCGCGCGTGCAGATGTCTCAAAGCCCGTGGTCTATGAGCACTTTGGGGGCAAAGAGGGCATCTACGCGGTGATCGTTGACCGCGAGGTCGAGGCGCTACTGAGCGCCTTGTCAGGTGCGCTGTCGTCGTCTGGCCACCCACGCCAACTCGTCGAGAAGGCGGCCCTGCAGCTGCTCGACTACATCGAGAGTTCTCCAGACGGCTTCCGAATCATGGTTCGCGACTCCCCCGTTGCGCAGGCGACGGGCACGTTCTCGTCACTCATCGGCGACGTTGCCACCCAGGTGGAAGTGCTGCTCGCGGCGCAATTCAGGCGCCGCAGGCTCGATCCGTCTGTCGCTGGCATCTACGCGCGAATGCTCGTGGGCATGGTCGCGTTGACCGGACAGCACTGGGCGGAAGTTCGCGAGCCCGCAAAGGAAGTGGTGGCCGCGCACCTCGTCAACCTTGCTTGGAACGGGCTCTCGACCATGGAGAAAAGCCCCGTCTTCCCCGAGGAGCCAGAGTCCGATTAGCCTGGCAACAGGGCGCCGATACCAGCGACGCGTCCAGGAGGAGGGCTCATGATCAAGGGTTTCAGGGACTTCATCACTCGCGGAAACGTCGTTGACCTCGCGGTCGGCGTCGTCATCGGCGCGGCGTTCACCACAGTGGTGAACGCTTTTGTTGACGGAATCATCAACCCCATAGTCGCCGCCATTTTTGGCAAACCGAATTTGGACGACGTGTTGACCTGGACGCTCAATGACGGCGGCACTGCCACACCTACCGACGACGCTGTGCTCTCGTTCGGGGTCGTCTTGACGGCGCTCATCAACTTTCTGCTCGTCGCGCTCGCGATCTACTTCTTCGTCGTTGTGCCGCTCAATGCGCTCGCCGCTCGGCGCGCTAAGGACGAGCCTGCGCCGGACGAGCCGGTCAGCCCAACCGAGATCGAGCTCCTTACGGAGATCAGGGACGCCCTCGTCAAGCAGTGACGATCGTGGCGCCCTGGGCAGGGCCCGACGCTACGAGCACCTGGTCTGCCAAGCCAGTTGAGCGCAGGTGGGCCGCGATCGCGAGCGCGTGCTGAGCGTTGCGAGCCAGCGCGGCAACGGTTGGGCCTGAGCCGGACACGATCGCGCCGCAAGCGTCCGCCCAGATGGCGGCCTCAATCACGTCCCGCAACTGGGGAGCTCGGTTGATCGCGGGATCCTGAAGATCGTTCACCAGCGCCGCGCCAAGTGCGTTCGGATCGCCCGCGATGAGCGCGGTCATGATCGAGTCACTGATTTGCGGAGTGCGCGCCGGGATCATGTCCCGTTCCATCCAGTCATCGAACTCGCCGTAGACGGTTCGTGTTGACAGCCCCTCGGCCTGGGTAGCAAAGACCCAATGGAACGTGCCATGCGTCATGGCCGGCGAGAGCACATCTCCGCGGCCAAGCCCCACCGCCGTGTGCCCGTGAAGGGCAAACGGAACGTCCGCGCCAAGGCTCGAACCTATGTCCGCGATGTCGTGTCGCGACGCCCCCGTGTCCCACAACTCAGCGCAAGCGACAAGGGCAGCAGCAGCGTCGGCGCTACCGCCGGCCATGCCGCCAGCGACGGGAATCGCCTTCACGATCTCGAGGTCAACGCCGTCGGTGATTCCAAAGTTCGCTTGGATCGCCAACGCCGCACGCCACGCCAGGTTGGAGTCGTCGAGCGGCACCTCGGACACGTCGAGACCGGATGGCGACGTGACGCTGAGGGTGATCGCTCCGTCTTCGCGAGAGCGGGCAGTGACGTATTCGTAGAGATCAACTGCCTGGAAGACCGTGGCGAGCGGGTGGTAGCCATCGCTGCGAACCGGTCCAACGGCGAGCTGCAAGTTCACCTTGCCCGGCGCCCTCACGGTGACTTCTCGCGTCATTGGCTCAGCGTGGCAGATGGGCGGCGATCGCCGCAAAATCCGCGATCGCGAGTTGCTCACCGCGCGTGAGGGGATCGAATCCTGCGGCCCGCAGCGCGACCTCGGATGCGGCGGGAGAGCCTGCCACACCCGCGAGCGCTCCGCGCAGGGCCTTCCGGCGCTGCGCGAAGGCTGCATCGACCACCCTGAAGACGTCTGCGCGGGGAACATCCGTCTGCGGCGGATCCCTGCGCTCCATGAGTACAAGCCGGCTATCGACACGCGGCACGGGCCAGAACACGGCCCTACCCACGTCGCCAGCGTTGCGAACCGCGCAGTACCAGGCGGCCTTCGCGCTGGGAATGCCGTAGGTGCGGGAGCCGGGGGGCGCCGAGAGTCGGTCAGCGACCTCGGCCTGGACCATCACGAGCACCCGCTCGAGCGTGGGGAAGGTCTCGAGGAAATGCAAGATCACGGGCACCGACACGTTGTACGGCAAGTTCGCCACGAGCAGCGACGGCGGCGGATCAAGCTCACTGACTCTGAGCGCGTCCGCCTGGATCACCTGGAGTTGGTCCGCGTGCTCCGGAGCGCGCTCGGCCACTGTCGCAGGAAGCGCGGCGGCAAGCCGCGGATCAATCTCAACCGCCGTGACGGAGGCGCCCGCCTCGAGCAACGCAAGCGTCAGGGAGCCGAGCCCGGGGCCAACCTCAACCACAACGTCGGCCGGTTTGACGCCTGCAATGCGCACGATGCGGCGCACCGTGCCCGCGTCAACGACAAAGTTTTGACCCCAGCGCTTTGTCGGGGAGGTGCCGAGGGATTCGGCGAGTGAGCGCACATCCGCGGGACCAAGCAGGTCAGCCACGAATCAATACCAGTGCGAACTCAAGAAGTGCGACCACGCATTGCACGGCGAGCCGTAACGGCCCTTGATGTAGGCGAGACCCCACTCGATCTGCGTTGCGGGGTTGGTGCGCCAGTCGGCTCCGTACTTGGCCATCTTGCTTCCCGGGAGGGACTGGGGGATCCCGTAGGCGCCGGTCGTGGGGTTACCCGCCGTGGTGCGCCAACCTGATTCGCGGTTCCACAACTCGGCGAGGCACGACCACTGGTCACCCTCCCAGCCGTAGATAGCGGCAGCCATGTGCTGTCCAATGCCGCGGTTGGTGCCCTGCTGCGCGGAGGTGGTCTTGGGGACCACGAGCGTGCCAACGGAGACCACCTTGTTCTTGGCGGGTTCCACAACCACGGACACCGAGCGCTCGCGAGACACCTCAACGCCGTCCTCATAGGTGACGTTGTACGTCACCACTTCCGTGCCTGCTTTGCCTTTGGCGAGAACCTTGTTCTCACCCTTGAACGCCGTGGGGTCTTTCTTGGTGACCTGACCAGGTGCGATCGTGTTCTCTTCGGTAACGGTCTCCACAGTGACGTCGATGGCGTCTGCGGCCACCTTCGTAACGAGGTCCTGGGTAGTGGCTTCTGCGTATTCGGCTTCGCCGGTAATCGTGTCCGCGGCGGCCGATGCAAAGGAGCCCGCGGCGAACGCAACGACCGCAAAAGTCACGCCAAGTTGGCGCGTCAAGCGGTTGCGCGCGACATCCTGGTGTCGCCTGTCACGGCGGCCCCCAGGAAGGGGCGCAGTTCGTCGATAGCTCACTAATTACCTCGGTCAGGCGCGCGACCCAGCCAGTCGCCACGCTCGGATGCCACTGTCTTTATCTCACATCGGTTGGGGGTGGCGCCAACTGGAGGGTGCTCGGCTGTGGGAATTGCCACACTCGCGCACGGATTTACCAGGGACCATATAGGGCGTTTGAATTCGCCCCAATCTCAACGCACAGCGCGGCCAAATCGTCCCCGCGCACGTCAGCGAGCGCTCGAACAGTGGCCGCGACCTGCTCTGGGGCGTTGAGGCTGCCGCGATGTGGATGTGGGGCAAGGAAGGGCGCATCTGTCTCGACGAGGATTCGGTCAGCTGGCGCAAGGGCGGCGGCATCGCGGAGTTGTTGTGCGTTCTTGAAGGTCACGTTTCCCGCGAAACTCAGGTACCAGCCGCGTTCCAGGCACTCCCGAGCAAACTCCGCATCTCCACTGAAGCAGTGCATGACTACGGCTCGTGGGGCGCCGTCTGAGTCCACGACCCTCAGCACGTCCGCGTGCGCGTCGCGATCGTGAATCTGAACAGGGAGCTCCAACTCGCGGGCGAGAGCGAGATGATCGCGGAAGGCACGCTCTTGGGCGGCGTGACCTTCCGGGCCCGTGCGGAAGTAGTCGAGGCCCGTCTCGCCAATCACCCTGATGCGCGGGCTGCGCGCGAGTTCAGCGATCTCCGCGAACGCCTCGTCGTACGTCAATCCCGTGGAATGGGTTCCCGCCGCATGCCGCGCAGCGTCATTGGGGTGGAGCGATACTCCACCCACCATCGACGTGTGCTCGCCCACGGCCGCGACCGTCCACCGCGCCGCCTCAACATCGCAGCCGATCTGCACAACGCGATCAACACCGGCCGCCGCCGCGTCAGCGAGCTGCCGGGCAACGCTGCGCGGCTGCTCGGTCATGTCATGCGCGTCGGTCGCCGTCCAATCAAGGTGCGTGTGGTTGTCCACCACCGCTACGGGCAACGGCTGAGGCGCGGGCGCCCACTCCCCTGACGGCATCGCCAGCTCTACCCTGCCGGCTACTCGCTTGCCATGCGTTCAAGCTCGGCATCGACGATCTCGTCATCGAGCTTGGTGAACACGGGCACGGGAGCCGGAACTGCAACGCCAGAGGCGATGGGGCGTCGGCCCCATGTTCCATGCTGCGACGAGTAGTCACCCTGGATGATCGGGTAGCGGCGGCCCTCGAGGTCGAGGTCGTCCACATCCGTCATCGTGGGCATGGGGGCAATCTCACCGGTGCCGCCGATCGCCTCGTGGACGCGCTGCGCGCTGTGCGGCAAGAACGGTGACAGCATCGTGTTCGCGTCGCTCACGAGCTGTGTCGCAACGGCGAGGACGGTCTTCATCCGCTCGGGATCCTCGGTCTTGAGCTTCCAAGGCGCAGTATCCGCTAGGTACTTGTTGGCGTCACCGACCACGCGCATTGCCTCAGAAACGGCCGCACGCTGGCGCTGGGCGCCAATCAGCTCGCCAACGCTCGTGAAGCCGGCCTCCGACGCGGCAAGAGCCGCGCGGTCCTTGTCCGTGAGGTCGGTGAGTTCCGGAACCGTGCCCAGATTCTTGTGGAGCAACGATGCCGTGCGGTTGACGAGGTTGCCCCACCCGGCGACGAGTTCGTCATTGGTGCGGCGCTTGAACTCTGCCCACGTGAAGTCGGCGTCGCTCGTCTCGGGCCCGGCGACGGCGATGAAGTAGCGAAGGGCATCCGGCTGGTAGCGGCTCAGCATGTCCCGCACGTAAATCACGTGTCCGCGAGAAGACGAGAACTTGGAAGACTCCATCGTCAGGAACTCGCTCGACACCACCTCAGTTGGCAGGTTGAGTTCCTTGAACTCGCTGAGTGTGCCGCCGCGAGAGCCGCGACCGTTGGCGGCGATCAGCTCACCCGGCCAGATCTGCGAGTGGAACGTGATGTTGTCTTTGCCCATGAAGTAGTAGGAGCGGGCGTCAGAGTTGTTCCACCACTCGCGCCACGCCTCTGGCTCGCCGGAACGCCGTGCCCATTCAATTGACGCGCTGAGGTAGCCGATCACGGCGTCGAACCACACGTACAGCCGCTTGTTCGGGTTGTTCTCCCAGCCCTCAAGCGGAACAGGAATTCCCCAGTCGATATCGCGGGTCATGGCGCGTGGGCGCACATCCGCAAGCAGGTTGCGCGAGAAGTTGAGCACATTGGGCCGCCAGCCGTCGCGAGCGCCGAGCCAGTCTTCGATCGCCGGCGCGAGCGCTGGCAGATCCAAGAAGTAGTGCTCCTGGTCAACGAACTTGGGCGTCTCTCCGTTGATCTTGCTTACGGGGTTCTTAAGGTCGATGGGGTCGAGCTGGTTTCCACAGTTGTCGCACTGGTCGCCACGAGCGCCGTCGTAGCCGCAAATGGGACACGTGCCCTCGATGTAGCGGTCCGGCAACGTGCGGCCCGTGCTCGGCGAGATCGCGGAGTGCGTGGTCTGCAGCACCATGTAACCGTTCGCGTGGACCACCTTGAACAGGTCTTGCGCGACCTTGTAGTGATTGCCGGTTGTGGTGCGCGTGAACAGGTCGTAACTGAGTCCAAGTGCAGTGAGGTCCTCAACGATCACGCGGTTGTAGCGGTCAGCCAGTTCTTGCGGGGTGACACCCTCGCGCTCTGCCTGCACCAGGATCGGCGTGCCGTGCTCGTCGGTGCCAGAGACCATCAACACGTCGTGTCCCGCCATGCGCATGTACCGGCTAAAGACGTCCGAGGGGACACCAAAACCAGCGACATGGCCAATGTGACGAGGGCCATTGGCGTAGGGCCACGCCACGGCCGACAAGATGCGGGACATGCGCACAATCCTAGGGCCGGGTGCTTGCCTGCCCGACGCGGTGGTTGGCCGGGCGCCCAGCCCGCCTCAGCGTCGGCCCTTCAAACTTGGCGCCGGGACGGACGCGGCGGGCGCTTGCTGGCCGTGCACCGAGGTACGAAAAGCGCGCTTAGTTACCTAAATGCGCGGCAGGCGGCCCGACGCGGTGGCTGGGTTCGCGGTTCGCTTAGTCGTAGTCGGGGGCCGGGGGCAGCCCAAAAACCTCTTCGAGGGTGGAGATCTGCTGGTCTCGCATGTACTGCGCGAGTTCCACCCCCACATAGCGCCAGTGCCAGGGCTCCCACGTGTAGCCCGTGACGTTGCTTGCGCCCTCCGGGTACCGCTCGATGAACCCGTAGTCGGCGGCGTGCGCCACGAGCCACTTTCCGGACGCCGTCTCCGCGAAGCACTTCTTGAGGTGACAACCCGAAGGGTCGTAAACGTCGATCCCGAGTCCAGTTTGGTGCTCGGAGAAGCCCGCTCGCGCCGAATAGCCTTCCGCCGCGGCCACGCCGTCTTGAGCGACGTATTGCGCGAACAGGCCCTTTTGGAAGTTGTACGAGCGGTACGCAGTCGACATGCGGAATGGCGAGCCCGCGGCTTGGGCCCCCTTGTACATCTCGGCGACCGCGGCCGCCGCCTTTGCGGTCAGTTGCCCGCCGCCGGGTGCGTTCACATTGGTCAGATCCGCTGGCTCGTACTCGAGCGGATTGAGCGGTCGCCGCTTGTTCACGACCACCCACAGTGACCCCGCCTCGTCGATCGAATGCTCCGTGAGATCAATTCCCGTTGGCGACGCCACGGGCGCTGGAACGGGCGACGGGTGCGCGGTAGCGGTGGTCGTCACTGACACCACCACTGGACTCGGAGTGGCGACCACTCCTACCCGCGGCGAGATCAGCGATGCCACGAACACTCCCGCGACAGCACACCCGAGCGCGAGGCCCACGGCGACAAGCCAGCGGCCACTACCGCTCATTCGCCGCCGCCCGCGCCGCCACCACCGCCGCATAGAAGTCCCGCGCGCTCACGCCCGCAAGCGGGGCAAGTTCCGCGGCAACGTCCTTGGCGCGCTCTCCCCCCTGCACCCGCCCGACGGCCTCGGCGACGGCGTCGGCAAGCTCAAGGGCGACGGGCGGCGAGCCAGCAACACACACCACAATCTCGCCACGCACCCCTGGTTCCGCCCACGCGGCCAATTCCGCGAGAGTGCCGCGGCGCGTCTCTTCATACGTCTTCGTCAGTTCCCTACTCACCGCTGCGGGACGGTCGCCGCCGAACGCCTCCGCCATGGCGGCAAGTGACTGGGCAAGCCGGTGCGGCGCCTCGAAGAAGACGAGCGTTCGGCGCTCGGTCGCGAGTTCGGACAACGCCTTTGCGCGCTCACCAGGCTTGCGAGACAAGAACCCCTCAAAGGCGAAGCGATCGGTGGGAAGGCCGCTCACTGCGAGCGCGGCCAGCACCGCGCTGGGTCCCGGCAGCACCGAAACCTCTGTGCCGGCGGCAAGGGCGGCCTGCACCACACGGAATCCAGGATCGGAAACCGTGGGCATTCCCGCGTCTGTCACGACCAGCACAAACGCCCCTGCAACCGCCTCTGCAACCACGGCGTCGGCCTTGTCCCTCTCGTTGTGGTCGTGGAGCGCGACGAGGCGCCCGGCAATGGACACGCCAAGGCCGCGCGCAAGGTCCAGGGTGCGGCGAGTGTCTTCCGCAGCGACGATGTCCGCGGTGGCGAGCGCGTCACACAACCTGGCCGACGCGTCGGCAAGATTGCCGATTGGCGTGGCAGCCAACACAACCCGTCCGCTCATGTGGCAAGCGTTGCACACCCGCCCGTTAGGCTTCGCATGTGTTGAACAGCGATGCCGCCTTGTGGCGATGGTTGTGGCGCTGGCGCGTGACCGTCATGGTCTCGATCGTTGGCACCGTGGCGGCGACCCTGCGGTTCGTTGGCCTCTCGTATCCCAACGCGCTCGTCTTTGACGAAGTCTTCTATGTTCGCGGCGCATATTCGCTGCTCGAACTCGGCTACGAAGGCAACTGGGAGGGCGAAAACTCCTGGTACGCGGAAGGCAACTATTCCGGCTTTGAGACCGAAGGCGACTTCATCGTTCATCCCATGGTGGGCAAGCTGCTCATCGCACTGGGGATGCAGGTGTTCGGCAACAACCCGTTCGGTTGGCGCGTCACCACTGCGGTGCTTGGCGTGGCCACGTGCATCATCGTCGCGTTTATCGCCCGCCATCTCTTCCGCTCAACGCTGTGGGGCGGGGTCGCGGGCGTGTTGATCGCCATCGATGGCATGTCCATCGTGCTGTCCCGCACGGCGTTGCTCGACAACTACCTCGCGTTCTTCGTCACCGCTGCGCTGGGCCTGGTGCTCGCGGACAGGGCACGAATGTCGCGGCGAGTGTTCGCGAGTGCAGACAAGGAGAGGTCGCGCCTTGGCCTCGACCCTTACGAGAGCATCCCCGGCTGGGGTCCGCGAACAGGCATCCATTGGTGGCGCTGGGCCGCTGTAGTGGTGTTGGGGCTTGCCGTCGCGACCAAGTGGTCAGGCATGTACTTTGCCGCCGCCTTCTTGGTGCTCTCCGTAATCTTCGACATGGCGGATCGCCGCTCGGCCGGCTTCTCGCGATGGTTCCTTGGGGCTGGCCTGCGAGCGGTGCCCACCGCCGTCGGTTCACTCGCGCTGATGCTCTGCGTCTATGTGGCCACCTGGTGGAACTGGTTCGCAACGAGCGGCAGTTGGGACAGGGATTGGGCAACCGAGCATCCCAAGGCAGGCATTCTGTGGTTGCCCGACGCGCTGCGTTCGTTTGTTTACTACCACAAGCAAATGTGGGACTTCCATACGGGTTTGACGACCGAGCACAACTACATGTCAAGCCCATTCGGATGGATCCTGCAGTTGCGTCCAACCGCGTTTTATTTCACCGACGTGGAGGACGTTGACTGCGGAGCAGATCGCTGCGTGAGCGCGATCCACGCGCTCGGCCACCCCTTTATCTGGTGGGCCGGAGCGATCGCGCTGGTGTACGCGCTGTGGCGCGTGATCCGTCACCTCGACCTCACCGCATTGACGGTGTCGCTGGGCGTGCTCGCCGGTTGGGTGGTCTGGTTTCCCTACGCGTACCGCACCATCTTTACGTTCTACTCTGTTGCCTTTGCGCCGTTCCTGGTGCTCACCCTGGTGTGGGCGCTGCGGCGAATAGCCTTGCCCGATTCGTTGGCGGGCTTCAGCGGCATGGATAGATACTCGCGCGGCGGCCTTATGGCGGTTTCCGCCTTTGTTGCGGTGTGCCTGATCTTTGCTGGCTTCTTCTTACCGCTCTGGACCGGTATGCCCGTGCCCTATGAGTATTGGCAGATGCACATGTGGGTTCCGAACATCACGAACCACGATGGGCGCGTAATCATCGGTTGGGTCTAGCTGTCCCTGCGCTCGATGAGGCGCGAAAGCACGATCGCGGAACGAGTCGAATCCACCTGTGGGGCGAGGCGCACCCGTTCGAGCGCGACTTCGAGGCTTGCGATGTCGCGCGCACGGATCCGGACAATAGCGTCGGCGGTGCCGGTTACTGTCCAGGCCTCGACGACGTCAGGAATCTCCTGCAGAATGCGGGTGAGTTCTCCCGGCGCGACGGTGCCGCGACAAAAGAGCTCGACGTAAGCCTCCGTGTCTCTGCCGTCCACGTCTGGATCCACCACCACGCCAAAGCCGCGAATCACGCCGGTTGCGACGAGGCGATCGACCCGGCGCTTGACGGCCGAGGCGGAGAGTCCCACCCGTAGGCCAAGGTCAGCGAAGGTTGCTCTTCCGTCGCGGCGCAGCAGGTCAATGAGACGCATGTCCAGCCCGTCAACGCTCACTTCAAGCCTCCTGATGCCTCAAGTCAGTGAATTCTTGCGCAAGATTACCAATCTTCGCAGCAATACACAACTATCAGCCAACACTTTGCAGGGATTCGCTGTCATGCTTATCCCATGACTATCGCGTATGAATCCCAGGTCTCCCAAGCGTCGGCCGCAACCGAGCGCACACCTGTGCCGACGGCCGTCCTGATGTGTCCCCCTACCTACTTTGACGTCCTCTACGCGATCAACCCGTGGATGGACCCGTCGGTCCCCACGGACACCGACCTGGCCGTGGCTCAGTGGCGTGAACTTCGTGACACCTACACGCGCCTAGGAATCGTTGTGCACGAGGTGGAAGCTGTCGAGGGCCTGCCAGACATGGTCTACGCGGCCAACGGCGCAACCGTCGTTGACTCGATCGCGTACACCGCCTCCTTCCGCTTCCCTGAGCGCCAGCCTGAAGCCGCCGCGTACGCACAGTGGTTGCGCAATGCCGGTTACAAGGTTGTTGAGGCAACGCACGTGAACGAGGGCGAGGGCGACTTCCTCGTAGTCGGAGACGTCATCCTTGCCGGAACGGGATTCCGCTCCACGATCGCAAGCCACCGCGAGGCGTCCAAAGCCTTTGGCCGCGAGTTCGTCACCCTCATGCTCGTGCGACCCGAGTACTACCACCTCGACACTGCACTCGCCGTCCTCGACTCCCGGCCCGGCCACGAGCAGATCGCCTACCTGCCGAGCGCCTTCGCGCCGGCAAGCCGCGCGGAACTCGAACGTCGCTTCCCCAACGCGATCATCGTCGATGAGGACGAGGCGGCGATGCTTGCCCTCAACGTCGTCTCCAACGGCCGCGACGTCATCATGCCAATCCGCGCGACTCGCTTCGCCGAGCAACTTAGGGGCCTCGGGTTCAACCCCGTGGGCGTTGACCTTTCCGAACTGCTCAAGGGCGGCGGCGGCGTGAAGTGCTGCACGCTCGCCCTACGTAGCACCGCTTCACAGCTCGGCAACCACGGACAGGACGGCTGACGTGGTTCACATCGTCGACGTTGGGCGCATGGCGCAGTGGATCGCAGCGTCGGGGGCCGAGGCCCGCATCGCGGGGATCGCGGCCGCGATCGAATCGGACTTCTTCAACTGGGCAGACTTCGACAAGAGCCCGCGCCTGGCGACGCACTCTCGCGACGGCGTCATCGAACTCATGCCAACGTCGAACCGCGAGTACTACGGCGTCAAGTACGTCAACGGCCACCCCATCAACCCCAGCCGCGGTCTGCAGACGGTCGTTGGCATGGGAATCCTTGCTGACATCGAGACCGGCTACCCCCTCCTCATCAGCGAAATGACGCTGCTCACCGCGCTGCGAACCGCTGCGACCTCCGCGCTCGCCGCACGCCACCTCGCGCGCCGCGACGCTACGCGCATGGCGCTGATCGGCACCGGCAGCCAATCCGAGTTCCAGTCGCTCGGCTTCCGAGCCCTGCTCGGCATCAACGACCTCGCTCTGTGGGACACCGACCCTGCCGCACTGGCAAAGGCAGAACGGAATCTGCTGTCGCTTGGGTTTGAGGTGCGCGTTGCCACAAGCGCGGCCGACGCTGTTGCTGGGGCAGACATTGTCACCACCTGTACCGCTGACAAGGCTTTGGCAACGGTGTTGATGGACGAGATGGTCAAGCCGGGCATGCATCTCAACGCCATTGGCGGCGACTGCCCAGGAAAGACCGAACTCGATCCGAGCATCCTTCGCCGCGCGCGGATCGTCGTGGAGTACGAACCCCAGACCCGCATCGAGGGCGAGATTCAAAACCTTCCACCGGGTCACGAGGTGACCGAGTTGTGGCGCATCATTCGCCGCGAGGCGCGTGGTCGTGTGGCTGACGAGGAAATCACCATTTTTGACTCCGTGGGCTTCGCAATCGAGGACTTTTCCGCGCTGCGGTATGTTCGCGAGACGCTGAGCGCGGACGAGGTCGACACGGTTGACCTACTCGTCTCCCCCGAGGACCCCAAAGACCTCTTCTCGCTCGTTTCTCGCACGGTCGTCGCACGCGTTTAGGCCGCGTGCCTGCGGTGTTGAGGGCGATTTGGCGCTAAGTTTGGCGCTGACGGCGCATGCAAAGGCGGAGCGCCGCGATCTGGAGGAAAACGATGGCCAGCAAGACCCCCACCCCAACCATGAGCGTCGACGTTTTTGAACTTGATCCCAGCACCCTGGGCAAGGGCGGCATCAACGCGGTTCGCGCTGCGTTCGGCCTCGTGGGCATTCTTGCGCTACTGCTTGGCATCTCTTTGCTTGTTTGGCCAGAGGTGACGGTTGCCGTCGTCGCTGGTATCGCTGGCATCTACTTCATCATCGCGGGAATCGCTCGCCTCGCGCTAGCCATCTTCAGCCAGGGCCTCTCTGGCGGCCACCGCGTACTTGGCGTCGTGCTTGGACTCGTCGTTCTGCTCGCCGGCATCATCGTTCTACGGAACATCGACACGGCCACCACCGTGCTTGTACTGATCGCGGTTATCGCAATCGGAATCGGCTGGATCGTCGACGGCGTGATGGCCCTCGTAGAGTCCGGCCGCGGCAAGAGCAACGGAATCGGCATCGCATTCGGCATCTTCTCGATCCTCGCGGGAGTCGTCGTTCTGGTGTGGCCCGAGTTCACGGCCCTCGCGTTCGCAATTCTGGTTGGCCTGACCCTGTCGATCCTCGGCGTTGTCGGCATCGTCCGAGCGTTCACGTTCGGCAAGGGCACCACCGAGGCCTAGGCCGAATCCCCCCAAGGACGGGCACGGGACATGAGCGACGAACCACGCACTGGGGACGGGGACGATGTCCCCAGTGACGTCGCTCTTGCGGCGCGCCTTTGGGCAGGAGACAAGAAGTACCCAGAGCCGGAACACGCTGGATGGGCAAACCACTTTGTGTGGACCGTCCTGCGCAAGGTTGTCGCCGTTGGCGTCATCACGACCGTTGCGGTCCTCATGGCGGTGCAAGCTCGCGGCCTGATCGGGATGCTCATCATCGCGACCTTCTTTGCGCTCGCGATCATTCCTGGTGTGAACGCCCTCCACCACCGCTACGGGATGAAGCGCGGTGCCGCCGTTGGGATTGTGTACCTGATCGCGCTCGCAACGCTGTTGTTGCTGACTCTTGTGCTGCTCCCCGCGGTCGTGAAGTTTGCGGACCAGGTTCAGTCGAACTTGCAGGGTTGGATTGACGAGCTCAACGCGTGGACGAGCGCCAATCTCGGCGGCGAGGTCGTGTCGAGCGACACCGCGCAACAGCAGGCCAACGAGTTCCTGGCCCGGCTGGGCGAATGGGGCTCGAACGTGTTCGGGCTCGTGACCTCGGGGATCGGCTTCATCTTTGACGTTGTCACGATCGCCGCTTTCACGTTCTATATCGCTGCCGGCTTCCCCAACATTCGTCGTGCAGTGATGACACGAATGCCTCCCGAGCGTCAGCGTGTGTTCGCGTGGATTACCGACACCTCAATTGAGCAAACCGGCGGCTACTTCTATTCGCGTTTGCTTCTCATGGTCGTCAACGGCTCGCTCGGCTTCGCGGTGATGGTGATCCTCGGCATGCCGGTCGTCTACGCGCTGCCTATGGCGCTCTTCATGGGCTTCGTCTCCGAGTTCATCCCCATGATCGGTACGTATATTGGCGCGATCATTCCGATCCTGCTGATGCTCGCGACCCAGGGTCTGGTGCCCGCCGCGCTGTTCGGCGTATGGGTGATCATCTACCAGCAGATGGAGAACTATTGGCTGAGCCCAAGGTTCTCGTCGAAGACCATGGAGCTCAACGGCGCCGTGGCATTTGGCTCCGCTCTGTTCGGTGGTGCCGTGGCCGGCCCGATGGGCGCTTTCATGGCACTTCCGGTAGCGGCACTCATCACCGCCGTGGCGAAGAACGCAGGCAAGACTTATGCGGTTGTCGTGGAGGACCTTGACGGTCCCGAGTTCAGTGTCGGAGGCCCCGAAGAGGTTCCGGAACCGCGCAAGCACCCGCGCTGGCAGTTCTGGCGCAAGTAGCCCACCAGCATTCCGGCCCCACGCCGGGGGAATCATCGCGCAAAGGCTGGCGACAGCGTCGGGCATAGCAACGGCGCCGAACCCCAAGGGGGCGCGGCGCCGTTTGCTGCCGTGTGAAGGCTAGGAAGCAGCGAGGATGTCGACCACAAAGACGAGGGTCGAGTTGGGCGGAATCGAGCCGCCGCCGGCCTCTTCGTCACCGTAACCGAGCTCCGGCGGAACCACCAACAGCACCTGGCTGCCAACGGTCTGGCCGGCGAGGCCCTGGACCCAACCGGCAATCAGTTGGCCCTCAGCAAGCGTGAAGGTCGCGGGCGAACCCTTTTCCCACGAGGAATCGAACTGAGTGCCGTCTGCCCACACCCAGCCGCTGTATTGCACGGTGAGCGCGTCGCCCTCTTCAACGACATCGCCGGTGCCCTTGATCGTGGGCTGAACCACGAGTTCGGTGGGGGGCTCATTGCCGGGGATTTCGACGGAAGGCTTGCCGGTCTCGTCAAGCGTGACTACGGGGAGGCCATCCACGGGAGGCACTGCGGTGCCCTCAGCGCGGTTGTCAACGGAGCTCACGACAGTGACGGCCATGACGACGCTGGAAGGAACCTCGCTCGAGGTGTCGATGACACCGTAGAGGAAGTCTGCGCCAACGTGGGTACCAGTCAGAACCTCTACGAGCGCGGGGTCCATGATCTCGCTGCTGAACGTGACAGACTCCGGCGTTCCCGAGTCGTAGGTGCTGTAGACCTCGGAGCCGTCAACGGCGTTCGTGATCGTGTACGCGAGCGAGATAACGTCGCCCTCCTCGAGCGCGTCACCGTCGCCATCTTGGACGAGCAAGGTCTCGCTCGACTCGAGGGTCAGCGGCGTTTCAAAGGTCAAGGTGGGGACGCCGTCGGCGTCCTCGGTCCACTCCACTGCTGCGAGGGCGCCGGTGGGCGTCGCCGAGGGCGATGCGTCAGGGCTGGCGTCGGAGCAACCAGCCAAAATGACAGCGGCCGCTGCTGCAGCGGCAATGGACACGGACAACTTAGTCTTCACGCGAGAAATCTCCCTGGTAGGGGTTGGACGCCGACCCTGGATGGGCCACACGGGCCTAACCGATGGCGGTTCCTGAAGGTTCCCGTGCCACCGGATTACTTAGCAAACCGTTATGTTGCGGGCCGGGCCTTTGGTGGAGCTAAGGGGATTCGAACCCCTGACCTTCTCATTGCGAACGAGACGCGCTACCAACTGCGCCATAGCCCCAAAGTGCTGAAACAGACTACCACCGAGCGCATACCCCACGGAAACCGCTCCTGACCGTCACATTGCCGCGCGAAGCAATCCTGCCGCCGTGGCCGGGGACATGCCCAGCCGCCTAGCGCGTTGGCCAAGTTCCGCGATGTCGCGCTGGAGTTGCTCGGCAGCTTGGGCTTGGGCAGTCACTACCGCTCCGCGTCCTCGCCGAAGGTCGACCAGGCCCTCGTCGCGCAACTCTTGGTAGGCATGGAGCACGGTGTGCAGGTTCACACCAAGGCCCGACGCCACGTCCCTCGCTGCCGGTAGACGGTCGCCTTCGCGAAGGTCACCGTTGGCAATCTGCGCGCGTAGGGCCGCCGCCAGTTGGGCGAAGAGTGGGTCCGCAGATTCGGGGTCGATGCGAAGCAGCATGGGTCAGTCCCCCGCGCGGGCTGCAAGCGCTTCGAGCAGCGCGGCCGCTGTGGCCGCGTCGTCAACGGTGACGACGAGAGCAGGTCCTTCCTTGCGCTCGACGCGAAGGGCCTCGCCGCTGCGCAGTACCACTCCCAATGCGCCGGGGACTCGCCGCCAACCCCAGCCGCCGAAGGCTCCGAACGCTTCTACTGTAACGGCGGCTGCGCTCGCGACTTCCCCCAGCGGCACGCGGGTATGCGGCCACCCTGCGGGTCCGCGCACGTCGAGTCCCTGCGCGTCCACGCGCACGTCGGCCTCGAGCATTGCCATCGCCGAAACAGCGACGACGGCCGCGGAGCCGAACATGATCCACATGAGCGCGTATTCCGCGGCAACCCAAGCGGCCACCGCACAAACGGCGAGTACTGCAGTGATTCCGGCGAGCAGGTAGACGGAGCCACGGCCCGCCCTTGCGACTCCGAGCCAAGCGGCGCGCTCGCCCTGTGCAAGGTCAAGGTGAGTCTGCGGGAGGGCTGCCAGCTCAAGTTGCTGCTTAGGCTGCACGTACCAGCCAACGATCCCCACCGCCGCCGCGAGCGTCATGCTCACGATCACTCCGGCAAGGATTCCAGGGGCGTCGTGCCAGCTGTCGAGGCCAACTTGGATTCGCACGCACCACGACATCAGCACGCTGCCAAATGTTGCCAGGCCCGCGGCTAGAGCAGCGAGCATGCGGAAAGACCAACCTCGAGAACCTCGCCGGAGCCGAGGCAGCGCGGTTGCCCACAGCCATGCGGAAAGGCCAAACCCGAGCAGGAGGGTAGAGATCGGATATACCCACGCCGAGCCTGCACCGTCGGCTCCATTGGAACCCCAGTGCACGGCGATCGGGTTCGGTGCCTGTGGAATCCAAAGAAGCTGGGCAATCAAGGCGGCAACGGTGAGAAATCCCGGAGCGGCGATCCCCACGTAACCAAACATGGTCACGGCGCGGTCCGGCGCGGCTGTGGTGGGCTCGCGATTCTCAGTCATGGCTCCTCCTGATTGTTCTATCACGAGTATAACAAAGGTGCCCTACCGCGTGAGCCGCTGTAGCGTCGGACCATGGCACGCACATTGCGCGAGGGGCAACGGGCCCAACTGTTCATCGTCAACGCGGAAACCGGGCAAACCAGCCTGGTCGCGGAGTCCGACCAACTGCTGTTCGAGGCGCCCAACTGGACACCAGACGGCAACTGGCTCATCGTGAACGGCGACGGCCGGCTCTTCCGCGTAGCGATTGATGGCGGCGAGTTCTTTGAGATCCCGCTTGGCGGCGTGACGGAACTCAACAACGACCACGTGCTCTCCCCCGATGGCCACACCGCGTACGTGAGCAGCGATGACGGACACCTCTACGCGGTGAGCTTTGAGGACGGCACGTCGCGTCGTGTGAGCAACGATCGCGGAGAGAACTTTCGGTACTACCTGCACGGGATTAGTCCCGATGGCGCGCAACTCGCGTACATCGGGCTGGAAATCCTAGGCGAGGGCGCCGTGCGAACGAACGTGTTCACCATCCCGGCCGCGGGTGGGCCCGATATGCAACTCACCGGCGAGGACGCGCCCCACGACGGCAGCGAATTCTCGCCAGATGGGCAGTGGATCTACTTCAACTCCGAGCGCGGGTCAACGACACCGGGGCATGCCCAACTGTTCCGCATGAGCGCCGACGGCGAGGACATCACCCAACTCACCTTCGACGAGCGCGTCAACTGGTTCCCCCACCTCACGCCTGCTGGTGACCGGCTGGCGTACATCTCTTACCCACCTGGCACGCTTGGGCACCCGGCGGATCTGGACGTGATCATTCGCGTTGCTGATGCCGATGTGGCCGGCGCCAGGGACCTCGTCGCGCTGTTTGGCGGCCAAGGGACGCTCAACGTGAACTCGTGGGATCCCACGGGCACCAAGCTTGCCTACGTGGCGTACCCGATTGACTAAGCGGAAGCCTGGCGGCGGCGGGCGAGGATAGCGTCCAGCTGAGTGGACGCTCCAGAGTCCGCGGCAACCTCGTCCCGCGAGCTAGCGGCGGGAGAGTATGAGGAGCCGGCGAGGTCGCCGTCTTCAAGCGGACGCGCGTACTGCGGACGCACGGAGGCCTTCAGCGTGTAAGCCGGAGCCGGAATCTCACGCGGCGACCAGTCGTCAGCACCCGCCGCAGGAACGATGGATGTCTCCTCGGGTGCGTCTTCGACCACAGGAAGAACCGGGCTCGGGATTGGCGCGGGGGCCGCAAGCGGCGCAAGGTCCGCTGTGGTCACAACCCGAATCGCCTGGGTCTCAAGGTCGGAAGGCTCTGCCTCGATGCCGCGAGCACGGTCAGCCGTGACCCGGCGAAGCGCCTGCGTAGCAGTCGCCGCCGCCTCAACCTCACGTGCGACCAAGTGCAAATGCGCATCCGCGGCGCGCTGCGCGGAAGCCGCCTTGGCACCAGCCACCAGAACCCCGCCAAATCCCGCCGTCAGCACGGCAGCGATCACGGCCGGGAACGCGGTGATGCCCGCAAGAACCCAACCGGCAATGGCGATGATGCCAACCAAACCCGCGACCCAGGCCCGACGCCGAGCAGTCGCCTGCCGCTCGTCGAGCACAACGGCGCGGTCGCCGCGCAAAGCAATCGCCTCGCGCTGAGCGGACACGGCTGCGCGCTCAAGCGGCCCTGAGGGACGAGACATGCGCTGGTCGCCTAAGGCAACGATCTGCGCGCGGGCTGAGCCGGTAACGAGAAGTGGAACCTCTCCCGAATCGCTCGACGGCCGCGCGGACCCCTGCTCAACGCGCTGCGCCGTCGCCTTCACGACGCGCATCTGAGCGGAGTAGCGATCCTCGGTGCGGACCAGCGCGTAGTCGGACCGTTCCTTGATGCGCTGCGGAATGACGTATGCAAGCACCAACCCGAGGCCGACTATCGCGAGGAGCGCTGCGGGGATCATGAGACGACGGTACGGGCCTCCACAACGTTCGCCGCGGATATTCGCGGCGTGTCAGTCAGCGGTGGCCGCAAAGATGCGGTGATCGCGCCAATCTCCGTCGATATAGAGGAATGAACTACGCACACCTTCCTCGCGGAACCCAAGCTTGCGGACCACCGCAAGGCTTGCATGGTTCTCGGGACGCACCGCAATCTCGAGGCGGTGCAACCCCTGGGCAAACGCGTAGTCAATGAGCAACCGCACGGCGCGCGGAGTGATCCCCCGCCCCGCGTGCGCCTCGCCGATCCAGTACCCCACGGCACCTCCGCGTTCCGCGCCCCAGCGGATTCCGCCGATAGACACGCGCCCCACCAGCTCGCCATGGGCGAGCACAACGGCCGCGAAGGATTCGCCGCGGCGCCATGCCCTACGCTCCTTCCGCACAAAGGCGGCAAAGGTCACCGCTGGCTGAGGTACGCCGGCAGGCACCGTCGCCTCCCAAGGCGTGAGCCAGTCGCGGTTTGCGGTTCGCAGCGCCAGCCACAATGCCTCATCTGATCGCGCCAGGGGCCTCACCACGATTTCGCCATCGCGGAGCACGGGTAGCGCGCGTGCCATCACCGATCCCAAACAGTGCAGCGAACTTCATCGCCGGCTTTCGCGGTGGTCACGTCTGCACCTATCCAGGCAACGCCGTCGGACCGGGCGAGAACCCCAAGGGACACGCCACCCCTGCCGTCACCGATTGGCGTCGCGCGCACCACTCCGTCGCCGTCGAGGTCTAGCGACACGGGAACGGCCTCGGTGAGTCCGGCCGTTGAGGGCCAAGGCTGTGACAACTCGGCGCGAATCGTCACCCGTTTGACCTCGGCGAAGCCGCTCATCGCGCGCAAGGCGGGGCGTGCATACGCCTCGAAGGCGATGAGTGCGCTCGCAGGATGGCCAGGGAGCGCGATCACTGGCGTACCGCCCTCTTCGATTCGCCCAAGTGCGTGCCGGGATCGCGGCGCAAGCGCCAGGTCAACGGCCTCTGCCGTCCCGATCGTCCGCAAGACCTCGACCAAGGCGTCGGTAGTGCCTCCGGACAACCCTCCAGTGGTGACGATGACATCCGCCCTCACCATTTGGTCCTCGAGGGTCGACGCGATGGTTGCGGGGTCGTCAGAAACGGCCCCCACGCGGTAAGGCCTGGCGCCGGCGTCGGCGACCAAAGCGCCGAGCATGTGCGTGTTCGCCTCGGGGACTCCAGCTACGCCGGAACGGGCGTCGACGAGCTCCGACCCAATGGCGAGAATCACCACCCTCGGAACGGGCCGCACGCGCACGCGCGACCTGCCGACTGCCGCAATGAGTCCCAACTCACGCGGACCAATGCGCCGGCCAGCGGGAACGATCACCTCGCCAGCAGATGCGTCGAAGCCGGCCCGCCGCACGTTCTCGCCGCGCAGAATTGACCGAACCAACTGAACGTTGCCAACACCGCCGTCGGTGTCCGCAAGAGCCGCAACAGCGTCGGCCCCACGGGGCATTGGTGCGCCGGACGCAATCCGCACCGCCGTACCCCTCACCGCTACGCGAGGGGTGCGGTCCCGGGAATCGACGTCGAACGCGACGGGAAGTGTCATGGGAGCGAGAGCGTCGTTGGAGGCGATCGCGTAGCCGTCCGCTGCGGCCTGCGCAACTGCGGGATACGCCTCCGGGGACGTAATGTCTTCCGCGGCCACGGCGCCGAGCGCGTCGCCTAGCGCGAGGTCGATCGCCTCGACGGTGCCAAGCAGTTCGGTGAGTGCGGCCCGATGCTGCGCGACCGTCGTCATGCGGCTGAGCCTACCGACTCGGCAACGAGCAAACATTGCATTTACCAACCTTTGGCACAATGGCGGCATGACGGTCCGCACCGCGCCCCCAGAGCCGGATGAAATCAAGGTCGCCTTACGCGCCACGATTCGCCGCCAACGACAGCAACGCGCAGAGCGTCGCCTCGCAGAACATGCGGAGTCGCTGCGTGACAAGGTTCTCGAACTCGAGTCGATACGCAAGGCCGGTTGCGTGTCCGTGTACGCGTCCCGGCCTCATGAGCCGGGCACCCTTCCCCTGATCGATGCGCTGCATGAACGCGGCATTCGGGTGCTGATTCCGCTGCTTGGCGACGGGCTGCAACGAGGTTGGGGCGTCTACGCGGGCGCTGCGGACCTCATCGAGCGCGCGCCGGGCCGGCCGCCGGAACCCTCAACAGAGTTTCTGCCTTCCGACGCGCTCTCCGAGGCCGATGTCGTCATCGTTCCCGCCCTCGCCGTTGACACCACCGGCACCCGGCTTGGCCAAGGCGGCGGGTGGTACGACCGCGCGTTGGTGGACGTTCGCGACGATGTGCCGATCGTCGCGTTGACGTTTGCGGGAGAGGTGCGCGACGCGACTGCGGAGCCACTGCCGCGGGAGGATCACGACGTCCGCGTCCACGGCGTCATCACCCCTGAGGGCTACACGCCGCTGCCCGGGTAGAATAGTCCGATGCCTACCTACGCCTACGCCTGCACCGCATGCGATCACCGCTTCGAGGCGGTGATGTCTATCCATGACGCCACCACCCCGGCGTGCTCCGCATGTGGCAGCGAAGTGCGCAAAGTCTTTGGAAGCGTTGGCGTGACCTTCAAGGGTTCCGGCTTCTACCGCACCGACTCCCGCGACTCCGCGACGGCCTCGTCCACGGCAGCGAGTTCAACCTCCAGCGACTGATCTAACCCCAGTGCGGCGGCTTGTCGCGCTTGAGATCGTCGTCGCGGCCACTGCCGCCTCCGCCGCCCCAGCCCGCCTCTTCGTCTTCCCACGCCCGGGTGGGGATGAGGGGCCGCTCGGCTCCCCGTGGGGGCACCGGATCCGGCCGACGCTGTGGCTGGGCGAGCTTTGGCACGCGGAACCCCATCGTGGGCGGCTTGACCGGTTCTGGTTCCGGTTCTGGTTCTGGTTCTGGTTCTGGTTCTGGTTCTGGTTCCGGTTCTGGTTCTGGTTCGGGTTCGGGTTCCGGTTCTGGTTCTGGTTCTGGTTCAGCGTCGTCGGCCTCGGGCTCGGGCTCAGCGTCGGGCGTCGGTTCTAGCTCCGGCTCGGCTCCACTTGTGTCTTCGTCCGTGACTTCGACGCCTGCCTCTGCCTCTGCCTCTGCCTCGAGGCCCAGCTCCTCGACCTCGACAACCATCGGTTCGAGTTCGGGATCCTCGAGGTCGAACAGATCCTCGTCCTCCCCCTCGTCCTCCCCCTCGTCCTCGTCGTCGTCCTCGGCGGTCTTCTTGAGCAGTGGAATCGCGATCGTCGGGAGTGCGGCGGTGAGTGCCTCGATCTCGTTATCCAACGCTGTGCGAATGGTGGCAAGCGCTGAATCGGGATCCGTGAAGACGTCGAGCGTCCACAGTGGAACCACAATCCACCCGAGTTGTTCGAGTCGCGAAACCTGCCAACGCAAGCGATCGCGCAAGCTCACGGCGGTGCCCGCGGGTGCTTCATCGGTCACAACGGCAACGCGGTAGCCCCGATCACGAGACCCACCCACGGCGAGCGGAATGGTGTCTGCCCCAGCTCCGTAACGCAGGCGCACCGCGTATCCCTCGGTACGCAGTCGCTCCGCGATATCGCTCAGTAGCCAATCGCTCGGAGCCGGCTCCGGGCGCTCCGGCGCGACGGGAGAACCGTCGGCCTTCGTGACCAGATCGCGCAGCGCTTCGATAGCCTCCGGATCCGGAACCGTGTCCGCGACATCGCTGAGGTGGTCGGCAGTGAGCGCGGTGACGATGGTGACGCGCGCACGCGAAGCTACCAAGGCTTGCGCGAGCGCCTGGCGACCCCAATCGGCACCCAGCACGCCCAGAGTCGCTGGCAGGCCGCCGCGCTGGTCGCGCGCATAGCCGAGCGAAATGACAACCTCATCGACTTCAACACCGCCGGCCTCCCCCATGGCGACTACCGCCACCTGCTCAGCCACCGCGTCGTCCCGTTCCTTGATCGCGTCCCGCAAACGGTTCGCATGCGTCTCATTGCCGGCGATGATCGCGAGCGAACGTCGCGGCACCGTGCGCGCATGGAGATCGACGTGTGCGAGCACCGTCGCCACCTCGGCTCGCGTGGACTCAACGGCGTCGTGCCCGGCTGCCGGGGAGGCAACGGCATCGAGCACTGTCACTTCAAGCCGCGATCCGGAGCCCGCAGTGGGAAGCGGCTGCAGCACGCGACCGTAAGCCATCGCACCAAGCACCATCGTGACGCGCGGGTCGCGGGGTTGCGGTGCCACTGGCATCGTCACGCGCGGCAGCAGCGCCGCGAGAACAGAAACTGCGGAGCGGGTCGCGGCCTCGGCATCACCGATCACGACGACCTGGCGCGCCCTCGCTATCGCGGGGATGGTCTCTGCGAGCGCGAGCGACTCGGCTCCGGCAATGACAACCGTGTCGATGACGCGCTGCGCTGGCACAATCCGAGCCACCTGCTCCGCAGTTGCGAGAACCACTGGCCGCAACGCGCCGACGACGGGGCCATGTGCCGTCCACAGGTCACGGTAGGCGGCAGTCGCGCCCTCCATCAGAGCGGCGAAAAGGTCGCGCGCTGCATCAGGATGGCGAGCGATCGCGCCACGCCTGCGCTCGGCGACGGCGCGCATGAGCGGTCCCACGCGCAGTTCGCCAAATCCCTCATCCGCATCGACAAACTCGGCCACTGCGCGGCCCAGCAAGCCTGGTGCGGCGAGGCGTTCGTCGGACGCAATGATCGATTCGTATGCGGACGCCCACCACGAAAACTCGACGTCACGGCGCACCTGTTCGGGATCCGCCCCGCGTGCCTTGAGGTCTTCGAGCAAGCCGCCAAGGCCAACGTCGTCGATGTCTCGATCAAGCGGGCGAGACCGTGCAGCTTCGAGCGTGCCAGGGATACCTTCCGCAAGTTCGGTGAGCAAGCGCGTCATGTCGTCCCACGCGAGGTCCGGAAGGTCCTCGCGACCGGTGACCCGCTGAACCGAGCTTGCGATCCGCGCCCACAAGCGCAACACCTGCTGCACGCGGTCAGCGAAAATGTCGAAGTCGTCAGGGACAACGGGCCAGCCGCCCGCCGAGGCCATGGCTCGCCAGCGCAGCGCCTGGTCGTTTGCGGCCACGAGGTCTTGGTGAAGAGTCGACTTTGAGCGGCCCGGCCGCAAGAGTTCAACAGCCCGGCGAACCAGGGCCCTGCGGTCACGGCGTGCGATTGCGGTCTCTCGCTCAGACGCCGGAGCCGTCGCTGCAACGATGTCATGCAGGGACCGGTGGAAGACCGCAGGCGAGAAAATCTCGAGCGTCGCCCTCAGGTCCGTGAAAAGTTGAACTTGGTCGGACCAGTGCGCGAGCGAGGTGGCCTCGTCAACGCCCGTCTCGTGAGACGCGAGCGCGGCTTCGGTGCGCATCTTGGGGATGTGCCGAACAAGGAGAGTTGCGAGCGCCTCGTCGAGCGCTGCTCCCTCTTCCGGGTCGTCGGTGACGCTCGACCACCACGGCACCAGCTCCACATTCGAAACTGTGATGGGTGCGGTCTCGGTCACCACCTCATCGCGTTCGCCAAGCCGCTTCACCAGGGCGTCGGCAACTGACGCGAAGCCGTGCTCGGAAATCACGGCCCCAGCGTCGGCCTCCAGCCGCACACTTGTTCCGGGAGCTGGCGCGGTGGAGGTAAGCCTGACGATCGCCTGCACGGCATCGAAAACGCTGACGTCCCAGGGCCTGTGCGTGCGATGAAGCGCATCGAACCGCGACTGCGCTGCGCGGCGAGCGTGCAGCAGTCGCTCACCTGCGAAGCGGATCTGCGCGTCGTCCACGTCGACGCCGCCCATCGTGATGGAACTCAGCAGCCGCGAGCGCGCCGTCGCGTCTTGCCCACCGTCCACCGCGATGTCCGCGGCACCCGCATGGTCGAGCCGCGCATTGATCGAGCGAAGCAGCGAGGTCTTTCCCGCAACGACCAACAGGCACCGGCCCGACGCCGCGCCATCGGCCGCAATCGCCGCGACCATTCCTGCCGTGTCGAAACCGGGCCCACCCTGGATGAACATTGAGCGGCCCGTGGCCACGGCATCGAGCGCTGCGAATTGGGCATCGTCAAGTTCGCCAATTCCGCGCTCGGCAAACGGGTCCCTGTCGCCGGTGGTGAACGCGGGGATCGGCACAGCCAACCGGGAAACAGCCTCGTGGTCTCCCGCGACCGCAGCCACGACGTCGGACTTGCGAAGGTCCAAGCCAAGGTCGTCAAGGTCGTCGACTAGTCGCTGTTCTGGATCGTCGAACGCACCAAGCAACAACCGCTCGCGAACCTCAAAGCCGGGCCCAAACGCGTCTTTCAATTCACGGACGGCGTTCCACACGGGCCGCGGATCAAAAGCGGTGCCTCCGGCGCGTTCGGGAACCAAGGCGAGCACAGCGTCGGCCCTCTGCGGCGCCCGCTCGCGAAGTTCGGAAGCGAACACGGGGTTCATGGCGACTTCGTCAAGCATGGTGACGAATGCGTCGTCGCCGCGAGCGTCGTCCCACATGACTGGGCGCATCACTAGCGGGAGTTCGCGGGTGCGGCCGCCTTCGCTCCACGCGACGGTGCCGACAACCAGGGCCGCGGTCCATACGCCGGTGGCCGCGCGGACCTCATCTGCGCTTTGGCGGATCACCTTGACGCGGTGTTCGGCTGCGGCAAGTGCCGTGTCTTCCCTGATCAGCGAACTAAGGAGCGTTGGACGGTTCGCGAAAAACGGCGCAAGTCCACCCGGGTGCGCGCCCGCAAGATCGATCAGGCTCGCTCGAGACAAACTGAGGTCGCGGAGCGCGGAAACGGTCGAACTCGCCTGCAATTGGTCGCGCCACTCACGCAACGCCTCAGCCACGAGGGCACGACCGATGTAGTCCACCACTCCCCTACGGTATCCAGGCGCACGCGCGGGTCGTTGCTCCCACGCCGCCCAGCGACTGCAGGGGGCGCGCAACAGCGCCTAGAAACAAGACAGTGCGCGCCGACTTATTCAGACGACACGCACTGCTGCGCTGATTCTCGCTGTCGCGCGTAGCTGAGTCAATTCTGCTTGCGAGCGCGTCGCAACGCTTCGCGAATCGGCGGCACTGTGACCCCTTCTTGGGCCATCACGGCGCGGGTCTTGGCGCGGCTGCGGACAACGCCAACAAAGCCGACAATCCATACCGCGGCGAGTGACGCGAATGCGATTCGATACTCGTTGAGGCTGTACGTGGACGATCCCGGCGGCGCCACGATCTGAAGGACGACGCCAACGAGCAACACCCCCGCGATGGTCGACGAGAAGCCTCCCATGTTCACGAATCCGCTCGCCGTGCCTAGCCGCCCGGCGGGGGCGTAGGACCGCGCAAAGTCCATGCCAACCAGCGAGATTGGCCCTCCCATCCCTATGACGAGGCAGAACAGCGCGAGCTGCCACCACGGTCGCGGCGTGTTGAAGGACAGCAGCACAATCCACGCACCCAGGGTCGCGAACGCTGAGCCGAGCACGATCCACGTGCGCCTCAACGGGTGACGTGCGGTGAAAACGCCAGCGATGGGGCCGGAAACCATCGATGAGATCGTCAACACGATCAGCAACGCGCTCGCCCTAGCCGGGCTCTGCTCTTGCGCGGTGACGAAGAACGGCACACCCCACAGCAACGCGATGACGTTGGCGGAGAACGGCGGCAAGAAATGCGTCCAGAACCCCAGCCGGGTGCCCACGTGTTCGGTTGCGGTCCTAATAGAGGCCCAGAACTTCTCTCGTTCCTCGGTGATGGAGCCCGGCTGGGCCCGCGGCATCCGCACCTTGGTCACAGCAATGGTCGCGCCAATCAGCCCGACGCCGGCGAGGGTTGCGAACGTCACCGTCCAGCCTTGGTTGTGCAGCAGCCATGCGACGGGGATCGCGGTGGCAAGTTGACCACTCGCCCCAACGAGTCCTGTGACCTGCATCAGCACAGGCACTCTGCGGGCCGGGAACCAGTGCGCGATCAGGCGAGCAGCGCTAAGGAAGATAGGCGCATCGCCAGCGCCGATCATCACACGGGCGAGGAGGGCGATGGCGAGATGGTCACTGAGGGCGAGCACGAGTTGCCCTGCGGCCATGAGGAGCGAGCCCGCTGTCATCATGACTCGCGGACCAAACCGGTCCAGCAGGTGTCCCGCGGGAATCTGCAGGAGCATGTAGGCCGCGACCTGGGTGACCGAGAGCAGCGCGAGGCCTGTCGCCTGTATCTGGAAGCGGTCCAGGGCCTCGACGCCAGCGACACCGAGCGCGGTGCGGTGAGTCACCGCGATGAAGTAGACAGCGACAGCCGCGATGTAAATGCCCCACACCTTGCGCTGAGTGGTGGGGGCCGTCATCACTTGGTCAAGAATATGCCCGACCGTGCGAGGCTTCGAGCGCGTCGGTCAGCAGCCGCACTAATGCCTCGAGTTGGACATCGGTGGACGAATCGAGATCCTCGTCCTGAGCGCCGTCAAGCGCCCTCGCGGCCAACGCGGACTTGCTGTCGATCAGTTCTGCGATCGCGGAGTCGATGGTTTGCGTCGCGATGATGCGCCATGCCGTCACGGGATTGACCTGGCCGATCCTGTGAATGCGGTCGATCGCCTGCGTCTGTTCTGCATACGTCCACGACAACTCTGCGAGAACAAGGTCCGACGCCACCTGAAGGTTGAGCCCCACGCCTGCGGTGAGCAGCGAGCAGACGGCGATCTCCACCTCGGGGTCGTTGATGAAGGCGGCGATGTTCTGCTCACGCACCTTGCTTGTCTGGTCACCGCGGATCGAGGCGAACCCGATGCCGCGCGCGGCAAAAGTCTCCTCAGCCTGATCAAGGACGTCGATGTGCTTCGCGAAGAACACCACCTTGCCCACGTTGCGGGCAAGCTGGGCGGCATAGTCGGCAGCGAGCCCCGCCTTCGCCTGGCCAATGCGGCGAACCATCGTGAACACGTTGTCGCCCTTTTTCTGCGAGCTCGCATCCTTGAGTTCCGAGGCGGCCACACGGCGAGCGAGGTCACCATCGACTTCTTGCCCAACCACAAGTTCACCGCGCGCCTCGATGACCGACGTGTATTGAGCGACCATGCGCCGGGTGAGCGCCTCCTCGGCGGAGCGAATCGACCGGGCCGCAGCGTCGTCGAGCTCTACCGGCAGGTCCGCGACGCGCCGTGCGGGAATGTCAGCCACTACGTCGACCTTGCGCCGGCGCACGATGCCCATGTCAATCACGCTTGCCCGAGCAGCCGCGTAGAACCCGGGATCGGCCGGCGTTAGGCCGGTCTCGTTGAGCGCGGCCATGAGCGCGCCGAGCGGCTTCTTGTCGTCTATCCATCCAAGGAACTGCCAGATGGCGCGGAAGTCTTCAATGTCGTTGATCAGCGGGGTTCCCGTGAGCGCCATCAGCAGTGGTCGCGGCGAGCGCTGGCGTATCTGCTCCGACAGCGCGAGGACGTGCCGCGATCGCTTCGATCGCTTGTTCTTGATGAAGTGAGCCTCGTCAACGACCATGCCGCGGAACCCGAGCCCGCCAAGCCACCCAACGTGCCTATCGAGCAGCTCGTAATTCACGATCACCACGTCAGCGAACGCGTCCACCTGCTCGCCGTCTCCGTGAACCACCGTCGCTCGCCGGTTTGGAGTCCACAGCTCGACCTCGTGCGCCCAGTTCGCCTTGACGACGTTGGGAACCACCACGAGCAAGGGGAACGCGCCCGCAGCCTGCGCCGCGAGTAGTGCCTGTGCGGTCTTGCCAAGCCCCGGTTCGTCGGCAAGCAAGAACGTGCGGTGACCGCGCGCCGTCGCGGCAATCACTCGCGCCTGGTGCGGCATGAGTTCGCGGCCGCCAGCGGCGGCCACGGAACCCTGCTCCGGCAACGCCATGCACGCGGGTGAACCCGTAGCTGCGCGCTCAAACGACTCGAAGAGGGGCTCAAGCAGTTCCCAGCCTGCGAGCCGGTTCGATCGCTGCGCGCCGCGTGCGGCCGCCGCAGAGAAATCGGGTGCCAGGAACGGGTTCGACATCTGGTGGGACACCACCGACTGGGGAACGACTTGTTCCACGCTCGGCACTACCGGCTTAGGCGGAGGTGGCGGCTCGTCCTCTGGCGGTTCGAGCCCGCCCGCCACCATAAGGCTTGCCTTGTATTTGCGCGCCGCGTCGGAGACTGTGGCGTCCTCGGCAAGCAGCGTGAGCAACGAGGTATCCCGCGCTGCCGTGGTCGCGAGGATGGTGGCGACACCGTCGAGTCGCTTCAGCTGCTCCGACTTCCGGTCCGGACTCATTTTCGCGTCCGCATTGACACGCGCCCGCTCCTCGCGCACGAGCAAGGCAACTACCTGGAAGCGGGTCCGCACTCCGCCACGCGTCGCACTTGTGGGGCGGAGCACCGCTCGCTCAACCTCGCGCGCCACCTGGGCGAGCACCGGAATGAGCCCCTGCTCAGCAGGTCGGTTGGCGCGGCCACGTTGCGCGCCAGCAGAACTGCGCTGACGCGCGTTACTGCGCTCGCCCGAGCGTGCCACGTGCCCTCCTTCATGGTGCCCACCTAACAACCGCAGCGACGAGTCGCGTACAGCCCAGGCGGCCGGCCCTTTCTCAGGTCCCGGCCAGCCAGCGAGAACCACGCGGCGGGCACACAGGCCGCGCGTTCCTTCGAGTCTCCCAGCCGTAGGCCAGGCTATTCGAGTTCGCAGTGCGCCTGGGCAGATTCGAACTGCCGACACCCGCTTTAGGAGAGCGGTGCTCTATCCCCTGAGCTACAGGCGCCAGGGACGCATCAAGGGTACCGGCTACCAGCGGTCGTGAACGTGCGCGCGAATCGAGCGGTCGTAGATCTCCTGTAGTGCGCTTTCAGTGCCCGACGCTATGGCCGGCAAGTCTGCGGCCGCGGCATTGGCGCGGGCCTGGTCTGGCGTGCGCGCGCCAGGGATGACTGTGGAGATGCCCGACTGCTGGGTGAGCCAGCCGAGCGCGAGTTGCGCAGTGGTCCAGCCCTCCGGCGTGAGCGCGGCAACCTCGCGAGCCGCGGCGAGGCCAATGTCGTACGGCACCCCACTGAAGGTCTCGCCAACGTCGAATGCCTCACCGTGGCGGTTGTAGTTGCGGTGGTCGTTTGCCGCGAACTGCGTGTTCTCGTCGTATTTGCCGCTCAGCAGGCCCGAGGCGAGGGGAACGCGCGCGATGATGCCAACCCCAGCGTCGGCCGCCTTCTGGGTCACGAGCTCGAGAGGCTTGCGACGGAAGAGGTTGACGATGATCTGGATCGACGCGAGGCCGTCGTGCTTGAGTGCCTCGAGCGCCTCATCACAGGTCTCCACTGACACACCCCACCGCGCGATGCGGCCCTCTTGCACGAGGGTGTCGAGCGCCTCGTAGGTCGCAGGCGTCGCGAGCACGGCCGAGGGCGGGCAGTGGAGCTGGACCAGGTCAAGTGTGTCCACGCCCAAGTTTTCGCGGGACCGGTCCGTCCACGCGCGGAACGCGTCGAGGGTGAACGCCTCTGCGACGTGCGGATTCGCGCGGCGGCCCATTTTGGTCGCGACGGTGATTTCGGGGTGGCGCGCACGGAACTCGCCGACGGCCCGCTCGGAGCGGCCATCGCCGTAGACGTCAGCTGTGTCGTAGAACGTCACACCCGCGTCGTAGGCGGCGTCGAGGATTGCCGTTGCCGTGTCGTCAGAGACGTCTCCCCAGTCAGCCCCAAGTTGCCAGCAGCCGAGCCCGATTACCGAAACCTCGCGGCCAAGCCGCGGAACGTTGTTGGTGCGCACCACACCACCCTAGACGCGCAAAGAGGGGCCCGGCACCATGGCCAGGCCCCTCTTCAAGCGTGTAAGAAGTTAACCCGTGACGCGAATGTACGTGGGGTTGCTCTGCCAGATCGCGCGGAACTGGATCGTCTTGCCGGGCACCGGCGCGTCGATCTGCATGTTGCCGCCCGCGTACAGCGCGACGTGGCCAGAGGTCACGATGATGTCTCCGGGCTTGGGGGAAGACACTCGCGTGCCAACTCCCCAGTACGCACCAGACGAGCGAGGCAGCGAGATGCCGAAGTGCGCGTAGACGTATGAGACAAATCCGGAACAGTCGAAACCGGCCGGGCTCGAGCCACCCGAGCGGTACGGCGTCCCCTGGAACTGTGCGGCGTATTTGATGACCGCGGAACCCGCGATCGCTTGCTGAACGCTCGCGGAGAGAGCCACGGGACGCGAGTTGCGAACCACACTGGTTCCGCTGCTCACACGGGGTGGCACAACGACGGGGTTCTTCTTGACCTTGACGGTGGGCGTGTCCACGTCGAACTCGGCGTCCTCATCAGCCGAAATCTGCGTGGGCGCGTCCGCTAGGTTCTGCGCCTGGTCAATGTTGGCAGCAACTACTTGTGCTGCGTCGGGGGTCACGGGTTCTGTCGCAACAAGAGCCGCTGCTGCGGCTCCGGTGAGAGGTACCACGATCAATGCGGCAGAGGCTGCGGCCGCCACCGCGCGCGTACGAGCGCGCATATATCCGTAAGTCAAATTTTCGTTCCTTCCGCGCCACATGCGCGTCGATGTCTCGGAGCCTCAACGTGTCGCCGCCGCAACCCGTTCCCTCTTGTTTGGGCTCCCTATGGAGATGTTCCTCCGGATGCTGTTCGTCGTTGATGGTACATAGAAAACGTTGCCGGTTTCTAGTTGAGACGGATAAAGAGGTGCCGAGCGTCCTCTTCTGTCACGGTCATCGAGCCACGCGCCGTGGTGATCAGAACGCCGGGATTACCGCTCACGACGGAGACGGTTCCTCCTGGTAGAACTCCAATTTCTGCAAGGTCAGCAAGGAACCCTGGCTCGGCCTGAGGGGTCTCCCCAATTCGTGTCACAACTCCGCTGACAACTCCGTCAGAAAAAGCTTGCGAGATTGGCAATTCGTCCCGATCTGGGTGGTCGTTCGGGGCCAACCCAAGCTCGTCAAGGCCGGGCACGGGGTTGCCGTACGGCGACACCAGTGGTCCGTCGATCAGCTCAATTACGCGACGTTCTACGCGCTCGCTCATCACGTGCTCCCAACGGCAAGCCTCCTCGTGAACGTAGGCGAGCTCAAGCCCGATCACGTCGGTGAGCAGCCGCTCGGCCAAGCGGTGCTTGCGCATCACTCGCACCGCGATGAGTTCACCCTCTTGGGTGAGCTGCAGATGTCTGTCATTCGGATCCACGGTGACAAGCCCATCGCGCTCCATCCGAGCGACGGTCTGCGACACAGTGGGGCCAGCGTGGTCGAGGTGCTCCGCAATGCGCGCCCGCATGGGCACTACGCCGTCTTCGCGCAACTCGTAGATGGTGCGCAGGTACATCTCTGTGGTGTCGATGAGGTCCGTCACGAGGCGTGTCTGCCCATTCCGACGTAAGCCCAGCCGGCATCGACCCATGCCTGGGGCGTAAGGCAATTGCGGGCATCAATAAGGCGCTGTTTCGCCACAGTGCCTGCAAGATGGGTGGGGTCGAGCATTCGAAACTCTTGCCATTCAGTGGCGACGATCACGAGGTCAACGTCGGTACAGGCCGCCTGTGCAGAGTTCGAGTAGGTAAGCGTGGGCCACAGCGCGGCCGCGTTGGGCATCGCCTGGGGGTCGAACACGCGTACGTCAGCACCGCCAAGGTGAAGTTGACCCGCGACGTCCAAGGCCGGAGAGTCACGCACGTCGTCGGAGTTTGGCTTGAAAGCGGCGCCGAGTACCGCGATCTTTGCTCCCCGCAGCGAGCCACCGACGAGTTGCGTGGCACGCTCAACGACGTGCTGGCGACGACGAAGGTTGACGTTATCGACCTCTTGCAAGAAGCCGAGCGAGTGCCCAACGCCAAGCTCGTCCGCTCTCGCCATGAAGGCCCGGATGTCCTTGGGCAGGCAACCGCCGCCAAAACCGAGCCCCGCACCAAGGAACTTGCGGCCGATTCTGTCGTCGTGGCCGATGGCGTCGGCGAGCTCGACGACATCTGCTCCCGTCGCCTCGCACACCTCAGCGATCGCATTGATAAAACTGATCTTGGTCGCCAGGAAGGCATTGGCGCTGACCTTTACGAGTTCGGCGGTGGCGAGGTCAGTAACAATGAACGGGGTGTCCCGATCAAGGATGCTCGCGTAGACCTCGCGGGCCACCTCTTCCGCGCGGCCCTGCCGTTCGCGGTCCACCCCAAGGACCAGCCGATCGGGCCGCAGGGTGTCCTCAACGGCGAACCCCTCGCGCAAGAACTCGGGGTTCCAGGCGAGCTCGGCCGCATCGCCCACTGGCGCCAGCTCACGGACCCTCGCCGCAAGCCTGGCGGCCGTACCAACCGGGACGGTCGACTTGCCAAAGATCACCGCAGGGCGCGTCAAAAGCGGGGCGAGCGTGTCAATGACGGAATCAACAAATCGCATGTCCGCCGCGTAGCCGCCTTTGCGCTGCGGCGTGCCCACCCCAATGAAGTGAATGTCCGCGAACGCCGCAGCCTCAGCTGCATCCGTCGTGAAGCGGAGCCGGCCGGACTCCACGTGCTTGCGCAGGAGTTCGGGAAGGCCAGGCTCGAAGAACGGGACCTCGCCACGTGACAGGCGCTCAACCTTGGAGACGTCGACATCTATACCGAGCACCTCGTGGCCTAGTTCGGCCATTCCCGCCGCGTGCGTTGCGCCTAAGTAGCCGGTGCCAAAAACGGAAAGTCGTGCCATGGAATGAGCCTAGCGGTCGGCGCCTACGGCCAATCCACCGGGAAGCGCGACGAAGGCCACGCCCTTTGTGCTCACCGTCACCGGGCCGTCGGACAGGGGCAGGAACGCCGCTTCGCCAGCTGAGAGCTGCTGCTGCACTCCGGCCACGACTACCTCCGTGTCGTCGAGTGCAAGCACTACTCTGGGCGCCGCCGCTGTGAGCGCTGACCCTGCCTCCACGCGCAGGAGCGAGAAGTCGCTCACCGGCACCGTGTAAAGGGTCGATGCGCCGTCTGTGCGCACGGTGGGCCGCTCGGCCGCGGCAGGGTTCGCGTCCAGAATCGACTCGAGCCGCTCCACGTCAATTGCCTTGGGTGTGAGGCCGCCGCGCACCACATTGTCCGAGTTCGCCATGATCTCCACGCCGATGCCCGATTGATACGAATGAATAACGCGCGGGGGCACGTAGCAACCTTCACCTGGTTGCAGCGCAACGGCGTTCATGGCGAGCGCGACGAGGGCACCAGGATCGCCAGGGAACGCCCGGGATGCCCGCCCTGCAAGCGAAAGGGAAGTATCGCCGTCGGGCGCGTGCGCAAGCCTTTCAAGCGTGTGTGGTTCCACGCCACCGCCAAGCACTGTCATGACGTAAGTGAGGAGTGAATCGTGGCCCTCAACAAGCGGCACTAGGTCGTGGGCGCCCAGCTCGCGGAGGTCCTCGACTAGTTCGCGTGCGCCACGCATGCCCACCAACAGCCGCATGGGCGTGAGCGCGACGATCAGTTCCGGCTTGTGGCGGGGATCGCGAAACGTCCGCTCTGGTGCCGCGAGATCCAACTTGGACTCGTGCTCGAGCGCAAAGCCAGCACGCGCCTGGTCCATCGTTGGATGCACCTGGATCGACAGCGGTGAGGCGATGGCGAGGACCTTGAGCAGGTAGGGAAGCCGCTCGCCGCCTACGGTTCCTTGGGGGTCTGCGGCGATGTGGGCGGCAAGGTCGCCCCCACCATCGAGGCCCGACGGGTCGCTTTCGTGAGCGCCAAACCACGCCTCGGCGACGGGTCCAGTGACACCGTCAAGGCGCAGCAGTCGAGGGATGGCGTCGGTCTGCCCCCAGGCGAAAGGCTTGAGACGCGGGCCGATGCGAATCACCCAGCAATCATGCCAGTGTCTCGCCCGTACGATGTCAGCCATGTCAGACGTAATTCAGATTCCGCCTCACCTGCTACCTAAGGACGGCCGGTTTGGCTCGGGCCCGTCCAAGGTCACGGACGCCCAAGTGGCAGCATTTGTCGCCGCCCAGCCGGGAGTCCTTGGCACGTCTCATCGCCAGGCTCCGGTGAAGGATCTGGTTGGCGATGTCCGGTCGATGCTCGCTGAGTTCTTTCAGATTCCGCAGGGCTACGAGGTCATTCTTGGCAATGGCGGCTCCACCTTCTTTTGGGACGCCGCCGCTTTCTCACTCGTCGAGGCGCGCGCACAGCACTGTGCGTTCGGTGAGTTTGGATCCAAGTTTGCTACCGCAACCTCGCGAGCGCCCCACCTCAATGGTGCAAGCGTTCGGCGAGTAGAGCCCGGTGGGGTCATCCTGCCTGAGGCCGAGGATGGCATCGACGTCTACGCGTGGCCGCACAACGAGACCTCGACCGGCGCCATCGCTGACGTGACACGTCCAACGGGAATCGGCGACGCACTCACGGTGGTCGACGGCACCTCGGCGGCGGGCGGCACCCACGTCGACATCAGCGAGATCGACGCGTACTACTTTGCGCCGCAAAAGAGCTTTGCCTCCGACGGCGGGCTGTACTTCGCGATCCTGTCGCCGGCCGCTATCGAAAGAATTGAGCGAATCGCCGCGAGCGGCAGGTACATCCCGGAGTCGTTGTCTCTCGCGATCGCGCTGGAAAACTCGCGCGCAAACCAGACCCTCAACACCCCAGCCGTGGGCACTTTGGTGCTGATGCGCGCCCAACTGCAATGGCTGCTTTCACAAGGCGGAATGTCGTTCGCGGCCGCGCGGACCGCCGAATCTTCTGGCCGCCTTTACGCCTGGGCGAGTGACTTTCGTCACATTGAGGCATACATCACAAACCCTATAAATCGGTCACCTGTCGTCGCTACTTTGGACCTGCTTTCAGGTGTCGACGCAGCTGAGATACGGCGACACCTGAGAGCGCATGGAGTAGTTGATGTAGATCCATACCGGAAGCTCGGTCGGAACCAACTTCGCGTTGGCGTGTTCCCCGCGGTCGATCCGGACGATGTCTCTGCACTGATCAACTGCGTCGAGTTCTTAGTGGAGAGATTGGTGACATGACCGAAGAGCAGGATGTCCTGGACCCGCGCCGGCCACGCCGTCGCACTCCCCTCATCCTGCTCGGACTCATTCCCGCTGGCTTCGCGGCAACGATGCTCGTCGCCGGCCTCCCGTACACCGAGCCTGCGGCCGCAGCCGCTGGCCCCGCTGCCGGGACCACGGTTGTAGCAAACCGGGTTCCGATCACCCCCGGTCTCATCGCACCGCTTACGGCGTTCGACGCCAAGGCTGGCGTGCAGAAGATCATCGTGACCGTTCCCAAGCCAAAGGTTGTGGCCCCGGTGGTCATCCCAGCGGCAAAGCAAACGTCGGTTGCTCCGCGCAACGCGGTAGTCAAGAAGACAGCAAAGACGTCGAGCTCGTCCGGCAAGTCGTACAAGAGCTTCTGCGCGAACCCGTCAAACCCCGTATCGACCTCTGGCAGCACCGGCAAGGCGCTCCTAAGCACCGTCAATCGGGAGCGTGCGAAGCTGGGACTGCGCCAGCTGACCTGGTCCTCGTCCATGGCTTCGACCGCCACCTCGTGGTCAAAGAAGATGCTGGCAAAGGACCTCAAGACCTCCAAGCTGATCGACGGACTCGCGCACAACCCCAACCGCCCCGGCTCGGAGAACGTCGCCGTGATCTATAGCTCGCGCGGCTACTCGGGTGGCGCGGCCGTCAGCAAGTTGCACAAGAACCTGGTGTACTCCAGCGGCCACTGCCTCAACCTGATGAACCCGAACCACAAGTCAATGGGTGCAGGCGTCGCGCACAGCTCAAACGGCAAGGTTTGGTACGCGACGGAGAACTTCCGCTAAACCTGTTCTGCTAGCGGATCTGCCGCAAGCACGGGCTCTTCGGCAACCACAGCGTCGGGCGCAACCACAGGCTCTTCGGTAACCACAGGCCCTTCAGCAACCACAGCGTCGGGCGTGCCCAAGACAAACGGCACAACGGCGTCGGATGAGAACACCGGATCCGCGGCGGGCCATTGCGTTGGCCCATGTTCAACAGTGGTTTGCGAATGCGCACCGCAGCCGTGGTCCACGCTCACGACTTTGCCGTCTGAGGGCGACCATTCATTGGTGCACGCGCCAAACATGAGGCGCAGGGACCCGGTGAGCGGAACATAGAACGCGCAGGTTTGGCACGGCTGAGTCGACGCGATCGCGGAGGCGGCAGTGGGGCCGTGTGAGCCGCGGTACCAGCGCGACGCAACGTCCTCGCGTCCTTCGCTGCCCAGCACACGCTCCCGGCCGAGCCCAAGTTCCCACAGTTGCGCGGCGTCGGCCTCCTCGTCTTGTGTCACCTCGTAGGTGGGCACCAGACGGGGGTCGTTCTCGATCAGCGGCAACACCATTGACGGCTCAAGATCCCCCGGCTGCACGCGTTCTGCCCACGGGATCCACGGCGGCGCGAGCAACGCGTCAGTGGCCGGCATCAACGCAGCTTCGTCGACGGCAACTTCCTTGGCGCGCGGCGCGCGAGACACCGTGACGGTCCAGACCCAGCCGCGGTAGCCGGGCAACAGGCACGCGAAGGTGTGCGTTGCGCTACGGTCCGCTTCTTCTGTCGAACCGAGGTGCGCGCCAACGGCAGCGGCGTCCTCAGCGATCTCAATCGCCGCACCCCTGGCGACATCAACCGCCTCGGCGAGAACGGCGTCGGGCATCAGGCTTCCAGCTGCTCGGCGACCGCGCGAAGCACTGCGGCGACCTTGCGGCCCTTTTCGCCCTCGGGGTAGCGGCCCTTGCGCAGGCCCGTCGAGACGCCGTCAAGCATCTTGATGAGGTCTTCGACGATGACCGTCATGTCATCGGTTGGCTTGCGCATGGTCTGCGAGAGGGTCTGCACGGGCTCAAGCACGGTGACGGTGAGCGCGGACGGGCCGCGACGGCCATCGGCGATCGAGTACTCCACCTTGGCGCCGGGCTTCACGGTTTCGCCAGCGGGCAGCGCGCTCGCGTGCAAGAACACTTCACCGCCGTCGTCGCCGGCAATGAAGCCGAACCCCTTGTCGGAGTCGAACCACTTCACTTTTCCGGTGGGCACATCAACCTCGCGTACGTCTGAGCGCCGCGTGTTCGGCGCGGGCCCAGTCTACCCGTCGCGAACACGCGTCCCCAGGCAAGGGCTTCTGTGGCGCTCTATCCCCATTCGCACTGCCTGCCCGACGCTGCGCCTCCTCAGTTTGTAGCGTCCCTGGTACCTATCGAAAGGAGAAAGACATGCTGTATCACGTTGACTCGGACGAGGTGGCCGCGGCATCCGCGCGGGCGTCACACTCTGGCGAGGCAATCAGGGCCGAGGTGGCGACGTTGCTCGGCACCCTGCAGGCGCTCGAGGGCAGTTGGCAGGGCAGCGCGTCGACGGCGTTCGCTGGTGTGCTCGCGCAATGGCGCGGCGCGCAGGCGCAGGTTGAGAGTGCGCTCGCCTCGCTGTCGCAAGCGCTTGGCGCTGCGGCGTCCGGCTACGCGGACGCGGAGGCCACTGCGGCGCGCATGTTCGGGCGCTAGCGCGCCTGGTGCGGGTAGGGGCGGGCGTACGCTCGCCGTGTGACGATCCTGCTCGATCCCCCGCTGTGGCCCAATCACGGGCGCGTGTGGGGTCATCTGGTTTCGGACGCGTCGCTCGACGAACTTCACGCCTTTGCTGCCACCGCGGGGATTCCGGGACGAGCCTTTGACCGCGATCACTACGACGTACCGGCCGAGCGCTACGAGGATCTCGTGGCGCTCGGTGCGGCACTCGTGGACACCCGGGAGTTGGTGCGGCGACTACGCGCATCTGGGCTTAGGGTGACGGCGGCTCAGCGGCGGGGCCGCGACGGTCCCGGTGCCCCCACCTCAGCCTGATCGCGCGAGAGAGGACGCCAATGGCGACCACGGCAGCCGCGACAGCGATGCTGTAGGGCGGCAGCGTCGCCGCGAGCACCACGCAGCCCGCAACGCCTAGTACGTGCAGCGCGCGCGGATAGCGTCTGTGCTCACCTTGCTGCCGCAGCGCGGCGACGTTGGCGACCAAATAATAGAGGAGCACGCCGAACGACGAGAAGCCGATCGCGGTGCGCAGGTCCGCGAGCAACACCAGGGCGATCACGACGGCGCCCAGCGCGAGCACCGCCGTGCGGGGCACCCTGTGCTCGGGATGGATACTTGCCAATTGGGTGGGCAGATCGCGTTCACGCGCCATCGCCAGCACAGTGCGGCTAATGCCTGTCGTCAACGCGAGCAAGGCCCCAAGCGCGGCCCACGCCGCACCCACCCGAACAACCGGGTCCGTCCACGTCCAGCCTCCCGCAGATGCCACATCCGCGAGCGGGGTGGGCGAGGCTGCGAGCGCTGCAGGGCCCAACACGATGAGTGAAGTCACTGCAATCACCAGGTAGATGCCGAGCGCGAGCGCAAGGGCGATCACGATCGCACGGGGGATCGTGCGGCGCGGCTCACGCACCTCCTCGCCCATCGTCGCGATGCGCGCGTAGCCGGCAAAGGCGAAGAACATGATGCCCGCGGACTGGAGCACCCCGTAGGGGTCCGCATGAACTGGGCCGATTGCGCCGCCGCTCACTTCCCCGCTAGCTAGGGCTGCGACGACGACGAGAGTCAACACTGCAAGCACCGCGTACACGGTGATCCGGGTCGCGGTGGCGGTCCTGTGCACCCCAAGACTTGCGATCGCGGTAACCGCGACTACAGCGACAACTCCCACGGCCTTAGACCACCCTGGCGGCGCGATGTAGGCGGCCGCCGTGAGTGCCATCGCCGCGCAACTCGCGGTCTTGCCCACGACGAAGCACCAGCCAGCGACGAATCCCGGCCACTCGCCCAGAAGTCTGCGCCCGTACGTATAGGCGCCCCCCGACTCCGGGAACTGGGCAGCCAACTGAGCCGAGGCAGTTGCGTTGCACCACGCCACGACGGCCGCGATCACTAGCCCCACGATGAGGGCAGCGCCGGCTGCCTGAGCCGCTGGCGCAAGTGCCGAGAACACCCCCGCTCCCAGCATCGCGCCAAGGCCGATTGCGACACTGTCTCGCAGGTCGAGTCTGCGCGCGAGCCCGGGGATTCGCGGCGGCGTCGTCACTTCGCCAACCTAGCCGCAGCGTCGGGCCACAACAAGACAAGTAACGCGCCCCTCTAACCACTCCTGACCGGCTCAAGCGACTTTGAGCGATCACAGCGAGTGCAAACCCCCGAAATCCGGTCAGGAGTGGTTGGGCGCACCCGCTGCGGGGTGGCGGTGCGGGGTGGCGGTGCGCGGAGCGCGAAGGCCCACGCGATCGCCGTCGCGAACGTCGAAGGCCCCCGAGGTTTCCCTCGGGGGCCTTCGCTATGCGTATGGAGCTTAGAAGCCCATGCCGCCCATGTCGCCACCGCCGGCAGGCATTGCCGCCTCGGGCTCTGGCTTGTCGGCAACGACGGCCTCGGTCGTGAGGAACAGGGCCGCGATCGACGCCGCGTTCTGCAGCGCAGAGCGAGTCACCTTGACCGGGTCGTTGACGCCAGCGGCGAGCAGGTCCTCGTACACACCGGTTGCGGCGTTGAGGCCGTGACCAACGGGAAGAGACTTGACCTTCTCCACGACGACGCCACCCTCAAGGCCGGCGTTGATCGCGATCTGGCGCAGCGGAGCCGTGATGGCCGCCTGGACGATGCGAGCACCAGTTGCCTCGTCACCCTCGAGCTCGAGGTTGGCGAATGCCTTGGTGCCGGCCTGGATGAGGGCGACGCCACCACCGGCGACGATGCCCTCTTCGACGGCTGCCTTCGCGTTGCGAACGGCGTCCTCGATGCGGTGCTTGCGCTCCTTGAGCTCAACCTCGGTTGCCGCACCCGCCTTGATGACGGCGACGCCACCTGCGAGCTTGGCGAGGCGCTCCTGGAGCTTCTCGCGGTCGTAGTCAGAATCGGAGTTGTCGATCTCGGCACGGATCTGGCGAACGCGGCCTTCGATCTGCTCCGCGACTCCAGCACCCTCAACGATCGTGGTCTCGTCCTTGGTGACAACAACCTTGCGTGCCTGACCAAGCAGGTCAAGCGTGGTGTTCTCAAGGGACAGGCCAACCGACTCAGAGACGACGGTTCCGCCGGTGAGGATAGCCATGTCCTGCAGCATTGCCTTGCGGCGGTCACCAAAGCCGGGAGCCTTGACGGCGACGGCCTTGAAGGTGCCACGGATCTTGTTGACGACGAGCGTCGCGAGAGCCTCGGACTCGACGTCCTCCGCGATGATCGCAAGCGGCTTGCCGGTCTGCATGACCTTCTCAAGCACGGGCACGAGGTCCTTGATCGAGGAGATCTTGGACTCGACGAGCAGCACGTAGGCGTCTTCGAGGACGGCTTCCTGACGCTCGGGGTCGGTGACGAAGTACGCGGACAGGAAGCCCTTGTCGAAGCGCATGCCCTCGGTCAGCTCGAGCTCAAGGCCCAGAGCAGAGGACTCCTCGACGGTGATGACGCCTTCCTTGCCGACCTTGTCCATCGCTTCTGCGATGAGTTCGCCAATGGCGGGGTCGCCAGCGGAGATACCCGCGGTGGCCGCGATCTCTGCCTTGGTCTCGACCTCTTTGGCCGCAGCGAGCAGTTCGGCAGTCACAGCGTCAACGGCCTTCTCGATGCCCCTCTTGAGGGCGATCGGGTTGGCACCAGCCGCGACGTTGCGCAGACCCTGCTGCACGAGCGCCTGGGCAAGAACGGTGGCCGTCGTGGTGCCGTCACCGGCAACGTCGTCCGTCTTCTTCGCGACTTCCTTGACGAGCTCGGCGCCGATCTTCTCAAGCGGCTCCTCGAGCTCGATTTCCTTGGCGATGGAAACGCCGTCGTTGGTGATGGTGGGGGCGCCCCACTTCTTCTCCAGGACGACGTTGCGGCCCTTGGGGCCGAGCGTGACCTTGACCGCGTCAGCGAGGGCGTTCATGCCCCGCTCCATACCGCGGCGGGCCTCCTCATCGAAGGCAATAATCTTTGCCATGGGGGTGGTTCCTCTTTCAAGGTGGTGTGGCCCGGCTGGCGCCCGCGACGGACGATGGAGGCCACGGCGTTCATGTCACGCCGCGTCCCACACCTCACCAGCAAAGCCGAGGTCTGATTAGCACTCTCAAGGCGAGAGTGCTAATGCGATTCTGGCACTCTGCCCTTGAGAGTGCAAACGCGCGTAGGTGACTTTCGCCGCCCGCTGAACCGCAGCGTCGGGCCTATTTGGACGGGTCGGTGACGAGTTGAACCTCGACGTCGGCGCCTGAGTGCGTCACGTCGAGAGCAATGTCGGAGATGCCTAGTTGCTCCGCGACCTCTTCTGCCGTCGCCTTGAACTCGTCACCCGTGTAGACAACCAGGTTGGAATCGGGCTTGCCGCTGCCCAGATTGTCTGCGGTCACGTCGCTAAAGCCCGCCTCTTCAAGGGCCTTTTCGTTCTTGCCCGCGAGGCCCGAAATCCCCGAGCCATTTAGAACAGCGATCTTCGCGTCGTACTCAACCGTGGCCGTCTCGCTTGGCGTTGGCTCAGGCGTATCCGACGGGGTCACCGTGACGTCCGGCGTGGAGGTGACGGTTGTGGAGATCGTTTCCTCGATTGTGGGCGTGGGCTCGTCCGGAGTGTCAACCTGCTGGCTCCAAAGCACCTTGGCGACCACGAACGCAGCGCCGCCCGCGATCAGGAAGATGACGATGGGCGCGAGGATACGAGTCCACCACGGGCGCGGCGCACGATGGACGCCAACCGGGCCTCCGCGCTGGGCGATCTCGTCGAACTCGTCTGGCGGGTACTGGTCGCTCACGGGTGAAGCGTACCCCGCGTCAGTCGGCCCACTGCCGCGACCGGCCGCGCGTGCGGGCAGCCCGCATGCGACGTAGCCGCTTCACGAGCATCGGGTCTTGAGCGAGTGCGGACTCGGTATCGATGAGGGAGTTGAGCACCTGGTAGTACTGCGTGGCGCTCATTCCAAAGAGCTCACGGATGGCATCTTCCTTGGCTCCCGCGTAACGCCACCACTGACGTTCGAAGGTCAGAATCTGCGAGTCACGCTCGCTCACGGAGGGGACGCTTGGTGCGGCAAGCGTGCGCGCGGTGTTGTCCATGAACCTTCCCTTCGCCGCCAGGGTACTCGCGAATCACACCGGTGTCATTTAGGCATGCCCGACGCTAGGGTTCAGTCATGCGGTCGTGGCGCGATCAGGTGGCTACAGATTGGGCCGACGCGCTCTCCCCCGTTGAGCCGACGCTCACGGAGCTTGGGGTGTTCTTGCGCGAAGAGACCACGGCGGGGCGCGGGTACTTGCCCGCTGCGGACGCCATCCTTCGCGCCTTTGAGACTCCGCTCGCGGCGGTACGAGTGCTCATTGTTGGCCAGGATCCGTACCCAACACCGGGCGATCCGGTGGGACTGAGCTTTTCCGTGCCGGCGGGCCATCCGCTTCCCCGCTCGCTTCAAAATATGGCAAAGGAACTGGCGGCGGATACCGGCGAGGTGCTCGCAAGCGGAGACCTCACCGCGTGGCAGGCACAGGGCGTGATGCTACTTAACAGGGTGCTGACGGTGAGCCCAGGATCGCCTGCAAGCCACCGCGGCCGTGGCTGGGAATCCGTTACGGAGCACGCGATCCGCGCGCTCGTTGCGCGCGGCGGACCGCTCGTTGCCGTTCTCTGGGGCCGCGACGCGCAGGCGCTCGCGCCCATGCTCGGAGAGGTGCCGCGGATCGAATCCGCACATCCGTCACCGCTCAGCGCTTCGCGTGGGTTCTTTGGCTCGCGGCCCTTCAGCAGGGTGAATGCAAGCCTCGAACCCCAGGGCGCGGCGCCGATTGTGTGGGGCACTCTCTAGGTTTAGGGGCAGAGCCTGTTGCCGTTCAGGGCAGGGTCTGTCGAGATCGTGAGATCGCCACCGTTTGAATTCCAGGTCGGATTGGCCTCGATGCCCTCGAAGACTGGCAGGCTCGAGCACGAGTAGCCCGGTGCCTTGGCGAGGTTCTGTCCGTTCGCCACGGCAACCGGCGTGAAGCCAACAAACTTTGACGTGTCTGCAAAGTTGAAGGTCACCTTCCACAGCGGGGCGGTGGTGGTTGCCGTGAACTGGAACTGCGAGTACTTGTACGCACCGCCGGTCCACGAGGTGACCGTGCCAATGGTCAGGGTGCAGGTGGCGCCAGTGGGGTTGCCGGAGGCGTCGACGCCAACACAGCTACCAGCAGGAATCGGCGCAGTCCACGCGGTGGGGAAGATCCAGCCACCGAGCGTGACAAAAGCGTTCGTGACGTTGGCGGGGGTGTACGAGCCGACGGTAATCGTCTGGTTGGTGGTCGCGGAGGCCGCGGTGCCGGTCGCAAGCACGGTACCGGCGGAGTTATGCAGGTTGACCTTGAGGCTGAGCCCCGCACAGGCCGCAGGAACGGACTTCACCGTGACGGTCGTAGCGCTCGCATACGCCGTCTGAATGACGGGGTTAGACCCGGTCATCGACGCCGCGCACTTGTTCAGTTTCGACAGCGAAACCTCCTTGGCGGTCGTCACCTTTAGCGAGGCCGCGCTGGCCCCACTGGCACCAACGACAACTGAGGCACCCAAAGCCAGGAGCACGAGTGCGGCGACTACGGATCGTCTACGCATCACGGGCTCCACACAAGGGCGGGTTCGCGGGCTGGTTCGGGTGCAGGTGCATCGGTTGACGATTCGTCGGCAGACGGGGCGTCAAGTGAAGGTGTGTCGGCATCCTCACGCGCCTCCTCGTCTGAATCGTCACTCCCCGAATCGTCGTCATCAGCGTCGCGGGAGGGCCAAAGCAACAGAGCAGAGCCCACCAGCAGCACACCAACCCACAGGTACGGGCTCAACGCAATCTCCATCACCGGCCCTACGCCGGCGATATGGACCTGGACGATGCCAGTGACCTCTTCACCCGTGGGGGTGAAGGGATCGATGAAGTCATTGGCGTCACCTTGCAGCACCCAACCGCTCTCGGCGTCGCCGCCAATGATGCGGTGGACAATCTGTGCGCCACCAAAACCGTCAGGAGCGTAGACAATCACGTCTCCGACTACCGGCTCGCCCTTGTGGGCGATGAGGAGGTCTCCCGGCTGGTAGCCGGGGGTCATCGACTCGCCAGAGACAAAGACAAACGACGTGTTGCCGCCCAGTGCGGGAGGCCACACAAGATAGGCGGCGGCGGCGAGCAGAAGCCACGTCGTCGCGGACGCAAGCAGCCGCCAGCCCCGACGCGGTGCGTCGGAGCTGGCGGCGACATGCCTGCGCATAGAGCTAATTAACCGCTGATGATGACCGTGGCGTCGCCGAGGTCTGTAGAGACCGGGATCGCCTTGGACGTCGCGTCGTAAGTGAAGGTGCTACCGGCTACGAGCCCGGTGGTGTTGGCAAGCTCAGTGCCAGCCGCGTTACCGATTGCAAGCACGATCTTTTCGCCGTTGCACTCGGTGGCGATGTCGCTCACGGTGACGTTCTTGATGATGTAGCTAGCGCCGGACTTGACGTAGTCGTAGCCGACCTTGACGCCGTTGGTGTCGCACGGGGCGAAGGTTCCAGAACCGATCGCGACCTCTTTGGAGGTGGTGACATTCAGCGTCGACGCGGCTGCAAGGGAAAGCCCAGCGACGCCAACGATCGCGAGACCGGCGGCAACATATTTGCGTGCACCCTTCTTCATGGGCGTACTCCTTTGGGGACTGTGCTGCGGCGTCGCCCGGAGTATGTGCCGTCAGAGCTCCACCACAACGGGTGGCATTCCTTGCGGCCGCTTTCTAAGCTCCGCCTGGAACGGGTGCTGGTCTTTCAACACAGTTCTATTTTTCCAGGCAGTTTGTGTTCTGAGCCGGGACTAAGGTCCCTGGCGAAGCGGCGACACGCATAAAGGTGGAGCTGGCAGCGGGACTTGAACCCGCAACCGCCCGATTACAAGTCGGGTGCGCTACCAATTGCGCCATGCCAGCGTGGCGAGCCGCTTAAGAAGGGCGGCGCGCGCAGTCAAGAATAGCGGCGTCCTAGCGAGCCTCAAATCCCGGGAGTCCTAGTTGCACAGGATGGTGCCGCCAAAGCCAGGCATCGAGGCGTTACCGATCTCGAGCGAAGCCCCCCACGTCGACACGCTCGTGCTTTGGATCCGTAAGAGGGGTCGTTGGGTGCACGCATAGCCGGGAGCGAGCGCGATTCCGGGGTTGCTGTACATGCCAACGAAGATCGGAGTGAAGCCAGGGAATGGCGCGACGGCCTGGTTGAGCGTCACGCGCCAGCGCCACGTTGCCGGTGGAGTCGTTGTCCAGGTCACGTTGAACGTGTAGTTCCAATACTGCGTGCTTGGCGGGTTGGACCACGGCGGACCGCCGCTTGGCGATACGGACACCGTGCACGCGTACGTGGTTGAGACGTTCCCTGAAGGGTCAATTGCCGCACACGACGCTGCGGGCAGTGCCGCGGTAAACGCGGCTACTCGTGGCGCACCCGCCGTAACGATGACGTGCGTGGCCGCCGAGGCGAGATACGAGCTACCCAGGGTGACAACATTGCTGCCCGACGCCAGAGTTACGGTGGCCGTCGCAAGTACAGCTCCGCTGGAGTTGCGCACGCTCACGGTGGCAGTCTTGCCAGCGCACACCGCTGGGACGTTGAGGATGCGCACCTGGGTGTACGAACCCGAGGTGGCAGTTCCCGCTGGCTCGCTGGTGATGCTCGTCGCCGCCGGCCAGCAATACGCCTCGCTGTGGTTGGTCGATCCGGTCGCGGTGAGCACCAGTTGCGATGCCGACGCCGGCTCAAAGGCGGCTCCCACGCCCGCAAGCGATAACGTGACGATGACCGCAGCAGCGCCTGTTCCGAGAGCGGTAGGGCGCCTGCGTGGGGCCAATCGTCGAAAACCATTGTCGACGGCAAGGATCATGGCCAACACGGCCTTTTCCGCGACGGTCAGAGGAGCGTCGAGATCCGAATCGGCGGCGCCCTTCTCACTCTCGCGGTCGGCACCAGGGCCGCCGTCATCGTTGTCGTGCATATCGTCGTCGCGTTCGTCTTTGTCCTCGTCTGCGCGGCCGGGCCACAAGACAAAGACCACCGCGAGCAACATCAGCGAGCCCCACACCCATGGGTTCGAAAGCAATGCGACGCCAACACCTAGTTTGGGCAGATGCAGGGCGGCGATGCCTACCACGCTGTCGTTGGTGGGGCTAAAGGGATCGACGAACTCGTTGTTGTCGCCCTGGATTTCCCAACCGGTGACTCCATCTCCGCCAATGATGCGGTGAATCACCTTGGCATCCCCGTAGCCCTCAGGGTTGTAGATGACGATGTCACCCACGCGCGGCGTACCTGTGCGAGCGACAACGATGTCACCGCCGTAATACAACGGTTCCATCGAGTGACCGGAGACGGTGATGAGCGTTGTCTGACCACCGAGCGACGTTGGCCAGATCAGCCACGCGAAGAACGCGACCAGTGCCCACGCGCCAACCGCAACGATGACACGCGCCAGCCGGCGACCACGAGGGCCGCCGGCTGGCGCGTGTTCTGTGTTCATCGATCTAGCGGTTCAACGCTTCACGACTACTTGATGACGACTACGACGCCGTAGACGGCGGAAGCCCCAAGCGGGTTAGGCGTGATCGTGAACGAGCCGGCGGTCAGTGCGATCGTTCCGGTGTAGGTCTGCCCAGCGATTGGGGCGCCGGCAGCGTCGAGCACGGAGACCGTGTAAGTCTTGCCGTTGCAGTCAGTGTGGACCACCTTAGAAACGCCAGTGCCAGAGCCGACGACAATGCCGGTCACGGGCAGCGAGCCCCCAGCGAAGGTTCCGGTGGTGTAGCCAACGTTGATGCCGTCGGTGTCACAGGACGCGAAGACCTGCGAGCCAACTGCGATGGTGTCCGTGGTGACGAGCAACTGCGAGGCGGACGCGAGCGAAAGGCCCGCAACTCCGAGGATGCCGAGTCCAACTGCGGCGTACTTGCGGATGTTCTTCTTAGCCATGATGGCGTTCTCCATTCGAGACAAGCGAAACGGTTCTGTTGATGGGCGATCTGTCGAGCCGACACTCGATCGATACTTCCCAGCCCGCGCTTATCGGTTGCGCTCGGCATCAATAGAGAGGGGTGATCCAGGTCACTATGACGCGGTTCTACGGATATTTCCGTTTTGTTCTCGAAACGCTCGCTTAACTGCACGGATACGCAACGTGGGGCCCGGTCATCGACCGGGCCCCACGTTTAGCTCAACTGAGAGTGCCTATTCCTCCGAATCGGCTCCCGGTCCATTGGGCGTCCCTGTGGGCGGTGTGAGCGACTCGAGGTATGCCTTGAGCGCTCCCGGCTGGAAGTACGGCACCTGCTGCTGGTCAAGGATCACGCCGTTCACCATGACGGTGGGAGTTCCGGCCATGCCGTCGATTGAGGCTTGCTGAGTTGCGGCGGTGACCCACTTAGTGAACTCACCACTGGCGAACCTGTTCGCGACATCCTGGGGCACACCTACGCCGACGGCGAGAGTCGCTAGCGTCGAGTCGTCGAGTCCCGGCGTGTTCTCCTCTGGCTGGTTGGCGAACAGTTGCTCCGTGAACGCAAGGAAGTGCTCCGGCGAAGCATCGGCGACGGTTGCCGCAGCGTTTGCCGATCGTGTCGAATAGTCCGTGCCATTGGATGCTCGGTCGAGGATCGAGATCGGGTGGTAATAGATCGCGATCGTGCCGTCTTCGCGAAGGGCGTCGAGGTCAGCGCTGTTGGTTTCCTCGAACTGGCCACAGATGGGGCACATGAAGTCGACGTAAAGGTCCACGCGGTTTGCATCCGTCGGCACACCCTGGCCGGCCACCCCGCCGGTGCCAACTCCGATGCCACCAGACGCGTCGGCCGTGGCGGGCGTGTGCGATTCAGCGAGAGGCGGCACCTTTGCCGAGTTCACAATGAAGTACACGAGGCCCGCAAAGCCCGCGATGACGACAAGGGCAACCGCGATGACGATCACGGTGGTGCGGCGCTCGCCGGCCTTGACCTGAGCCTGCGCCTTCGCGCGGGCCTCTGCCGCGCGCTCGTTCTTCTGTGCCATGTGTTCCTCCGTTAAGACAGGGCGAGTCTAGCCGCCGCGCCGGGACGTCCGGGAATCACCCGTGTGACTCGATATAGGACTTGAGCACGCCTGGCTCATAGAAGTAGTTGAACTTCTTGTAGTCGATGACTTCACCATTCACCATGGCCGTGGGCGTACCCGACATTCCGTCCTGGGACCCTTGGTCGGTTGCCGCCGTTACCCACTTCTCAAACTCACCCTTTTTGAAGGTCGAGGCAACCTCTTCTGGCACACCGACGCCCACCGCGATTGCGGCGATCTGGTCGTCAGTCAAGCCAGGCGTGTTCTCCTCCGGCTGGTTGTCGTAAAGAGAAGAGAGGAATGCAAGGAAGTGCGACGGGTCTTGCTCCGCGACCACAGCGAGAGCGTTCGCGGCGCGCGTGGGGTACTCAGTCCCAGCGGAATAGCGATTGAGAATCGAGACGGGGTGGTAGACCAACTCAATGGTGCCCGCCTCGCGAAGCGCGTCCAGGTCTTCCGCGTTGGTCGATTCCATCGCTTTGCACACTGGGCACATGGGGTCCAGATACAAGTCCACGCGGGTCACTCCCGAGGGAACATCCTCTCCCACGACGCCACCCGTGCCAACGGCAATCCCGCCGCTCGCATCTGCAGGGGCTGGCGAATGAACGTCGGGAAGATCCCCAACTTTGGACGAGCTCACGATGAAGTACACGATGCCCGCGAAGCCCAGGATGACGACGAGCGCCACCGCGATGACGATCACAGTAGTGCGGCGTTCACCGGCCTTGACCTGTGCCTGGGCCTTTGCGCGGGCCTCGGCCGCTTGCTGATTCTTCTGAGCCATGAGTTCCCCCGGTGTCGTTGTTAGTTGCCGCCGCGCATCCAGCCGTCAAGGCTGAACTTGGTGCGGGGATAGATCAGGAGCCAGGTGCCCAATGCGATGAAGCCAAGGCGCTCAAGCAGGTGCAATGGATACTGCGTCTTGCCGGCGTCGACTTCCCCGCCGCCGCCAAAGCAGCCACACTCGATCGTTAGCCCGGTCGCCCACGCCCAGATCACGCCGAACATGAAGGCGGCCATCATCACGAGCCACACGATCGAAGCGACACGCGTGAAGAGCCCCAGAATCAGGAACAGCGCGAGCAACAGTTCGAGGAAGGGCAGCATCGTCCCAACGAACTTCACCATCTCCTCCGGGAGCAGCCGATAGGCGCGCACCGCGATGATCGACTGTGGGATGTCGGTGAGCTTGGGGATCGCGGCAAAGATGAGGATGCCGGCCATCCCAAGGCGCACCAGGGTCGAGATCCACTCGAAGACCTCGGTCTTTTTCACTGCCATGTGAACTCCCTGGTGTAGACGCTGAACGCGTAACGAATGCTAACGGCACCGGGTTCCCGCTAATACGGCCCGTTTGCCCCTAGCGGCCACCACACTTGCGGGCTCCCCGCAAAGGAGACGCCAAAGCCCACGATCGCGATCACGACGGCGGCGAGCGCCCAGCCAACACTCCAGCCGCGCGTGGGGGTGAGCCCAGTGGCCACGATGTGCGCTCCGCGCCTGGCTTCGCGACCTCGCGGCCCCCACCCAAGCAGCCACACGGCGACGGTCGCGCCGAGCGCTAGCACGGCCACCTCCCTGACCTCGGCACCAGGGGCCGAGCGGAACCACGTGTCCACGACAAAGACAACCAGGTATGCGAGGCCGCCAGCCAGCGCAGCCGACGGCAACGTGAGAACGAGCGCACGTCCCAGATGCCAAGGGCTAGCGAACGCCTGCGCAACGATCCCGCCTTGCTCTACCCCGCGTCGGTCACGCGAACGCCACACCCCGCGGGCCGCGGAATCCACCGCACGGGCAACTACCGCCGCAGCCAAGGCAAGAGCCGCGGCGATGAGTGGGGCAACCGTGGCGAGCGCAATCAGCGCGATTCCCCAAAGAGCCAAGACTGCCCGACGCTGTGGCAAGACTCGCTCCGGCGGCCAGTCCTCATCCTGGTCACCCCCCGCCTCGTCCCATTCGGGGTCAGCGCCCTCATCGTCAAGGTCGGTGTCGCCATCGCCATCGCCATCGCCATCAGCGTCGTAGAACTGGTCCTCGCCGGTCTCTTCGCTTCCAATCGAAGCGATAAGCGTTGGCGGGGTTGGGTCAAGAAGGGTCGTGGCATCGAGGAGCGCCGTCGCGTCGCCCGCGGCCGCGGCGGCGAGCTGGACCGCCAACTCGTGTGGAGTTGGCCGGAACTGCGGAGCGGCCGTGAGGGCTCGGGCCAACGGGAGCGGGACGTCGGCCGCAACATTGCCGGATAGCGTCGCGCTGAGCGCACCCATGCCGGTACCAAACGGAGCGGACCCTGTCGCGGCGAAGGCGAGGGTCGCAGCAAGGCCCCAGTCGTCAGATGACGCGGAGGGGTCGGCGCCGTCAATGACCTCTGGCGCAACGTACCCCGCAGTCCCGCTGACGAGACCAGTGCGAGTGAGTCGATCGTCATCGCGGTGGTGGGAAAGCCCAAAGTCGATGAGCACCGGGCCGTCGTGCGCCATGAGCACGTTCGATGGAGTCACGTCCCGGTGCACTACACCGGCCGCATGCACGGCACTCAAGGCCCCGGCGAGCGCGTCGGCAATGTCGGCGACCTGGCCGGGGGTAAGGGCGCCACGCTCGCGAACAAAAGCAGCAAGGCTGGGCCCATCAATGTGCTCAAACACCACGAACGCGTCGACGTCGTCGAGCTCCGCATCGAGGACTCGCGGAACGGCCGGGTGCCGCAATGCCTGCAACGCCGCGACCTCTCGAGCCAACCGCACCCTTGCCCCAGCGTCGGACATGTCAACGAGCTTGAGGGCCGCCTCGCCGCCGCCCTCATCTGTGACGAGATAGACGGCGCCGGAGCCTCCACGCCCCAAGGCGCGCACAACCCGGTACCCGCCCACCTCGTCGCCGGGCGACCGCTCAACTCCGCGCACTCGCTCACGCTACCCGGCGTCGGTGCCCGGGCACGGGATGTGGCAAGATGGCGGGGTCCGTCGCGCCAGCGTCGGGCAGTGTCACTGTGGACACCACAAAGGCACTCTTCACCACGGATCGTCTGGCACGTACCTGCCAGTGAAGGGACCAGAAATGGCAACCGTTACCTTTAACCAGGCATCACGGATCTACCCGGGCACCGAGCGCCCCGCGGTCGACTCTCTCCAGCTCGACATCGCCGACGGCGAGTTCCTCGTTCTCGTTGGACCCTCCGGTTGCGGAAAGTCAACGTCGCTGCGCATGCTTGCGGGCCTCGAAGACGTTGACGCCGGCTCAATCTGGGTTGGCGACCGCGACGTCACCAACGTTCAGCCCAAGGACCGCGACATCGCGATGGTGTTCCAGTCCTACGCGCTGTACCCGCACATGACCGTTGCGGACAACATGGGCTTCGCGCTCAAGATCGCCAAGGTTGAGAAGTCCGAGATTCGCCAGCGCGTAGAAGCCGCCGCGAAGATCCTTGACCTCACCGAGTACCTGGACCGCAAGCCCAAGGCCCTCTCCGGTGGTCAGCGTCAGCGTGTTGCCATGGGTCGCGCCATCGTGCGTCAGCCCCAGGTGTTCCTCATGGACGAGCCGCTCTCGAACCTCGACGCCAAGCTGCGCGTGCAGACGCGTACGCAAATCGCCGCGCTCCAGCGCCGCCTGGGCACCACCACCGTCTACGTGACCCACGACCAGGTCGAGGCCCTCACGATGGGTGACCGCATCGCGGTCATGAAGGACGGCGTGCTGCAGCAGGTTGGCACCCCGCGCGACATGTACGACACCCCCGCCAACGTGTTCGTCGCAGGCTTCATCGGCTCCCCCGCCATGAACCTCGGCACCTACCAGGTGTTCGACGGCTACGCCCAGGTTGGTCGCGGCCGAGTGCAGCTCTCGCGTGAGGCCCTCGCCTCACTGAAGGCAGAGGACAAGAACGCGGTTGTTCTTGGCTTCCGTCCCGAGTCGCTTGACCGCACCACCCCCAACGCCGAAGGCGCAATTCCGATTGAGGTCGACATCGTCGAGGAGCTTGGCTCTGACGCGTTCGTCTACGGCTCCGTGCCCAACGAGTTCGGTGAGTCCAAGGACATCCACTTCGCTGCCGGCGACTCGCAGCTTGTGGTGCGCATCGACCCCCGCGAGGTTCCCAAGAAGGGCGACACCGTGTGGGTCACGATCCGCGATGGCGAGCAGCACACCTTCTCCGCCGCCACGGGCAAGCGCCTCACCAAGGGCCCGGTCATCACCGACGCCTCCTCGCACGTGTAAGTCAGCTTTTCTTCGCCGAGGGGCGGTCCGGTTCGCCGGGCCGCCCCTCGGTTTTTTTGCGCGTGCCCCCGCCGCCACTCCTGACCGGATTCTGGCTGTTTGACGGCGTTGGGACCGGTCAAAGGTGGGAAATCCGGTCAGGAGTGGTCGGGGCAAGGCCACGGCCGGGCCGACGCTGGGGGCCGGTGGCCCCGATACGCTGACACCATGGCGCTCAACATCAAGGGTTCGGCCAACGTCGGCTTGATTGGCCTGCCGTGGGAGATCCCGCTCGAGCACTGGCCAACCGAACACATCGCCGCGCTCCCGCGCGGGATCTCTCGACACGTCGTGCGGTTCGTCAAACTTGACGGCCGCGTTGTGGCGATCAAAGAGACCAACCCGAACATCGCCAAGCGCGAGTTCAAGCTCCTTCGCAAGCTCCAAAAGCTCGACGCCCCCTGCGTGACACCTCTCGCGGTCGTCACCGGCCGCGAGAGCCTTGACGGCGCGCCGCTCGAGGCGGCGCTGGTCACCGAGCACCTGCAGTTCTCCCTCCCGTATCGCGCTCTCTTCAAGCAGGCGCTGCGGGACGAGACCGCGGATCGCTTCCTGGACGCTCTCGCCGTGCTGTTGGTCCGCCTGCACCTGCTCGGCTTCTACTGGGGCGACGTCTCGCTCTCCAACGCGCTGTTCCGCCGCGATGCCGCAGAGTTCACCGCATACCTGGTTGATGCAGAGACCGGCGACCTCCACGAGACCCTTACAGACGGCCAACGCGACTACGACCTCGAACTCGCCCGCACCAACATCATTGGCGAGATGTTCGACCTCGAGGCGCAAGGCAGCCTCGACGAAACGGTGGACCCCATCGCCATCGCGGATCGACTCGAAGAGCGCTACCGCGAGTTGTGGCGCACGCTGACCAAATCGGCGACGCTCACCTCCAACATTCCGCTTGAGATCGCCGGTCGCGTCAAGCAGCTCAACGACCTGGGCTTTGACGTTGCGGAACTCGATATGCGAAAGACTGACGACGGCAACGCACTGCTCATCCGCCCCAAGATCGTAGACGCCGGCCACCACTCGCGCAGACTCATGCGCCTGACCGGACTCGATGTGCAGGAGAACCAGGCACGACGCCTGCTCAACGACCTCGACGAGCACCGCGCATATGCGCACCCCAACGACGACGCCGGTTACGCCGCACACCAGTGGTTGCTGTCAATCTTCGAGCCCACCGTGCGCGCAGTTCCCCGCGCGTACCGCAAGAAGCTCGAGCCGGCTCAGGTGTTCCACGAGATCCTCGACCACCGGTGGTTCCTCGCTCAAGAGGTTGGCCGCGACGTGCCCATGTCAGTCGCCGCCGCCTCCTATGTCAAGAACATCCTGCCCAAGCGTCCTGACGAGCAAGCGGTGCTTGGCATCTCGCTCGCAGAGATGACTGCGGAGCTTCCCGCCCTCACGGCAGAGGTCGAGGCCCGCGGCGCCCAAGCTGAAGAGGAGAGCGAAGACAATATGGGTGGCTGGGGAGGCATTGAAGAGCCGCCAGCCCCTGACGTTGTCCGACGCTCCACTCGCCTACCCGCGCCTAACCACGACGGCGCGTAGCGACACAACAAGTACGCGGCACGGGCAATAAACCCGAGTTAGCGTTGGGCCGCCTTGCTGGCCTCGTACAGCGCGATGCCCGCGGCCACTGAGGCGTTGAGGCTTTCCGTGCTTGCGGCGATGGGAATCGACGCGACCTCGTCGCACGCCTCGCGGACGAGGCGCGACAGTCCCTCACCCTCGGCACCAACCACGATCACGAGCGGCCCGTCGAGCAACGTCGAGTCCGGGAGCATGACGTCGCCGCCGGCGTCGAGGCCGAGCACGAACAGTCCCGCCTTCTTGTATTCCTCGATGGTGCGCGTGAGATTCGTAGCGCGGGCCACGGGGATTCGTGCGGCGGCTCCAGCAGAGACCTTCCACGCGGCGACCGTCACACCGGCCGCGCGACGCTCTGGAACCACCACGCCGCTGGCGCCAAACGCCGCTGCAGAGCGCATGATCGCGCCAAGGTTGCGCGGGTCTTGAATGTGGTCAGCCACGAGGATGCGGATTGGCGAAGCGGCCTCAAGCAGGTCCGCGGGCTCGGCGTACTCGTACGGCGGCACCTCAAGCGCAATGCCCTGGTGGGTCTGGCCGTCAGCGAGAGCATCGAGCTGACCCTTGGTTGAATCGCGCACCGTCACACCGGCGGCAACGGCTAGCGACACGAGTTGCGTCACGCGGTCGTCAGCATCAATGCGGTTGTACACGTGCAGCGCGTTGGCGCGCAGGCCCATGCGCAAGGCCTCGAGCACGCTGTTGCGCCCAACGATCAGCTCATGACTTCCCGAGGTGCGATCCCTTGGCCCCCGCTTGGCCGCGCCGGGCTGCTTGGCCGCCGCAGCGTCGGCCCGATTCTTGGCCTTGTGCGCCTTGTGATAGGGCCTGTCTTCTGCCTTGGGCGTGGGGCCCTTGCCCTCGAGCGCCTTGCGGCCCTTGCCGCCGGTGCCGACAGTCGCGCCCTTCTTGGAGCCTGCGTTGCGCGTGGCGCCGCGGCGCTTCGAGTTACCAGCCATGCGTCAAGGGTACCGGCGCCCGACGCTCCGGCCGGGCGGGCGGTTCAGCCCAGTGACCAGCGGGCTCCGTCTGGTGCGTCTTCGATGACGATTCCTGCTGCGGCGAGGCGATCGCGGATGGCGTCTGCCGCAGCCCAATCGCGCTGGGCCCGCGCCGCGGCCCGAGCATCGAGATCCGCGCGAACGAGCGCGTCGAGCGCACCAAGTGCCCCAGAATCGCCGGCGCCACCTGCCCACTCGGGTGACAGCGGGTCAAGACCCAGGGAGTCGAGCATCGCTCGTGCGGCGAGCAGCGATCGCGACACGGTCTGGTCGTCACCAGCGGCGAGGGCGGCGTTGCCGCTGCGCACCGTCTCGTGCACCACGGCCATCGCGCGCGGCACCGAGAGGTCGTCGTCCATCGCCTCAACAAAGACCACCGGAAGCGCGGCCTCCGCCACAGCGTCGGGCCCTGGCTGGCCAACCCGCTCGCCAGCTCGCTCCACAAAACCAGCGAGCCGCTCCCACTGTGCGCCGGCCTCATCGAGGGTGGTTTCAGTCCACTCGAGCATCGAGCGATAGTGCACGGAGGCAAGGGCAAGGCGCAGCGCGGCTGCCGGGTGAGCTGCGAGGACGTCGGACACCAATAGGCCATTACCCAGGGACTTCGACATCTTGGCCCCGGACTGCGTCACCCACGCGGAGTGCATCCACAGTTGCGAGAAGCCATAGCCCGCGGCTCGGGACTGCGCCTGCTCGTTCTCGTGGTGGGGGAAGCGGAGGTCCAGCCCGCCGCCGTGGATATCGAAGGCCTCGCCCAGGAACCGCTGCGCCATCGCGGAGCACTCAATGTGCCAGCCAGGGCGCCCGGGGCCCCATGGCGAATCCCACGACGCCGTGTCCGGTTCAGAATCCTTGCGCGCCTTCCACATGACAAAGTCGCGAGGGTCGCGCTTGATGACGTCGGGTGCGTCCTCCGCAGGCGCTAGGTCGTCGAGCCCCTGGTTAGTGAGCGCCCCGTACTCGGCGAAGGACCGCACGTCGAAGTACACGGAGCCGTCCTTCTCATACGCATGACCGCGCTCGATCAATCGCTCAATGAGTGACACGATCTCCGGGATGTGTCCCGTGGCGCGCGGCTCTGCGGCAGGCGCTCGCACGCCGACCGCGGCATACGCTGCCTGGAACTCGCGCTCGTGGCGCAGCGCCCACTCCCACCACGGCACACCGGCCTCTGCCGCTTTGGCGAGGGTCTTGTCCTCGATATCCGTGACGTTGCGCACCATGGTGACGTGATGTCCTGACCGCTCCAGCCATCGCTGCAGAACGTCAAAAGCGACCGCCGCGCGCAGGTGCCCAACGTGCGGCGAACTCTGCACCGTTGGCCCACACAGGTAGATGCCGACCTGGCCGGGCGTGAGTGGGGTGAACTCACGCTCCTCGCGGGTGGCGGTGTCAAATAGGTGCAGGCTCACGGGAAGTAAGGCTACCGGTGCCTACGGCACAAACACGAGGGCCGACGCTATGGCGGCTATCCCCTCGCCGCGGCCGGTGAGGCCAAGCCCGTCAGCAGTGGTGCCGGCAACGCTCACGGGCGCGCCGACGGCGGCGGACAGTGCCGCTTCTGCCTCGGCGCGGCGGCGGGAAAGCTTTGGACGGTTGCCAATCACCTGGATGGAGATGTTCGAGATCTCGAAGCCCGCCTCGCGGACCAGCCGAGCGGTCTCGCCAAGAAGCGTGGCGCCAGACGCGCCCTCGTACTCTGGGCGGTCGGTACCAAAGATTGCACCCAAGTCCCCTAGCCCGGCGGCGCTCAGCAGCGCATCGCATGCCGCGTGTGCGGCGACGTCTCCGTCTGAATGGCCGCTCAGCGCTACCTCTTCCGGCCACTCGAGGCCCGCGAGCGCGAGCCCGCGTTCCTCACCAAAGGCGTGGACGTCCGTGCCAATGCCGGTGCGCAGGTTCACGATTGCTCCGCGATGAAGGCGGCGAGCGCTAGATCGCCAGCATGCGTCACCTTGAAACCCCACGGGTGGCCGTCGGTGGCGACAACCTGGTAGCCCAAGCTGCGAACCAGGGCGGCATCGTCAGTCGCGGCTTCGCCTTGCGATGCCTCGTGCGCGTGCGCGAGAGTCGCCATACGAAACACCTGCGGCGTCTGTACGGCCCGCACCGAATCGCGGTCAACTCCTTGCCCGTACGCGTCGCCCTCGCCGGGAGCGGTAACCAAAGTGTCGACGACGGGGATGACCGGCACGGCCGCGTCAGCACCCGCCTCGACGGCCGCGAGGGTTGCGCGCATCACAGAGGTGGGCATGAAGGCGCGAGCGGAGTCGTGGATCATGACGATGTCGTCGGGCCCGATTCCGCGGTCGACGAGCGCGCGCAACCCTGCCCAAACTGAAGCCTGGCGGGTAGCACCACCGGCCACAACGTCGGCCCGGCCGCCCACGACGTGAACAAACTCAGGGATGCGTTCCGCGACACCTGTCACAACGGTTGTTGAGACCAACGGGCCGATGCGATCGAGCGCGTGCGCCACAAGGGGGCGTCCAGCGACGGCGACCAGGCCCTTTGGAAGGGTTGAACCCAACCGGGTGCCTTGTCCGGCGGCCGTAATGACCGCCGCAACCGTCACGAGGCGAGGACCTCGTCAAGCCGGGCGCCAGCGGCATCAACATCGCTCTTCTCAGCGAGAGCGAGCTCACTCACAAGAATGTGGCGTGCCTTGTGGAGCAGCCGCTTCTCGCCCGCGCTCAGGCCCTTGTCGGAATCGCGACGGGTAAGGTCACGGACCACCTCGGCAACGCGAATCACGTCACCTGAAGCGATCTTTTCAACATTCGCCTTGAAACGACGCGACCAGTTAGTGGGCTCTTCGACATAGGGCTCACGGAGAACTGCGAAGACCTTTTCAAGGCCCTTGCGGTCTACGACGTCGCGAACACCAACGAGGTCAAGGTTCTCAGCCGGGACCTGGATGATGAGGTCGCTCTGCGAGACTTTGAGTTCGAGGTACGTCTTTTCGACGCCTGCAACTGTCCGGTTGAAGATGTCTTGGATGGTGGCTGCACCGTGGTGCGGGTAAACAACGGTCTCGCCGATGACGAAATTCATGCGACAGGTACCCCTTACTTTTCGCGGACTCCATTCTACCACCGCAGATAAAGTGCATTAACAGCGCCTTACACGGCCTTCAGGGCGACTCGCCGGTGGTCACCTGAACTCGCGGGCCAGTATCCTTGTCGCGACCCCATCGCCCCCGAAAGGACCTGCGTTGAAGACCTCCGTGCTCACGCGCGCCGCCGTCGTTGCCATGGCCGCCCTTGCGCTGACCGCCTGCTCCACGATCAACCCGATCACCACGAGCAAGGAGTACCAGGCCTCGGACGGCGTGAGCGTTGACCTCGGCGACAGCGCAAAGGGCATCAACATGCTCGTCATGACCACGGCCGTTGAAGCGCCTGCGGTCCTCACGGGTTCCATCCACAACTCTGGCAATGATGAACTGCTGGTTCAGATCACCATCGATGGCGTCGTCGCCACGGATGTCACGGTGGCGCCCGACGCTACGGTTCAGTTGGGAACGGGCGCCGAGCAGACGCTTGTCCAGGGCACGTCGCCGTCCGCACCCGGCGGGCTCGCTCCCGTGGTCTTCAGCACGGCCGAGGTTGGCGCGGTTGCCGTGGAAGTCCCGGTCGTTGACGGCACCTTGAATCCCTACCAGGACGTCGTTGACACGATTCCGCCGCTCCCCGTGACGAGCCCAACGCCCACGGAGTAAGGCTCAGCCGAAGCGACCTGAGATGTAGTCCTCCGTCGCCTTCTCTGACGGCGTTGAGAACATCACCCTGGTGTCGTTCATCTCGATGAGTTTGCCGGGCTTGCCGGTTCCCGCAATGTTGAAGAACGCGGTGCGATCCGCGACCCGTGCCGCCTGCTGCATGTTGTGCGTGACGATGACGATTGTGTAGGACTCCTTGAGCTCCTGCATGAGGTCCTCAATGGCGAGGGTCGAGATGGGGTCAAGGGCAGAGCACGGCTCATCCATGAGCAACACGTCAGGGCGAATCGCAATCGCACGTGCGATGCACAGACGCTGCTGCTGGCCGCCAGACAACGAAGACCCAGGCTTCTCCAGGCGGTCCTTGACCTCTTCCCACAAGTTTGCGCCCCGCAACGAGGACTCCACGAGGCTTTCAGAGTCACCCTTGCTCATTCGCTTGTTGTTGAGTTTGAAGCCAGAGAGCACATTCTCTGCGATCGACATCGTGGGGAACGGGTTGGGACGCTGGAAGACCATGCCAACGTGGCGGCGCACGGCCACGGGGTCGATGCCTTGCCCGTAGAGGTCCACGCCGTCCATAAGCACCTCTCCCTCAACGCGCGCACCGGGGATGACCTCGTGCATACGGTTGAGGGTGCGGATGAAGGTTGACTTGCCGCAGCCGGACGGGCCGATGAAGGCCGTGACGGACTTTGGCTCAATTGCCAACGACACGTCTTCAACGGCAAGAAAACTGCCGTAGTAGACGTTGAGATTGTTGACGTCGATGCGCTTTGCCACTGTGAGGTTCCTTGTTCTTAGGTTGCCCGGCGCCTAGCGGCCCGTCTTGGGCGCCAATGCGCGAGAGATGACACGCGCAAGCAAGTTGAGCGTCATAACGATGAGGATGAGGACAAGAGCGGCCGCCCACGCGCGGTACTCGGTAATTTCTGGGAGGCACGGTACGGACGTGTCGTTGCAGACCGCGTCGCCCTTGCGCCATTCGGAAACGATGTAGACGGGGAGCGTCATCATGCGGCCGTCAAAAAGGTTGAAGTTCATCGAGTCGGCAAAGCCCACAGCGATGAGTAGCGGCGCGGTCTCGCCGATCACGCGAGCGATAGCGAGCGTGACACCCGTGCTGAGGCCAGCCACTGCCGTGCGCAGAACCACCTTGATGACGGTCAGCCACTTGGGAACGCCAAGGGCGTAGGCCGCCTCGCGCAGCTCATTGGGCACAAGCCGCAGCATCTCTTCCGAGGTCCTCACGACGACCGGGATCATCAGAACTGAGAGTGCAACGGCTCCGGTAAAGCCAGTCTTAGTGCCAGGTCCAATCACCACCGCGGCAAGCGCGTAAGCGAACAGGCCGGCGACGATCGACGGGATGCCCGTCATGACGTCAACGAAGAAGGTCACCGCGCGCTTGAGGCGACCGTTTCCGTACTCGACGATGTAGACCGCGGTCAGCAGGCCAATCGGCACCGAAATCACGGCTGCCGTCAGCGTGATGAGGACGGTGCCCCAGATCGCGTGCAGCGCGCCACCAGTGATGGCACCGCCAACAACACCGCGCATCGACTGCATCAAGAAGTCGAGGTTGAAGTTGGCGTCACCGTTCTCATCAATGAGGAACCGGTCAATTCCTCGCGTGATCACCGTGTATGAGAGCCAAATGAGCGGGATCAGCGCAACCACAAAGGCCGCGTAGACCAGAACCGTTGCGAAGCCGTTCTTGAACCGACGCTGGGCTGTGAGCTGCCCAAGTGTGCTGCTCTCAGGAGTGAAAATTGCCATCAGTTGGCCCCAGAGAACTCTGAGCGACGAGACACGATCCACCGGGCCAGCATGTTGACCAGCAGCGTGATCACAAACAGCGCGAGGCCCATCGTGATGAGCGCGCTGACGCCGTAGTTGTTGGCTTCAGGGAACTGCGACGCGATGTACGCCGCAATGGTGTCGTGCTTGCCAGATTGGAGCACGCCAAACGAATAGGAGAATCCGCCAGAGAGAATCATGTACACCGCCATGGTCTCGCCGAGTGCGCGGCCAAGGCCGAGCATGACGGCACCGATGACGCCGGACCGCGCAAACGGGAAGACGGCCATGCGCACCATCTCCCAGCGCGTGGCGCCCATGGCGAGCGCGGCCTCCTCGTGCAGGGTCGGAGTCTGCAGGAAGACCTCTCGAGAGACGGCAGAGATGATCGGAATGATCATGATTGCGAGCACGATGCCGCCCGCGAGCGCCACGCGCCCGGTTGGTGAGGCGAGCCCCGTCACGGGGTCTGGGGCAAACAGCGGGAACCAACCAAAGTTCTCGGTGAGCCATGCGAAGAAGGGTCGCAAGAACGGGACGAGCACAATCGCTCCCCAGAGGCCGTAAACGACCGAGGGGATCGCGGCGAGCAGGTCAACCGTGTAGCCGAGCGCCGAGGCCAGCCGGCGCGGCGCGTAATGCGAGATGAACAGTGCAATCCCGATAGCGAGCGGCGTCGCAAGTACCAGGGCTATTGCGGAGATCAGGAGCGTTCCGAACAGCAAGTAGCCGATCAGCTCGATCAGGCTCTCGCCCTTCTCCGGCCGAATCCAGCCAACGTGCTCGCTGAGGCTCGCACTGTCCGTGATCGCCGGCCACGCCTCTACGAAGAGGAACGTCGCGACGGCCGCGAGCACAATGAGGATCGTCGCGGCAGCACCGGTGGAGAGGCCCGCAAAACTGCGATTCGCCCGCGACGGCTTGCTCGCTTCGAGCGGCCGTTGCTGGGCTACGGGACCCTCGCGGGCCTCAGTTATTGTCACGAAAAGTTCTCCGTCAATGTGGCGTGAAGAACGGTGGTGGACTCATCCTCGCGGACAAGCCCACCACCGTCCAATCGGCAATTACGCGCCTGCGATCCCGGCGAGGATCGTCTCAATCTGTGCTGACATTTCCGCCGGCAGTGGTGCGGAACCAGCGGCCGACGCTGCGGCAGCCTGGCCCTCTGCGGAAGCGACAAAGGAGAGGAAGCCGGTGACGTTGGCACTGACCTCTGCGTCCTCGTATGCCTGGCAAACGATCGCGTAGGACAGCAGGAACAGCGGGTACGCGCCGGCCTCTGTCGTGGTGCGGTCGATGGAGTATGCGAGATCGTTGGCGCCGTTGCCCTCCTTGAGCTCCGACGTTGCGAGCGCGATGGCTGCGCCGTCGGCCGTGGGGGCGTTGAACGTGTCGCCAACCTGCAGGGAGACCACACCCAGCGCTCCCGCCTTTGACGAGTCCGCGTAGCCGATGGTGCCAGGCGTGGTGCTCACGACGTCGATGAGGCCAGACGTGCCCTCACCGGACTCGCCGGAGCTGGTTGGCCATACGCCGTCGGCCTCGTGGGGCCATGCGCCGTCCGAAGCCTTCTCGAGGTAGTCGGTGAAGTTCTTGGTGGTTCCGGAGTCGTCAGCGCGGTGCACGGGCGTGATCGCGAGGTCCGGCAGTGCCGCACCGTCGTTGAGCGCCGCGATGGCGGGGTCGTTCCACGTGGAGATCTTGCCGTCGAAGATCTGCGCGATCGTCGCGGCGTCGAGGTTGAGCGTGCTCACGCCCTCAAGGTTGAAGACAACGGAGATCGGCGAGATGTACACCGGCAGGTTGATAGCGCCATCGGCACCGCAGATCCCCTGAGCCGTCGTGTACTCCTCTTCAGACAGCGCGGAGTCCGAGCCGGCCCACGCCACGGCGCCGTCAAGGAAGGCCGTGCGGCCGCCGCCGGAGCCCACCGGGTCGTAGTTGATCGTCAGTTCAGCGTTGGCGTCCTGGAACGCGGCACGCCACGCATCCATCGCGGACTCCTGGGAGGAGGCTCCAGCGCCGTTGAGCGTGCCGGACAGGCTGGTGGCCGTCTCGCCGCCACCGGTGGTCGGAGCGTTGGACGGGGGCGCTTCGTTTTCCGCGGCACACGCGGCGAGCGAGAGCGAGAGCACTGCTGCCGCCGCGAGGGCGCCGGTGCGGTACGCAATCTTCACAGTCAGTTGTCCTTACATCGTTGGGGTCCGGCTCCGTGCCGGATAACTCCACGCTAGGGAGCGAAGGTAACGGCGCTGACCTCGTTAACTGAACCTTCGGTGAATGTCCGGTTAACGGGCAAGCGCATCACGGCTCGAACGTGTAACCGACTCCGCGCACAGTTTGAATGAGTCGCGGTTGTGCGGGGTCTTCCTCGATGCGGGAACGGAGGCGCTTGATGTGGACGTCGAGCGTTTTGGTGTCGCCAAAGTAGTCGGCGCCCCACACCCTCTCGATGATCACGTGGCGAGGAAGCACGCGGCCCGCGTTCTGCGCGAGCAGGTTGAGCAGCGCGAATTCCTTTGGGGGCAATGACATGGTTACGTCGCCGTTGACAACGCTCAGGCGCTCGGCATCCAGGGTGAGCGGGCCGACGCTGAAGCGGGTTGGCTCGTCAGGGATAGCCGCGAGCGCCGCAGCTTGGCGACGCAGCACTGCACGAATGCGGGCGACCAGCTCTCTACCCGAGTACGGCTTGGTGATGTAGTCGTCTGCACCCAGTTCGAGGCCAATGATCTTGTCTACTTGGTCGTCCTTTGCGGTGACCATGATGATGGGCACGTCTGTGCGTTCCCTGAGAACCTTGAAAACCTCCGGCCCGGACATGCCGGGCAGCATGAGGTCAAGCAGCACCACGTCAGCGCCCTTGCGGGCAAACTCCTCGACGCCACGAGGGCCCGTCTCTGCGAGAGTGACGACAAAGCCCTCGCGGCCCAACAAAAAGTTGAGGGAGTCCCTGTACGACTCCTCGTCTTCCACGACGAGCACTCGTTCGCCGGTCATGAGCCCTCCGCGTGCGCGTCGCCAATGGGCAGCTTCAACGTGAACGTGGATCCCACGCCCACCTTGCTCCATACATCGACCGCGCCGTCGTGCCGCAAGGCGATGTGCTTGACGATGCTGAGCCCAAGACCCGTGCCGCCCGTTTCTCTGGACCGCGCGGGGTCCACGCGGTAGAAGCGCTCAAAGATGCGGTCGGAATCCGCATTCGCAATACCGATTCCTTGGTCCACGACAGAGATGGTCACGACCTCGCCTTCCACTTCGCTCGTGAGCGTGATCTTCTTGCCGGGGTCCGAATATTGGATCGCGTTGTCAACGAGGTTCTTGACCGCCATCACAAGCAAGTCTTCGCTGCCGAGCACCGTGGCATGCGAACTCGCCTCAACCGCGACAGTGATGTTGCGCGCCTGCGCGGCCACCGCGGTCTGGTCAATTGCCTCGGCAACCACATCGTCAACCCGCACGGGCAAGGGGTCCACAACCGCAGCGTCGGACTGGAGCCATGAAATCTCGATGATCTCCTGGATGAGAGTGCTCAAGCGCTTTGCTTCCTTACGGAGTTTCTTAGTGAAGTTGCGGACCATGTCTGAGTCGTCGGCGCCGGCCTCCACCGACTCCGCGAGCAGTTGGATCGCACCCACTGGGGTTTTGAGTTCGTGGGAGACGTTGATGGCAAAGTTGCGTCGCATCTGTTCCGCGGCCTGCTGCTCTGTGAGGTCGTTTACCAGGGCCAATGCGAGTTCGTCGTCAATAACGCTGACGCGCGCATGCAGGATGCGGCTGTTTGCGAGCACGCCCCGCTGAACCTCAACGTCTTCCTCTGCCACCTCGCCGCTGCCCCACGCGCGCTCCGCAAGGCGGAACAGTTCCGGGTGCAGGGCGCCATCGGGGCGCGCTACCCCAAGCGCGAGCGCCGCGTTGTTGCAGTACGCGCTACGACGATCACGGCGAATGACAACGGCGCCACCGGGCAGCACTGCGAGCACCTGGCGCGTGCGCGCAGGCACAAGCGAACTGGGGACTCCCCCAGAGCGACCAGACGTGCGCGCGGCAAATAGGCCGGTGCCGAGTCCTATTCCTAGTGCGACAACCACGAGCAACCACGCTACGGGGGTCATGGCGACACACTAACGACGAGCGCCTCAGTTCACCGAATGTTCAGGCACGGCACCTAAAGTTCACCCGCGAAATGGCGGTTCCCAGGGGATCCGCTGCGGGCGAGTGCCAGACTTGAGGGCAACACGCTGACGCGCAACCCTGCGCGCCCAAGGAGAGACATGCGCACCATCTTTACCGCCGAGATGTCGGAGCTTCGCGACGACCTCATTGCCATGAGCGAGCTTGTGCTCGTCGCCGTGACCGGAGCCGGGGAGGCTCTGCTCTCCTCGGATATTGAGGTCGCACAGTCCGTGATCGCGGCCGACGCCAAGCTCGACGACCTTGAAGAGACGGTTGACGAGCGTTGCGTGATGCTCATTGCGCAGCAACAGCCCGTGGGCCTGGACTTGCGGACGATCATCGCTTCGCTGCGCATCAGCGCTTCGCTTGAACGGATGGGCGACCTGTCGCAACACATCGCAGAGGCCGCGCGCCGCGCGTACCCGGAATCCGCGGTGCCAGCCACGCACCGCGAGATCGTCGAAGGCATGTCTGCAGCCGCAATCCAGGCTGCCGCCGAGGTCGTTGAGTTGCTGCAGACCCGTGACCTGAACACGGCGGCGCGGATCGTGTCCGATGACGACACCCTCGATGATCTGCACGCGGCCGCGTACCGGTCACTGCTCGCGGACGACTACGACGGCGATGCACAGAAGACCCTCGACATCGCGCTGCTTGCCCGTTACTACGAGCGGTTTGGGGACCACGCTGTTGGGGTCTCGCGCCGCATCGTCTATTTGGTGACGGGCGACCACGGCGGCGACCGCGCGCAGATCTAGCGCGGCTGCTAACTCAACGTCAGCGCTCACCGAACCGCAGCGTCCAACCACCCGCAGCGTCGGCCCGGCTCACCGGCGCTCACCCAACCGCAGCGTCGGCCCGGTTCACCGGCGCTCACCCAACCCCAGCGTCGGCCCGGTTCACCGGCACTCCCCAACCCCAGCGTCGGCCCGGTTCACCGGCGCTCACCCAACCCCAGCGTCGGCCCGCAAAACCTGCGGCTCTGACCACTCCTGACCGGATTTCCCGCCTTTGACCGGTCCCAACGGCGTCAAACAGCCAAAATCCGGTCAGGAGCGGCGCCAAATCCCCAAAGCCCACGCCGGGACCCCCTCGCGTACACCCTCCAACACCGACACGCGCGGCGCGGCGGTTGGGAAGTGTTCGTGGGGCCGACACGCCGGGCGACACGCCGAAGCAGTGTTGGAGGGTG